>Ga0335072_10000004_pt1 | contig 575239 bp, 547 predicted proteins | sample Lox_Sample_21_FD_206725 | JGI IMG/M metagenome (GOLD analysis project Ga0335072, IMG submission 206725) | Soil microbial communities from Loxahatchee National Wildlife Refuge, Florida, United States - Lox_Sample_2.1 | ecosystem: Environmental > Terrestrial > Soil > Wetlands | place: USA...
ACTCACTTAGGCTCGACTAACCCACGGCGGATGAACGTTGCCGTGGAACCCTGGCCCCTACGGCGGACGGGATTCTCACCCGTCTTTGCTGCTACTCCTCCCAGGATTTTCGATGGAACCCGGTCCATAGGAGCTCACGCCCCTACTTCTACCCGAGCACCACGCCTCCTTACACGATCGCCGTCGATTGACGGCGCGCCCGCATATCGGGGGCCGGTTTAGCCCCGTCCATTTTCGGTGCCCATGCCCTCGACTGGTGAGCTGTTACGCACTCTTTGAAGGATGGCTGCTTCTGAGCCCACCTCCCAGTTGTCTTCGAACACGGACGCCCTTTGCATGACACTGAACCGGCACTTGGGGCCCTTAATGCAAGGCTGGGTTGCATTCCCTTTCGCACGGCGGGCTTACCCCTGCCGCGCTCACTCCCGGCGTCTACGCTGCCCGGAACTTCGGAGTTCGACAACAGGCCGAGACCTTTCGGTCCCGCTTCCCGTAATCGGTGCTCTACATCCCGAGCGAGCTCGGCCGAGACCTACCTGCGAGTAGTTTCAGGAGGAACCAGCCATTCCCAGTCTAGATTGGCCTTTCACCCCTAAGCACAGGTCATCCGAGTGATTTGCACGTCAACACCGGTTCGGTCCTCCACCTATCTTTCGACAGGCTTCAACCTACCCACGCTTAGATCGATTGGCTTCGGGTCTTCCACCTATGACTTCGGGCGAGCGCACCCCGTCCCTCGCCCCTTGCGGGGCTGCGGACTGTCGGTTTCCCTGCGGCTGCGGCCGTGCGGGCCTTAGCCTCGCCATAGATCGAAACTCCCTGGCCCGTTATTCAAAACGGACGCATGGATCCTGTGTCCACGGCCTTGCGGCCGCTTCGTTCCTTGGGGACCTCATGCGGCTTATCGTCAGTTGGTTTCAGGCTCTTTTCATCTCCCTTCCGAGATACTTTTCAGCATTCGCTCGCGCTACTAGTGCGCTATCGGTCTCGGGACGTATTTAGGATCGGAAGACTGTACCTCCCAGCTTCCCGCGCGATATCCAACGCACGGTACTCGGGATCCCTCCAATCCCGCCTCTTCCATTCGCCTACGGGACTATCACCCTCTGTGGTCCGTCGTTCCAGGCACGTTCGGCTTTGGAAGCCAGCAGGTACGGAGGTCCTCTACTCCACATCTCCCCGTCCTCGCCGGACGGGGATTCGGTTTGTCCTCTGCCGTTTTCGATCGCCTTTACTCACGGCATCTCGGTTGATTTCTTGTCCTCCCCCTACTAGAATGCTTTACTTCGGGGGGTTCCCTTTCCTTGCGGAATGTCCCTTGCGGGACCGGAGTTCCGATTCGGTGATCGGTGGATCACAGGTTCCTTGCGCCTACCCACCGCTTATCGCAGCTTGGCACGACCTTCCTCGGCGCCCGAGCCCAGCCATTCCCCAACTGACAGGAGTCAGCTACACTAACTACACTTGACAAGCGTCCAGAACGCGTGTGATCGGCGTCATCGACCCCGCGCCGGCACGGCGGGGGGTCCTCGCGCCCTTCCCCGGAGAGGCCCCGGCCTCCGCGGGTGCATGTGCCGACCGAACAGCGTCGCCGTGGCGCGGCTCGGTTGGCAGTGGGTGCCTCTATTTAATCCCTGCCGGGGCGAAGCGACGTTACGACCGCGCCCGCGCGGACGACGGGGCGCCGTCTCCGGGGCGGGCGGCGGCGTACCGGCAGAGCCCCGCCGCGTTCGGCTCGCACGCCGCGCAGTTGCGCTCGGCGGGGACCGGTGCCCGGGTCGCGTCGTCCCGCACCTGCGAGAGCGCGACGTGGAGCCACCGTTCCTCGGCGTCCCCGTACGGCACCTCGACCCAGCCCTCGCGCGAACCATCGCCGGCCGCATCGCCATACAGGACGATCCCGAACGGCGGCCGGCGCCCGAAGGCGACCTCCACGAGGCGGCACTCGGCGACCGCCTGGACGGTGTCGAAGAGGCGCCCGTGCGCCTCGTGGTACCCGACGAACAGGTGGGTCGCCTTGTACTCGACCGGCACGAAGCTCCCGTCCGCCCGCGCGATCACGAGGTCGGGCCGTCCGGCGAGCCCCCAGGCGGGGTCGACTAGGTTCGCGTGGCCGTTCGCGAAGCGGGGGTCGAGCCGCACCTGCTCGGGAGGGAACAGCACCGGCAGGTCGTCCTCTCCTTCGTCCTCGTAGACGAGCCGGTCGTGGGGACCGACGTCGAGGCGGCCCTCGTTGACCGTGAGGTGCCCCGTCGGCGGGGCGAACATCGGGGAGTGCCGCAGGGGCACGACGTCGGCCGGCGTGCGGACCGGCCCGAGGGGGCCTCCGACGGTCCGTGCCCGGTGGGCCCGGCCGAGCTCCATCTCGTGCGGGCAGCGAAAGTACGTGACGAGGTCGTGCGGGGTCAGGTGTTCGAGCGCCGGCGGCGCGAGCGGGGCGAGCATGCGCGACCGTCCCCGCGGGGGGGCTATGAACCTACGGCTCGAGCGGAACCGGTCGGGGCGCGTCGACCGTCATGGGCCCGTGACAGCCCGCAGCAACTCGGAGCGGTCCCGTTCCGCGAGCCGGCTCCGGGCGAGGAGGACGTCGAGCAGCTCGCGGTCGGCGCCCCGCCCCCGGACGAACTCCGCGAGACGGTCCCGTCGGTCCGCCGCCCCGTGCTCGGCGGCTCGGACGAGCGCGTACTCGGGACGGCTCACCCGTACGTCGACCGGCCCGAGGCGCGCCGTCTCGAGCCGGGCGACCCCGGGCCGGCCGCTCCACTCGTCGAGCGGGAGCGGCTCCTCCGGGCCCAGGGGGACCGACCACTCGAGCCGGATCCCGGACTGGAACGAGCCGAGGAACGCCCGCGCGCCCCGGACGATCCGGCCCCCGGGCCAGTCGGTCGGAGCGACCGGCTCGATCAGGTACTCCCGCAGCAGCTCGCCGATCCGGTCCGCGCCGTCGCGCGTCGTGCCGAGGTCGAGGTCGTGCGGCGGCACCCCGCTCCCGAGCAACCAGGCGCCTGCGGACCCTCCGAGGTACCACTCGATCCCCTCCGCCGCGAGCGGGGCGGCGAGGCGGTGGACGAGCTCGGCGACGCCGGCGTCGACCGCCGCCGGGGTCCCGTCGTACGCCTGGGCGAGCATCGTCTCGAGGACGAACCGGTGGCGGTTGTACGTCTGCCGGACCCGGGGAGTCTCCTCGAACGGCAGGAGGAACCGTCGGTGCCAGCACCCCGGTCCGCCGAACATGCACGGCGAGGGGGGGTGGACGAACCCGAACCGGTCGAGAGGCCCGCGGGGGGGGCCGTTCGCGTCCTGGCCGCCGACCTGGGCGTGGTAAGTGAACGTGACGGTCTCCGCGTCGCGGTCCCGCGAGAGCTGGTGCAGGTAGCCGGCGCCGAGGTCCGGCCCGGAGACGAGGTCGCTCGTCACGACCGGCCCCGAGCGGCCCCCGGTCGGGTCAGGTCGGCGCGGGGCCGGTCGCGAGCCCGGGCGGGATCGGGATCCGCCCGACCGTCAGGTCGACGTGCCCGTCCGCGCGACGGGCGTGGAGATAGGAGCCGGCGCCGAGCGACGTCCAGACCCCCTTCTCCCCGTCGAACGGCTCGCTCCCGACGAGCACCCGGTGGGGGTGGGCCTGGTACGTCATCTCGTAGTATCGCCGGTTCCGGTCGAGCAGTCCGGTGCCGTGGTCGCCCGTCCACAGGCAGAACCCCCACAGCTCGTCCGGGCTGCGGGAGAAGACGACGTTGAGCCCGGAGAACGCCGGGACCGACGGCCGACCGACGCCCTGCCAGACCCGCACGAGGTCCTCGACGGTGCGGACGTACGCCCCGAGGACGTCCCCGGTCTCTTCGACATTCCGGTAGAGGAGCCAGAACAGCACCTCGCTGTCGTTGACCCCCTTCACCTTCGACTCGTGGACCCCGAGGAACGGCTTCGTCTCGACCGGGAACGGGATCGAGCCGTTGTGCGCGAAGAGGGTCGTGTGGGTGGAGAACGGCTGCGAGTTCTCCAGGCCGATCAGCCGCGCGGGCGGGAGACCGAGCGGGTTGCTCGCGTGCCGCAGGTGGCCGACGACGAGCGACCCCGACGCGTCGTGGGCGGCGCGCACGAACTGCTCCCGCTCCGCCGGCAGGAACGCCCCGCCGACCCCCTTCTCGACGTGGGCCCGGCCCCCGTCCGCGAACCAGCCGATCCCCCACCCATCCGTCTGGGCCGTCTCGGGCGAGGCGTTCGACTGGACGAGGAGCGAGCGGTCGGAGCGGACCAGCCAGCTGTCGGCCGTCTCCGGGCGCGATGCGAGCATACCGAACAGTCGGCACATCGGACGGTGGACCGCGGCGGCGTAGATAAGTCCCTTCGACCCGGGCGCGACCGGCGGCCGCCCCGGCCGTCCCGGGGCCGGCCGTCGCTCTCCCGGGAGCGCGGTCCGCCCGCTCCGGGAGTGGCCCCGGGACCAGCAACCCCTTTTAGCGGGGGCCGCGCTAGTACGGGCGGAGGCGACGGCGAGATGGTAGCGGTCGAAGTGACCCCGGCGGCCCGCGACCAGGTCCTCAAGATCATGGAGCGGCAGGGGAAGCCGGGCGCGGCGCTCCGCCTCTACGTGCAGGGCGGCGGCTGCTCCGGGCTCACGTACGGGATGTCGTTCGACAAGGTCGAGACGGGCGACGACGTCGCGTTCCGCGACCAGGCCCTCACGGTCGTCGTCGACCACGCGAGCGCGCCGCTCCTCGAGGGGGTCAAGGTCGACTTCCTGCTCGGCCTCGAGCAGTCCGGGTTCAAGATCTACAACCCGAACGCGAAGGAGACGTGCTCCTGCGGGAAGTCGTTCTCCGCGTAACCCCGGCGATATTGCGGGAACCGGAGCTTTATACTGGGCATCGCGTACTCGAAGCAGGGTAGGTGAGGAGGGCCCACCGCATGAGCGATAGTGAAGTGAAACTGAATGTCACCAAGGAAGCGCAGGACCAGGTCCGGGACCTGATGAAGAGCCAGAAGCCCGGCACCGCGGTCCGCGTCTACATCCAGTCCGGCGGCGGAGGCGGCGGCTGCGGATCCGGCGGCTGCGGCTCGGGCGGCGGCGGGTGTGGCTGCGGCGGCGGGGGCGGAGGCGGCGCGGCGTTCGGGATGGCGTTCGACAAGCCGCGCAACGGCGACCAGGTCATCTCGGTCGATGGGTTCTCCATCGTCGTCGACGACCTGTCGGCGGGGCTCCTCAACGGCGCCACGATCGACTTCGTCCAGGACCTGAACGTCTCCGGCTTCAAGATCACCTCGCCGAACGCCCCCGCGGCCGAACACGGCCACGGCGGGGAGTCGGGCGGCGGGTGCGGTTGCGGGTCCGGCGGCTGCGGCGGCGGGTAACCTCGCCCCCGGTCCAACCTTTTCCCCCTTTCCTCCGCGCCCGGTCCGGAACGGACCGGGGCGGATCTCGTCCCGGAGCGGTTCGTACTCCGAGGACCCCGTCGGGTCGGTAAACGAGAGCCCGGGCGCCGGACCCTCAGTGCGCCGCGTAGTAGTCGGCGACCGCCCGGAACGCCGCCTTCGGTTCCCACGGCATGTCCGGGTAGACGCTTCCCGGTCGTTCGTCGAGGTGCATCTTCACCAGCCCATAGCGGGCGATGTCGAAGTCGAACGGCAGCTGCCGGATCAACTCCCGGCCGGCGTCCTCGACGCCGGCCTGGTCCTCGAACGTGAAGACGAACGTGGCGTCGACGCCGGCCTCGTCATTGATCCGAAGCAGTTCCGCGACCTCGCGCGCCTGCGAGCTCTGGTCGTAGACGTAGGGACCCTTCAGCTGCGGGGGCGTCTGGCTCCAATCGATGATCTCCCACCCTCGACCCCCCAGGTCTTCGGCGCCCTGGAACGTGCAGCAGCCGAACTCCATGTTGGCGACCGGCTTCCCGAGGCGGCGGTACCGTTCGATCAGCCGCGGATACATCTCGCGCGCGCGCCCGTCGCGGTACAGGTCGACGCCGACGATGTCGAACGGGCTCCAGTCGACGGTCTCGAGCCCGACCGACGCGTACGTGACGGACCCGTGAAACACCTCTCGGACCTCGGCGGTGGTGGCGGCCAGGAACGCGTTGAGCGGAGGATTGTGCGCCCCCGCCCTCAGGGTCTCCCACAGGGACGGATGGGCCAGCCGCTCCAGGACGTTGTTCCCCGGGAGAAATCCTTGCGTGAAGAGGGTCACCTCGCTCCCCACGCTAAAGACCACGTGACCGGGCCACTGCGCTCGGAGCTCCTCGGCGCGCCGGGCGCCGCCCGCCACGTACGCCCGGGTCTCGTCCGGGGTATGGTCCCACAGCTCGGGGGAGAACCAGACGTCGAGGCCCTGGCGGAGCGCGTCCTCCGCGGCGACCGCGAGCCGGTCGAGGTCCCGTCCCTGGATGCGGACGGCGTTGCAGTGAAGGTCGTCGCGGATGATCTCGAGCTCTCGGTGGACGACCCGACGGTCGAAGCGCGGCCGCCAGTTCCGGCCGAGCATCTCGCGTCCGACGTCGTAGCAGACTCCCTTCGTCTTCATCCGCGGCCCTCCGCCCCGCCGTTTCCCGACCGTTCGAGGCATCCGCCGCCCGCAGAAAACGGGCGCCCGGCCGTCGAGTGGGCCCGGACGGATTTGAACCGTCGACCGACCGGTTATGAGCCGGTCGCTCTGAGCCGGACTAAGCTACGGGCCCGCCGACCGGGAGCCGAAGGCGCCGCCGAGCGGAGTTTGGGGGCGGCGGCGCATCCCCGCCGCCCTTTCGAACCGCTGACCTTTCGGTTAACAGCCGATCGCTCTGCCACTGAGCTACGGCGGCACCGAGGGCGTCGAGCCGGCATCGCTCTAATAGCCTTTCCGGCCCGGGAGCGCCCCTTCGGTGTGCTCGGCGGCCCGCGCCTTCAGCTTCTCGATGACCGCCTCCATCCGGACGAGCGACACGTTCATCGCGGTCCAGAACTCGCGGGCCCGGTCGGTCACGACGGCGCCGTCGGCCGACGGCTGGATGACCCCTTCCCGCTCCAGGAGGTGGAGCGAGTAGCGGGTCTTGTGGATCGGGAGGCGCAGCGCCTCGCTCAGCCGGATGATCCCGATCGGGGGGCTCTTGGCGAGCTTCTCGAGGATCTCGACGTTCCGGGCGAGCAGCTCGAGCTCCCCTTCGATCCGCTCGACGAGCTGCGCGGGACCGTCCGACGGCCCTCCGGTCTCCTCGGACGGCAGCGTCGACGGCTCCTTCGCGGGCGGCATCACGCGTTCGGGAGTCGGCTAGCTTTACTTGAACGTTGTCGGCGAGCGGCCCGGGCGGTCTCCGCGCGCCCGGTCGGCCGCGGGCGCCCCGCGCTCGGTCCTCAGGTCAACTCGGCTTGACGGGCCCCTCTTCCCCCCGCGGTCGGTACGTCCTCCGATGTCTCCTGCGTCCGGCGCCCCTCGCGAAGTCGCCGAACCGTCCTGTCGCGGGCCGACGGAGCGATGGACGCTGCGCGACGGCACGGTCGTGCGGGTGCGGGCCGTTCTCCCTCACGACGGGCCCCGCATCGCCGACTTCCTCGCGCACGTGTCGGTCGACTCGCTCGAACGGCGGTTCTTCTCCGCGGTCACCCGCGACCGGGTCGCGGCCGAGATCCTCGGCGCGCCGGCGTCGCGCGAGCGGATCTCGCTGATCGTCGAGCTGTTCCAGCACGGGATCGGCCCCGTCGTCGCCCACGGCGAGCTCGACCGTCTCCCCGACGACCCGGCCTGCGCGGAGGTCGCCTTCCTCGTCGCGGACGACCGGCAGGGTCAGGGCCTGGGGACCGTCCTGCTCCGCGAGCTCGCCCGGCGGGCCGCCCGGGTGGGGATCTCCCGGCTGGAGGCCGTCGTCCAGGCGGAGAACCGGCCGATGCTCGACGTCTTTCTCGGGTCGGGGCTCCCGTGCACGATCACCTGGAGGGACGGCGAGGGTCTCGTCACGCTCGACCTCGCCCCGGCGCCCGCGAACCCCGCCCGACCGTCGGGCCCGGCGAGCGACGCCCCGCTCGTCCCGGCGTGACGGGGCAGCCGTACCGGCGACCGACTCGGGGCTAACTGGACGGGGCGGTCGTCGACGGCGATCGCCCCTCCGCCGCATCGAGCAGCGAGCGGATCCTCAGCAGGAAGCGGGACGGGACGAGAGGCAGGGCAACGAGCTCGATGTGGGCGAGCGGGACGTACGGGTCGCGAGAACCGACCACGATGAGCGCCGTCCCGGCCCCGACGTTCGCCCCCCACTGTCGGGCGGTGGCGCAGTAGTGGCCGTTGCTGGCCGCCACGACGACCGGGAACCGGCCGCCTCGGGAGGCGACGGTCCCCTCGCGTGGGAGCTCGTCCGTGTAACGCGCCGGGACCCCTTCCGACTCGAGCAGGTCGACGATCGACCGCCCAAGGCTCGGGGTTTCGCCGACGACCAGGACCCCCGGCGGCTCCATTGCCGGCACCAGCCGTGCGACGGACTATAATCGGCCCGTCAGCTTCGCTTGACCTTCGGGCCGCGCGACGCGGACCCGACCCGCGCGCGGGGCTCCCCCGAGCGCCGACAGCCAGATGAGCCCCCGGCCGCTCCCGTCGCTGGATCGAAGTGAAGCGAGGGGCGATCGACGGCGCGCTGTCGAGGGAGGTCCTCGCGCACGCTCCGGTCGGGATCGCGGTGATCGAAGCGCCCGGCACGATCGCCTGGGCGAACGCCGCCTATTTTGAGACGACCGGCCGAGACCCGACGATCCTCGGGGCGGACTTTCACGAGATCCTCGAGGACATCGGGACGTGGTCGCGCCCGATCCGCGACGCGGTCGATGCCGCGCTGACGCGCGGCGCCCCGACCTCGTTCCGGGCGATCCGGGCGCAGTACCGTAAGGTCGCGGGCGGGATCTATGTCGACCTCGACGTCCGCCCGCTCCCCGGGGCCCCGGGCGGCGCCGCCCACGCCGTCCTGCTCCTGCGCGACGTCACCGAGCGGGTCGAGGAGGAGGCGCGGGCCCGGCTCTTCTACGAAGCGTTCCGGACCTCGACGAACCCGATGCAGCTGACCGACGCCCGCGGCGTGATGATCGACGTCAACCCGGCGTTCGAGCGGATCTACGGATTCTCCCGGGCCGAGTGCATCGGCCAGAAGCCGAGCCTCGTGCGGAGCAAGCGGACCCCCGCCGAGGTGTACGAGCGGATGTGGGCCGACCTCGCCGATCCCGCCCGCGGCTACTGGTCGGGCGAGATCGTGAACCGCGACCGCAAGGGGCGCGAGCGACCGGTCCTCCTCAGCATCACGGCGATCCGCGACGACGCCCGGGCCGCCACGCACTACCTCGGCGTCTCGGTCGACCTCTCCGAGCAGCGCAGCTGGGAGCGGCGGGCGGTGCACGCCGACAAGCTCGCGTCGGTCGGCCAGCTCGCGGCGGGGGTCGCCCACGAGATCAACACGCCGCTCGCGAACGTGATGCTCGTCGCCGAGAGCCTGCGGCGGCGCAGCCAGGACCCGTGGGTCCTCTCCCGGCTCGAGACGATGACCGAGCAGGTGGAGGTCGCCGCCCGGATCGTCCGCAGCCTGCTCGACTTCGCGCGCCGCACCGAGCCGAAGGAGACGGAGCTCGACCTCGTCGAGGTCGCCCGCGACTCGGTCGCGTTCCTCCGGGGCAAGCAGTCGCTCGACGTCGACGTCGAGGAGGCGTACCCCGGCGTGCCCGTGCTCGTCCGCGGCGACCGGGGACAGCTGATGCAGGTGGTCACGAACATCCTCAACAACGCCTACGATGCCCTGGAGGGGAAGGGAAAGATCCGGCTCTCGGTGCGACGGCACGGGAACCTCGCCGAGTTCGAGGTCGTCGACGGCGGGCCGGGGATCTCCCCGGAGGCGCTGCCGCACATCTTCGAGCCGTTCTTCACGACCAAGCCGGAGGGACAGGGCACCGGGCTCGGGCTCGCGATCTGCCACGGGATCGTCCAGGCGCACCGGGGTACGATCACCGCGCGGAACGTTCCGGGCGAGGGGGCGGCGTTCCTCGTCGCCCTCCCGGTCGCGGAGCCGGCGGCCGCGACCGGCCCCAAGACCCCGCTCGCGGGGGCGACCCCCCGGCGCGGCTCCCCCGACCCGCCGACGGCCGCGGCCTCGAAACGCTAATCCTGCCCCCGCCGGTTCCCGAGGTTGTGCGCATCCTCGTGGTCGACGACGACGCCGTCTTCCGGGAGGAGCTGACCGAGCTCCTCTCGGACGAAGGGCACACGGCGACCGCCGCCCCGTCGGTGGCGAAGGCGCTGGAGCTCCTCGAGCACGACGAGGTCGACCTCGTGCTCACCGACCTCAAGATGCCCCGGCAGGGAGGGCTCGACCTGCTCCGCGAGGTCCGCCATCGCTGGCCCCGCACGTTCGTCGTGATGGTGACGGGGTACGCGACGGTGGAGACCGCGCTCGACGCGATGAAGCTCGGCGCGTTCGACTACCTGCGCAAGCCGTTCCGGATCGAGCAGGTGCGCGACACGCTCCGCCTCGTCGCCCAGGAACGGGAGTTCGACGCTCCGGCCGACAGCCTCCGGGACCCGTGGCGGGAGGCACGGGCGCTCGCCGCGGGCGGCCGACACGAGGTGCTCCTGTTCGCCGACGGACGGGCCGCGGACGAGCCGCACCTGCACGTGGAGCCGCTCGACCCGGAGAATCCGAGCGGTCTCAACGACCGGACCGAGGCGTTCGTTGAAGACCGTCCGAACGCGGCGGTCGTCATCGCCGGCGCCGAGCGGCTCTTGGAACACCATCGGCTCGAGGAGATCGTCGCGATCCTCGACCGCCTTCGGGGGGTCCTCGCCGGGCACGGACCGCTGCGGGTCGGCTTCAACCCGCACCGGGTCGCGCCGGCCGCCGCCGCCGCCCTCGGCGCGGCGGTCGCCGCCGAGGAGACCCACGAGACGCTCGATGCGCTCGCGAACCCGATCCGGCGCAAGGTGATCCAGCGGCTCGACCAGGGTCCCGCGACGTTCGGCGAGTCGATGGAGGCGGCCGGCCTCGACGACTCCCCGAAGATGGCGTTCCACGTCCGCAAGCTGGTCACGACGGAGCTCGTCGTCCACGAAGGGGAGAACTACCGGCTCACGGCGCGGGGCAAGGCCGCGGCCCGTCTTCTCTCGGACGCGACGTTCCTGCCCCCGACCTCCGAGGACGGGAACCTCGCGTTCCCGGGCCGTCGGGCCTCGGGCGATCGCGGCCGCTCGTAGCGGGCTCCCGCCGGGGGAGCCGCCCGGACCTTCGGACGGAGCCCCCAGCGCAAGGGAGATGAGCGCCGCCGACCCTCGGCGGCGGCCGGACCGCACGGTCCGACGGAAGCGGGCTGATGGTGCGCACCGAGCGGTTCCACGTGCCGAGCCAGGGACGGTCGATCGAGGTCTTCGCGGCGTTCCCGTCGCCGCATCGGGGCGGCTCTCGGACCGTGGTCGTGATCCACGAGATCTTCGGGCCGGACGCCCACATCGAGGACGTCTGCGGCCGCTTCGCGGCCCGCGGGTACGTGGCGTTCGCGCCGAACCTGTTCAGCGGGGAGCTCTCGAAGCTCCTCACCCCCGACAACATCCGGCTCGCGATGCAGTCGTTCGCCCAGGCGCCGCCGGACCTGCGCCGGGACCCGGCGAAGTTCGCCGCGTTCGCCGCCTCCCAGCCGCCCGAGCGCCGGCCGCTCCTCGAGGCGTTCGGACGGATCTCGAGCCCGCCGGTGCAGGAAGGGTTCGCGCGGGACCTCCTGGCGGTCGCGGCCGTCGCCCGCGCCCGTGCCGAGGTCGACCCGGACCGCGTCGGCTCCATCGGCTTCTGCTTCGGGGGCGCGATGTCCGCCCGCTTCGCGACCGTCGACCCGGCGCTGAAGGCCGCCGTCATCTTCTACGGCCAGAACCCGCCGCTCGATCAGGTGCCCGCCATCCGCGCCTCCGTGCTCGGCCTCTACGGCGGAGAGGACCGCGGCATCACCGACACGGTCCCGGCGCTCGCGGAGGCGATGGCGCGCGCCGGCCGCTCGTTCGAGTCGCACACCTATCCGGGGGCGAAGCACGCCTTCTTCAACGACACCCGGGCGTCGAACTACGACGCGGCCGCCGCCCAGGACGCCTGGCAGCGGGTCCTCGCGTTCTTCGACCGGACGCTCGGCCCGGACTGACCGCTCCGACCGGCGGTGCCGACCGTCCGTCCCATGTCGCACCGAAGGTCGGGGGCGGGGTCGGTAGGGGAGCGGTTGCCGGGACCGGGCCGGACGGAGGGAGCGACCGCGTGAAGGCGATGGTCTTGCACGCCCCGGCGGACGTCGGCGAGCGCCCGCTCCGAGCGGAGGAGATCCCACGGCCCGACCCCGGACCGCACGAGATCCTCGTCCGCGTGGAAGTCTGCGGGGTCTGCCGGACCGACCTTCACGTCGTCGAGGGAGACCTCCCGCCGCAGCGTCCGGCGACGGTACCGGGCCACGAGATCGTCGGCACCGTCGCGGCGGTCGGCGACGCCGTCCGGACCGTCGTCGCCGGGCAGCGGGTCGGGGTGCCGTGGCTGCGGCGCACGTGCGGGCGGTGCGAGATGTGCGTCGCCGGTCGGGAGAACCTCTGCGACCGCAAGGCGTTCACCGGCTACACCGAGAACGGGGGGTACGCCGAGTACGCGATCGGCGAGGAGGGGTTCGTCTTCCAGCTGCCGGACGGTCCGGCCGCCCCGCTCGCCCCGTTCCTCTGTGCGGGGATCATCGGGTACCGCGCCCTCCGACTCGCCGCCCCGCGCCCGGGCGGCCGCCTCGGGTTCTTCGGGTTCGGTGGGTCGGCCCACCTCACCCTCCAGCTCGCGGCGAAGCTCGGCTACGAGACCGTCGCGTACTCCCGGAACCCGTCGCACCTCGCGCTCGCCGAGCGGCTCGGCGCGACCGCGACGGTCGCCACGCCTCGCCGCCCGACGGACCGGCCGTCCCCGTCGCTCGACGGGGCGATCGTCTTCTCGCCCGCGGGCGAGACGGTCGTCGAGGCGCTCTCCGAGCTGCGGAAGGGCGGGACGGTCGCGGTGGCGGCGATCCATCTGAGCCCGATCCCGTCGATCGACTACGACCGGCTCCTGTTCGGCGAGCGGCGGCTCACGAGCGTCGAGTCGAACACCCGGGAGGACGCGCGCGAATTCCTCGAGCTCGCGACGCGCTTGCACCTCGAGAGCGCGGTGAGCGTCCGCCCGCTCGCGGCCGCGAACGAGGCGCTCGCGGACCTGAAGGCCGGTCGCGTGGTCGGCGCGGCGGTCCTCGACGTCCGCGCCGCCGCGTGAACCTCCGGGACGACCGACGCTCGCCCGGAAGCGGCCCGAAGGAGCTCCCGCCCCCTACCCGGTGAACATCGTGCTCCGATCGACGAAGCAGATCTTGTTCCCGAACGGGTCCTTGAGGTAGAACGACCGCTCGCCCCACGGCCGCGTCGCGATCGGGTCGAGGAGCTCCGCGTCCAGCTCGACGGCCCGGGCGAGCGCCCTGTCGAGGTCGTTGACCGCGAAGTAGAGGTGGTCGGGGTTCGGACCGAGGTCGAACGGGTCGGTGTCGGCGCGGGGGTCGAAGCACGCGAGGATCGTGCCGCCGCAGTCGAAGTAGTGCCGGCCGGACGAGACGCGCTTTCCGGGGAGGGCCAGGAGACGACCGTAGAATTGCGCCGCCTTCTCGATGTCCGTCACCGGGAGGATGACCCGGAACAGGCGGGGCACATCCCGTGGGGCCGGTGCGACGTCGGAGCCCATCGGAGGGGGTAGGCCGGGCCAGTTTGAACGGTTTCCCGAGCCGATCTCCCGAGTGGGCGTCGTGGCTATCGGTCGAACCGCGTTCGACAGATCGGGGCCCGGGCCGTCGGTCTCGTCGCGGTCGACGGCTAGGACGGCCTGCGGGGCGCTCCCCGACGCACCGGCCCCGGAGCTGAGAGGACCGACGGCAGGACCGCGGGCTATCGCGGGGGAGGCTGCGGCGAGCGCCGCCGGCGCATCCGCGCAGTGTACCGGGACAAGCGATGCCCCCGCGCGCTCCACGCCCGCAGGGTGCTTCGGCCGGCGAACTCAGTGCCCTCGACCACGAAGAACGGCTCCAGGACCGACACCACCTCCTCGAGCGAAAGACGGTGAGGGGGACCGTACTCCCCGGTCTCCTCTCGAGCGATCCAAGTGACGAGGAGGAGGCCTTCCGGCCGGATCACGCGCGCGACCTCCCGGGCATACCTCGGTCGGTCGGCGATCGGGAGGCTGTGGAAGCAGCCGCTGTCTACCGCGAAGGCGAACGAAGCGTCCTCGTAGGGGGCCGCGACGATGCTGCCCTGGGTGAAGGTCGCCGACACGCCGACCCTCGACGCGCGTTGCCGGGCGATCGCGACGGCGACCGGCGCGAGGTCGAGGCCCCTCACGCGAAACCCGCGACGCGCGAGCCAGAGCGCGTTCGTGCCCGCTCCACACCCGATGTCCAGCAGCGGTCCGGGCGGGCGGAGCCACCGCTGGGCGACCGCCTCCACCAGCCATCCCGCGGGGCGCGGCGAGTACCACGGGAGCCGGGTGTACTCGACCGTGGCGTACAGCGCCGGCCAATCGACCTCGCCCCGCGACTGGGCCGGCGCGCGGGCCCGCACGCTAGGGTCCCGGGACGCTCCCTGCGCCATCGAGAGGGCCATCGACCATGAGCCCTAATGCTAGCTCCCGCAAACTTCGACGACGCGGCGAAGACGCTCGACGGAGGGCGAACGCACGCGAGTCCGACAGTCCGTCGACCTCGCCACGCAGGAATCGTTGCCGTCCCGCCGCTCCTCCCGCACCTCCCGCCGCCTGGGCGGACGATCGTCCCGCGACGTTCCGGCCCACCGGTCGGCACGGGACGGACGCGCGCCCGTCGAGCGGAGATGACCTCGCCTCTATCCGCCCCCCGGGGCGTCTCCCTCTCGGGAGGGGTCCCGATGGAGCGCACCGTACGGGTCTCGGACGTGATGACGCACGAGGTGGTGACCACTCGACCGGACGCGCGCCTGGACGAGGCCGGACGTCTGATGCGCGAGCTCCACGTATCGGGCCTCCCGGTGATCGCGCCGGACGGGCGGGTCGTCGGCGTCCTCAGCGAGAAGGACCTCGTCCGCAAGCTCGACCTCTCGTCCGGGGTCTCGAGCCCCCGGGGCCTGCTCGACCTCCTCTTTGAATCGGCGCCGAAGAACGGGCCGTCGCTGCTCGACCTGTGCCGTCGCCGGCTCGAGAAGGCGTTCGTTCGCGACGCGATGACGAGCCCCGCGATCACGACCTCCCCGGCGGCGACCGCGGCCGACGCGGCCCGAACGATGTACCTCCATCGCATCCACCGCCTCCCGGTGGTCGACGACCTCGGGCGCCCCGCGGGGATCGTGACGCGGATCGACCTCATCGCCGCCTCGGTCCCCGCGGCCGAACGGCGCCGAGGGGCGCTGCGGCCCCGGCACGCCCACGCCCCCCGCGCCCCGGCCGACCCGTTCGGGGACGCCTAGGGAGTCCGCCCGGGCGACGAGGGGCGCAGAAGGACTCAGAGTCGGACGGAGGGCAGACCCGATGAACGGCGCAACCCCGACCGCTCCGCCCTCGACCGGGAGCCGACTCCCGTTGCTCGTGCTCCTCGGCACGCTCTGGGGGGCGCTCTTCCCGATCTCGCGGCTCGGGATCGACGCCGGGGCGAACCCGTTCGCGCTCGTCACGGTCGACTTCCTCCTCGCGAGCGGGACGGCGATCGTCCTCGCGGTCGTCGTGCGGGCCGCCCGACCGCGCCTCGCCTCGTTGGCCGAGTCCGCCGCGCTCGGGGCGCTGATGATCGGCGGGATCAACCTCCCGCTGTTCTGGGGGGAGCAGTTCGCGACCGGCGGCGTCGCCTCGATCGTCTACGCGACCTCCCCCGCGATCAGCCTCCTGGTGCTCCTCGCCGCCCGCCGGGCCCCGCGCCCGAGCGGCGCGCACCTCGCGGCGCTCGCGATGGGGCTCGCGGGCGTGCTCGTCCTCTCCCTTGCTGCCGGCAGCGGCGGCCCGGTGACGAACCCCTGGGGGTTGGCCGCGTTCGCCCTCGGCGCGACGTGCCAGGGCGTGGGCGCCGTCCTCATCGCGGTGCGCCGGCCGCACGGCGAGGAACGGTGGGGCCAGGCCGCCCAGTTCACCGGTGCCGCCGCCGCCGGCCTCGTGACGATGGGGTTCCTCTCCGCGCCGTTCGTCCTGCCCGTGGTCGCGCCGGTCGTCCTCTCGATCGCCTACATGGGGATCGTGTCCCTCGTCGTCGGCTACTCGCTGTTCTTCCGCCTGATCCGGGAGGCGGGCCCGGTCGCCGCGAACCTCGTCACGTTCGTGAACCCTGTCGTCGCGCTGGCGCTCGGGGTGTTCGTCTTCGGCGAGAGCTTCCGCCTCGCCGAGGGGTTCGGTCTCGTGCTCGTCCTCGTCGGGCTCGCGCTCCTCGAGCGCCCGGACCGCCCGCCGACCCCCGCCCTGCCTTCCGCCGGCGGGCCGATCCGGACCGGCTCCTAGGGGGCGGCCGCGCGCCGCGCCGAGCAGATAGCGGTCAGCGCCCGGTCGGAGTAGACGTTCAACTGGCGGTGCATCTCGGGCGTCAAGCGGACGGCCGGCCAGTCCCAGTGGAGGGCGACGGGGTCCCCGACCTCGACCCCGGGGAGGACGCGCGGGTCGTACGTCACCGTGCGGACCCGCGGCGCCCCGAACCCAAGCGCCCCGTCCTTCACCTCGAGGCTCGGCCCTCGCACGTCGAGGCGGTCCCGGCCGACCCCCGTCACTTCGGCGGCCGCCGGCCGGCACGACTCCATGTTCGGCAGCGTCGTCTCGACGTGGCCGGTGACGGCGCCGACTCCGACGAAGCCGACGTGGAACAGGTGGTGGGGGAGGGGCTCCTCCGGCAGGGCCGCCGCGAGCTCCCGGGCGACGAAGGCGGGGAGGCCGCGGGCCACCAGGGCGTCGAGGATGCGAACGAAGTCGCGGCGGCCGAACGCGTCGAGCAGCTCGTTGCCGATCCAGTACGCCTCGACGACCGCCCGGTCGAACGGTCGGAGTCCGTGCTTTTCCGCGATCGCCTCCAGGTACGGATAGAGCGCTTCGAACCGGGAGAGCATCCGCTCCACCTCCTCCCGCCCGGTCCCCTCCGTGATCGCCCGGTAGAGCGCCGGCGCGGCGTCGGCGGGGCCGCAGAAGTTCCGGCGGTTCGTGACGAGGCTGAACCGCGCGGCGAGCTCGAAGCCGTCCATCTCACGCGGTCGGCGGTCCCGCCGCCGACCGGCCCCAGTCGGATCGTCGGGCGTCGCTCGACCGCCACGAAGCGAGGACGACCGCGAGCACGCCGGCCGCGACCGCGATCGCGCCGACCGCGGGCAGTTCGGCGACCGCTTCGCCGCGCACCCCGACCGAGAGCAGCCACGTGACCGGATAGCCGAGCACCAGGACCGCCGCCCCGACGCTCAGGTCGACCCGGGCAAGCCCGGCGTACCACGTCCCGACGAACGCGGTCAGGAGGGCCGCGCTGATCGCGACCCAGACCCACTGCGCCCCCGAGTACGTCGCGACCGCGCCCCACTGGGACGTGAGCGCCAGGTACGCCGCGAGGAAGAGCGCCCCGAACCCCATGCGGCCGAGCCCGACCGTCGACGACGGGAGCTCCCGAAGGACTCGCTTCGAAAGGGTGTACTCCCCCGCCCAGAGCACGGTCGCGGCGAGCACGTAGATCGTGCCGTCCGTCAGGACGACCGAGGTGAGCGAGAGCAACAGGTAGCTCCCCGCGAGCAGGAGGACCGCCCCGACCACGACCTCCCAGCGGAACCGCTCCCTGAGGAAGAACCAGGCGAAGACGGTCGCGAAGAGGAAGAGGGTCCGGTAGAAGAACGACGCCGTGGTCGCTCCCCCGGCCGCGGTCGCGAGCTCGACGCCGCGGAAGAAGAGGAGGAACGGGATCGCCCCTCCGATGAGGCCGATCGCGACCAGGCGCGCCCAGTCCACTCCGCGGAGCGGCGCGGAGCGCGGCCGACGGGTCGCGGCGACGAGGGCGATCGGGACGAGGAGGGCCGCCACGGCCACGTTTCGGACGGTCACGAACGCATCGGAGTTCGTACCCGCGACGGCGTAGGTGTTCACGAACGTCGAGACGCCGCTCACCGCGGCGGTCGCAAAGACGAGGGCGAGCCCGAGGGCGAGGCCCCGCCGGTTCCCGAGCGCGTTCATGGCGCCCCCCCGGCCGCCCCGCTCGCGAGGACGGCGCCCGCGGGCGACTCGAGCGCGGCGAACACCTCGGCCGCCTGCTCCTCCGTGAGAAGTCGCATCGCGAATCCGGCCTGGACGAGCACCGAGTCACCGACCCGAGCCTCGGGCAGGTACAGGAGACTGACCGACTTCGAGAGGCCCGGGTAGTCGACGGTCGCGCTCCGCAGTCCGTCGGGATCGACCGAGATCGCGCGGATCCGGCCCGGGATCGCAAGGCACATCTTACGGACCTCCCACCGAGACCGACCGAAGGATCACGGATTGCGCTTGGGGGTCGTCGACCGCCTCGGAGCTCCGGACGTCGAGCAGCGCCCCCTCGGCCGGGGTCCCCGCGACGAGCTCGGGCCACGCCGAGCGCAGCTGGGCCTCTCGTACGTGCGCAAGGGCGCCGAGCCATACCTCGGCGCGGGAGATCCGGGCGGCGTGCTCCCGATCGGCGATCGCCATGAGCTGGCTCCGGAGGTCCCGGAACAGCGCAGCCTCATGCATGGCGTTTCCCTCCGACCGGGCCCCCGCGGCGTGCGGCGAGCTCCGCTTCGATCCGGTCGCAGACGACCGCGACGGCCGCCCGCACCGGAGCCGTTCGGCTCCGGCCCGGGCCGATCGTCTGCGCTTCGATGCCGAACAGCGTGAGGTCGTCGGGGGACCGCCCGAGGCCCGCCGCGAGCCGCAGCAACGACGGCACGTCGACTCCGTGGGTGGAGATCGCCGTCCCCGCCGGGAGGCCCGCCGCTTCGTCACCGCCCCACCGGTGCACGGTCCCCGGGGGCGCCCCGGAGCGGACCGCGTCCACGAGGATCACGCGCGACCGCGAGGAGAAGTCGTCCAGCAGGCGGGTGAGGTCGCCCGGCCCCTCCCGCACGTCCGCGGCGACCGCGGGCCGGCGCTGGAGGGCGCGCGCGACGTCGAGCCCGACCCCGTCGTCGGAGCGGTCGTCGTTGCCGATCCCGACCACGAGCGGGCGGTCGGTCCGTCGGAGCTCAGGCACGTTCCACCTCGAGCTTCAGGAAGTGCGTCGCGCACGAGATGCACGGGTCGTGGTTGCGGATCGCCCGCTCGCAGGCGAGCGCGAGCTCCGCGTCGGGCCGGGCGACGTCCGCGTCGATGAGGTGGCGCAGGTCGTCCTCGATCCGGCCCTGGTTCTGGGAGGTCGGCGGCACGATCTTCGCCTCGCGGAGGAGACCGCCGGCGGCGACGTCGTACCGGTGGTACAGGATCCCGCGGGGCGCCTCGGTCACGGCGGCGCCCCGGACCTCGGGGATCGTCGCGGGCGGCGGGACGAACGGGACGGGGGGGACGGAGTAGCGGCGGACGATGCGCAACGACTCTTCGCAGGCGAACGCGATCTCGATCGCCCGCACGACGATGCTGCGGTACGGATTGTCGATCGTCGGCTCGAGCCCGATCGACTCGGCGAGGGCGCGCGTCCTCGGGGGAAGCCGGTCCCGATTCAACGAATAGCGGGCCATCGGACCGACGAGGTAGGTACCGCCCCCGCGACGATGCGCCTGGAGGGCGTGCGAGTACGGCACCTGCCCCTCCTTGAACTCCTCTTCGAACCGCTCCTGGGGGATCCAGAGGCCGCGATTCGAGACGAGGTCGCCCTCGTTCATCGGGTACTCGTCCGGGTGCCGCAACGCGACGAACTCGTACTCCTCCTTCACCTTCGGGAACGGGAGCGACGCGGCAAACCGCGCGGTCGCCTCCGCGAGCACAAACCCCTCCTCGAGCGACGGGACGAGAACGGCGAGCTCCTCGCGGGACGGGACCCGATAGAACCCGCCGACCCGGACGTTGATCGGATGGACTTCGCGACCGCCGAGCAGCTGCATGACGGCGTTCCCGATCTTCTTGAGCGCGAGCCCGTCCGTGACCTCCTTCGGGTGGTCCTTCGCGAGCCGCACCGCGTCCGGGTAGCCGAGGAAATCCGGGGCGTGCAGGAGGTAGATGTGGAGGGCGTGGCTTTCGATCCACTCGCCGCAGTAGAGCAGTCGGCGCAACTCCCGCAAGGCGCCGTCGACCCGCATCCCCAGCGCCCGCTCGAGCGCGTGGCACGCGCTCATCTGGTAGGCGACCGGACAGATGCCGCAGATCCGGGCCGTGATGTCCGGCGCCTCGGTGTACGCCCGACCCCGGAGCATCGCCTCGAAGAACCGGGGCGGCTCGAAGATGCGGAGCTCAACCTCCTTCGCCCGGCCGCCTTCGATCCGGACGCGGAGCGCCCCCTCGCCCTCGACGCGCGCGATGTAGTCGACCGCGATCGTGCGGTCGGTCATGCGCCCCCGCCTCCGGCCGACTCCGCCGCGAGCCGGAACGGCTTCGCCGCCGCGTTGAACGTGCGGTAGACGCGCACGATCTCCTCCGAGCTCATCCCGAGCTCCCGCAGCCGCCGGCCCCACGCCTCGGGGTTGGGCGTGTCCTGCGGTCCGAAGCAGCCGTAGCAGCCCCGGTCATACGCGGGGCAGATCGCGCCGCAGCCGGCCTGGGTGACCGGACCGAGGCACGGGGTCCCGTGGGCGACGACGACGCAGACGGTGCCCCGGCGCTTGCACTCGATGCAGACGCTGTCCGTCGGCACCGTCGGGCGCCGGCCGTGCAGGAACGCCGCGACGACCTCGAGCAGCTGATGCTTGTTGATCGGGCAGCCGCGCAGCTCGAAGTCGACCGGCACGTGATCGGCGATCGCGGTCGACTGGGCGAGGGTCGAGATGTACTCGGGCCGGGCGTAGACGACACGGCGGAACTCGTCCACGTCCGCGAAATTCCGCAGGGCCTGGATCCCCCCCGAGGTCGCGCACGCGCCGATCGTCACCAGCCGCCGCGACTGCGCCCGCACCTGGAGGATCCGCTCGGCGTCGTGGGCCGTCGTGATCGACCCCTCGACGAGCGAGAGGTCGTACGGCCCCGGGGCGACCGCGCTCGACGCCTCGACAAAGTTCGCGATCTCGACCCGGTCGGCGACCGCGAGGAGCTCGTCCTCGCAGTCGAGGAGCGACAGCTGGCAGCCGTCGCACGACGCGAACTTCCATACGGCGAGGCGCGGGTGCGCGACGATCGCCATCCTACAGCCCCCGGACTCGCAGGAGCGGGGCAACGTCGCGGTAGCTCAGGACCGGGCCGTCCCGGCACAACAGGTACGGACCGAACTGGCAGTGGCCGCACTGGCCGATCCCGCACTTCATGTTCCGCTCGAGCGAGACCCAGATCTCCTCCGGCCGCACCCCCCGCGCCTCGAGCGCCTCGGCGGCGAACCGCATCATGATCTCGGGCCCGCAGAGGTAGGCGACCGTGTTCGGGCCGTCGAATCGGGCGTCGGGGATCCGGAGCGTGACGAGCCCGACGTCGCCGTACCACTCCCGGCCGGCGGCGTCGACCGTCACCTGAAACCGCGCATCGGTCCGGGCCCGCCAGCGCTGCAACTCGGGGTAGTAGACGAGGTCGGCCGGGGTCCGCGCACCGTAGATCACCTCGACGCGACCGAACCGGTCCCGGTGGCGGAGGATCTCGTAGAGGAGCGGACGGAGCGGGGCGAGGCCGAGTCCTCCCGCGACGACGACGAGGTCCTTGCCGCGGGCGCGGTCGATTGGCCATCCCACCCCGTACGGCCCCCGCACCGCGACGGTCGTGCCGGGGCCGGCGCCCGCGAGCGCCTGGGTGGCCAGGCCGGCCGCCCGGACGGTGTACACGAGCTCCGTCCGGCGCTCGGGGTCGCCGCTGATCGAGATCGCGGCTTCGCCTCGGCCGAGCAGGGAGACCATGTTGAACTGCCCCGGGAGGAACGGAGGTCGCTCGCGGCGGTCGATCGGCGCGAGGACGAGCGTGGCGGTGTCCGCGGTGTCCGCGAACCGCTCGAGCACGGTGTACGGCGACGGGGCGAGGGGCGGCTCGGCGGGCGCCGATCCCGGTGAGGTCGTCTCAAGGGCCGTGGACATCGAGCACCTGCAGGCGGGTTGCATCCAGTCGCAACGCGAGGACGGGAACGAGACGGAGGAGGAAGCGGTACCCCTCGGTCGGATGCGCGTCGAGGATCGACCGGAGCCCGCTCCCGTCGACCACGAGGACGTCCGTGGGCTTCACGGCCCGGGCGTCGACCCGCCAACGGTGCGGCGCGACGAGCCACGACCATCCGACGACCTCCCCGGGACCGAGCGTGAGGATCGTGAGGCGCGGCCGGTCGTGGGGAACGAGCTCGAGCGCGACCTTCCCCGCTTCGATCAGGAAGAACTCGCGGGCCGGGTCCCCCTCGCGGGCGATCGTCGCCCCGGTCTCGTAGTGCCGGCGGCTCGTGCGCGCGGCGATCGCGCCGAGCACCTCCGGGGAGAGGCCGTGCAGGAACGGGTGGCGGTCCAGCTCGACGCCCGTCGGACTTGCGGTCACGTCCTTCCCTCCGTCGAGCTCCCCGCGGATGCGACGGCGGCCGCGTTCGAGCGGATCGTCCGTGCCTCCGCGGTGAGGTCGATCCCGACGGGGCACCAGGTCACGCATCGACCGCAACCGACGCAGCCCGAGCTCCCGAACTGGTCGTACCACGACGCGAGCTTGTGCGTCATCCACTGCCGATACCGGGACGGGACTGTCGTCCGCACGCTCCCGGTGTGGAGCTCGGAGAAGCCGAGGTTGAAGCAGGAGTCCCAGCGCCGCCACCGCTCGACGGTCGACGCGTCGAGGCTCGGCACCTCCTCGGTCGAGTGGCAGAAGCACGTCGGGCACGCCATGGTGCAGTTCGTGCAGGCGAGGCACCGTTCGCCGACCTTCGCCCACTCCGGGTCCTCGGGCCGCCCGAGCAGGAGGTCGCGGATCCCCCCCGTGTCGAGGGTTCGACCCATCGACCGGGTCGTCCGTTCGACGGTCGCGGCCGCGGCGGAGACGTCCTCTGCATCGGCCGGCCGGAGCGGCACCCCGTTCAGCACGGCGGCGCCCCGCTCGGTGCCGACCTCGACCAGGAACTCGTGGCGACCGCCGCCCACGCGCTCGGTGAGCGAGAGGTCGAAGCCGTCCGTCACCGCGGGGCCGGTGCCCATCGATGCGCAGAAGCACGTGCCGCCCGCCTGGCCGCACTGCACCGCGACGAGGAGCACCTGCCGGCGGCGGGCGGCGTACCCCGGGTCGACGGCGGCGCCGCCGGTGAACACCCGGTCCTGGATCCGGATCGCTGCGATCTCGCACGCACGGACGCCGAGGTACGCGGTCGGCGTATCGTCCGGCGGCTCCGGAGTGACGGAGAACGACGACTCGGTTCGGTGGGCCGTGAAGAGGCGCTCGCGGGCGGGGAAGAGATACTTCTTCCAGCTGTGCGGGCCGACGTTGTAACCGAAGAGCGCTCCGTCGCTCCGGCGTTCGAGACGGTAGGTCCCGGCCTCCTGGCGGTCGGTCCAACCGACCGGCAGGTCGGCTTCGCGCTCGATCCGCCCGTAGACGATCGCCCCGTCCCGCACCGTCGGGCCGACGATGCCGTACCCCGCGGCCGCAATCGCGGAAAGGAGCCGCGGAAAGTCGGACCGAAGGAGGACGGCGCGGTAACCGACGGCCGGCACCAGTCCAGCGGACCCGTCGCGCCCTGGGGGATCCACCGCCGGCCCCCCCTCACGATACGTAGGTGAGCCAGTCGGCGTGACGGTCGGAACGGCCGCGTAGGACGTCGTCGTACAACGACTGTAGGCGCCGAACGATCGGATACGACCCGGTCCCGATCGGACGGCCGTCGACCTCTCGGATCGGGGTGATGCCGGCGGCGGTGCCGGCGTAGAACAGCTCGTCCGCCGTGAACAGCTCCTCGCGGGTGAACCCGGTCCGCTGGTACGGGATCTCGTTCTCGAGCGCGAGCTGCACGACCGTGTCCCGGGTGATGCCGCGCAGGATCCCCGAGCTCGCGGGAGGAGTGCTCAGCACGCCGTTGCGGACGCGGAAGATGTTCTCGCCCGGCCCTTCGGCGACGATGCCGCTCGCGTTCAGCAGGATCGCCTCGTCGTAACCGCCGGCGCGCGCCTCGAGCTTCGCGAGGATGCCGTTCGCGTAGTTCGCGGCGCACTTGGCCTGGGGAGGGAGCGAACGCGAGTCGACGCGGGTCCAGCTCGACACCGTCGCTCGGACGCCGTTCGTCACCCCGGCGTCGCCGAGGTACGCGCCCCAGGGCCACATGCCGATCGCGACCCGGACCGGACTTCCCGTCGGGTCGAGCCCCATCTCCCCGTACCCGGTGAACGCGATCGGTCGGATGTAGGCTTCGGGAACTCGCGTCGCGCGGGCAAGCTCCACGACCGCCTGCGTGAGCTGGGCGACGGTGTACGGGAGCTTCAGCTCGTAAATCTTGGCGCTGTCGCGGAATCGTTCGAGATGCTCCTTCAGGCGGAACACCGCGGTCCCGTGCGCTGCCCGATGGCACCGGATCCCCTCGAAGATGGCGAATCCGTAGTGCAGCCCGTGCGACATCACATGGACCTGCGCGTCCGCCCACGGGACCAGCTGACCGTCCATCCAGAGATGCGACGTCGGCACGATCGGAGGCATCGTCGCTCGAACCCCGCTCGGCGGGTTAAGGGTGCAGTCAACCCGGGATGACCTTTCGACTATACGGGGCCCGGCACCGTCCTTTCCTCGATGCTGGAGATCCGTTTCTGGGGGCGCGGTGGTCAGGGCGCCGTCGTCGCCGCCGAGCTCCTCGCCCAGGCCGCGTTTCTCGACGGGAAGGTCCCCCAGAGCTTCCCGTTCTTCGGGGTCGAGCGTCGCGGCGCCCCCGTCACCGCCTTCGCGCGGGTCAGCGACGGACCGATCCGGGTGCGTACGTCCATCTCGACTCCCGACGTCGTCGTCGTCCTCGAGCACGGACTCCTCTCGGCCGTGCCGGCCACCGAAGGACTCCGGGACGGCGGCACCGTGCTCGTGAACGCACGGGCCGACGACCCCCGGCTCGTCGCCCCGCCCCACGCCCGGGTCGCGACGATCGATGCGGACCGGATCGCGCTCGGACTCGGGCTCGGCACCTCCGCAACGCCGATCGTGAACACGGCGATCCTGGGCGCCCTGGCCTCGGTCACGGGCGTCGTCTCGCTCGACTCGCTCGACCGCGCGATCGCGCAGTTCGTGCCGGCGCGCCCGGAGCAGAACTGCGCGGCCTGCCGTGCCGGATATTCGGGCGTACGGCTCCATAGCTCCGAGCTCCCGCCGCCTCCGCCCCGACCGGCTCCGATCGCCCCTCCGCTCCCCGACGGCCCGATGGCGACGGTGCCGAGCGACGTCCTGCACACCGCGTCGTGGCGGACCCGGCAACCGGAGATCCACCTCGAGCACTGCACTCGGTGCAACTTCTGCTGGAAGTTCTGTCCCGACACGGCGATCGCGATCGATGCGGCCGGCTTCCCGCTCCTCGTCGCCGACCACTGCAAAGGGTGCGGGATCTGCGCCGCGGTCTGCCCGCCGAAGACAATCTCGATGGTGGCGGAGGCGTAGGAGGAACGATGACGCAGCAGGTGCTCTCCGGGAACCACGCGCAGTCCGAGGCGGTGCGGCTCGCCCGCGTCCAGGTCGTCTCGGCGTACCCGATCACGCCCCAGACCACGATCGTCGAAGAGATCGCCGACTTCGTGGCGCAGGGCCGGCTGCCGGCGGAGTTCGTCCGCGTCGAGTCGGAGCACAGCGCCCTGCAGGTCTGCGTCAGTGCCGCCGCGCTTGGCGCCCGGACCTACACCGCCACCTCGAGCCAGGGTCTGCTCCTCATGCACGAGCTGATGCACTGGGCCGCCGGGATGCGCGCACCGATCGTGATGGGGGTGGTGAACCGCGCCGTGGCGCCGCCGTGGTCCGCCGGCGCCGACCACACCGACTCGCTCGCGCAGCGCGACACCGGCTGGATCCAGTTCTACGCGGAGACGAACCAGGAGGTGCTCGACATGGTCCTCGAGGCGTACCGCCTCGCCGAGGACCCGGCGGTGCGCCTCCCCGCGATGGTCTGCGAGGACGCGTTCTATCTCTCCCACACCGTCGAGCCGGTCGACGTTCCGTCCCCCGACGTGGTGGACGCGTTCCTGCCGCCGCGGCGCGGTCGGGCGACCCTCGTCCCGGGGGTGGCGGGTCGGCTCGGCTCGTTCACGGGACCCGAGGACTACGTGAAGTTCCGCCACGCGGAGGCGGCCGCCATGGAGTCGGTGCTCCCGACCCTCGGCTCGGTCGAGGCCGAGTTCCTCACTTCGTTCGGACGGTCGCTCGGGGGACCGGTCGTCCCGTATCGCCTCGACGGCGCGACCTCCGCCCTCGTCACGCTCGGCACCGCCTCGACGACCGCGAGAGGAGTGGTCGACGAGCTGCGCGCCCAGGGGCACCGGGTCGGCCTGCTCAAGGTCCGCGTCCTTCGGCCGTTCCCGGACGCCGAGGTCCGCGCCGCGCTCGCCGACGTGATGCGGGTCGGGGTGCTCGACCGGTCGTGGACGTTCGGCTCGACCGGAGCGGTCGCGGCCGAGGTCCGCGCGGCGCTCTACTCGGCCCCGCGCCGCCCGTCCGTGACGAGCTTCCTCGCCGGGATCGGTGGCCGCGACATCACGCCTGGGCTCGTCCGCCGGCTCTTCGAACAGCTCGAAGCCGGGGCGACGGAGCGGCCGCTCTGGATGGACCTCGAACCGGCCGCGGGGGGGACGGTCCATGGCTAAGCTCACCCTGCCGCCGGAGGAGTGGGTCCGGTCGGGCCACTCGGCGTGCCCCGGGTGCGCGCCGGCGCTCGCGCTCCGGTTCCTGTTGAAGGGGCTCGGGCCGCGGACCGTCGTCTCCGTCCCGGCGTGCTGCTGGACGGTGATCGCCACGCCGTACCCGACGACCGCCCTCGGGGTCGCGATGCTCGACAGCCCGATCGAGTCGACGGGCGCGTCGATCTCGGGCCTTCGCGCGGCCGCCGATGCGCTCGGGCTGGACGACGTGACCGTCGTCGGGGTCGCCGGCGACGGCGGGACCTCCGACATCGGCCTCCAGTCGCTCAGCGGGATGCTGGAGCGGCGCACGAACGCGATCTACCTGATGTACGACAACGAGGCGTACATGAACACCGGCATCCAGCGCAGCGGCGCCACCCCCTGGCGGGCCTGGACGACGACCACCCCGGTCGGACCGACCGCCCGCGGCAAGATGGAGCCGAAGAAGGACATCATGGGGATCGTGCGGGCGCACCGCCCCGTCTACGCCGCGACCGTCAACCCGAGCTTTCCCGAGGACTTCCTCGCGAAGGTCGTGAAGGCCCGCGGGCTCGCGGGCCCTCGGTTTCTCCACGCGTTCACCCCGTGCCCTCCCGGCTGGCGGTACGACTCCGCCCGGACGATCGAGATCGGGAGCCTCGCGACCGAGACCGGCCTGTTCCCGCTCTACGAGGTCGAGGCGGGACGCGTCCGGCTCACGCGGCGGTACGGTCGTCTGAAGCCCGTGCGGGAGTACCTCGAGCGGCAGGGGCGGTTCGCGCACCTCACCGACGAGGAGGTCGACGTGATCCAGACGCAGGTCACGGCCGGCTGGGAAGAGCTCCTGCGCGCGGAGGCGGCGGGGACGGCTCCGACGGCCGTCGCTCCCGTGCTCGCCCCGTGATCCCGGCGATTGCGCCGGCCCCGCCGGGAGAGCCCGCACCGGCGCCGGCCTAGGCGGTCGCCCGGGCGAGGGGCCGGGTCGGGAACTCCGACGGCCCGTGCAGGAACTCGGCGACCTTCGCGCGGATCGTCTCGGCGGTCGCGTGGGTCTCCGCGAGGGCGGTCGACCACTGCTGGAGGGCCGGCACCGTCAGGTGGTTCGGGAGGCAGGAGCGGGTCAGGTCCTCCTCGAAATGCTCCCAGGCGAGTTCCGCCAGCCCCGAGGCGTTGAGGACGGCGCCGAGGAGCGGCGCGTTGATCTTCGGGCGCGCCTCGTAGTTCGCCAGGACGAGTCGGACCTCTCCGATCCGGAGCCGGGCCCGCTCCGGGTCCTCCGAGAGTTGGACGAGCGGCAGCGTGCACGGGTCGGAGTGCGGGACCGAGGAGCGGGCCGACGCGAACTGCCCGACGTGGACGTCGTGGAGACGCTCGACGTACATCTGCCACAGATCGAGCCCCTCCCGCACGACTTTCACCGGGACCGACCGACCGACCTCGAGCTGCTCGCCGAGCTCCGTCATCCGGCGGAGGAGCGGTTCGAGCACTTCCTTCCGCTCTTCCACGAGCTCGGCCCGGAGGCGGAGCACCGCGGCGCGGGCGTCGGCGGGCGCGGCGTGATCCTCGAGGACCTGCTCCGGACCCGATGGGCGCCGCCGTGGCAGATGGAGGACGTTCTCGATCGAGCGCCGCGCTCCGCCGGCCTGGCGCGAGAGGTACGTTCGGGCGCGGGTCGGGGAACGCTTCGGCTTGGAAGGGGGTTCGGAGAGCGACATGACCCGGCAACCTCTCCCTCGAGAGTTAATCTCGAGGTGAACTCCGTTTGACCGGAGCCCCCGGAACCGGCGGCGGCCGCGGGAGCGACGAGGAGATTCTCGACTACGTCGCTCGCCGGGAGCCGTTCGAGCACTCCCTCGGGCGGTTCGCCCGGATCGCGGAGAGCGGTTTCGATGGAGGGAGTTCCGGCACCGGTGACTCGAGGAGTTTCGGCTCGCCAGGGACGCCGGAATGGCGCGGCATCCCCCCGGCGGACCTCCGCGCATCAGTAGATGTCGAATTCGTTGCCTTCAGGATCCTGCATCGCCACGGCATAGTGGTCGATGCCCTCCTCGTACCACGTCTCCAGTCGGGTCGCCCCGAGCCCCACCAGGCGCGCCGCCTCGGCCTCCACCCGCGCCTTCCGGACTTCGATCGGCACCTCGCGAATCCCGCCGGCGTGGCTCCGGCTGGCATCAAGGTCGAAGTGCAGTCGGTTCTTGCAGGTCTTGGACTCCGGGACGACGTGGAACCAGATTCGAGGTCCGGCCCCGGAGGGGTCCATGATCCTATCGGTTTCCCCCGTCATCTCTTCCTCCGGGACGCCGAGGGTCCGGTAGTAGTCGTCCCATGTGGCAAGCCCCTTCGGCGGCGGCTCGAGCTCGTACCCCAGGGCCATGGCCCAGAACTTGGCTTCCCGACCCGCATCGTGCACATCGATCGTCACTTGAAATCGCACGGGCATGCGTTCTCCTCCGTCGCGGCGCGGAATGACCCACCATCATAAGTCCTCAGGACGGCCGGTGCCCAGGGGCGGATCTGCCCCAAGAACCGGCCCTCGGACGACAACTTCCGCGTTCACGTGCGCGCACATCCTCTCGTGATGGCTCGCGCCCGAGTAGCGGAGGTTCCGAACGGGTTCGAGTGCGAACGAGCCGGCACACGCAGCCGTCGGTGACGAGCTTGGAGCGGTGCGCGAGTTCGCGGTTCCAACGGACCACGCCCTTGGACCGCCCGGGGCGGGAGGGACTCCTTTGCCCTTCACCGAGGGCGGACTCGACCACGGGGGAGGTGCCGGTACCGCTGGTGGCACAATCTATGGACGGGCCCGAGGGGACTCCCGCGATGAATTGGGCGGTGGGATGCGCCTCTTCGTCTAGGAACCCCCGCGCAGAATCGGTTGGTGGTGGGTCGTTCCCGTTTTCGTTGCCTCCGTGACGGTCGTTGCTACCGTTTGCGCTCCGATTATCTGACGTCCGGGGTTGATTAGATGTTGAAGTGGAGGGTCCCGCGGTGGCGGCCGAGTTACGGACCGAGCCTAGTCAGGCTCCCGGGCACGTCACCGCTCCCGAGGCGGCATCTGCCGTTCGCCGGGGCCGCCGTACAAACAGAGGGGCCGAGTTGGACCGGTTGGCTAGGGCACTCCCGGCAGGGGCCGCACTGGAATTTGTACGGGGGCTTCCGCGCCGTACCACCAAGGAGGAGCTCCTGGCTGATCTTGAGGCTCTGGTTCGATTGCTTCAGCAGGCGGAAGGAGGGCGACGGTAGAGTGTCGAACGGCGCATGCCGATCGCCTCGGTTCGATGGTCGCCGGTGTTGGCCTGAGCGCCGCTTCGCCCATCATTCGGGGAGACCTTCAAGTTCAAGTGTCGGTACCGGGATATCGCACTGTGACGGCCGGAGCCCCCGCCCAACTGACTTTGAGTGGGTCTCAGACGCGGGCCGTTCCTACCGTCCAGTCGCTTTCTTCCGACAATAGGCTGGCCGACAGTGATCGCCGAGCGCACAGGTGGTACCGCTTCGTACTTTCCTTCCCGCCTCACCTCGTCCGCCACTACGCCCAGGAGTTCGGGCTCGAGCCGTCCTCAGTCTTGCTCGACCCATTTTGTGGGACCGGCACGACTCTAGTCGAGGCGAAGAAGATCGGCGTTCCGAGCGCCGGCATCGAGGCGCATCCTTTCACCGCCTTCGCCGCCTCGGTAAAGGTCGACTGGACTCCTGATCCCGACGAGCTTCTGGAGCACGCGAGTGGGGTTGCGGAGGAAGCACGTAAGAGACTTCGGGAGCAGCAGGTGGGTGACACCCCCTTCGAGTCGTCCCCCCCCCGGGGACGCTCCGGAGCCGCGCAACTGCGTCGCCTCGATCCTGATGTCGGTTCCCTCCTTCTTAGGTCATCCATTAGTCGGAGGCCCCTTCACAAGGCGCTCGTACTGTTGGAGGTTCTCAGTGAACAGCGCGATGACCGATACGACGCGCACGAACGGCTGGCGTTTGCCCAATCCATTGTCCGGTCCAGCAGTAACCTGCACTTCGGACCCGAGGTGGGGCTAGGCGAAATCAAACCGGATGCCCCGGTGATTGCCCCGTGGTTTGACGCCATTTCCGAGATATCCGAGGATCTAGCGTCCCTACGAGACGGCCGGTATGTTCCGGCCAGGGTGTACACGGGAGATTCACGCCGCACGTCCGCCCTAATCGAGAGACAGTCGGTCGATGCCGTGTTCACATCTCCGCCGTACCCGAACGAGAAGGACTACACTCGGACGACTCGGCTCGAGTCGGTCCTGCTGGGGTTCATTCCCGACCGGGACGCGCTAAGGGCCGTGAAACGAGACCTGGTAAGGTCAAACACTCGCGGGGTGTTCAAAGCGGACGACGACGACACACTCGTCTCATCGCACAAGGAGATCGCCCGGGTCTCTGAGGCCATTGAGGCCCGCCGTATCGAACTTGGAAAGACTTCGGGGTTCGAACGCTTGTATGCCAGGGTAGCCAAACTCTACTTCGGAGGGATGCTGCGCCACCTCACAAGCCTCCGCAGCGTGCTGAAGCCGGGCGCCCGACTCGCGTATGTGGTGGGTGACCAGGCGTCCTATCTCCGAGTGATGATACGCACCGGTCAACTCTTGGGCGACCTCGCGGAGTCCGTAGGATACAAGCTCGACCGTATCGACCTCTTCCGGACTCGGCACGCAACCGCGACCGGGGAGCACCTCCGCGAGGAAGTGGTCGTTCTCCGGTGGCCGGGCAAAGCATAGAGATACCCCCGCCACTACCCTAGGAGATGCCCGAGGAGACGGACGATAGCGAGGCGGGCTCCCCGGGTCGTGCCCCGAACCGGTACAGCCGTATTGTCGAGCGGATCTTCGAGGACCGATTCAAGCCCGGAGCTACCGCCGTTCCGTTTTCAAGAGAGGATATCGTGGAAGCCGCGCGTGCTTTGGGCATCAAGCTCCCAAAGAACCTAGGCGACGTGCTTTACAGCTTTCGCTTCCGGACTGAGCTCCCACCCTCGATCACGGGAAAGGCACCGACTGGGAAGGTCTGGATCCTCCGTCCTGCGGGCCGCGGGCAGTACAGCTTCTTCGCGACAAAGGTTGCAGTGTTTGGGCCACGGATCGGTGCGAGCGTAACTAAGGTTCCCGATTCGACTCCAGGGCTCATCGACCGGTATGCGCAGAGCGACGAACAGGCGCTTCTCGCCAAGCTGCGCTACAACCGCCTTGTGGATGTGTTCACTGGCATCACGTGCTACTCGCTCCAGAGTCACCTGCGTACGACGGTGGAGGACTTGGGACAGATTGAGACTGATGAAGTCTACGTCGGGCTAGACCGGTCGGGCGCCCACTATGTTCTCCCCGTCCAAGCCAAGGCGAAGAACGACCGCCACAACGTGGTGCAGATCGAGTCGGACATCGCCATGTGTGCCGAGAAGTTCCCCGGGCTCGTCGCCAAGCCCCTGGGGGCGCAGTTCATGGAAGGCGGCGTGATTGCCATGTTCGAATTCGAGTACGGTCCCGAGGGCGTCGCTATCGTCTCCGAGCAGCACTACCGCCTTGTCCGTCCTGCTGATCTTACTCTAGAGGAGATTGAGATCTACCGGAAGCGCCTCCAGCGGTGAAGGATGCCCGGCGAAGCCACGACTTCGAGACCCTGTCTCGGCTGGCCCGCCTGAGTCTCGGCTTCACCTCCCCCCTACGCTGAGGTGTGGATCGGACCCGAGCGATACTACTACCCGCGATCCTAGCGCTTGAGTTCAACTCAAGGAAGGACGACCGGAGCTCGCGATCCGGACCCACCGGTCAACAACCCACCCCCACAGCGCTTGAACTCAACTCATGATCGTCAGAAGTCTCTGTGAGATGACCGGGCGACTTTTGGGGATCGGATAGGTAAGCTAAGCTCAAGCGCTACGGGGCGGCACCGACGCCACTTCTGACGAGAAACGGTGGCTCCTAGGAGCCACTTGGAACCACCCCTACCTGGAACAGGTGGGTTGGGCCGTTCTGGGTCTGGAACTCGCCAGGAGGCGCCGGCTCGTTCACATTCGAGCTGGAATGGCGCGTTGGTCGAGCCCACGACTTACGATAGTAGCATCCTTTCGTCTTCGCCCCTGAATGCACGGTGGAGCACGTCGACGAACGAGAAGTCATCACAGGCAAGTGGCAACTTCGACTTGGCAACCTCTTCCACTGTCGAGTACCGAGTCCGCGAATCCACGCGAACCGGATAGGTCCACTCTGAATTCGGTCCCCTGGCTCCGATGGGTTCCTTTGTTCGGGGAACAGAGACGACCAGACAGATCGCTTCAGCGTGCCCCTCCGCCTCGGTTGTAACTGGAGTAATCCTGACTTGCTCGGGCCGGAAGGTTGTCGCCTCCTCCAGCGCGTGTCGAGTCATCTCGATCTTCGCATCAACGTCGGTAAGGCCGATGACCTCGAGGGAATCCACGTCAGCAATGCCAACGATTACTGCGCCCCCTGAAGTGTTGGCGAATGCGGCAACCCGGCGGCAGAACTTCCTCGCCAAGGCAAGGCGCTCTTCACGAGCCCCCTGCCAAAATGCGAGTGTTTCCTTCACATCCCAGAGCTCCGTTTCGGGACGGTAGGATCCACGAAGTTCACCGATAACCATCCGCCAGAACGCTTCATCGCCGGCCAGAGTGTCTCGGCCGAGAATCGCCTTGCACTCCATTGAGACGTTTGCGATTGCTTGTCTCAGGTCGGCGAAGTAGTCGCGGAAGCTGCGACCTACCATCTCGGTGAGTTCCTCCACGTATTCTCGAGCCTCCCCTTCCTCGGGGTGCCCCATTAAGGCGGAAACGTAGAGAGCTCCGGGGTAACTCGAGTCGATGAATTCCTCGGCTAGCGGTGCCCTCCGGCCCCATAGACCTAGGGCTGTCTCTGAAGCAACCCAGGCGAACAGTTGCGTGGGGATAGGGCGGGCGAGGTCTCTGAGCGGGGCAGGACGTCGATCGATTCGTCCGCTCTGGCTCCATACCCGAGTTGTAAAGAGCATACTCGGTGCAAACTGATCGAGGGTCCCGAGCCACTCGACATAAGCAAGCAATTGACGAATCGAAGTCTCGCGGGAGTCACAGAAGACGGCGAGTTGTTGGATGAGTTGTCCATAAGTCAGAGTTGGGCTGAACCGAAGCTGAACCGAGGCGCGCTTCAAATCTACCGCGGCCTCGAGAGCCGTGACAGTGCGAGCTAGAATGCCTGGTGCGTGCTCGGCATTCCGGGACAGCCACCAGTGTACCGTGTCGGCGTCGTGAACACGGTGAAAATCTCTCCCGAGATCTGTCTCCTCTCGATCTCCGACCTCGCGATCAACATAGCACGCGTTGAGAAGGGAATCGTCAGAGCGAACGATGGCCAAATGGACTCTCCCCAAGTCGCCGGCCGGCCCAAGATGGAGAGGGGAGTGCAACTCCTCGAGGACGTCCGCAAGAACCCAGTCCGCCCCGATACACTCACGGATCAAGTTGCGTCTAACCCCCACATCCGGTGCCGTCAACTGCTTGCGAACCGCTCGCTGCTATGGTCGAATCAGGCTCGGGAATGCTTCAGAAACCCTTGCGACTGATGCTTGGCGCTCACTCAGGGGAATCGCCTCCGAGAGCGCGACGTGCTGCCTCACAGTACCATACTTGCTGCCGAACTCCACGAACCCGTTGATCTCCCACGGAAGATGCAGGAATGCGTACGACTGCAACGGAGGGGTCCATGTGAACCGAATCGACGCGTTCTGCTTCGGGGAATCCATGTCAATGAACCATACCTCTGACCACTGAGTCGGGTCCGTGATTCCGGGAATAGCGGCCCGGCGTCGGTCTTCCCACTCCTCGCGCCACCAGGTGAACTTACCCACGGCTAGTCCACCTTGGGAAATCGTCAGCACGATTCTCAGCAGCGAGAGGGGGGTGGTTTGCTTGTTGATCACGTTGAACGCGAAATTGACTGGGGGAAGAGGCAAGTTGTTCAGCATCCCCGCTGTGAACGATCGTCTATCGACTTCCAGATTCTTGCTTAGAACCTCCCGTGCGCGCGCCCTCATGAGTGCTAGAAATGGTCTCACGACACGGTGTTCGAGCAGCCATGTCGCCACGGTTTCGCCAAGAGTCACACCGGGCCAGAGAACCCAAACTGCTTAGGCTTGCCGTCCTTCGTGCAGCCATGTGCCATGCTTCGGTCGCGAGGGTAGGTCTGCGCGGCCCGAAGGGCTGGGGGATGTGAAGCTCTGTGGCACGCTTGCTCGTCCTACGCGGCCCCGTGGGCGCAGGCAAATCCACAACTGCAACTGCCCTAGCGGGACACCCCCCCGACATGTTCGTACTGATTCAGAGTGACAGCCCTCCCGAGCACGCCCGCGATAGGCGGTCCCAAATCGACCTGTGGGGACGGATGACAAGGGATCTGATCACCGCCGGAAGGAATGTCCTGCTCGATTGCGATCTCCAAACTAAGGAGGAGGCTGAGAATCTGATGCGCATCGCCCAGCTTGACCCCGGTGGGCCGGACGTTCTGTTGGTTCGACTTGGAGTATCCCTGCGCAGTGCGATCGACCGAAAGGGGAGCCTCCCAGGGCGCGACGTGGTTCAGTATTGGACGTCCTGGGGAGCCCCACCAATCCAGTGGGAGTATCGCATCGAGACTGACGGTCTCGCCGCTGATGTGGTACGGGGACGAGTACTCGAGGCTGTTAGGAAGAAGTGGCCATGAGCAGGGTCTGGGGGCGTGACTCAACTCCCCCCGGAGGAGCCGCCGATCGAACCTGTCGAGTACCGTTGGGATGTGTCCAATGGGCTGATTTCACTCACTGCAGAAGAGATGTGTGGCGTGCCTGCTGTTTGCGGAGGCGACCTGCGACAGCTTCGGCTACTGGCCCCGTGAACTGCCGACGTAGGCATTGGAGAAGGTCCAGAAGGTGTCGCCGTCGACCCATGCCACCGGAACGAGCGGACGCAGCCAGCACCTGGGCCGGAAGATCATTGAGTCCGACAGGGCTTATACACGGGTTTCCAATCTGCAAGTCTCAGGGATGATGGGACGGTGCTTGAGGGGGGTTCAAGGGACGCCGATGCTGGACTGGTCATAGAGGCTGCCATACGCTTCCTCGGAGAGCATCGCGGACTCTCCGCACGGGAGATACTCTCCCTGCAGGTAGCCAATCCGGACCACGCGGGGATGTTGTTCTTTGTACCACCGAAAGATGCCTACATTCCCCTGCGGGTATTCTTGACTCGGCGAAGAGCTCAGTTGTGCCGCCTCGTCTGCGAAGACCGCAGGCCCAAGCCGTGGGCCACCGCCAGCGCATCAGTGGGCGCCCAGGCCCTAGTACCACTGGCATCCGGCCTCTTGGCTGCTGGATGGACCGTCGACATGGCCAGACTTGCTGTTGTCGGACTTACTGCATGGGGAATCAGTCGCTTTTGCAAGTCATGCAGGTAGACCTGAAATGAGTAGTTCAGACAACTTAGCATCCGCCCGGATTGGGAAAAGCTGATCCTAGAAACCCGGATGGCGTGCTCTTGGGAGGTGGAGGTTCACGGACCGAGAAGCGTTCTCTCTCGATCGCTAACAGCTAGGCCCCTGGGACGATAGCCCTAGCCGGTCTGAGTTGGGCTCGGTTGCGGAGAAGCGACCAACTGAGGGCATCGTTTCGTAGTACGGGTGACTATCTAACAGCTGGACTGAATGGGCGATCAACATAGAGCGAATCTACGTTTGACCCACTTGCTCCCCCCTCCGAAGTTCGAAGTGGTTCTCAGCTTCACCGTTCCATGTCTAATGGGTTCCCATGGAAGTGAAGTAGCAGTCGTACCCCATGCCCAGCGCCCAAGTGATGTACAGATTCGCGTGCTGAACCACCACCTTGGGCTAAGCTCCCGCCTAGAGCGCGCGATCAGGGTTATTGCATCCATACCTCGTACTTTTAGTACGGGTCCCACGACGGACGTCCACGAGCGACTCCTCTCACCGGGAAGAGGTACACTCGCTCGCGACTTACTGTCGAAGGTAGAGCTGGCGGGCATAGACGAGAGATCGCTGAAGAAGCTTCTTGAAGCGACACTAGATGCGCATGAGTTACGGGGCCACGTTGAACTTACCTTCGACCCCACTATTGCTCCCACCGAAGTTCTAGACCTGTATAGCTCGTTGGTCCATTGTGCGAACGCCGGATCACAGAGGCAATTCGTATCCGAATGGATGAGATCTCACGGCAAGGGTGGCTTCATTGCAGTAGGAACCCAGTACATCGATACGGACCTGTTCGAGCTGTACGCGTTGTTGAGGGAGAATGATATCTGGACATCGTTCACGAGCGACGGCAGAATCGGTCCGGCTTCTCGGGCGCTGCGAGAAGTCATTGATGCAGAGCGAGGAAGAGGCAGCGCCCTTTCACTTCGGCTCCTCCGGTACTTCCTGAGCCACGCAGAAGGGGATGTTCACCGCCTCGCAAACGAGATACTCAAGGTCACGAGCACGGGCGAGACCCTGAACGCGACAATCAGGGCCATCATGACGTTGCTGAACAGGAAGGCAGACATCGACGACATTGGGGACCGGGCATTGGAAGGTCTGCATCCCGAGCGAGGAATCCCCCCTGTGAATCGCTCAATTGCCCGAGAACATGGGTACGAGGCCAAGTCAGGCGAGAGGTCGGCGAAGTCCCGCGCTATCGACTCGACCTTCCTTTCGATAACGTTCGATGACACCGATTCTCCCAGAGAACTGACAGGCAACTTCCACTCTCTCGACCCGGAGGACTTTCCCGGAATTGAGCAGACTATTCAGATCATTGCAACTGTGCAGGCAGCCCGGGCCTCAATGGGGACTCGCAACGACGCCTCCCTCATGCCGGTACCTTCAGGTGTCGCGCGCAATCACAGGATTCTAGAGCACCTACTGACTGGTGCAACCGAACCTGAGGGTCGGAACTTCATCGGCACGCTGGACCCTTCCGGGGATATGATGCGTTTCTACTCAGCTTGGCATGACCCGCTCGTCACGGCCTGGCGGCGAATCGTCGGATGAGGAGCACTGGGTAGATCGGAGAGCGGTCCAGCCCAGCCTCACCTTGAAGTCCATGTCCCTGATTGGCACATCGAGCGCGCCCTGGCGGGTACTTCCCCCACGAATCGCCTGAAACGGGCAACCGGATTCCGGTAAGGCCTGAAGAGCGGCCCGGATGAACGACAGTTGCACTCGTCTAGGACGCTCGGGGTCTGTCCACGGTCGTCGGAAGGTTTTCTGCACGGAGAAGGGCAATGAAGCGGGCATCGTCACGTATCGAGTCGAGTCCACGAGCCTGGTAGATTTGCCAGATCAGCCGCTCGCCAGACCGTTCATCCTGTTCTAAGAGAGCGAGCGCTCTCGTCTTATCGCCAAGCATAGCGTACAGCTCCGCGGCGTACCTGGCGATGTGCGCTCCGGAGATCTTGCCGGCCTCCCAATCCGCAAGCAGGGCGCGCGCGTCCTCTTCTCTCCCGAGTCTGAGCTGAACTGTGGCCCGGTAGATCCGAGAACCCAGATCGGGGGCCCCGGCGAAGGGTTCAATCATTCGTGCTGCGTCCTCCCGCCGGCCGGCCCACGCGTAAAGAGCGGCGAGCCAAGCCCGAATACCCGCCATGTTGGGAAAGTCTTGTAATAGTACCTCAACGACGGATATCGCTGTCGGAAGGTCTCCTCGGGCTACGTAAACCTGGGCGAGGAGGCCACGAGGCTCAAGGCCAAGGGGATCTTGTTCTCGCGCAGCGCGCAGCTGCACTTGGGCCTCGTCCCACCGTTGCAGCACCTGGAGCAGAGCTCCGTAGCGGACCCGGGCCGCACAGCTGCTCGGGTTCAGAGTAATCGCTTGGAGTAACTCCGCCTCTACCCGATCCCACGCGAGATCAAGTTGCCAAACGAGCATTGCACGCGCCAAGTGCCCATCTGATGAATTCGGGTTTGTTTCAAGCGCCTTCGTGACAAGGTCCTGGGCACGAAGAGCGACCTCAGCCGCCGGTCGCGTCTCGCCGATAGCTTCGATCAGATGAATTGCGAGTCGGGCGTAGGCGGCCGAAAAGGATGGGTCGTGACGTATGGCCTCCTCGAAGTGCTGAACCACCTCGCGATCGACCTCGTCGCTCGACAGGAGGTGAAAGCGTTGGATAGCCTGAATCCCTCGTAGGTAAGCCTCGTAGGCGGAAAGGCTCGAGGTTGGTCTCGACTGAATCGCCTCTCGGTCCGAGTGCAGGAGCTCGATTCGCAGGGCCGCGGCCGTTCGCTCGGCAATCTCAGTCTGGATCCCAAAGATATTCTCAAGCTTCCGGTCGTACGTCTGCGACCATCGTTGCTCGTCCGACCTCGTGTCGATCAGTTGAACTGCGATTCGTAGTTGGTTTCCTACCTTGCGAACACTTCCGATGAGAACGGAATCCGCCTGAAGCTCAGTGCCGATCTTAGTAGCGGGCTTGGTTGTTCCCTTGTAGCCGCTCACCGACGTACGGGAAATCACTCTAAGACCCTTTACCTGAGAAAGCACCGTAATCAGCTCTTCCGTCAGGCCCTCGGCAAAGTACTCATCTTTCGGGTCTGGGCTGATGTTCGTCAGTGGCAAAACGGCGAGACGCGGAAGGACAGATTCTCTCGATGTGAAAGCAGCCCCGGTCCAAGGGAACACTACTCGGTAGATGCCGACCGGTTCCTGGACTCCCTTTAGCCTCTTTGGACCCAGATTCTCGAACGTGTAGGGGAGCTTGTTGCGCACTTGATCGTAAACCGGGAACGAGACACAGAGCCCCTCAGGCTCCGCAATTGGTTCCAAGCGCGATGCGACGTTCACTGCGTCGCCGAGGATATCGGTCCCCTCGTGCTGTACGTCTCCGAGGTGAATTCCAATTCGGATCCGAAGTGGCAGAACTTCCTTCCGAGCGTTCCGCACGTGTATCACCCGTTGAAGTTCGACCCCGCACTCGACTGCGTCCAACGCATTCTGGAACTCGAGGAGGAGGCCGTCGCCCATGGTCTTGACCTGGCGACCCCGATGTGCCTCCGCGATAGGTTGAACGATCCTCTGCTGCTCTTCCAGGAGCCGTAAGGCTCCAGGTTCGTCGGCCTGAGCTAGAGAGGTGTATCCGGCGACATCGGTGAACATGATGGCGGCGAGTCGACGGGTTCCGGCCACGGTCCCGAACCGTGATTCAGTGGATTAAGTACTTCGATGTGTGCGGAGGGAATCGGAGGCGAACTCCCCTCCCTGGGTGGCACAGGCCCTCCCCTAGGTTTCTGCACGCATGGGGTGCTTCACGACTCGGGCCATAGTCGCCCTGTCACCGGCCAGACTGGGAGAGCTCGAACGTGACTGAACCGGGCCTTTGAGTCATGCCTCCTGGGTCCGACGTAAACCGTCCTCGAGTCTTTCCGGCGGGGTTGCATTCCCGGGGTACCCGTCGAGATTGAGTTGCCCCAACCCCGCGACTTGCTGGTCTTCGAAGATGGGTGACGCCGAGAGTGGATGAACAAGAGCAAGTGCTCGACACCGACGTGTTATCCTAGGGTTGTTGAGGAGCCTGTTCGGTGCACGGGAGCTAAGCGGGGGCGACGCGGAGCGTAGGATGGTCCAGGGTCGAATCCGCTGATGGCACCTCTGCGCTCCCATCGTTGGAGATTACGAAGGAAAACCGCTTGGACTCCCCTTCGTCATACTCGATGGTGACCACGATCGTCTGCGGGGCGGCGGGAAGGCGACACTCGGGGTCCTTCCAATCCCTAAAGCGAAAACTTTCGGGCTGATGGACGTAGCTGTTCGGGTCCCCCTTCATCTTGAACGCAATGCCGAGGTCCCTAGACCGAGCCGGACGAATGGTCTCGGTCTTCGCTGGATCGAAAAGGTGAGGGTTCAGCACGTTCGTGAGCTGAATCCAACCGGTCGGGCTAGGGGTCCCGATCGGGTGCATCTCGATAGGGTCAGGCTTTGAGCTCCACTTCAGGTCGCAGTCCTTCCCGTTAGGGAGTCTTAGCTTGGCTCGGACCTCATGCGCTGTCCCCATCCCAAGGAACCCACTAGTCCGGTTCTCCACTTTGAGGTGAATCCAATAGGTATCCTGTTGGCCAATCGTACCACCTGGGACCGCGGTCACGAGGATGTCAGGTCGCTGGCGAAGCGATATCAACCACGCGACGAGCACGCCCGCTGGCACGCCGCCGACCACCCCGGCGAGGGTCGGAAGGGTTGTTCCGGGGGAAAGGAGGATCGCCGCACTGGGGATGGCGACCGTGGCCACGACGATGGCAGATGTCTCGACGGCAGCTCTGGTCACCACGGCAAGGTACCAACGTCGCGCAAGACAATTCTAGCTCCGGGTTCCTCGGTCGGACTAGCGGGATGCTTCCGGGCGGAGAGGCGAACGATCGCACTGTCGCCTCCGGGCGCGTCTTGCAGGACAGTCTTCCCGAGAGCGTCGAGTAGCCTCTTCAGAAGGTTATCCAGGTCCATCCCGTACGGGAAGTCCCGGGGGAACTTGTCGGCGGGAAGGACGAACTCGACGTCGAGCTCGCATGGACCAAGCAAACGTGGGAGTCCTCTCGTCTGGTCAACGACTGTCGTCGTCCAGACGTTTGGTGCGTTGAGCCGACCCTTAGTCTTGCTCCGGGCGTACGGGATACCGCGGACGAAGACGGTGATTTCCGGCGGTCGTGGCACCGTCACGGACCGGGGGAGTGGCGAGCAGGAGCATCAGTCTATGCTCCCCTGGGGGGGCTGTATCAGGACTGCGGCTTCAAGGCCAGGCGGCAATTCTCGTCGATGAGGATTCCTGGGAAGGTGATCGAACTGCTGACATGCGGTCCAGGCGCGAACACCGCTGTTTGTGATTCAGGCTATTCTACATCACGGAGCTACTGCGTCGAGGTCAGCGCCCGCGCCTTTCCGACCCCAGAGTAATGGGCAGAGTTCGCTATTGTCCAGCCACCACTGCAATGCGGAACGATTATCCCTGGGTCCGCTAACGCCGGCTATCGGGTCCGGAGGTGGTCGTGAACGACCTTGGGATCGATCGACCTAGATTCACGTTCGAACACCTCAAGGATGAGGTCCGTCAACTTCAGCGAAACCGAGGCGGTCTCCGTGATGACGCAGCCTTTGTTCTATGGTTCTTGCACACACTGACCGACCAGGGAGAACCCGCCCGCGAAGCCCTTACCGGTAGGACAGCCGAGAAGGGCATCGATGCGCTCCTAATCGACGATCGAGCGCGCCAGGTTCACGTCGTTCAGGGGAAGTTCCACACCAAGTATTGTGTTAACGATGAGAAGCGGAACGACGTCATTGGCCTCGTTGACGTCGGCTTGCTACTCTGGGCGGAGACCAAAGATCTCGCTGCATTCCTGAACAAGCTCGAACCACTCGCCCGAACCAAGTTTGAGGCCGCGGCACGACTTGTAAAGCGGTCTCATTACGAAGTAAAGCTACACTACGTCACCACAGGGCGCTGTAGTCGCGCAATCACCAATGAAGCACTAGACAGATGTAACCAGGCTCCAGGACGACTCGAAGTAGAGATTGTCGACGGACCACGCGTGATGAGTGTCTTCAAGGACTACATGGAAGGAGTCGCGCCTGCTGTCCCCTCTCTGACGCTCCCTATCGCCAACGACGGCAGTGGGGTCCGCTCGGAAGGCGTCGTCCATCGGTTCGATCCAGACACCGAGGTAGAGTCTTGGGTCTTCTCACTTCCAACCGTAGACGCCGGCGAGATGTACCGGACCGCAAGCGTTCGCCTGTTCGCGCGAAACATCAGGGGATACCAAGGTGAGTCTAATGCAATCAATTCGTCAATGGCACGTACTATCAAGATTGAACCTCAGAACTTTTGGTACTTCAATAACGGAATCACCATTGTGTGCGATCTTGCTAAGCGCGAGGTCCAGGGCGGCAGGGATGTCATACGGATTGATCGACCCCAGGTCATCAACGGACAGCAGACCACGAGAACCCTGAGCGCACACTCATCCAAGCGGGCAAGCGTTCTTACCCGAGTCATACGGATTCCCCGCTCTGCCGATGATGAAGATCGCTATGACGATCTCGTCAGCCAGATAGTCAGGGCTACCAACTGGCAAACACCCATCAAACCGTCTGACCTGATTTCTAACGACTACGTACAAGTGTACATCGAGCGGGAACTGCGGAAACGTGGGTACCAGTACATACGGAAACGCATGGCCAAGGGCGAAGCACGAGCTCAGTTCGGAGGTGATGCGTATTGGCAGATTAAGAAGGATGAGATGGCACAAGCCGTTGCCGGGTGCGAGCTAGACCCAGCGATAGTCCGTAGTGGCAAAGAAGGTCTCTTCGACAGTCGGTACTACAGGACCATATTCGGCACTCGCGACATTCCGTTTTACCTGTCAAGATACTGGCTAATGGTTCGGGTCAAGCGCGCGGCGAGAGGACGACCCTCAAGAGCCTACGCCATGTGGCTCGTGCTCCGCCACTCGTGGACGCTCCTCGAGAGCACAATCGGTCAAGGAGAGGACTCCTCCCGGTGGATCCACGCGTGCGAGTACAACGGTTACGACGCACAGACAGCTCAACTCGACAGAGGGATTGACAGTGTCTTCAAGGCCGTGCTGGCCTTCTACAGGCACAACAGGGGAACTGGCGAGGAGGCAAAGGACCCGTCGACCTTCTTCCAAAGAGTCAATCTTCCTGACCAGTTTGCTAGATATTGGCGACGTCGAGCGGGCGCCCACCGGTCCGCCGTGACCAAGAACTTCAGGACCTTTGCTCGTCTATTGAAGCAAGTTGACCTTGCGGAGTGATATCCTGTATTCGCTCCCACAAACTGGGACAGTGCGCCTTTGGGGACGGGTTGTGCGAGTTCTCGTCTCTTCGCAACTCCTTTCAGGGCAAGAGCGGGCCGATCTGAAGAGACTTCAACGACGAGAACAGCACGGAAGCAGACTCAACGCAAGTCATGATGATTGAGCCAAAAGCCACTGCCTCCGGAAAGTAGTGATCGAAAGCCCGGCTGATCGGAGCTAGGACTCTCTCCGAAGCGACGCTTAAGACTAGGGGCGACCCTCGCGCCTAGCACGGCCGCGTCCGAGCGCTTCGGCACTGTTTGGAAGTTCGATGCGCACACTCATGCGAAGCACGCGATCCTCACCGACTACTGGAACCGCTGGCTACCCATTCTTGGCCGCTACAACCACGGCCTGAACTACATCGATGGATTCGCCGGACCTGGCGAATCCGTCGACGGAGAGCCCGGCAGTCCAGTCCTCGTACTCGGTGCCGCCATCACTCATGCCCATCCGCCTAAGGGGAGGGTGGGGTTCGCGTTCATTGAGAAGGAGAAGGACAGGGCCGACCATTTGAGGACTGTACTGGCCCGACGGTTTCAGCCAGAGAGCCTTCGCCCGGGTCTATCCTACACTGTCTACAACGGCGAGTTCGAGGCGGTGTTCAACGAGGCAATCGACGATATCGAGCGGCGAGGAACTCGCCTCGCCCCTACGTTGGCCTTTCTCGACCCTTTCGGGTTCACTGGGTTTCCCATGCGGTCAGTCCAGCGACTGCTCAGCTTCCCGAAGTGCGAGGTCCTGATCACCTTCATGGATGGGTTCGCCAAGCGCTTCCTCGACGAACTTCGGGCCGAGGCACTCACGGACCTGTTCGGAACCGATGACTGGCGACGTGCTCAGCCGCTTCAAGGAGATGCCCGAACGGATTCCCTCGTAGAGCTCTACGATCAGCAGCTTCGGAGTCAAGCCGGTGCGAGATTCGTGCGGTCCTTCGAAATGCGAGACGGAAACGACCGGGTGATCTACCATCTGTTTTTCGCAACCCGCCACCCAGAGGGACTAAGGCAGATGAAAGAGGCCATGTGGACCGTTGACCGGCGTGGCTTCTATCGCTTCAGCGACGTCACCGGATCTCACCAACGATTCCTACTTGACTACCTTGAAGACCAAACACCCCAGTGGGTCGACGCTGCAGGAGGGATGGTCTACGAGAGGTTCAGAGGGCAGGACGTCCCTGCGCCTGCTGTGAAGACGTTCGTGTGGCTCGAAACGCCCTACGTATTCCGATCACGGATCCTAGTCCCGCTCGAGAAGGATGGGCGAATCGCGGAAGTGATAGGCCGAGGACGGGGGGGTGGGTACGGCGACGGATGCACCATTAGATTCAGGGCCTGACTACCCCTTCTCAGCTGCTACGCCGTGGCCGGGCGAGCCCGTGCTGTCGGGAACTGGTGCCACACCCGTCCCCTCAGTGTGCTCCCTCCCTTGGAGGGGCCGCCATTCTCCTTGGCTGTAGGGTCGCGAGCGTTCGGGTTGGAACTCAGCGTACCGAACTGCTTGAAGAAGAACGGTACCCTGGCCTTCCTACATTGGTCGCGGACATCTATCGCCCACTCAACACTCATGGGCCGTGCGCCTCGTCCGCTCTCTCCACCGGCGATCACCCAATGGATGCCCCGGAGGTCAAGATCGCCAACCGGCCCGATTAGGGGCTCAACCGATAGAAACCTGATGTGGGCCGGCACCTTCCTTAGCGCGTTTATCCGCCATCGGAAGGCGGCGTTCTCCACGCTGACCCCCTGCCAGATGTTCGGCGTCCACGTAACACTGGGGGCGACGTCGAGAAGCCGTTTTGCCCGCTTTGTCAAGACCTGAAACGTGTGCCAGCTCGCGCGATTCATCGTGGCGAAGACCGTCTGGATGAACTCGGTCGTTACCTTTTCGTGGAACAGGTCACTCATGCTGTTCACAAAGATCATCCGGGGCTCCCTCCACTCCAACGGGAGCTCAAGCCGATCAGATCGAAGCTGCAGGTCGAATCCGTGTTCGTAGGGGTGCCCTCTGACCCCCCGAAACCGCTCGGCGAACGTGTAGGCGTAGCAGTTGTCGCACCCCGGGCTGATCTTCGTGCAACCCGTGACGGGGTTCCACGTCGCGTCGGTCCACTCAATCGGGGATTCCGCGCTCAAGCGTCGCATCCTCGTCAAATGGCCCCCCTACAAAAAGGACTACCATCGAGAGGGCATGGCCAACATGGGGCCACCGGCCGAGCGCTCAAGTCGGGGCCCGAATGTAGCCGTTAGGTCTCGCCCTAGCGGGTTCCGTTGGAACGGGGGCGGCGGATCAAGGGGGAGGACTTCGTTCACAGCGTGTCCTTAGCCAAGCTGCCCTTTGCGTGGTCAAGCCCCAACGGATTCGGTGTTCCTTTCCGCGGATTGGGGGCAATCTCTAGGGGGGTCCCCACTCAAACCCTTGGAGGGTACGGGCGAGGTTGCCCGAAATCCGCTTGAGTATGAAGCCGCTGCCCCGGCGAGTGACGGAACCGAACCCCGAACCGGTCCCTGCGGAGAGCCCGACAGGCTGGCTCGAGCCTGCCCGGGTGTATTGGTCGTCAATTCCTCTCGGACTCCGACTTCTCCTACTTGCGGAAGGGCTGACCCTCATCGGCACCGTCGTGTTCCTCTGGGCCGCCTTCGCGGAGGGTTGGTCGGTGTTCGGGAGTGTTACCGACCTCGAGCTGTTACTACTAGCTGTCACCATCATCGTACTCACCCTGCTGACCGAGCATTCAACACGACGCTCCGCGGTTGACGTCAACCGTTTGATCCAGACTGTAGTTTCCGAGAACCGAACGCTGATTGAGGAGAACAGGGCGCACTGGTCCGAACAACGGACGCATCTGGACACCGTTGTCGGTTCACTCGGACAGGTGGCACAGTTGATGGCTGACCTCATCGCCGCTGTGAGAAAGCTCGACGAATCGCAGCGAGCGGTCGTAAAGCTCCAGGAGGCAGACCTGAAAGCCAGGGAGGAGGCACTGCGGCAGGAGATTCAGACCCAGAAACCGAAGCTAAGCATCAGCATCCGAAAGTGGGAGGGCAAGGTGATCAAGCACTTCGTCGTCAGTGTCAGGAACGAAGGTCCGCCAGGTTCGGACCTTGATGCAACGTTCGTATTCGGCGCCATGCGGAGCGCGGATCGAGCCTCCGTTGTCTCGCAGGGGGCGCCGTGTGTTTTCGACTTTGGGGACATCAACAACTACCCCGATTCCGGCGAGCTCGTTGTCACATGCGAGGTAGCAAGCGCCACCAAGGCGCACAGGTACAGGTTCTCGGCAACGTACGACTACTCGCGAAACAAGGGATTCTGGGGATCCTCCCCGACGCTAACTAGGCGCACCCCCGCGGAGCTTGAGGGGAAGGTGCTCTACTAGCCCCGTCGCTCGAGATCCCGGCGACGGAGCGCCTTCATGTTGACGGGGCGGAGAAGAGAGAGCCCCTTCAAGGACGTGTCAAACACCTCTCCCGCCAATCTCAGCTGATCTTCCATCCGGGCCGTCCACCCCGTTTCCTTTGCGTACGTTGCAAGCCGCTCGAACCCGTCGGAGAGCCGACCAAGGCCCAACCGCTCCGCAAGCGCGTCAAGCCGCTTCCCTTCGGGGAACCGAACGAAGAGGCCTCCATACCGGCGGAAGTGGGAGATTACCGCTCCAATCGTCAGGCGGAATGGAGTACCTCGGGGGATTGATATCGGAGGGATGTCGAACTGGTCGCCCGACACCAAGTTGATGAAACTCAGCGTGGTATCGGGGGAGTCGTCCGCAAAGAGCATCAGGTCGCGGGGGCGTAGGAACCCTGCCTCTCTCAACAGCCGAAGGTCGGTAGCCAGGTGTCGAGTGTCGCCGAGACGCACGGGCCTGATCGCGCGTACGACCTTCTCAATAGGGAACTCGACAGTACCGGACCACTCGGTCAAGAGGGACGACCATTCTGCAGGGACAACAACTGCCAAAGCGGATCGCCGTCGCTTGGGGGTCACAAACAGACTAGAGTACACCTTGTCGAAGGTTCCGTCAGCGATTGCCCGGCTCAGCTGGCTGAAGTTGGCTCGGGCTACCGTACCTATGTCTCGCGCCTTGAGATGGACATCGCCGAACGGGTGGATCGAGAGCTTTAGCCCAGGAGGCGCAACTCCTGGAAGTGGGACCAGATAGGTGCTTGAGTCCATCCCGGTAATCGACTTCAGCACTCGGAGCTTCAGGCGCGCGTCGCCGGCCGATGCCTTGGGAGCTGTGATGATGATTTCCTTCTCTACAGGCGTCACACGTGTTTCCCTTGGATAGCCAGAAGACGGCGGAAATCTTCTCTGTTTGGGTGGGGTTCAGCTCTCGTCTCCGAGTCTGCTGGATAGGTGAAGTGGGCCGACATCGGTCCGAAGACGCGCCGGAATCGGTTCAGTGCAATCTCGCGCCGGTTCTCGGCGGAGGCAGGAGCGAGAGCGCCTCTGCCACCACATTGCAGTTCCGCATGCCAGATTCGATAGGCGGGAGGGCGGCGCAGGCTCGTATGTGAAAGTGCCCGCGCAGGCGGGTTCGAGTGGGATCGAGCCGGCAACGAGCCTGCCCGGAGTGGCCCAGCCCCGGCCGTCAGGGATGGATGGGTACCCCCTACCTGCCCATCTGATCTAATCTGCACCAAGAAGGATGACTGAGTTCGGTTTGCAGCCGCCCAAGTGGCGAGCGAGCTAAGCCCGCGCCGGGCGGCCCGGCTATCTCGCCTCCTCCTCCCTCCCCCGCCTGCCCATCTGATCCAATCTGCACCGAGAAGGGCAGCTGAGTTCGGTTTGCATCTGCCCACATGTCGAGTGGGCTGACCCCGCGCCGGCCAGGCGGGCGGACGGGCGGGCGGGGGTACCCCCCCACCTGCCCTATTGGATCCAATCTGTCGCTTCCGAGGAGTTTGCGAACCGGGGGGAAGCTCCAGGCCGCTTTTGCCTGCGGCCGGACGGCCACATGCGTCGCTTCCCCGCAGTTCGGTCTCAGGCGAGGGCGCTACTCCGGCGCTTGGATGACCACTTTCGCCCCGTTCAGCGGCGCGACGAATCGCCATCCCTTACCCATCCAAGCCTCCGCGGCCGTCACGTCCACCACCTTCTGCTGACCGGGAGTCGCGGGGGCGTCCGCGTCCGCAGAGACCTCCTTGGCCCGGTGGAGCGCGCCGAGCACGACCTCGGAGTCGAGCGGACCGAGCTTGGCGACCTCGGATTCGTCGAGACCCGCCATCTCGAGGATGACCCGGTAGACCTCCTCGTTCGAGGTCTTGGGTGCCTGGAGAACCGAGAGGAACGGAAGGGTCCTCTCGTAGGCCGCCCGCATCGCGTCGATGGTCTCGTCGGTGAGTCGCTTCCCGAGCGTGTACCGATTCTGAACGGACCCCAGGTCGTGCCCCATCCAGAACTCGCGAACGTCGCGGGTGACAGTCCCATGCTGCTCTCCGAGGAGGCAGGCGGTGGCAAAGCGGGCGCGAAGCACGTACGGTCGGAACGCGAGTCCTGAACGGTGGATCCCCTCGCGGAGATCCAGCGTGAGGCTCTTCGTGGAGACGAAGGCACCGGCCGGCTTGGGACCGACCCCGGTCCGTCCGACCCCGGAACCCAAGGAGCCAACTACCGGGGCGTCGGGGGTCAGGGTCTCGCCCCGGACGACCCTCTCGTGGAGGTAGGCGACCATCGCTTCGGCGAGCTCCGGCCCTCCGAACGTCAGGTAGCCCTTCCCGGTCTTGTCCCGGGTCGACCGTACGCGGATGACGAAGGGAACCCGTTGGAATGCAAGGCGGCTCAAGTCCAGTTCCGGCAGATCGCTCATCCGGAGCCCGTCGGCGGCGTCGATGGAGCCGAGGACCCCCGGTCGGACCCCGCTCTGCGCCATCAAGAGGGCGCAGACCCTTCCCCGAGCGGACAGAACCGCCAGAAAGCGGCGGAGGTCTTCCGCCGAGGGAACTCGCTCGTTCTCGATGGTGACGCCGTCCCGACCCCCGACCTTTGGGAGCCGTGCGAACTCGACCCCGTTGTGATCGAGCCAGGAGCGGAGGGCGAACAGCACCTTTCGGATGTAGGCTGGACTGCGACCCCGGTCCTGCTGGGCGACGGCGTAATCGGAAAGAAGTCGTCGGACCGCTTCCGGGCGTGCCCGGGCACGGCGGACGAGCTCGCCGGGGGAGATCCCGGCGATGTCGCAGAAGAGGCCGAGCCGGCGCACGTAGCCGTCGGCCGTGAGCTTGGAGCGGAGAGAGAGCTCGCGGTTCCAACGGACGACCTCCTTCGACTCGCGAATCCGGGAGTGATCTCCTCGTCCTTCGCGGAACGTGAACCCGGCCACGGGGAGCTACAGGTACCAGCGATGGCATAAATGTTTGGACGGGCCCGCCGGGATTCGAACCCGGGTTTGAGGCTCCGGAGGCCTCCGTGATATCCAAGCTATACTACGGGCCCATGCGGTCGATGCGAGCGGGGGAACGGCCGAGCCTCTAAGGGTTTCGGCTGGCCCCTCCGCGTCCGCCGGCGTCGCAACGCCTATCCGCCCGGCGCGCGCTGGGGCACTCCAGTCGGAACGGGGGGGCGATGGCGTTTCGGTTCGCTCTGTGGCTGCGCGCGCTCGGGGTCCTGCTCGGGGTGCAGTTCGTGCTCGGGATCTGGCTCACCCTCTACGGCACGTTCCCATCGACCCGCAACGTCGTGAAGGCGCTCCTGTACCGGGGCGATCCGGTGCTCACCGTCCACGTCGCGCTCGCCGTGCTGCTCGTGATCCTCGCGTTCGTGATCGCGGTCAGCGCCTTTCTCGGCGAGACGCCGCCCCGCCTGCGGTGGTACACCCTGGGCGGCTTCCTCGCGGTCCTTGGCGCCTACGAGGCGGGGATTCAGCTGATCGAGTCCGGCTTCACGAGCAACCCCGACTCGATCGCGATGCTGCTCCTCTTCCTCGTCGCCGTCGCGTTCTACGGCCTCGCCCAGCTGGCGCTGCGCCGGGCGGCGAAGGCGGTCGCACCGGCCCCGACGGACCCCGGGGTCGCGTAGCGAGCGGCGCCCGCTAGCCGCGGGTCGCGCAGCCGTGGCGCTGCCGGTGCGACCAGAAGCGGCCGTACGTCCACTCGAGCGGCCGCCGCAGGACGGGGAGTCGGTCGAGCAGCGCCCCGGCGGTCGGGCCGAGGGCCAGGCGGGCGAGGGGCGCGGCGATCGCCGGCCCCGAGCGGCGGGGTCGGCCGTCCTCCACGAGGTGGGCCGAACCGTACCGCTCGGTCGGCGCGAGCGCCCCCAGGTCCGCCTCCGCGGCGGGCTCGTTGAACGGCACGGACTCGACCCGGCCGTCGCTCAGGCCCCGGACGGAGTCGGCGAGGAACGTGCACGGCCCGCACGACGGGTCGTAGTACAGCCGGGCGTGGCGCTCCGCATCGGCCGGCGACATCGCCCGGTCAGGGCACCGGACGGGAAAGCGGGCCGGGTCGGCCTACGGGCCCTTCGGCTTCTTCGCCTTCGGGGCCGGGGGCCCCTTCGACTCGGAGTAGCCGCACCGTCCGCACGAGCGCCGGTCGCCGTGCTCGGCGAGGAACGTGCCGGGCCCGCACTTGGGGCACGACTTGTGAGTTCGCTGGAGGGCGTCGCCCGAGACCTCGTACAGGCCGATGCGCGCCTTCGCCACCCGGCTCACTCCTTCGGCGGCGCCGGCGCGGCGGGGGCGGCCGGGGCCGCGTCCTTCGCCGGCTCGGCCTTCGCGGCGTCGGCGGCCGGGGTCTTCGACGCCTTCTCCTTGAGCCCGTGGCGCACGAGGATGTGCTCGCGGGTGATCCGCTTGAGCGCGTCCGCGCTCTCGTAGACGTTCGCGTCGCCGCGGCTGACCGCGGTGCCGTAGCGGGCGTGCATCCGCTCGACGATCACGCGGTCCTTCGGGGCCTTCACGAGCTTGGCGAGCTCGGTCCGCACCTCGTCGCGCTTCGGCGTCGCGGCGGTCGCGTGGGCGACCTCGAAGCGATACTCGTGCCGGTGGAGGAGGGGGTTCGCCCGCTCCTCGAGGATCCTAATCTCCAAGGTCCAACCTCCGACGCTCCATCCGACCGATGAGCCGACGCACGTGATCCTTCGCGTCCGCATCGACGCGGACGAAGGAGACCCCCGCACCCGGGATGCCGTATATAACGGTGGCCCCGGCGGGAAGCGCCTCGACGAGCGCGAGCGAGCCGAGGTCCTCTTCGCCGTCGACCTCGATGAGCCCTCCGCCTTCCGCGACGAGCCGGCGCACCGCCGCGCGCAGCCGCTCGGTGAGCGTCCCGGCCGGGTTCCGTACCCGCAGCCGGCGACGGGCGGCGAGCGGCTCGAACACCGTCGGGTCGACCGGCTCCGAGCGCTGGGTCTTGAAGTCGACGATGCCGACGAGCGGGAGGTGTCCGAGCTCGATCGCCCGCGCGGTGACGCGATCTCCACACGCCCCGAAGACCCCGAGGCCCGCGATCCGACGGTCGGCTTCCGCGCCGGCGAGGACCGGTCCGTACTCGCGGGCGAGGTCGGGCCTCAGCGACGCCGGGACGACCCAGGCGACGTCGTCACTTGACGCGGAGGGCGTACCGGCCGGCGGCATGGATCCCCATCTTCCGGGCGATCTCGGATCGCTCGGGATCGATCACGACGAGGTACCCCTGCCACTCGCGGGAGACCTCCCCCCCGCAGCGCGGGCACTTCGTCTGGTCGGTGATTGTGCTGCAGCTCTTGCACGCCTTGAGGTTGATCATCGTCCCTCAGCTCGCCGCCGCGGTCTCCTTCGCGGCGGGCTTGCCGCCCCCGGCCTTCTTCGGGGCCGGGGCGGCGGCGCCCTTCTTGCCGCCGCGCTCCTCCGCCTTGCGGTGGAGCTCGACGATCCACTCGAACCGGCCGAGCGCCGGCTGGCGCATCGTGAGCCCGATGCGGCTGTCGCGCGGCGCGATCTCGGAGAGGGAGAGCGAAACGACCCGCGCGCGGACCTTGTAGCCGACCTTGAGGTCCTTCTTCGTCTCGACGCCGACGAGCCGCTGGTTGTGCTCGTCGATGTTGACGCGGTCGTCCATGATCTGGGAGACGTGCAGCAGGCCGTCCAGCGGCCCGAACCGGACGAACGCACCGAACTTGCGGATCTCGACGACCGCCCCCTCGATGACCTCCTGGATCTCCGGTCGGAAGAGGAGGGCCTGGTACTCGACCTCCTGGTAGACGCCGCCGTCCCCGTGGATGATGTGGCCCTCGCCGAGGCCGTGGACGTCGCGGATCGCCACCGCGAGGCTCTGGCCGTCGACCAGCTTCCCCTCGAACTGCTGCTGCGCGAGCTCGGTGAGGACGTTGTCGAGCTCCGCCCCGAGCCGTTCCGGAGGGATCCGGACAACGTCGCGACGGTGGTCCAAGTAGTACATGGGCGGCGCGCGAGCGGCGGAGGATATAAGATGGTTGGGGGCCGCCGCCGGACGGCGCCCGGCCGGCCGCGGCGCTAGGCGCGGCGCAGGCCGAGCGCGCGGTCGGTCGTCTCGATCGACGACGCCCCCGAGATCGTGGGCGCGGCGATCGCCCGGACCGCGTCGACGTTCTCCGGCACGACGATCGACTCCTGGTGGATCGCCTGGAAGAAGCGGAGGTCGGCGCCGTCCAGGTGGATCCCGTCCTCCCAGAGGACGTTCTCCATCAGGTCGGGAAAGCCGAGCCCGCGGCCCCGGGCGTACTCCATCGCCTGCGGGGTCCCCTCCACCCGTTCCCAGCCGGCGAAGACGTGGAACCGGGGGGCCGCCCGGAACGCCGCGACGACCTCGGCGGCGCCGGCGGGGGGGCGGGCGAGTCGGACGTGGTTCACGTGGACGTGCATCAGCGTCGTCGGCACGATCAGGGCGGTCGTCGAGATCGGCAGGTCGGGATAGATCGTCCGCGCGTCCGGACCGTGATGGGACGGCACCTGGAAGCTCGGGAGGATCCCGTTGATCGGGCCCCGCTTCGTCTCGGCGGGGTCGGCGGCGCGGCGGACGAGGGTCGCCTCCCACGCCTCCACGCCCCAGTGTGGCCGGAGCAGCGCCGCGGCCCGGACGATCCCGGTCGTGTTGCACGAGACGACCCGGAGGGTCCGCTTGCCACGGCAGGCGTCGTAGTTGGCGAGGGCGTTGAACGACGCCTCCGCGACGTCCGACTTCTCGCCGCCCTGGAAGACCGCGCGGACGCCGAGGTCGCGGTACCGCTTCGCGTTCTCCTTGCCGAGCTTCTCGGGGGCGCAGTCGACGACGACGTCGACCCGCCCGAGCAGGTCGTCGAGCGGGCCCGCGACCGGAAGGCCCGCGGACTCGAACTCGGCGCGCGTCGCCGAGCCCGCCAGGTAGAGCGGGTACCCCTTGTCGACGGCCGCCCGCGCCTCGAAGCTGGGCCGGGTCTTCGTGACCCCGACGACCGTCATGTCGGACTGCTTGGCGACCGCGTCGGCGACCCGCTTTCCGATCGTGCCGTACCCGTTGATCCCCACTCGGATCGGCATCGTGCCCCGCTCGGCCGTCCGAGCCGGGCGGGGAATAAAGGCGTATCCGCGCCGGGACGACCCCGAACGCTTTAGCCCTCGGGAACGGTCCGCGCCCGACGGCCATGGACTTCCGACTGAGCGACGAGGAGGAGGCGTTCCGGGCGGCGGTCCGCAAGTTCGGCGAACGGGTCCTCCGACCGAACGAGCGGCGGATCGACGCCGACGGCCGGATCCCGGACGAGGTCCTCTCCGAGATGGCCCACCTCGGCCTGCTCGCGATGCCGGTCCCGGCCGACTACGGAGGGATCGGCGCCTCCGCCGTCCTCACCGAGCTCGCCGCGGAGGAGGTCGGGCGCGGCGACTTCTCGATGGCGACCGCGGTCTTCTTCCTCCTGGAGGCCGGCTGGGGCGCGATCCTCGCGCGCCACGGGACCGAGGAGGCGAAGCGGGAGGTGCTGCCGCCGGTCTGCGCCGGCAAGGCGTTCCTCGGGATCGCCACCACGGAGCCGACGGGCGGGAGCGACCTCGCCGCGATGCGGACGACGTCGCGCGCCGCGGCCGACGGCTTCGTGCTGCGGGGCGAGAAGTGCTACGTGTCGGGGGTCGAGGAAGCGAAGCGGCTCGGCGGCGGCCACCTGACCCTCACGAAGGCGGCCGAGGGCGGCTTCCGCTTCGTGTACGTCCCGACGCGGTCGGCAGGGATCGCCACGCAGAAGTTCGACAATCTCGGCCGGATGGGGATCTCGACCGGCGCGCTGTCGTACGCCGACGCGGCGGTCCCCGCCCGCTACCTGATCGGCAAGGACGGCAAGGGATTCGACGTCGCGATGGAAGGGTTCTCCGTCGCCCGGACGTTCGTCAGCGCCGCCTGCATCGGGGCGGCCGAGCGGGCGCTCGAGACCGGCATGGCGTACATCCGCGAGCGGACGGCGTTCGGCCAGCCGCTCGGGAAGTTCGAGGGGATCCAGTTCGAGCTCGTCGACCTCTGGAGCCAGGTCGAGGCGGTGAAGTGGCAGTGCCGCCGGGCGGCGTGGCTGCTCGACACGTACCTCCTCGCCGGCGACGCGAGCCACCGGTCGGAGATCAACCGCGCCGTCGCGTCGGTGAAGCTCACGGCGCCGCAGGTCGCGTTCGAGTGCGTGAAGCGGGTGATGATGTGGTTCGGGGCGGCCGGCTACACCAAGGAGGTCGGCCTCGAGCTCGGGTTCCGGGGGGTCATGAGCTACCTCGTCGGCGCCGAGGGGGGGCTCAACATCATGCGGATCATCCTCGCCCGCGAGCTGCTCGGCAAGGAGTTCCTGCCGTACAAGTGAGCCCGATGGCCCCGTCCCGCCGACCCCGGCCGACCGCCTTCCGGGAGCGGGAGTTCCACGCGTGGCTCGTCCGCCATTTGCCGGCGGGGCGCTCCGGGGTCCTTCCGATCGGCGACGACGCCGCGGCGCTCCGCCCGCCGCCCGGCGCGGTGGCGGTGCTGACGACCGACACCCTCGTGGAGGGGACGCACTTCCGACGACGCTCGCCCCCGCGGGCGATCGGCCGGGCGGCGACCGCCGTGAGCCTCTCCGACCTCGCGGCGAAGGGGGCGACGCCGGCCGGGGTGCTCTTCTCGCTGATCCTCCCTCCGAGCACCCCGCCGCGGTGGGCGCAGGAGGTCGTCCTCGGCGGAGAGCGGGCGGCGGCGGCGTACGGCGCCCACCTGGTCGGCGGGGACACCAAGGCCGGGGCGGTACGCTCGGTCGTGAGCACCGCCGTCGGATGGGGGCGACCCGGTCGCCTCGCCCCCCACTCGGGGGCGCGTCCCGGGGACCGACTCGTCACCACCGGTTCGGTGGGCCGGGGCGGGGCCGCCTTCGAGCGGTGGCGTGCGAGCTCCTCGGGCCGCCGCTCCGCCGCCCTCCGGGCGCTGCTCGACGTCCGGCCCCGGGTCCGCGAGGGGGTCCTCCTCGCCCGGTCGGCCCACGCGATGCTCGACACGTCCGACGGCCTCGCGGAGGGGTGCCGGCGGCTCGCCGTGGCGAGCCGGGTCCGTCTCGTCGTCGACGAGCGACGGCTCCCGCTCGTCCCCGAGCTCGCGTCAGCCCGGGTCTCGCCGGCCCGACGGCGGCGCCTCGCGTTCTACGGCGGCGACTACGAGCTGATCGCCGCGATCCCCCCCGGCCGGGTCGGCCCCGCCGTCCGCGGGGTCCGACGGATCGGCGGCCGGCTCACCGTCATCGGCTCGGTCGAGCGGGGCCGGGGGGCGGTGCTCCTCGCCGGGGGGGCGGAGCTCCCGATGCCGGCCGCCGGCTGGGACCCGTTCGGGCGGCCCTCTCGCGCGGGCGAGGCCCGGTGACGCGCCGTGGGCTGGTCTCGCAAGGTTGACGTTACGCTCAAGTAGCCCTCGCCGGCTCCCCGCCGGCCGAGGACCTCCCCATGCCGAAGAACGAATCCCCGATCAACCCGTTTGAGACGGCGAAGAAGCAGGTCGACATCGTCGCGGACCTCCTCGGCCTGAACGGCGGGATCCGGGAGGTGCTGAAGCACCCGAAGCGGGAGCTCACGGTCAATTTCCCGGTCCGGATGGACGACGGGACGTTCCGGGTCTTCACCGGTCACCGGGTCCAGTACAACATGGCGCGGGGCCCGACGAAGGGCGGGATCCGCTACCACCCCCAGGTCACGCTGGACGAGGTCCGCGCGCTCGCGGCGTGGATGACGTGGAAGTGCGCCGTCGTCAACATCCCGTACGGCGGGGCGAAGGGCGGCATCATCTGCGACCCGAAGTCGATGTCGAAGGGGGAGCTCGAGCGGCTCACCCGGCGGTACGCGAGCGAGATCTCGCTCATCATCGGTCCCGAGATCGACATCCCGGCGCCGGACGTCTACACCGATGCGCAGACGATGGCCTGGATCATGGACACGTTCTCGATGCAGAAGGGATACTCCGTGCCGGGGGTCGTCACGGGAAAGCCGATCAGCCTCGGCGGCAGCGAGGGCCGCGGAGAGGCGACCGGCCGCGGCTGCGCGTACGTCGTGCGCGAGGCGGCGAAGGACGTCGGCGTCCGCGTGAAGGGCGCCACGGTCGCGGTCCAGGGGTTCGGCAACGCCGGCAGCATCGCCTCGACGCTGCTCTGCGACGAGCAGGGGTCGCTCCTGGTCGCCGCCTCCGACTCCCGCGGCGGCGTCTACAAGGCGGACGGGCTGAACCCGCACGCCCTCGAGGAGCACAAGCACAAGACCGGCTCGGTCGTCGGCTTCCCCGGCGCGAAGGCGATCTCGAACGAGGAGCTCCTGGAGTCGAAGGTCGACATCCTGATCCCGGCGGCGCTCGAGAACCAGATCACCGCGAAGAACGCCGACAAGATCCAGGCGAAGATCGTCGCCGAGGCCGCGAACGGCCCGACGCTCCCCGAGGCCGACACCGTCCTGTTCCAGAAGAAGATCACCGTGCTGCCGGACGTCCTCGCGAACGCGGGCGGCGTGACGGTGAGCTACTTCGAGTGGGCGCAGGACATCCAGGGGTACTTCTGGGCGCTCGAGGAGGTCCGCCAGCGGCTCGAGCGGGTGATGGTGAAGTCGTACGCGGACGTCCACAAGCTCGCGGTCGAGCGCAAGGTCCACAACCGCACCGCCGCGTACATGCTCGCGGTCCAGCGGGTCGTCGACGCGATCCAGACGCGGGGGATCTACCCGTAGGCCCGACCCCCCCCGGCGGCCCCTCCCGATGGTCGAGCTCCCGAGGTGCCGCCTCGCCCGGTGGAGCGACATCGACCGTTGGGCCGACGCGGTCGCCGAGAAGGCGCGCCGCGCCGGCGCCCGGCCCGAGACGATCGTCGGCCTCACCCGCGGCGGCTGGGTGCCGGCCCGGCTCCTCGCGGACCGGCTCGGGGTGAAGCGGATCGTCTCCCTGCGGGCGCAGCACTGGGGGGTGACGGCGACGCGGGACGGCGCCGCGACGCTCTCGGAGGGGCTCTCGGGCCCCGTCCGGGGCGAGGCGGTGCTCGTCGTCGACGACATCACCGACACCGGGGAGAGCCTGCGGCTCGCGGTCGACCACGTGCGCGCCGCCGGCCCCCGGAGCGCGGAGAGCGCGACGCTCCTGCACATCGCCGGCGCCTCGTACGTCCCCACGTACTTCGCGGAGGAGCTGCGGCGGGAGGAGTGGGCGTGGGTCGTCTTCCCGTGGAACTACTGGGAGGACCTCACCGCGCTCGCCGCCCAAGCCGCCGAGTTCGGCCGCGGGGTCGACGCGGTCCGCGCGACGCTGAAGGAGCGGTGCGGGCTCGACGTCCCCCGCGGTGACCTGGAGCGGCTCGCGGGCGGCCGGTCGGAGCGCGGGAACTAGCCGAGCGTCCGGGGCCGCGGCGGGACCCGGGCGAGCGACTTGAAGTGCTGCTGGATGACGCCGGCGCCGATCACGAAGCCGAGCCCGGTGACGATCAGCCCGCCGAGGAGCGGGATGTCGCTCGCCCCGGTGATCCCCTGGAGGTACCGCACGAGGAAGACGATGCCGTAGCTGACGAGGCCGATCCCGATGATCGAGGTGACCGCGACGAGGAACGACCGCGGGAACCGCCCGAGCGCGAACATCCGGCGGATCGCCCGGCCCGTCTCCCAGACGAGCGCCCCGAGGATCCACCAGAACAGGCCCGCCTGGAGGTAGAGGAGGACCCGGTCTAGGAGCGGGGCGGAGCTGCCGGCGTACAGGTTGTAGCCGGTCAGGAAGCCGACCCCGACGAGCGCGACCGTGAAGAGGCCGAAGCCGAACGCGACCGACCCCTGGCGGATGTCGGTGGAGGCGCTGCGGATCGCGTCGATGATCGACTCGTCGATGTCGAACGTCCAGAAGATCAGGTAGATCCCGAGGACGATCGCGAGGCCGATGACGCCCCACAGGAGCACCCCGCCCGCGGCGGCGATCCCGAGGATCAGGAGGACGAGCGCGAACGGGAGGACGGTCTTCGCGCGCAGCTTCGGGTCCTTGAGCGCGCGCACGAGGGTGTAGTACGTCGACTCGATCGTCGCGCTCTGCCGGACGAAGACGCGCCGGATCCCGTCGATCCGCACGCGCGACGCGAGGATCGGGTAGAGGTACTCGTCCTCGGCGCCGTCGCTCACCAGGTACGCCGCCGTCGGCGAGACCTGGGCGAGGACGCGGTCGAACTGCTCGGCGACCCGGCGGTCGGAGACGACGCCGACCTTCGCCGCGCCCGTGAGGACGCAGACCTCGACCTCCTCGCCGGCGCCTCGCAGCTCGTCGAGCAGGCTGATCGCCGCGAAGACGGCGTTCGTGTCGGCGTCCTCGGGGTCGACGGTGGCGAGCCGGACCGCCGCGTCGAGGACGTTCGACCGGCCGACCACCGGACCGGCGACCTGGGCCTTGCGCCCGAGGTCGTCGTCCCGGTCGACGCAGACGACGAGCCGCATGGCCCGTGGGCTAGGGGGGGCGGACGGCTTAACAACTTGTGTGGACGCTGGCGGACGTTGGCGGCCGCCGGCGCTCCCGCCCCGGGCCGGCCCTATAGGTTTATACTCGCCGTCCCCCCGTGCGCCCCGCTCCCATGGTCGACCTGCCGCAGAAGGCGACGGCGTTCATCGACTGGTACCTCGCGGTCGTCGAGGCGGCGGAGCTCTCCGACAAGCGCTACGGCGTCAAGGGGATGAACGTCTGGACGCCGTACGGCTTCCGGGCGCGGCGGAACCTCGACCGGGTGATGATCCGCGAGGTCGAGGCGACCGGCGCCGAGGGGGTCGAGTTCCCCGCCCTGATCCCGGCGAACGAGTTCGCGAAGGAGAAGGAGCACATCCAGGGGTTCGACGCGCAGGTCTACTGGGTCACGAAGGGGGGGCTCACGGAGCTCGACGTGCCGCTCGTGCTGCGGCCGACGAGCGAGACCGCGATGTACCCGATCTTCGCGCTCTGGATCCGGTCGCACCAGGACCTGCCGCTGAACGTCTACCAGATCGTCAACACGTTCCGCTACGAGACGAAGACGACGCGGCCGTTCGTGCGGGTCCGGGAGATCCACTTCTTCGAGGAGCACACCTGCCAGGTCGACGAGGCGCGGGCGTCCGAGCGGGTGGCGACCAACCTCGCCGCGTTCCGGCGGATGGCCGCCGCGTTCGCGCTGCCGTACCTCGCGATCCGGCGGCCGGAGTGGGACAAGTTCGCGGGCGCCCACTACTCCGTCGCCCTCGACATCCCCGTCGGCGGGGGGCGGACGCTGCAGATCGGCAGCGTGCACCACTACCGCGAGAACTTCTCGGTCCCGTACGGGATCCGCTACGAGGCGGCCGACGGCTCCCAGCGGCCGGTCCACCAGACGACGTTCGGGCTCTCCGAGCGGCTGCTCGGGGCGGTCGTCATGGTGCACGGCGACGAGCGGGGGGCGGTCTTCCCTTCCGAGCTCGCGCCGTACGAGGTCGTCGTCGTCCCGATCCCCACCGGGGAGTCGGCGGAGGCGGTCGACCGGGCGGCCCGGGAGATCGCCGACCGGCTGGCCCGCGCCGGACGGCGGGTCCACCTCGACCGGGGGAGCGAGCGGCCGGGGGCGAAGTACTACCGCTGGGAGCTGAAGGGGGTCCCGCTCCGGCTCGAGGTCGGGCGGCGCGAGACCGAGGCCCGTCGGGCGACAGCGGTCGACCGGCTCGGGCGGAAGAGCCCGGTCTCGCTCGACTCGCTCGAGGCCGACGTCGCGGAGCGCCTTGCCGCGTTCGACCGGGAGCTCCGTGCGGCGGCGGACGCCCGGTTCCGGGAGTCGTTCTCCGTCGCCGTTCGCCTCGACGAGCTCGCGAGCTCGAACCGGGTCCGCCTCGTCGGGTGGTGCGGCCGGGAGGAGTGCGGGAAGGCGGTCGAGACGGCGATCGACGGCGCGCTCCTCGGAACGCCCGAGGAGGAGCTCCCGTTCCCGCTCGACCCGCCCGCCGGGTGCATCGCGTGCGGGCGCGTCGAGACCGTCCGCTGGGCGCTCGCGGGGCGGCCGCTCTAGCCCGAGCGCCGCGGCGCGGGCGCCGGGGCCGGCGGGTTCGGCATCATCAGCCACATCCCCGAGAGCCCGAACAAGAGCAGCGTGATCGTCACGGCGTAGACGCCGTTGTCGATCCAGACGTTGAAGGTGAGGCCCCACCAGACGTAGAAGCCGACCGCCATCACGACCAGCGACGCGAACAGCCAGAAGACGACCTTGCGCGGGGTCGACATCTGCGCGATGCGGCCCGGCTCGGGGGCCTCCGTGGCGTCGCTCTCGGCCATGCGGGCCGCCGAGCCGGGGTGCGTTAGATAACCCTTGCGGAGTCCCGGCGCGCCTCCGCCGAGCGAATTTAACCGTTCGGCCGCGGTACTGCCGAGCGATGCCGACCCGGCCGGGTGCGGAGCCCCGGGGCCGGTCGTCCGAGGGGGCGACGCCGCCCGCGCTCTCGGCCGAGGCGCATCGGATCCTCGCCTACGCGAGCGCGATCGGCCCCGAGTTCGACTTCGGCCTGCTCGTCGACGCGATGGGCTCGGACGAGGAGGCGCTCGCGGAGCAGCTCGAGCGGCTCGTCCAGCGCGGCGTGCTGAGCGAGCGCGCCGGCGGAGAGCGGTTCGCGTTCACTGAGGAGGGGTTCCGCGCCGGCATCTACCGCTCCCTCACCGAGAGCCGCCTGCGGGTGCTGCACCGCAAGATCGCGGAGGTGCTCGAGCGTCGGGAGCCCGACCCGTCACCCGCGGTGCTCTCCGAGCTCGGCCGCCACTTCTTCCTCGGCAAGATCCCCGAGAAGTCGTACGAGTACAACCGGCGGGCGGCGGCGGCCGCCCGCGCGGCCCAGGAGACCGACGTCGCGATCCATCACTTGGAGCGCGCCGCGGTCGACCTCGCCGCGCTCGGCGGCGACCGGCGCGAGGAGCGGGCGGAGATCGCCGAGACGCTCGGCGACCTCTGCTACTCCGCGTCGCGCTTCCGGGCCGCCGACCGCTACTACGAGGAGGCGCTCGGGCAGATCGGCGGGACGGAGCCCCGGTTCCGGGCCCGGCTCCTGCTCGCCCGGGCGGAAGTCGCTCGGGAGAACCTCGACTCCGACGCCGCGGCCGCCGGGGCCGGGCAGGCCCTCACGCTGTTCGAGGCGGCGGGCGACCGGGTGGGGGTCGCCCAGTCGTACCGGCTCCTCGGCCGCATCGCCTTCCAGCAGGGCGTGTACCGGGAGGCGCTCGACGAGAGCATGCGGGCGCTCGAGTCGCTCCCCGAGGGCGCCGACTCGAGCGTGATCGGCCAGCTCTCGATCGACATCGGCAACGCGTTCGCGATGCTCGGCGAGGAGGTCCGGCCGGTCGCGATCGAGTGGTACGAGCGGGCGGTGAAGCGCCTGCGCGCGAGCCACGCCCAGGTCGACCTCACGCGGGCGCTCCACAACCTCGGGGTCGCCGTCGGCGAGGACCGACCGCAGGACGGCCTCGAGTACCTGCGCGAGGCGCGGGAGGTCGCCGAGGCGGCGCACGACGCCCGGGCGCTCGGCCGGGCGCTCCTCTCCGGCGTCGAGATGCGGTTGACGCTCGGCCAGGTCGAGGAGGCGGAGCGGGACAACGAGCAGGCGGGCCGCCTGCTCGAGCAGCTCGCGGACAGCCTGGGGCTCGAGCAGGTCGAGGCGACCCGGGGACTGATCGCCGAGCGGGCGGGGCGGTGGGAGGAGGCGGAGGTCGCCTACGAGCGGGCGGCCGAAATGGCCCGGGCGAACCACATCGTCGCCGACGAGGCGGAGGCGCGGTTCTACCTCGCACGGCTGCGGTACAAGACGCGGGACCTGGACGGCGCCCGCACCGCGTTCCGCCAGGCGACCGAGCTCCAGGTCACCGAGCTCTCCCCGCGCCTCGCGCGCGCCTACGCGCTGCTCGAGCGGGACCTCGCGGCCGACGGCGCATCGTCGGGGGGCGCCGAGCGTTCGGACGCCGGGGTCCCGACGGTCCGTGGCGGGCGAGGATTGTAATATAAGGCGGGACCGGGGTCGTCGCTAGCGTGGTCGCCGGGCGAGGCGCCGGGGGTGGGCCCGGCCGGCCGTTCGTCGGACGGACCGACCTCTGGGGCGACGTCGACCAGCTCCTCGCGTCCACGGCCGATGGCCACGGCGGCGGGCTCCTCTTCACCGGTTCGGGGGGCGTGGGGAAGACCGAGCTGCTCGGTGCGACGGCCGCGCGCGCCGAGGCCCGGGGGTTCCGCGTCGCCGAGGGACGGGCGCTGCCGGACGAGTTGCCCGCGCCGTTCGCGCTCGTGCGGGACCTCGTGGCGGGGCTCGCCCGTGCGCCCGAACCCCCCGCCGCGGCGGAGCCGCCGCTCCCCGCCGCGAACCTGCCGCTCATGTTCGTACCGGACCTCGAGCCGTTCCATCCCGCCGCGCCGCCCGCGACGGGGTCGCGGGAAGGGGGTTCCCCGACGGGCGACGTCGAGCGGATCCTGGCGCCGCTCGGCCGCACCGGGGTCGAGGGGCTCGGGGCCGCGCGCGACCGGCTGTTCACCGGGCTCGTGGAGTACTTCGTGGGCCTCGCGCGGGAGGCGCCGGTGCTGCTCGCGATCGATGACGCGGAGTACGCCGACCGGTCGTCCCTCGAGTTCCTGCGCCGGCTCGCCCGAGAGCTCCCGTCCGCGCGGATCGCGGTCGTCGCCACGCGGGGCGAGGAGGCGGGCGTCCCCGAAGCGAACCGCCCGGCGGTCGACGCGCTCTCCCGAGCGTCCGCCTTCCGGACCGTCCCGCTCCGGCCGCTCTCCGTCGCCGAGCTCGCGGAGTTCGTGACCTGGCTGCAGCGCGGGACCGCCCCGTCGCCGTCCGACGTGGAGCGCTGGCACGCCCAGACCGACGGCAATCCGCTGTTCGTCGAGCAGCTCGTCCGCGCTTCGAGCGGGGAGGGGACGCGCGACGGGCCGTCGCCGGACGGGACGCCGGACCTCGTCGCGGTCCTCCTGGCCCGGCTGCGGTCCCTCGACGACACCGAGCGCCGGGTCCTCACGTACGGGGCGGTGCTCGGCCGCGAGTTCGACTTCGCCCGCCTCGCGGCCGCCGCCGGCGTCGAGGAGGAGCGCCTCTCGGAGGCGCTCGACCGCCTCGTACTGTCGGGGCTCCTGCGGGAGAAGGGCGGGGAGGTCTACGAGTTCGTCTCGGAGGCGGTCCGGGCGAGCGTCTACTCCGAGCTCACCGAGACGCGACGGCGCATCCTGCACCGCCGGGTCGGGCTCGCGCTCGAGGCGCGGGGGGGAACGAGCAACTTCGAGCTCGCCCGCCAGTTCTACCTCGGCCGGGAGTACCCGAAGACGGTCGAGTACAATCTGCGGGCCGCCGAGACGGCGACGCGGTCGTTCGCCTTCGAGGCCGCGATATCCCACCTCGCCCGGGCGCTCGAAGCGGAACGCCGCCGGTCGGACCGCGACCCCCGTCGGGAGGTCCGGCTGCTCACCGAGTACGGACGCCTCCTCCACGAGACCGGCGAGCTCGTCCGCTCCGAGGAGACGCTGGACGAGGCCGCCGGGATCGCCCGCGCGACGAACGCGAGCGAGCTCGAGCTCGGTCGCGTGCTCCTGGCGCTCGCCTGGACCCGGTTCGACCGTGCGACGTACTCGGCCGCGGAGGCGCTGGCGGTCGAGGCGCTCGCGATCTTCGAACGGGCAGGGACGCCGCGGGACCGCCTCTCGGTCCATCGGGTCCTCGGCAACATCTACTGGCGTCTCGCCGACATCCCGCGGGCCGAGGCGCACCAGCGGACCGCGCTCGACATCGCGGAGCGCGAAGGCACCCCGATCGAACGGGGCCACGCCCTCGTCGACGTCGCGAACACGCTCGTCCCGCAGGGACCGGCGCACCACGACGCGGCGATGGCGATGTACTCCCGCGCCGCCGACCTGTTCGCCGCCGGGGACGACCCGAGCGCCCGGGCCCGGGCGCTGATGGACCGGGCGGTCCTCGAGTACGCCGCCGGCCGCGTTGCGCCGGCGTTCGACGACCTCGCGGCGGCGCTCGTCTCCGCGGAGCGGTCCCGGTCGCCGCTGTGGATCGGCTACTGCCTCATCAACCTCGCGCAGTGGAAGGCGGAGACCGGCGACGTCGCCGCCGCCGAACCTGCGCTCGACCGCGCCGCAGCCGTGCTCGAGCCGATTGCCGACGGGCTCGCGAACCAGCAGATCGCGATGACCCGCGGCATGATCGCGGAGGCGGCCGGGCGGTACGACGAGGGCGAGACCGACTACCGGGAGGCGCTCGCCCAGGCGCGGGGGATGCGCCTCGCCTCCGAGACCGCCGAGATGCTGTTCCGGCTCGCCCACCTCGCGCTCCTCCGGGGGGACCGCGCCGGCGCCCGCCGCCGTCTCGACGAGGCGACGGCGAGCGGCATCGCCCAGCACCGTCCGGACCTCGTCGGTGCGGTCCGGGCGCTCGACGCCCAGCTCGGTGCGGCGTCGTAGCCGCCGAGGTTACGTTAAGGCGCTCCGCCCGCTCGCCGGCCGTGGTCCGGGACGCGGGGCCGGGGCGCACCGCGGCCGACGGCTCGCCGTACCCGGACCGATCGCGCCCGACGTTCGAGCGCGACGTCCGCTCGATGTTCGCCCACATCGCCGCGGGGTACGAAGGGTTCGACCACCTCGCCTCCCTCGGCCAGGATTTCCTCTGGCGACCCCGCGCGCTCTGGGCGCTCGACCGGTTCCGCCGGGGCCCGGTCGAGCGGGCGCTCGACGTCGGCTGCGGGACGGGGGAGCTCGCCCGGGCGGTCGCCCGGCACTTCGCCGCGGCGCGGGTCGTCGCCACCGACTTCACCTCCGCCATGCTCGACCGGGCGCGCGCCGACCGGGGCTCGCGGGCGCTCGGCGCCCGCCTCGCGTTCGGGACGGCCAACGCCGCCCGTCTCCCGTTCGCGGACGGGACGTTCGACCTGGTCACGAACGCGTTCGTCGCCCGGAACCTGAGCGACCTCGGGGCGACGTTCCGGGAGCTGCGTCGGGTCCTGCGGCCGGGCGGCGTCCTCCTCACGCTCGAGATCACCGAGCCGACGTCCCCTGCGTGGGGCCGGCTGTTCCACGCCTACTTCGACTCCGTCGTCCCCCTGCTCGGCCGGGCGGCGGGCAGCGAAGGGCCGTACCGCTACCTGCCCGAGTCGCTGCGCTCGTTGCCGCCCCGCGACACCGTGCTCGATCTCCTGCGGCGGGCCGACTTCCCGCGCGTCGCCGCCCCCCGGCAATCCGGCGGGATCGTCACGACGTTCCTCGGGGAGGCCGGGGGCCGGGCCGACCAAAGCCGTTAAGCGACCGCGGACCCGTCGAGCGTCGTGGCCGCCGCCGCCCCGTTCGACGCCTTCCGCTACGCCCACGCCCACCGGACCGAGGTCGCGTGGCTCTCGCAGAACACGAACCACCTGGTCCCCCCGGAGGCGATCCGGCCGGCGCTCGAGGAGGCGATCCGGGCCCGGCGGTACGAGGGGTATCCGCTCGCCGCCGGCGACCCCGACCTGATCGACCTCGTCCGCGCCGACCTCGGGCTCTCCGGGATGACCCCGTTCGTGACGGGCGGGGGGACGGAGTCGCTGTACATGATCGCCCGGGCCCTGCTCGAGCGCGGCGACGAGGTGATCGCCTCCGACCCGAGCTACCTCGTGATCCACCGGTTCGTCGAGCTCTCCGGGGCGCGGACGAAGGCGCTCGACATCTACCAGCCGCCGTTCCGCCTCACCGCGGACCGGGTCCAGGAGGCGATCGGTCCGTCGACGCGGATGATCCTGCTCATCGACCCGTTGAACCCGCTCGGCGCCGGCTACCCGCGCGAGGAGGTCCGGGCGCTCGCGGAGATCGCCCACGACCGCCACCTGACGCTGCTCAACGACGTCACGTACCGGGACTTCTCGGACGGCCACGCGCTCGCCGCGGAGTTCGCGCCCGAGGAGACCGTGACCGTCTGGTCGGTGTCGAAGAACTGCGGCCTCGCGGGGCTGCGGCTCGGCGGATTCGTCGCCCCCAAGGAGACGACCGCCCGGATCGCGCGGTTCAACACGAACGACCTCGGGGTGAACGTCCTCGCCCAGGTCGCCGCGGCGGCGGCGCTCCGCTCGAAGAGCTCGTGGATCGGCGACGTCGTCCGGCGGACGCGGGAGAACGGCGCCCGCATCCGGGAGGTCGTCGGCGACGTCCCCGGCGCGACCCTCCCGGTCTATCCGTCGCGGGCGAACATGATGGCGATCGACATCGCGGCGACCGGGATCTCCCCCGAGGCGCTCCAGGAGGAGATGCTCCGCCGCCACGGCGTCTTCGTCCGGGCCGGGAACTACCTGTCGCCGACGCACGGACGCCGGTTCGTCCGCGTCTCCTTCTCGAACCCCGCGGACGACATCGAGCGGTTCGCGCGGGCGTTCCCTGCGTCGGTCCGCGCGCTCGGGGCGCCCGCGCCGGCCCCCCCCGCCGGGTAGGGCGCCCGGCGCGTCGGCACGCTTTAGCCTGCGGGGGGCTACCGGGGACCCGATGGCTCGCCTGCGACGCGTGGAGGTCCCCGGCCGGAGGTCGTTCGAGTACGTCGCCCAGGGGACCGGACCGGCGACCCTCCTCGTGCACCCCGGGGGTCCGGGGCTCACCTACCACTACCTCCGGGCGCTGCTCCGGCTCGCGAACAAGAACCTCCGGGTGATCCTCTACAACCCGCGGGGGGTCGGGCACAGCTGGGCGCCCCGCCGTCCGGCGGACCACACCGTCGGCCATCTCGCCGAGGACATCGAGGCGATCCGCCGCGCGCTCAAGATCCGGGAGCTCCACCTCCTCGGCTACTCGGCCGGCGGCTTCGCGGCGCTCGAGTACGCCCACCGCTACGAGCGGCACCTCACGTCGCTCCTCCTCTGCTCCTCGGCCGGGAGCGCGGACGAGGTCCGCGCGGCGTACCGACTGATGCTCGCCTCGGCGTCGCCGCGGCAACGCCAGCGCCTGCGGGAGCTGACGCGCGCGAAGGCGTTCGACTCGGAGGAGTACAAGTCCCTCAGCGAGGCGATCGCCCGCCCGTTCCAGACGCGCTTCCTCCGCGCCGACCCCCCCGACTGGAAGGCGACGCGGGTGAGCCCGGCGGTCTACCGGGCGATGATGACGCGGAGCGGTGACGAGTTCGTCGTCGACGGCACAATCGCGCGGTGGGACGGTCGGCGCTACTACTCTCGGATCGAGGTGCCGACGCTCGTCGTCGTCGGCCGCTACGACTACTTCTTCGAGCCGTCCGTCGAGATGAACGAGCGGATCGAACCGGCGCACCTGCGGGTGCTGCCGCGCTCGAGCCACCTCGCCGTGCTCGAGCAGCCCCGCGAGTTCCTCGGCACCGTCCGGGAGTTCCTCGGGGACGTCACCGGCGGCTGACCCGACCCCCCGGCAGGCGTATAGGCCCGTCCGGCCTCGTACGGGCCGGGAGCGATCGACGTGCCACCGACCGACCGCGCGGGAAGCCGGCCGTCCGCCGACGAGACCGTCCGCCTCCGCGTCACGCCGACCGCCCGCGCGGCGATCGCCGCCGCGCTCACCGGGCGCCCGGCCGGCTCGGGCGTGCGGATCTGGGTCGAACGGGGGCTCCACCCCCACGCCCAGATGATGATCGACCACCCGTCGCCGAGGGACCTGCCGGTCGACGTCGACGGCCTGCTCCTGCTCGTCGACCGGGCGAGCGTCGCCTTCCTGCGCGACGCCGAAATCCGGTACCGCGACGACCAGAGCCCGCCCGGCTTCGAGGTCGTCGGGCCGTTCCTCCCGAGCCGACCGGTCGCGGGGGCCGCCCCGGCCACCTCCGCCGCGGCGGCGCCCGCCGGGGACCGGCCGCCGTTCGAGGAGAAGGTGCGCGAGGCGCTCAAGAACATCTACGACCCCGAGATCCCGATGAACATCGTCGACCTCGGGCTCGTCTACGACATGCGGCTCGACGCCGCCGGCGAGCTCACCATCCGGATGACGATGACGAGCCCGGGGTGCCCGTCGATCGAGGAGCTCGTCCGCGAGGTCGAGGCGGCCGCCCGCGCCGCCTCGGGCGTCGCGCGCGTGCGGGTCGAGGTCGTCTGGGAGCCGCCGTGGAGCCCGGAGCGGATGACCGACTTCGCCCGCCGCCAGTTCGGCTACGCGTGAGCCCGGGGGCCCGTCAACGCCCCTGGTCGACCCCGAACCACGTCCGGAACCGCCGCACGTTCGGGATCGTGCCGATGACGATCACCGCGTCCCCCGGCCGCAGGGCGACCGCGGGCTCCGGGTCGATGTACGTCGCAAACGGCCCGTCCGGGGCGCGCCGCGCGTAGCCGATCAGCATGCAGCCGGTCGACCGGCGCACGAGCGCCTCCGCGTCGCCGAACGACTGGGTCGAGATTGGGGTCGCCGGCCCGATCAGGTACTCCTGGATGTCGGAGCGGGCGGCCCCCTCGCTCAGGTCCTCGAGCGCGGAGGCGACCTCGGGCTCGAACGCCGCGCTCGCGCAGAGGCGGCCGCCCATGTCCGACGGGCTCGCGACGTACGTCACGCCGGCCGCCTGCAGCGTCTCGCGCAGCTCGGGGCGCGCGACCGAGACGACGACCCGTACATTCGGCGCGACCGCCCGCACGTTGAGCGCGGCGATCATGTTGGTCGCGTCGTCGGACGTGCAGACGACGACGGAGTGGGCGGAGCGCACGTTCGTCCGGTCGAGGATGTCCCGGTCGCCCGGCGGCCCGTAGGTGACGTAGAGCCGCTCCTCCCGGGCGAGCGTGCGGACGTTCGCGACGTCCTCGACGTGCTCGACGACGATCGCGACGCGCTGCTCCTGCTCGAGGAGCTCGCGGACCGCCGCCCGGCCGACCGGCGAGTAGCCGAGGACGACGATGTGGCCGGTCATCGCGGTGCCGAGCGTGCCGAGCGCCCGGTGCTGCGACTCCTCCGAGACGACGCCGATGACGAGGGTGACGAGGTAGGCGCCGAGGAACACCTCGGTGCCGGCGATGCCGATCGTGAACAGCTTCGCCGAAACGGTCGTCGGGACGACGTCCCCGTAGCCGATCGTGGAGAGCGTGACGATCGCCCAGTAGAACGAGTTGAGGACCCCCTCGCGGCCCCCGTCCAGGAGGTAGAAGCCGACCGCCGCGAAGACGAACACCGCGCCGTACGCCACGAGGAACTTCCACAGCCGCCGCAGCAGCAGCGTGGAGTAGCCGATCCGGCCGGGCGTCACGACGCCCGCACGGGCCCGCGGTTCCTAACCGTTTCCCGCGGGGGCCGGCCGGCCCCGGCGGGGCGCCCCGCGCCGCCGGACCGGAGCAAACCGTAAATAGCGAGCCCCGAGTGGGCCGCTCCTTGACGGCCGCCGCCGGTCTTGCGGCCTCGGGAAAGTGGAGCGTGAACGAGCGTTCGTCGCGCGCCCTCCCCGGGCCCCTCGAGTACACCCGCTTCGAGCGCGCCCGGATCCTCGGCGCGCGGGCGCTCCAGATCTCCCTCGGCGCCCCGCTCCTCATCGACCTTCCGTCGACGATGGTCGACCCGGTCGAGATCTCCGAGCTCGAGTTCGCGGCGAACCGGATCCCGATCACGGTCCGGCGCGGACCGCCCGTCTGACCCCGGCTAGACGCCGGCCCCGGTGAGCGCCGAGCGGCAGTCGCACGTCGGGGCGTCGCGGAGGCGCGGGAGGAGCGCGGCGAGCGTCCGCCCCATCCGGTCGACGTTGGACCGCATCGTCGAGAGGATCTCCTGCATGTCGACCGGCCGTTCGGCCCAGACGTCGAAGTCGGTGACCATCGCGAGGCAAAGGTAGCAGACCGCCCGCTCCCGCGCGAGCGTCACCTCGGGGACGAGGGTCATCCCGATGATGTCGGCGAACGACCGGAAGAACTTCGACTCCGCCCGGGTGCTGAACCGGGGGCCCTCGACGCAGACGTACGTCTGGCCGGCGGCGAACGGCGCCCCGAGCTCTTGGCCGAGCGCGACTGCCCGCGCGGTGAGGTCGGGGCAGAACGGGTCGGCGAGCGAGACGTGGTAGACCCGGCCGCCGTCGTAGAACGTCGTCGGCCGCTGCTTGGTGAGGTCGACGAACTGGCTCGGCAGGACGAACGTCCCGGGCGGCAGCTCCTCGCGGAGCGAACCGACCGAGCTCACGGTCACGATCGCCTCCGCGCCGAGGGAGAGGAGCGCGTCGACGTTCGCCCGGTAGTTCACTCGGTGGGGCGGGATCGTGTGGCCGGGGCCGTGGCGCGCGAGAAACAGCACCCGCATCCCGCCGACCTCCCCTTCCTCGACCGGGCCGGACGGCGAGCCCCACGCGGTCGACACCCGATGGCTCGCGCGTGTCCCGCCCTCAAGGATCCCCGTGACCCCGGAGCCGCCGATCACCCCGATCGTCCGTCGGGGGGCGCCGGTCACCGCGCCTCCGGGGCGGCCGGCCGGGCGCGCAGGAGGCACCGGGCCATGACGACCTCACCGCGGGTCCGCTCGAGGAGGATCCGGGCCTGGTCCTGCTTCGGCTTGAGCTGAACGATCGCGCGCGCCGCATCGAACCGCAGGAGCGCCTCGGAGAGCCGCTCCATCAGCCCGAGGAGCTCCTCCGCCGCGGGGAGGTCGTCGGACCCGAGGCGGTCGAGGACGAGCCGGCGGACCTCGCCGACAACGTCGCCGAGGCCGAGCAGGTACGGCTCCGGTTCGACGCCGAGCTCCGCCGGGGTCGGAAGGGCGGTCCGGGCGACGATCGCTCCCAACAGGCACGCCTCGACCGCCTCCTGGAAGGCGTCGAGCGCGACCGGCTCGTCCCCCCGCCCGTCCGTCCGGACGGCGCCCGCGAGCTCCGCGAGCCCCCGCCGCACCTCGTCGAGCTCCCGGGGCGCCGACCCGTGGGAGTGGAGGTGCCCGACGGTCGCCTGCGACAGCCGGCGGAGCCGGCGGGCCCGCTGGTACAGCGCCTCGCGTCGCGCCTCCCGGTCGCGCAGGTGGGCCTCGATCCCGCCGAGGACCGGCTCCGGGATCGGCGTCCCGGCGGGGCCGCGCTCAGCGGTAGAGGGTGAATCGCTCCGCATCGTTCCCTCCGTCGAGCAGGCCGAGCCGGACCCCGGCGTCGAGCCAGCCGTGCGCGTAGCTCACGGCGGCGAGCGCCCGGTCGAAGTCCCCCGCGGTCGAGAAGTGCTCCGCGTCGGCGAGATACGACCGGGCCATCGAGAGGAAGTCGTCCGTCGCCCCGCGCAGGAACGACCGCTCCGGGGTCGCGGGGGCGACCCGGGCGATCGCCTCGCGGGTGAGTCGGAGGTACTTCTCGAGCAGCGGGCCGGGGTCGGACACGGTCCGTCGCCTACCCCTTCGGGACCTTCTCCCAGTCCTTGAGGAAGCGGGCGAGCCCGAGGTCGGTGAGCGGATGCAGGGGGAGCTTCTCCATCACCGCGAACGGCATCGTCGCGATGTCCGCTCCGATCTTCGCCGCGTCGAGCACATGGATCGGGTGGCGGACGCTCGCCACGAGGATCTTCGTCGGGCACTGGTAGTTGCGGAAGATCGTGACGATCTCCCGCACGAGCTCCATGCCGTCCTGCCCCTGGTCGTCCAGCCGTCCGATGAACGGGCTCACGTACGCCGCGCCGACCTTCGCGGCGAGCAACGCCTGGTTCGCGCTGAAGACGAGCGTCATGTTCACCCGGGTCCCCTCCTTCGCGAGCGTCCGGGTCGCCTGGAGCCCGGCGGGGGTCATCGGGATCTTCACGTAGATCGACGGGTGGATCTCCCGCAGCCGTCGCCCCTCGCTCAGCATCCCCGCGACGTCGGTCGCCACGACCTCGGCCGACACCGACGGCACGCCGAGCGCGCAGATCTCCCGGATCAGCTCTTCGAACTTTCGCCCCTCCTTGGAGACGAGCGTGGGGTTCGTCGTCACCCCGTCCAGGATGCCGATCTCCCACATCGTCCGGATCTCCTTCACGCTCGCCGTGTCGAGGAACAGCTGCATGGTCGCCCGCCCCCAGCCCGTTCGCCTACTCAACCTTACCTCGAGGACGGGCCGGCGCCCCCCTCGAACCGGTCGGCCGGGGGCGGTTCAGCGGGAGGCGGCGGGCCGGCGGCGCGTCCGGGACGGCGCCGCCGACGGTCGGCGGCCGGGGGCGGCGGCAAGGAGCGACCGCAGGCTCCGCAGGTCCTCGGCGTACCGCTCGTAGCCGGCGTCGTCGAGCGGGGTCTCGAGGTACCCCGGCACCGCCTGCCACCGGCGGTCGTTGACGAAGTGGCGGAACCCCGCGAGCCCGATCTCCCCCCGTCCGATGTTCTCGTGCCGGTCGAGGTGGGAGCCAGCGGGGGCCTTCGCGTCGTTGAGGTGGAACGCCCGGACCGGTCCAACCCCGATCGTCGCACCGATCCGGTCGACGAGCGTCCCGTACCCGTCCTCGGTCCGGAAGTCGAACCCGGCGGCGAACAGGTGGCAGGTGTCGAGCGCGATCCCGACGCGGTCGGGGGCGTCGACCCCCGCGAGCATCGCCGCGAGCTCCTCGAACGTCGACCCGAGCGTCGTCCCCTGCCCCGCGGCGTTCTCGATCAGCAGACGGACCTTCGCCTCCGGAACCGCCGCGATCGCGCCCCGAAGGCTCTCCACGATCGTCCGGACCCCGGCGTCGGCCCCGGAGCCGAGGTGGGCCCCCGGGTGGAAGATCAGTCCGTCGACCCCGAGCAGCTCGGCCCGCCGGATCTCGTCCTCCAGGGCGGTCCGGGAGCGCGCGAGCGTCTCGGGCTTCGGGCTCCCGAGGTTGGCGAGGTAGCCGTGGTGGACCGCGGTCGCCTTCACCCCCTCGCCCGCAACGGCGCTCCGGAACTCGGCGGCGGCCGTGGCGGCGATCGGCGGACCCGACCACATCTGCGGGCTCTTCGAGAAGATCTGGAGGGCGTCGCCGCCGATCCGACGCAGCTGGCGCACCGACTCCGCGAGTCCGTCCGCGATCCCGATGTGAGCGCCGAGATACATGGTGCGGAGGAGCGCCGCGGCTACGTCACGGTCCCGGGAGGCTGACAGCTTTCCGCGTTTCCCGTAGGCTCGCGCACTTCAGTACCGCGCGGAACGCCAGTGGGCTTAACTGCCGGGTTCGGAATGGGACCGGGTGTTTCCCCACCGCTTTGGCCGTCAGCCAGCGACCGCGACCGACCCCGCCTATTTAACTTTGGTTTCGTCCCCGGCGCCCCCCAGCGGGGGACCGGACGCGACAAACGTCATCCGCCGCTCGCTCTCCTCGTCGCCCGCCCGGGGCCGGTCGGTCGCCCGCCCGGGGGAGTGACGTGAACGGCTCTCCGTACCCCGCTCCGAGCGAGTACCGGCTGTACCTCCGCGTCGACTACGCCGGGCTCGCCTGGTCGGGGACCGTGGAGTTCGACCTTGCTCCCGGGGCCCCGGAGTGCGTGCTCGACGTCGAGGACCTTTCAATCGACCGGGTCGTGCGGGACGGTCGCGAGATCCCCCACCGGTACGACCCGGCGCGCAACTCCCTCTCGTTCGACGTTCCGCCCGAGGCGGCGTCGCGGATCGCGATCGAGTACCGGGGGAAGGTCGCCACCCGCGCCCTGAGCGGGTTCTATCGGTCCCGCCACGGAGACGGCTACCTGCTCACGACGCAGTGCGAGCCGACCGGGGCGCGCGCGATCTTCCCGTGCGTCGACCGCCCGGACCGCAAGGCCCGGGTCCGGCTGACCGTCACCGCCGCCGCCGACCTCGAGGTGGTCTCGAACACGGCGGTCGAGTCGACGCGACCGGTCGACGGGGAGCAGGAGTGGGTGTTCGCCCCGACCCCCCCGATGGCGACGTACCTGTTCTATCTCGCCGTCGGCCGGTTCGACCGGCTCGAGGGCCGTTCGCAGCGGGTCGGCCTGCGCGTGCTCACTCCGCCGGGGCGGCGGGAGAGCGGGCGCTACTCGCTCGAGGCGGCGGGCCGCATCCTCGACGCGTTCGAGGAGTACTACGCGATCCCGTACCCTCTCCCGAAGCTCGACCTGATCGCGGTCGAGGAGCACGCGTTCGGGGCGATGGAGAACTGGGGGGCGATCAGCTTCCAGGCGACCCGTCTGCTGGTCGACGCGTCCAGCAGCTCGTTCAGCTCCCGGGACGTCTTCGAGACGACCTCCCACGAGATCGCTCACCAGTGGTTCGGCAACCTCGTGACGATGCGGTGGTGGACCGACATCTGGCTCAACGAGAGCTTCGCCGCCCTGATGGAGACGAAGATCACGGACCGGCTCCGGCCGGAGCTGGACGCCCAGGCGGACTTCTTCCTCCGCATCGCCGGGATGGCGGCCGCGATCGACGGCGACTCGCTGCGGTCGACGCACCCCGTGCGGACCCGGGTCGACCGGCCCGAGGAGATCGGCCAGATCTTCGACGAGATCAGCTACGGCAAGGGCTCGAGCGTGCTCGCGATGCTCGAGGGATACCTCGGGCCCGAGCGGTTCCGCGCCGGGGTGACCGACTACCTCCAGCGGCACGCGCACGGGAACGCGGAGACCGACGATCTGTGGCGGTCGCTCGAAGCGGTTTCGGGCGAGCCGGTCGGGGAGATCGCGGGGCCGTGGATCGACCGGCCGGGGTTGCCGGTGATCTCCGCACGGCTCGGCCCGGACGGAGTCGAGCTCACCCAACGACGGTTCGGCTACCTCGGGAGCGAGGCGGCGCCACCGTGGCCGATCCCGATGGTCGTCGACCTGGACGGCCGACGCGAGCGCCTCCGCTTCGACACCACCCACCGCACGATCCCGGTCGCGCCGAGTGCGACCGTCCACCTCAACCCGGGGGCGGTCGGCTTCTACCGGGTCCTGTACGACCGGACCCTGTACGACCGGCTCCTGCGGACGCTCCCCGCCCACCCCCCCGCGGACCGGTGGATCGTGCTCGAGGACCTCGCCGCGTTCCTCGACTCGGGCGACGTCGACTGGGCGACGTTCGCGCGGTTCGCGGAGGCGCTCGGCGGGTCGTCCGACCGGTTGACGGTCGAGTCGCTCGGCGGCACGCTCGTCAACCTCGCGCTCTCCTTCCCCGAGCTCGACCACGTCCAGCGCGCCGCGCGCGCGTTCTTCACCGCCCAGACCGACCGTCTCGGCCTGGCCCGCCGGGCGGGCGAGCCGGCGACCGACGGGATCCTTCGCGAGCGCACCGCCTTCCACCGCACCCGCATCGACGCCGCGTTCGCCGGAACGGTCGGCGGCCGCTTCGCCGAGTGGGCGACGGTCGACCCGGACGTTCGCCTCGCGACGGCGGTCGGCCTGGCCCGTTCGGGAGGACGGGCCGGCTACCGCGCGCTGCGGTCGGCGCTCGACGCCTCGACCGCGGACCCCGACCGACTCCGACTCTCGCAGTCGCTCGGATGGGTCGGCGACCCCGAGCTCCTGCGCGAGACGCTCGACTTCGCGGTCGGCGGGGGGACGAACCGCAGCTTCCTGCGGGGGCTCCTCATCCAAGCCGCCGTCAATCCCGCCGGCCGGCCGGTCGTCTGGCCGTGGTTCACCGAGAACGTCGACAAGGTCGCCGACGTCTTCCGCGGCTCGGGGAACCTCCCGGTCTATCTCGAGCGCGCCGTACCGTCGATGGCGCTCGGCCAGGAGGCCGAGGTCCGGGCGTTCTTCCGGGAGCATCCGCTCCCCGAGGGGACGCGCGGGGTCTCGAAGGGCCTCGAGCGCGTCGAGATCTTCGAGCGGCTCCGGACCCACCTCGCCGCGCCGTCCGGCGGCGCGCCCCATCGGGCCGGCGTCGCGTAGGGCCCTAGCGGCGCATTCGGGTCCGGGGGCGGGGGGCCGGCCGTCGGTCCGGCTCCGGCGACCAGATGTACCACGTCCCGCGCGCCTGGCTGAGCCGTTGGCCGTCCGCGCCGGTGAGCTCACCCTCCACGAACGCGATGTGCCGGCCGCGGCGCTGGATCCGGCCCCGGGCGGTCAGCGTGTCCCCTTCCCGCGCCGCGCGGAGGAACTCGACGTAGAGCGACGTCGTCGCGGTCGTCTCGCCCGGGGCGAGGTCGGAGACGACCGCGGCCCCCATCGCCGTGTCGAGGATCGTCGCGTAGACGCCCCCGTGCACGACGCCGTTGATGTTGAGGTGGCGGCGCTCGACCCGGCCGGTGACGGTGCAGACCCCGGCCCCGCTCTGGGCGGCGACGACCCGGAACCCGACCTCGTGGTGGAACCCCTGGCGGGCCGCCCGCAGCAGATCCGGCGTCGGGGCCGTCGGCCGGGGCGGGGGGCGGCGGCTCCGGCGCGGCATCGGGATTCGGAGCGGGCGCGGCGGATAAGTACTCTGCGCGGCCGTCCGCCGGCCGGGATGCCGCGCTCGGGGGCCCGATCGGCGACGTGCGACGCCCCCCCGAACATCGCCCTGGTGAAGTACTGGGGAGTGCGGGACCCCGCCCTCGGGCTCCCGTACAACTCGTCGCTCTCCGTCACCCTCGACCGGCTCCGCTCGCGCACGACCGTGCGGTTCGACCCGGGTCGTCCGGACGACCGGGTCGTCCTGAACGGGGCGCCGGCGGGCGCGAAGGAGCGCGGCGCGGTCGTGGCGATGCTCGACCGGGTCCGGGACGCCGCCGGAGTCTCCGACCGGGCCGAGGTCGTCTCCGAGAACAACTTTCCGACCGCGAGCGGGCTCGCGTCGAGCGCGAGCGGCTTCGCCGCGCTCGCGGCCGCGGCGAGCGAGGCGGCCGGCCTCGCCCTCTCCGACCGCGCGCTCTCGCAGCTCGCCCGGTTCGGCTCGGGGAGCGCCTCGCGCTCGGTCTTCGGCGGGTTCGTCGAGTGGCGCGCCGGCCGCCGACCCGACGGGGCGGACTGCTACGCCCGGCCCCTCTACCCGCCGTCCCACTGGCCCGAGCTGGTCGACGTCGTGGCGATGATCGCGGACGCCCCCGCCAAGGAGACTCGCTCGTCGGTCGCGATGCAGCTCTCCGTGCGGACGAGCCCGGGGTACGCGAACCGGCTCGCCGAGATCCCGGGGCGCCTCGCCCGGATGCGCCGGGCGATCGGGCGACGCGACGCGGCGGCCCTCTTTCCGCTGGTGATGGAAGAGTGCGACAGCTTCCGGACGGTCTGCGAGACGACGCGCCCGTCCCTCGACTACCTGACCGGCGCGTCGCGGGCCGTGATCGCGGAGGTGCGCGACCTCAACCGGACCGCGGGCCGCCCGGTCGCGGCGTACACCCACGACGCGGGCGCGCACGTCCACGTCTTCACGCTGCGCCGGAACGCCCCCCGGGTGCGCCGCCGGCTCGCGGCGGTCCCGGGGGTCGCCTCCACGCTCCTCGTCCGGCCCGGTCCGGGCGTCCGGCGCCGGCGAAGCACCCGCGCTACGTGACGCGCCGGTCGGCGTCCTCGGGCGGGAGCTCGATGCCGATCGACCGGAACAGGACGGTCACCTCGGCGACGAACCGCCGCCGGGCCTCCTCGTTCGTCCACCGCTTGAGCCCGTACTCGATCGCGCGCCGGCTCGTCTCGGAGTTCGAGTGGCCGAACATGTCGAGCGCCCGCGGGAACCACTTGCGGACCGCCGCGTTCGCCTCGTCCGCGGAGCCGTAGTACTTCGCCCCGTCGTGCACCATCCGGCGCAGGACGCTCGCGCCGAAGTTCAGGTGGAGCTGCTCCTCGCTTAGCATGAGCGGCATCGCCCGCGCGAGCGGGCCGTACGAGCACTCCTGGAACGCGCGCAGCTGGTAGACGCCGACCCGGTCGACGAGGCAGGTGAAGGCGCCGACATCCGACCACCGGTCGAACGTCATGTTGAACGCGTCGAGCTTGTGCTCCCCTTCGCGCTTCGCGAGGAGCTCGTCGATGTACCGCTGGCCCTCCTCGCCGAAGTCGCGGAGGATCCGGCACGCCTGGAGGCCGTGGCGCGCCTCGTCGGCGACGATCCGGGACTCGATCCAGCGGTCCTCGAGGGTCGGGGCGCGGTCGAGCCACGGCCGGTGCTGCTGGATCGAGGCGAACTCGGTGTCCGCCTGCACGACCATCAGCTTGACGACGAGACGGCGCATCTCCTCGGGGAGCTCCTGGGCGGTCTCGTACTTGCGGACGCCCGTCGACGCGCCCCAGAGGATCTCGCGGACCGGCTCGATCGTGCCCCCCTGGCTCAGGCTCTTCGGCGCCGCGGCGCTCTTCGGGGGTTCGGACGGGGCCATCGGCTCTCCTTCGGCCGGAGGAACGGCTCAGCGCCCCTTAAAGTTCGGCTTGCGCTTTTCGACGAACGCGGCGAGCCCTTCCTTCGCGTCCTCGGTGATGAACAGTCGGTTCTGCAGCTCCCGCTCGAGGGCGAGCCCGGCGGTGAGCGGCTGCTCGATCCCTTCCACGACCGACCGCTTGATGAGGCTGATCGCGCGCGCCGGCCCGTGGGCGAGCGCGGCGGCGTACGCCTGCACGTCCCGCGCGAAGCTCTCCTTCGGGTGGACGTAGTTCACGAGGCCGATCGCGAGCGCCTCGTCCGGCGACAGGAGCTTTCCGGTGATCATCATGTCGAGGGCGCGCGCCGTGCCGATCAGCCGCGGGAGCCGCTGCGTGCCACCGGTACCGGGGAGCACCCCGAGCGTCACCTCGGGAAGGCCGATCTTCCCGGAGTCCTTCGCCATCAGGCGGAGGTCGCAGGCGAGCGCGATCTCGAGGCCGCCGCCGACGCAGTGGCCGTTCAGCGCCGCGAGGACGACCTTCGGCGTGCTCGCGAACTTGTCGAGCGTCTCCTGGCAGTGAAGGCAGAACATCGCCTTGAAGTCGGGGGCGCTCCCCTTGAGCATCTCGATGTCCGCCCCGGCGCTGAAAAACCCCGGGAGCGTGCTCGCGAGGACGATCACCCGCGCCTGGTCGTCGAACCGGAGCTCCTCGATCGCCTGGTCGAGCTCCTTCATCATCTCGAGGTCGTAGGTGTTCGCCTTCGGCTTGCCGATCTCGATGTAACCGACGTGGTCGTCGGTGCGGGTGCGTACGTACTTTCCCTGCATGGTCCCTCGCGGCGGGTCGACCCCGGGACCGGTGCGAGCGGATAACTCCGGCGCCGGCCGGAGACGCTTACGGGGCGCGCCGTCGGGGGGCCGCGAGCTCGTCGACCCGCCGGTCGGCATGGCCGACGAACGCGCGGTGCGCGAGCCCGACGAACAGACCGGTCTCGACGACGCCGACGTGCGCCCGGAGCGCGCGGGCGGCGCCCGCCGGGTCGGTGAGCGGGGCGGCCGGGACGACGTCCAGGATCTCGTTGCCGTTGTCGGTCCGGTACGACCCGCCGTCGCTCCCCGTCCGGAGCCGGACCCGAAAGCCGTCGTCCGCGATCTGGCGCTCGAGCGCCGGGCGGGCGAACGGGACGACCTCGACCGGGATCGGCGCCCGCTCCCCGAGCGCGCCGACGAGCTTCGAGTCGTCGACGACGATCGCGAGCTCGTCCGAGAGAGTCGCGAGGAGCTTCTCCCGGAGGAGCGCCCCGCCGCCGCCCTTGGTGAGGTCGAGCGCGGGGCTCACCTCGTCGGCCCCGTCGATCATCACGTCGAACCGGTCGCCGGCGGCGAGCGGGCGAACGGGCAGCCCGAGCGATCGGGCGAGCTCCTCGGTCGCCCGGGAGCTCGCGACGCAGTCGAACCGGATCCCGGGGAAGCGGGCGGCGATCGCGCGGACCGCCTCCGCCGCGGTCGACCCGGTGCCGAGCGCGAGGCGCTGGCCCGGCCGGACGCACCGCTCCACGGCCCGGTCGGCCGCTGCCACCTTCGCCTGCTCGGCCGGGTCCGGCATCGGCGCCCGGACGCGGGCCGGCTACTAGAGGGCGTGGGTCGCCCGGCGACAGGGCTATCCCCGTCCGGCCCTCCGGGAGCCGGATGAGCCGGGGGGACGCGCGGGCCGGAGCACCGGTCGTCGTCTCGGTCGGCGGCTCGGTCCTGCTCACCGGGGACGACGACCGCGCCTACCTCGAGCGCCTCGCGGCCCTGCTCGGCCGCCTGGGGCGCCGGGGCCCGCTCGCCGTCACCACGGGCGGCGGCCGGACGGCCCGCGAGTACATCCACCTCGGGCGGAGCCTGGGGCTCACGGAGGTCGAGCTCGACGAGATCGGCATCGGCGTCACCCGGCTCCACGCCCACCTTCTCGCTGCAACGATCGGGCCGCCGGCGCCGAGCCACCCGCCCGAGACGGTCCGGGCGACCGTCGCCGCGCTGCGCACGGCGTCGCCCGTCGTGCTCGGGGGGACCGAACCCGGGCACACCACCGACGGCGTCGCGGCGCTCCTCGCGGTCCGGCTGCGCGCCGCGCGCGTCGTCAATGCGACGGACGTCGACGGGGTCTACGATCGCGATCCCCGCCGGGATCCGGCGGCGCGTCGCCGGCCAAAGATGACGTGGGCCGAGTTCCGCGCCCTGGTCGAGCGCGGCGCGACCGGCGAGGCCGGGCAGAACTTCCTGTTCGACCGCCTCGGGGCCGACCTACTGTCGCGGGCGGGGATCCCGCTCTGCGTCGTCGCGGGCCGCCGGCTCGACGAGCTCGAGAAGGCGATCGCCGGCCGCCCGTTCTCGGGGACGCTCGTCACGCCGTGAGACCGGTCGGGGGCGGCGCGCCCGCGTCCGTTATCCCCCGTCGAGGGTGGGGGGGTCGTGCCCCGGATCGTCCTCCTCGGTCCGCCCGGCGTCGGCAAGGGGACGCAGGCGGCCCGGCTCTCCCGGACGATCGGCGTCCCGCATCTCTCCACCGGCGACCTCCTCCGGGCCGCGGTCGCCGCGCGCTCGCCCCTCGGGCTGCGGGCGGATGACCACATCCGGGCCGGGCGGCTCGTCCCCGACCCGCTCGTGCTCGAGATCCTCGGGGAGCGCCTCGCCCGGCCCGACTGCGCGGACGGCTTCCTGCTCGACGGGTTCCCCCGGAACCTCGCCCAGGCCGACGCGCTCGACCGGATCGCCCGCATCGACGCGGTGCTCGCCTTCGACCTTCCGACCGACGTCCTCGTCACGCGCCTCTCGGGGCGGCGGATCTGCCCCGCGTGCCAGTCGGTCTACCACGTGGAAAGCCAGCCGCCCCGGGTGAGCGGACGGTGCGACCGGGACGGCACGGAGCTCGTCCAGCGACCCGACGACCGTCCCGAGGCGGTCCGGACGCGGCTCGCCGTCTACGCCGAGCAGACCGCTCCGCTCCTCGCGCACTATCGCGCCGCGGGGCTGCTGCGGCCGGTCGACGCGACCGGGAGCCCGGACGACGTCGCCGCACGGGTCCTCGCCGCCGTGCGGCCCCTCCGGCCCACGGCGACCCCGCACGGAGCCGGCGGGCCCTCCCGCGCGCAGAGTTTATAGTCCGCCCGCCGCTCCCACCGACATCCCGGCTTAGCTCAGTGGTAGAGCGGGGGACTGTAGGTGAGTCTGCCGGAATCCCCGGCGGCCCCCGTGGAAATCCTCAGGTCGCCTGTTCGAGTCAGGCAGCCGGGACCTGACGACGTGCCGGCGGCTCGGCGGGCCCGGGACGATGCGGTTGTCGGGATTCGAACCCGAGTAGGTAGCTTGGGAAGCTACCGTCCTAACCACTAGACCACAACCGCGCGGCCGGTGCCGAGGCGGCTCCGCTCTTAGTGTTTGTGCGGACGGGGCCGCTACAGCAGCAGCCCGACCGACTCCCCGGGGATCGCGGGAGCGCCGGCGAGCAGGTCGCCGTTCGAAACGAGCCCCTCGGCGGCCCGCGAGGCGAAGCCGGCCCGTTGCAGCACGCGACGGGCCCTCGCCAGGTCGCTCGTGGAGAGCGCGACGAGCGGCTGGTTCCCCTCCCGCGCGACGAGGATCGCGACGCTCTGGATGTTCACCCGCTCGCGGGCGAGGATCTCGAGCACCTTGAGGAAGCTCCCTGCGCGGTCCTCGAGCCGCACCGCGATCATCTCGCGGACCTCGGGGTCGTAGCCGGCGGTCGCGAGCAGCCCGACGGCCCGGTCGGGGTCGCTCACGACGAGGCGGACCCGCCCCTGGCCCGACGCGGAGTCGACGCTGATCGCCGCGAGGTTGATTCGGGCCTTGGCGAGCGTCTTCGACACCCCGGCGAGCGTGCCGGGGCGGTTCGGAAGGGTCAGGAGGATCTCGCGGAGGGCCATGCGGTGCCCAAAACAGGCGGCCCCGGACTATAGACTCGACGCCGGCTCCGAACCGTCCGCCGCCCGCGCGCGCCTCCGCATGTATTTATACCCGAATCGGGCCTAATTTCGGCTACCCGGGGGGGCCCCGCCCGGGCGATGACGGATGGGAGCACCGCGGATTGGCAGGTCCGGCGCCCGCTACCGACGGGGCCGCCGACTCGACCGGGGTCAGCGCGGGGTCGCCGCCGTCGTCGGGACGCTGTTGTCGCTGCTCGTCTTCTTCGCGCTGTTCGGGATCTTCCTCACGCAGTACCTCCCGCTCTGGATGACCGACAACGAGTCCCAGTTCACCGCCCAGGCGGACGCCGCGTTCTCCCAGTTCAAGTCGAACGTCGACGCCCAGTCGGCGCTGGACGGTCCGGCGATCTACGGGACGACGTTCCCGCTCAGCTCGGCCGGGGTGCCGCTGCTCGCCCAGCCGACCGAGGCGGTCCTGATCCTTCTCCCCCCGAGCTGCCCGGGCGGTTTCACCGCGAAGGGGGCGCCCGTGACGAACACCGCCTGCGTCTTTGAGACCGAGGCGTTCACCTCGGGGAAGGGCGCGAAGACGAACACGCCGTGGAACCAGTCGACCACGACCGCGGTCATGGAGATGGAGCTGCCCAACCGCTATTTCACGTCGCAGACGTTCTACTTCGAGGACGACGCGGTGATCCAGACCCAGTACGGCGCCCACTCCGTCGTCGTCGGCCCGCCGCCGCTATCGATCACGAAGTCCGGAACGAACATCACCGTCACCACCTCGTTCCTCGGCCTCTACGGCAACTCGACGGTCGTCATCGGCCAGGGGTCGGAGGAGGTCTACTCGCAGCTCGTCACGTCGAGCTTCACGACCTCCAACGGCCGGTTCCTCTCCGCGGCCGGCGCCGCCCTGACGTTCAACTTCACGTTCCAGATCGGCACGCACAACGTCTGCCCGTGGTACTCGTACCTCGAGGGGCTGGTCGAGTCGGCCGGGCTCACCTCGGGCGAGTACACGATCTCCTCCACGGCGGGGTCGTACCCGCCGTCGAGCACGATCTGCAGCGACGCGAACGGCTACACCTACGAGCTGACGCTCAAGGTCTTCAACCTCTCCTACGGCAGCGCGATCCAGAGCTCGCTCGCGATCAGCCTCGGCGCGGGGGTCGCCTGACGGTGACGGCGTCGTCGTTCCGCGTGCGGATCCCGCGCGGCGCCGGCGGCGCGCCGGGCGCCGCCCCGTCCGAGCCGTTCCTCGAGACGGCGACCGACGTGCCGGGGACGTTCATCACCGCGATCCCGCCGCTCCCCGACCCGACGATGAAGGAGCTGCAGGTGACGACGGTCAACCCGCCGTACTCCTACTCGCGCGTCACCTACAGCGACCGGACGAAGGATTACCTGTACGAGGTGATCGAGCCCCAGCTCTCCGCGCACGAGCGGGAGCTCGTCGAGCACCTCAAGGTCACGCTCACGAAGATCCTCGGCGGTGACATCGGCGGCCTCTCGGCGGCCGACCGCCGGTCGTACCTGCGCGGCGAGGCGGAGGGGTACTTCAAGTCCCGCGGGGTGCCGCTGAGCCCGATCTCGCTCGAGCGGATCGTCTACTACGTGCTGCGCGACTTCGTCGGCTACGGCCCGGTCGACGCGCTGATCCTCGACGCGGAGGTCGAGGACATCTCCTGCGACGGCGTCGAGGTGCCCCTGTTCATCTTCCACTCGAAGTACGAGTCGGTGAAGACGAACGTCGTCTTCCCCGACGAGGAGTCGCTCAACTCGTTCATCGTGATGCTCGGCCAGCGCTGCGGCAAGGCGGTGAGCGTCTCCGCGCCGATCCTCGACGGCACGACGCCCGAGGGCCACCGGGTCCAGGCGACGTACGCCCGCGAGGTGACGACCCGCGGGGCGAGCTTCACGATCCGCCGGTTCAAGGAGCGGCCGTTCACGCCCGTCGATCTCGTGATGATGGGGAGCGCGAGCGAGGAGATGGTCGCCTACTTCTGGCTCGCCGCGGAGCAGGGCGAGTCGGTGATCATCTGCGGCGGCCCGGCGTCGGGCAAGACGAGCACGCTCAACGCGATCTCGCTGTTCATCCCGCCGACCTCCAAGGTCGTCTCGATCGAGGACACCCGGGAGGTCAACCTCCCCCACGAGAACTGGATCCCCGGCGCGACGCGCAGCGGGACCGGCGACCGCGGCCCCGACGGCAAGGCGGCCGGCGAGCTCGACATGTTCGACCTCGTCCGCGCCGCGCTCCGGCAGCGCCCGAACTACATCATCGTGGGCGAGGTCCGCGGCAAGGAGACGTACACGATGTTCCAGGCGATGGCGACGGGCCACACGACCTACTCGACGATGCACGCGGACAGCGTGAAGTCGATGGTCAACCGTCTCGAGAACCCGCCGATCAACACGCCCCGGATCCTCCTCTCCGCCCTCAACAACGTCGTGATCCAGATCCAGGCCCGGACCGACAAGGGCGTCGTCCGCCGCCTCAAGCAGGTGCTCGAGATCGTCGGCTTCGAGCCCGAGACGAACGAGCTGATCACGAACACCGTCTACGAGTGGGACCCCGGGAACGACTCGTTCGTCTTCAAGGGCCACTCGTTCCTCTTCGACAAGATCATCGAGCTCAAGAACTACAGCGCCGACGACATGGACGCCGAGTTCCAGCGGCGCACCCGCGTCATCCGCTACCTCGTGGAGCACAAGATCAACGACTACCGCCAGCTCTGGCAGATCGTCGCCCAGTACTACAAGGACCCCGCGGAAGTGATGGCCCGGATCGGGGCGCAGAGCCCGCCGGCGCCGAAGGAGGGGTGAGACGGTGGCGAAGAAGGTCGCCGTCGCGCCGGCCCCGGACGCCCCCGCCCCGCCGCCGCTCGTCCGACCGGTCCGCCTGAAGCGCGGCAACCAGCCGACGACGACGACCCTCTCGGGGTTCCAGCGGTGGGCGTGGAAGACGTTCGGCGCCCGGGTCACGGCGAAGGGCGTCGACCCGACGCTCGACGACAACCTCGTGAAGGCCCACATGCGCATCCGCGCCGACGAGTACACGGCGAACGCCCTCGCGACCGCCGTCGTCGCGGGGATCGCCACGACGGTCGTCGGGATCGGCTTCGGGGTCTTCCTCTTCCTGCAGGGGCTCGCGATCTTCGGGCTCCTCGCCGCGGTGCTGCTCCCGGTCGCCGGCACCGCCGGGGCGTACTACGGCCTCCTCGGCACGCCGGCGTCGAAGGCGAAGGACCGGGGCCGGAAGATCGACCGGAAGATCAGCCCCGCGATGAGCTTCGTCTCGGCGATGAGCTCGGCCGACGTGAACATCGACCAGATCTTCAAGGAGCTCGGCCGCCAGAAGATCTACGGCGAGGTCGCGGAGGAGGCGGCGTGGATCACCCGCGACACGGAGCTCCTCGGGGTCGACATCCTGACGGCGATCCGGCGCGGCGCCCAGCGGACGCCGTCCCGGCGCTTCCAGGACTTCCTTCAGGGCGTGGTGACGACCGCGACGAGCGGCGGCCAGCTGAAGCCGTACTTCCTGCTCAAGGCCGAGCAGTTCGAGCGCGAGAACAAGCTCGAGATGCTCCAGCGCACCGAGACGATGGGGCTGCTCGCGGAGACGTTCGTGACCGTCGTCGTCGCGTTCCCCCTGTTCCTGGTGATCATCATCGCGATCTTCGCGATCATCGGCGGCGGCGGGTCGTTCATGATCGAGATCCTCTGGGGGATCGTCGGCGGGATGATCCCGCTCTCCCAGTTCGGGTTCATCTTCTTCATGTACACGCTCACTCAGGAGATGATGTAAGATGGCGATCGCGGACGCGCCCGCCTCCGTGCGCAAGGTGCGGGAGATCTCGGCGGAGGCCAATCGCCCGGCGTCGACCGTCCTGACGCGCGAGACGATCCTGCTGATCGCGGGCGGCGTCGTCGCCGTCGTGCTGTGGGTCTTCGCGTTCCTCATCTACGCCGGGATCGAGAACATCCAGATCCGCCCGGGCGAGGGGACCGGCGCGAACCCGGCGATCGACTTCATGGTCCTCGGGATGCTCTGCCTGATGGCGCCGTACGGCTTCGCGATGACCGCGAAGCTGCGCCGCATCTCGAAGATTGAGGAGCGCCTTCCGGACTTCCTGCGCGACGTCGCGGAGGCGGGCCGCTTCGGCATGACGCTGCCCGACGCGATCGTCGTCGCGAGCACGGGCCGCTACGGCCTGCTGAGCGACGAGATCCGCAAGATGGCGAGCCAGCTCGAGTGGGGGGTGCCGGTCGCGACGGCGCTCCGCCTGTTCGAGGAGCGCGTCCCGACGCCGCTCGTGCAGCGCGTCGTGTCGATCGTCACCCGGGCGAACGAGGCCGGCGGGAACGTCGCGGACGTCCTCACGATGGTCGCGCACGACACCCGCGAGAGCCAGCTCGCCCAGCAGGCCCGGCAGATCTCGATGCTCACCTACGTGACGGTCATCTACATCGCGTTCTTCGTCTTCCTCGTCACGATCTACATCATGGCCGCGGTGTTCCTGCCGCAGATGATCACCGCGGGGCAGGGGGTCGAGAGCTCGTCGATCTCGAGCGCAGGCGCCGTCACGATCCAGTTCGCGTTCGTCCCCGTCCTGTTCCTCGCCTTCCTGGTCGCCGTGATCGTCCACGCCGTCGGCGATGGGATCATGGCCGGCATCCTCTACAACGGCCGCATCGCGGAGGGCCTCCAGCACGCGACGATCATGCTCGCGGTCGGCTGGCTGATCATGCGGTTCGTCGTCCCGATCCTGGCGGTGTGAGGGAGCGCGACGATGGCGACCGACTCGGTGACCCCGACCGCGGACGACGACGCCCCCCCGACCCGGCCCCGCCGCCGGGGGTCGTTCTTCTCGCCGTGGCTGCGCGTCGGGGCGGCGATGCGCCGCGGCTCGAGCGAGCCCCGGCCGGTCCGCCTCGCCCGCCTCGGGGTCTCGGGCCAGGGGGCCGACCGCGACGTGACGCCCGTGCCGCCGATCACGGACCCCGCCGTGAAGCAGATCGACCTCGCGCCGATCCGCCCGGGGTTCTCCTACGTCCGGGTCGAGTTCGACACCCAGCGCAACGAGTTCCTCTACGAGGTGATCGAGCCGCCGATGACGCCGATCGAGCACGAGCTCGCCGACCGGCTGCGCGGGGTGCTCGTCGCCGAGTTCGAGCCGCTCCCCGACCACGAGATTGCGACGAAGCAGAACGAGCTGCGGCGGATGGTCGACGCCCGCCTGCAGGAGTGGGAGCTCGCCCCCGGCCCGACGACGAAGGGGCGGATCCTGTACTACCTCGAACGGGACTTCATCGGCTACGGGATCGTCGACGTCCCGATGACCGACAGCGAGGTCGAGGACATCTCCTGCGACGGGGTCGGCATCCCGCTCTACATCTACCACCGCAAGCACGGCTCGATCCGGTCGAACCTCAAGTTCCTGACGGCGAAGGAGCTCGACGACTACGTCATCTGGCTCGCCCAGCGCTCGGGCAAGCACATCTCCGTCGCGAGCCCCGTGCTCGATGCGACCGTGCCGGACGGCTCCCGGCTCCAGGCGACGCTCGGGATGCACGTGACGAAGCGCGGCAGCACGTTCACGGTCCGGCGGTTCCGGGACAACCCGTTCACGCCGGTCGACCTGCTCAAGTTCAAGACGATGAGCCCGGAGATGATGGCGTACCTCTGGCTCGCCATCGAGAACGGCCAGTCGATGATGGTCTGCGGGGGGACGGCGAGCGGCAAGACGACGACCCTGAACGCGACGCTCCTGTTCATCCCGCCGCAGATGAAGATCGTCTCGATCGAGGACACGCGGGAGCTGAACCTCCCCCACGAGAACTGGGTGCCGTCGCTCACGCGCGCCGGCTTCGGCGCAAAGAACGTGATGACCGGCAAGGCGCCCGGGGAGATCGACATGTTCGACCTCCTCGCGGCGGCGCTCCGCCAGCGCCCGCAGTACCTGATGGTCGGGGAGGTGCGCGGCGCGGAGGCGTTCATCGTCTTCCAGGCGATGGCGACCGGGAAGACCTGCTACACGACGTTCCACGCGGAGAGCGTGAGCGCGATGGTCCACCGGATGGAGAACCCGCCGATCTCGCTCCCCCGCTCGCTCGTCTCGGCGCTGAACCTCGTGCTGCTGCAGCGCCAGGTGAAGGTCGGCCAGAAGATGACGCGGCGGGTCCAGTCGCTCACCGAGATCGTCGGCCTCGACCCCGAGACGAACGAGCTGATCACGAACTCCGTCTACTCCTGGAACCCCGCCGACGACACGTTCCTCTTCTCGGGCCACTCCTACATCTACGAGCGCGTCGCGCTGATGAAGAACCTCTCGATGAAGGAGATGGAGCGCGAGGTCCGCAACCGCGTCGAGATCCTCGACTACATGATGGCGAAGGACGCGACCGCGACCCGGCAGAACCCGTACACCCACCGGGACGTGGGGCAGCTCGTCTCGTTCTACTACAAGGAGCCCGCGAAGGCGCTCGCGGAGACGCGCGACGAGCTCGCGCGCCTCAAGCCGCCCGCGCGCTAGCGCTATCGGCCGGGGCGGTTCGCCCGCCGGGATGGACCGTCCGTTCGCCCGCCTGCCGTTCGGCGACGGGCGCTCCGTCGTCCTCTGGCGCGAGGACGCGCTGCGGGGGCTGCCCGCGCGCATCGCCGCGGCGGACGTGGTCGTCACGAGCCCCCCGTACAACCGCGGGGTCGCCTACGCCAGCTACGACGACGCCCGGCCGCGCGCGGAGTACCTCGCCTGGATCGCCCGCCTCGGCCGGACGGTCGCGCGCTCCCTCGCCCCCGAGGGGTCGTTCTTTCTGAACGTCGCCTCGTCGCCGAAGGACCCGTGGATCGCCTGGGACGTCGCCCGCGAGCTCCGCCGGTCGCTCGTCCTCCAGAACGTCCTGCACTGGGTGAAGTCGATCGCGATCGACCGGCGCTCGGCCGGCCGGGCGAGCGGCGTGGCGCGGGACCTCGCGCTCGGCCACTACAAGCCGCTCGTCTCCGACCGGTTCGTCCACGGCGCCCACGAGTACGTCTTCCAGTTCACCCGCACCGGCACGGTCCCGATCGACCGCCTCGCGATCGGGGTGCCGTACCAGGACAAGTCGAACGTCGGCCGCTGGCGGCGGCCGGCGGGGGACGTGCGGTGCCGGGGCAACACCTGGTTCCTGCCGTACGCCACGATCCGCCGCCGCGCGGCGGACCGCCCCCACCCGGCGACGTTCCCGCCGGAGCTCCCCGAGTGGTGCGTCCGCCTCCACGGGCGATCGAGGACCCGCCTCGTCGTCGACCCGTTCGTCGGGATCGGCGCGAGCGCGGTCGCGGCGGTCCGGCTCGGGGTCGACTTCGTCGGCTTCGACGTCGACGCGGGATACCTCGCGACGGCCGCCGACCGCGTCCGGGCGGAGATCGCGCGCGGCCCTCGGGCCGCGGGGCCGCCTAGCGCGGCTCGTCCGACGGCGGGACGCTCTCGCTCTCGGCGTCGCCGGACGACGGCGCCGACCACTGGCGCATCGGCGTCCGCCTGACGCCGGCCGCCGCCGCGAAGGCGTTCTTCGTGCCTTCCTTCGCGCGCTTTCCCGCGACCACGACCGCGTCCCGGGCCGCGCCCGCCGCGCGGGCCGTCCCGGAGCCGATCACCGTGCCGGCGGAGGCGATCCGGCCCGGCAGGCGCCGGACCTCCTCGTCGACCGACCGGCCGAGGGAGGAGAGGCCGTCCTGGATGTCGTAGGCGAGGTACTTCGCTTCCTTGCCCGTGGCGCGCCCGAACCGCTCGATCTTCTCGTCGAGGTCGCCGACCTCGTGGGCGAAGTCGCGGCCGAGCCCGGCCGTCGCTTGGCGGATCTCGCGGAGGTGCTGACGGAACTGCGCCTCTTCCTGGGAGTCGGGCATGGCTGCCTCGCGCGTCTAGCGCGCGTTCGTCAGATAAACCCTACTCGTCACGGGAACGTCGCCCGCGACCCGCCCATCCGTCGGTCGGCGCGCCGGCGCTTCCCCCGACCCGCTCCGGGGGTCGGAGCGGCCGGCAGGGGGGCCGGGGCGGCGACCTTCCGCTCGACCTCGCTGCCGTGGGCCCACCGGACGAGCAGCTCGACCCCCAGGTGGGTCGGTTCGGTGACGACCAGCTCCCCGCCGAGGGTCCGCGCGATCGACCGCGCCGCCGCCTCGTACTCGGGGTGGGCGGAACGCAGCAGGATCACGGTGCTCCGCAGCGGCGCGACGGTGGCGAGCTCCCGCGCCCGGGCGAGCGCGTGCTCGAGCGCCTCGTCCAGCTGGCCCGACCGGATCGCGCCGTCGTCGTCCGTGTACGCCTCGGGGAGGCCGTCGGTGATCAGGTAGACCTCGCGGCGGGAGGCGCGGGACGCCTGGAGGAGGAGGTGGGCGGCGCGGATCGCCTCCGCGGTGTTCGTGAACGAGCCGGCCTTGCACTCCCACAGCTCGACCAGGTCGAGGACCGTCACGGTGTTGTCGAAGGCGAGCAGGTCGATCGTGGCGTCCGGGTGGCGTCGGCGGATCGCGACGAAGAGGGCGAGGAGCGCTTTCTTCGCGGCGTCGAGCTTGCCGCCCTCCGCCATGCTCCCCGAGCGGTCGAAAGCGAGGACGACGTGGACCCGCTCCGACGTGATCTCCCGATAGACGTAGCTCGTCGACTCGTCGATGTGGCGCGACCCTTCTAGGCGCGCCGCGAGCAGCGAACCGGGGACATCGAGGTGGGCGATCTCGTCGGGCTGGCGGAGGCGTGCCTTCTCGTAGACGCCCGTCGCTCCCCCACCCTTCAAGGAGAGCCGCACGTCCCCGGGAAGGCGCCGGCTCTCCTCCTCGAGGAGGAGCTTCGCGAACCGCTCGACGAGGCCGTACGTCACGGCGAGCTCGCCGCCGCGTTCGGCGACGAACCCCCGCTCCTTGAGCTCCCGCTCGAACCGCTTCTCCTCCGCGTCGCGCAGCCGGTGCTCGGTCTCCGCTTCCGCCCGACGGCGCGCTTCCTCGCGCTCCTCCTCGAGCCGGCGGCGCTGCGCCTCGGCCGCCCGCCGCCGCTCCTCCGCCTCCCGTTCGAGCTCGCGCTCCCGGCCCTTGAGGCTCTTCGAGACCCGGTCCGTGAGCTCCTCCCGCTGCGGGGGCGACAGCCGCGCGAGCGTCTCCCCGAGCGGCGACGCACCCAGCGAGCGGCCCGTTCCGCTCGGGTAGGCGAACGTGAGCGACCGGCCCTCGGCGGCCGCGGTAGGGGCCGCCGGGGCCCGTCCGAACAGGCGCCGGAGCCACGCAAAAAACCGAGCGAACGCGGCCCGCAGGCGGGCCAGGAGGCCGGGCCGCGGCAGCGGCCGGTTCCACGACGCGTCGGGCGCGAGGAGGGCGGTCTCGAACTCCGCGGAGAGGTCGGACGGAAGTCGCGACCAGTCGATCGACCGCGTCTTCGCGAGGCGGGCCTCGAGCTCGGCGATCTGCCGCGCGACCTCCTCGTCGCTCTTGCGCTGGAACTCGGAGAGCTCCCCCGCGCGCCGGTCGTAGTCGCCCATCAGCCGGCCGACCCGCCGGGTCGCCTGACGTCGGAGCCGCGCGCGCAGGCGCTCGAGCCGGCCCTGGAGCTCCGTGTCGGTTCGGGCCTTCTCCTTCAGGAGGTCGCGGGCGCCGTCGACGCCCCGTTCCGCGAGCGCGCGGACGAGCGCCGCGCGGTCGAGCACGTCGAGCAGGTCGTCCGAGACGACGTCGTCCGCATACTCGGCGCAGTCGGGCAGGCCGATCGCGTCGCTAGAGGGGGGCGTCGTCGTTGTCTTCCTCCGAGCAGGAAAACAGCGAGAACTCCTCGAGGAGCCGATAGACGCTCAGCGCGGCGTCGGTCGTCGAGATCCCGGCCCCCGGGTGCTCGCGCTCCGCGACGAACTTCGAGAACCCCCGGAAGCGCGGGAACAGCGGCCCGTCGGTCGCGAGGCCGGCCGCGAGCGTCGCGTCGTCCTTGAGGCGGCGGCCCTCGCCGACCAGCTCCTGGGCCTCCCCCGCGTTCTCCTTGAGGACCGTCCGGAAGTAGCGGCACCAGTAGACGCCGGCGCTCCGCTTGAGGCCGGGGGCGAGGTACTGGTCGATGAACTCCTGCACGCGCTTTTCGTTCTGGCGGAACGAGTCGCCGCTGCGCGCCCGGATCCGCCCGCGCATCGCGTGCATCAGCCCGGCCTTCAGGTCGGCGGTCGACGGGATCGGACGCTCCCCGAGCATGGCGATCGCCGACGTCCGCTGCGCGACGTCGACGAGCGTGCGGTTCGAGCCGACCTCCCCGATGTCGGGGTTCTCGTCGCTCATGCGGAGCCGCCACGCCTCGACGACCCGGACCCCCGCGTCGACGAGGATCTCGGGGAGAAACGAGCCGGGCTCGTCCGAGCGGCCGAGCTCGACGATCCGGCGGTTGCTCGCGTGCCGCTCGTTGAACCCGATGTGGACGCTCGTGAGGCGGTCGGAGAGCGGGTCGTTGATGTTGTCGAGGTCGGAGAGGTTCGAGGTTCCGATCGCGACGAACGAGCCCGGGAAGCTCTCCCGGGACTTGGACGGGGTGACGGTCCCCTCCTGGAGCGACTGGAGCAGCACGTTCTGGGTCCCGAGGGGGAGCTTGCCGATCTCGTCGACCAGGAGGAAACCACGATTCGCCTGGAGCAGCTTCCCCGGCTCGAGGACGAGCGGGCTCATCGGGTCGCCGACCTCCTCGAGCTTGCGGAGGTTGATGTTCCCCGTCAGATGGTCCGGGAACACCTCCGAGCTCCCCTGGAGCCGGGCGAAGCCGTACCCTTCCCGGAGCCGGACGTACTCGGCGGGTACCTTCGTCGCGTCGACCGCGGCCGGGTCGAAGCGGGCGAGGTCACCGCCCGGAGAGAACCGGCGGCGACAGATCGGACACGGAGGGAACCGGGTCGCCGCCGCCCGGTCGACCAGGCTCAGCGGCGAGTCGAGGACGGGGCATCCCTGGACGACCCAGACGTCCTTCGGGAACAGCTCCCACAGGTCCTTCGCGAGACTCGTCTTGCCCGCCCCGGACGGGCCGAAGAACAAGAGGTGAGAGCCCGCCACGAGCGCCGCGACGAGGTCTTCGTACGTCCCCTCGGGCAGGATCGTGCGCGGGAACAGGGCCCGCAGGGCCTCGTCGTGGCTGTACCCCTGCCGACGGAGGCCGTCGATCGTGCGGAGGATCGTGTGCCGGAACCGTTCGGCCGGGGACTCGAGCGTGGGGAAGGCGGTCCGCACCTCGGCGGCCGTCGAACGCGTTCCGAGCGCCGGCGGCTCCCGAGGGGCGGCCACGGGCCGCGCAGTTGGGTTCAGGATATGAGTTTGCCGCGTGCCGGATCGCACCGGCCGGCGGAACAACCCACCGGCGGCGGGGCCGGACCGGAGTCGCCGCCGTCCTCTCCTCGACATGGTTAAGTAGGCTACCCCGCTCCGCGGCCCGCGACCGATGGCGGAGAAGGAGACGGGAGCGGGCCGCAAGCCGGCCCTCGCCCGGGGCGTGAAGGACAAGTGGCGGTCGAAGCACTGGATCAAGGTCCGTGCCCCCGGCCTCTTCCAGCACGTCGAGCTCGGCGAGACGGTCGCTACCGAGGCCGAGCAGGTCGTCGGCCGGACGGTCGAGGCGACCCTTCCCGAACTCTCCGGCATGCCGGACGCGGGCAAGGCCCACGTCAAGCTGCGGTTCCAGGTCGAGCGGCTCGGCGGGGACGGCGTCGCCGAGGCGCGGTTCGTCGGGCACGACCTCACCACCGACTACGTCCGCCGGCTCGCCCGTCGCAAGCGTTCGAAGATCGACATCTCCGTTACCGTCACGACCAAGGACGGCGTCAAGTTCATCCTGAAGCCGGTCGCCGTCGGCGAGCAGCGCCTGCAGACCCGCCTCCGGGCCGAACTGCGCCACCGCATCGTGGAGATCCTGACCACACACGCGCAGCAGCGCACCGCGCCCCAGTTCGTCGGGGACATGCTCCAGGGGGAGCTGTCGAAGGCGCTCTCCCACGGCGTGAAGTCGCTCTACCCGCTCAAGAAGATCGAGATCCGCCGGTCCGAGGTCCTCGGAACGATCTCCGACGAGCTCCCGTCCCCGGAGCCGTCCGCGATCCCCGACGCGCCGTCGCCCCCCGCCGAGCTGGCGGAGGACGCCGGTCCCGCGGCCTAGGTGGCGGGGGCCGGATGGCCGGACCGTTCCCTGTCGGAGTGGCTCAGCCCGGTAGAGCACGGGACTCATAGCGGGACGCCGCGGGCGTCCCGGGAGAGATCCTGGGGCCGGGGGTTCAAATCCCCCCTCCGACATCTTCCGCCGTTTTCTCCCCGAGAAGTGGTGCCCGTTGACTGTTCGTGTGCCTGGGCCACGAACCAGTTCGCAGCCCCCGGGTAGCGGCGGGATGTTGTCGCAAGCGGGCTCCGGACGGGGACAGGGGAGAGGCGGTCACCGCTGACGATCGCCCACGAGGTCAGCGATGACGCGGGACATCAGTTTCGAAAGTAGTGCCCTTGGTCAAGGTCCTGAATGAGTCCCGGACCCGTGGGTTTCCATCCGAGCAGCTCGCGGGTGATCGCCGAGGAGGCCGGTCCGTCCACTCCGGCCAAGCGCCCAATGATGGGCCCGAAGTGACCCACTGCCTCTTGGGCCGAGAGCGAGACGGTGGGCACGTCAAGATGCTTTCCGATGACGGTGGCGATGTCGCGTAAGGGGACGCCTTCCTCCCCCACGGCATGGAGCACCGAGCCCGGCGGCGCCTTCTCCAGACCGAGACGGACCAGACGTGCCGCGTCCGTACGGTGTACCGCCGGCCACCGCTGGGTCCCTTCGTCCACATAGCCCGAGGCCCCCTTCTGTCGGGCGGTCTTGATCAGGGTCGCCATGAAGCCGCCGTCACCCTCCCCATGGACGGTCGGGGAGAACCGGACCACGACGGGACGAACGCCCACTCCGAACAATGACTGCGCGAGGAGCGCGGTCGCGCGCCGCCCCGCCATCGGGCTGGAGAGGTCTCGGGGACTCGGAACCATTCCGTCGCGCTCCGTGGCGAGTCGGCCCGGTGTTAGAGCGGCCACGCCGGAGGCGACCACGAACGGGCGATCCGTACCCGTCAGGGCGGCCCCCATCGCTTCGACCGCCTTCCGGTCGGCGGTCACGGCGGCCGCAAAGGCGGTCGCAAAATCTGCGGTCGGGGCCCGTTCATGCTGGAACGCCAAGTGGACCACGCCTTCTGAAGCAGCCGCCGCCTGGGCTAGGCCCGCAAGATCGGAGAGGTCGCCTCTTCGCGTCGCGGCCCCCACCTTCTCCAGGCGCCTCGTGGATTCCTCCGATCGAGCGAGCCCTACCACCTGGTGACCCGCGCCGATCAGCTCCTGTACCGTCGCCGAGCCGATCCAGCCAGAGGCGCCTGTGACGAAGACGTTCATGGGACCCTCGCCACGACCAGGTCCTCCCAGGCTATCCACCTTCTATCGGATATGCTCGCTACCTTCGCAAGGCTCATCACGTCCCGCGGCATGGACCCCCTATGCGCCGCATCGTGCTCGAGTACCCGAGAGATGACTTCGTTCGCCTCAAGGGAGACCTCCCGTTCTACGCGGCTCTCGCCTCGCTCGAGGTTTTGCAGTTTCTTCGAGCCGGCCCCGGCGGGGCCTCCATGGTGGTGCACCTCCGCCCCAAGGATCCCCAGCAGAAGTTCGAGCAGCTTGCGAAGACGGTCCCGGCTCGTCTTCAGTTGCTCGAGTCCGGGGAGGGGACGTTCACCTGCCTCATGACGTACGAGAAGGCCCCCTCGCACAATTTCTTGGGAGTGAAGCCCGGTCAGGGTTACCTTGTTCCGCCGATGGAGCTGGTCGGCGACACCGCGCGCATGACCTACGTGGGGTCGGGCGCGGACATCTCACGTCTGCTCTCCCACCTTCGTCGTCGCGGCATTCGCTACCGCACCCTCTCGATCTCGGACCTGCGGCTTTCACCTCAGTCACCGCTCAATGCGCTGACCGACAAGCAGCGTCGGGTCGTATCGGCGGCCTACGAGCGCGGCTACTACGACCGTCCCCGCCGAATCGGTTCGCAAGCGCTCGCCCGGTCCCTGGGAATGTCCAGCTCGAACTTCGTCAACCACCGACTGAAGGCCGAGCGCCGAATCTTGGCCGCTATCTTGAACCGAGAGAGCTCGGGTCCGGCCCGTCGGCACTGAATGGCCCGGCGAGAGAATAGAAACCGGCTCGGGAGTGGCCCGGACGGGACCTTGCGTCGTCCATCCGGAGTGTCCCCTCCGGCATCTTCTGGCCCCCCGGTCCCCGATCGTCCGTCTCTCCAGCGCGAAGCTAACGACACGTGGATCATGGACTTCGGGCCGTCCGTCCGAGGTTCCGGGACAACCCTTCGAGGTGGATGGAGCCGGGTGGGTTCCGTGCGGCCCTGACCGGGTGCGCTCGAGCAGGACGGGTTACGGGTCGGTGGGAAACGCTCACGCCCGAGCTCGCGCTCGCGCCACTCCACCGGGCTACGGCCGGTTCGCCAGCACGGTCGCGGGTCCCCGCGCGTCGCTCTCGACCGTGAGACCGTTCGCAAACTCCTGCAGCAATGAGGTGGGCGACGGGAGTTGGGTCGGAGGACGGTACTGGGAAGGGGGCTTTCCTCCGATTCGAACGACCTTCTCGGCGACGGTTCCGCAGTACCCGCACTCGTCGCACGTCCGGTGCTCGCAGTCGGTGGCCGCGATCCGCCGGAGGAACCCCGCCGGGAACGCATCGTTGTCGATCACGACGTCCCCGAGGGCGGCGAACGCCTCCCGGAACGACTCGACGACCGCTGGAACCGCGCCGCGGTCGGCGAGCGTGGAGAGAGCGTTCGAGGGACCCTTGACCTGGACGAAGCTGAGGAGGTCGAGCAGGTTCCCGTGGTACTGGCGGCTCGCGTACGCCCGCGCGGCCCGCGCGAGCCACTCCGTGGAGCGGTTCCGTCCCGAGATCTTGAACCGGTGGACCCCGGCGTCCTCGTAGAGGGCGAGGTCCTCGGGCCGGACCCAGATCGACGAGACGAGCAGCCTCGGGTTGCGGACCAGCTCGAGCCCGCACTCCAGGATCGGGAACTCGAACCAGAGGCGGTCCCCCCCCGGCTGGGAGCAGAGCGAGCTCGTGTTCAGGTGATGGGCTCGGAACGGGCACTCCCGGATGCAGGTCTGGTTGGTCAGGACCTCGACGCGAGCGCCCGCGCGGACGAGACCGCGGATCAGGGCGAAGTCCCGATTCCCTTCCTCGAGGATGACGGTGTCCGCCCCCAGCCGGAGGAAGTACTCCGCCTGGCTCACCGACCGGATCCGCGCAAAGGAGGAGACGGAGACGGGAACGTCCGGGTGGGCCCGATGGACCGCCTCGAGGAGGGCCGGAATCGCGATCACGAAACCGTCGACCCCGAGGTCGAGCAGTTCCTCCACCTCCCGGAGGAACGCGGCGAGGTACCCGGGACGGTACTCCCGCAGTCCGAGGTCGTTGCTGTTCAACGTCGCATAGAACTCGCGCCCGGCGCGGTGGATCGCCGTGATGTGGCGACGGAACGCCTCCCGTTCGATGTCGGGAAGGATCCAGGGGGGACGCCCCGCCCCGGTCAGCGAGACCGGAAAGCCCCCGAAGAACGTCCGCACGGGAAGATCGGCGACGCGGTCCAGGAGGGCGGGATCGAAGTTCGTGGCCAGGACGAGCTCCATCGATGGCCCGAGGCGTCAGGGCAGGTCAGGCTGACCCCGCACCGGTGCGGCGTAAGCGGCATGACCGGCTTCCCGCTCCCTCGGACATGCCCGCCAAACGACCCGCGCCCTCCACTCTCGCGATGCTGCGCCAGGAGATCGAGTGCATTGACCGCCAGATCGTCCTGCTCCTGGCGGCACGACTCGATGCCGCCGGGCGCGCGATCCGCGTGAGAACCGCCCGGCCGGGTTCGATCACGGACCGCAGTCAGGAGGTCCGGATCCTCGAACGGAGCCATGTGTGGGCGTCCGAGCTGGGACTTCCTCCCACGCTCGTCGACAATCTGTTCCGGTCCTTGGTCGAGGAGGGCAAGGCCCGCTTCCTCCGGGGGGAGGAACCTCCCGAGTCCCCCGGGGTCACGGTCCTACTGGGCTCGCCGAGACGACTTCGCGGGGACCTCGGGGGCCGCCCGAACCCGGAGCTCCCTTCCGTACCGGCGACCCGCTAGTTTCACGGTCGCCCGCCGCAGCGTCTCGAGCGTTGCGGACCGTCCCTTCCCCAGGGCCCGAGCCACCTCCCCCAGGGTGGCGCGTCGGGGGTACGCGAAGTACCCCAGGTCGTAGGCGACCTTCAGCGCCCGGTCCTGGTACTGCGTCAGGGTCGTCCGGGACCGGTACGGCTCCACGCGCGCGACGGCGGCTCGAGCGAACGCGGCGCGGGGCAGGTCGCGGAGGAACGCCTTCGTCCCGGATCCCCGGGGAAGCACCACCCGCCAGGAGCCTTGTTCCTGGGAACCGAGGAGAGGACACGTGATGCAGATCCCTCCCGATCCGTAGGTCGCCGCGCAGATCGCCGGCGCGGGTTCCTCGATCCGCAGAAGAACGCGCCCGGGCCCGAGGTGGGCGACGGCCAAGTTCCGAACCCCCACGAGCCGGCGCACCGACGGCAAAACGGCCCCGATCCGAGCGGGATCGGCCTCGATGTCGAGCCATCGCACCAGGCGCCGAGGCGCCCGGTGGCTCATCCGGCATGCGATCAGCTTCGACTCGACCCCATCCCGCTCAAACAGCTGGGCGAGCGGATGCCCACCGGGCGATGAGTTGACTCGAATCTCCAGCAGCGACTTGGCGGCGCGCATCGATGCCGAGCCGGCCGTCCTCGACCCGGCCGAAGGCGGTCGATGTGCGGTCCGCACGGGGCTCATGGATGCCGCTCCGTCACGGTGGGGGGAGGGTAAGAGATTGCGTGCCCGACTCGGGGGCGGTCCTTCGAGCGGATCGTCGCCGAGCACCCGCGAGGGCCGGTCCCGCCGGCGCGAGGATCGGACGCACCCGTGGCCTCGCCGGAACCGGGTGGGTCGGACCCGCGCAGGCTTTCGGCCGCTCCGGGATGGGTCCCTCCCCCGATGACGACGATCGTACTCGTTCCGGGAGCCTGGCTCGGCGCCTGGGCGTGGGAGCGGGTCGCACCGGACCTGAAGAGCGCGGGTCATACTCCGATCGCGGTGACGCTCCCCGGTCTGGCGGAGCGCGCGGGCGAGCTCGCGCCGACGACCGGCCTCATGGCGCACGTCCGTGACCTCCTCGCGCTCGCCGACCGCCACGACCTCCGGGACGCGGTCATCGTAGGGCACAGCTACGCCGGGGCGGTGGTGGGAGCGGCCGCCCGTCGTGCACCCCGCCGGTTCCGCGCGCAGGTGTACGTCGACACGATGCCGATGGCCGAAGGCCAGAGACTCCTCGACGGCTTCTCCCCGGACGGTCGGGCGAAGTTGCGGGACGCGCTGGTCTCGGTTCGGGGGACCCGGGTCTGGCCGATGCCCGACCCGCTCGGCGCCCAAGCTCCGGTCGACGGGCTTTCTCCTGCGGACCTTTCGCTGCTCCGGGAACGCGGGACCCCTCACCCCGCGTTCACTTTCGAGGAGTCACTCTCCGGCCCAATCGGGGACGGCCCGCTGCCACGGCACCACGCGATCTCCTGTGTCGGGAGCGATTCGCCGGACGCGGAACGGACCGCCTTCCTGGCAGCCCACCCCGACTGGACGTACGACTCTCTGCCGACGGGGCACTGGCCGATGCTGTCGACCCCTCGAGAGCTCGCGGCCCAGCTGGACCGAATCGCCCGTGGGTAGGTCGACGGGGCCGCGACGCGGTTCCGAGACCCGTCCGTGCTCGACCGTGGGTTTCGAGTCGGACTGCGCCCGGGTTGGGGGACCCGCTCCCGATGGCAACTATCGGAGCGGCTTCTGAGCCTTCCGTTAAGGCGGGATCTCCGTCGTGCCGCCTCCGGCCCGACGTGGTGACGCCGTTAGGGAGGCCCCGATCCGGGCGTAACCCCGAGGGACAAGGGTCGCGTCCGACCGCCGGCATCGAACTCCGGCTCCGCGCGGAGCGCCATGGCAGGATTAGCGATCGAATCGGTAACGACTCCCCGTCGAGCGGCTCTCCCGAGCTATCCTCTCGATCGACGGCCGAGGGTCCGCCGGCGGACCTCCTCCTCGAGCGAGTCCGTCGGCCGCTCGGGACGACCCGCGGGCGTGCGGAGGGCCGGCTGGATCCAGAGGGAAGACCCCCGCACCACCGCATCGAGCACCTGGCCGTCGGTCCAACCCAACTCTCGAATGCGCCGGGGCGAGATCGAGATCGTCCAGCGATAGTAGGTCGTTCCTTCGTAGACGCGGTTGATGAGCTTGTGCAACTTCATGGCCGCGGTAGAGATGGTTCGCTCAAGTATTTAGTATTCTAATCCTCCGCCACCTTAAATAGGCCGCGACCCGGAGTATCGGTCGGATGCTGCCGTCGTACCCCGAGTCGCTGCGTCGCGCCTTCGCTCGCAACCTGTTGCGCAACGCGCTTCGACTCAAACGCGGCGAGAACCTCCTCATCGAGACCTGGAGCGCGACGTTCCCGTGGGCCTTGAGCCTCGACCTCGAGGCCCGCATCCTCGGGGCCCGCCCGCTCCTCTCGGTCCGGGACGAAGCCTCCTACTGGCAGAGCGTCCGCGCCTCCCCGGCCAGCCAGCTCGGCCGGGGGGGGAGCCACGAGCTGGCGGCCCTCTCCGCTTCGGACGCGTACGTGAGCCTCTACGGGCCCGAGGACACGCTGCGCGAAGAGCGGCTGCCCCAGGCGGCCCTGCGCCGGATCGAGTCGAAGAACCACGAGATGATGCGCGTGATCCAGAAGCAGGGGATCCGGTGTATCCGCTGGGACCTGGGCCGCACCAGCGAGGTCTGGGCACGACGCTACGCCGTGGACCTGCGGTCGTGGCGCAACGAGCTGATCGATGCAGCGATGGTCGACCCCCGCGCCATGCAGCTCGACGGCGCGCGGATCGTGCGACGCCTCGCCCGTGGTCGAGAGGTCCGGATCACGCATCCGAACGGGACCGACCTCGCCGTTCGACTTGCCCACCGGCGGCCCAAGCTCGACGACGGCGTGATCGACGACGCCGACGTGAAGGCCGGCAACATGATGATGGTCGTTCCCGCGGGAGTGGTGAGCGTCACGCTGGACGAACTCCACGCCGAGGGCCGCTTCGTATCGAACGCGACCGGGGTGCTGTTCACGCACAATCAGGAGATCCCGCTCTCCCCTGGTCGCTGGACGTTCCGGGACGGCACCCTCCAACAGTTTTCCTGTGCCCGCGGAGGCGCCCAGCTGCGGGCAGCTCTCACGCACCTCAAGCACCCCCAGGTGCGGGCCGGACAGCTATCGGTCGGCCTCAACGATCGCATCTCGAACATCCCGCTGCTCTTCGACCAAAGCCGCGGCACGATCACCTTCGAGATTGGGCGCAACGTCCACATGGGGGGCCGGAGCCGCAGCCCGCACCTCTTCGCCTACCTCGACCTGACCGGCGGCTCCCTCCGCATCGACGGCGAGGCGATCGTGGAGCACGGCAAGATCGTCCCGCTGGCATAGGCCGCGGCGTCGTGCCGTCCGTCCGTGAGGGCTCTCCTCGGACGCGATCCCCCGGAGGGGCTCGCAGAGGCAGATTTAGTACTCTAATTTTACCGACCCAGCCAAGATTTAGGGTACTAACTCCGACACCCATTAAGTAGTCTGTCCCCCCCTGTAGCGGCATGCACGGCGGAACGAGTGTTGTTCCTCTGTCTTGGCCGGCCGAGGGCGGCCACGCGGGCGACCCATCCTCGAATGGCACTTCCGCCGGAGGCTCCCCGCTCCCGGACGGACGCATGCTAGGCACACCTCCGTGGGTCGCCCCATCCCCTCCGCGGCTGGACGAGTTGGGCCCGGTGAGCTCGACGGCGACCCGGCGCCGCTACCTGGCGCGCCGACTTTGGCGCTCCGCGGGAACCGGCCGTCCGACCGACCCCGACGAGCCGGCTCCGGCCCCAGAACCCGATCCTGCCTGACCGCCTCCTCCCGACGCCACCGGGAGGAGGTTGCGACCAAGTACGTGTTATACGACATCACGAGCGGCCCCGACCCGCGCCCTCCCCCATGTGAACAAAGCTCGGGGCCGCTGACGCGCTCGGCGAACCTCGGGCGAGGTGCGAGCTCTTCGAACGGTCGCCTGCCGCGGGCCGACCCTGGCTGACGGCGGACCGGCGCCTCCCGTGCCGGACCGTGAGCTCACGGCAAGCGTCGGACGATCCCGCTCAACGCAGCGTCGAACGCCTGGGGCCGGGAGAGGTTCAGAAGATGGTCGGCGCCGGGGACGTGCTCGACCTCGGCCCCCGCGATCCCTCGCCCCAGGAACTCCGCCAGATGCGGCATTGCCGGGTTGTCGCGGTCTCCCACGAGGATCCGGGTTGGAACGCGGATCTCCGCGAGCCGGCCCGCCGCGGGCCCGCCGTCGCGGGTTTCGAAGCGACCGGACCGCTCCTCGAAGACCTCCGCGGCGTTCTCCCGGACCATCGTGCGGAAGAGGTCGAGCGACTCCCCCGTGAGCGCCGCGGCCCACAGCTGTCGAAGGTGCTCGGACGCCTCCTCGAGATTTCCTGCGGCCCAGGCGTCGGCGGCCGCCTTGGAGAGCCGCTCGTCCCGCTCGAACGTCGCCTTGCCACCGGGCACGTGGTCGTAGTCCATGCCGGAGTAGCCTGGGGCGATCAGTAGCAGGGCGCCAACGCGGGCGGGGTACGCCAGGGCGAGGTCGAGGGCGATCTTGCCCCCCATGCTCGGGCCGACGACCACAGGACGGGAAAGTTCGAGTCGGTCGAGCAGCGCCACCAGGTCGCGGACCGGGGAGTACTCCTTCGTCGCGGGGGCGGACCCACCGTAGCCTCGCAGATCGTAGCGGACGACACGGTGGTGGTCGGCGAGGCGACGGAACTCGCGATTCCACATGCGCCGGTCCGCGATCCCCTCGTGGAGGAGGACGACCGGTCGGCCGTTGCCGGCGACCTCGTAGGCGATCTTTCCGCCCGGGACTTCGAGGGTCTGAGGGCGCGGGGCGTCGGGCATCGGCACGCAAGCCGTGGGTCGCTAGATATCCCTGAGGGGGAGGGGATGGAACGGGGGGGCACCCCACGGAGCTCGCCCCGTCCGCCGCGGGCGACCCCTCTCCCCGGCGACCCTCTGCCGGAGGCCTCCCGGGTTCGTACATGGTCCCATAAAATCCCCGGGGCCGTCCCGAGCCGTCCGTGAAGGCTTCGGCGACCCCGGTGTTCGCTTCGGCCCCCGTCCTTGGCGCCCGCGAGGACGGAGGGGGAGTCGAGGCGGGCGAGCTCGCGGCGGAGGAGCCGCTTTGCCTCTTCGGCTTCGAGTTCAGCCTCGACACCGGTTCCCTGGACGATCTCGAGTCCGCGGTTCGAACGGCGACAGCGGCTTGGCTCTCCCAGCAGTTTGAGCGAACTCCCCGGACGGTCGAAGCCGTCCGACTCGCGACGTGCCACCGACTCGAGCTCGTCGTGCTCGGCCGCTCCCCGGACGAAGCCGAGCAGTGGCAAGCGGCGCTCCCCGGACCCCCGGCCGCCTGGCGCGTGCGAGAGGGCCGGGAGGTGGTCCACCACTTGTTCCGAGTCGCCGCCGGCTTGGAGTCGCTCGCGACCGGAGAGGTCGAGGTACGGTCCCAGGTGCGGGCCGCGGGCTCCACCGTCGCGAGCCGCCACCCGCGACCGGTGCTCCGGGAGCTGTTCGACGGCGCTGCGGAGGCGGCGGGAGGGGCCGATCCATCCGGGAGCGCCCCCCGATCGATCGCCGCCATCGCCGCGGAGTACCTGCTGGAGATCACCCGCCGCCCTCGCCCGCGGGTCGTCGTGGTCGGCACCGGAACGGTCGGGCGCCAGCTCCTCGAGGCCTTGGCACCGTCGGCGGAGATCACGGTCGTCTACCACCGGTCCGCCCCGCCGCACGACCTGCTCGAGCCGCTCGGCGTTCGGGCGGTCGGGTTCGACCGGCTCGCCGAGGCGATCTCGGACGCCGACGCCGTGGTCACGGCTGCGAAGTTCGGCCCTCGCCTGCTCGGCGCGGAGGCGCTCCCGACGGACCACCCGGTCGTGCTCGTCGACCTCGGCGTCCCACGCAACATCGACCCCGCGGTACGCGGCCGGCCGAACGTGCGTCTCGTCGACCTTGCGGAGCTCCACGCCCGTTCCCGAACGATCGGGTCGGGCGGCGCCCCCGATGCTCGCGTTGAGGAGCAGGCCGGCCGCTTCTCCGACCGGTTCGAACGGTTCCTTGTCGAGCCGTGGATCGATTCGCTTCGCCGCGACGCCGAAGAGCTGCGGCGCGCCGAACTCGAGACCGCCCGCCGGCACCTCGGCCCGCTCGAGCCGGAGCAGGTCGCCGCGATCGACCGCCTCACCCGTCGGCTCGTCGCCCGCCTCCTCCTCGCCCCCACCGAACGGATCCGGGAGCTCCCCCCCGGCCCCGAAGGGGAGGCGCGTCGGCGGTTCGCCGTCGAGCTGCTTCGGCCCCGCCCACCGGCTCCGTGACCGACCGGTGCCGGGTCGGGACCCGGCGGAGCCCCCTCGCCCGGGCCCAGACTGCGCTCGTCCTTCGCGCCCTCGCCCGGGCCGCTCCCGCCGCCCGGTTCGAGGAGGTCGGGGTTTCGACGAGCGGCGACCGCGACCGGTCCCCCGGCGGGTCGCCCGATTTCACCGACGCGATCGACCGGGCGCTCCTGGACGGGAAGATCGACCTCGCGGTCCACAGCGCGAAGGACCTGCCGGCGCGCCTCGACCGCCGCTTCCGCATCGTCGCCCTCCTCCGTCGGGCGAATCCGCGCGACTGCCTCGTCGCGCGCCGTCTCACCCCGGGCTCCCCCCTCCCCCGGGGGGCCCGGGTCGGCTCGAGCAGCCCCCGCCGCCGCGCCCAGCTGCTGCGCTACCGGCCGGATCTCGAGGTCGTCGAGATCCGCGGGAACGTCGATACCCGCATCGGGCTCGTCCGTTCCGGGGTCGTCGATGCCGCTCTGCTCGCCGTCGCGGGGGTCGTGCGGCTCGGCCGGTCGACGGAGATCGCGCGCGTCCTGCCTACGTCGTCGTTCCTCCCCGCGCCGGCCCAGGGCGCGCTCGCCGTGGTCGCCCGCGCCGGGGACGCTCCGCTCGTCGACGCGCTCCGGACACTCGACCACGCGGCGACGCGCGCGGCCGTCACTGCGGAACGGTCGTTCGCGGCCGCCCTCGGCTCCGACTGCCGGCTCCCGCTCGCCGCCCTCGCGACGGTCCGCGGCCGGACCCTGACCCTCACCGGCGAGCTGCTCGACCGGGACGGACGCCGCAGCCTCCGTCGCACCCAGCGCGGCCCCGCCGCGCATCCCGAGCAGCTCGGCACGGCGCTCGGGCGGGCGCTGCGGTCGGCCGGCGTCCTCCGCTGGGCGGTCCGGGACGGGCGGTAGCCCCGGCATGACCGCGGGCCCCCGTCCGATCGTGGTCATTGTCTCGGCGCCGGGAACGCTCGACGGGGTCGACGCGCTCCTCCGACGGCGGGGGGCGGCGGTCGTCCGCCTCGTGGCGCTCGTGCCCCGGCCGATCGCCCCGTCGCGCTGGCTCCCCCGGCTCCGGCGGTTCGCCGCCCCGGACACGGTGGTCGTGACGAGCCGGTTCGCGGTGGAGGCGGCGATCCGGCCCTGGCGACGAGCGGCGGGCGACGCGTTCCCGACGGTCGAGTTCTGGGCGGTCGGACCGGGCACCGGGGCCGCGCTGAGACGCGCCGGCGTCCGGCGGGTTCGCCGGCCCGCGTCGGTCGGGGCCTCCGCCGTCGCCCGCGCGCTGCGCCGCCGCCGCCCTCGGCGGGTCGTCTACCTGCGCTCCGAGCGGGCCGGCCCCGACCTGGCGCGCGCGCTCCGAGCGCAAGGCCACCGCGTCGCCGACGTGGTCGCCTACCGGCTCGCGGACCCTCCCCCCTGGTCCCCGCGGGACGTCCGTCGAGTCGGTTCGGCCTCGCTCGTCGTCGTCACGAGCCCGTCGGCGCTCGAACTGCTCGACCGGCGACTCGGCCGCCGTCGGCGACCGTCGTTCCGAGCGGAGGGGCGCCTCGTCACCCTCGGCGACCGATCCCGCCGGGCCGCTCGGAAGTTGGGGTTCCGCCGGATCTCGGTCGCCCCGACGACGACCGCTCACCGATTTACCCGATACGTGCTCCGGGAGCTCGAAGATGCCCGCCCGTAGCGCCGCCGCCGCGCGCGCCCCCGCGCCCCGTACCTTGCCGGTTCGGCTGCGCCGCCTCCGGCGGAGCCGGGCGCTCCGGGACTGGGTCGCCGAGACCGACGTCGGGCTGCGGCGCCTCGTCTATCCAATCTTCGTCCGGCCGGGGTCGGGGAGCCCCGAGCCGGTCCCGTCGATGCCGGGGGTCGCTCGTCACCCGGTCCGGGCGCTGGCGACGCTCGCCCCCCGGCTCGAGGCCGAGGGGATCCGCTCGGTGCTCCTCTTCGGCGTCGGACGGACCAAGGACGACGAAGGGAGCGACGCCTGGGCGCCCGACGGGGTCGTCCCGGAGGCGATCCGGGCGATCCGGCGGGCCGCCCCGGAGCTCGTGATCGTGACCGACGTCTGCCTCTGCGCCTACACCCGCCACGGCCACTGCGGCGTGCTCCACGACGGCGCCGTGGAGAACGACGCGACCGTCGACCGGCTCGGCCGGGTCGCGGTCGCCCACGCCGCCGCGGGCGCCGACGTCGTCGCCCCGAGCGCGATGATGGACGGGCAGGTCGCCGGCCTGCGCGACGCGCTCGACGGCGCGGGGTTCGCCTCGACCGCCGTGCTCGCCTACTCGACCAAGCACGCGTCGGCGTTCTACGGCCCGTTCCGGGAGGCCGAGGGGTCGGCGCCCGCGACGGGCGACCGGCGCGGGTATCAGATGGACGTCCGCAACGCGCGGGAGGCGATCCGCGAGATGGCGCTCGACGCGGCGGAGGGGGCCGACCTCCTGATGGTGAAACCGGCCGGTACGAGCCTCGACCTCCTCGCCCGCGCGCGCGAGATTTTCCCGCAGCCGCTCGTCGCCTACCAGGTGAGCGGGGAGTACGCCATGCTCAAGGCGGCCGCGGCGCAGGGGGTCGTCGAGGAGCGGGCCGCGGTGGAGGAGACGCTCGCGGCGATCCGTCGGGCGGGCGCCGACCTCATCGTCACCTACTTCGCCCGGGACGTCGCCCGCTGGCGACGGGAGGTCGCGTGAGCGGCCGTCCCCCGGACGCGGCCGACCGCCCCGCCGAGCCGGCGGACGGCCCGCAGGAGTTCGTTCGGTACACGTTCTTCCACCTGCGGCCGGAGTGGCGGCGACTCCCCGCGGCGGAGCGGGCGGAGGGGAAGGCGCAGGTCGCCCGGATCCTCGAGGAGCCGCCCGAGGGGCTCCTGGTGCGGACGTACTCGCTCGTGGGGCTCAAGGCGGCGACCGAGATGATGGTCTGGTCGATCGCGGCGGAGCTCGGACCGCTCCAGGAGCTCCATGCCCGGCTGCTCGGGAGCCCGCTCGGCGGGTACCTCGAGACCCCGTACTCGTACCTCGGGATGGGACGGCGCTCCGAGTACCTCGGCGCGCACGCGCACGGCGGGGAAGGGACCGACGGCCGCCGACGACCGTTCGACCGGCCGTACCTGTTCGTCTACCCGTTCGTCAAGAAGCGCGAATGGTACGGGCTCCCGTTCGAGGAGCGGCGGCGGATCATGGGCGAGCACTTCCGCATCGGCCACAAGTACCCGAACGTCCGCATCCACACCGGGTACTCGTTCGGCCTGGACGACATGGAGTTCATCCTCGGCTTCGAGGCGGACGCCCCGGCCGACTTCCTCGACCTCGTGAGCGACCTCCGCTCGACCGAGGCGAGCCGGTACACCCAGCTCGAGACGCCGATCTTCACCTGCGTGCTCGCCACCCCCCGGCGGATGCTCGACCTCGCCGACGGACTCGCGTGACCTCGGCGCCCGGGCCCCGGTCGCGGTCGCTCGCGCGCCGCGCCGCCCGCGTGCTCGTCGGCGGGGTCGACAGTCCCGTCCGCTCGTTCCGCGCGGTCGGCGGCACGCCGGTGTTCTTCGCGCGCGGGCGCGGGGCGTACCTCGTCGACGTCGACGGCCGTCGCTACCTCGACCTCGTCGGCTCCTGGGGGGCGAACCTGCTCGGGAACGCCCCGCCGGCGGTCGTCGCGGCCGTGCGCCGGACCGCCGCGCGGGGGCTCACGTTCGGGGCGCCGTCGCCGCTCGAGCAGACCCTCGCCGAGGAGATCCGACGCGCGGCCCCCGCGCTCGAGCGGATGCGGTTCGTGAGCTCGGGCACCGAGGCGGTGATGTCGGCCGTCCGGGTCGCCCGCGCGGTCACCGGCCGGTCGAAGGTCGTGAAGTTCGCGGGCGGCTACCACGGCCATTCGGACGGGTTGCTCGCCCGCGCCGGCTCGGGCGTGGCGACCCACGCCCTCCCCGACTCGGCCGGCGTGCCGGCGTCGATCGCCGCGGAGACGATCGTCGCGCGGTACAACGACCCGGACGGCCTCGCCACGCTCTTCGAGCGCGCCGGCGGCTCGATCGCGGCGGTCGTCGTCGAACCGGTCGCCGGCAACATGGGCGTCGTCCCGTCCCGCCCCGGATTCCTCGCCCGGGTGAGCGCGCTCGCCCGGCGCCACGGCGCGCTCGTGATCGCGGACGAGGTGATCACCGGCTTCCGCCTGCGGCGCGGGACCGTGCACGAGTCGCTCGGCCTCTCCGCGGACCTGGTCACCCTCGGCAAGGTCGTCGGCGGCGGGATGCCGATCGGCGTCTACGGCGGACGCCGGGCGGCGATGGAGACGGTCGCCCCGCTCGGCCCCGTCTACCAGGCGGGGACGCTGTCGGGGCATCCCGTGGCGATGGCGGCGGGCCTCGCGGCGCTCGCGCAGCTCACGGACGGGCTCTATCGGCGCCTCGAACGGCGCTCCGCGGAGCTCGGCGACCGGCTCGTTCGCCTGGCCGAGGAGGAGGGGCTCCGGCCGTTCACGCTGGCCCGGACGGGGTCGATGCTCGGCCTGTTCTTCGCGGAGGGCCCGGTCGTCGACGACCGGGACGCCGGGCGCACCGACCGCCGCCGGTACGCCCGGTTCTTCCACGCGGCGCTCGACCGCGGCGTCTACCTGCCGCCGTCGGCGCTCGAGACGACGTTCGTCTCGGCGGCGGTCGGCCGCTCCGACCTCGTTCGGGCCGAACCCGCGCTCCGCGCGGCGTTCCGCGCCGCCCGGGGGTCCGGACGATGAGGCGGGACCGGATCGTCCGCGCGCTGCGCGGCGAGGAGACCGACACGACGCCGGTCTGGCTGATGCGCCAGGCCGGCCGGCACCTCCCCGGGTACCGGGCGCTCCGGGAGCGCCACTCGCTGCTCGAGATCGCCCGGAACCCCGAGCTCGCGGCGGAGGTCACGCTCGAACCGGTCCGGCGCTACGACGTCGACGCGGCCGTCGTCTTCGCGGACATCTCGCTGCCGTTCCTCGGGCTCGGCGTCCCGTTCTCCGTCGACCCCGGGATCGGTCCGGTCGTCGAGCGCCCGATCCGCTCCGCGTCCGACGTGGAGGCGCTGAGCGAGTTCGACGCGCGAGCGTCGGTCCCGTTCGTGGGTCAGGCGATCGAGCGGTTCCTCGCGCGGGAGGCGGAACGACCGATCGTCGGCTTCGCGGGCGGGCCGTTCACGCTCGCCGCGTACCTCGTCGAGGGACGGCCGAGCAAGGAGTACGCGGAGACGAAGCGCCTGCTCTACTCCGACCCCGTCGCGTTCGACCGCCTCCTCGCGCGGCTCGCGGCGATGACGGTCGACTACCTGCGGCTGCAGGCGGAGAGCGGGGCGGCCGTGCTGCAGCTGTTCGACACGTGGGCGGGCGCCGTCGATCCGGCGGCCTTCGAGCGCCACCTCCTCGGGCCGATCCGGTCGATCTTCGACGGGGTGCGGCCGCTCGGCCGCCCGACGATCTACTTTTCGACGGGCTCCTCCCACCTGGTCGAGCTGCTCGGGCGGACGGGCGCCGACGCGCTCGGCGTCGACTGGCGCGAGCCGCTCGGCCGGGTCCGCACCCGCCTCGGCCCGGGGATGGCCCTGCAGGGAAACCTCGACCCAGGGGCGCTCCTCGGGACGGGCGAGGCGCTCCGCCGGGCGGCGGGACGGGTCCTCGACGAGGTCCCGGACGGACGTTCGCACGTCTTCAATTTGGGGCACGGCGTCCTCCCCTCCACCGACCCGGAGAGGGTCCGGGAGCTGGTCGAGTTCGTGCACGAGGACGGACGACGGAGGCGGCACCGATGAGCGGAGCGGCCTCGCCCGACCGTCCCGCCGTGCTCCTGATGGGCTACGGGAGCCCGGACGGCGCCGACGACTTGCCCGAGTACCTCTCGGACGTCCTGCACGGCGCCCGCCCGTCGGAGGAGATGGTCGCGGAGTACGCCCGTCGCTACGAGCGGATCGGCGGCTCGCCCCAGAACCGGATCCTCGCCTCCCTGCGCGAAAAGCTCGAGCGGCGGATCGGAGCGGACCGCCCCGGCACGACGGTCCTCCTGGCCGTGAAGCACGGACGCCCCGCCCTGCGCGACGTGATCCCGGCGGCGGCACGCGCCGGGCATCGGCGCCTGGTCGCGGTCCCGCTCTCGCCGTACGCGTCGACGTGGATCAGCGAGCCGTACCGGGCCGGCGTGGCGGAGGGGATCCGGGCCGCCCCGACCCCGGTCGAGGTCGACGTGCGGTTCGGCTGGCACCTCGACCCGCACTGGATCGGCTACTGGAGCCGGGCCGTCCGGGCCGAGCTCGGCCGGCGCCCCGACCCGAACGACGCGGTCCTCCTCTCGGCCCACAGCTTGCCCCAGCGGATGCGCGACCGCGGCGACCCGTACCCCGAGATCCTGGCGGAGACGTCCGCGGCGATCGCGGCGGCGGCCGGCCTCGCGCGGTGGTCGTTCACGTACCAGAGCGCGGGGAACACGACGGAGCCGTGGCTCGGCCCGGACATCACGGACGCGCTGCTGGATTGGCAGCGCCGCGGCGCCCGGCGCCCCGTGATCGCCTCGTTCGGGTTCGTCTTCGACCACCTCGAGGTGCTCTACGACCTCGACGTCGTCGTCCGGGAGTTCGCCGAGGCCCACGGGCTCGAGTATCGTCGCGTCCCGATGCCGAACGACGCGGACGAGGTCGTCGAGGCGCTCGCCGCCCGGATCCTCGGCCCGTCCGGAGCGCCGGCCCCCCCACCGCCTCGGGGGTAGCGCTCGCGGCGGAACCTCCGGCGGCCCGATGCCCGCGCACGCTCCGGTCCGGGGACGATGACGGTCCTGCGCACGCTCGCCGCGTACGAGGTCGTGCAGCGGACGTTCCCCCGACCGCCCCGGGAGGGGGACGAGGTCGCCAAGGCGATCGGCCGGGCGATCGACACCGCGCTCTCGCAGGCCGGCCACGACGTCCGGTCAGGGCGCCGGCCGACCGTCGCCGGCCTGCGGACCCTCGCCGAGTCGCTCCTGGACCACGAGGTCGCGGCGGCCGGGGAGCGCCTCGCCCCGGACGAGCGCGCGAAGGTCGTCGAGGAGATCCACGGCGTGCTGCGCGCGTACCGGACGAGCCCGATCTTCGGCCTGCCCCGGCCGAAGTCCCGCCTCGTCGTCATCGGCGACGAGGTCGGGATCTACGCGCAGCCGGACTACTGGGACGGGCGCGCCCGCTTCTACGAGATGAAGAGCTACCTCGCGATCCCACCGCCCCCGGACGTCGCGCTGCAGCTGCGGCTGTTCCAGCTCGCGTTCCCCGGCCTCGAGTCGGTCCTGATCTGCTTCGACCGTCACGTCGCGCCGGTCGTGCCCCGCACGCAGGTCGTCCCGCCCCCGACCCCGGCGGAGGCCGCGATGACGCTCCGGCGCGCGTACGACCTCGCCCGCGAGCACGGCACGCCGAAGGTCCGCGAGTACCTCGAGGGACCGTTCGTCCCGTACCCGACCCCGCCGCCGTCCGCCGCCCCTGCCCCGCCATAAATCTGGCCGGACCGCCCCTCGGGGGAGGGCGGCCCGGCCGCCGGGAAGTCAGCGTCCTCGGTCCGGCGCCCGCCGTCGGGGAGCGGAGCCCGAAACCGGTCCCGGGCGCGCGCGGCGGGGGCGGTTCCGGCCTCTCCGGCCGGCCGCGCGCGCCCGGGACATCGGCGGCCCGACGCACTGTGGGGTTATAGACCTTGGGTACGAATCGACGGGGCGGCAAACGACCGCGAATTATCCTGCGGAGTTTCCCACCATGGGGCGCGAGGCCGCGGAGTCGGCGAGGACCCATCGCTCGTAGGCGGCGAAGTCGAACTCGCGGCCGAGGAAGCGCCGGACGAGCTCGGCGGCCGGCCGACGGCTCCCCGGCGCGAGGATCTCCTCGACGTACCGCTCGGCGGTCGCGCGGTCGGTGAGCGAGCCGCTCTGGCGGAACGGCGTCAACAGGTCGCGCGCGATGACGGCCGACCAGAGGTAGGTGTAGTAGCACGCCGAGTAGCCGGTGAGATGGCCCCACGCCGCCTGGGGGTGGTACGCCGGGTCGAGCGGCACCGGGCATCGGGCGTCCCAGACGGAGCGGAACACCGCGGTCGTGTCGATCCCGGCCGGGTCGCGTCGGTACAGGTCGAGCGAGATCCCGGCGAGCGCGACCTGCCTCAGCTGGCGGTCGGCGCGGCCGACCGCCTCCGCCGCCGCGACGCGCTGGACGAGCTCCGCCGGGATCGCCTCGCCGGTCTCCGCCCGGCGGGCGAAGCGGGCGATCGTCGCCGGGTCGCGCGCCCACTCCTCGAACAGCTGGCTCGGCGCCTCCACGAAGTCGAGCTCGATGTACCCCATCGAGGTGTACAGCCACGGGCCGTGCCCGGAGAAGAGGTTGTGCAGGAGGTGGCCGAACTCGTGGAAGAACGTGATCACGTCGCGGTACTCCATCCGCGCGCTCGCGACGGGCGTGCCGGGGTCGAGAAAATTGCAGACGAGGGCCGCCTGCGGCAGGCCCCCGGTCGCGACCCCGCACCGCACGTCGAACTGCGCCGCGTGGGTGTACTTGTTCGCCCGCGGCACGAGGTCGAAGTAGCACCGGCCGAGCGGGGTCCCGCGGCGGGTGACGTCGTACGCCTCGACGCTCGGATGCCAGAGCTCCGCGGCCTCCACCCGGCGGAACGCGAGGTCGAACAGCTCCCCGCAGAGCGCGAACAGCCCGTCGCGGACGGCGGGATACGACAGGTACGAGCGCAGCACCCGCGGGTCGACGCCGAACTCCTCGGTGCGGATGCGGGTGTCGTAGAAGCCGTCGCCCCAGAAGCTCGCGTCCCACGGGTCGAGCCGGTTCGCCCCCGGCTCGCTGCGCCGCTTGCGCTCGAGGAACCGCTGGTGGTCCGCGCGCGCGGGCTCGGCGAGCAGCGACGCGAGCCGGGCGAGGAAGTCGGCGACGGCGGTCGGCCGCTCCATCATCTTGTCCTCGGTCGCGAACTCGGCGTAGTCCGAATAGCGGAGGAGCCGGGCGAGCTCGTGGCGCTCGCCGAGCAGCCGGTCGAGCACCTCGAGGTTCTCGGGGTACGCGACGTTGAGGATCTCGGTGAGCAGGCGGCGCCGGACCTCCGCGTCCTCGCAGTTCGCCATCACCGGGATGACGTCCGGGTAGCGCGTCGTGATGCGGATCCGCCCGTCCGGGCCCGGCGGATGGGCCGCGAGGTAATCCGGCGGCAGGCCCGGCAGCCGATCCGGTCCGTCCACCTCGATCGCCCGCTCCCCCCGGGCGATCTGGCTCGAGAACTGGTTCGCGGTCTGGTCGATCCGGTTCGTGAGGGCGACGAGGCGCTCGCGCCGCTCGGGCGGCTGCTCGACACCGGCCCGACGCATCTCCCGGAGCAGCTTCTCCAGCGCGTACTTGTCGTCGGGCGCCGCCGCGGCGAGGTCGACCGCCCGCAGCGTCCGGTACAGCCGCTCGTTCAGCCGGAGCTCGTTGAAGAACCGGTCCGACGCTTCGGACGCCTCGCGGGCGGCCGTCCGCACGTCGGCGTCCGGATGCACCTGGAAGAGGAACGAACCGTGGTTGCCGACGTCCCGCGCGGCGACGAGCGCCCGGTCGAGCGGGGCGAGGAATCCGCCGACGGTCGGCGGCTCGGGCCGCGCGAGCAGCGCGTCGACGTCCGCCTTCGCCTCCGCGAGGATCTCGTTCGCGGCCCGGCGCAGCCCTTCGGCCGGCAGCGAGAACGGGAGCCGGCCGAGCGACGCGGTCCGCGCCGGTGCCGCGCCCCCCATCGGTGCTCCCGGAGCGGGGACGCGCCCTCCCGTATATCCTCGACGCGCGGCCGTTCAACCGGGGGCCGGCGACCCGGGCGGGACGGCCTCGAGGAGGGCGTCGAGCAGCCCGACCGGCGGGCAGCCGAACCGGAGCAGGGCGTCGTGGAACGCCCGGAGGTCGCCGCCGAACCGGGCCGCGAGCACGCGGTGGCGCACGTCGAGGATCGCCATCTTCCCGAGCGTGTAGCAGAAGTACTCGGGATCGAACGTCCCCCGGATCGCCTCGCGCTCGGCGGGGAGGCGGTCGAGGAACGCCTCCCGCTCGAACAGCTGCGTCGCCTGCTCGACGGTCCATCCCGCGGTGTGCATCCGGATCGAGGCGAGCAGCCGACAGTCGCGCAGGAGCGCGTCGAGCAGCTGGATCGTCTCCGCCGCGGGCGTCCCGGCTCCGAGCCCGGCCTCGACCGCCAGCTGCTCGCAGTAGTGGGCCCATCCTTCCACGAACGACGGCGAGGCGTACAGCTTGCGCGCGAGCGACCCCGCGGTCGCCCGGAAGTGCAGCGCCTGGAGGTAGTGGCCCGGGTAGACCTCGTGCACGGCGGTGTTGCGGAGCATCGAGCGGTTCATCGTGCGGAGCCACTCCGCCTGCTGCTCGGCGGACCAGGCGGGGTCGACGAGCGTGACGAAGTAGATCCCCTCGGTCGACTGGGCGTCGAACGGGCCGGGGGAGTCCATGCTCGCCGTCGTCGTGGCCCGACCCCACGCCGGCGTCTCCTCGACGCGGCAGGCGACCGGGCCCGGGATTGAGACGAGGCGTTTCTCCTCCACGAGACGTCGGCACTCCTCGACGTACGCCCGGGCCGACGGAAGGAGCTCCGCCGCGGCCGGGTGGTCGTGCTGGACGTGTGACAGGAGCGCGGAGACCGGGAGGTGCTGGCCGCGGGCGATCTCCTCGAGCCGTGCCCGGTTCCGGGCGAGGTCGGCCGTCCCGGCCCGCTCGAGGTTCTCGGCCGGCGCCTCGATCCCCTCCCGCACGAACAAAAGGCGCTGGTACCGCTCGGGCCCGAGCGCGAACTCCCGGTTCGAGCGGGGAAGTTCCGTGTCGCGCAGCCAGCCGACGAACGCGGCGAGCGCCGCCTCCGCCCGCTCGCGAGGACCGGTGACGTCGGCGGTCGCGCCCGCGCCGGCCGCGAACGTCTCGGCATCGCGGAAGTGCGACGGGAGTCCGGTGCCGATCGCGATCGCGAGCTCGACGAACGACCGCGGGAGCGGCCCGGCGAGCCGCTGCCGTCCCTGCGCGAGGATCCCGGGGACCCCCTCGAGGGCCCGGACGATCGCCTCGACCCGCTGCGGGGCCGGAGCGTACGCCCGGACGAGGTACGGGGTGAGCGAGAGGGCGCTCAGGTACGTCATCGGGTTGTGCTCGAGGCGCTGGGCGTCGCGCAGGTCGAAGAGCGACCCCTCGAGGACGAGTCGGAGGAGGAAGTGGTCGACCTTCCGGTCGGCGCTCAGCGCGTCGACGTCGATCGCGGAGAGCCGTTCGAGGAGCGCCTGGGCCTGGGCGCTCCACTTGGTGGTCGCCTCCACGGAGTAATCCGGCAGACGGCCGTCGTACTCGTGCCGGCCCAGTCCGACGGCGACGGTCGGCTGGAACTCGAAGAGGCGCTCGGCGATCTCCTGCTCGACGACATCGATCTCCGCTCCGGTCGCCATGGCCTACGGCCGTGGGAGAGGGTCGGGTTCTTTAGATGTGGTGCCGACGGGAAGCGGGCGGCGTCACTCGACCCACGTCATCCGGCAGTTCGGGCACGTGCCGCTCTGCAGCGGCGTCCGGCAGACGAAGCAGGTGCCGAACGACGACGGGCCGCGCCGGGGCGAGGGAGCGGGCGCGGCCGGGGCGACCGGGAGCGGCGGGGGCGGGGGGACGGACGGCGTCGCCGCGGGGGCGGGCGGCGGCTCGGCCGCCGCCGGGGCGGCCGGTTCGGGGGCGGCCGGTGGAGGTGCCGCCGCCTCGGTCGGCGGAGTCGGAGGGGGGCTCGGGGGAGTTGAGGGGTCCGGTGGCGGAGCCTCCGGGGGATCGGTCGGCTCCGGGGCGGGCGAGTCGGGACGGCGGCGACGGAACAGCATCGGAGCCCGACGAGCCCCCGGCGCTTCTTTACTCCTCGTCTCGGCGGGGCACCGTTTTCTCCCGGCGGGGGATGCCGGGGCGTGACGGCGGGTCCGATCGAGCGCCTCGCGCAGCTCGGGCTCGTCCTCCCTCCCCCGCCGCGGCCGGCGGGAACGTACGCCCCCGTGGTCCGGTCCGGCACCCTCGCCTTCGTCTCCGGTCAGATCGCGACCGAGGCCGGGGCGGTCGTCCGGCCGGGCTCGGTCGACCGCGACGTCCCGCTCGAGGAGGCGCAGCAGCTCGCCCGCCGGGCGACGTTGCAGGCGCTCAGCGCGCTCCACGCCCATCTCCCCGGGCTCGACCGGGTCCGACGGGCGGTCCGCGTCGGGGTGTTCGTCGCGGTCTCGCCCGGGTTCCATCGGGAGCACGAGGTCGCCAATGGGGCGACCCAGCTGCTCGTCGATGTGTTCGGCGAGGACGGCCGCCCCGCCCGTTCGTCGATCGGGGTCGCCGGCCTGCCGCTCGGCGCCCCGGTCGAGGTGGAACTGCTCGTCGAGACGGGGTAGGTCGCGTGGACCCGACCGCGTGGCCCGGAGTGTTCCGGGAGGGCCGCGACCTGTTCACCCGCAACGCCGAGCCGGGGCGGCGGGTCTACGGCGAGATGCTCCGCACCTCCGCGGGGGTCGAGTACCGGCAGTGGGACCCGTTCCGCTCGAAGCTGGCCGCGCTGCTCGCGCGGGGCGCCCCCCCGGAGGTCGTCGCGCCGGTGCCGTCGGCGCTGTACCTCGGCGGCGCCCACGGGACGACGGCGAGCCACCTCTCCGACCTCTGGCCGGCCGCGCGGATCTACGTGGTCGAGAAGAGCCCGACGTCGTTCGCTCCGCTGCTCGCGCTCTCCCGCCGACGGACGAACCTCCTGCCGATCCTCGCGGACGCCCAGTTGCCCGAGCGGTACCGGGCCGAGCTCTCCGAGGTGGAGTTCCTCTACCAGGACGTCGCCCAGCGGGACCAGGCGCGGATCTTCGTCGACAACGCGCTCGTCGCCCTCGCGCCCGGGGGCCGCGGGATCCTCATGCTCAAGGTCCGCTCGGTGAGCCAGCGCCGGCCGGCGCCCGTCATCGTCCGCGAGGCGCGGGCGGAGCTGATCCGCGGCGGCCTCCGCGTGACGGGAGAGACGTCGCTCGCCCCGTTCTCCCGCGACCACGTCGCGCTCGTCGTCCGCCGGTAGCGGCTCGTTCCACGGTTCGCCGGGCGGTGCGCCCGAATGTAGCGGTCGGCGCTCGTGAGCGCCGGTGCGACGGTGCGGCGCTCTCCGGGCGGTCGACGACCCTCCCCGATGCCCGGTCGGGCGTGCGCCGTCGCGCTCTCGGTGGTCGCGCTCCTCGGAATCGTTCCCCCGAGTGGCGGCGCCCCCGCTCCGGGGCTGGGCGACCGGGCCGCGGCCGCGATCGCCGCCCCGGGGCCGAACCTGACGATCGACCCGTCCGACTGGTGGTCGATCGGGGGATCGACGACCACGGTGGCCGCCAGCTGGACCGCGGTCCCCGCGGGGTGCGGCCTCTCCCCCGAGTGGTACCGCTGGTCGATCGCCGCGGGGGGCTCCGAAGGCCTCCTCGACTCGACCGACGGGCCGACGGTCAACTTCACCGCGAACTCGGCCGCGAGCGGCGTCACCGACCTCGTCGCCGAGGCGGCGGCGCTCCTCGTCTGCGGCGCGAACGAGAGCTCGGTGTTCCGGATCGCGAACTCGACGCTCCACGTCGACGCCGCGATGTCCCTCCGGGCGATCCGGCTCGCCGCGCCCCCGCGCGGCGACCCCGGGTCGGCGGTGATCGACGGCACGCTCACGGGCGGCGAACCGCCGTTCGAGCTGACGGTCGACTGGGGGGACGGGAACAGCACGTCGGCGCCGGTCGCCGCCGACGGGAACTTCTCGATCGTCGGCCGGGCGGGGGCCGCCCCGGTCGCTCCGAGCGTCGTCGCGACCGACGCGGCCGGACTGATCGCCCGCGCGACGGTCGAGGAGAACTCCACCGGCTCCGGAAACTTCGACGTGACGATCGTCCCGTCGACGTACGTCGCCGACGCGGGCGTGCCGGTGGCGTTCCACGTCGCGTCGAACGGTCCCGGCAACTGGTCGATGTTCACGGCCTGCACCGGCCCCGTCGCCTCGCCCGACCTCGCCCGCGCGTCGCCGGCCCAGACGTTCTCGTGCACGTTCTCCTTCCCGGGCGTTGCGAACATCTCCGTCGTCGCGGTCCAGGACCACTCGCCGTACTCGGTCTCTTACGCCCAGATCCTCGAGCCGGTCGAGCCCCGGTTCGCGGTCGTCGCCGAGCCGACCGTTGCCCCTGGAGAGGTCGGTCGCACCTCGTACGTCCCGTTCGACCTCACCGGGGGCGTCCCCCCGTACCGGCTCTCGTGGCGGTTCGTCGGCAACGGCTCCGCGTCGACGGCGGTCGTCGGTCAGGACGGCACGTTCCTCGCCCCCGCAACGCCGTCGGTCGCCGGGGCGGAGGAGGTCGTCGTGAACGCCACGGACGCCCTCGGCCTGCCGGCCGCAGGCGCCTCCGGCTCGATCACCGTCGACGGACCGCTCTCGGCCCAGGTCGTGGACCGGGGCGAGCCGGTCCCCGGAGGGACCGCCCTCATCCTCTCGGGGTCCGCGGTCGCCGGGGCGCCGCCGTACGACTGGACGGTCGTCGACACCGCTCCGCTCACGAACGAGACGTCCGCCGGGGGGGCGCTCGGCGCCGCCGGTTCGTTCGCCTGGAACGGGACCGCCCGGGCGGAGGGGCCGCAGGGCGCCACCCTCGTGATCGTCGACGCGGCCGGGGCGATCGCCCCGCGGGCCGTCACGGTCGACGCCGTCCCGCGGCTCGCGGTGACGCTCGTCACGGCGGCCGACGGCGCCGGGCGATGGTCGGCGGCGGTCGAGATCGCGGGCGGCGTCCCGCCGTACGAAGCGTTCGTGAACGCGACCGGGGCGATCTCCTGGAACCGCTCGGGGCTCGAGCGCGGACCGTGGAACTTCACCGTCGACGCGGGCGCCGCCGGGAACCTCACGGTCCGGCTCGTCGTCGTCGACCGGCTCGGGATCGTCGCCCGGGCCTCCGCGTTCGTGACGGTGAAGGCGGCTCCGCCGGCTCCGGCGGCCGGCGCCGCGCTCGACACCGTCCCCGCGGTCGTCGTCCTCGTGGGCATTGCGGCCGCCGCGGCGTTCTGGTGGCGACGCAGGTCCCGTCCCCCCGCCGCGAGCACCGCGGTCGATACGGTCGCCGTGCTGCGCGCGATCCTCGAGCCCGCGGACGGGGCCGACCGCGCGGTCGTCGAGCTCCTGGCGGAGGAGCACGGGGTGCCGATCGCCGAGGTCCGGTCCACCCTCGACCGGCTGATCGGCGACGGGACGGTGATCGCCGAGCGCGGACCGGACGGCGAGGAAGTGCTGGCGTGGAGGGGCGCCCCGTGAACGGGCCGCTCGTCGCCCGCGCCGTCACGCTCGCGCTCGCCGTCGTGCTGGCCGGCGTCGGGGGGACCGCCCCCGGGGCGCCCGCTCACGCCTCCGTCGTCGGAGCCGCGACGCACACCTCGACGCCGAGCGCCGTCTCCAACTTCACGGCCGCGATCGACCGGCTCGTCGAGCTCGTCGGCCTCGCCGGCAGCGGGATCCTCGCGCTCGTCTGGGCGCGGGTCGCGCTGAGCTGGTTCTCCAACGACGTGACGAAGAAGATCCAGGCGAAGGACCGCGCCCGGGACGCGCTGATCGGCTCCCTCCTGTTCACCGCGGCCGTCACCGGCCTCGCCTGGGGGCTCGCCCACTGGGTCGTGACGGGGACGTAGGGGCGTCGGCATGCAGGCGCTCGACCTCGGGAGCATCATCCAGGCGGTGCTGTTCTTCCTGTTCGCGGGGCTCACGGCGCTCGTCGCCGCCGTGATCGGGCCGACGTACGACAACCTCCTCGTCCCCGAGCTCGCCCCCCGCGCCCTCTATCCCCCGATCGACGGCCGGCTGTCGAACACCGCCAACTTCCTCGCGCCGGCCGCGCACTTCTCCGACTACCTGATCGCGAACGTCGTCGACCCGGCGCTCGCCCTCGTCGCGCTCGGCGTCGCGCTGCTGTTCTTCGCCCGGAGCGTCTCCGCCCGGTGGCAGCAGCAGTTCGACGCGCTCCTCCCTCGACTCGTGCTCGCCGTCGTCGGAGCGAACTTCTCGGTCCCGATCGGCGGGGCGATCCTCGGCGTCGCCGGCGCCCTCTACCCGGTCGTCGCGGGGTGGGACGGCGGCGCCTGGCAGCACTGGGTGAACCTCGCGGGGTTCGGGGAGCTCGGCTTCTCCTGGGACAACGGCGTCCTCGCGTTCGTCCTCTCGCTCGTCCAGTTCGCCCTCGTCTTCGCCCTCGTGCTCTCCGTCGGAGTACGGGACGCGCTGCTCGCGGTCCTCGTCGTCGTCCTCCCGGTCTTCACCCTCGTCTGGCCGTTCCGCCCGCTCTCGGCGCTCGCCCGACGGGCGTGGCTGCTGTTCGTGGAGCTCGCGTTCCTTCCGTGCGTGCTCGTGATCCCCCTCGAGCTCGCGGTCCACAGCCCGAGCTCGGTGATGCTCGTCGCCTACCTCGGCACCGCCCTCGCCTCGCCGTTCCTGCTGTCGCTCGCGGGGACGAACCTCGTCTGGCTCGGCTTCCCGTCGGCGTCCGGCACCGTCGGGTCGTCCGCCCAGCGGTCGGTCGCGACCGCCCCGAACGCGCCGTCGCGCTTCGTCGCCCCGGCGCTCCCGTCCCCGACCGCCCCGGCCGCCGGCGCCGGCGCGCGGGCGGCGGCCGGCAGCGTCCGGGCGGCAGGGTCGGCCGCGGCCCCGATGGCGGCCCCGCTCGCGTTCGCCGAGCTGCTCGGCCACGGCGCGGCGCACCTCGCCCGTCACGTCCGCGGCCCGCCCGGCGGGGGCCCGCCGCGCGTCCCTCCGTTGCGGCCGGGGGGCTCGGCATGAGATGCCGTCCGGCGACCCGGTCCCCGTGGTCGAGCTGCCGGAGCGGCTCGACCGCCCGCTCCGACTGGGGCCGTTCTCCTCCGGGCGCGACGCGCTCAAGTTCGTCACGTACGCCGCGGTCGGGGCGTTCCTCGTCCCATTCTTCGGGGCCGGGGCGTGGGTCCCGTTCGTCGCCGCCGGGCTCGCGGTCTCCCTCTGGCGGCCGGACGGCGAGGCGATCGACGACCGGGCCGCCCAGTACCTTCGCTGGCGCTGGCACCGCCTCGCGGGAGCGGCGCGCGTGACCCGCCCCGGACCCCCGCGCACCGGTCGGCGGTCGATCGTGCGGTTGCCGTCCGCCTTCGCCGCGATCGTCCGGTCCGGTGGGCTCCCGCTCGCCTACCTGCCGCCGGCGGACCTCGCCCGGTGCTTCGAGGGGTACCGCGACCTCCTCCGGGCGTTCGACGGGAGCGTCCTCCTCCTCTCGACGCGCGCCCCGATCCACGCCGCGCCGTTCCTCCCGGCCGAACCGGCGCCCGGGGGCGCGGAGGGGGTCGCGCGCCAGGGGTACCGCGAGCTCGTCGAGGTGATCGTCCACCGCCGCCACGTCCGGCACGTCTACGTCGCGCTCGCCACCCCCGCGACCGGCGCCGACGGGATCGGCCGGTTGGAGACGCAGGTCGCCACCCTCCTCGACCGCCTGCGCGCGCTCGGCCTGCGGCCGGTCCGGTTGCGGGACCGCTCCCTGGACGAGGCGGCGCGGCGCCTCGGGCTCGAGGAGGCGGGGGAGCGATGACCGCGCGGCACCACGGGGCGCCGTCGCTCGGCTTCGACGCCTTCGGGGGCGCCGTCGGGCTCGCCGTCATCTCGGGGGCGCTCGCGATCGTCGTGCCGTCGCTCGCGGTCCTCACCGGGACGCTCGCGGCCCTCGCTGTCGCCGCGTGGGCGGTCGGCGGGCGGGCGGCCGCGGCCGGGGGAGGACGACGCGGCGGTCTGCGCGCCGCGGGGGAGGGGACGGTCGTCGCGGCCGCCGCGCTCCTCTACCTCGACCCCGTCCACGGCTACGCCCCGTTCCGTTCCCTCGGCCTCGCGCTCGCCCTCGTTCTCTTCTGGGCCGGCACCGCCTCCGGCCCTCGCCGCCCGCACTCGGAGGCCCGGTGACGCCGCCGCCCGACCGGGCGCCCGTCGAGGGGAGCTCCTGGCTGCTGCTCGGCCGACGGTACCTCGCCCCGCTCCTCGTGCGACAGTTCCCGCCCGAGGTGCCGTTCGGGTTCCTCGGCCGGGTGCTCCCGACCCACGCGGAGGTCGACCTCACGCTCGAGGCGCACCGGCTCCCCGCCGACCGGGCGCTCGCGATCGCCCACGGGGCGAAGACGGTCGCCGAGGCGGAGCTCGCGAGCGGGGGTGGGGGCCGCTCGGCCGCCGAGCTCGAGCTCGAGCGGGCGGCCGCCGAGACGCTCGGCCGGGAGGTCGCGCGCCGGTCGCAGGAGCTCTGGCGGGTCGGCCTCCGCTGCGTCGCGACCGGCCCCTCCCGGGCCCGGGCGGAGGCCGAACGGCTCCGCCTCTCCGAGCGGCTCGCGGAGTACGGCTTCCGCACCCGCATCCCCCGCTACGAGGCCCGCGCGGCGCTCGGCCCGACCGGGCTCACCGGGAGTGAGCCGCGCCCCGCCGGCTACTGGCAGACGCTCCCGACGGACGGGGTGGCGGCGCTGTTCCCGTTCGCCGACGAGACGGTCCTCGAACCGACCGGGATCCTCGTCGGCCTCTCCCTCGCGAACGCGAGCCCGGTCTTCCTCGACCGGTGGGCGCACGCGAGCCACTCCTGGGCGATCTTCGGCGCGACCGGGGCGGGCAAGACGTTCGCCGCGGCCCTCGCCCTGCTCCGCTCGCGCTGGCTGCGGCCCGAGACCGAACTGATCCTCCTCGACCCGCTCGGCGAGTACGCCGACTTCGCGCGGTCGCTCGGGGGGACCGTGATCCGGCCCGCGGCCGGCGGGGCGGACCGGATGAACCCGCTCGACCCCGGGACCGTCGGGGACGACCCCGGCGAGAAGGGGGCGCGGGTCGGCGCGATGCTCCGGGCCGTCTTCCCGAGCCTGCGGGACGAGGAGGCGGCCGCGCTCGACACCGCGATCGGCCGGCTGTACGCCCGCGGCGGCGGGGCGCCGACGTTCGACGATCTGATCGGCGAGATCGACCGGGCCGGTACGTCGGCCGGCCGCCTCCCGACGCTCCTCGGGACGTTTCGCACCGGACCGCTCGCGAAGGTGAACGGGCCGACGCGGGTGGCGACCGACGCGCGGACGGTCGCGGTCGACCTCGCCGGGATCCCGGACGACCAGCTGCCGTTCCACCTCGCCTACGTCCTCGACTGGGTGTACGGGAGGCTCCGCGCGCGGCCCGGACCGAAGCTCGTGCTCGTGGACGAAGCGCACCTGCTCGTCCGGCACGAGGCGACCGCCGACTTCCTGGACCGGCTCGTCCGCCACGTCCGCCACTACGACGCGGGCCTCCTCCTGGTGACCCAGAACCCGGACGACTTCCTCGCGCGCCCGAGCGGCCGGTCGCTGTTGCGGAACCTGGACGCGACCGCGTTCCTGCGGCTGCCCGAGGTCTCCGCCGCCGCCCGGGAGTTCTTCGCCCTCAGCCCGGCGGAGGCGGAGTGGCTCCCGAAGGCGCGCCTCCCCCGGGACGCGGGGTACTCGGAGGCGCTCTGGCGGGTCGGAGGGTGGCACCTGCCGCTCGCGATCGTCGCCTCGACGCCCGAGTTCGAGTTCCTCTCCGCGACCGTCGGCCGGGGGGGGTCGCGCCCGCCGTAGGAGGCTGCCGCTCGAAGGGGGGTTTTATACCCCGCCGGCGACCGGTCCGGGTCGTGGCCGAGGAGGCGACGTCGGACGGCCCGGTGCGTCGCCGGACGAGCTGGAGCCTGAAGTCGATCGTCGAGGACGTCGCGGGCCGGCCAATCGCCGAGCTCCAGGAGCCGGGCCGCCCGGTCCACCCGTACCTCGCGGGGCGGTCCGACACGCCGGCCCCACCCGCGCTCCCGTCGGGGGGGGAGCCGGCCGAGGAGCCGTACGACCCCGTCGAGAACTTCTACCCGCCGCTCGCCGGCCCGACCGCGCGGGAGTACCACGGACCGGAGCACGAGCACCACGCCGAGACGCTGGAGCGGCACCGGCCCGACCCGGCCGCGGCGAGCGGACGGTCCCGGCCCCCGGGGCCGCTCCACCGACCCGAGCGACTCTACCTGCACTACCTACTGCTCCACGTCGACCGGCTGAGCGACTCGGGGCTGCGCTACCTCCAGCAGAGCGTCGAAGAGGAGCTCGCGCACCGGGCCCGCCCCGCGCCGCCGCCCCCAGGCGATCCCCCGGCCCCGACCGCCTAGGGCTCGACCGGTCCACGGCGGCGCCCGGCCGCGAGCAGCGCCTCGAACGTCGGGCGGTCGTACTCGACGCCGACCCCTCGGCGGCCCGCATCGGACGCCGCCCAGACGGTCGTCCCGGTGCCGGCGAACGGGTCGAGGACCGTCTCCCCGGCGACCGAGAACATCCGGACGAGCCGTCGCGCGAGCTCGGGCGGGAACGCCCCCGTGCGCCGTCCCGGGCCGGTCTGGCGCGCTCCCCGGACGTCCGCCCAGACCTGGCTGAACCACCGGTCGCGCTCCGCGCGGGAGAGCCGGCTCGCCGCCCGGCGGGCGTCGTGGCGGGGGAACCGCCGCGGCCCGCCCTTGCGGAAGAGGAGGACGAACTCGCAGTCGAGCGTCACGTAGGCGTTCGGGGGAAGGAACCCCGACCCGAGGAACGCGTTCGGCTTGTTCGTCGGCTTCTTCCAGAGCAGGTACGGCAGCGGCCGAAAGCCGGCCCGCTCCGCGGCGACGAGCGTCTCGGCGTGGTTCGGCCAGAGCCGGAACCCGTCTTCCGACCGTCGCAGCGCGTCGCCGATGACGATCGCGAGGAGCCCGCCGGGGACGAGGACGCGGTGGCCGGCGGCCCAGGCGTCGGCGAGGACCCGGAGCATCGACGGGTAGTCGGCCGCGCCGAGCGACCGGAACAGCTCGTCCCACTGCGGGATCATCGGGTACGGCGGGGAGGTGACGATCAGCTCGACGGACGCGTCCGCGATCCCGTCGAGCCGACGGGCGTCCCCGTGGAGGAGGCGCACCGGGCCGGGCGCTCCCGCGCGCACGGGCGGACGAGGCCGGGAGGGGTTTATACGACTCCCTTCTCGGAGCGGCGATGCGGCTCGAGCGGCCGGTCCTCCAGGTCGCCCTCGACTTCGAGAACCTCTCCCGCGCCCTCCCCGCGGCCCGGGAGGCGGTCGACGGAGGGGCGGACTGGATCGAGGCCGGCACCCCGCTCATCAAGAGCGAGGGGCTCGACGCCGTCCGGCAGCTCAAGAAGACGTTCCCGGACCGGCGCGTCGTCGCCGACATGAAGGTGATGGACACGGGCGCCTTCGAGGTCGAGATCGCCGCGAAGGCGGGCGCCGACCTCGTGACGGTCCTCGGCGCCGCCGACGACGATACGATCGCCGAGGCGGTCCGGGGGGGCGAGCTGTACGGCGCCGAGGTCGTCGTCGATCTCCTCGGGGTCGCGGACCCCGTCGCCCGCAGCCGCCGGGCCGCCGAGCTCGGCGCCGCCGCGGTCTGCTTCCACGTCGGCATCGACATGCAGATGCGCGCCGACGCGCCGTTCGCGCGGCTCGCCGAGATCGCGACCGGCTCGCCGATCCCCGTCGCGGTCGCCGGCGGGCTCACGAGCGAGTCGGTCGCGGGCGCCGTGCGCGCGGGCGCGCAGATCCTGATCGTCGGCGGCGCGATCACGAAGAGCCCGCAGATCGCCGACGCGACGCGACGGATCCGCACCGCGATCGAGACGGTCACGGAGGTCCCGTCCGACATGTTCCGCCGGTACTCCGCGGAGGAGGTGCGGGCCGCCTTCCAGAAGGTGTCGAGCCCGAACGTCTCCGACGCGATGCAGCGCCAGGGGGCGATGCACGGGATCGTCGCCCACCTCGCCGACCGCGACGCCCGCGTCGTCGGGCCGGCGGTCACGGTCGTCACCCGGGACGGCGACTGGGCGAAGCCGGTCGAGGCGATCGACCGCGCCGGGCCGGGCGACGTCCTCGTCGTCGACGCGGGCGGAGGCCCGACGGCGATCTGGGGCGAGCTCGCGAGCTGGTCGGCGCACGGGCGCCGGCTCGCCGGCGTGGTGGTCGACGGTGCCATCCGGGACGTCGACGCGATCCTCGCGCTCGGGTTCCCCGCGTTCAGCCGCTCGGTCAGCTCGAACGCCGGCGAGCCGAAGGGGCTCGGGGAGATCGGCGTCGAGGTGACGGTCGGCGGCCAGCGCGTTCGCCCCGGTGACTGGATCGTCGGCGACCTGAGCGGGGTCGTCGTCGTGCCGCGCGAGCGGGCGGCGGAGATCGCGAACCGGGCGCTCGACGTCCTCGAGCACGAGAACCGCGTGCGGGAGGAGATCCGGCGCGGCTCCACGCTCGGCGCGGTGCAGAAGCTCGAGCGGTGGGAGCGGGTCGGCTAGGCGCCGACGGGAGGGACGGACCTGAGCGGAGTCTCCTCGATCGTCGTGGAGGATTACGTCATCCTCGCCCTGTTCGGCCTGCTCCTGCTGCGCCGGACGTACCGGATGACCCAGGGGGTCCCCGCCGGCGCCGGGCGGCTCGTCGTGCTCCCCGCGTTCTACGTCGCCATCTACGTCGCCGAGCTCGCGGGCACCTGGGTGGCGAGCGTCGGGACCGGCCGGATGGAGTGGACGTACGTCGCGTTCGCCGCGGACGCGCTGATGCTCGCGGTCGGCACCTGGCTCTCCTACCGGATCACCTCTCAGCACGTCCACGTCTACCAGCCGGCGGTCGGCGGACCCTGGTACTATCGGCTCCGTCCGCTCCTGCCCGTGCTGTACGTCGTGCTGTTCTTCGTCCGGGCGATCATCGGAACGGTCGTCATCGGGATCGTGCCGTTCGGGTTCCCGACGAGCGCGCAGTTCGACTCGATCTCGACGACCGCGCTCGTGGCACTGTACGTCGTCGACGCCCTGTGGGGGCTCACCACCGGCTTCCTGATCGGGCGGAGCTCGGCCGTCTACCGGGCGTGGAAGAACGCCGAGCGCTCGCCGCCGGCGCCGCCCGCCGCCCCGCCGCCGCTGCCCGGGTGACCGGGGCGCGCCGCGGGGATCCCTACCGGGGCCGCAGCGACCAGCGGGTCACCATCGCCATCAGGGCGACGACGACCGCAGTGACGAGCAGGAGGATCCCGAGGTACTCGGCGGGCGGGTACGGATAGTACGCCGCCGAGCCGAAGGCGTTCTCCCGCATCACGTCGACCCCGAGCGACACCGGGTTCCACGCGGCGACCGTCTTCAGCCACGCGGGGAACAGCGTCGTCGGGAAGAGGGCGTTCGAGGAGAACAGGACCGGGAGATTGACAAGGTTCACGAGGGCGAAGTACGACTCGATCTGCTCGGTCAGGAATCCGAGCGCGATGAAGATCGACGAAAAGAGGGCGGTGATGCACGCCATCGCGATCACGATCTCGACCGCCCCGACGACCCCGGCGTGGCCGGCGAGGCGGAGGCCGCTCAGCCCGGGGATCCGCGCGAAGGCGAGGGCGATCACGAGGACGACGGCGCCGAAGAGGACGCCCCGGACAACACCGGCGGAGACGCGGGAGGTGAAGATCACCTCGCGGGGGATCGGCGCCGCGGTCTCCTTCTTGAGCGTGCCGAAGCGGCGGGCGAAGATGACGTTCGCCCCGGCGAAGAGCCCCGTGAACAGCATGATGAAGCCGACCATCCCGACCGAGAAGTACGAAAAGTACGTCGGCGCGCCGAGGTAGACGGCCCCGGACTCGGACGCCGGGACGAGCTTTCCCAGGTTGAGCGACTGCCCGAACAGCAGCAGGTAGAAGAACGGCAGCATCAGCGACGACACGATGCCGATCGGCGCCCGCACCCACTTCAGCAGCTCGCGCTGGGTGAGCGCGACGAACTCCCGGAACGTCACCGTCCGCCTCCCCGGAACCGCTGGACCCGCACCGCCCAATCGGTCGCCGACGGCCCCTCCTCCTCGCGGTACTCCCGACCGGTGAACTCAAGGAACACCTCGTCCAGCGACGGGCGCTTCACCGAGACGGTCGCGAGACCGACCCCGGCCTGGAGCGCGGCCTGGACCGCTCCGGGGACGATCTCCTCGCCCCGGAGCGCCTTCAGCCGATACGATCCGTTGATCCGGTTCACTCCTAGGACCCCCGGCACCTTCGAGAAGACCGCCGAGGAGTCGACGTCGTCCCGGGTCGGCACGATCGTCACCACGTCGCCCCCGACCTTCTCCTTGAGCTCCGACGGGGTCCCAATCGCCCGGATCTTCCCGTGGTCGATGATCGCGATCCGGTCGCAGAGGCTGTCGGCCTCGTCCAGGTAGTGGGTGGTGAGGAAGAACGTGTGGCCGCCCTGCTGCCGCAGCGAACGGATCATCTCGGCGATCCCCGCGCGGGCCTGCGGGTCGAGGCCGAGCGTCGGCTCGTCCAGGAAGAGGACCGGGGGGGCGTGGACGAGGCTCGCGGCGATCTCAAGGCGACGGCGCATGCCGCCCGAGTACGTCTTGACGCGCCGCTCCGCGGCGTCGCCGAGCCGGAGCAGTTCCAAGAGCCCCTGGACCCGCTTGCCCGTGTCTCCGACGGGCACGCCGTAGAGCGCCGCGGCGAGCTTCAGGTTCTCGCGGCCGGTGAGATCGTCGTCCGCGGTCGACTCCTGGAAGATCACCCCGATGTGACGGCGGACCTCGGATGGGTGCGCCACGACGTCGATCCCGTCGACGGTCGCCGACCCCTCGGTCGGGCGGAGCCCGGTCGTCAGCATCCCGACGGTCGTCGTCTTGCCGGCCCCGTTCGGACCGAGGAAGCCGAACACTTCGCCCGGGTGGACCTGGAAGGAGACCGCGTCGACCGCCCGGACGGTCTCCCCGAACTGCTTCGTCAAGCCCTGGGCTTCGATCGTCTCGGTCATCGTATGGAACTCGACGCGGGCCCCGGTATCGGACCCCGGGAAGACGCCACGAACGCTCTACCCGGAAGCCACCTTAAGCGATTGCGTCCGGTCGAACCCGGTCAACGGGGGGCGGTCCGTCGTCTCCCGCGAGCGCCTCGAGCATCCGGGCCCGCGCCCACAGCGCGTCGCCCGCCGCCCGTCGCCGGGCGTCCTGGCGTCGGTTCGGACCGGTCCAACGGTGGGTCCAGGCGATCGGGTACTCGACGTCCCAGAGGACGAGCCGGTCGGGTTCGGCGAGCGGCAGGCTGAGCCGCTCGGTCCCCCGGATGCCGGCGTCGAGCCGGGCGAGGGAAAGCTTCCCTTCGTCGTGCTGGCGCAGGGCGCTCACGATCTTGCGGACCATCCCCCAGACGAACGACGGGGCCGTCACCTCGACGAGGAGGCCGCCGTCGATCCGCGTGACGTCGACCGACTCGACCGTCCGGGCGCTCCCCACCCCCGGAGCGGCGCCGCGCCCGAACGAACGGGTGTCGACCGACCCCGCAAAGCGGGCCGCGGCCCGTTGCCACCGAGCCAGGTTTCGCCCCGCCCCGGGTTCGAAGTAGCGGTACGTCCGCCGAACGGCGCGGCGCACGCGGAACGTCTCCGGGACCGGGGCCGCGGCCGTGCACCAGATCTCCGCGGAGACACCATTCAACGCCCGCAGGAGCGCCTCGGCCCGCAGGTCGCTCGTGACGGCGAGCGCGTTGCCGCGGGCGTGCACCCCGCGGTCGGTCCGGCTCGCCACCTCGAGCCGGGCCGACGCGGCGTCGGGAGCGATTGCCGCCCGCACGAGGCCCGCGCGGATCGTCCCCTCCACCGTTCGAAGTCCGGGCTGGCGGGCCCAACCGGCGAACTCGGTCCCGTCGTAGCCGAACCGCACGAGCCAGCGCGTCGTGACACCCCGAGGATCACGCTCGTAAAGGAACGGCGGACCGGCCACGGTTTCTCCGTTGCGAACCCGTCGCATACGGCCAACTATTGTGGAGTATGTAGTCTAAAGTGAATGTCTCTATATCCCGTTGCCCGCTCGGCGCGCCACGAACGACGGTCCGGAACCGAGGCCCTACGACCCTCGGTGCGGCGGACCCGCGTCGTGAACGAAAGGACGTGGTGAAAGGATGAGTGCACAAACGCCAAGCGCAACCCCTAGCGGAATGCCGGCCACGGAGAGCCTGTCGACGCCCCAGCGGCGCCGCTCGGGTCAGGTCGGGATGGGGATCGCCGTCGCGATCGCCGTGATCCTGCTCCTGGTCGGTATCGGGGCCGGATACGTCCTCGGGGACACGCTCAACAAGAAGAGCAGTTCCACGACGACCGTCCAGCTCACCGAGACCGGATCGAGCCTGCTCTACCCGCTGTTCGAGAACCAGTGGGACGCCGCGTACCACGCGGTGAACCCGAACGTGGTGCTCGCGGCCGACTCGACGGGCAGCGGCACGGGCCAGACGAGCGCGGAAGGCGCTCTCGTGAACATCGGAGCGTCGGACGCCTTCGTCACCGGCCAGCCCAGCATCATCAACCTCCCGGTCGCCATCTCGGCCCAGCTGATCTACTACAACATTCCCGGCGTCACCCAGCACCTCCGCCTGAACGGCACGATGCTTGCGGAGATCTACGAGGGGACGATCACGACGTGGGACAACCCGCTCATCGTGGCGGCCCAGGCGGGCAAGGTCCAGAAGGAGCTGAACGCCACCGGGTCGAACCCCATCGTCCCGCTGAAGCGCATGGACGCGAGCGGCGACACGTTCCTGTTCACCTCGCTCTGCGAGATGTCCTGGAGCGGCTGGACGTACGGCTACGGCACGGGCAACCTCTCCGGGGCCCCGTGGACCGCGGAGACCGGCAACTCCGAGATGGCGTCGGCGGTGCAGACGACGTCGTACTCGATCGCCTACATCGGGATCAGCTACGAGTCGTCGACGGGCACCACCCCCTACGCGGCGCTCGGGGACAACCTCTCCCTCTCGGCGTCCGGCGGGCTCAACCCGGACAACTACATCCTGCCGAGCGCCCAGAACATCTCGTACGACGCGAACCTCGGCCTGACGCACCTCAACTTCGCGTCCGACCAGCTCGCGGTGAACCTGATCCTCGGCGGGGACTACAAGGGCGCGGTCAACGTGCCGCCGGCGAAGGGCGGGACGAACCCGTCCGCCAGCTCCCCGACCCCGTACCCGATCGTCAACCTCGAGTACACGCTGATCAAGCTCGCCCCGACCGGGAATGTCGTGACCGCCACGGCCCTCTCCGACACGGTCGCGTTCCTCCAGTGGGCGATCTCGTACGGCAACTACGCCCCCACGGGCGGCGCCTCGACCTACATCAAGGCGGTCAACTTCGTGCCCCTGACCCCCGCGGTCATCGGGTACGACCAAGAGGAGCTCGCCGAGGTCCAGCCGTAGGGATCCGCGGACTCCCCGGGGAAGCTCGTGCAGGCGTCCCTGGGGTCGGAGTTTGACCCGGCCCAACCCCTTCCCCCTTCTTCCACCGCGTCGGGCCCCTCGGAGAGCGCCGGCCGCCGGATCGCTCGGGGGCTCGGACGGCTGATCCCGTTCGTTCCCGCCCTCATCCCCGCGGTCATCATCGTCGGGATCATCGGCGCCTTGCTGTCGGCGGGGCTTCAGGCGAACCTGGGTCGGACGTTCTTCAGCTTCGTCTGGAACCCGGCCCAGAACGACTGGGGGATCGGAGTGTTCCTCGTCGGGTCGTTCCTCACCGCGATACCGGCGCTGACGCTATCGATGCTGATCGGTCTCGGGCTCGCGATCGCGTCGACCGCGTTCCTGCCCCGGTTCGTCTCCCGGTGGCTCGACCCGTTCGTCGATCTCCTCGCCGGGATCCCGAGCGTCGTCTACGGGATATGGGCGTACGTCACGCTCCGCCCGTTCTTCTCCGACACGTTCAACCCGTGGGTCCACCTGCATTTCGGCTTCGTGCCCGGGGTCGGCGGCCGGCTCCCCAGCACCGGGGGCCAGGGCCTCCCGCTCGCGATCATCATCCTCACGCTGATGGCCCTCCCGATCACCACCCTCCTCATCCGGGACTCGCTCCGCTCGGTCCCGCAGGACCTGTGGGAGAGCGGGCTCGCCCTCGGAGCGACCCGGTGGGAGGTCGTGCGCCACATCGCGCTCCCCTACTCGAACCGCGGGGTCCTGAGCGCCGCGCTCCTCGGGTTCGGCCGGGCGTTCGGGGAGACCGTCGCCGTCGCGATGCTCATCGGCGGGGCGTCGACGCTGCCGACGAGCGTCTTTTCGACCTCGAACACGATCCCCGCGACGATGTTCTCCCTGCTCGACTCCGCCCGCAACAACTCCCACTTTCTATCGGCCCTCGCCGACATGGGGCTCGTCCTCCTCGCGATCACCCTGGTCGTGAACATCCTCGGGCGCCGGCTCGTGTCGAGCCTCTACGCCTACGAGATGGCGGGGCTCTGAACCGATGGCGACCGCCACGCTTCCCTCGGCCGCCCTCGACCCGGACGACGTCCTCACGCAGTCGAGCGGGCGCCTCCTGTGGCGGACCGGCTTCGACCGGTGGATCGGCTGGCTATTGCCGCTCCTGTTCGTCGTCGCCATCTATCCGATCCTCGACCTCGTCTACTACATCTCCTCCCGGGCGATCCCGACGCTCTCCTGGGCGATCCTGACGAGCACGAACCCGACCGCGACCGACGCGCTCGGCGTCCCGATCATCACGACGTTCGAGATCATGGCGGCCGCCACGCTCCTCGCGGTCGCGCTCGGGATCTTCGGAGGGGTCGCGACCGCGGAGTTCCTCTCGACTCGGGCCGCCGAGTGGGTGCGGGCGAGCGCCAACATGCTGGCCGGCGCCCCGTCGGTCGTCGTCGGCTACTTCGGCTACATCGTCTTCGTGACGTCGTTCGGCTGGGGGCTCTCGTACATCGCCGGGGTCGTCACGCTCGCGTTCTTCATGACGCCGTACGTCTTCCGGACCGCGGACCTCGCCTTCTCCTCGATCCCGCGTCCGATCCGGGAGGCGGCGCTCGGCTCGGGGTCCCGGCCGGTCCAGTACATCCTCCGGGTCGGGGCGCCGATCGCCTTCCCGCAGATCCTCACCGGGGTGTTCCTCGCGATGGCGATCGGCGTCGGGGAGACCGCGCCGCTCGTGCTCACCACCACGTACGGGGTCCTCGTGCCCCAGACGCTCTACTCGCCCGTCTCGTTCCTCACCGGGCTCATCTGGGCGAACTTCAGCCAGCCGCAGAACTCGGGACTGCAGATCCTCGCCTTCCAGGCGGCGTTCCTCCTGATGGTGCTCGTGGTGGGGCTCAATATCGTCGTGCGCATCATCTCCGCCCAGTACCGCAAGCGGCTGGAGGGGCTCTACCAATGACGGCCGGCGAGGGCATGGGCAGCTCGGACGGGGGGACCGTGCTCTCCGTCCGGGGCCTCACCGTGGCGGCGAAGTCGAAGAAGCTGCTCGACGGGATCTCCCTCGACTTCCCGTCCCAGAGCCTGACGGCGGTGATCGGCCCGTCCGGCTGCGGGAAGACGACGTTCGTCCGGACGCTCAACCGGATGGCCGAGCTCACCCCGGGGCTCCGGGTCTCGGGGTCGGTGAAGTACCTCGGTCAGGAGATCTACTCGCCCGGGACGAACCCGGTGCTCGTGCGCCGCCGCATCGGCATGGTCTTCCAACGGCCGACCGTCTTCCCTAAGTCGATCTTCGAGAACGCCGCCTTCGGGCTGCGCCTCGTCCACGAGGACGAAGCGGAGGTGGACCGGGCGGTCACGGAGTCCCTGCAGCGGGCCGGCCTCTGGGACGAGGTGAAGGACGACCTCGACCGCCCCGCGCTCTCGCTCTCGGGGGGCCAGCAGCAGCGCCTTTGCATCGCCCGCGCGCTCGCGACCCGGCCCCGGGTGATCCTGCTGGACGAGCCGACGAGCGCCCTCGACCCGGCGGCGACGCAGCGGGTCGAGGCGACGATGCAGCGGCTCAAGGAGGACCACGTGCTGATCCTCGTCACCCACAACGTCGGGCAGGCGGCCCGCGTCTCCGATCGCGTCGCGTTCCTGCACGCGGGGCGCCTCGTGGAGGTCGGGCCGACGGCGGAGATCCTCGAGCGGCCGCGCGACCCGCTCACCGAACAGTTCATCACGGGACGGTTCGCATGACACCGGACGAGCACATGGGAGCGTCGAGCGAGGACGATCGACGGCCGATCTCCGATCTCAAGCGGCACGTGGCGGAGATGACGCTGCTCGCGACCGGGATGGTCGCGGACGGCACCCGGGCGCTGCTCGCCGCCGACCGCGAGCTGAGCCGGTCGATCATCTCCCGCGACGCCCCGCTCGACCGCTACGACCTCAACATCGAGATCGAGGCGATCCACCTCGTCGCCCAGCTCCAGCCCGAGGGGGCGGACCTCCGGACGATCGAGGCGGCGATCAAGATCGCGAACTGCGTCGACCGGATCGGCCGGCTCGGGTTCGACCTCGGGCGGTACATCGTGCCGGCGCCCGAATCGGCGGACGCCGCCGTCCGGGAGCAGCTTCGGTCGATGGACGAGAAGGCCCGAGCGATGGTCGCGGAGGCGATCGAGTCGTTCGTCTCGGGGGACGCGGCCCGCGCGAAGGCGGTCTTCGCGATGGACGACGCGGTCGATGCGCTCCACCGAGACGTCCAGGCGCGGCTCATCGGCCTGCTCCGCCAGGGCGGGCCCGCCACCGACCGGCTCGCGTTCGAGCTCCTGGCGGCCCGGCACCTCGAACGGGTCGCCGACAACGCCTGCAAGATCGCGGAGAAGGCGGTCTACGCCATCAACGGCCAGCGGCGCAGCGAGTACCCCCGCGCGCGGGGACCCGAGCGGCCGACCGCACCGGGCGACCCGCCGTCCTCTCCCTGACGAACGGCCCGTCGCCCCGCGGGCTCCCGAAAACTCATTAGCCCGCCCGCCGACTCTCCTTCGGCCGGCGCGGCGGTGTGCTCCCGTAGTCTAGTCCGGTCAAGGATTCGGGGCCTTCGACCCCGTAACGCGGGTTCGAATCCCGCCGGGAGCACCGGACCCGCCGGGCCCGTGTGCTCGGCCCCATCTACGAAGCACTTCGGTTTACTATTGGGTCTATAGTTTCAATGCTTAAAGGTCCGTAAACAGTCCTTCGGAATCGGAGAGCTAGAATGGAAGGGCGCAAGCTCCAACTCGCGGGGAAGTCGACGTTCCTCGTCTCCCTTCCGAAGCGGTGGGTCACGAACGCCGGGTTGAAGGCCGGCGACACCCTCTTCGTCGACACGGAGTCGGACGGCTCGGTGTCGATCCGGCTCCAATCGGGGGTCCACCCCGCGGTCCGCCGGAAGATCTTCCACGAGCGGGGCGAGGAGACCCGGGAGCATCTCCTGCGGAAGTTCATCGGCGCCTACATTTCGGGGTTCGGGATGATCGAGGTCCGGTTCGCGCCCGACCGCGGGCCGTTCGTCCGCAAGGTGGCGCGCGAGTTCTGCCGCCTCGTGATCGGCCCCGAGGTGATCGAGGAGTCCCCGAACTCGCTGCTGATCCAGGACCTCTCGGACCCGTCCGAGCTCAGCTCGGAGAAGTGCCTGCGGCGGATGCACCTCACCGTCCGCGCGATGCTCGAGGACTCGCTCAGCGCGCTCAAGGACGGCAACACGGCGCTGGCGAGCGACGTAGGGCTGCGAGGGCAGGACGTGAACCGACTGTACTGGATGGTGGCGAAGCAGTACCACCTCGCCCACTCCTCCCCGACGGACAGCGCCGTCGCACCGACGATCCACGGACACCGCCTGATCGCGAAGCTCCTCGAGCGGATCGGCGAGCACGCCCAGCGCATCGCCGCGACCACCTCGGTCCTGCGCAGCGACCGCAGCCTCGACCCGAAGCTCCTCGAGCAGCTCGGCGAGGCCCGGGCGTCGGCGGTGGCGATCCTCGACAAGGCGTTCAACGCGCTCGTCACCCGGAACATCGGCGCGGCCAACGAGGCGATCGACGCGCGGGGCGAGCATCAGCGCCTGATCGACGGGCTCTCGCACCGCGCGGCGCTGCGCCGCGGCGCGGCGCTCCTCGCGCTGGGCAACGTCGTCGACAGCCTCGGCCGGGTCGCGGTCTACGCCGCGGAGATCGCCGAGGAGGCGATCGACCTCGCGGTCCTCACGAACCCCGAGGCGACGTAGCGCCCGCTACTTCTTCGGGCGCGCCCAGAACGGACGGCGGCCGGCATCGGGCGGGGTCAGGGCCGCCTCCGACGCCGCGTCGGCGGCTTCCGGGGTCGCCGGGGCCGGCGGCGAGGCGCCGACGACGACGCTGTCCCGGCGGAGGAAGGTCGCATGGACGAGCTCCGCGTCGATCTGGTAGGCGCGCGACTCGATCCCCCGCTCGAGCACCGTGTCGGCGAGCTCGAGGAGCCGGCGGGGGTTCCCGCGCGCCTGAAGGTTGAGCTCGTGGACCGCTTCGCGGTCGAACGGGTACGTCGGCTCGAGGTCCTCCACGATCCGCTTCGCCAGCAGCTTCTTCGCGAGCACGAGCCGCGCCTCGTCGTCCGACAGGCCCTGGAGCAGGACCGACCGGTTGATCCGCGAGGCGAGCGACGGGTGGTTGACGTTGAGCCACGCGAGGTAGCTCGCGTAGCAGGTGAACATCACGAGCACCCCGGGCTTGATCACCGAGGTCACCTCCTCGATCGTCTTCACGAACGAGTCGACCTCGCGCATCTCGACGAGGTTGTGGATGTCGTTGAGGAGGAGGAACGCCGGGGCGGCGCCGTTCAACGCCTCCGCGAGCCGGCGGCCCGCGACCTTCGGGTCATACGAGCCGTCCTTCGAGCGGGCGAGGCTCGCCACGGGGCGGAGCCACGACGGCGCGCCCAGCATCTTCACGAGCCCGGCGTCCCGGGCGGACGCCTGGAACGCCTCCGCGAGCCCCTTCAGGACCCACGGGATCTTCGACGAGATGTCGAAGTAGACGACGAACGCCTTGCGCTCCTTCGCCTCGGCGGCGGCGACGAGGAGCCGCTCCGTCTTCCCGGCGCCCTGGCCGCCGGTGATCGCGACGACCGCGCGGTTCTCGCGGTCGAGCACCTCCTCACGGATCGTCCGGAGCGCAGCGTCCGTCGCCTGGTTGACGTGGTAGATCGTGACGTCGTCGAGGTTCTCGCTCGCGAGCTCCCGGAACGGGTTGCCGGTGAGGCCGTAGCGCTCGTAGCTCCCCGTCGGCATGACGTCCCCTACAGCACCCGGCTCCGCAGGTCGATGGCGAGCCGCTTTCCGTCGAATTCGTAATAGACGTTGCGGTCGATGAAGCGGCCGTCCATCCACTTCGGCACGCGCAGGAATCGCTGGACGCCGTCCGTCCCTTCGCGGGTGTGGAACTGCAGGAACCCGTCCGCGAGGTGGATCGCGATCGCCTCCGACCGGGTACCGAACATGCCCCGGTCCGTGCCGAGCACCGCACTCGTGCCGCGCTCGCGGCACTGGTGGCGCAGCGCCCGCAGGGAGTGGGCGAGAGCGTCCGGGGAGAGGTCGAGGGTCAGGAACGAGAACGAGTCGATGGCGAGCAGCCCGCCCGTCCCGCCGAACTCCTCGAGCCGTTCGACGGCGTCCCGCTCGTGGATGTGGATCCACGGCTCCGGGAGCACGGTCGGGCCCTGCTCGGCGACGAGTTGCGTGTGGAGTTCGGCCCGGTCCCGCGAGGTGACGAACGTCACCGGCCGGCCGCTCCGTCCGGCGGTAAGGGCGAGGTGCCGGACGAAGAACCCCTTCGCCGCGTCCGCGCTCCCCTCCACGACGATCACCGAGCCGTCGCCGACCTCGGGCAGGATCGAGCCGAGGCCCGGGATGTCGATCGGGATCGTCATGGGCGCTCCGTAGTCCCTCGCCGCATAACACTGCCACGAGGGTGGTGTAAAGAGGGACTACGGAGAAGCGGGTGTACTACGGAAAATTCGGGGGGCGGGACTAAGCGAGGCGGGCGCGGTGGCCGGCCGATGCGCCGGGGGAGGTCCCGTTCTCGGGGGCTGGCCGAGATCGTCGGCACGTTGATGCTCGTCGTGATCGTCGTCGCCGCGGCGACGGCGTTCGCCTTCTTCGTTGCGTCCTATCAGAAGCAGGTTCAGGCGGAGGAGATCGCCACCCACGACCGGGCGCTGGAGAAGGTGAAGGTCGTCGGGCTGACCGCGAGCGGGTGTTCCAGTTGCGCCGATCCCCCGATGGGAGACGAGTACGGGCAGATCGCCATTGAGGTCGCGAGCCTCGATCCGAACCCCATCGGCATCTCGGGAATCTTGCTGAACGGTCACGCCGTCGTGAACTACAGCGTCGTCATCGGTACGAACGTCACAACCCCCTGCTTCAGCTTCAACAGTACGTCGGGCGCCGAGTCGACCGGCAGCTGCGTTCCGGCCCGGATTCCGGCGTTCTCCGAGCCCGAGTTCCTCTTCGATCTCGACAACAGCACCCCGTTCAACGGGTCGCACGGAACGTGCTACTCGGGCGGGTACCTCAATCTCGGCCGATGCGCCTACGCGTTCGGCCTCCCGTACGTCTCGCCCGCCTTCTCGCCATCGCACTCGGTCGAGTTCGACCTCGTAACGACCCTCGGGAATTCGTTCACATCGAGTTTCATTCCTCCGATACCGATCGTCGAGATCACCTACGTGAACGACTACCCGATCCTCGACGGAGCGAATTCCTACCAGCCCAGTGGCGGGACGACGACGAACGCTTCGATCTCCTCGTGGGCGTGGACCGTCCAACAGCACGATGGCGGCTTCCTGGGCGCCGCGGAGAACTACTACGGACAGTCGGTCCAGATTCCGCCCTTCTCCCCCGGGGGGAGCTACTGGATCACGCTAGAGGTGACCAACTCCTACGGGCTCACCGGAATTGTGAACGAGTCTTACACTACCCCCGGGCACCTCACCTATGTCAATGTGACGTTCACCGAGTCGGGGTTGAGCGCGACTCAGTGGACGGTGACTCTTGGAGGGGTCACGACCAGCTCAACCGGCCTCTCCATCAACTTTACCTCTGTGCCAAACGGGACCTATCGCTTCTCCATCAGTAGTTCCATGAGCCCGAAGCTTCCGAGCCCGGCCACCGGACTCATCCTCCTCGAAGGGAGGGACTACGCGCAACTGGTCACCTTTCAGTGACTTTCCAGCATCGGAACGTCACACTCGGTGGTTCGAGCTCTTCGAGCATTGTGCTTCGACCCACCCAGCCCCGGCCCCCCCGGGCTTTCCTGCCAACCCCAGTGGGATCCGCGAGTCTTACGACGGAAACAGTATCAGGAAGGCGATCGCCGTCGCGGCGACGAGGCCGAGGGAGTGGAGGATCCCGTACCGGGCCCGTCCCTCGGTGAACGCCCCGATGATCGCGCCCGTGCCGAGGGCGTTGATCAGCATCAGCTCGAAGAAGCGCTCCTTGAGCGTCGGGACGCTCAGCTTCGGGATGGCGGCCGCGCCCCCCGAGCCCCCGAGCGGCGTGCCGAGGCCGAGGAACGACACGTTGAGCGTCCCCAGGGTCGGGGCGATGTAGAGGAGAGCGAACAGGACGGCCATCAGCACCGCGAAGGCGATGTAGATCACCGCGACGGGCAGCATCAGCTGCTTCTCCCGCTCCTCCTCGATCTTCACGAAGTCGTCCATGTCCTTCGCGGCCCGGTACACGACGGTCGCGGTCTCGCCTCCGATCGACGAGGCGTCCGCGATGAGACCGGCGTACCGGGTGATCAACCGGCTCTGCATCGACTCGACCATCTCCCGCAGGATCGCCTCGAACGGCCGCCCGAGCCGCACGGCGTCGGCCGCGATCCGCAGGTGCTTTGCCAGGATGTTGGTGTGCGTCTTCGAGAGCTCCACGAGCGCCTTCGCCGGGTCGATCCCGCCGCGCATGGCGTCGGCCATCTCGAAGAGGAACTGGGCGAACGCGCGCTCAAAAGAGCGGATGCGGAGCATCTCCGCGCGCGCGTCGATCCCGAACGGGGTGATGGCGATGAACGTGGCGACGATGAACACATAGTCGACCGCGTTCGACGGGAGGGTCGGGGTGCTCGCGACGTACGAGAGAGCGAAGAGGAGGAACATGAAGGCGGCGCCGAGCGGCAGGTAGAGCACGAGGTACGTGCGCCGCACCGGGTGCGTCGCGAAGTAGCGCCGGAACGTGAAACGGGTCGTCTGCTTGAGGAAGAGTATGTAGCCGCCGACCCCGGCGCCGCAGAGGGCCGCGCCGATCCCGACGTAGAACAGGAGCGTCGTCGGCTTGAGCCCGGCGAGCGGGTTCAGCGGCGGCGGGGCCGCGGAGCTCACCGTGAACGTCCAGAAGATCCTCGCCGTGTGGTGGTCGGCGTCGGCGGCGGTGACGGTCGCATTGTTCGGCCCGACGGGCAGCTTGAGCAGCGTGGAGACGGGGTAGGTGATCGTGCTCGTGCCGACCACGACGGAGCCGCTCGGGGTCTCGTTGAGGCCGTCCACGAACACCGAGACCGTCGCGGGGTTCAGCTGCGCGACGGAGTCGGAGAAGCTCACTTCGACGGTCGGGGTGGTCGTGTAGACGGTGCCGTTCGGTGCCGGGCTGACGACCTTCAGGACGAGCGGCCCCGGGGTCTTGGCGGCGACCCCCGACGGGCCAACCGGGCTCGCGGCGCCCGCGGGGGCCGGGACGAGCGAGACGAAGATCACCATCACCACGGACGCGAGGAGAACGGCCGCGGCGCCCCTCATTCGGCCCTCGCGTACGCGATCGAAACCATGATGATCGTCATGGCGACGGCGACCGGGACGAGCCCGAAGGTGAGCAGCAACAGGAGCTCGTCCGCGTTCAGCCCGCCCGCGGTGCTGCCGAGGGCGTTCAACAGGAACGCCGCGACGGCGATCATCAGGACCCCGACGAGCACCAGGCTCACGTACATGTCGAGGAACGTCGAGAGCCGTTCGATGAACTCCTTCTGAACGAGCCGCTTCAGCTGGAGGACCGCGTCCGACTTGCTCCGGAGGTACTCGTCGAGGTTCCCCCCCTGGTGGATCATGTTCGCGAGGTCCCAGAGGGTGTCCCGGACCGACGTCGACGGACTGCTCTTCGCCGTGTCCGCAAGCGCCGAGATGAGGTCCTTGCCCTGGATGTCCGCCTTGTAGATCACCTGGCGAAACGTCTCGGTCATCGCCGGGTCGTGGTCGCGCTGGGCCATCCGGCGGATCAGGCGGATCGGTGACGTGCCGGTGCTCGCGAGGACGGAGAGCTCGCTCAGCGTGAACGGGAGCTCCCGTTCGAGCTGGTCCTTCCGGTTCGCGATCCGGGTATCGACCAGGAATCGGAAGCCGGCGGCGACCGACCCGGCGCTGATCCCGACCAGCAGCAGGACGTAGAGGTACCAGTTGGGCTCGTGGAGCACCTCGTAGAACAGGAGGAGGGCGACGACCGCCGAGACCCCGGCCGCGATCAGGGCGGTGAGCAGCATCATCCCGGTGTGCATCGCCGGCGACACCGGGATCCCGGCCCGCCGGAGTCGCTCCGCGAGCACCTCGGAACCGCCGCCCTCCTCGAGCCGCTCGCCGAGGAGATGATACGAGAACGTCCGGTACCGAGCGACGAAGTCGGGACGGGCGCTCTCTACCGGCGCCGCGGGTTCGGCCGGGCTCGGCGGCGGGGCGGTCTCAGCGGAGGCGGTCATCGGAGCCCATCATGCCGCCCGCTTTTCGAGGCGGCGGAGCGCCTCGGCCGGGTCGACGTAGTAGTCCGCGATCGCGCGGCTCACGTGCCGGAAGTAGCTCACGTGGAGCTTCTCCATCAGCCCGAGGTACTGCTCCTTCCGACGGACCTCCTCGGTGAGCGCGTCGATAGACTTTCCCGACCGCTGGGAGATCTCCTCCAGTACGAAGCTGCGCCCGAGGTACGAGAACGAGTCGCTGGTCGGCTCCCAGCGGAACGTGTCGTTGGTGAGGAGCTCCTTCGTCGTCGGGTCGATCTCGAGGATCTCGGTCACCCCCCGCACCCGACGGACGCGGTTCTGTCCGACCGTGACCTGCGCCGGGAACGCGACCGCGTCGAGCGCCTGGAAGAGGACGCGCGGGATGTTCATCGGCTCGTTCTCGACGCGGTGGAGCAGTTCCTCGATCGACCCCGCGTGGATCGTGGAGAGCGAGGCGTGTCCGACCGAGATCGCCTGGAAGAGCGTGAACGACTCGACGCCCCGCACCTCCCCGACGATCACGTACTCGGGCCGCTGCCGCAGCGCCGCGACGAGGAGGTCGAACAGCGTCACGCTCCCGGAGGCTTTCGTGTGCGTCGACGAGAGCCCCGAAACCCCTGAGGCCCCCCCTCCCCCCGAGGTCATCCCGTAGCCGGTCCTCGCCACCGACTGGATCCAGTTCTGGTGGTCGATCTGGATCTCGGGCGTGTCCTCGATCGAGACGATCTTGTCCTCGGGGCGGATGAACATGCAGATCGCGTTCAGGAACGTCGTCTTGCCCGCGGCGGTCCCTCCCGAGATGAGGAGGGAGCGATGGTGCTCGATGAGGGTCCAGAAGTACGCGAGCTCGAACGCCGAGACCGACCCGAACTTGAGCAGGTCGATCGGCGACACGGGGTCCTGCGCGAACTTGCGGACGCTGAACGTCGAGCCCTTGCGCGTCACCTCCGTGCCGAGGGTGAGGTTGATGCGGCTGCCGTCCTGGAGCGTCGCGTCGAGGATCGGTTGGTAGATCGAGATGTGCTTCCCCGAGATCTGCGCGAGCCGGAAGATGTACCGGTTCAGCTCGAGCTCGCTCTCGTAGCGGAGGTTCGTCTTCAGCGAGCCGAAGACGCGGTGGAAGACGTAGAGGGGGATCCGGGGCCCGAGGCAGCTGATATCCTCGAGGAACGGGTCCCGGAGGATCGCGTCGGTGCGCCCCAGACCGACCAACTCCCTCCGCAGGTAGTACAGCAGCACCGGCTGGCGCCGCTCCGGCACCGGGATGTCGTAGAGGTCGATCGCCGAAAGGAACTTCTGGCGCAGGAACTCCTGCAGCGCCGGAGAGTCCTCGAGGCTCGTCCCCTCCTCGATCGGGAGCTCCTCGTGCGCCATCATCCCCTCCATCCGCTCCCGGATCTGCACGAGCTGCTCCTTCTCGCCCGGGTGCAACGTCGGCTCGAGCGCCTGGTACAGGAGCTCCCCGTCCGTCGGGCTGAAGAAGATCCGGACGAACGCGTACGGCGCCCGGACCGGGTACGTCACGTCGACCGACTTGCGGTCGGCGAGGAGCTGGCGGCGCATGTAGCCGAGCTCCCCCTGGATGAGGAGCTTCTCGGAGAAGAACTCGGGGGGGCGAAGCCGCGCCTCGAGCGCCCGCGCCTGCTCCCGCAGCGTCGCGCGGTCCTTCGGCTTCGACCCCGCCCGGTCGGACCGGCCGGGCCCCTTCGGCTTCTCCTCCGACCGGGCGGAAGCCGGCGTCGCGACGGCGTCCTGCCGAGGCATCTCGGGACGAAGCCGGGCTCCGGAGGTTAAGCGGTCCGCACGGAATCACCGTATTCCCCGTAGGGGACTATAGGCGCGGGCAGGGACCGGTCGTCTACGAGCCCCACGGACTCTCCAACGGCCTACGGCTTCTCGTTCGGCCCGCGATATGAACGCACTTCCGCCTCGCAAGGTCGTGGCGCGCTCGGGGTGGGCCCGGGCGCTCCGCGCGAAACCAAGGAGGCAGAAGAGCGAGACATGAGCGACAAGAGAGCAAAGTTGAGAGAACGCAGCCAGAGGTTCCGACGCCGCATCAGCGGGAAGGACCGGGCCGTGTCGCCGGTAGTGGCGACGCTGATCCTGATCCTCATCGCGGTCGCGGCCGCCGCCGCCCTCTATCTCTGGCTGGTCACGTGGCAGGGCAGCGTCACCGGGGGCATCGGTGTCACGCACGCCGAGCCCACGCTGACCATCGGCGGGAGCACCTCGGTCTATCCGTTCGACTCGGTCGCCGTCAACTGGTTCCAGCAGAACAACTCGGACATCGTCGTCAGCAACAACCAGGGCGGCTCCGGCGCGGGCATGCTCGCGGTTTGTGCGGGCGACGTCGACATCGGGGCAGCTTCGTTCCCCGTGACTCCGTCGGTCCTCACCTCGACCGATGGTTGTGGCGCCCAGTATGCGTCGACCATCCAGGTCACGACGGTCGCCTATGACGCGGTCGACATGATCCTGCCGCTCAACGACCCCCACGGGCTGCTGAGCATCAGCTACGACACGGTGGCTCTGATCTACGCCGACGCCACGGTTGTGGCCGGCGGTCACCCGTCGCTGATCTCGACCACCACGCTGTACACCGCGATCACCATGAACAACGAGAGCCTGCCGACCACCCCGGTCATCCCCATCCCGAGCGCCGTCACCTCGGGGTCCCCCACGACCTCGATCCTCTGGGACGAGATTCCGGCGGCGGTCAATGGCGCAGTGGTCAACGGCATTACCGAGTCGGCCATTCCGGCGGTTGATGAGGGGGCCCTCACGGTGGCCTCTTGCGGAGCGGTCGCGCCCGCTAGCTACGACAGCTGCTTCACCATCGGGGGCGGCGCCGCGAGCTCAACCTGCGGGTGGACCGTCTGCGCGGGCGGAACGAACCCCATCCAGACCGTTGCCCGGAACGACGCGAGCGGCACGACCCAGTCGTTCGAGGCGCGGATCCTTGACGCCGGGAGCTCGAGCGGGTTCGCCTCGCAGTCGACCCTGAACTCCCCCGGATCGGCCGGGTTCAACGGCTGCGGCGGGAGCAACTACATCAGCGACTGCGGCTACGTGGCGACCTCGACAGCGGCCGGCAACCCGGCAGTTGTCGCAGCCGTTGCGGCGAACTCGAACTCGATCGGATACGCCTCCGACGGGATTGCCCGTGCCGCTGGCACGGTCTACCTCGTTCCGTTCCTGGGCGTTCAGCAGAGCGTCGCTACCGACAAGGTGACGACCACCTCGTGGTACGGCGGCATTCTGCCGACGACCGGGAGCAGCGGTACGATCGCGCTCGGGATCCACGGTCCGACGGTTGGCAAGGACTACTACGCGGGCTACCTCGGCTGGCGGCCGTTTGACCTGGTTACGCTGAACACCCCGACCGCAACGGCCGCGGCGTTCTTCACGTTCGTCCTCGACCCGGCGAACAACCAGGCCCTCGCGACCGCCGCGCAAGAGGTCAGCATCTACTCGGTCTAAGCGGAGTGGATGCTCGCGGCGCTAACCCCTTCCCCCCGGGGCCAACCCCCGGGGTCCCCCTGTTTTTGGACTTGCCTCCTCCGATCGACTAAGCCTCCGCCGCCGACCCTGAATGCCTGAGTCAGCTGCGCTTGCGGCCCTGGCTTGGCCGGTGTTTTGGCCGAGGTCTGACGTACCGATCCGTGGGTGCTCGGGCAGGAAGGACCATCTCGAACGTGGACCCTCACCCGCTTGAACGGTCGAGCCGGACGACCTTGGCCATTGGTCGCTCAGTCCCCCGGCCCGCCGGGAAGCCGAAGGGCGCCGCAAGTTCACCGGGGTGACGCCACCGGCAGGCGACCTCTCGGACCGGTTACCCGGTACTCAGTGTCAGCGGAGTGAAGAACGTCACGATGGTCGTGTTGAAGAGGCTCGCGTTCGCGGAGTTCAGGAACACGAGGTCCCAAACCCCGGGGGCAACCGCCCGGTCGAGCTCGTAGATCGTGAGATTGGCGATCCTTCCCGAGGTCCACGAGTAGCCTCCGACCACCCCGGTCTTGGTCAACGAAAGCTCCTCCGCCGGCGTCATCGTGTAGAGCGTGATTCCCTGAGTGTTGTCGAACGTTCCGTTCACCACCTCGGTGGACTGAATCGAAAAGTCGATTGCGCTGAACTGTCCCCCTGGCAGGGTGAAGAAGGCGTCGAGAGGCTCGAGGACGACAGGCTTCGACCCGGAGGTGCGGTGGAACCCGTCCGTGAGCACATAGGCGCCGACGACAGCGCCGACCGCGATGACCGCGACGGCGATCGTCAGGACGCGGAACATTCCGGATCCGACGCGGGCGGGTCGGGGAGCCGGGCGACTCGAAGAGGACGCCGTCGCGGAGGGGGTCGCCGACACGCACGGCACGACGCGGGCCGGTTTAAAAAATGTCTCTCTTCCTCGGCGGGCCGGTCGAATTTTACGGAGGTTTTCGAAGTTTTGGTGTTTCGGCGCTCCGCCTTCCGAGTCGATCGGCCTACGGGCGAACGCCCGGTGACGAGCGAGAGCGCGGACGGTCGCTCCCCCGCGCGGGGGGAGAGAACGTCTCGCCGCACCGCAGGCAGACCGCCCTCCCCCGGCGGTCGCTCTTCCAGGGGGTCGACCGGGGATGACCGCATGTCACTCCGGCGGGAAGTGGCATGAGGTCCGGATGCGCCACGGCGTAGCCGCGGGCCGTGAGGAGATTGCGCGGCGGGGGACGAAGCGTCAACCGGTCGTGGGCGTCGAACTCGAACTCGACCCGGGGAATGCCCGTCGCCTCCGGGTGATTGCGGAACCGATCTCGGGAGAGCAGGTACGCCGGCATTCCGCTGCGCAGGAGCTCGTTCGCCTCCGATAGGAGCCGGGCGTCGGCCGGCTCTCGTCGGACCTCGGAGATCTCTCCGAGGTCGATCAGGTCCTCCAGCTCGGCCGGAGCGTCGATCTCGTAGCGCAGGTTCCCGTCCGCCCAGGCAGCGTACCGTACGCCGGCGTCCCGGAGTGCCGCGAGTACGATCCGAACGAGGACGAGCCGGGGAGAACGGTCGGCGGAGGCGGCGTGCGCGACGTTGCTCGCATCGACGAGGACTGTGGGAGGATAGTCGAGGTCCCATTCCTCGGTCGCGCTCCCGGCCGGCTGCTCGGGGAGCGGGGCGCGGCTTGTCCCGCCGCGATGCGACGTCATGATCTAGTATTCGCGCGCGGGCGATATGAGCCAACGCCCACGGAGGAGCAGGGAAGCCCGAGGGCTATCCATGCCGTTCGAACTCTCTGCTCCCGCGAATGCCGAACAGCCGTGGTGGACAGAGGGCTGCCTTCGACTGCGCCGACTCCTCGCTCCTCGATCAGATGCGGTCGACTGGGTCGGACAACCCGCGTCCGATGCCTCCGTTACCCTCGCTTGCGGGCTCCGCCCCAGATCTCCTCTTCGACCTCTTCCTCGAGCTTCCGCGCTTCGCGCTCCGCGAGCTCGATCCCCTCGCGCCACAGCCGCCCGATGATCGGGCCCAGGTTCAGGATGAGGGTGGAGACCACGGTCCCCACCGAGAGGAACGCCATCACCGAGGCGAAGATCTGGGCCGCGGCGCTGGAGAGGAAGATCGGCGGGCCCTGACCGGTCGCGAGCATGCTCTCGAAGTAGAACGACTCGACCGGGGCGGTCCCCGCCACCCAGTGGAACCCGACCGTGCCGATGGCGAGCACGATCGCCAGCGCCACGAGGGAGATCGCCAGTCGCCGCCGGCGACGCCGGGTGAGTTCCCGGCGGCGCGCCCCGCCCGCGTGCGGCGGGGCCGATTCCGGGGTCGGAGGACGGGACGGCGGGGTCACTTCCGGGGCGGCCGGCTCCACGCTCGGCGGGAGGCTCACGCACCTCCGGTTCCGCTGCTGGGCTAAGTACCCGCGCCTCCACGGGGCCCGGGTCCCGGCGTGCGTCGGAGGCCTCGGGGCGGCGCCGCGGAGCGCGCTTCGACGTGCCCCGGGACCGTTCCGTACCGGAGGGGTCCGCTAAAGAGGGGGAGCGAACCTCCATTCCTCGGTTCACCATGCCGAACAACTGCCCCGACTGCGGGGCCACGGTCGAGTTCAGCGCCGCCACCGCGAGAGTCCTCCACGGGGACTGCTCCGGCTGCGGACACGCCTTCACGATCCTGGAGGGGCTTCCCCCGATTCCTGCGGGATCGTCGCCCGCCGCCGAGGGGGAGACGAACGAGGACGCCCCCGGCTGCGGATCGTGCGGGGAGCCGCTGTCGATCCGGACCGCGTCCGACACGTCCCTCGAGGCGGTCTGCGCCTCCTGCCACTCCCGGTTCACCTACACTCTCGCGACCGCCCCGATGGAGCGGGAACCGCCCCGTCGTGCCCGTCGCTTCGAGCCGATGACCGAGGAGCGCGGCGGCGGGTTCGAGCGACCGCCGAGCCGACCGTGCCGGGAGTGCGGCGGCGCCCTCCAGTTCACCACCTCACCGGACGGGCTCGTGACCGGTGAGTGCAGCCAGTGCGGGAACCGTTTCACCCTGCCTCCTCGGCGGGAGGGAGGCGGACGCGGGGGAGGTCCTCCGTTCCGTCGCCCCGGCGGGGGAGGCTTCCGACCTCGGTATGGCGGAGGTCGGGGCGGGCCCGACCGCGGGGGAGGGCGTGGGCCCCCCCGCCCCGGTGGATACTCGCGCCCGTACCGTCGCCGGCCACCCGGGGGCGACGACGAGGACGACGACTCCGACCGGCGCCGCCGCCGGCCCCGGCGGGAGTAGGGCACCGGCGCTACCGCGGCGCTTTCGGCGGCCGCTTCGGGTCCCCCGGGGTCGTCGACCGGGCGGAGCGCGCGGGTCGGTCGGGAAGTCGGAAGAGGCGCTGGGCGTTCCCGCCCAGGATCCCGGCGCGGTCGTCCACCGGCAGGTCGAGCGCCTCGATCTGGCGGGCGGCGAGGGCGAGATCCTCGAGGGGCCAGTCCGATCCGTGCAGGAACCGCTCGGGGGTGCCCGTCGTGACGACGGCGTCGTAGATCCGCTCTCGGCACCGCTCGACGGCCCGTTCGAAGTACCGCGCCGACGCCGGCGGGAAGAGGCCGGAGGTGTCGGCGTAGACGTTCGGGTTCTTGTAGACGACCTCGGCCGCCTCGTCGATCCAGGGGTTCCCGAGGTGGCAGAGGACGAAGGTGACGTCCCGGTAGCGGCCGGCGACCTCGTCCAGCTCGAGCGGACGGGCGAACTTGAGCAGGCCCTGTCCGTCCAGCGTGTCGCCCTGGTGAATCAGCACCGGAAAGCGCCGGCGGCGCGCGAGCTCGTAGACCGGCCCGAGCCGCGCGTCGTGCGGATAGAACGGACGGTACCCGGGGAACAGCTTCACCCCGACGACCGACCGGTCGGCCTCGAGGTGCCGGACCGACTCCGCGACGGACGCCTCCCCCTGCGTCGGGTCGACCGTCGCCACCGGGACGAGCCGTCCTCCGCTCGCCGCGAGCGTCGCCGCGCCTTCCGCCCGCGCCGCCTCCTCGTTCGGAACCTGGAACAGCTGGATCGCGAGCGCGAAATCGATCCCCGCCCGATCCATCTCGTCGAGGAGCCCGGCGACCGAGTAGTCGAGGTCGGGCCGGTAGCCGGTGCGGCGGATGTCGGGCCACCATCGGCTCAGGTGGAGATGGGCGTCGACCCGCACGGGGGATCGGCCCGGCCCGGGGCGGCGGTCGGTCACGGCCGGACCGCGGCCGAGCCGACGGTCCCGCTCGTCGCCCCCGGGCGGGGACGGCCGGGCCGGACCTCGAAGACCCGCACCTCGTTCGACCGGCGTCCGTGGCGGAACTCCGCCATGCGGAGGTTCCGGGCGACCGCCGCCTTCTGCAACCGCTCAAAACCGTCCGGGGTCAGGGGGCACGGCGGGACGTACCCGCCCATCTTCCACTCGAGCAGGATCTCACCGTTCGGATCCCCCCGGACCGGCCGGCGGAACAGGTCGAAGGCGAGCTTCGGGTCGTCCCACTCGACCGCGCGCACCTCTCCGTTGTGAAGGACGAGCTCGATCCCGTCGGCCCAGAGGTAGGCGGCGTCCGGCCAACGCCGGCGCTCCAGCAGCAGGAGGAGATGCTGGGTGAGGCCGAGGGCGATGAGGACGAGGCCGAAGATCACGAGGACGATCGCCAGATCGGACCGGTGCAGGATCCAGAGCGCGGTCGCGGCGGAGGCGGTCACCGCCCCGCTCGTCCCGAGGGCGTACCGGCTCAGGTGCGCGAGGCGCTCGGAGTCCTTGCGCGACCGGGCGGCGCGTTCGTCGTTTCGTGCGAGCGACACTCCGGTCGACTCCGCCGACGGCCCGGTCGTCGGTCGTTCGGTCGACTGCATCGGCGCCGGTACCCGCACCCGCGCGGGGGTTTAATCTCCCGGTCGACCCCGGAGTTTTCGGAGGGTAAGGAGACCGGCCCTCCGTTCGGAGCGCGGAGGGTGCGCGGCGACCGCCGTCCGCCGAGCCGACGGCTCCGGACCGGTCAGTGCGAGGCGGTCCAGGCGACCGCGCCCAGCCCGGTCGCTTCGCAGACGCCGATCGAGAACAGGAACGGGGCGAACGAATCCGGGATGATCGGCATCGCGGCGAGGTAGGAGTAGACGGTCAGGGCGCTCTGGACGACGAACGCGCCTGCGAAGACGAGCAACGCGAGCCCGAAGCCGGTCTTGGTGTGCGCGTAGAGGCGCCGGTAGAGGGCGAACAGGACCCCGGCGAGCACGATGCTCACCAGGCCGAGCACCACGCTCGCCTCCATCAGGAGGCTGCTCATCGTACGTCTCCCAGCGCCCGGGCGGGCGGTCCGCGGGCGGCGGCCCGGCCCGGAGCGCGGTCCGACCGCCCGTCCGGGGCCGAGCTCGGCAGCGTCTCGAGGTACGCCGACGTGGAGGCGCAGATCTCGTACGGGGTCGCGTAGGCGTCGCCGACCGGCCGGGTCACCGCCCCGTTGCGCTCGAGGATCTTGAGGTGGTGCCGGACGGTCCGGTAGTCGAGCGCGAGCCCTGCCGAGAGCTGGTGGGCGTTCGCCGGAGAGCGGACGAGCGCCTCCAGGATCCGGCGTCGGTTCGGGCCGCCCCTCGTGCCGAAGAGGAGGTACCACATCAAGGAGCGGAACCCCGGGCTCATGGATCGCCCGGTCGGACCGTTCCGCTCCTTATCAACCGAACCCCCCCGCCGGCGCCGTGCCCGCTCAGAACGCCGCGAGGCCCTCCGCGGTCGGGGGCAGCCCCGCGACCTGGTCGAGCGAGGTGAGCGACCCGCCGAGGCCGATCCCGAACGCCTGAATCTCGCCCGCGCCCGCGTCGTAGACGAGAAGGTACTGGCCGTGCGCGCCGGAGATCGCGAGGTCGGTGTCGGCCGCCCCGGTCGTCGCCGCGACGGCGTCGACGAGCGAGAGCGTCCCGCGCGCCCCGATCGAATACGCGGAGATCGTGCTGCCGTGGGCGTTCGACGTGAAGGCGTACGTTCCCGAGATCGCGACCCAGCACGGGGCGGCCTGGCCGTCCGGCACCGATCCGCTCACGACGTTCAGCGCGCCGTTGCGCGCGACCGAGTAGGACGAGAGGGCGCCGATCGAGGCGTCGCTCACCACGAGCGTCCCCTGCGGCGTGAAGTCGAAGCCGTACGGCGTCGTGCCGTTCGACGGGTTGACGGTCGGGGCCGCGGCGACGCCCCAGAAGTTGACCGTGTAGGTGTCGATGACGTTCGTGTCCTCCTCGGTCACGACGAGGACGTTCCCCTCGGGGTTGAAGGAGATCTGGGCCGGGCCGGCCGGCGCGCTCGTGCTCAGCGGCTCGCTCGAGCGGGGGATCGGGAACAGGGCGCCCCAGCCGCTCAGGTAGAAGCCGGCGATGTTGCCGGGCGTCGTCGCGCTGCCCGCGTTCAGGACGTAGACGAGCGAACCGTGGACGGTCACGCTCACGGGCTCGATCCCGCCCGAGCCGACGCGGTCGACGAGGGTCAACGCCGGTCCCCGGGACCCCGGGGCGTGCACGGCGAACACCGAGACGGAGCTGTCACCGGCGTTGACGACGAGCAGGAATGCATGGTCGGCGGTGAGCGCCAGCGACCCCGAGTCGGCGAGGCTCGCGCCGGTGCCGGTGCCGCCGGTCGAGTAGTTCCCGGCCGGGACGAGCGTCCCCCCGGGGCCGACCCCGTAGGCGAAGACGACGTTCCCGGAGACGGCGTTCGACATCGTGAACGCGGCTCCGAGATCGCCCCGGCCTCCGCCGGGGGCGAGCGGCGCGGTCGGGTGGGCGGACGCGGCGGCGGCCGGGACGAGCAGCAACAGCACCATCGCCGTCGCCGCCAGCAGGGCCCCTGGGTGGCTGGGTCGCCTCATGGCGGTCCCCGACCGCCCCCCGGGGGGATATCCCTCGGCCGAGGTTCCTACCGACTCCGGCCCAAATTCGGGCCGACTTCGGCCCCCGGTCGGCCGACCGCCCTCGCTGCCCATTCCCCTCGTCGGCGGACCGAACGCCCGCCCGGGAGGTGATATGGGACTCCGTCGTTTCGAAGGGACGGGCGGTCGATGACGGCACCGGACCGGTGGCTGAGCTTCCGGGACGCGCCCCGGATCGTCCACCCGCCCCCGGGCCCCCGTTCGCGGGAGTTGCTCGCGACGCAGTCCGAGCTCGAGACGGAGGCCGTCGGGTACCCGCACTACTTCCCGATCGCCGTTCGCTCCGCGCAGGGGTCGACGATCGAGGACGTCGACGGCAACCGGTTCATCGACTGGGTCGCCGGCATCTCGGTCCTCAACCTCGGGCACCGCCATCCGCGCCTCGAGGCCTCGCTGCGCGCCCAGGCCGAGCAGGTCTGGCATGCCCTCGAGCTGCCGACGGAGGCGCGGATCCGGTTCCTGAAGGCGCTCGAGTCCGCCCTGCCGGGGACCCTGCGCGACCACGCCCGGATCTTCTTCACGGTCACCGGCGGCGACGCGGTCGAGACGGCGGTCAACCTCGCCGACCACGCGCAGGGCCGCCACGGTACCGTCGTCTTCTCGGGCGCGTACCACGGCGTCCACGGCGGGGCGGCGAACCTCACGAGCGGGCGACGATACCGGTCGACGAACTCGTTCCTCGGCGGCTCGGTGATCCGGGTCCCGTACCCCGACCCGTACCGGCCGGTCCTCGGCCGCGGCGACAGCGCCGCCGAGACGATCGCCTACCTCGAGCACCTCGTCTCCGACCCCCACTCGGGCGTCGACACGATCTCCTCCGTGCTCGTGGAGCCGATCCTCGGCGAGGGAGGGTACGTCGTGCCGCCGGACGACTTCCTGCCGTCCCTGCGGGAGTTCTGCGACCGGCACGACCTGCTCCTGATCGCGGACGAGGTCCAGACCGGCCTCGGCCGTACCGGCCGGATGTGGGCGGTCGAGCACGCCGGCGTCACGCCGGACCTCCTCTGCATCGCGAAGACGATCGGCGGCGGCCTCCCGCTCTCCGTCGTCGCCTACCGGGCCGACCTGTTCCGGGAGCTCCCGCGCGGCTTCCACCTCGGGACGTTCCGGGCGAACCCCCTCGCGCTCGCGGTCGGTGCGGAGACCCTCAAGGTCCTCGGGGAGGGCGACCTCCTCGAGCAGACGCGGCACCGCGGCGCCCGCGTCGTCGACCGCCTGCGGAGCGTCGCCGAACGCCACCCGACCCTCGGGGACGTCCGCGGCCGCGGGTTCATGATCGGCGCGGAGTTCGTCCACGACCGCGCCTCTCGGCGGCCGTGGGGCGAGCGGGCGAAGGCGATGCGCTCCGCCCTGCTCGCGCGGGGCGTCCTGATGCACACCGCCGGGGCGTGGGACCAGGTGCTGCGGTTCATGGCGCCGCTCGTCATCGAGGACGAGCTGCTCGAGCGGGGCCTCGCGGCGTTCGACGACGCCCTCGACAGCCTCGACGCCGCGCCCGACGTCGGGCGGGGGAGGGGCCGGACCCACCCGGCGGCGGTCGGCGGGGAGCTACGGAGGCCGGCCGAGCACGCGGCGCCGATCCCCGGCGTCCCGCCGGTCCCGGGGCCGACCCTCGAGGGACGCGCCCGCGCGTCCGAGGGGAGCCGCTAAGACCGCCGCCCGCGTGGTTCCCCCGGGGCGGGGGGCCCCACCGGGTATGCCGCTCGATCTCTGGGACCGATCGTCCGAGGACGTCAAGGAACGCTGGCGCGATATCGCGAGGTCGCTCCGCGACACGGCGGACGCCGAGGCGGTCCCCCGCGCGCTGCAGACCTGCTTCTGGTTTGGCATCGAGGCGGTCCGCACCGCCCCCGGCCCGAACTCCGAGATGAGCCTGCTCAACCTGCTGCCGCCCGACCTCGCGTCGCGCGTGCGCGCGGCCCCCGGCCCGAAGTGACGCCGGACCCCGCGGGCCGGCTCACGCGTAGTTGACGGAGATCAGCTTGACCTCCGTCATCTCCTGCATCGCGTAGCGGAGCCCTTCCCGGCCGAGGCCGCTCTCGCGCACGCCGCCGAACGGGAGGGCGTCCCACCGCAGGTTCGTCGGGTCGTTCAGGTGCACCCCGCCGGCGCGGATCCGCTTCGCGAGGGCGAACCCCTTCGCGAGGTCCCGCGTGTAGACGGCCGCCTGGAGCCCGTAGGAGGTCGAGTTGGCGATCCGGACCGCGTCTTCGACGTCGGAGAACCGCACGACGGGCGCGATCGGGCCGAACGGCTCCTCGCGGACGACGCGGGCCGACTCGGGGACCGCGTCGAGCACCGTGGGGGCGTAGAACGTGCCGCCGCCGACGCGCACCGGGTGCCCGCCCGCGAGCACCACCGCCGAGCGGTCGCGCGCGTCGTCGACCATCGTGCCGAGCCGCTCGACCGCGGACCGGTCGATGACGGGACCGACCTCGGTCGTCTCCTCGAGCGCCGGGCCGACCTTGAGGGCGTTCGCGCGGGCGGCGAGCCGCCGCGCGAAGTCGTCCGCCACCGTCGACTGGACGAGGAGCCGCTTCGAGGCGGTGCAGACCTGTCCGGAGTAGGCGAACGCCCCGCGGACGGCGGCGGCGACCGCCGCGTCGATCGGGGCGTCGTCGAGGACGACAAGCGGGTCGAGCCCGCCCATCTCGAGGATCACCCGCTTTGCGTGCCGGCCGGCCCGCTCCGCGATCCCGCGGCCGACCTCCGTCGACCCGGTGAACGTCACGAGCCGCGTGCGGGGGTGCTCCACGAGCGCCGCGCCGACCGGGCCGCCGGGCCCGACGACGAGGTTGAACGCCCCCGCCGGCAGGCCGACGGCCGCGAGGTGCTCCGCGAGCCGGATCGCCGTGAACGGCGCCGCGCTCGTCGGCTTCGCGACCACGGGGTTGCCGGCGGCGAGCGCCGGCGCGATCTTGTGCGCGATCAGGTTGAGCGGGAAGTTGAACGGGCCGATCGCCACGACGACGCCGACCGGGTCGCGGACCGTGAACAGGAACCGGTGCTCGTTGCCCGCCGGCCGCTCGTAGGCATCTGCGGGAAAGCTCTCCCCGCCGAGGTGGCGGATCTCCTCGGCCGCGAGGGCGAAGACCCCGCTCGCCCGGTCGGCCTCCGTGCGGGCCTCGACGATCGGCTTGCCGACCTCGCGCGCGATCAGCCGGGCGATCGTCTCCCGGTCAGCGAGCAACCGGTCGGCGACCGCCCGCAGGAGCCGGGCCCGCTCGTGGCCGGGGACGCTCCCCCAGCGCTCCTCCGCCTCCCCGGCCGCGTCGACCGCCGCGCGCGCCTCCTCGGCGGAGGCGACCGGCGCCTCGCCGAGCGCGGCGCCGGTCGACGGGTCGACGACGGTCGTGTACCGCCCACCGTCGGGGGGCCGCCACGATCCCCCGATGAACAGCGCGCCGCGGCCGCTCGCCGGGAGTCCGTCGACCATCGTCGTCCCCCCTACGCCGGGTCGCCGTAGACCGTGTAATGCCAGCCCTTGCGGGCCTGGCCGGTGAGGTCGATGTAGATGTTCTTCAGCACGGTGTAGTCGAGCAGCGAGTCGGCGCCCAGGTCCTTGCCGAACCCGGACTGCTTGAACCCGCCGTGCGGCGTCTCCGAGCCGAGCGGCAGGTGGTCGTTCACCCAGACGTCCCCGAACCGCAGCGCGTTCGCCGCGCGGATCGCGGTACGGACGTCCTTCGTCCAGACGCTCCCGGCGAGTCCGTAGTCGACCCCGTTCGCGATCGCCATCGCCTCGTCGAACGTCTCGAACTCGAGGACGTCCAGGACCGGCCCGAAGATCTCCCGCTGCGCGATCGTCATGTCGGGGGCGACGGAGTCGAAGACCGTCGGCCGGACGAACGCGCCCGCCGGGTGCTCGGGGGGCGGCGCGCGGTCGCCGGCGCGGAGCCGGGCCCCTTCCTCGACCCCCTTCGCGACGAAGTCGAGGACGCTCTGCGGCTGCGAGCGGCTCACGAGCGGGCCGAGGTCGGTCGCCCGCGACAGCGGGTCGCCGATCCGGATCGTCCGGACCCGCTCGAGGAGGTGGTCGACGAACCGCGCGCGGACGGAGCGATGGACGATCAGCCGCGTCGCCGCGGTGCAGTCCTGCCCGCCGTTGACGAACCCCGCGACGACCGCCCCCTCGACGGCGGCCCACAGGTCGGCGTCGTCGAAGACGACGAACGGCGCCTTGCCGCCGAGCTCGAGCTGGATCCGCTTCACCGAGTGGCTCGCCGCCTCCATGATCCGCTTGCCGGTCGCGGTGTCGCCCGTGAGCGAGACCAGGTCGACCTTCGGGTTGCGGGCGAGCTCGTCCCCCACCTCCGCGCCCGGGCCGGTGACGACGTTGAGCACCCCGTTCGGGAGGCCCGCGTCCTGGAACGCGCGAGCGAGCTCGAGCGACGAGAGCGGCGTCCAGCTCGCGGGCTTCAGCACGACCGTGTTCCCGACGGCGAGCGCGGGGGCGATCTTCCAGACCGCCATCATGATCGGGTAGTTCCACGGCGTGATCGACGCGACGACCCCGACCGGCTCGCGCCGGAAGATCGTCGTGCCGTCCCCCGTGAACTCCGCCGCGCTCCGCGCCTCGAGCGTCCGCGCCGCCCCCGCGTAGAAGACGAGGTTGTCGATCGAGAACGGGAGGTCGCCGTCCGCCGCCTGCTTGATCGTCTTGCCCTGGTTGCGGCTCTCGAGTTCGGCGAGGGCGCCCGCGCGCTCGGTGAGCCGCCGGGCGACCCCGAGCAGCAGCTCGCCGCGCGCGCGCGGGGGAAGGCGGGGCCAGGGGCCCGAGTCGAACGCCCGGCGGGCCGCGTCGATCGCTCGTCGGGCGTCGTCCCGGCCGCCCTTCGGCACCGCACCGAGGGGGGCGCCGTCGTACGGGCTCGCGAGCGGGGTCGCGGCGCCGGACGAGGCGGCGACCCACTCGCCGTCGATCAGCATGGCGCGGTCGTCCCCCGCCATCGCGGGCGGCAGGAGCGGCCGGCTAAAGACGGTGCCGCGACGCCGACCCGCGCAGGGCGCGGTCGACGGCCCGGCCGGCGTCCTTCAGAGAACGGAAGAGCCGGTCGACGTCGGCGAAGGTGGTGCGGTGGTTGCAGATCGAGACCCGGAGCGCGGTGACGCCCCGGAGGCGGGTCGTGGTCAGGAAGACGTCGCCCGACCGGTTGACGCGGTCGACGATCGCCGCGTTCAGCCGGTCGAGATACGTTTGGGTCGACGGCCGACGATCTCCCCCGGCGGTGCCGGAGAGGTCGGCGGGGACGTACCGGAACGAGTAGATGTACAGCGTCGGGACGTGGAGCGCCTCGAACTCCGGGTCGGCCCGCACCCGCCGGTCGAGCCGTCCCACGCACGCGAGGTTCTGCCGGAACAGCCGGACGTACCCCTCGGTCCCGAGGTGCTGGAGCGCCATCCAGACCTTCAACGCCCGGAAGCCGCGCGAGCTCTCCGGGCCGAGGGACCGGTAGTTCCGGGCTCCGTCGCCCCGCCCGGCCTGCGCCTCGAGGTAGTCGGCTTCCAGCCGGAACGCACGGTGCAGGGTGTTCGGGTCCCGGACCAGGAGTCCGCCGCACTCCTTCGGGAGGTAGAGCCACTTGTGCGGGTCGACCGTGACGGAGTCGGCTCGGGCAAGGCCCGCATACTTCGCCCGGAGCTCGGGGAGCATGGCCCCGAACCCCCCCGCGGCCCCGTCGACGTGGAACCAGAGGCCGCGCTCGCGGCAGACCGCGGCGATCGCGCGGAACGGGTCGACGGCGCCGACGTTGATCGACCCGGCCTGGCCGACGACCAGGAACGGCCGGTCGCCGTTCCGCACGTCGGCGTCGATCATCTCCCGCAGCGCCCCGACGTCCATCGCAAAGTCCGGGCGGCACGGGACGACCTTCACCGCGTTCCGCCCGAGGTTGAGGAGGTCCGACGCCCGCGGGATCGTCACGTGCCCCTCCTCGGACATGTAGAGCGTGAACCGCGGCCCTCCGCGCGGGCGCTGCAGCCCGTCCGCCGCGGAGTCGTAGCCGGCGTGGCGCCGCAGCGCGGCCTGCATCGCCGTGTAGTTCGCGGCCATCCCGCCCCCGAGGAGGAGCCCACCGCTCCGGGCGGGGTAGCCGATCATCCGGGCGAGCCAGCCGACGACCGTCGCCTCGATCTCGGACTCCCCGGGCGAGATGCGCCGGTCGGCGACGTTCGGGTTCGACCCGACGCTCAAGAGGTCCGCGAGCACCGCGAGGCGGAGCCCCGAGCCGTGGACGTAGCCGAAGAATCGGGGGGAGGTGAGGTGGGCGACGTTCGGGACGACGACGTCCCGCCACCGGTCGAGGACGCGTGCAGGGTCCGCGCCGCGCCGGGGGAGCGGTGCGCCGAACGTCGCGCGAAGGCGCCGGTCGTCGATCCGGGGCAGGATCGGCCGGTCGGGCACGCTTTCGTAGTAGTCCGCGAGGAGGTCGATCGCGTGCTTTCCGAGCCGGCGGAACTCCTCCACGGAGAGGTCGGCGTCCGCCGCCGGTCCGCCGGGGGCCGTTGCGTCGGCCGCGCGGCGGGCCCGGCGACGCGGCGTCGGCGCAGAGCGGGCCACGCGACGGACGGGTCCCCCCGGGATATGGCGTTCGCGGTCCGCCGGCCCGCCGACGCCGCCCGGACGGTGCGGCCTAGGAGAAGTAGTCCCGCGGCAGCGTGCGCAGCTCCTTGAACGTCTCGTTCGCCACGGAGACGAACTGGTCGATCTCCTTCTCCGTGTGCGCGCTCGAGAGGGTGATCCGCTCGTAGTTGTCGGGGTGGATGTAGATCCCCCGGTCGAGCAGGAGCTGGCCGTGGCGCAAGTACAGGTTCCAGTCGATCTGCAGCGATTCGCGGTAGTTCGCGATCTTCTTGCGCCGCGTGAAGAAGAACTGGAGCATCCCGTTCACCGACTGGACGAGGACGTTCAGCTTCGCGTCCCGGGCCGCCTCCTCGAGCCCCTTGCCGAGCCGCGCGGTGAGGCGGCCGAAGCGGGCGTACAGCTCCTCGCCGCCCCGGCTGAGCGTCCGCAGGTTCGCGAGCGTCCCCGCCATCGTGAGGCTGTTCGCGTTGTAGGTGCCGCCGAACGAGATCCGGCCGGGGGCGATCATGTCGAGGTACTCCGCCTTCCCCGAGACGGCCGAGACCGGCACGCCGCCGCCGAGCGCCTTCGCCCAGCAGGAGATGTCGGGCTCGACGTGGTACAGCTGCTGCGCGCCGCCGGGGGCGACGCGGAACCCCGTGAACACCTCGTCGAAGATCACGAGCATGTCGTTCTGGTGCGCGATCTCGACCAGGCGGGGAAGGTAGTCGGGGGCCGGTGGGATCACCCCGGCGTTCGCCATCACCGGCTCGAGGATCACGGCGGCGAGCCGGTCGCGGTAGCGCTTCACCATCCGCTCGAACATCGGGATCGAGTTGTACGGGGCGACCATCACGTAGTCCGTGACCCCGGGCGGGATCCCGGCGGAGTTCGGGAGCGGCCGCGGGTACTCGTCGAGCCCCGCGACGACCGGCGGCGCCTCCGCGCTGATGAGCGCGAGGTCGTGCTGGCCGTGGTAGTGGCCCTCGAACTTCAGGATCGCGTCCTTCCCCGTCACCGCCCGGGCGATGCGGATCGCGTTCATCGTCGCGTCCGAGCCGTTCGAGCAGAACGCGACCCGCTCGGCGCTCGGGACGAGCTTGCGGAACAGCTTCGCGACCTCGAGCTCGAGGACCGTCGGCGCGCCGAAGTTGAGGCCGAGCTCCGCCTGCTCCTGGATCGCCTTCACCTGTGCTTCGGGCGCGTGGCCTTGGATCAGCACCCCGTAGCCGAGGTTGAAGTCGAGGTACTCGTTGCCGTCCTCGTCCCAGATCCGCGCCCCCTTTCCTCGGGCGATGAACGGCGGGCACGGGTCGTACGACGCGACCCGGATCAGCGAGCTCGAGGCGTTCGGGATGTGCTTCTTTCCCTCCTCGAACAGCTTCGCGCTCTTCTTGAGCTTCGGAACGAGCCGGGCGATCGACACCGGCACGGGCGCCGCCTCCGGCTCGGAGGAGGCGGCCGGCACGGTCGACGGGACCGGCTCCGGGGAGTCCCGCTTCGACTCCTTCGGAGCTTCGGCGCTCTCCCGGGCGGGGGGCGGCGCGGGGGGCGGTACGGGCGGCTCGACGCCCCCTTCCGCGGTCAGCCGGAACGGACCGGCACCGAGTGCCGGGTCGGGGTCCGGTCGCCCCGGAAGGACGACGATGGGGGCGGGTTCCGAGTCCGCCATACAGAACACATCTCAGGTGGGCCTTCCACCCCGAGGAGCGTATATATAGCTGCCTCGGCCCGGGAATCCGTTATCAAGGTATCCTCCCCGAAAAACCACCGCCACCAGCGTCCCGGCGGGGACCAACGGAACCCCCCGCAGTCCCGGACTATCGCCCCACGAGATAGGAGCCGATTCAGCGCCGAAGACCGGGACCGGAACGGGGAGGTTCGTGAGGGAGCGGCGCCTCCGGCGGCACGATCGCGGTCTCGATCCCTCGGGCGCGGAGCGCCGCCCGGAACGGCCCCGCCGGCACGCACCGCTCCGGGGGAACGACCCCCGCCGAGGAGATCTCGCCCGTGGCGATCAGCTCCGCCCCGATCGCTCCCGCGACGCCGACCGCGTACTCCGTCGCCGACAGCCGCCACTCCGGCTTCGGCGGGAATCGGGCCGACGCGTGGAGCACGACCGGACCCGCGCGCCCGGTGCCGGTGACCTCGATGTCGAGGACCTCCCAGTCGTCGGCCACGACGCCGTCCGGGACCCCGAGGAGCCCCTCGCGCTTGAGCAGCGCCGTCGTGAACGCCCGGGGCACGACCTCCTGCGCGCCGACGGCGAGCGGCCGGTCGGAGCCGAGTCCGAGGAGCGCCATCGTCCGGAGCAGCTCGATCCCCGGCCCTCCTTCCTTCCACTCGCACCGGCGGAGCCCCTTCGCGCGCAGGCTGTCGGGCAACGTCGCCGCCTCCGAGTGGAGCGTCCGGTAGACCCGGGTCCGGCCGATCGGGGGGGCGAAGTCGAACTCTTCGGCGCCGCTCATCGGCGGGTACTCTCGGTAGGCGTCGTCCTCGAAGACCACGGCCGGCTCGACCATCTCGTCGAGGAACGTGCTCGGCGACCAGGTGAACGAGATCTCGGGGCCGCCGACGGTCCGGTCCCGCCACCCGTCCCGGATCACGATCGAGTCGACCCGGTCGAGCGGCGCGCACGCCTGCATCGCGAGGACGTTCGACACCCCCGGCACCTGGCCGAGCCCGGGGACGGCGAGCACGCCGGCCGCCCGGAACTCCGCGTCCCGAGCGAGCTGGCGACGGGTCGTATGGAACAGCCCTCCGAAGTCGAGGTACGGCACGCGCGCCTCGAGCGCCGCCTCCATCACGGCGAGGTTGAGGCCGTACTGGACCGCGTTCACGACGACCCGCGCCCCGTGGAGGAGTCGGACGACCGCCGCTCGGTCCCGGACGTCGATCCGTTCGGCGGAGGCGCGAGGACCCGCCGCGCGCGCGGAGCTCCGGGCGAGCTCGACGTCGAGGTCGGCGGCGACGACCGAGTCGAAGACGCCCCCGTCCGCGAGGGCGCGCACGGAGCAGCGGCCGGTGAGGCCGCCCCCGCCGAGGACCACGACCCGCCCGCCGGTCATCGTCTCCCGCGCCGACCGGCTAGCTCGAGCGTTTCGGGGTCGTTCCGGCCGCCCGCCGTCGGGGCGTCGGGGGACGCGAGTCGGCGGCCGCGGGCGCGGACGGCGCCGCCGCGGCCGTCGGAGCCGAGGTCGTGGTCGCCGAGGTGCGCTCGAGGATCGAGCGGAACGTCTCGAAGTGCCGCAGGAACGGGTCGGCCCGGCGCCGGTCCTCGAGCTCGCCGAGGGAGATCTCGAGGAGCGCCTTCGCCTTCGCGTTCCCCGCGGCCGCCTGCACGAGGTAGACGGTCAGCACCTGGTACAGCGGGAGGACGTACGCGTCCGTCCGCGGGGTGCTCATGTCGCCCTTGCGCGGGCGGTAGATCCGCTCGATCGGCACCTTGAGGGCGATCGCGCGGCGGTGGGAGAACCCGAGGTATCGTCCCGGGCCGAGGATGCGGTTCACCTCGCGCAGGTTCCCGCCGAGGCTGTTCGTCAGGCGGTCGACCTCGTGCCAGCACCAGAGGCCGAACCCGTAGTCGCCGTCCCGGTACGTCTCCCAGGCGCGGTCGTACAACGCCCGCTCCCGCTCCTCCACCGGGCTCTCGGGGGGGATCTCCGCGCGCCAGTCCGAGACGAGGACGTCGACCCGCATCGTCGGAGAGAACTCTCGGAACGTCGGCGGCTCCTCCGGGGCCGGCATCGGCAGGGGCAGCGGGACGGCGGGCTTAGGGCTTGCCAATGGAAGGAGACGGCGCGCGGTAGACGCACCGACCGGCGATCCACGTCTCGTCGACCGGCGCCCCGGGCGCATCGAGCGCAGCCGCGATCCGCGGGCTCCGGAGCACCACGAGATCCCCCGGGGCGCCCGCCTCGAGGCGTCCCCGCCCGTCCAGCCCGAGGGCGTCGGCCGCCGCGCTCGAGTACAGCCGGATCGCCTCCTCGACGGGGATCGTCTCGCCCGGGTCCGGGTTCGCCGAGCGGCCGTCCGGTCCCCGGCGGCGGGTCGCCGCCCGGATCCCCCGCCACGGGTCGACGGGGTCGAACGGCGCATCGCTGGACGCCGCGAGGCGTGCCCCGCGTGCCGAGAGCGTCCGGAAGCGGTACGCCTGTCGGGCGCGACCGGCGCCGAGGCGGTCGGCAAGCCAGCCGTCGCTCCAGACGAACCCCGGTTGGACGACGAGCGTCGGCTGACCCTGGTCGATCGCGGCGAGCAGCCGGTCCGGCGTGAGCGACGCGTGCTCGATCCGGACCGGGGCGGGCGCGCGGTCTTGGAGCGGCGCGAGGATCCGGAGCGCACGCTCCACGGCCCGGTCGCCGATCGCGTGGAGCGCCGGGGCGAGCCCGAGGTCGACCGCGTCCGCGAGCGCCTCCCCCAGCGGCCCCTCCTCGCCGACGGCGATCCCGTCGTGCTCGGGAGCGTCCGCGTACGGCTCGGAGAGCCAGGCGGTGCGGGTGCCGAAGGCGCCGTCGAGGAACGCCTTCGTGCCGACGACGCCGAACCGAGCGGCCGGCCCGTCCGCGCGTCGCCGCGCGCCCAACGACCGGTCGGAAAGGCGCACGTACGCCCGCACTGTGATCGAGAGGCGGCCCGCGGCCGCGAGCTCCCCGAACGCCTCGACCTCCTCGGGCGGGGAGCTCATCGCCCCGGCCGCGGTGATGCCGAACGCCGGGAGCTCGTCGACCGTCCGGGCGAGCCGGTCCGGCCCTATGGGCGACCCCGCGGCGGCGACCCGGGCGAGCGGCCGCATCGCGTCCTCGAACAGGAGGCCGCTCGGCCGCCCGTCGGACCGACGACCGACGTCGGGAGAGTCGGGGGCGGGCGCCGCGGGGTCGACCCCGGCGTCCTCGAGCGCCGCGGTGTTCGCGACGGCCGCGTGGCCGCTCGCGTGGTAGAGGACGACCGGTCGGTGCGGGACTACCCGGTCGAGGTCGGCGGCGTCCGGCCACCGGTGGTGCGCGCATCGCTCCGGGTCCCAGCCGCGGCCGACGATCGCGCCGGTCGGGTGCGCCTCGGCCCACGCCGCGAGCCGCCCGAGGATCTCCTCGAGCGACCCGCCGCCCGACACGTCCGGCCCGGACGCGAGCCGCGCGATCTCGGTGAGGTGGACGTGGGCGTCGACGAGCCCCGGGACGACGGCCCGGCCCGCGAGCGGCCGGTGCTCGGCTCCCGTCGGGGCGAGGCGTCGGACCTCGTAGTCCGCGCCGGCCGCCGCGACGTGTCCGTCCTCGACGAGGAGCGCTTCCACGTACCGCGCGCCGGTGAAGACCCGCCCGCCGGTCCAGACGGTCGCGCCGCTCACGCGTCGGGCCCCCCGGCCCGTGCCCCTTCGACGGGCCGACGGCCCGGCGTCGTCCCTAGACGTCGAGGTACCGGTAGAACTCGTACGGGTGCGGGCGTAGGTTCAGCTCGAGCTGCTCTTCCCGCTTGAGCTCGATGTACGTGTCGAGCAGGGACGCCGCGAACGCGGGCTTGAGGAACTCCCGGTCGGACGCGAGGCAGTCGAGCGCCTCGCCGAGCGACCCCGGGAGCTCCCGGATCTCGAGCTCCTTGCGCTTCGCCGGCGACAGCTTGTAGATGTTCTCGTCGACCGGCGCCGGCGGCTCGATCTTGCGCTTGATGCCATCGAGGCCGGCGAGCGCGAGTGCCGCCTCGGTGAGGTAGATGTTCGCCGCGGAGTCCGGCGTGCGGTACTCGATGCGCTTCGCGCCCGGGCGGCCCCGGTGGTAGAACGGGATCCGGACGTTCGCCGACCGGTTCGCCTTGCTCCAGGCGATGAAGACGGGCGCCTCGTAGCCGGGGACGAGCCGCCGGTAGGAGTTCGTGATCGGGTTCGTGATCGCGCAGAGCGCGCGCGCGTGCCGCAGCAGCCCGCCGATGTAGTACCGGCACGTCTGGCTCACCTCCGCGTAGCGGTCGGCGGCGTCAAAGAACGCGTTCGAGTCGCCCTTCCACAGCGACTGGTTCGTGTGCATGCCGATGCCGTTGTCGCCGTAGATCGGCTTCGGCATCAGGCAGCCGATCTTCCCGTGCCGGTGGGCGACGTTCTTGATCACGTACCTAAGGTCCTGGATGTGGTCCGCCATCGGGACGAGCTCGTCGAAGCGGAGGTTGATCTCCGACTGGCTCGCCGTCGCCACCTCGTGGTGGTGGGCGTCCATCGTGAGGTGGAAGTCGTCGGCGAGGATGTTGCACATCTCGGCGCGCAGGCCGACGAGGGAGTCGACCGGCGGGGTCCGGTGGTACCCTTCCTTGAAGCGGATCGTCGAGTGCGAGTTGCCCGGCTGCCACGGCGACTCCGACTGGTCGATGAGATACCCCGCGCCGGCCCAGGCGTCGCGCACGCCGTTGTACGACGGTATCAGCTGGACCTGGTCGAAGATGAAGAACTCGACCTCGGGGCCCCAGTACGACCGGTCATAGCCGGCGGCCGCGAGGACCCCCTCCGTCCGGCGGGCGACCCCGCGCGGGTCGTGGTCGTACGGGTCCTTGGAGGCGCCGAGCCGCACGTCGCAGATGAACCGGACCGTGCGGCCCGCCTCCGGGTTCCACGGGATCGTGGCAAGCGTCGCGGGATCCGGGACGAGCAGCATGTCCGACTCGTAGATCTCGCGGAACCCGCGGACCGACGATCCGTCCAGCTTCGGCACGCCCGAGCGGAACATCTCGGGCTCGAGCGCGTGCCGCGGGATGTCGACCTGGTTGAGCCCGCCGAACAGGTCGGTGTAGAACAGTTGGACCCAGCGGACCCCGTCCGCCTTCAGCTGTGCGACGACCGACTCGCCGTCCATCGGTTTCCCCTTCGCCCGTTCCTTCGCCACGCGCGTGCCCCCGCTCCGCCCACCGTCCGCCGCTACTTCAAACCCCCGTCGGCGAACATGGACAATTGTCCAGTCTGAAGGTGCTCGTCCTTATTTCCTGCCGCCGGATTCAAACCGCATGCGCCGAACGTCCATGCTGGACGCGCTCGACCGCTCGATCCTCGAGGAGCTGAACGTCGACGCCCGGCGCAGCCACCGCGAGATCGCGCACCGCTTGAAGGTCTCCCCGACGACCGTCAGCACGCGCGTCGCGCGGCTCGAGGAGGCCGGCGTGATCCACGGCTACGTGCCGCTGCTCGACGACGAACTTCTCGGCTGGGACCTCTGGGCGGCGATCGGGGTGCGGATCTCGAAGGGACGCCTCCGCGAGGTCGAGGAGCGGCTCGCGCGCGACCCGCACGCCTACGCGATCTACGACGTCACGGGCGACTACGACGCGCTCCTCATCGGGCGGTTCCGCGACCGGCGCGACCTCGACCGGTTCGTCAAGCACGCCCTTCAGGACCCGCACGTGGAGCGGTCGAACACCCAGGTCGTGCTGAACCGCGTGAAGGAGGACCGGCGGGTGCCGGTCGTGCTGCGCGGCGGCGACCGCGCGTCCGCGGAGTGAGACGGGGGACGGCGCGCCACCGCTAAGAGGCCGCCCCCGGTCTAGACCGCCGACCGGAGGGACGGCGATGGACTGGGGGATGTCGAACCGGATCGCCCGGATGTTCCCGGGGACGAGCGGCAACACCGTGATGCTCGCGGTCGACCACGGCTACTTCATGGGGCCGACGCACCGGCTCGAGGACCCGCGGGCGACGATCGCCCCCCTCCTGCCGCACGCGGACGCCCTCGCGCTCACCCGGGGGGTGCTGCGGACGTGCGTCCCGCCGACGAGCCCGACCCCGATCGTCCTGCGCGTCTCGGGCGGGGCGACCGTCCTGAAGGACGACCTCTCGGACGAGACGATCACGACCGCGATGGCCGACGCGGCCCGGCTCAACGTCAGCGCCGTCGCGCTGTCGGTGTTCGTTGGGGCACCGCACGAGCACACCTCGCTCGTGAACCTCTCCCGGCTCGTCGACGAAGGCGAGGCGGCGGGGATCCCCGTGCTCGCGATCACCGCGGTCGGCAAGGAGCTCGAGAAGCGCGACGCGCGCTACCTCGCGCTCGCCTGCCGCGTCTCGGCGGAGCTCGGCGCCCACCTCGTGAAGACGTACTACTGCGACGGCTTCTCCCAGGTCGCCGACGGCTGCCCGGTGCCGCTCGTCGTCGCGGGCGGCCCGAAGCTCGACAGCGAGCGGGCGGCCCTCGAGCTCGCGCGCCGGGCGATCGACGAGGGGGCGCACGGGATCGACATGGGACGCAACATCTGGCAGTCCGACCACCCGGTCGCGATGCTGAAGGCGCTCCGGGCGATCGTCCACGAGAAGGCGACGGTCCGCGAGGCCGTCGAGCTGCTCGACGGCGAGAAGTCGCGGGGCCGGGGCGCGGCCTCGGCGCCGGCGTAGCGCCGCGGTCGCGGAACGGTCTTAAGGCGGGCGTCGCTCGGCCCCGCCGCGCGGGGATTGCCAAGCTTGGCCAAAGGCGCCAGATTCAGGGTCTGGTCCCGTAGGGGTTCGTGGGTTCAAATCCCTCTCCCCGCACCCTCCTCGAACCGACGGCCGGCCGGGGAGCGTCGTTCCGATCGAGCACCCCCGCCATCTCTTCAGGAGCCCTGGGAAGGGGCGGCCGAGGCATCGCCCCGGAGCGCTAACTACGCGGGTCGGCTGGGCGCCGGGGACCGCGCGAGCGCATGCCGATCGTGAGCCTCCCCTATCGCTTCCGGGTCACGCTTCGCGCTCCGGCGCGGACGGCGTACGCCTGGTGCACGGCGTTCGGTCCGGACGATGGGCCGCTGTTCTCGGAGCCGACCGAGCGTCGCGTGACGACGCTCGCGGACGACGCGCTCGTCCTGACCGACACCACCCGACCGGACGGCCGGCGGCGCCGGATCCGCCGCCTCGTCCGGCTCTGCCCGACGGAGCTTTCGTGGACGAACACCCACCTCGACGGGCCGTTCCGCGGCTCGCAGTACTGGTATCGCATCGTCCCGGACGGTCCGGACCGGTCGGTCCTCGAGTTCCGGGGGCTTCGCCTCGAGCGGGACCGACGACGGTGCTCTCCCGGCGAGGTCGCCCGACGGGCCGCCGAGCGGCGGAGGAGCGACCGGACCGAATGGGTCCGCCGGCTCGCCCCGGCGCTCGCCCGGGACGTCGCTCCGAAGCGCCGCGGGGAGACAGCAGGACCGCTCCGGATCCGTTCGTACGCGCCGAGCGACTTCTCCGCCGTGCGACGGTTGTGGCGGAACGGGTCGCTGCACCTCGGACCGTCCGACACCGCGCGGGCGCTCGAGCGGAGCCGACAGCGGGACCCCGAGCTGTTCCTGGTCGCCGAGGCGACCGGACGGCCGGTCGGGGCGGTCCTCGGCCGGTACGACGGCCGTCGGGGGTGGATCAACCACCTCGCCGTCGACCCCGACGCGCGGCATCGGGGGATCGGCACGGCGCTGGTCCGGGAGCTCGAAGAGCGCCTCCGGCGGAAAGGGTGCTCCAAGGTGAACCTCCACGTGGCGCGGTCGAACGCGACCGTCGGCGCGTTCTACGAGCGGCTCGGCTACCGTCGGGCCGACCTCCTGTTCCTCGAGAAGTGGCTTCGGAGGGCGCGCCCCGGACCGGGGCGGAACGGGCGGAGCCCCGACGCTACCGGTGCGCCACGATGAACTGCCGGCGGAACGGGAAGAGGACGCGCCCGTCCGGCTCGGCCGGATACGCTTCGGCGACCCCGCGCGTGACGTCGGCGAGGAACGACGGCTGGTCGGCCGGCGGCAGACGTTCGAGGTACGGGCGCAGCGTCGTCCCCTTCACCCACTCGACGATCGACGCGGCGTCCGGGAGCACGTGGACGTACTCCGTCTCCCACAGCTCGACCGCGGCCGACCGTGGGGCGAGCAAGCGGTAGTAGACCGCCGGCGGTTCGACCGGGTGCGCCGGAACCGCGGTCCCCCAGCGGGACGACCAGGTGGCGGACCGCGCGACCTCGCGGACCCAGCGATGCACGGGCGACTCCGAGCTCGCCGGCATCTGGACCGCGAGGGCGCCTCCAGGCGCGACCGCCTCGAGGAGGCGGGGGAACAGCTCGGCGTGGTCCGGCACCCAGTGCAGCGCGGCGTTGGAGAAGACGAGGTCGTACGGCGCGGCCGCCCGCCACGTCCGCAGGTCGTCCCGCCGCCAGACGGTGGCGGGGTCGCTCCGCCGGGCGACCGCGAGCATCTCCTCCGAAAGATCGATCCCCTCGATCCGGGCCTTCGGCCAGCGCGCGCGGAGCGCGGCGGTGCTCGTCCCGGGGCCGCACCCGAGATCGACGATCCGCGTCGGGGCCCGGTCGCCGAGCCGGCCGAGCAGGTCGTGGACCGGAAGCGCTCGCTGCGACTCGAAGCGGAGATACTGCCCCGGGTCCCACGTCGGCACCGAGTTGCCCCCTCCCCGCGATGGGGCGTCGCGCTCGGAGGTCGACACTCGCGAGACGTCCTCCCCCGTATCGGGGATCGCTCGAACCCGGGCCGTGGGATGAGGTTTCCCGGCGGCCGACGCCCGGGCCGGGGCGTCCGGGACCAACGTAAAGAGCGGTCGTCGGTCGGAAGCGCCGATGCCGCGCGCCGCCCGCCGGCCCGCCCGCGCCCGCCCCCGGGCCGCGCCGGTCCGCCCCGTGATCCGCGAGGTCCGGCCGGCGGGCGTCGCGCTCTCCGAGGATCCCCACGCCCACGTCGTCTGCCGGGTCTGCGGGCGGATCCAGTCGCTCGACCTGAACGAGCTCGACCGCCACCTCCTCACCGAGCTCGCGGCGCTCCACCCCGACGGCTGGAGCGTTGAGCGGGTCGCCTTCTCGCTCACGGGAGCGTGCCGCCGATGCCGCGAGGGCCCCCCGGCCCCCTGACGCCCCGGCCCCGATGACCGCGTTCTTCACCGCCCCGTCCATCGCGTGGGGCCCCGGGGCGGTCGAGCAGCTGAGCGGTCTCACGCCCCGTCGGGCCCTCCTCCTCGTCGATCCCGCAGTCGCGCGGAGCGACGGCGCGCGTCGGGTCGTCGAGGAGATCGAGAAGACGGGCGCGTCGGTCGAGACCGTCGCCGACGTCGGCGACCCGGACCACGTCGCCTCCGTCCACCGACTGCGCGACGCGCATCGGGGGACGCCGCCGGACCTCCTCGTCGCCCTCGGGGGCGGACGCTGCCTCGACGGGGCGAAGGCGACCCGCCTCGCGCTCGAGTGCCCGGAGCTCTCGCTCGACGCGCTGCCCCCGGTGCTGCCGCTGCCCGACCGGGCGACGATCGCGCTGGTCGCCGTGCCGACGACGAGCGGCAGCGGCGCGGACGCGAGCTGGTCCGCCGACCTCGTCGGCTCCGACGGCACCCTGCTCGAGGTCGCCGACCGGCGACTCGTCCCCGACTGGACCGTCGTCGACCCCGGCTTCGCGGCGGCCGTTCCGCCCGCCGAGGTCGTGCCCCAAGCGCTCGAGGCGGCGGCGCTCGCGATCGAGGCGTACCTCTCCGCCTGGTCGAACCCGTTCTCCGACGCCCTCGCCGTCGATGCGGCGTCGACGATCGTCCGACGGCTGCCGCACGCGGTCAAGTGGAGCGGCGACCCGGACGCGCGGCCGGCGATTCACTACGCCGCGACCGCCGCCGGGCTCGCGGCGTCGAACGCCCAGCGCGGGATCGCCCACGCCCTCGCCCGCGCGCTCGAGCGGCCGACGGGCCTCTCGTACGCGCGGCTCGTGGGGATCGTGCTCCCGCACGCGCTCGAGTTCGACCGGCCCGGGGCGCGCGACCGCGTCGAGCTGCTCGCCTCGGCGGTCGCCCCGCCGGACGAGCGGGCCCCCGTCGCGCTCGCCGCGCGGCTGCGCCGCCTCTACGAGAACCTGCGGTTCCCCGCCGACCTCACGGCCGCCGGGGTCGCCCCGGATCGGCTCGTCGAGGCCCGGGCGACGATCGTGGCGGCGACACTCCGGTCGCCGGCGGCGCTCGCCAACCCCCGGGTGCCGAGCGCGGCGGACGTTGGAGCGATCCTGGACGCGGTCGCCGGTCGGGCGGCCTAGTGCGCGGAGGACCGCTCGCCGCCGGCCGGCGTCGCCGCCCGCGGCCGGGCGACGGCGGTCGGCTCGCCGCGGGACGGTGACTCGACCGCCCGGTTGATGGCGATCTCGGCGAGGTCGCTCGCGTAGAACGCGGCCCGCTCGAGGCTCTCGAGCACGTAGGCGAGCCCGACCGCGAGGCGGCCCCGCTTCGAGGTGATCTCGTGCAGGATCTGGCCGCGCTCGCGCGTCAGCTGCTTCGCCTGGTCGATGACGGCGTTCGCCTTCTCGATGTCCCGGGAGTCGAGGCTATCGAGGGCGTCGACGAGGATCCCCGCGGCGCGCGCGGCCATCCGGTCGAGCGCGTCGAGCAGGCGCGGCGGCAGCTTCTCCGAGCCGACGATGGCGACGGTCTCCGCGATGCGCACGGCGTGGTCCGCGATCCGTTCGAGGACGCGGGAGGCGAGCAGGTAGGTGGAGCACTCCGGCAGCGTGAGGTCGAGCGTCGAGAGCATCCGGGCGTCCCGCAGCGCGCTCGTCACCTGCTTTTCGAGGAACCAGTGGAGGCGGTCGACCTCCCAGTCGCGCTCGACGACGTCCCGGGCGATCGCCGCGTCGCCCGCACGCAACGCGGCCATCGCGTCCGTCTGCATCGCCCGGACCATCTGGTGCATCCGCCGGACGATCGACGGGATCGGGAGCGGGTTCGCGCCGACGACGTCCTGCAGGACGACCGACTCGGACGTCTCCTCGAGGATCTCGGGGCCGATCATCCGCTGGGCGAAGCTGCGCACGACCTCACGGGTGCGCGCGTTCATCCGCGCCGGAGTGCGGATCTCGAGGAGGGGGTACCCCGCGATGTACTCCGCGATCAGCCGGCGGAAGAGGTGCTCGCGGTCCATGTCGTTCGCGACCTCGACCACGCGGCGCTCCCCTTCGGGCGCCTCGAGCGACTCCGGGTAGACGGTCAGCGAGCCGTCGGCGCGCGGGGTGAAGAACAGCAGGTCGCCCGGCGCGAGCCCCCGCGTCACGACCCAGTTCTTCGGCAGCGAGATGATGAACGTCGAGCCGCCCGTCTTCTGGATGCGGCGTCCGTGGAACCCGCCGGTCGTGCGCATCGGCCGTCGGGGCGACGAGCCACTATTGTCTATATAGCGTGGGCCGCAACCCCGCGGCCCCTCCGTACTCCGCCGGAACCCACCGGCCCGGGTCCGAGGGTAAATACCCTCGGCGACGCTCCCCGCCCCGCTCACGATGGCGCGAGGTCCCGTCGCCCGGTTCCGGCTCGGACGCCGCGCCCTCGAGGCGGCCGACGGAGAGACCGTACTCGGGGCGCTCGCCCGCCGGGGACTCCCGAACGTCGTGCGCTCGGTCCGCTACCATCGGCCCCGTGGGCCGTTCTGCGGCACCGGCGACTGCACCGGCTGCCTCGTCCGGGTGAACGGCCGCCCGAACGTCCGCGCCTGCCGGCACGAGGTCGTCGACGGCGACCGGGTCGAGACCGACAACGCCTGGCCGTCGCCCCGGTTCGACCTCCTCGGCGCGATCGACCTCCTCTTCCCGAGCGGCATCGACACGCTCCACGGCTTTCGTCGGCCCCGGTTCGCGGTCGGCGCCTACCAGCGGGTGATCCGCCGGCTCGCCGGCTACTCCGCCGCCCCGACCGACGCCGCCGCGGCGGCGATCGCCGGCCCGCTGCGCCGGTACGACGTCGACGTCGCGATCGTCGGAGCGGGGCCCGCGGGGGCCGGCGCGGCGGAGCGCCTCGTCGCCGGGGGCGTGCGACCGCTCCTCGTCGACCGCGACCGGACGAGCGTCCCCGTCCCCGGCGCGGAGGCGCTCGCCCGGACGACGGTCACGTACGTGCCGCCGCCGTCGACCGGCGCCGACCGGCGGTTCGATGTCCTCGGCTTCGAGGCGCCGGGCCTCGGGGTCGTCGTGCGGTGCCGCTCCCTCGTCGTCGCGACCGGCAGCTACGACGCCTCGCTCCTGTTCGGCGGCAGCGACCGGCCCGGCGTCGTCGCCGCCGAGCTCGCCCTCCGGCTCTCCCCCCCGGGGACCCCGTCGCCGTTCCGTCGCGTCGTCGTCTTCGGCGGAGGCGCCCGGGCGAAGGCCGTGGTCGACCGGCTCGGCGCCTCGGTCGCGGCCGTCGTCGCCCCGGGCGAGATCGGACCCGACGTCGCCCGGGCCGCCTCCGACCTCGGGGCGCCGCTGTACCCCCGGACGCTCCTCCTGGCCGCCGCCGGCCGCGGTCGGGTGCGGTCGGTGGCGCTCAAGGGGCGCGGCGGTGGCCCCCGGTTCCACGTCCGATGCGATGGGATCGTCCTCGCCCACCGGCGCCTGCCGAACGGTCGGCTCCTCCAGCAGGCCGGAGCGGCCACGGAGTGGCGGGCCGACGTCGGCGCGCACGTCCCGCGGGTCGATCCCGGCGGCGCGACGACGGTCGCCGGGCTGTTCGTCGCCGGGTCGCTCGCCGGAGCGGCGCCCGGGGAGTCCCGGGCGAGCGGGGAGCGGGCCGCGGACGCCGTCCTCGCAGCGGCTCCGCCGCTCGCCCCCGGTCCGGGCCCCGCGGACGCCGCGCCGGGCGAGCTCGAGGGGTACTACCGCGAGCTCCTGCGCGAACCCCGGCACGGGAAGTGGATCGCCTGCCCGTGCGAGGACGTCCTCCTGGACGAGGTCGAGCGGGCCGCGCGGACCGGCTACACCGGGGTCGAGGTCGTGAAGCGGTACACGGGGCTCGGCACCGGCCTCTGCCAGGGCCGCTACTGCCTGCCCGACGCGCTCCTCCTCCTCTCGATCCTCGAACGGCGGCCGCCGGCCGAGGTCGGAACGATCACGCCGCGACCGCCGGCGGTCCCGATGCCGCTCGCCGCCCTCGCCGCGCTCTCCGAGGAGTTCCCGCCCGAGGTCGTGCCGTGACGTTCGAGCGCGACCGGTACCGGGCCGTCGTCGTCGGCGCCGGCATCGTCGGCCTGTTCACGGCGTACCGCCTCGCCCGCGCCGGGGCGGGACCGATCCTCGTCGTCGACCGGGGGTTCCTGTCGAACGGGGGCTCCGGTCGCAACGGCGGCGGCGTCCGCCAGCAGTGGGAGACCCGGTCGACCGTGCGGCTGGCGCGCGAGAGCGTGGCGGCGTACCGCGGCTTCGGGCGCGAGTTCGGCTTCAACATCTGGTTCCGCCAGGGCGGCTACCTGTTCCTCGCCGAGACCGACGCGGAGCTCGACCGGCTCGAGCCGGTCCGCCGCCTCCTCGCCGCGGAGGGCCTCCCCGCCCGGCGGCTCGGCGTCGACGACGTCGCCGCCCTCGTCCCCGGCATCGACCGGACGGCGATCGTCGGCGGCTCCTACCTCGGCTCCGACGGGACCCTCTACCCGTTCCCCGCGGTCTGGGGCGTCTACGAGGCGGTCCGGGCGCTCGGCGTCGACGTCGCGCTCGGCGTCGAGGCGCTGGGGGTCACCGTGCGCGACGGCGCGGTCGCCGCCGTCGTCACCTCGCGGGGCCCGGTCGCGACCGGCACGGTCGTGAACGCCGCCGGCGGCTGGTCCGGCGAGCTGTCGCGACGCGCCGGGCTCGACGTCCCGAACGTCGCAACGCGCCACGAGATCCTCGCCACCGAGCCGATGAAGCCGTTCCTCGACCCGATGGTCGTGCGCGCGCGCGACGGCCTGTACTTCAGCCAGACGATGCGGGGCGAGCTCGTCGGCGGCCTCACGGTCCCGCACGCGCCGGGGACGGCGCGCGGGGTGCCGAGCTCGCCGACGTTCCTCGTCACGATGGCCCGCGCCCTCGTCGGCCTCGTGCCGCGCCTCGGCGCCCTCGGCGTCCTGCGCGCGTGGACGGGGTTCTACGACGACACCCCGGACGGCTTCCCCGTGATCGGCGAGGACCCGCGGCTGCGCGGCTTCGTCCACGCGAACGGCTTCGGGGGGCACGGATTCATGCTCGCCCCCGCCGCGAGCCGACGGATCGCGGCGGCGGTGCTCGACGAACCGATCGACCTCGACCCGTCGGAATGCTCGCCGGCGCGGTTCACGACGCCGGCGGCCGCGCGGCCGGCCGAGCGCCTTCAGCTCGGGTGAACCGCCCCGTCGGCCGCCACCGTATTGACCCCCGCCCCCGGTCCCGCGGGCGTGATCGGACGGTTCCCGTGGGACCCGTTCCCGCCGGGGACGCCGGACCCGAAGGGCCCGGACCCGCTCCAGGCGCTCGTCTTCCGATCCGCGGTCAGCGGCGCCGACGCCTACCGGTCGGTGCGCCTCGCCCTCCGGCGGGAGCACGGGGTGCTGCGGGTCGGGAACCGGTTCGTCCCCGACGCGCGGTATCGCGAGGTCGCGTTCGTCTCCATCGGCCACGCGTCGAACTCGATGGCCCTCGGCGCGCTCGCCGTGCTCGATGAGCGCGTCACGCAGGGGTACCTCGCCGGTCCGGCGCCGGTCGACGACGAGGTGCCGTTCCCCGGGATCCAGATTGGCCCCGGCTGGGGTGGCGCGGCCGAGGCGGCGGAGGTCGTCCGGGCGGTCGAGGAGATCGCGGAGCGGCTCCGCGAGTCCGACCTGTTGCTCCTGCTCCTCTCGCCCGGCGCGCTCCGCGCGCTCGGAACCCCGCCGCCGGGGCTCACGGCCGACGGCTTCTCCGATCTCCTCCAGGCGGCGCACGCCCGGGGCGCGAGCGGCCGGGAGGTCGGCCTGCTTGCGCGGGCGCTCGGCGCGGCGGGCGTCGGCGGGGCGCTCGTTCCTCCGTCGATCCGGGCGGACGTGGAGACGCTCGTCGTCGAGCGGGGCGACGGAACGGCGTACGTCGGCGGCGGTCCGACAGTCCCGGTCCGCTCGGTCGAACGGGCCGAATCCCGAGCGACGCTCGAGCGCGTCGGGCTCCTCGAGGCGCTCCCCGCCCCGGCCCGCGACTGGCTCCGGGCCGGCGGCGCCCCGGAGCGGCCGCTGCCGCCGACCGTCCGGCGACCGGTCGTCGTCGCCGGACCGCCGGACGCGGTGCGATCGGCGGCCGACACGACGTTCGACAAGGGCTGGACCGCGCGCCTCGCGTCGCTCGAACTGCGCGAGCCGCCGGCGGCCGCCGCCGACCGGTTCCTCGAGCTCACCGAACGGCTCGTCCGCGCGGAGCCCCCCGGCGGCGAGCGCCGGTCGAAGGGGCTCGCCGCGTTCGCCATGCTCACGCTCGACCTCCCCGAGGGGATCGACGAAGGACCGGCGACCGCCGCCTTCCTCGACCGGGCGAGGAGCCAGCTGCACCGCCGCGAGCTCAGCGTCGGGCTGTTCCGGACGACCGGCGCGATCGGCGACCCGGCGTTCCCTGCCGGGGGGGTCGTCGGCGCACCCGCCGAGCCGGGGGCGACCGACGACCCGCTCGGACCGCGCGCCCAGGCGATGCAGTCCGGGATCACGGACGTCGGCCTGATCGCGGCCGCCGTGCTGCCGCGGCCCCCCTCCGCGCCGGCGTGAGCTCAGCGCGCCGCGGCGGGCGCGTCGGCGTCCGCGGTCTCGAAGTGGCGCTTCAGCGCCATGTACTCCGCGAACGAGATCTGGCGGCGGGCCCGGACCGCCCCCGCCTGCTTGAGCGAGGCGATCTGGTAGGTCCGCAGTAGCTCGGGGACCGGCCGGGCCGCCGGGAGCGACGCGTCCGAGCTGACCGGCGCCGCCGCGATCGGTCGGTCGGGGACCGCGACCACCGGGGCGGCGGGCTCGTCGGCGGGGCGCCGTCCGAGGTGCTCCATCAGCCGGTCGTGCTCGACGGGCGTGATCTCTCCGTCCGCCAGCAGCGCGTCGAGCAGGTCGCGACGTCGGGGGCGGTACGTCTCCACGAGCTCCGTGAGATCGCGGTCCGGGCGGCCGGCCCCCGCGCCCGCGAGCGGCACGCCGACGACCGCGTCGAGGTCGGCGAGGAGCGCCTCGAGCGCCGACTTGAGCTCCGCCGGCGACGGGCCGGCCCCGTCCGCGGACGGCTCGAACCGCACGGCGAAGCGCGCGACGCTGCCGGTCGGTCCGAGCGACCCGACGGGCCGCTCGACCGACAGCTCGAACTCCCGACGACGCGCCGGCACGCCGGCGGACGGGCGCGTCGGGAGAAAACGTACGCCGCGCCGGACCGCCGCCCGGGAGGCGATTCAGTTACCTTTGTTCACTTGGTGTAGGGCAGTAACTATAAATCCGCTCGCGGTCTTCGGGGGGAGAGGATCGGCGATGGAGAACGACCGGAGCCGCCGGCCCGCAGGGCCGGGGGCGGACGGGGTCGACCGGTGCGACGATCGCGACGGGCAGGAGCTCTGTCCCGTGCTCGCGGCCGTCGGCGTCATCGGCACCGAGTGGCGGCTCGCCATCGTCCACCGTCTGCTGGACGGACCACAGCGGTTCAGCGAGATCCTGAAGTCGAACTCTCGCCTCAACGCGAAGACGCTGAGCGCGACCCTCAAGTTCCTCGAGAACCAGGGGGTCGTCCAGCGGACCGTCGTCAGCACGCGGCCGTTCTCGGTCGCCTACTCGCTCACCGAGATGGGCCTCGGGCTCGCTCCCGCCGCGCGCGAGCTCCGGCAGTGGGGCGAGCGGTGGCTGCTCCCGCGTCGGGCCGCCGCCCGATCGGGCGCGCCGGCGCGCCGGACCCCCGTCATCCAGGGGGAGCTCCCGCGTATCGTCGTCGGCGAGACCGCCGGTCACGCCAAGCACTGACCTGGCCCCCGGGCGAACCTGGCACACCCGTCTCTCGGACCGTTTCACCACCCCCCCGTCCGGGGCTCATATAGAGCATCCGGGCTGATTGTACCTGCAGCCACCCCAGGAAAGGTCGCCCCAACATCGCCCAAAGGAGACAGCACCGTGTCTCGGGCGTGCGGGGGACCTTTCCGTCCCCGTTCATTCTCCATCGCCGTCGTGTTTCATCGTTCTCGGGCGCCGGCGACCTTCTGCTCGCCCCCTCGGCTCGCGTCGGCGACCCCGATGCCCCCACGACGACCGTCCCCCGCGCTGTCGCCCCGCTGCCGCGCCCTCGACCCTGGTGGCCCCATGACGCGCGCGAACGGCCGTCCCTCGCCCGTGACCGGACCGCTCGACCCCCGCGGACCGCCCGTCCGCCGCGGGTCCCACCGGACCGGCTCCCCGGCCGACTGACGCCCGCGCCGACCCCATTCCGGGCCGCGAGCGGGAGCCCGGCCGGCGCGACGGCCCCATGGGATCGGTCGGCCGCCAATCACGGGCGGCAGGGAGGCGGGGTCGCGGTGGTGAGATCGTTGGAGCAGAGAGCGGAAGAGATCGCCGGAGCCGAACCCGTTCGTCGCCGAACGTCGCCCAGAGCCCGCCGGTCGAGGTCGGGGCCGTGACCGCCGTCGTACTGCGCTGCGACGGCCCGCCCGGGCTTCGCCGTCGCGGGTATCGATCGCTCGCGCGCGCGATCGACTCGAGCCGCGCTCCGACGGTCGTCGCGTTCGTGACGGTCGTCGGGGACCCGCGCCCCGGGTACCTCATCGCCCCCCGGGAGCTCGTCGACGCGCTCGCGGCCGACCCCGCGGTCCCCGGCGCGTGGAGCGTCACGTCGTGGCCACCGGGGTACGGAGAGCCTCCCCGGGGATGGGCGGCCCGGCGGGCGATCTCCGTGACGACGCCGGACCGTCGGAGCCCCGTTTCCGCGGGGGCCGACGCGCCGGCGCCCGGACCCCGGGTCGGGGCCGGGGAGTGGCTCGCGGTCCAGACGCTCTGGGCCGGCGGTCGGGGGGCCGGCGTGTGGGCCACCCACCGGTGGTGGTACGCGGCTCCGAACCGGGAGGCGCTCCGCGCCCGGTTCGAGGCGGTCTCCACGGCCGTCGCCGGGGCGTGGAGCGACGCGTCGGGCGTCGCCGTCCGTCCCGGGAGACTGGGCCTCGGGGCGCATCGGGACTGGCTCCGCCACGGGACCAGTTCCGTACCCGCTCGTGCCTGGGTACGCGTCGGCCCCGACCGCGCCGACCGTCTGGCCGAACCGGGGTGGATCGGACTCCCCGGGACCGAGGCGGGCCGGAGCGGCCACGCCGTCGTCCTCGGCGCCTCGGGCGCCGGCAAGACATGCTTCCTCGCGGACCGGGCCGCGGACGCGATCCGACGGGGCGGACCGGTCGTCGCGATCGACGTGCACGGGGACCTCGCGCCGTCGATCGTCGCCCGGCTCGGTCCGGCCGAGCAGGCCCGGCTCGTCTGCATCGACCTCGGGGAGCGCCCCGTCTGCGGGGTCGCCGCGATCCCCCCGGGCGCCGCGCCGGAGCGGGCGGCGGCGCACCTCGTCGCCGCGCTGAAGCGGCTCTCGCCGGACGGGCAGGACGTCTACTGGGGGTTCCGGCTCGAGCGGATCTTCGACGCGTTCGTCCGGCTCGTCCAGGAGTCGGGCGGGTCGCTCCTCGACCTCTACGCGCTGCTGACCGACGCGGACCGCCGGGACGCGGCGCGGCTCGCGACCCGCTCGCCCGACCTCGCCCGGTTCCTCGAGGAGCTCGGTCCCGTGGTCCGGCGCACCCCCGACTTCCTGTGGGCCGCCGCGGCCCGCCTCGCCAAGGTCGTCGCGGTCGGCCCGGTCGCGGAGCTCCTCGCCCCGCCGGACGGCGGCCTCCCCGTCGAGCGGCTCCTCCGCGGAGGACGTTCGGTGCTCGTGCGCCTCCCGTTCGCGCAGCTCGGCCCCGAGGCGGCCGGCTTCGCGGCGACGCTGGCGCTCGCCCGCATCTACCTCGGGGTCGCGGCGCTCGACCCCGACGCGCGCTCGCCCGAGCCCGTCACGGTCGTGCTGGACGAAGTGCAGGGGCTGTCGCCCCGCCTCGTCGCCGAGATGCTCGCCGAGGGACGGAAGTTCGCCTTCCGCCTCCTCGTCGCGACGCAGTACCCCGACCGGCTCGCCCCCGAGCTCCGCGCCGCGGTCACCGGGGTCGTCCGCGACTTCGTCGTCTTCCGCACGCCGCGGCCCAGCGCGTCGGTGGCGGGCGCGTGGCTCGGGCTGTCGCCCGGGGAGGCGGAGCGCTCGCTCGCCGACCTCCCGGCGGGCCACGGGTGGGCGCGCGGACCGGACGAGGCGTCGCTGCGGCCGATCGTCCCGTCGGAGCTCCCTCCCCCCGGATCGGCCGAGCGGTGGTCGTCGGCGGTCGAACGGACCCGCGGGGAGTTCTCGCCGCTGCCCTCCGACCCGGCCCGGAGGCTCGACGGGGCGGAGTCGGAGCGGCTACTCCTCGCGGTGCTCGCGGCCGAGGAGGAGGGCCGCCCGCTCGCCGTCGAGGCGGTGGCGGCGGCGGCCGAGCGGATCCCCGGTCCCGCGATCGATGCGGCCGGGGTCGTCGACCGGCTCCGGCCGCTCGAGCGCGAAGGCTGCCTCACGGTCGGGCCGGACGGGCTCCGGTTGACGACGGCGGGGGAGCGACGCCTCGGCCTCGGGGCGCCGACCGGGGCTGCCTGCGAGAGCGCCGAGCACCGGCGGCTGATCCTCGCGGCGTTCCGGTTGTTCGCCCGCCGGGGGCACCGGCTCGAGATCGTGCGCCAGGGCCGGTTCGACACCCGGTTGCCCGACGCACTGTACCGGCAGCTCCCCGAGCGGCTCCGCACCGAGGGCCCGGCCGAGCTCGCCCGCGCCCTCGACCGGCTGCGCGGCGGCTGGGCGTGGCGGTTCTTCGGCGGACGGGACGTCCACGTCGAGGCCGAGGTCTCCGGGGCGTTGCGGCCCGAACGGATCCGGCGGGGCCTCGCCAAGGCGGCGGCCCGCGACGCCTACGCGCTCTTCGTCGTCAGCGACAGCCATCGGGCGGCGCGCGTGCGCGCGACCGTCCGCCGCCTCGGGGCCGGGATCGACCGGGCCCAGGTCTGGACCCTGGCCGCTCCTCGGGGGTTGCCGCCCCTCGCGAGGGAGCGCGGCCCGGGGACCGGCGCACCGTAAACGTCCCGCGGGGCTCGGGCCCGCGGATGCGCGCGTTCGTCGCGATCGAGGTTCCGCCGCCGGGAGGGGGTCCGCCCGGCGCCGGGCGCGCGCCCGACCACCTCACGCTCCGGTTCCTCGGAGAGATCGCGCCGGATCGGACGGCGCCGATCGGTGACCGCCTCGCCGCCGTGGCGACCCGTCATCCGCCGTTCGACCTCCGGATCGAAGGGGTCGGCGCGTTCCCGTCGGACGCCGCGCCGCGGGTCGTCTGGTTCGGCGCGACCGTCGGCCGGGAGGCGGCGACCCGACTGGCGGAGGAGGTGCGGGCCGCGCTGCGGGGGGAGGGGGACGCCCCGCCCGAGGGACCGTTCGTCCCCCACGTGACCTGGTTCCGCGTGCGGTCGGCGGACGACCGGCGCGCCGCGCTCGACGCGATCGCGGGGCGTCGTCCCGTGCCGCCGCCTCGCTCGGTCCGCGTGGAGGAGTTCCTCCTCAAGGAGAGCGTGCTCGGACGGGGGGGCGCCGTCCACCGGACGCTCGCTACGTTCCGGCTCGGGGGCGCGTCCGGCGCGGGGGACCCCTCCGCGAGCGGCCCGACGTCGCCACCGCCGTGACCCCGCCGAGGAGAGCGGGCGCGGCACCGTTCAGCCGCCGATCGCGCTCGGGAACGGTTAAACGCCATCCGGCCCGTCCGGGTCGAACCCCGTTCGACGCGGGGCTCCGGGGGGGATATCGTGACGCTCCGGTGGCCGGTCGGACGCGCGGTCGCCGCCGTCGTCGTGCTCGCGCTCATGCTACTGGCCGGGGGCCCGGCGAGGAGCGCGGCCCCGGCGACGGGACCGGCCCCGTTCGGGGCGATGGTCGCGGGCGGCTGCACGACCGCCCCCGCCAACGACACGCCGTCCGGGACGCTCTCGATCGACGGAGGCCCGCTCGCGGCGAACGCGAGCACGGGCGTCCCGATCGACTACTCGTTCCACTTCGACGTGCGGATCTACCACGAGGCCACGAACGAGACGGTCCTCTTCGAGTGCGAGCGCGGGACGGTGAACGTGACGACGGGGCCGTCGGGCGACTTCGCGTTCGGCCCGGTCGTGCCGCCGCTCGACTGCACCAAGGTACCGGGGTACTGCCTTGCGTTCTCGGGGCCGTTCTCCCCGGTGTCGATCGCCCCGGCCGGCCCCGCACCGGCGGGATACGCGGTCTCGGTCTCGGGCGGGCCGTCCGTCTACTCGGTCGACTACGTCGACGAGCTCGCCTCGGTCGCGATCTCGCCGGGCGGGACGACGTTCACGGCGTCCCCCGGGGAGCCCGTCCCGTTCGTCGCCGACGGCCGGATGGCGAACGGGACCGCCACCCCGCTCGCCCCGGCGTTCGCCTGGACGCTGAACGGGAGCGGCTGGTCGTTCTCGGGGCCCGCGACCGGCGCCGAGGCGTCGGTCGTGGCGGTCGCCGGCGCCGCGGTCGGGACCCTGTCGGTCGTCGCCTCGGCCCGGTCGGGGAGCGTCCTGCTCTCGACCCCTCCCGCCGTCGTGACCTTGATCGCCCAGCCGACGGCGATCGAGACCGCGGAGCTCTCCCGGACGACGATCGACGCCGGGTCGACCGTCGCCGTCCGCCTGAGCGGCGTCGGGGCCGCCGGCTTTGCCTACACCGCCAAGGTCGACCCGGGGCTCGACCTCGCCCCGGTGGTCGCCCCGTGCGGCGTCGACCCCGGCACCGGGGGGACGGTCGACGTGAGCTGCTCGGCGAACGTCACGTACCCGGACCCCGGGATCGCGCAGCCGACCGGGCGGCTGACGAACGGCTACTCCTCCTCCCTCTGGCAGTTCCCGGACGTCACCGTCGACGCCGCGCCCGTCCTCTCGGTCGACCCCGCGGCGCCGATCGGCTACGTCGACGTGCCGGTCCCGGTCGTCGTCGCCGCGGCGAACGGGACGGGCACCGTGCCGTTCGCCCGCGCCTGCCTCTCGGTCGTCCTCGAGCCGACCGACTGCCTCACGAGCCCCGGTCCCGACTGGCGGTTCTCCCCGAGGTTCCCGACGCCCGGGACGTACGCGGCCGTCGCGTGGGCGATCGACGCGGACGGGGAGAACGCCTCGGTCGCGTTCTCGGTGTCGGTCGTCGCGCCGCTCACCGTCGGACCGATCGGCGTGGGGCCGGCGAACCTCACCGCGGGGAGCGTCGTCGACCTCTCGGCGACGATCGCGGGCGGCGACCTGCCGCTCCGGTACTGGTGGAACGGGTCGGACGTCAACGGATCGATCCTGGCCGGTCGGACGACGGTCGACGGCGCCCTCTCCACCGACTTCGTTCCCCCCGCCGCGGCGTCGGTGACGGTGACGCTCACGGTCGTCGACGCCCTCGGCACGCTCACGGAGGCGGAGCGGCTCCTCGCCGTCGCCCCAGCCCCCGCGATCACGATCGCCGCATTCGGCCCGCCGCCGTCCCCGGAGCCCGTCGCGGGCCGGGCGTTCGACGTCGGCTGGAAGGCGTACGACCGGTCGGGGGCCGCGGTCGTCGGCTTCGGGGCGGCGGCGACGGTCAGCCTCTCCGAGGACGGCCGGCCGATCGACGGGACCGTCAACGCCTCCGGGCTCGGACCCCTCGCCTCCCTCGGCGTCGGGCTCTACGGCCTGCCGGCGGGGGCGTGGGAGGCCGGCGCCGTCGAGCTGTCGGTCGCCGAGACGACCGCCGGCACCCTCACGGTCGCCCTGGCGGGGGCGGCGCTCCCCGGCCCGGTCGCCCCGGTCACCGTCGTCGTCGTCCCGGACGGGACGCACCTTCGACTGTTCGACCCGGTCGTGGCGGACGCCGGCGCGCGGGCGAACGCGACGTTCTGGCACCTGTCGGACCGGTACGGCAACCCGGCCCCCGGCGCGTTCGTGACCGTCCGCCTTCGCTGGTCGGGGGCGAGCCGCTCCACCGTCGAGCCCGCGGTCGTCGGCGCGGACGGCACGACCGGGGTCTGGGTGAACTACTCGGCGCCCGGCGCCGGGGGCGCGAACGTGACGGTGCTCGACGCGGCGGGCGACGTCCTCCTCGGACCGATCTCGATCCCCGGGCTGCCGACGGCCCCCGCGATCAGCTCGACGGCCGTGACGCTCGGCGCCGCCGTCCCGGTCGGCGCCCTCGGCGCCGCGTGGTCCGGGATCGTCGCCCGGCGGGCGCGGCGGCGCGCGCTCGTTCGCACCGACGACGAGGAGCTCCGCCGCCTCGCGGAGGGTCGGGGCCAGGCGGTCGAGCTCGTGCGGCGCGCCGGGGCGGCGGACCTCGACGAGATCGCGGCCGCCTGGCGCCCGGCCCCGGCGCCGCCCGACCTCGCGGAGTGGATCGCGTCTCTCGTGGCGGACGGGACCCTCGGCGCGCGCGTCGGCGACGACGGACGGGCCCGGTTCTGCCTCGCGCCGTCGCGGCCGTCCGGCCCGGTCGTGACGGTCGACGCGCAGGCGCTCGACCTCGCGCTGAAGCGCCGCGACGAGGCGCTCGACGACGACCCGCCGGACGGGTAGGGCGCGCTACGACGGCTCGCGCCCGACGAGGTCGTAGTACCGGTACGCCGCCTCGCCGGCGCCGAAGCAGTACCGCAGCTGGGTAAACCCCTGCTTCAGCTCCGCCGCGGCGGCCGCGACGTCGGCCGGCGGCCGGTTCCGGTGGAGGAGGTCGTCGAACAGCTCCGCGATCCGCTCCATCTCGCGCGGGCCCATCCCGAGGCGGGTCACCTCGGGCGTCCCGAGGCGCACGCCGCCCGGCTGCTTCGGGCTCTTGTCCCCGGGCAGGAGGTTCTTGTTCGAGATGATCCCCGCGTCGGCGAGCCGTCGGGCGACCGCCGCGCCGCCCCCCTCGCGCTCGACGCGCACGGCGATCGTGTGCGAGCGGGTGAACCCGAGGTCGGCGGCGAGGACGTCAAAGCCGCGGCCGTGCAGCGCCGATGCGAGCGCGCGGGCGTTCTCGACCGTCCGGTGCGCGTACTCCCGGCCGAACTCGAGGTGCTCGGCGAGGCTGACGGCAAGCGCCGCCATCGCGTTCAGGTGGTGGTTGCTCGTCACGCCGGGGAACGCGCCGGACTGGAGGCGGGCGGCGAGCTCGGGCGGGAGCCCGTCGCCGAGGAGGATCCCGTGCTGCGGGCCGGGGAGCGTCTTGTGCGTCGAGGCGCTCACGACGGAGCACCCCTCGCGCAGCGGGTCCTGGAACTCCCCGCCCGCGATCAGCCCGAGGACGTGCGCGGCGTCGTACCAGCCCCGGGCGCCGATCTCCTCGAGCGTCGGCCGCAGCTCGTCGATCGGCATCGGGAACAGGAACAGGGAGAGCCCGAACAGGCACGTCTTCGGGCGGACCGCCCGCAGGATCTCGCGGGTGCGCGGCACGTCGATCGTCATCCGCGCCGCGTCCCAGGCGTAGTAGACCGGCTTCACCCCGCGCAGGCCGAAGGCGCCGAAGGCGGCGCTCGAGATGTGCGCCCCGTCCGCGAGGCGGCTCGTGCCGACGAGCTCCCCCGGTTCGGTGAGCGCCTTCAGGACCGCGAGGTTCGCGACCGTACCCGACGTCGGACGGACGTCGGCGAACGAGCATCCGAACAGACGCCGGGCGAGGTCGAGGCAGACGGTCTCGACCTCGTCGACCTGCTCGTTCCCCTCGTAGTAGCGCTCCCCGGGCAGCCCCTCCGCGTACCGGCTGTGGAGGTCGGAGATCAGCATCTCCTTCGCGTACGGCGAGAGCAGGTTCTCGCTCGCGATCAGCGGAATCGCCCGTTCGAACCGGGTCGAGTGCCGCCGCACCGTCTCGCGCAACCGCCGGACGGTCGCGGCCATCTCGCCCGGGTCGGGCGGCGTCCCCCCCACCCCCCGGTTGCCAGTGGAACCGGCCATCGCCCAACCTTCCCGAACCGGTCCCCGGACCGGCCGGCGCGTCCCCACCCGCTCGCGTCCATATAGGGAGCCGGGGTCTCCCGGCCGCGATGCCCGCGGCGGCTCCGCCCGACCGCCCGTGGCCGGTCCGTCGCACCTTCTACGTACCGTACCACGACGTCGACGTGCTCGACCACCTCAACCACGCCGCGTACCTGCCGATGATGGAGACGCTGCGGTGCGACTACTACCTCCCGATGCTCCCGTCGCGCGACCCGGCGTCGCTCGACATCATCATTGCGGAGGCGACGTGCCGCTACCTCGCCCCGGTCGCCTACGGCACGGAGCTCGAGGGGGAGGTGGCGCCCGCCCGACCGCTCGGACGGACGAGCTTCGTGCTGCTGTACCGCTTCCGCGACCGGTCGACCGGCGCGGTGAGCGCGCGCGGCCGCACCGTGATCGTGGCGTACGACTACCGGACGAACGCGAAGAAGGAGATCCCGCCGGAGCGGCGCGCCCGCCTGGAGCGGGACGCGATCGACCCGGCGTCGGAGGGGTGGCCGAGCGGCCGCTGACCGTCTCCACTCGCAGCGGGGGGGTGGGGGTCCCGGCTAGAAGCCGGGGTGCGTCGGCGGCCCGCGGGGGAGCGGCGGCGGCCACGGGAGCGGCGCCACGAACTCCGGCGAGTCGACGACCGTCTCGACGCGGTAGAGCGCGCCCGAGCCGCGGAGCGCCTCGTGGACCCGGGCGAGCATCTGGCGGAACTCCTCGACGGTCTCCCACTCGAAGGAGAGGTCGTGGGGTCCCCGGACGAACGACAGCCCGGTGGCGCGCTGGATCCGGTCCGCGATCTCGAGGGGGGTGACGTCCCCCGGTGCGAAGTAGAGGTCGATGTGGCTGCGCATACGTTCCGCCGAACGAAAGACGCCCGCCCCCCGTACTTTAACCTGCGGGCCCGGGGGCCCGCGGCGTGCTAGGCCAGCAGGATTGCCGCCCGGACGGATCGCGCGGAACCCCCGCAGGCTCCTCAGCCCCGTCGCCCCGCCAGCGTCGACGGGTCACGGTAAGGCTGCTCCCGTCAGGACCTGACCCGGTGCCCGTGATGGATACCCGCTAGGGCGCTCCTCCGAGCGCTCGTCGCGGGACCCGCGGCCCGGCGGAACAGGGCGTCGACGGAGCCACGCGAGACGCGCCACTCGTCCGGACGTCGTTCCTGCCTGTCACCCCCGCTAAGGACGGTTTCGGTGTGTAAGGGGACGCCCAACCCCCCGGTCAAGCCTAGCGGCAGCACGACGCCGGGTCTCGTACATAGCCCTTGGCTAGCGCGCCGCCGCCGGCCGGGCCCGCTACCGGATGTGCTCGAGGCTGAACGAGCCGAGGTTGAACGACCGCTTCGTGAACGTGTAGCCGACCCAGCTGCGCGCCTGGGCGTCGCCGATCCCGCGCACCGCGAGGAACGTCTTCATCTGCTCGATCTTGAGGTTGATCGAGCCGTCGACCATGTGCTCGAGCGTCTCCATGTCCGACTCCGAATGCATGCCGCTGTCGAGGACGTAGTAGCCGACGGCGCTGTCGAGCTTGCGCCGCCCGATGAACGGCTGGAGGAAGCGGAACGTCGCCGTCGCGTCCAGGTACGCCGTGATCGTCGACACCGACTCGAAGATGAGCCGGTACGTCGGGTAGTGCTCCTTCAGCTCCTCGGCGAAGCCGTTCACCGACTGCGCGAGCTGGTCGAGGACCCCCTTGTCGGTCGACGAGAGCAGGCGCACCCCCGGGCTCGAGGCGCTCGAGCCGACGGAGCGCGAGTAGAGGTCGACGTACCGGAGCATCCCGTTCTTCTCGGCGTCCGCAAAACCGGGGAAGAGGCCGGCGAGGTCCTCGCGGACCTGGAGGTGCGTCTTGTCGGTGACGACCCAGATCGACGGGATCCCGACCTTCAACCCCTCGACGGAGAACAGCCGCGCGAGGACGTCCTTGCCCGTGTGGGCCGGGCCGTTGATCATCACCTGGACGCCGGGCGGGAAGCCGCCGAACAGCAGGTCGTCGAGCCGGCGGATGCCGCTGCGGACCTTCGCGGACCGGGCGTCGGCGACGCTCTCCTCGTGCATCCGGTCCGCCTCCGCCTCGGCGGCGCGCCCGCCGAGCCGCTCGAGCTCCTGGACCCGCTCCCGCAGCTGGGTCTCGCGCGCCTTCAGCTCCGCCTCCTTCTGGGAGAGCTCGTGGCGCAGGTCCTCCAGCCGCTGCGCCTCGCTCACGGCGACGGTCGTCCCGGTCGCGTTCAGGCCGCGGCGGATCTCCTCGAGGCGGCGGGCCTCGATGTCGAGCGCCTGCCGCCGGGTCTGCAGCTGCTGGTCGTAGGCGGAGAGCTCCCGCTCCTTGAACTCGATCGGGCCCCGTCGCCGCTCGACCTCCTCGGCGCTGATCCGGATCTCCTCGAACTTCGCGCGCAGCTCGTTCTCGCGGGCGACGAGGTCGCGCTGGCGCTGGGCGATCTCCTCGAGGCGTCGGGTCGCCTCGGCGTCGGTCGCGCCGGCGCGGCCGGCGGAGAGCGTCTCGCGCTCGCGCGCCTGCTCCGCCTCGGCGACCAGCCGCCGGACCTCCCCTTCGAGCTGGACGACGCGCCGCCTCAGCTCGGTCTCCCGCTCGATGTACTCGTGCTCCCGGTCGGCGAACTCCTCGCGCAGGCGGGCGTCCGGCTCCGGCGCCCGCGGGCTCGGCGCGGCCGGCGCCGCGGGGGGCGCGCCCGCGTCGACCGGGCCGGCCGGCGCGGGGCCCCCGCCGAGCGCCTCCAGGCGCTGGCGGAGCTCGGCGATCTCCGTGTCCTTCTCGCGGAACGCCGTCTCCCGCTCCTTCGCCTCGCGCGAGCGGACGTACTTGATGACGGCGATCGACCCGCGCTTGACGTGCTCGACCTGGTCCTCGAGGGTCTTGCGGCGGGCGCGCTCGTCGTACAGCTGGCGCTGGAGGTCCTGGACCTCCTCGATCATCGCGGCCGGGTCAAACTGGTCGGACTTCACCCGGTCGAGCAGGCCCGTGAGCCACCGGACGACCGTCTCCTCGCGCTCGGCGACGGTCCCGTCCCCCGGCCCCTCGGGGCCGCCGCGTCGGGCGCCCGCGTCGGCGCCGACCGCGGGGGCGCGGGCCGGAGCGGCCGCCGACGCGGCGGGGTCGTCCGACGCCTGGATCCACTCCTCCATCGCGCGGTCGTCGCCGTCGACCCACTTGCGCAGGACGTCGGCGGAGCCCTTCGGGGCGATCGCGACCTTGCGTCGGCGGGGACGGTCGGTGCGGCTCACGATGCCGGCCCACTGCTCGACGAGCCGGTCGGATTCCGCGCCGGTCCGCTCCGCGGCGGGCGCCGCGCCGGCGCCGAGGATCGTCTCCCGCTCGGGCGCGTCCGCCCCGAACCGCTCGAGCTCGGGGGCGGAGAGGCCCCGGACCGCGTCCGGCGTCGCGTAGCCGGCCTCGACGAGCCGGCGGGCGGTCTCCGGGCGCAGGCCGAGGGTCCGGATCAGCTCCCGCTCGGGGGCGTCGGGGCTCGACGCGGGGGGGGCGCTCTCCGTCGAGCCGTCCATGGGTTCCGGACCGTTCCTAGCGCGGCGTAGGGTCATAATATGTCCCTCGGACCGCCGGCGGCCGGAGCGCGTACCGCCGGTGGCAGGTGACGGCCTAAATACGGTCCGGCCTCAAGTTCGGCGTGGACCGGCAGGCGCGCGTCGAGCGGGTCGTCCGCCATACGGTCGAGGTGCTGACCGCGGAGGAGGTCGGGGCGCTGTTCGAGCGCTCCGAGCGGCCGCGCGCGTACATCGGCTTCGAGCCGTCCGGGGCGCTCACCGTCGCCCACCTCATCACCGCCCGCAAGATCCGCGACCTCGCGGACGCGGGATGCGACGTCACCGTGCTGCTCGCCGACTGGCACGCGTGGATCAACGACAAGCTCGGCGGCGACCTCGGGCGGATCGACGCGGCCGGCCGCTCGATGCAGGCGACGTTCGAGGCGCTCGGGGCCGACCCGGCGCGCGTCCGGTTCCGGTGGGCGCACGAGCTGGTCGGCGCCTCCGACTACTGGGCGCGGGTCGTCCGCGTCGCGAAGGCGACGTCGCTCGCCCGGACCAAGCGCGCGATGTCGATCATGGGGCGGGGCGAGGAGGAGTCGAGCCTCGACTCGTCAAAGCTGTTCTACCCGTCGATGCAGGCCGCGGACATCTTCGAGCTCCCCGTCGACCTCGCGTACGGCGGGATCGACCAGCGCCGCGCCCACGTGCTGGCGCGGGAGGTCGCGCACCACTACGGCTGGCTCGTGCCGGTCGCCGTCCACACGCCGCTCCTCTCGTCCCTCAAGGGCGGCGGCCGGATGGACCCGGTCGAAGGGCTGGTCGAGGGGAAGATGTCGAAGTCGGACCCGGGGTCGTCGATCCGCATCCCGTCGTCGACGGCCGAGATCGCGGCCCGCGTCGCCGCCGCGTTCTGCCCGGCGAAGGTCGCCGACGGAAACCCCGTCGTCGAGGCGGTCCGGTTCATCGTCCTCCCGTGGGAGGGCCGGCTCGCGATCGACCGCGCCCCGAAGCACGGCGGTCCGGTCGAGTTCGCCTCCGAAGGAGAGTTCCTCTCCGCGTGGACGGCCGGCGGGATCCACCCCCAGGACCTCAAGGCGGCGGTCGCGGCGGCGCTCGACCGGCTAGTCGCGCCGGCGCGCGCGCACTTCGAGCGCCACCCCGAGCTCGCCCCGGCCGCCGCGACCGCGCCCCCGACCGCCGAGGACGGCCCGGCGGCGACGCGCACCCGTTAAATACGAAGGCCCGTACCGAGCCCCACCCGTGAGCCGAGGATCCCCTTCCGGGGGGTTCCGCTGACGCGAGGTACCATGGCGCGACCGATCTACGTGCGATTCGAGACCCCGAACGACCTCGCCGACAAGGCCCTGCAGCTCGTGCAGATCGCGAGCGAGACGGGGAAGGTCCGCGTCGGCACGAACGAAGTGACGAAGTCGAGCGAGCGCGCGGAAGCGAAGCTCGTCGTCATGGCCGAGGACGTCGACCCGGTCGAGATCCTCGTCCACATCCCGATGCTCTGCGAGGAGAAGCGGATCCCGTACGTCTACGTCCCGAAGAAGCAGCGGCTCGGCCAGTCGGCCGGCCTTTCGAAGTCCGCGGCGAGCGTGGCGATCGTCGAGCCCGGGGACGCGAAGGGGCTGCTCGAAGAGATCGCGAACAGCTTCCCGACCCTGAAGAAGTAAGGGGAGCCGGGGCGGGAGGGCGCGATGCCGGAAGAGAAGGGCTCGCCGGCCGAGGTCGTGGAGCTGGTCGGACGGACCGGCATGGCGGGCGAGGCGACCCAGGTGAAGGTCCGGGTCCTCGCCGGTCGCGACCGCGGCAAGATCATCACGCGCAACGTCGCGGGGCCGATCCGGCTCGGGGACGTCCTGATCCTGCGGGAGACGGCGCGCGAGGCGCGCAAGCTCTCGGTCCGGTAGGAGGCTCGATGGTCGTCAAGCGCCAGTGCTCGTTCTGCGCCCGGGAGATCGAGCCCGGCACCGGCACGATGTTCGTCAAGCGCGACGGCACCGTCTTCCACTTCTGCTCGTCGTCGTGCCGCAAGCAGCAGCTCGTCCTCGGGCGCGTCGGCCACCGGTTCAAGTGGACCCGCGCGCACGAGCTCAAGCGCGCCGCCGAGCGGTCGAGCGCGGAGCGGGCGCCCGCCGCGAAGCCGGTCAAGGCGTCTCGGCCGTCGCGGCCGCGGCCCGCCGACCGGAGCCCCGCGCCGCCGTCCGCCCCAGCCGAAGCGGCGTCGGCCGCCCCCGCGGCCGCCGCACCGCCCGCCGCCGCGGCGCCCAAGCCCCGGGCGCGCAAGCCGCGGGCTGCGACGCCGCCGGCCGCTCCCGAAGCATAGGTGGACCCGCTCCCGGCCCGTGCCGGTGGAACGGAATCGGTAAGCATCCTGCCGGCGCGCCCCCTCGCGTGACGCCGCCGCCCCGATGGGTCTCGGCGACCGATCTCGCCGAGCAGGCGTTCTGCCCCCGTTCGTTGTACTACCGGCGACGCGCGCCCGACGCCCCCGAGAGCCCGAGCGAGGCGGCCGGCCGCCAATACCACGCCCGCGTGCTCGGCGCGGAGCGCCGGCGCTCGGAGCACCCGGTGGCGTACTGGCTCGGCGTCCTCGTCGGGGTCGGGATCGTGGCCCTGGCGGTGGTCGCGGCGGTGCGTCCGTGATCGCCCTCGTCGACGTGCTCCTCGCCGGTGCGGGGGTCGTCGTCGCCGGCGCGAGCGCGCTCGAGATCGCGCGCCGGCACCGCGAATCCCGTTGGGGCCGCCTCGAGGCGATCGACGCCGGACGGGCCGAGACGCTGCGGTCGGAGCGGTACCGGCTCGTCGGCCGTCCGGACGCGCTCCGGCGCGCGCCGGACGGACGCCGTATCCCGATCGAGGTGAAGCGCCGGACGGCCCCTGCTGGCGCGCCGTACCGGTCGCACGTCGTCCAGGTGTGGGCGTACTGCCTTCTCGTCGAGGAGGTCGACGGTCGACCGCCGCCGTTCGGCGTCCTGCGCTACTCGGACCGGGAGATCCTCGTCCCGTGGGACCGGGCGGCCCGCGCCGCGGTGATCGCGCTCCGGCGCGAGGTGGAGGCGCCGTACGACGGCCGCGCCACGCCGAGCCCGGGGCGGTGCGCCCGATGCCGGTGGGCGGAGCGCTGCGACGCGCGGGCCGTCCCGGCGTAATCCCGCGGCCCGAACTCAGGCCCCGCGTCCGGACGGTCGATCCCGGGGGCGCGTCGGCCGGGGTCGGAGCGGCCGCGGAAGGACGAGCGTCCCTTCGTCCGGATCACCGAGGACGAGCGAGCGGCCCGCGAGGTGCTCGCGGCCCGTGTACGCGCACATCACCGCGTCGAGCTCGTCGTGGCCGATCGCCCGATGCTCGACCGAGCCGGAGAAGCCGAACCGTACCGTCGATCGCCGCAGCCGCTCGACCCCGGCGCCCTTGCGGGGGAGGCCGAGCACGTCCTGCGCTCCGCCCGGGTACGCCTCGATCACGGGGAGCGGCTCGGCCCGGAGGCGCGCGCCGAGGTCGATCCCCCGTCGGGTGAGTAGGCGCATCGGGCCGAGGGTCACGGGGAAGAACCGGATCCCGAGCTCGAGGAGGGCGCGGTCGCACGCCCGCAGGTGCGGCGGGCCCGGTACGTCGAGCGAACGACGGCCCCGGGGGAGGGAGAGCGGCGCGTCGATCGCCACGATCGACGGGCGGGCGTCGCGCACCGCGTCCAGGATCTCCGCGTCGTCGCCGAGGATCCGCGTCGCCGTCCGGAGCCCCGGGCCGAGGCGGCAGAAGCCGGTGTCGCGGTGCGGGCTACCGGCGAGGTCGAGCCCGACCGCGGGACGGTTCGTCGCCGACCGGCGTCCGGGCACGGGCGCGGGAACGGGTGCGCCGCGAAAACCTTACCCGCCCGGCCGCCTCGGCCGGCCGATGGCGGAAGGGAACGTCGAGCGGACCCTCGTGCTGGTGAAGCCGGACGGGGTCCGTCGCGGGGTCGTCGGCGAGATCGTGTCGCGGTTCGAGCGCAAGGGGCTCAAGATCCTCGCCGCGAAGATGCTCCGCGTCACGCCCGAGCTCGCCCAGCGCCACTACGCCGAGCACCAGGGGAAGGCGTTCTATCCGGCGCTCATCCAACACATCACGAGCGGCCCGACGTTCGCCCTCGCGCTCGAGGGACGGTCGGCGATCTCGGTCGTGCGCCTCCTGACCGGCGCGACGAACCCGCAGCTCGCCGCCCCGGGCACGATCCGCGGCGACTTCGGTCTCGGCCTCACCCCGAACCTCGTCCACGCGTCGGACTCCCCCGACGCCTCCGCCCGAGAGCTCGCCCTGTTCTTCCCGCCGGAGGAGCTGCTCGCCTACTCGCGCGTCGGCGAGGAGTACTCGTAGGCCGATGGGCCCGTCGTCGCTCGACCGCGCGGCGCGGGCGCTGGCGGCCGGGGAGCTCGTCGTCTTTCCGACCGACACGCTCCTCGGGCTCGGCGCCCGGGCGGGCGACGCCGATGCGGTCGCGGCGCTCGCCGAGGCGAAGGCCCGGCCGGGCGCCCAGCCGCTCTCGGCGGCGGTCAGCTCCCTGGAGGAGGTCGAGCGGTACGGACGCCTCGCGCCGCCGGCGCGCGCGTTCGTCCGACGCCACCTCCCCGGCCCGTACACGATCCTCCTCGCGCCGACCGCCGAGGCGCGACGGTGGCTCGCTCCGGCGGTCTCGGGCGGCCCGACGATCGGGCTGCGCGTCCCCGACCACCCGGTCGCCCGCGAGCTCGCCCGGCGCGTCGGGCCGGTCGTCGCCACCTCGGCGAACCGCCACGGGGCCCCGCCCGCCCGCTCGGTCGCCGAGGCACGACGCGCGTTCGGCCGCGCGGTGCGCGTCTACCTTCCCCCGACGCCCGCGCCGTCCGGACGCCCCTCCTCGATCGTCGACCTGACGGGAGGTCGGCCCCGGCCGGTCACGCGCCCATGAGCCCCCCGGCCCGGTACCCCGAGCATCTCGAGCAGTGGCGCAACGCCGCGCGCATCGCGGCGGAGGCGCGCGAGCTCGGCGTGCGGCTCGCGGTCCCCGGGGCGACGCGTCTCGCGATCGCGGAGGCGATCGAGGGTCACATCCGGGCCGCCGGGGCGGAGCCGGCGTTCCCCGCGAACCTCTCCCGGAACGCGGAGGCGGCCCACTACACGCCCGACGCGGACGACCGCGCGGAGCTCGTCGAGGGGGATCTCCTGAAGGTCGACGTCGGCGCCCACCTGGACGGGGCCGTCGCGGACACCGCGGACACCGTCGAGGTCGGCGGTCCCCGGCGGCTCGCCCACCTCGTCGGCGCGGTCCACGACGCGGTCGACGCCGGCGTCGCCGCCGTCCGCCCCGGCGGGCCGGTCGACGACGTCAGCCGCGCGATCGCCCAGGCGATCCGGGCGCGCGGCCTCAAACCGGTCGTCGACCTCACCGGCCACACCATCGAGCGCTACCTCCTGCACGCGGGCAAGGCGATCCCGAACGTCCCGGGCGCGACCGACGCTGTCTTCGTCGAGGGGGAGGTCGTGGCGATCGAGCCGTTCGCGACGAACGGCGTCGGACGGATCGACAACGGCCCGTTCGGCCACATCGTACGGTTCCGCCGGCCCCCGGCCCCGGGCGACCCGGTCCTCGCGTCGCTCTTCGACCGGTTCCGCACGCTGCCGTTCACCGCCCGGTGGGCCCGTTCCGACGACGAGCGGCGCGCCCTCGAGCGCGCCCGGCGGTCGCTGCAGAGCTATCCGATGTTCGTCGAGCGCGCGGGCGGGCTCGTCGCCCAGGCCGAGCACACGATCCTCGTCGGGCCGGACCGGGCGGAGGTCCTCTCCGTCGCGCGGACGGCGTGAGCCGGCGCGCCGACCGCCGGCCACGCCGGCGATTGCCGAACTCCCCGCACGTCTCCGGCAAAATGTAAATACCCACGGCCCCGGTTCCGCGGTGGTGATGTCCGAGAGCACGGCGGCGCCGGCGGCGCCCCCGCGCGCCGGCCGCCGAAAGCCGGGGACCCCGGCGGCGGCCGCCCGGCGCCGCGAGGATGCGACCGATCGCCTCGGGCGGCTCGCCGTCGAGCTCTCGCGCTTCTACGGCGGCAAGATCGAGACGGTGCCGAAGGTGCCGGTCCGCTCGCTCCACGACTTCTCGCTCTGGTACTCGCCCGGCGTCGCCGCGGTGTCGCGCGCCCTCCACCAGGACCCGGACCTCTCGTTCGAGCTCACCGGGCGGTGGAACACGGTCGCGATCGTCACCGACGGCTCCCGCGTCCTCGGGCTCGGCGACATCGGGCCGGTCGCGGCCCTCCCCGTGATGGAGGGGAAGGCGCTCCTGTTCAAGTTCCTGGGTGGCGTCAACGCGGTCCCGGTGCCGATCCGGGTCGCATCGCCCGACCAGCTGATGTCGACGGTCGAGGCGATGGCGCCGGCGTTCGGCGGCATCAACCTAGAGGACATCGCCTCCCCGAAGTGCTTCGGGATCCTCGAGGAGCTCTCGAAGCGGCTCGAGATCCCGGTCTGGCACGACGACCAGCTCGGCACCGCGGCGGCGACGGTCGCGGGCCTCCTGAACGCGCTCGCGCTGACCCACCGCACGGTGCGGGAGTGCCGGACGGTCCTCCTCGGCGCCGGCGCGGCGAACCTGGCGACCGCCCGCCTCCTCCTCGCGCTCGGGCACGACCCGCACCGACTGTCGCTCGTCGACCGGGAAGGGATCCTGCACGCCGAGCGGGACGACGTCGACGAGCTGATGCTCCGCAACCCGTGGAAGTACCGCCTCGCGCTCAAGACGAACGGCGGCGGCCGCGCGGGCGACCTCGCGGCGGCGGTCGACGGCGCCGACGTCCTCGTCGCGGCGTCGACGCCGACGCCCGGCGCCGTCCGGCCGGAGCACGTCCGGGCGATGGCGCGCGAGCCGATCGTCTTCGCGCTCGCGAACCCGGACCCCGAGATCTGGCCGGAGGCGGCGCGCGCCGCCGGCGCCGCGATCGTGGCGACCGGGCGCAGCGACTTCCCGAACCAGGTGAACAATTCGCTCGTCTTCCCCGCCGTGTTCCGGGGTGTGCTCGACGCCCGGGCGCGGTCGATCCCGGACGAGATCGTCCTCGCCGCCGCCCGGGAGCTCGCCCACGGGGCGGAGCGCCGCGGCCTGACCGCGCACCACCTCCTCCCGACGATGGAGGAGCCCGAGGTGTTCCCCGAGGTCGCCGCCGCCGTCGGGGACGCGGCGGTGCGCCTCGGGATCGCCCGGCACCGCCTCTCGCACGACGAGTTCCTCGAGCGGGCCACGACCCTGATGGGGCGCTCCGCCCGCCTCGTCCGCGCGCTCGCGCGCGCGGGTCTCACCTCGCCGATGCCGCGCGCCTCCGCGACCCGTCGGAGGGGCGCATGACGCCCGACGAGCCGGCCGCGGGGGACGGGGCCGCGGTCCCGGCGCCGGCGGCGCCGATCCACCTGCGACCGGCACGGGTGCCCGACGTCCCGACGATCGTGCCGCTCCTTTTGCGGCTGAAGCGTCTCAACGAGGAGTTCGACCCGCTCCTCAAGGTCCGGGACGACGCGGAGGCGCAGGCGGCCCAGGTCCTCCGGCAGCAAATCGCCGACCCGAAGGCGGTCGTCCTGGCGGCGGAGGGGATCGGGCCGGACATCGGCAAGGTCGTCGGCTTCGTGCGGGCGGTCGTCCGGGAGCGTCCGTTCTACGCGCCCGAGTACGAGGGGGTGATCCTCGACATCTACCTCCTGCCCCTCTACCGCCGGCGTGGCGTCGGGGAGTTCCTGCTGCGCGAAGTCTCGGACGCGTTGAAGGCGAAGGGGGCGGGGATCGTGACCGCGGAGTTCCCCGCGCAGAACGAGATCGCCGGCCGGTTCTACGCGAAGCGCGGCTTCCGGCCGATCACGGAGATCCACGCCCGGTCGCTGTAGGCGAGCCGGCGTCGACCTCGACCTCGGGCTCGACGCGGACCGGGAAGTTCACCGAGTTCGCGATGTAGCACTTCTCATGCGCCGGCGCGTGCAGCGCGCGCGCCCGCTCCGGGTCGCCGGCGGAGATCCGGACCCGGGGCCGCAGCACGACGTCCGTGAAGCGGCCGCCGTCGGCGCCGGACTCCTCCATCGACCCGGTCGCACGGTCGGCGTACCCGACGACCCGCACCCCGTTCACCGCGCAGAGGTGGAGGTACCAGAGCATGTGGCAGGCGGCGAGCGCCGCGACGAGCAGCTCCTCGGGATTGTACGCCCCCGCGTCGCCGCGGAACCCGGGGGACGACGAGCCGTGGATCGGCGGCTTTCCCACCGCGCGGATCGTATGCGCGCGGTCGTACGCCCGATACTCGCTCGTCCCCGTCCCCAAGTTCCCCGTCCACTCGACCTCCGCGTCGAACACATGGGTCCGCGGCAACGACGTCCCCCCCACGCCCGCGCCACGGCCCGGACGAGGAAGAGCCCTCCGGACGGGATCCGGCGGCTCCGCGGCGGGCGTGGCTCCGGGCTCGACTCTCGGAACGAGGGGCGCCGCGGCGTCCGCTCGCCCCGGCTGAATCGGCGCCGGTCGTCCCCGACCGGCGCTCATCGCGAACGTTAAGCGCGCCGGCTCTCGTCCGCCGCCATGCCCAAGCCGAGCGCGTCCGCCGCCGTCGCCCCCCCGAAGTTCCTGCGCCGCGGCAAGGTGAAGGAGGTCTACGAGCTGTCGCCGACCGAGCTCGAGTTCCGGTTCACGAACGACATCTCGGTGTTCGACAAGCACATCCCGAGCGAGATCCCGCACAAGGGGGAGACGCTCGCGCGCACGGCGGCGCACTGGTTCGAGATGCTGAGCCACCAGGGGATCGCGCACCACTTCCTCGGCCTCTCCGGTCCGACGGCGATGCGCGTCCGCCGGGTGCGGGTCGTTCCGACGCCCCGGACCCTCGGGCCGCACCCGGTCGACTACCTGGTGCCGCTCGAGCTGATCGTCCGCTACTACCTCGCGGGATCGCTCTGGGACCGGGTCCGGGCCGGCCAGGTGACCGCCCGCGACCTCGGCTTTCCCGCCGACCGGACGCTCGCCTACGGGATGGAGCTCCCCGACCCCCGGTTCGAGGTGACGACGAAGCTCGAACCGGTCGACCGCCTCCTGCCGATCCCCGAGGCGCTCGAGCTTGCCGTCCTCGAAGCGGCCCAGCTGGACGAGATCCGCGAGACGATCCTGAAGATCGACGCGGCGATGAAGCGGGAGATCGAACCGCGGGGGCTCATCCACGTCGACGGGAAGAAGGAGTTCGGGGTCGATCCGGACGGACGCCTCATGGTCGTCGACACGTTCGGCACCGCCGACGAGGACCGGTTCTGGGACCGCGACGCCCTCGCGCGGGGCCGGCAGGTCGACTTCTCCAAGGAGTTCGTCCGCCAGCATTACCGCGGGACCGGCTACTACGACCAGCTCGTGCGGGCGCGCGAGGCGCACGCCGCCGAGCCGCCGATCCCCCCGCTGCCCCCGCTGCTCGTCGACGAGGTGAGCCGGCTCTACACGACCGTCTACCAGCGGCTCACGGGCGAGCCGTTCGCCCCGCACGACGGCGGCCCGTAGCGCCCCACCGTTCACCGTTTCGCGACCTCTCCCCGCACCCTTATCTCCCGGGGGCCCGCTCGGTCGCCTCGTGCCCGCGAAATCGCCGACCCGCAACGCCGCGAGCGACGCCTCCGACGCCGAGCCCCGCCCGGAGGTCGCGCTCGAGGACCTCGCCGGCGTCGGGGAGACGACCGCGGTGAAGCTCCGCGAGGCCGGCTACACGGACCTGATGGAGCTCGCCGTCGCGTCGCCCGGCGACGTCGCGGAGGCGGCGGAGATCGGGGTCGCGATCGCGCAGAAGATCATCGGCGAGGCGCGGCGCCGCGCCGACGTGGGGCAGTTCGAGAGCGGCACGACGCTGCTCGAGCGGCGCAAGAAGCTCGGACGGGTCACGACGAACTCGAAGGCGCTCGACGAGCTCCTCGGCGGGGGCGTCGAGACGCAGGCGATCACCGAGTTCTCCGGGGAGTTCGGCACGGGGAAGACCCAGCTCGGGCACCAGATCGCGGTCGACGTCCAGCTGCCGGCCGCGCAGGGCGGCCTCGGCGGCGAGGTCGTCTACATCGACACCGAGAGCACGTTCCGGCCCGAGCGGATCGTCGACATGGCGAAGGGGGTCGGGATCGACCCCGAGGCGGCGCTCGGCCACATCCACGTCGCCCGGGCGTTCAACTCGAACCACCAGATGCTCCTCGTCCAGAAGGCGCAGGAGCTCGCCCGCGAGAAGCCGATCCGGCTCCTCGTCGTCGATTCGCTGACCGCGCACTTCCGCTCGGAGTACCTCGGCCGGGGCGAGCTCGCGCCCCGCCAGCAGATGCTCAACAAGCACCTGCACGAGCTGCTCCGCTTCGCCGACACGTACAACGCCTCGATCGTCGTCTCGAACCAGGTGTCGGCCCGGCCGGACATCCTGTTCGGCGACCCGACCCGGCCGATCGGCGGGAACATCGTCGCCCACGCGGCGACGTACCGCGTCTACCTGCGCAAGTCGAAGCCGCCGCGCCGGATCGCGCGGCTGATCGACTCCCCGAACCTCCCCGAGGGCGAGGCGGTCTTCTCGCTCACGACCGAGGGGATCCGCGACTGACGGCCCGCGCCGCGGCGATCCGGCGGATCGCCGTCGCCTTCACGTAGAGAAAGACGCGCCGGCCGGGCGCGAGGCCGAGCGTCCGGATCGGCTCGGCGGTGACGGAGACCCGGAGCCGCTGGCCGCCCGCGCGCACGAAGAGGAGCCGGCCGAACGGCCCGCCGCCGGCCGTCACCGCCTCCACGACCGCCGGAAGGACGTTGCGGGCGCTCGACGGGAACCGCGCCCGGGCGACGACGATCGACTCCGGGTCGAGCGCGACCCCGACCCGCTCGCCGTCCGCCGCGCGGAAGGCGACGCGGAGCGCGAGCGAGGGCCCGAGCTCGACCTCGGGCGGGGGACCGGCCCGGTACGTGCCGCGCAGCCGGTTCGCGTCGTCCCCCCGGGGGAGCGGGCCGAGCGTCTCCACGACGTCGAAGCCGCCGTGCGCGATCCGGTCGCCGAGCGGCGTCAGGACGGTCGTCCCGTGCCGCGCGCCGCCGCGGTCGGCGCGCACGACCGGCCCGCCGAACGCGCGGGCGAGGCGGCGCAGCCGGTAGTTCGCCCGGTCCCGCGAGATCCCGAGCGCGCGCGCAGCGACGACGACGTTCGCCGCGGCGCCGATCCGGCCGAGCAGCGCGACGTCGAGCGCGCTGACGGCGACCGGGCGGGCGGTCATCGCTCCTCGGTGGGCCGTCGGGACGCCCCGAGCGGGCAAAGCGCCCCGGGGTCGATCCCGAAGGCGACGTTCCCGCCCGCGACCGGCGGCGGGACGGTCCGGGAGCGGGACGTCCGCAGCACGACCGGGAGGCCGTCGACGACCGCCTCCACGATGACGCCCTCGGGGGTGGGCCGGGCGGTCCGGACGACGCCGCGCCACGGACCGGGCGCTCCCGTACCGTCGACGCCGGGCGCAGCGAACGCGATCCCCTCGGGACCCGACCGTTCGAGGAGCCACGCCGCGAGCCCCCGCGACCCCCCGGCGTCGAGCCGCGCGCGGTCGAAGACGTTCTCGAAGCCGACGAACCGGGCGGCGAACGGGTCGGGCGGGGCGTCGAGCAGGTGGGTGGCGTCGGTCGCGAGGGCGACCCGCCCCGCGCGCAGGAGGAGGAACCGGTCGGCGAGCGAGAAGGCGAGCCCGGGGTCGTGGGTCACCACGAGGACCGGGACCCGCTCCTGCTCCCGCAGCTCGTGCAGGACGTGCCCGAGCTCGTACCGCGCTTCGACGTCGAGCGCCTGCCACGGCTCGTCCCAGAGGATCAGCGCGGGCTCCGCCGCGAGCGCCCGCGCGATCGCGACCCGCTGCGCCTCGCCGCCGCTCAGCTGCGCCGGGCGGCGGTCGGCGAGCCGGGTGAGGGAGAACCGCTCGAGGAGCTCGCGAGTCCGGGCGGCCGCGTCGGGGCGCTCGCGGAGCTCGAGCGGGTAGCGGACGTTCCGCTCGACGGAGCGGTGGGGGAGCAGCCCGAGCCCCTGCGGCACGTAGCCGAGGCCCCGGCGCTCGGGCGGCCACCCCGCCACGTCCGTGCCGTCGCGCAGGATCCGGCCCCGGTCCGCGGGCAAGAATCCGGCGATCGTCCGCAGGAGGGTCGTCTTGCCGGCGCCCGACCGGCCGAGGACGGCGACCGCGCGCCCCGGCGCGATCTCGAGATCGACCGGGCCGAGGCGGAACCCCCCGAGGTCGCTCTCGACCCCGTCGACGACCCAGCCGCTCACGGGACGAGCTCCCCCCGGCCCCACGGGAGCCGGCCGTACCGCTCGCCCAGGCGGACGGCGAGGAAGAGGCCGAAGGCGATGAGGAGGAACACCGAGCTCACGGCGGCGGCGTCCTGCAGGTCGCCGAGTTGGACGAGGTTGTAGATGTACACCGAGATCGTCGTCGAGACCGGTCCTGGGTAGAGGCCGCTCGGGTAGACGACCCACGCAAGGATCAGGAGCCCGCCGATCTCGCTCACCGCCCGGGCCCAGCTGAGCAGGAGCCCGGCGACGATCCCCCGCAGGGCGATCGGGAGCGTGACGGTGACGAACGCGTCGGGTCCCCCGGCGCCGAGGGAGCGTGCCGCTTCGAGGACGCGGCCGTCGACGGCCCGGAACGAAAGATCGCTCGCGAGGACCGTGTACGGGGCGCTCACGAAGACGAGGACGAGGACGACGCCAAGGATCGAGTCGTAGACGGGGAGGCCGAGCGCCGCGGCGACGTGGTGGAGCGGAGTCCCCGGGACGAACAATAGGAACAGCCCGAAGCCGACGAGCAGGTGCGGCACGACGACGGGGAGCGCGACGATCGACTCGACGACCGCCCGGCCCCGGAACGCCCGGCGGGCGAGCAGGTAGCCGAGGGGGATCCCGAACGCCGCGGCCGCGGCGACGGCGATCCCGGAGGCGTACAGCGTGAGCGCGATCGACGCGCCGACCTGGGGGTTGTGCAGCGCCGCGACGAACCGGGGGAACGGCGCCTCGGCGAACAACGCGTAGATCGGCAGCATGAACAGGAGGAGGAGCGACCCGGCGAGCACCGCCTGCACGACGGTCCACGGCGACGGGCGCGGCCGCCGGCGCCCGGGCGGCCCGGCGGCCGTCATGTGATCAGCGCGCTCGCCCACCCCGGCATCGCGGTGACGTCCGGGGCGAGGACCGGGGGGACCGGCGGCGGCGACGTCGCGCTCTCCTGGAGCCACCCCGGGTCGATCGGGGTGAGCGCGCCGCCGGCCGAGAGGATCGCGCTCCCCTGGGGGGAGAGCACGAGGTGGAGGAACGCGAGCCCGAGCGCCGCGTTCGGGGCGTCGTAGGGGACGCAGATCGCGAAGATCACCGGGGCCGCGCGGACCTTCTCGTTGCCGCCGGTCGGGCCCGTGATCGTGGTCGAGAGCGCGCGGTAGTCGGCGAGCGCCGTCGAGTTGTTCGCGTCGAGCCCGACGATCGGATTGAACGAGGCGAACGTGAGGTGGTTCGCGACGGCGTACGACCGGTACGTGATCGCCGCGGCGACGGTCCCCTTCTCGATCAGCTCCGCGGCGTCCGACTCGTGCTCGAAGACGGCGACGTGCGGGTTCGCCACCGGCACCGCGAACTTCCACGGGGAGTTCGTGTAGAAGTGGCCGAAGACCGACGTGTTGCTGCCGTTGTACTCGGCCCCCTCGAGCTCCATCGAGAAGATCTCGTTGTAGCCGTTCGGGTCGGTGGAGGCGTTCCAGACGCCGAGGGGCAGCCCCGAGTGGGCGACCGCGTTCACGAGCTTCCAGCCCCAGTTCGCCTCGTTGATCCCGGCGAACTGCGGGATGCTCGCGTTGTAGGCGAGCACCTCGGGGGTCATCCCGAACGCCACTTCGTAGCCGACGTACTTCGGCTCGAGCAGCTCGGGGGCGAGCCGGAAGTCGGCGAGGGCCGCGACGTCCGCCTTCACGACGGGACCGGTGCCCGTGAAGCCGTCCACGATGTCGAGCGAACCCTCGTAATCCTGCGCGGCGACGGGGGAGGAGATCCCCGGCGTCTCGTTCACGAGCAGGCTCGCGAGCCGCGGGAACTGGCCGGCGAGCGAGCCGGCTGCGACGATCGAGAGGGTCGAGTTCGCGACCGCCGACGGGGACGCGGCCGGCGCGTAGTGCCCGACGAGGTACCCGACGCCCCCGGCGCCGGCCCCGACCACGATCACGGCGACGACCCACGCGAGATGCTTGGCGAGCACCGATGTGGCATAATGCCACATCGCTTAACGGCTTGGGACGCCTACAGCGGCCCGCGCCGCTCGGCCGGGGCGTACCGCTCGTACGCCCGGCCGAGGAGTCCGGCGACCGGCACCGGCCCGAACCTCCGGCTGTCCCTCGTCGGACCCGGCGCGTCCGAGACGACGAACACCGTGCCGACCGGCAGCGGACCGCGCGCCGCCCCCGGGTCGCTCGGGCCGACCGCGTCGACCCGCTTCACCAGCCACCGGGCCGGCTCCTCCGGGTCGCGGAGCACCACGATCTCCCCGACCTCGGGGGGCCGCGAGCGGTACGCCCGCGGGTCGACGCGCAGCCGGTCCCCCGGCCGCAGCGTGGGGAGCATGCTCGTGTCGTGCACGACGACCCGTCGGTGCGACCACCAGCGCGCCCGACCGGGCGGCGCTCGGCCCGGCTCCACCGGGGAGACGGGCGCCGCCTCCGGCATCTTTATGCGACCTCTCGGGCTCGCGACGCCATGTCCGTCCGTGAGGCATCGCTCGCCTGGGTAGAACGTCTGCGGGACGCCGTGCATCCCCCCCACCCCGTCTACGCCCATTGCGACATCCCGTGCGGGATCTACGACCCCCACGAGGCGCAGATCTCCGCGCTCACCGTGCTGCGGATGGACCAGCTGATCGGGGAGCTCGCCATGCCGGCGGCGGACGCGAAGCCCGAGGAGCGCGCCGCGTACGTCGCGAAGCTCGCCCGGTACACCGCCGTCAAGGAGTCCCACGCGGAGCGGGTGAAGGCCGAGGTCCGCGTCATCTGGGGCGACTACTTCACGCCCGATCTCGCGAAGCAGTTCCCGCAGCTGCACGAGCTCACCTGGAAGATCGAAAAGCAGGCGTCGAAGGCGCGCCAGGGCACGGCGGCCGCGGACGCCCAGGAGTTGCTGAAGCTCGTCCACGAGTTCTCCGAGATGTTCTGGCAGTCGAAGGGCGCGAAGACCCGCCGCCAGCCGTCGCTCCAGAAGTCCGGCGGCGAGCTCGTCGTTCCGGTACCGGCGTAGTGCTCCCGACGCCGGCGTCCCCGCCCCGAGTCGTCGTCGCGCGGGGACGATGACCGAGACGCTCCCGCTCGATGGGCGGTCGCTGACCCTCGAGCAGTTCCTCGCGGTCGTCCGGGAGGGGTGTGGGGTCTCCGTGCTCCCCGAGGCGATCGCTGCCGTCGCGTCGAGCCGGCGGGCGGTCGAGCGGGCGGTCGCCCAGGGGCGGATCGTCTACGGCGTCACCACCGGCTTCGGGGCACTCTCCGACCGGACGGTGCCGGCCGACCGGCTGCGCGAGCTCCAGCTGTCGCTCGTGCGCAGCCACGCGAGCGGCACCGGCCCTCCGCTCGCTCCCGAGGTCGCCCGGGGGCTCCTCCTGCTGCGCCTCAACTCGCTCCTCCGCGGCGTCTCGGGCGTCCGGCCCGAGCTGGTCGAGCGGCTCGTGGAGCTGCTCAACCGGGGGCTCGTGCCGTGGATCCCCGAGCAGGGGTCGGTCGGCGCTTCCGGCGATCTCGCGCCGCTCGCGCACCTCGCGCTCGCGGTCGTCGGCGAGGGGGCGTTCCGCCGCCCCCGGTCGGCCGACGCCGAGCCGGCCCGCGAGGTCCTCGACCGCGAGGGGCTCGCCCCGATCGCGCTCGTCGAGAAGGAAGGGGTCGCCCTCCTGAACGGCACCTCGCTGATGGCGTCGTACCTCGCGCTCTCGGTCGCCGACGCGAAGGCGCTGCTCGCGGCGGCGCTCGTCGCCGCGGGGCTCTCGTTCGACGCCCTCGAAGGGAACCCCGAGTCGCTCGACGACCGGCTCGGGGAGGTCCGGAACTCCCCCGAGCAACGGGCGATCGCCGGGGCGATGCGGGCCCTCCTGGCCGGCAGCGAACTCTCCGGTGTCCGGACGACGTGGACCGGCCAGGACCCGTACACGCTCCGCTGCGTTCCCCAGGTGCTCGGCGCCGCGCGGCTCGGGATCGACCTCGCCGAGGGGATCGCCGTCCGGGAGCTGAACGCCGCGACCGACAACCCCCTCGTCTTCGAGGGCGACCAGTTCGTCAGCGGCGGCAACTTCCACGGCCAGCCGCTCGCGTTCGCCCTGGACGCCCTCGCCCTCTCCGTCCAGTACCTCGCCGGCTTCTCCGAGCGCCGGATCTCCCGGCTCCTCCACCCGGCGCTCAACCGGGGGCTCCCGCCGTTCCTCGCCCCGGACGCGGGGGTCGGCTCCGGGTTCATGATCCCGCAGTACCTCGCCGCCGCGCTCGTCAACGAGAACGTGTCGCTCGCCGTCCCGGCGAGCGCGACGAGCCTCCCGACGTCCGCCGATCAGGAGGACTTCGTCAGCATGGGCGCCTGGGCCGGGGCGAAGCTCCGGCGCGCGATCGAGAACGCGCAGCGGGTCATCGGCGTCGAGTGGATCGTCGCGGGGCAGGCGCTCGAACTGCGCCGGCCCCGCGCCGGCGGCGTCGGCAGCCGGGCGGCGCTCCGGGCGCTCCGGGCGCGGGTCGCCCCGTGGACGCACGACCGGAGTCCGGCGCCGGACATCCGAGCGGTCGCCGCGGCGATCGCCGACGGATCGCTCGTCGCCGAAGTGCGCAGCGCGACCCCGTTCTAGGCGGACCGGATCAGGACCGGTGGCCCGCCCTCGGCGGCCTTCGGGAAGCGGACCGACTGGCCGCAGCTCGGACAGGCGTACTCCGCCACCGCCCGGTGCCGCAACGGGGTCCGGCACTTCGGGCACGGGATCGGCCGGGCGGTGACGTACGCAGCGAACAGCTCCTGGGAGCGACGGTCGGTCCCCGGATCGGGGGGGCGAGCGAGCGGAGCGGGCCCGGCGGCCGCCGTCGGCGACGCCGATGGGGCCGGAGGGGCCGACGGCAGCTCCGCGACCTTCTCGGAGGAGAGGCGGCCGCACTCGGGGCAGACGGCGAGCTTCCCGGAGCCGGTCGCGAGGAGGGCGACGTGGCACGACGGGCAGAGCGTCTTCAGGGTCGTCCCCCGGAGCACGGGCGCCGGCCCCGGGAGGTCGCGGGACGGCCGCTCGAGCGCCGGAGCGACCGGTGTCGCCTCGGTCGACGGGGGGGACGACGGCGGCGGCAGCGGCCGACGCCATCGGACGAGGCGCCGGCTCGGCTCGTAGACGATCTGCGTGCCGGGCCGGGCGAGCTCGTGCGCGAGCAGCTTCTCGGTCTTTCGCTCCCGCAGCGAGAGCGCGGCGGCGAGGCCGGGGACGCTCGTCACGCCGAGCGATCGGACCGTCGCGCGCAGGCGTTCCTGCTGGTCCTCGGAGCGTCCGAAGATCGATGCCATCGGCGGGGCGTCCGCCGGGGCTACAAAAGAACCTATCGTTCGACGCGCACCCGGGGAAGGCACCGGTCGCCCCCCGGCCTTGCGGACGGTGCCGCCGGGGGGAGGCCGGTGCCCGTGGCTGAACCGAGGGGGGGCCGGGCGCGTCAAAGGCCGGACGTCGCCCACGAACGGTGAACGGTGACACCGTTCGGCGACGGTTTCATTACCCGGGCGGCGGTCGCGCTCAGGGACGACCCCGGCAGGCGGCATGAAACGGTCCTCTCCCCGCGCGAAACGTTCTCCGGGCCGGCGGGCGAGCCCGCCCCCGGGACCGGCGATCGTGATCGGTGCGAACGAGGACGAGCGGCGCCTGCTCCGGGGGCTCCTCCTGCTCCGCCACCGCCCGATCGCGCTCGAGGCGCCGACCCTCGGGGCGGTCGCCGCGTCGTCCGCCGCCGCGCCGGCCCGGGTCCTCGTCTACGTCGCGCCGCCGAGCGACGACCGGTGGTCGGAGGAGCTGCGGGGGACGCTCGCCGCCCGTCCAGACCTGAGCGCCCTCGTCCTCCTTCCGCTCGACGGGGAGGCGGTCCGATCGACGGCGTCGCGTGCCGGGGCCCGCGGGATACTTCCCCGGCCGTTCACGAGCCGACAGTTCTTCGATGCGGTCGACCGTCTATCGGCCGACCGACCGGGCCCGCCGCCCGCGTCGTCGCTGACGGACTCCGCGCGGCCGGCGCGCCGCCGCTAGGCACCCGACCGTGGGCGGGACCGCTCGTACACCCCTCGAACAAGCCGTCCGGGGCGAAGTGCGCCGCGACCGACCGACCCTCGAGGGCGTGAGCGGGGACGCGTCGCACCTGACCGGACGGCCGTCGGCCGTGGTGCGGCCGGTCGACGACGACGACATAGTTGCCCTCGTCCGCTGGGCGCGCACCGAATCGGTCCCGCTCGTGCCCCGGGGCGCCGGTACGTCGCTCGACGGCGAATCGGTACCGGCCGACGGGGCGGTCGTGGTCGACCTCACGGGCTGGAACCGAGTGCTCGAGCTCGCGACCGACGAGCGGTGGGCGCGGGTCGGTCCCGGGATCGGCAATTTCGCGCTCCAGGAGGCCGTTCGGCCGCACGGGCTGTTCTTTCCCCCGAACCCGGGCTCGTGGCACCGGTCGACCGTCGGAGGGAACGTAGCGACGAACGCGTCGGGGCCCCGTTCGTTCCGCTATGGCGCCGCGCGTTCCTGGGTCCGGGCGCTGGCGGTCGTCTTCGGCAACGGCGCGCGGGCGCGCCTCGGCACCCGCAGTGCGAAGCGATCGCTCGGACCCGACCTCCTCTCCCTCGTCGTCGGCAGCGAGGGCACGCTCGCGATTGTTACCGAGGTGACGGTCCGTCTCGCCCCGCTCCCGGCCGTCCGGCGGGGGCTCGTCGTGCCGGTCGGCGCGACCGTCGGGACGGGGGCGATCGCGGCCCGCCTCGCCGGCGCGGCCCTCGAGGGGCTCTCGGCGGTCGAGTACGTCGACCGCGCGACGTCGCGCGCCCTGGCGGACGAAGGGGCTCCGCTCGGGCCGGCCGACAGCGCCTGGCTGCTGCTCGAGGTCGAGGGGCCGACCGCCGCGGAGGCCGAACGCCGGGCAGCGCGGGTGGTCGCCGAGCTCGCCGCGAGCGGGGTAACCGCTCCGCCGCAGCCGTTCGATGACGCCGACGAGATGTGGACCCGCCGCGGGGAGAGCGGGTCGGCGCTCGACCGCCGCCTCGGACCCCGGGTGCGGGAGGACGTCGCGGTCCCGGTCGGGCGGACGGACGAGCTCCTCGCCGAGCTCGAACGCGCCGCCGCCGAGGAGCGCGTGCCGCTGTACGTCTACGGCCATCTCGGCGAGGGGAGCGTGCACCCGAACTTCGCGGTCGACCCCGCCTCCCCGGTGGCCGCGCGGCTGCGGGAGCGGACGGTTCGGGCCTCGCTCGCGCTCGGCGGGACGATCAGCGGCGAGCACGGGATCGGTCGGCTCAAGCGGCCGTTCGTCGAGGAGGAGCTCGGGCCCGCGGCGGTCGGGCTGCTCGACGCCGTGAAGCGTTGGTGCGACCCCGACGGGATCCTGAATCCGGGGAAGCTGTACCCGACGCCTCGAGGCGGAGGACGATCCGCTCCGTCGCCTTCGGGAGCGGCAACGCCCTGACCTCGCCCGGGGCGACCCAGCGCTGGTGCGGCGGGAGCGACCGCGGCCCCGCGCCCGCCGCGGTGCCCCGGAAGACGTGGAGGTCGACCGAGAAGTGGCTGTAGCCGTGGCGGACGACCCCGGCCGGCGCGAGCGGCCCGGCGGCGAAGCCGGTCTCCTCCGCGAGCTCGCGCCGGGCGGCGTCGACGGCGGTCTCCCCGGGCTCGATCTTCCCGCCCGGGAACTCCCAGAGCCCCCCGAGGAGGCCCCGGGCGGGCCGACGCTGGAGGAGCCACCGCCCTCGTCCGTCCTCGAGCGCCACGACCGCGGCCCGGAGGTGGGGGCGCGGCCGGGAGCGGCCGCGGTGCGGCAGGGTGCTCGGGTCGTCGAGCTCCGCGTGGGCCCGGCAGACGCCGGAGACCGGGCACGCTCCGCACTTCGGGGCGACGGGGGTGCAGACCGTCTCCCCGAGCTCCATCACCGCCTCGTTGAACGGGCCGCTGTCGCGCGGCGGCATCGCGTCGGCGAGGACGTGCTCGAGGCGGGCCCGGACGCGGGCGGAGCGGACGTCCCCCTCCTCCCGGACCCAGCGGGCGGCGACGCGCGCCCCGTTCGCCTCGAGCGCGACGACCGGTCGCCCGAACGCGAGGCTCGCGACGGCGCGGGCGATGTACGGGCCGACGCCGGGGAGCTCCTCGAGCGCTTCGACGGTGTCGGGGAGCTCCCCATGGCGCTCCGCGACGATCCGACGGGCGGCGGCGGAAAGGTGGCGGGCCCGCGCGTAGTACCCGGCGCCCTCCCACGCCTTCAGCACCTCGGGGAGCGGGGCGGCGGCGAGCGCCCGGACGGTCGGGAAGCGGGCCACGAACCGCTCGTAGAACGGGACCGCCTGGGCGACTCGGGTCTGCTGCAGAAGCGCCTCGGCGACCCAGAGGTGGTACGGATCCCGGTCGCGCCGCCACGGCCACGGCCGCGACGCGCGCCGGAACCACCGGACGAGTCGCCGTCCCGCGGCGCGGTCGGGCGCCCGCGGAACCGGCGGGGAACCGCGCATCGCTCCGCCAGACGAAGGTCATGCTTAAAACGGGAGGAGATTTCGAATCGGCCGGACCGGGGTTCGCGTGACAGGGCGGCCAGAACTGGTACGCGTCGACGACGCGACGTTCGACGCCGAGGTGATCCGGTCGCCGGTGCCGGTCGTCGTCGACTTCTACGCGGACTGGTGCGCGCCGTGCCGCGTCGCCGAGCCGGTGCTGCTCGAGATGTCGTCCCGCCTCGCCGGGCGGGTCAAGTTCGCGAAGGTGAACGTCGACGAGGCGACGGTCGTGACCGAGTCGTTCGGCATCCACTCGATCCCGACGTACCTGTTCGTCGCGAAGGGGACCGAGCGGGGCCGCGAGATCGGTCCGCTCGACCCGGTCGCGATCCGGGCGATGCTGAAGCGCTACTTCCCCGCGAAGTCGGTCAGTGGCGGAACACCCGCCACCCGGTGAAGTACATCGCGGTCCCGTGCCGCTCGGCGGCCGCGATCACGTCCGCGTCCCGGAGGCTCCCTCCCGGCTGGAGGACCGCCCGGACGCCCGCGCGGCCCGCGGCCTCGAGCCCGTCCGCGAACGGGAAGAACGCGTCGGACGCGAGGACGGCGCCCCGGGCGCGCTCCCCCGCGACCTCGACGGCGAGCTCGACCGCCTTCACCCGCGTCGGCTGGCCGGAGCCGATGCCGACGGTGCGGCTGCCGCTCGCCAGCACGATCGCGTTCGACTTCGCGTGCCGGACGACCCGCCAGGCGAAGTCGAGTGCGCACCGCTCCTCGGGCGTCGCTGAGCGTGTCGTGACGAGGCGGAACTCCCCCGGGGCGAGCTCGCGTCGGTCGGCCTCCTGGAGCAGGAGTCGGCCGAGCGCGCTCTTCGCCTCCCAGCGGGGCCGGCTCGGGTCGGGGGGATCGGCCCGGACGAGCTTGATCTTCGGTCGGCGGTCGAGCAGCGCCCGGGCGCCCGGCTCGAACCCGGGGGCCACGAGGAGGTCGACGAAGACACCGTGCAACGCGGCGACGTCGTCCGCGCCGACCGGCCGGTTCACCGCGATGGCGCACCCGTACCGCGCGACCGGATCCGTCGCGATCGCGCCCTCGAGCGCCGCGCGGACCGTGCCGCCGGAGGCGACCCCGCACGGCGTCGCGTGCTTCACGATCGCGGCCGTCGGAAGCGCGAACTCCGCGACGATCCCGAGCGCGCTGTCCAGGTCGAGGAGGTTCGTGTAGGAGAGCGCGTCCCCCTTCACGAGGTCGACCGGGGCGGGGGAGAGCCCGCTCCCCGACGGCGCGACCCCCCGGAACACGGCGGCGGCCTGGTGGGGGTTCTCGCCGTAGCGCAACGTCAACGGCTCACGACGGAACAGGATCTCCGCCGGGAACCCCCCCGGGGTCGGAGGAGCGGGGGCGAGGCCGAAGGCGATCGCCGCGTCGTACTCCGTGCACCGCTCGAACGCGCTCACCGCGAGACGACGCCGGGTCGTGCTCGAGACCGAACCCCCCGTGCGCTGGAACTCCTCGACGAACGGGGCGTACTGGGCCGGGTCGGTCAGGACCGTCACGTACGCGTGGTTCTTCGCCGCCGCCCGGGCGAGCGTCACGCCGCCGATGTCGATGTACTCCTCCCGGTCGTCGGCGGTCGGGGCCTCCGCGAGGTGCTGCTCGAACGGGTAGAGGTTCACGACGACGAGGTCGAACGGGAGCAGGCGCCGCTCGGCGAGCTCCCGGCGGCCGTCGTCCGTGCGCGGCGCGAGGATCCCCCCGAGAAGACCGGGGTGGAGCGTCTTCAGGCGACCCCCGAACCACGAACCGATCCCGGTGAGCTCTTCCGCCGGCCGGACAGCGACCCCCTCGGATTCGAGCCCCCGCCGGGTCCCTTCGGTCGCCCACAGTTCGACCGAGCCGCGGGCGAGCGATCGCGCGAGCTCCGCGAGCCCGCGCTTGTCGTGCACCGAGAAGAGCGCCCGCCGAATCGGCGCGTCCGGCTCCGCATCCGGCGCCACGCCCCGTACCCCTGCATGGGAGGTAGGGGCCCAGATAAGGAGCGCGGCCGGAACGTCGATCGCCCTCGGGCGCGGGGGCGCTCGGCGCGCCGGCGACCATACGCATAAATACGGGGAACCGGGCTAGAGAGAACCCTCGCTGACGATGATTTCGAAGGCGCGGGGAGCTCGGGGGTCCGTGCCCCGGTCGGTCGGCCGCTCGATCGTCGGGCGGTACCGCTCGGCCCCGGCGCGGACGTGGCGGCGGCGGGGCCGCAAGGCCCAGGTCTCGGCCGTCGCGACGATCCTCGGACTGCTGCTCGTGGTGACGTTCGTCGCCAACTACCTCACGACCACGTTGCCCCAGTACATGGCGATCAACGACGTGAACCACGACCTCCAGGTCGAGAACGAGGTCGGTCGCCTCGCGGCCCTGCTCGAGGCGTCGTCGGCCCACGACGCGCTCGACGCCCAGCTCTCGCAGCCGGTCGAGCTCGGATCGCAGGGTCTCCCTCCGTTCGCCGCGCCGGACGGGGGCATCATCGGCCCCGCGACGGGCGGCTCGCAGGAGAAGGTCGGGTTCGCGGTCACCGGTCCGTTCGACCCGCCCACGACCGGGGTCGGGAACCACGGCGTCTACACGAAGCTCCTCTGCTCGGCGACCCCCACCGGCTCGGCGAAGCCGACCGGGATCACCTGCCTGGCCGCCGCGAGCGTCACCTGGAACTTCTCGGCCGGGAACGGCGAGAAGTACTCGGTCAGCGGCACCGGGGGGCTCACCACCTTCCTGAACTTCTCGACGAACCTCTCGCACATCTCCGTGGCGAGCATCGGCGGCGCCACCGACCGGCTCTATGTCGAAGGGAGCAACAATACGGTCTACCTCAACGCGACCGGCGGAGCGACGGAGACCGTGCTGATTGTCGGGAGCTACGACACCCTCAATCTCGGGACGACCGGGGGCGCGACGTTCAAGGTCACGGTCGTCGGGAGCCACGACTCCGTCGTCGCCACCACGACCGGTGGGGTCACCATCTCCGAGTCGGCGTACGGGGTCCACGACAGCTTCTCCGAGTCGGAGAGCGGCGGCGGAACGTACCGGATCTACTACACGGGCTTCCGGATCGCGGCCCCCCAGGGGTCGCGCTGCCCGGTGAAGAACCTCGCGCTGACGGACACGGTCGCGGGCACGCCGGGCGGCTCGGTCAACTACAACGACACGACGTACACCAACTCTGGGCACACGGGGAACGCCTCGGGCTGGACGTACACCTACGCGAACCCCGCCACGACCAGCTGTCCGTACGTGCTCGGCGACGTGATCGCCGAGAACTCGATCGGCGCGGGGGCGGTCGTCCAGCTCGAGAACCGGTACAACCCGATCGCCCAGGTCGCCTACGACTACGGCGCGGTCGTCTTCACCCAGCAGAACGGCGTCCCCGGGTTCATCGACCCGCCCCCGATCAAGCTGGTGAGCGGGGCGGCGACGATCTGGGTGCCGGTGTTCACGACGACGCTCTCGAGCGAGGGCGGCATCGGGACGGCGATCGTGGAGGTGAGCCTCCTGTCGACGACGACCGAGAAGTACCCGGCTTCCGGCTTTGAGATCGCCTCGAGCGACGTCACGATCACCCTGAAGACGCCGTATGCCTCCGCCTGGATGGCGTACTTCGCGAGCTCGAGCGAGTTCGCGGGGGATGCGAGTTGCCTGCCGTCCGGGTCGACCGTCTGCTCGCCGACCGGCGAGTTCACGACGACCGGTTCGCTCGGGCTGATCACGCTCACGTTGCCGGTCACCAGCATCACGCTCGAGGTCGCCACGTTCTCGGTCGGCCTCGACTGACCCCTCGCGCGGCCCGCGGGGCCGAGGCCCGGGGGCGGCGAGCGCGGAGGACCGGCGGACGTCGGCGGCTCTAACTACCCGACGCGCGCGCCGGACGGGCGGCGTAGCCACGCCTTGGCGCCGACCAGGGTCCCCCAGGTCCGCCGCGGCACGAGCCGAAGATCGGGGGACCCCGGGTCCGGGGCCTCGAAGGCGGCGCGGGCGAGCGCCGCGGAGCGGTGGTCGATCTCGGCGATCACCCGCGGTCCTTCGCAACGGATCACTCGGAGGGAACCGACCGGGATCCCGGCGCGGAGCAGGCGGGCGCGCAACAGCGCGTCCCACGCCGGCGCCGAGCCGGGCGGTGGGTGGGTCCCCGCCACCTCGAGACCGAGGTAGCGGGGTCGGGGGGGTGACCGATTACCGTACGAGATCGATGACTTCCTCGGACTCGCCGGCGGCATAGCCTCCCTTCTGGCCGAGGAGGCTGGTCGCGCGGACTCCCGTGATGATCAGGAGCACCTTGATCGTGTTCTCGAGTTCGGGGGAGTTCTCGACGGTGCAGCCCCAGATGATGCGGGCCCGCTTCGAGATCTTGCCGCCGACGAGCGCCGCGGCCTTCTCCGCCTCGCTGACGGTCATCGTCGGTCCGCCGATCACGCGCACGAGCGCGCCCGTGGCGTCCTTCAACTCGACCGAGCCGAGCAGCGGGGACGTCAACGCCTCGGTGACGGCCTCCGTCACCCGGTCGGTGGCGCTCTCGCTCTCGCCGAGGCCGATCAGCGCGACCCCGCCGTCCTTCATGACGGTCAGTATGTCGGCGTAGTCGAGGTTGACGAGCCCGGGGCGGGTCACGATCTCGGTGATCCCCTTGATCGCGGTCATCAGGACCGCGTCGGCGAGCTTGAAGGCGGAGTCGAGGGGCATCCGCGGGACGAGCTCGAGCAGCTTGTCGTTCTGAATGACGATCGTCGTGTCGCAGACGCGGCGCAGGCGCTCGAGCCCGTCGCGGGCCTGCTCCATCCGCGCGGCACCCTCGCCGGCGAACGGGAGGGTGACGACGCCCATCGTGAGCGCGCCGGCCTCCTTCGCGAGGCGGGCGACCAGGTGGGCCGAGCCCGTGCCGGTGCCGCCGCCCATCCCCGCCGTGACGAATACGATGTGCGCGCCGTTGAGGAACTGCCGGAGCTCCTCCTCGTTCTCGCGCGCGGCCTCCTCGCCGATCTCCGGGCGGGCCCCTGCCCCGAGCCCCTTCGTGGCCCGGCGTCCGATGAGGATCTTCCGGGGCGCGTGGATCGTGAGCAGGTGTTTCGCGTCCGTGTTGATGGCGCACATCTCGGCGCCCTGGATCCCCTCTTCGACGCACCGGTTGATCGTGTTCGATCCGCCGCCGCCGCACCCGACGATCCGGATGTTGACCTTGAGGGTCTCCGCGAGCTTCGCGAGCTCCGCGTCGTCCGCGTTGACGTACGCCGGAGGAGTCGGCGCCTTCGGCTCGACCAGGCTCTGGTTATCCTGGTGCTTCGCGATCGCTTCCTGAATGATGGACTTCATCGTTGGTTCCCGCCCCGTTTGTCAGACGAGCGTCATACGCTCTGAGGGAGAATCCCGAAGATTTGTACATAAACGTTTGCGTAGAGCGGAACCGTTGCGCCATCGCGGTGTGAAGTTTCGCAGAAATCGGCCGCGCCAATTCGTGGGGCGGCTTCCCAGCCGACAGTAGGATGCCGTTACCAGGGGAGTGCGGGTCTCTCGTTCGGCTTGGTTAGGGAGTCCCAAGCGGCCTCTAACTGACGTACCCCGTCCACCGGGTGGTCGGCGGCCCAGTCCAGCCATTTCGCTGCCGATAGTTTCCCGTCTCGTTCGAGACCGCCGGGAAGTCTCTTGGCCTGCCGACGTAGTCTGGCAGCCTGCTCATGCCCCTTGAATAGAAGATAGGCCCCTGCTGCTAGCCGCGGCAACGCTCGCGGATCGGGTCCGGCTTCAGAATTTCCCCACATCGTATTGTCTGGGGATGTCCGCGGTCACTCATATGCGTCGCCCGCCGGGACGAACGGCTCGGTTGAAACTGAAAGCGTCACATCTACCCACCCCCGTAGATTCGTTAGTTTGGCACGTCGGCGAGGGGTTCATTAAGCCGGACGGAGAATCTAGTCGCGCTCCTCGGGGCAAGGTGAGCGACATGGGCAAGGGCGGCGGAGGCGGCGGCCGGAGTTCGAACGACCAGAGATCGGACGCGATGAATCCGAACAACCACGAGTACCACGACTCGCGCGACAACAGTTCCAACCAGGGGAACCCCAACAACGAGGCGTACCGCAGCTCGCGGGAACGCTCCTCTGAAAGGGACGAGGACGACGAATAGACCGGGAACCAACCGGCCCCCGGCTCACGCCGGGGGCTTACTAACTCGCGACTCAGGCCGTTCGGGCGCCTGAATCGCGCGGTCGATTCGCCGGAAGCTCTTATCTCGAAAAGATCACCTGGGAGTTGGCGGGAGCCTAGGGGTGAGAAATCATGTTAAACCGCAGGCAACAGATCTTGGGAGTCGGCGTCGCTTTCTTGCTGGCGCCGGTGGTCGCCGCATCCATCCTTGACTTGTTCCCTTCCCTGCTTGGCGGAATACTCCCGCTTGGTCTTGCAGTGGTTGCCCTTCCGGTCGCGCTGGTGGGCCTCGGGCTGAACATCTGGGCCGCGCTGTGGATGAAGCCCTACGACCGAAGATCGACGCGGGTGACCTAACACGGTTGTCCCCCTCCATCCGTCCAGGCGAAGGCAATCAGTCGAGAGGGAACGATAGGAGATCAGAGGGACGCTGGGAGTTTTCGGCATTCCATCGTACGCCCTGCTTGCACAGTTCGGCTAAACGGGACCGCCGCCTGTAAGTCCCCCATGGAGGCCGAGCTCGAGGTCTCGATCCCGGCGGCCCCACTCGCCGCGATGACTTCGCTCGTTCTCTTTCTCGCCGCCATCATAGTTGCGCTGGCGGTCACGCTGCTCTCCGAACCGCCCCCGGTTCGGCTCCTCGCGGGAGCCCTGGTACTCCCGATCGTCGCTCTCAGCGGGATCTTCCTCTACTTCGAGCGACGGGCCCGGCGGTGGAGCTTCCTCGGCGCCGCCGTTCTTGGAGCGGTGGGCGTAGGGTTGCGGCTGACCATCAGCACTCAACCGCAGCTGGAAGTCGGTGGCGGCCTACCGATCGAGGTCACCGTCGCCTATGTCGCGCTGGGGGCTTCGGTGGTCGCCACCAGCGCGTGGGCGTATCGTGCCATCGGGCCGATGTTGCAGGGGACGTCCCCGCCGTTCGGAAGCGTGGGCCGGTAATGCGATCGCCGGCCCCAAAGAGCCGTCGCCGCCCGGGCAGCTCGCTCCGCCCAAGGACATCGCTCGGCGAGCGATGAACTACGCCGAACCGTTCTTTGTGCTTCCGACGCAAGGAAACGCATCGAGGAACGACCACCACGCGTGGATCGTCTCGCGGGCCGAAGCGAGGGAGGCGCGGGCGACCGCTGGGGAGCGCCGCATCTCCGAGCCCAACAGTCGGCGCTCCGCCCGGGAGTGCTCCACGTCCGCGCCGGTATGGACCCGGAAGAACTCGTGGGTCGCCCGATCGCGGATCCCGTAGTTCGCCCGGAGGCCCCGGGACTTCTCGGCGGCGACCTCGGGGAAGATCGACTCGTAGGCGTACAGCGAGGCGAGCGCGGGGCCGGCGCCGAGCTTCGCCTGGTGCTCGTAGCAGTCGAGCAGCGCCTTCGTGGCGCCGAGGGGGACCGCGTGCTGCGCCGCACGGCGGGAGACCCCGATCCCTTCCGCAAAGTCGAGCCACAGCTCGGGGTGGGTCGGGGAGCGCCCCTCCTCATCGACGAGATTCTCGAGCAGCGGGCGGCGGGCGCCCGGGCTCATCACATGCGAGTAGGCGGCGGCCACGAACCGGGGGAAGTTCGACTCGAAGTGGTAGTACTGTCCGGCGTACGACCGGAGCGTCTCGATCGGCAGATCCCCGTTCGACCACGCCACGTAGAACGGGTGCTTCAGCAGGTGGCGTTCCGTCAGAAGGCGGTCGATCGTCGCCACGGTCGTTGGCATGACGGCCCCATCGCCCCCCGACTTAGAAGCTTTCCCGGCCCGTGGCGCGGAGCGGGCCGGCGGGACGTCGTCCGCCGCACCGTTAAGATGCCGCTCCCCCCTCCGGGGCCGTGGAGGAGTACTTCCGGGCGATCGAGCGCGAGGTCGACCGGGCGTACACCGCGGCGGAGGAGGCGCGGCGCGAGGGGATCGACCCCGAGGTCGTCCCCGAGATCCCGCGCGCCCAGGACATGGCCGCCCGGGTCGAGAAGCTCCTCGCGCACCTGGGGATCGACGGGATCTCCTCCGAGATCCGCGCGCTCGCGGCCGAGATGCCCCGCGAGGAGGTCGCGGTCACGATCGCGCGACGGTTGGCCGCGGACGACACGAGGCGCCCGTCGGTCACGGCTCGGGTCGACGCGGCGGTGCGGGTCGGCCTCGCGATCCTGACCGAGGGGATCCTCGTCGCGCCGCTCGAGGGACTGGCGGAGGTCCACCTTCCCATGGGGCGGGACGGCGTCCCGTACATCGAGCTGTACTACGCGGGGCCGATCCGGGCGGCCGGGGGGACCGCCCAGGCGCTGAGCGTGCTCCTCGCCGACATCGTGCGGCGCGACCTCGGACTCGCCGCGTTCAAGGCGGAGCGGCCCGAGATCGAGCGGTACAAGGAGGAGATCCCGCTGTACAAGTTCCACCAGCACCTGCAGTACGTCCCGACCGCCTCGGAGATCGAGACGGTCGTCGCCCACGTCCCGGTCGCGATCTCGGGCGAGTCGACCGAGGGGGAGGCGGAGGTGAGCGCGTTCCGGGACCTTCCCCGGGTGCCAACGAACGGGATCCGGGGGGGCGCCTGCCTCGTCATCGCCGAAGGGCTCTGCCAGAAGGCGGCGAAGCTGCGCAAGGTCGTCGAGAAGCTCGGGCTCGACGGCTGGGAGTTCCTCTCCGAGCTCGGGCACGCCAAGAACGAGGAGGACGACGTCCGCGTACCGAAGTACCTGCAGGATGCGGTCGGCGGCCGGCCGGTGCTGGCGCACCCGGGCCGGCCGGGAGCGTTCCGTCTGATCTACGGCCGTGCCCGGACCAGCGGCCTCGCGTCGTACGCGATCAACCCGGCGACGATGGTGATCTTGCAGCACTTCGTCGCGATCGGCACCCAGGTCAAGCTCGAACTTCCGGGCAAGGCGTCCGCGATGGCGGTCTGCGACACCATCGACGGACCGATCGTCGAGCTGGACGACGGAACCGTCACGGCGGTCCACGAGGCGGAGCGCGCCGAGCAGCTGCTTCCGCGCGTCGTTCGGATCGTCGACCTCGGCGAGATCCTGGTCGGGTTCGGCGAATTCCTCGAGAACAACCGCCCCCTCGCGCCGGCCGCCTACTCGCTCGACTGGCACCTTGCCGAGCTCGAGGCCGCGGGGGTCGACCCGGCCGTGGGGCTCACGTCGGAGACTTACGACGACGCGGTGCGGCTCTCCCGCGCCGCGCGGGTCCCGCTGCCCCCGCGCTGGCTCCTGTTTTGGCACGACCTCCCCCCGGAGGAGATCCGATCGCTCGCCGAGCACGTCGAGGCGCACGGACGGTGGCGCGACGGGGCGCTCGAGCTGCCGGCCGACCCCGAGCGCCGGTCGACGCTCGCCCGGCTCGGCGCCCTCTTCCGTCCCCTCGGGACCGACGGGAACGACGTGCGTCTCGAGCCCGATCCGAGCGCGGCGCTCGTCGGCGGTGTCGGGCTCGTGCCCGCCGACGGCCGCCTGCGCCGGACCTCGCCCCTGGATCCGGTCGGGGAGGAGTCGCTCGCGTACGTCTCGCGGCTCGCCGGGGTCACCGTCCGGGGGCGGGGTCCGACGCGCGTCGGGGGGCGCGTCGGCCGGCCGGAGAAGGCGTACCACCGGGCGATGCAGCCGAACGTGCACGCCCTCTTTCCCGTCGGCGACGCGGGGGGCCCGACCCGCTCGCTGCCCGAGGCGGCGCGCCGTTCGGCCGGGACCGGGGTCCGGCTCGACCTCGGCATCCGTCAGTGTCCCGGGTGCGGGACGATGAGCGTCTGGACCCGCTGCGCCTGCGGGCGGCACACGGAGCCGAGCGGGGAGGTCGGCGCCCACACGGTGCCGATCGCGGCGCTCTGGAGCGAGGCGGCGGCCCGCCTGCGCATCCCGAACCCCCCCGTCGTGAAGGGCGTGAAAGGGCTCCTCTCCCCGGGCAAGGTCCCGGAGCCCGTAGAGAAGGGGATCCTGCGGTCGTCCCACCGGATCTCCGTCTACCAGGACGGGACGGCCCGGTTCGACCTCACGAACCTGCCGCTCACCCACTTCCGCCCGAGCGAGGTCGGCACGGACCTCGCGACGCTGCGCGCGCTCGGCTACGCCCGCGACTGGACCGGCGCGGAGCTCACCGACCCGGAGCAGATCCTCGAGCTCCAGCCCCAGGACTTGGTCGTCTCGCGGTCGTGCGGCGAGTACCTCGCCCGCCTCGCCCAGTTCGTCGACGACGAGCTCGTGCGCCTCTACGGTCTCGCGCCGTTCTACCGGGCGGACCGGGCGAGCGGTCTCCTCGGGGCGATCGTCGTCGCCCTCGCGCCCCACACGTCCGGCGGCGTGGCCGGACGGATCGTCGGCTTCACGGAGGCGGAGGCGTGCTTCGCCCACCCGGTGTTCCACGCGGCGAAGCGGCGGAACTGCGACGGGGACGAGGACTCGGTGACCCTCCTGCTCGATGCGCTGCTCAACTTCTCGCGGGCGTACCTCCCCGAGACGCGCGGCGCGCTGATGGACAAGCCGCTCGTCCTGACGACGCGCCTCGAGGCGACCGAGGTCGACAAGGAGGCGCAGAACGTCGACGTCGGGAGCCGCTACCCGCTCGCCTTCTACCGGGCGACGCTCGAGCGCCGCAACCCGAAGGAGGTCGAGCCGCTCCTCGACCGGGTCGGTCGGCGCCTCGGGACCGACCGGTCGCTCTCGGACTATGCGTTCACCCACGACACGCACCGCATCGCGGGGGGACCGGTCCGCTCCGCCTACCGCGAGGGCCGGTCGATGGCCGAGATGGTCGAGCGGTCGGTCGTCCTCACGACCCAGATCCGCGCGGTCGACGTAGCGGCGGCCGTGACGCTCGTCCTGAACGCGCACTTCCTGCCCGACGTGATGGGGAACCTGAAGGGGTTCGCGACGCAGAAGTTCCGTTGCCAGGCGTGCGGGACGTCGTACCGCCGACCGCCGCTCGCGGGGCGGTGCACCACCGTCCGCGCGGGCGGCCCGTGCCCCGGCCCGCTGCTCTCCACCGTCTACGAGGCGTCGGTCCGCAAGTACCTCCCGCTCGCCCAGCGGCTCGGGGAGATCGACGGGATCACGCCGTACGTGCGGCAGCGGATCCGCGTGCTCGCGGACGCGCTCTCCGCCCTGTTCCCGGCGGCGACGGCGCAGACGACGCTCGATGCGTACCGGCCCGCCGGGGGCGGGCCGCCCGGCCGCTGACCGCCCGCGCGCGCGGAACGGCCAAATAGGCGCCCACGCCTCGACTCGCCCGCGGGCTTGTGGGGTAGTCTGGACTATCCTGTCGGCCTTCGAAGCCGACGACCTGGGTTCGAAATCGCGGGACGGCCCGCGACGGAACTCCCAGCAAGCCCGTGCGGCCGCGCCCGCCTAGCGGAAGTAGCCCGAGGCGGCGGCCGGCTCGCTCCGCTTCTCTTCCTCGGGCTTCGCCGCCTCGAGGATGTCGATGGCGAGGAGCGCCGGGACCGGCACGAGGCGGACGCGCGGCTTCTCCTCGCCGGCGGCCCCGTCGAGCTCGAGCGCGATCGCGTTGTCGCCGCCGATCGAGACGAGCCCGCGGAACACCCCGACGGAGACGAGCGCCTGCTCGTCGGGTCCGGCCGAGTGGACGCTGACGCGCGACCCCGGCGTGAGGACGATCGGCGGGCGCTTCGCGGCCGGGGTCGTCGCGTTCATCGGGCCCCCCGGGGGCGGGCGGCGCCCCGCGCCGCCGCCGCGGTCCGCGCGACGGGGACGGGACGGGGAATCGGCGCGGCCCCGTTCCGGTCGATCAGCCCCTGCAAGTGGTTCACCGTCTCCCGGTACCGGCGCAGGGCGTTCTGGGCGTTCGCTTCCGTGAAGTCCCACGCCTTCGCGAGGTTGCCGTACCGCAAGCGGTAGCCCTTGCGACCCTTGCCGTCGGCGGCCCCCCCGACCTCCTCGAGGAGATCGAGGGCCTTGAGCTTGTTGATGTGGCGGTAGATCGTCGGCTTCGACGTCCCGAGGACGTCCGCGAGCTCCTCGGCGTACCACGGGCGGCTCGGGTCGCCGAGCAGGCACTGGCGGACGAGCCGGTACGCCAGGCTCTGGCCGACCGGTCCCTCCGACCCGCGCCCCTCCTCCCCCTCGGGGAGGTAGCCGACCATCCGCAGGAATTCGCGCAGCACCTCATCGAGGTCGGGGATCGGAGTGAGCGGAGTGCTGTACCGAAGCGCGAGCTCGAACGGCATGGCGAGAACGGCCCAAGACCCCGGGAAGGATAAAAAAGGGGTCGCTCGGCCGTTTGCGACGCGGCGAAACGATAAGCCGCCGGCACGGGGTGCCGGCCCGGATGGCCGGCTTCGACCTCGTCGCCCCGCGGACCGAGGAGGAGGCGGCGGCCGCGCTCCGCGCGCTCCCCCCCGGCGAGGCGGTCGTCCTCGCCGGCGGCACCGACCTCCTCCTCGACGTCGACCAGGGCCGGATCGCCCCGCGGCGGGTCGTCTCGCTCCGCCACCTCCCGTGGCGCACGCTCGACTGGAACGCGGGATCGCTCACGATCGGCAGCACGCTGCCGCTCCGTTCGCTCGAGGCGGATCCCGAGCTCCCGCGGCGCCTTCCCGGCCTCCACGAGGCGGTCCGGGCCGTCGGCGGCGCCGCGCTCCGGACCCGCGCGACCGTCGGGGGGAACCTCGGGCGGGCCGCGCCGGCGTCCGACCTGATCCCGATGCTCCTCGTGCTCGACGCGCAGGTCGAGCTCGTCGGCCCGGACGGGGTCCGCTCCGAGCCCGTCGACCGGTTCGTCCAGGGGTCGCGCCGCACGACGCTCCACCGGGCCGAGCTGATCCGCGCGATTCGCCTCCCCGAGTCGCGGCCATCGGCGTTCGTCTGGCAGCGGGTCCGTCCCGTCAACGACATCTCGCAGCTGTCGGTCGCCGCGGCGCGCTCCCCGAGCGACGGCCGGTGGCGCCTCGCGCTCGGCGGCGTACCCCCGCGGCCGGTCCGCCTTCCCGAGGCAGAAGCGGAGCTCGTCGGGCCGCGTCCCCCGGCGGCGGCGGTCGCCCGGGTCGCCGAGCGCGTCGGCGCCCATCCGGCGCTCGTCGGCGACCGACGGGCGTCCGACGAGTACCGGCGCCGCCTGGCGGCGACCCTCGTCGCCCGCGCCGTCGCGTCGGCCGTGGCGCGGTCGGAGGGGTTCCCGTGAGCGATCGACCGCTCGCGCTGACCGTGAACGGGCGCCCCGTCTCGGCCCCGGGTGTGCCGGACTCCGAGCGCCTCCTCGACACGCTGCGCTGGCGCCTCGGCCTGCGGGGGACGAAGGAGGGGTGCCGTACCGGCGACTGCGGCGCCTGCACCGTGCTCGTCGCCGGCCGCCCGACGCTGAGCTGCCTCACGCTCGCCCGGGAGGTCGAGCAGGAGGCGGTCGTGACGATCGAAGGGATCGACGCCGACCCCGTCGGGCAGGCGGTCCGGGACGCGTTCCGCGACGCGGGCGCGCTCCAGTGCGGCTACTGCACGCCGGGGTTCGTCGTCGCGCTCACCGGTCTCCTCAAGGAAGCCGGATCGGCCGCCCCCGCGGCCGCGCTCCTCGAGGACCTCGGCGGGAACCTCTGCCGGTGCACCGGCTACGCCGCGATCGCGCGCGCCGCCGAGCTCGCGCGGGAGCGGCTCCGATGACGGCCGTGATTCGGCCCGACCTCGGCGAGAAGCTCGCGGGCCGCGTCGTCTACGGGACCGACCTCGAGGCGCCCGGGATGCTGTGGGGGGCGCTCGTGCTCTCCCCGGTCGCCGCCGGACGGATCGTCGCGGTCGATCTCGCGGCGGCCCGGGCCCGACCCGGCGTCGTCGCGATCTCCGCCGCCGACGTCCCCGCGCTCGTCGGGGGGGCGGTCGGGGACGCGGAGCGGCCCCCGTTCCCGGCCGGTCCGATCACCTATCCGGCGCAGCCGCTCGCCGCGATCGCGGCGCCGACGCTCGAGGAGGCCCGGGCCGCGGCGCGGGCGGTCCGACTCGAGATCGAGCCGGCGCCGGTCGTCGCGGACCTCGAGTCGGTGTTCCCCGACTGGCCCGGCCCGGACGTCGGGGCGTCGCCGCACGTCGCCGGGCACGTCCGGGCCCGGCGGGGGGACGTCGACCGGGCGCTCGCCGGCGCGACGACCGTCGTGCGGGAGACGTACCGCACCTCGGGGATCCACCAGGTCGCGCTGGAGCCGCACGCCTGCCTCGCCGAGGTCGGCGACGGGCGCTGGCACGTCCGCAGCTCGACGCAGAGCCCGTTCGGCGTGCGCGAGGACACCGCCTCGATCCTCGGTCTCCCCGAGGCGTCGATCGTCGTCGACGGCGCCTGGGTCGGGGGCGGCTTCGGCGGCAAGGGCGCCTCGCTCCTCGAGCCGTACGCGCTCCTCCTCGCCCGCGCGGCGGGCCGGCCGGTCCGGCTCGCGCTGTCGTACCGCGAGGAGTTCCTCCTCGGCCGGTCGACGCTGCCGGCGGTGATCCGGCTCGAGACCGGGGTGTCGGACGGGAGGATCGTCGCTCGCCGCGTGCGCCTGCTCCTCGACGTCGGCGCGTCGCTGCCCGGACGCGACTTCGCGACCGGATATTCGATCGGATTCCTCCTCGGACCGTACGTCACGCCGACGTTCGAGGTCGAGGGGTACGCGGTCCGGACGCACAAGTCCCCGTTCGGACCCCACCGAGCCCCGTTCGCCCCGCAGTGCGCCTTCGCCGTCGAGTCGCACCTGGACGAGGTCGCCCGCGCCGCGGGGATCGATCCGGTCGCGTTCCGGGCTGCCCACCTCTGGACGACCGGGGCCACGACGCCGCTCGGCCAGACGGTCGGTCCGTTCGGCCTCCCGGCCGCCCTCGAGGCGGCGCGGGAGCGCGCCCGCGCCTGGCGGGCGACGCTGCCGCCGGGGCACGGGATCGGGATCGGCGTCGGGTTCTGGTCGACAGGGACCGGGGCCGGCGGGGAGGTCCGCCTCCGGCTAAGCCCCTCGGAACTGACGGTCGAACAGGGCGAGCGGGAGATCGGCAGCGGGAGCGTCGTCGTCGGGGTCGCCGCCGTCGCGGCCCGTCGCACCGGGCTCCCCCGGGGGCGGATCCGCGTCGAGTACCGCCCGACGTCGACCGCCCCGTTCGACTCCGGGGTCTTCGGCAGCCGCACGACCGCGGTCCTTGGTCGCGCGGTCGACGCCGCGGCGGCCGACCTCCTCGGCGAGCTCGCCCGGCGGCTCGGCGCCCCGGGGGAGGCGACGCTCGTCGAGGCCGGCGGGGACCTCGCGGCCGAAGCGGGCGGCGCCCGTCGGCCCGTGCGGGAGCTCCTCACCGGGCCGGAGCGGGAGGAAGGCGGCCTCGCGGCGGCGGGTCGCCACTACGGCCCCGAGACGTCGATCGACGAGTCGGTCGTCGAGGCCGGGACGTTCTACGGCTACCGCGACTACACCGGCGCCGCGCACGTCGCGCAGGTCGAGGTCGACCGCGCGACGGGGGCGGTGCGCGTCGAGCGGTACGCGGCGTTCCACGACGTCGGGGCGCTCGTCGACCGCGCGAGCGCGCAGGCGCAGGTCGAGGGCGGGATCGTGATGGGGCTCGGCACCGCGCTCACGGAGGAGGCGATCTGGTCGGACGACGGCCGGCTCGCGAATCCGGGGCTCCTCGACTACCGGATCCCGACGCTCGCCGAGGTCCCCCCGATCGACGTCGAGTTCCTCGAAGGGTTTCCCGGAGGTGGACCGTTCGGCGCGAAGGGGCTCGGCGAACCGCCGATCATCCCCGTCCCGGCGACGGTCGCCGCGGCCGTGCGGGACGCCTGCGGCGCGCATCTCACGGAGCTGCCGCTCTCGCCCGAGCGCGTCGCCCGAGCCCTTAAGCTCGCCTGACCGTCCCCCGCGCCGATGCCGATCGGCGAGCGCGAGATCCGGGCGGTGCTCGCCGGGTACCCGCACGAACCGCTCGTCGCCACGGTCGGCTCCCACTCCGCGATCGACGTCGCCGACGGCGCGGCGACCGAGGGGTTCCGGACGCTGGTGCTCGCCCAGGCCGGGCGGGAGGCGACGTACGCCCGCTACTTCCGCGCGGACCGGGCCGCCGACGGCTCGCTCCGGCGGGGGTGCGTCGACGACGTCTGGACGTTCCCCACGTTCGCGAAGATCGGCCGCCTCGAGGTCCAGGAGCGGTTGCGGGGCTCCGGCGCCCTCCTCGTCCCGAATCGGGCGCTGAGCTCGTACGTGCCGATCCCCGCGATCGAGGACGAGCTCCTCGTCCCGATCGTCGGGAGCCGCGCGTTGCTGCGGATCGAGGAGCGGACGGAGCGGGAGAACTATTACGGGCTGCTCGAGCGTGCGGGGATCCCGTCGCCGCGGCGGCTCCCCGGTCCCGAGGCGATCGACCGGCTCGCGATGGTGAAGCTGCCGCACGCGACCCGCCGCCTCGAGCGCGGCTTCTTCACCGCGGCGAGCCCGGAGGAGTACCGCGCGAAGAGCGAACGCCTGATCGCGGCGGGGACGATCGCCGCGGACGACCTCGCGGCCGCCCGCATCGAGGAGTACGTGCTCGGGCCGGTGTTCAACTTCAACTTCTTCTTCTCGCCGCTCGTGCCCCGGTCGGAGGGGCTCGAGCTGCTGGGCGTCGACGAGCGGCGGGAGAGCGACCTCGACGGCCTCGTCCGCCTACCGGCCGCCGAGCAGATCGAGATGGGCGACGCCGCCCGGGCCCCCCGGTACACGGTCGTCGGCCACGGGACGCTCACCGTTCGCGAGTCGATCCTGGAGGAGGTGTTCCGCCTCGGGGAGCGGTTCGTCGACGCCGCCCGCGCCTTCCGCCCTCCCGGGATCCTCGGGCCGTTCTGCCTGCAGACGTGCCTCGACCGCGAGGGGCGGCCGGTCGTCTTCGACGTCGCCGCCCGGATCGGCGGCGGCACGAACGTCCACCTCTCGGTCGGCCATCCGTACGGCAACGCGCTCTGGCGGACACCGATGAGCACCGGTCGCCGCGTCGCGATCGAGATCCGCCGCGCGATCGCGGCCGGCCGGCTCGCGGAGATCGTCACATGAGCGGCGCTCCCGACCTCCCGACCCCGCCCCCCGCGCCCCCGGCGCGGGCGATCCGGCGGACCCCGCTCTACGACTTCCACCAGCGGCACGGCGCGCACTTCGTGCCGTTCGCGGGGTACGAGATGCCGCTCTACTACGCGAGCATCCTCGACGAGCACCGCGCCGTGCGCAGCTCGGTCGGATTGTTCGACGTATCGCACATGGGCGTCCTGAGCGTCGACGGCGCGCACGCCGCCGCGCTCCTCTCGCGCCGGACGACGGCGGACGTCGAGCGGCTCGTCCCGGGCCAGGCGAAGTACACGTTCCTGCTCGAGGCGACCGGCCGGATCGTCGACGACCTCCTCGTGAGCCGCCTCGACGCGGGCGACGCGGTCGCCCGCCGCTTCCTGGTCGTCCCGAACGCCGCGCGCGCCGACGAGGTCGAGGAGATCCTCCGGCAGCACCGGGCGCCCGACACGACGATCGTCCGGCGGAACCCGTCGGTCGCCCTCCTCGCCGTGCAGGGGCCGGGCGCCCCCGCGCTCCTCGAGCGGGCGTTCGGCTGGTCGCTCGGCGGGCTCGGCTTCTACCGTCTCGCCTTCTTCCCCGCGCGCCCGGGCGCGGCCGACGCGGCCGGCCGTCTGGGCCTCGAGCTCCCGGGAGCGCTCGACGACCACGTTCTCGTGAGCCGGACCGGCTACACCGGCGAGCGCGGGTTCGAGCTGCTCGTCCCGGCCGCCGCGGCCGACGCGCTCGCGGAGAAGCTCACCGGCCTCGGCGCCCATCCCGCCGGGCTCGGGGCGCGCGACACGCTCCGCCTCGAGATGGGGTATCTGTTGTCGGGCCAGGATTTCCACCGCGACCGGACGCCGCTCGAGGCCGGCCAGGAGCGGTTCGTCGACTTCGGCCACGAGTTCGTCGGCCGGCCGGCGCTCGAGAAGGAGCGGACGGAGGGGCCGCCCGTCCGCTTCTCCGGCCTCCTCGTCGACGACCCCGGCGCCATCCCCCGACCCGGGAGCCCGGTGCTCGACCACGGGACGCGGGTCGCGGAGGCGACGAGCGGGGGCCTCGCGCCGGGGATCGGCCGGGGCGTCGCGCTCGCCTACCTGCCGCGCGCGCTCGCGACGCCCGGGACGGCGCTCGAGGTCGAGATCCGGGGGCGCATCGCCCCCGCCCGGGTCGTCGCCCTGCCGTTCCCGCGCGCCCCGGCGACGCGAGCGTAAATAGTCGGTTCCCCCCTCGTCGGAGCGACGATGGCCGCCGACGTCCAAAGCCGTCCGTTCGTCGGGCGGCTCGAGGCGGTCGAGGCGCTCCACCGCCGCTTCGAGGACGCCCGGGCCGGCTCGGGCGGCGTCACGTTCGTCGTCGGCGACACCGGCGTCGGGAAGTCGACGCTCGTCCGGGACCTCGTCCGGGACATGCGCGGCCGCGGCGTCCGGGTCCTCGAGGGGCGCGCCCCGCCGCTCGACGCGCCGCCGCCGTTCGCCCTCCTCCGCTCCGCCCTCGAGGGGGCGCGCGCCGACGACGCGCCCGGGCCCGCGGCGATCGCCCCGGAGCAGGTGCTGATCGGCTTCGCGCCGCGGCTGGACGACCCCCGGATGCGCGGGCCGGTCCGGATCGAGAACCGCCTCCTCGCCGCGCTCGCGGAGGCGGAGGACCGCGGCATGGGGGTGCGCGACCCGCTCTGGAGCGCGATCGCCGACCTGTTCGCCGAGCTCACGCGACGCGGCCCGACCGTCCTCGTCGCGGAAGACCTCCACCGGGCCGACGAGCGGTCGCTCGAGGCGCTCGAGTTCCTCGCGCGCCAGTTCCAGGACCAGTCGCTGTGGATCCTCGCGACCGTGCGGCCGTACGCCTCGCTGCCGCCGATGCGGCGGGCCCGCCTCGAGGGGCTCGAGAAGTCGACCGACGCCCGGCGGATCGTCCTCAGGACGCTCAATTCGGGGGAGGTCGCCGACTTCCTGCGCCGCCGCGAGCCCGGCCGGGAGTTCTCCGACGAGGAGATCGCCCGGCGCTACTCCGAGACCGGCGGAAACCCCCTCCTGCTCGAGCAGATCGACCGTCGCCTCCGGGGCGCCGCGGCGAGCGGTCCGGCGTCCGGCGCCGACGGGCCGCCCGCCCCGCCGCCCCTCGACGAGGCCGGCGAGCGGGCGCTCGCCGTCGCCGCGGTGATCGGCCCCGAGGTGCCGTTCGAGGTCCTCCTGCGGGCGAGCGGCGAGGAGGAGGAGGCGCTCGCGGAGGCGGTCGACGGCCTCGTCGGGCGCGGCCTGCTCCTCGAGCGTCCCGGCGAGCTCCTCTCGTTCGCCGACGAGCGGTACCGCGAGCAGCTGTACGGGCGGCTGACGGCGAGCCGTCGTCGGCTGCTCCACCGCAAGGTCGGCGAGGCGATCGAGGAGAAGGGCGCCGGGGACCTTGCGACGATCTACGCGCTGGCGCGCCACTTCTACCTCGGCAAGGTCGACGAGAAGGCGCTCGAGTACAACCGCGCGGCCGCGGAGATCGCGGAGCGCGCTTCCTCCCCCGAGGCGGCGCGCGAGCACCTCGAGCGGGCGCTCGACTGCTTCCGCCGCCTCCACCCGGACGACTGGAGCGGCGAGACCGACCTCGTGCTCGCGCTCGCCCAGCAGGTCGGGCACTTGGGGGAGCTCAAGCAGGCCGAGGAGCTGCTCCGCGCCCACCTCGGGCGCAAGGGGCTCGCGAAGCGGCTGCCGCCCGAGATCCTCGCCCTCCTCGAGCTATACCTCGCCCGCATCCAGACGGACCGGGGCGACTGGAAGGTCGCGGAGAAGACGACCGAGCGGATCCTCGGCTCGATCGACCTCGCCGGCCACCCGCGGGTGCTCGTCGGGCTCCACCGGCTGCGCGGCGAGGCGCTGTACTACCTCGGCCGCTACCCCGAGGCGCTCGCGGAGCACACGGAAGAGCTCGCGCTCGCGCGGGCCGACGGCAACGAGCGGGCGGCGGAGCTCGCCCGATCCCGCCGGGCGAACGTCCTCGCGATGATGGGCCGCGCCGCGGAGGCGCTCGAGGAAGGGCGCGCGGCGTCGAGCGCCCTCGAACGGCTCGGGGACCTGCGGGAGGCAGCCCACGCCCGCATGTTCGTGGGCGTCGTCCTATCCTCCCAGCGGACGGTCCCCCGCCCGTACGACGAGGCGATCGCCGAGCTCCAGGAGGCGGTGCGGCTCGCCGAGCGGGCGCACGACCTTCGGCGCGTCGGCTGGGCGCTGTTCAACGAGGCCGACCTCCTGCACGAGGCGGGGCGGTTCGACGCCGCGCTCGAGCGGAACGCCCGCTCCCGCGAGATCCTCGAGCGGATCGGCGACCGATTCGGGCTCGTCCAGTCGATGATCGTCGCCGGGAAGATCTCGCTCGACCGCGGCGAGTACGACCGGGCCGAGGCCGACCTCCTCGAGGCGTACCGGCTCGTCCGGGAGCTGAAGGCCCCGGCCGACGAGGTCGACGTCGTCCTCCGCCTCGCCCAGCTCTCCTACGCCCGCGGCGACCGCGCGAGCGCGCGGCGCCGGGTGCGCGAGCTCGAGCGCCAGAACCTCCCCGGACTGCGGCCGGACGTCGCGCCCGAGTTCGAGCGCCTGAAGCAGGCGCTCGCCGGGACCCGGGGGAGCGCGGATGAGCCGCGGCCGTGAGCCGTCCGCGCGCGCGCTCGACCGGCTCGCGCGCGCCGCGCTCGCCGAGGACCGCGCGGGACACGACCGCACGACCCGGGCGCTCCTCGACCGGCCGCGCCCCGCCGAAGGCGTGGTCACCGCCCAGGCCCGCGGCGTGCTCTCCGGGGCGGCGGCGGCCCGGGCGGTCGCCCGGCGGGCTGGCGTGCGCGTCGTGCGGGCGCTCCCGGACGGGCGCCGCATCGGGCCGGGGTCGGTCGTGCTCGTCCTGCGCGGCGACGCGCGCCGCCTGCTCTCGGCGGAGAGGACGATCCTCAACGTGCTGATGCACGCGAGCGGCGTCGCGACCGCGACCGCGCGGGCGGTGGCGCGCGCGGGACCGCTCGCGGTGTGGGGGACGCGCAAGACGGCGCCCGGCCTCCGCGACCTCGACAAGGCCGCGATCCGGCACGGCGGCGGCGTCCCCCACCGACGCGACCTCTCCGACGGGATCCTGGTGAAGAACAACCACCTCGCCGTCGTCCCCCTCGAGGTCGCCGTCGCGCGCGCCCGTCGGGCCGCCCGGCAGGGCGAACCGGTCGAGGTCGAGGTCCGTTCGCCGGGCGAAGCGGTCCGGGCGGCCCGCGCCGGCGCGGACGCCCTCCTGATCGACAACCGCTCGCCCCGCGCCGCCCGGGCGATCGTCCGAGCGCTCGCGGCGGCCGGCCTGCGCCGCGGCCGCCGGGTCGAGCTCTCCGGCGGGATCACGCCGGCGACGATCGGCCGCTACCGCCGGTCGGGCGCCGACGCAGCGAGCCTCGGGTCGCTCACGCACTCCGCGCCGGCGCTCCCGTTCCACCTGACGCTCCATCCCGTCGCGTTAAGACGCCCCGCCGGGTAGTACGACCCGGCGGCGCGACGATGTCGATCGAGGCGGAGATCCTCCGCGCGAAGGAGGAGCGGAACGCCGTCCTCCTCGCCCACAACTACCAGCGGCCCGAGGTCCAGGACGTCGCCGACTATGTCGGCGACTCGCTGTACCTCTCGCGTCGGGCGATGGAGTCCGACCGCCCCGTGATCGTCTTCGCCGGGGTGCGGTTCATGGCGGAGACCGCGAAGATCCTGAACCCGACGCGAACCGTCCTGCTCCCGGACCTGAAAGCCGGCTGCGGCCTCGCGGACTCGATCACCGCCGAGCAGCTGCGCGCCTGGAAGGCCGACCACCCGGGCGCCGTCGTCGTCGCGTACATCAACACCTCCGCCGAGGTGAAGGCGGAGGCGGACTACTGCTGCACGAGCTCGAACGCGGTCAAGATCGTCGAGCAGATCCCGCGCGAGCAGGAGATCCTGTTCCTGCCGGACATGTTCCTCGGCGACTACGTCCGCAAGAAGACCGGCCGCCGGATGCACCTGTGGGTCGGCGACTGCCCGGTCCACGCGAAGCTGCGCCCGGAGGAGGTCGCCGCGGCCCGGCACGCCCACCCGGGGGCCCCGCTGATCGCGCACCCCGAGTGCGGCTGCGCGAGCCAGGTGCTCCCCGAGGTCGACCGGGTCCTCTCGACGGACGGGATGGTCCGGTTCGCCGAGGAGACCCGCGCCCCCGAGGTCGTCGTCGCGACCGAGGTCGGGATCCTGCACCGGATGCGGCGGCTCAACCCGACGACGAAGTTCCTCCCGCTGGACGGGGGGGCGATCTGCCCGTACATGAAGGAGATCGGGCTCGAGGACGTGCGCGACTCGCTCGTGGAGCTGCGCTACCCGATCGAGGTGCCGCCGCCGGTCGCCGAGAAGGCGCGGCGCGCCCTCGACCGGATGGTCGCGGCGTAGAGCGGGCCGCGGCCCTAGCGCGGCAGGAGCGGCCCGAGGCCGTGCAGCCACATCTCGTAGGCACCGCCCAGGAGGACGAGCGCCCCGAGGAGGACGACGCCGACGGCCGCCCACGACGGCTTGCGGGTGAGGTAGAAGTGGGGGCTGAGCGGGTTCAGCCGGGCCGAGAGGAACGAGCCGCCCGAGTAGAGAAGGACGACGCCGCAGAGCCCGGTGAGGAGGATCGAGAACCGGCCGAGGTAGACGCCGACCGCGACGACGAGGATCGCCACCGGGATGGCAGCGTTCGACCGGGTCGCGGCCGCCTCGCTCGAGCGGTTCGGGCGCCCGGCCGCGGGGCGGGCGTACGCGCGGTACGTCGACACGGCGGTCCGCTCGCGCGCAGGGGTAGATGAACCCGAGCGTGGACAGGAAGCCGCGGGGGCGGACCGACGGTTAATGAGGGCGAACGGACTCCCCCGCTCGTGCCCAGCGGGCCAGCCGAGGAAACGGAACGTACGGCGGCGCCGGGGTCGCCCCCCCGCGGCCCGGTCCCCGGAGGGGGTCCGACCCAGCTCCGCCTGCCCGAACCCCCTCCCTTCCGGGCCCACCCGCTCTCGCCCCCCGGCGCCTGCGTGAACTGCGGGACGTCGGTCGCCTCGGCGCGTGCTGCCCCACGGTGCTGGGAATGCGGCCGCGCGCTCTGCGCCGAGTGCTACTGGCGCCACGGCCTCACGCCGGCCGACCACCGGTGCGCCGGCTGCTCCGCCCGAGGACCGCCCCCGTCGACGTCGATCTCGGGCGGTCGGCTCACGCCCCGGTAGGGCGACGTCTCCCGCGCTTCGGGCGCGCGGTGCCGAGCGGGTCGTCGGCCGCGTTCGCGACCTCGGCCTTCGTCGCGCCGGCGCGCCGGGCGAAGCCGACCGCGACCGCCCGCGTCGTCGCGCCGTCGGGCGCGCCGACCCCGGTCGCCACCGCGAGGCGGAGCTCCATCGCCCGGGCCGTACGGGCGAACGACGAGTCGATCCGGTCGGGGCCGGGCCCGACCTCGAGCGCCGCGCCGAGACGGGCGGCGACGTCGAGCCACGGGCGTCCGGACGGGCCGTCGCCTCGGACGTGCGCCACCAGCCTCGCTTCGAACCCTTCCGGCAGCACGGGGCGGGCGCCCCCGGACCCCGGTCCGGGCCGCACGATCCGATAATCGACCCCGAGCGCTTCGGCCTCCGCGGGGGGGGTCGCCGGGGTGACCTCGGCGGCGGTGAGGAGCCGCACCCGGCCCTCGGGCGCCGAACGGACCGCCGCGCGCGGCTCGTCGGCGAGCCGGACCGACTCGTCCCCGGGTCCCGGAGCGGCGACCACGACCCCCAGATAGCGAAGCCCGATCGCCTCCGCCTCGGCGCGGACGGCGCGGAGCGCCGCCGCGGCGTCGCCCGGGGGGAGGTGGACGTGCAGGTCGCCGCGGAGGTCTCCCGCCTCGAAGAGCGTCGGCAGCCGACGATCGCGGGCCGCGTCGATCTCTCCGTGGTCCTCGCGGAGCTCGGGCGGGATCCACGCGAGGCCGAGCCGTTCGTAGACCTCCTCCTCGGTGCGGCCGCCGACGCGCTCCTCGCCGCGGAAGACGCCGTACTCGTTGATCTTGAGGCCGCGGTCGCGCGCGAGCGACCGGAGCCGGACGTTGTGCTCCTTCGAGCCAGTGAAGTACTGGAGCGCGGCGCCGAACGCCTCGGGCGCAACGACCCGAAGGTCGACCTGCAGCCCTCCCTTCAGCAGCACCGTCTCCTTCGTGCCGCCCCGCATCCGCACCTCGGCGATCTCGGGCAGCGCGGAGAAGACGTCGAACACCTTCTCTGCGTCGGAGGAGGTGACGAGGAGGTCGAGGTCCCCCACGGTCTCGCGGCCGCGGCGGAAGCTTCCGGCGACCTCGACCTGCTCCGTCGGGGCGGTCGTCCGCAACGTCTCCCGGAGCCCGACGGCCGTCGCATAGACGGCTTCGATCGGCTGCCGCCCTGGAGGCGGCCCAGCCGCCGAGACGCGGAGCGCCGCCGTGAGCTGGTCGATCTTGCGGGTTCCGAACCCCTTGAGCCCCGCGAGCCGGTTCGCCTCGATCGCCCGGGCGAGCTCCTCCGGGCCCGTGACGCCGAGCTCGGTCCAGAACCGGCGGGTCGTCTTCGGGCCGATCCCGGGAAGGCGCATCAACGTGACCAGGCCGGCCGGCACCTCGGCGCGCAGCCGGTCGAGGTAGTCGATCCGGCCCGTGGCGACGTACTCCCCGAGCTTCTCCTCGATGGCGGCGCCGACGCCGGGGACCTCCCGCAGACCGCCGCGGCCCGCGACGGCCGCGAGCTCCTCGCCGAGCGTCTCGACCGAGCGGGCGGCGCGGCGGTACGCCTCCGGCTTGAACCGTTCACCGGTGAGGTCGAGCAGGTCCGCGATCTCGCGGAGCAGCGCGGCGGCCTCCGCGTTCGATGGCATCTCCGGGGTCGACCCGTCGGACGGCTTAGGGGTTCCGGCGCTACGGGGCGAGCCCCGCGCCGAGATCGAGCCAGACCCGACGGCCGAGCGACCGGAAGCCGAGCCGCTCGTACAGGCGTCGGGCGTCGGCCCGGTCCTCCCGGACGTAGAGGCCGACCCGGGCCCCGTGCTCCCCGGCCGCCCCCACGACCGCGCGGACGAGCCCTTCCCCGAACCCGCGGCGTCGGGCGGCGGGCTCGACGAACACTCCGGCGACGATCCACTCGGTCGGGAGGCGGACCGCGGCCCGGGCCGCGCCGACGAGCCGGTCCCCGTCGAACGCGCCCCAGACCGCCTCGACGTCCGGATCGAGCCCCACGTACTCGGTGACGAGCGGGTCGTTCAGGTCGCGCGCCCACGACCACAGCTGGGGGGCCTCCGGACGCGCGAGCCGGCGGATCCCTCGGGACGCCGGCGGGGCGGGGGCCGGCCGATCGGCCGGTCGGAGCATCGTCCGCTGCGGGAACGACCGCGCATCCCCCCTCGCCGCGACGACCGTCGCGACGGCCTCGGGGGGGACGACGGCGACGAGCGGTCGGGGCGGGAGCGCTTCCGCCAGCCGTTCCGTGCCGGGCCCGATGCCGTGCCAGTGGACGAACGGGACGCCCGGGAGCCCCAGCCAGACGAGCAGGTAGCCGACCATCCGCTCGTCGCGGACCGCGGAGACGATCCGGATGCGGTCGGGGAACCGGTCGAGGTCCCACAGCTCGTACGCGTGGTCGACCGGCTCCCGCGCCGCCGCCGCCTCGAGCCAGGCGCGGTCGATCGTCGGACGGAGCTCGACCGGTGCGCCCACGGCCTCCGTCACCCCCCGGCCCCTCGTTACCTCAGCGGAGCTCGGCGGTCAACCGTAAATCCGCGGTCCCGCTCCGGCGCGCGTGCGGGCGCACCGGCCGACGGCGGAGTTCCCGGCCCACCTCCAGTCGCTGTACGCGCGGTTCCCGTTCGACCGGTCGTTCGCCGACGACCCGATCGCGGCGCTCCGTCCGTTCGCGACCGACCGCCGTCGGGCGGAGGTCGTCGGGATCTTCGCCGCGACGCTCGCGATCGGCAACACGACCGCGATCCGCGGCGCGATCGGGCGGCTGGCCGCGGCCGTCGGCGGCGATGTCGGACGGCTCGTCGACCCCGATTACGCCCGCGAGCGTGCGGCCGCCCTGGCGCCGTTCCGCCACCGCTGGATTCGGGGGGACCAGCTCAACTGGCTCGCCGACCGGCTCACCGACTACTACCGATCGGACGCGACGCTCGAGACCGTCTTTCTCCGGGGCCTCGAGGCGGGCGGGTTCGCAGGGGGCATCGACGCCCTCGCCCGCACGCTCCGCGGCGACCGACGGGCCGGCCGGCCGCCGCGCGGCTACGTCGCGCTGTTCCCCAGCCCGCTCGACGCGGGACGGAGCCCCGCCAAGCGGCTCACGCTGTTCGTCCGGTGGATGGTCCGGGACCAGTACCCGGATCTCGGCCGGTGGCGGCGGGTGCCGACCGGCGAACTGCGGATCCCGCTCGACCAGCACGTCCATTGGATCGCCTTCCACTTGGGCCTCACCGCCCGCCGGACCCGGTCGTGGGCGGCGGTCGAGGAGGTGAGCGAGGCGCTGCGCCGGATCGACCCGATCGACCCGACGAAGTACGATTTCGTCCTCTGCCACACGGGGATCTCGGGCGACTGCCCGAAGGAGCGGGACCTCTCCGTCTGCGGTCCGTGCTCCGTCCGGCCGGACTGCCGGCTCTGGCGCGGGCGGCCGGTGGCGGCGTGAGCGAACCGGCCGCGCCCGCCGCCCTCCCGGTCGACGCCGGGCTGCTCTCCCGCTTCCGGGACGCCGGGGCGAAGGTCGCTTGGCGGCCCGCCCCGGCGCGACCCCGGCGGGCCGCGGGCCGCGTCGCCCGGATCGCCCACCTCCACGACGAGGAGGCGCGGGTCGAGGAGTGGGGCGCTGGGCCCCGCGGGGGGATCGCCGTCGACTCGGGCCCGCTCGGAGCCCTCCTGCTCGTCCTCGCGGCGGACCGCCGCGGGGTTCCGACCGCGATCGGCGCCCACGAGGCGGGGCGCGACCCGGCGTTCCCGTCCGGCTCGGTCGTCGCCGTCTGGGGCGACGGGCCGGTGCCGACCGACGCCCGGCCGCGCCTCGCCGACCTCATCGAGCTCGCGCGCTACGCCCTCGCGTAGGGCGGGCAATCGTTATATTGTCTAATAATTAGACAGTCGAATAGTTAGGAGGTCCGATGGTCGCGATGGCCGCCCCCGAACGACGCCTCGAGCCCGCCGCGTCGATCGGCGCGCTCGTCGACGCGCTGCACGGCGTGATGAGCTCCTCCGTCCAGCGGCTGCACCCGACCCTCGCGCGCGAGGGGATCACGATGGGCCAGTTCTGGGCGCTGCACGCCGTCTCGAGCGTCGACGCCTCGTCCCCGAGCGCCGTCGCGCGCAACCTCCGCGTCTCCCCGCCGACGGCGTGCGCCAACCTCGATCAGCTCGAGTCGGCCGGCCTGGTCCGGCGCCACCGCTCCGAGCGCGACCGACGGTCGGTCCGGCTCTCGTTGACCGCCCGCGGCCGCAAGGTCGAGTCGCGCGTCTGGGCGAAGATCGCGGACGAGCTCGCGGACGCCGCCGAGGCGATCCCCGCCGGCGACCTCGCGGTGGCGCTCCGCGTCTTTCGGGAGATCGAGCAGCGGCTCGCGGCGGACGGACGGGGGTCGCCGTGAGCGCCCCCGCCCCGACCGCGCCGGCGTACGACGCGCGGTATGCGAACACCGTCCTCGCCATCCTCGCCGGGATGGCGCTGATGGTGACGTACGTCGAGACGATGGTCCTGCCCGCCTTCTCCAACTTCGAGTCGTTCTTCCACGTCACCGACTCGAGCACGATCGCCTGGATCCTCTCCGCCTACCTGCTCGTCGGCGTCGTCGTGACGCCGATCTTCGGCAAGCTCGGCGACCTGTACGGCAAGAAGCGGATGCTCCTGGTTGCGATGTCGGTCTACGCGATCGCGGTGAGCGTCGCCGGCTTCACGCCGAACATCGGGGCCGCGTTCGGCCTCGACCGCTCGAGCCAGATCTACGTCCTGATCGGCGTCCGGGCGGTCCAGGGGGTCGGGATGGCGATGTTCCCGCTCGGCTTCGCCATGCTCCCCGAGGTGTTCCCGCACGCCCGCGTCGGCCAGGCGCAGGGGATCCTGTCGGGGATGTTCGCCGCCGGCGCGGCGCTCGGCCTCGTCGGGGGCGGCTGGATCGCCCAGACGTACGGCTGGCAGCTCACCTACCACACGGTCATCCCGGCGGCGGTCACCGTCTTCGTCCTCGCCGCCGTCCTCGTCCGCGAGTCGCCGCACCGGGCGGAGCGCCGCATCGACCTCCCCGGGGTCACGAGCCTCGGGGCCGGGCTCACGCTGTTGATGCTCGGGATCACCGAGGGCGCCTACTGGGGGTGGACGAAGTTCGACGCGGTGACGTTCCGCGGCCTCCCGTGGGGGGTCCCCGAGTTCTTCCTGCTCGCCGCGGCCGCGTTCGTCTTCTTCCTCCTCTGGGAGCCGCGGGCGCCGAGCCCCGTCGTCTCGTTCGCGGCGCTCAAGGAGCGCAACATCGCGGTCTCCAACGTGAACGGCGTCCTCGTCGGGATGTCGATGTTCCTCCTCTTCACCGTCCTGATCATCCTCGGCGAGTACCCGACCCCCGGCTTCGGCCTCCACGAGCTCGACGCCGGCCTCGTCCTCGTCCCCGCCGTGATCGGCATGATGGCGACCGGGCCGTTCCTCGGCCGCGCGATCAGCCGGTTCGGCCCGAAGCCGGTGATGGTCCTCGGGTTCCTCCTGATCGCCGGCGGCTCGTTCGGCCTCGTCGCGTTCAACCGGACGACGTTCGAGGTCGCCGCGTTCGCGATCCCGATCATGGCCGGCAACGTCGCGGTGCTGATCGCGATGTCGAACGTGATCGTCCTCTCGGTCGACCCGCGGACGGTCGGTGTCCAGACCGGCATGAACCAGACGTTCCGGAACCTCGGCTCGGCGATCGGGCCGGTGCTCGTCACGTCGATCCTCGCGAGCTACGCGTTCTCGATCGGCTACCCCGGCCACCTGTTCCAGAACTACTACACGCTCGGCTACCGCGTCGTCTTCGTGCTCACCGCCGCGATCGGGCTCGCCGGCGCCGCCTGCTCGCTCGCCCTGCGGAACTACCGGTTCCTCGCGGACGGCAGCCGGACCGGCCACCCCGTCCAGGGGACCGCCCCGGCGGCGGCCCCGGTCCCGGGAACGCCCGCCCCCGAGCCGGGCCCCGCTCCGGCGATCGCGACGGCGCGGCCGTAGGCGCGGCCGCGCCGCCCGCCCCGCGCCCCTACGAGCAGCCGCTCGTCGAGCCGCAGACGGTGCACGCGTAGCAGGTCCCCGAGCGGACCATGATGCCGCCGCACTGCGCGCACGCCGGCGCGTCCTCCATCACCCCGCCGGACGGGTCCGGCGAGAACGTGTCGAGCGGGCGCGTCTCGAACTTCACCGTCTGGCTCGTCGCCCCCTTCGCGGGCGGCGGCGCTGCGTGGCCGTTCCCGTTGCCGTTCGCCTCGGCCGGCCCCTCGAGGCCGATCGCGCGCCGCTCGTCCTCCGTGAGGAACTCGAGCGCGAGCCACCGGGCGACGTAATCCGGGATCGACTTCGCGAACCGGATCCGCGGGTTGTTCGTCGCGCCGGCCGGCTCGAACCGGAGGTGGGCGAGCTTGCGGACGAGGTCCTTGAGCGGCACCCCGTGCTGGAGCGCCATCGACATCGAGATCCCGAGCGAGTCCATGAGGCCGTTGACGGTCGACCCCTCCTTCGTCACGCGGAAGAAGATCTCGCCGGGACGGCCGTCCGGGTAGAGGCCGACCGTGACGTAGCCGTCGTGGCCGCCGACCGAGAAGTGGTGGGTGAGCGCCTTCCGCTCGTCCGGCAGGCGCTCGCGCGCCGGGCCGCGGGGGCCGACCGGCGCGCCGGCCCTCCCCTTCCCCGTCTCGAACGGCTGCGACGCCTTGCAGCCGTCGCGGTAGAGGGCGACCGACTTCACGCCGAGCCGCCACGCCTCGAGGTAGATCTTCTCGATCTCCTCGACCGTCGCCTCGTTCGGGAGGTTGATCGTCTTCGACGCCCCGCCCGAGAGGAACGGCTGGACGGCGCCGAGCATCTTCAGGTGGCCCATCGGCGCGATCGTCCGCGAGCCGCCGGCGGGGGCGAGCGCGCAGTCGAACACCGGCAGGTCATCGTTGTCCAGGCCCGGCGCGCCCTCGATCGAGCCGGTCGTCTCGAGGTGGGCGGTGATCGCGCGGACCTCGTCCGGCGAGTAGCCGAGCGCGACGAGGCCGTCCGGCACGGTCCGGTTGACCATGCGCAGGATGCCGCCGCCGACCAGGTTCTTCACCTTCACGAGGGAGAGCTCGGGCTCGAGGCCGAGCGTGTCGCATCCCATCAAAAGCCCGATCGTCCCGGTCGGGGCGATGACGGAGATCTGCGCGTTGCGGTACCCCCACAGCTCGCCGGCCTGGACCGTCTCGCGCCACCGGTCGACCGACGTCTGGACGAGCGCGACGAGGCGCGGGTCGCCCGCGACGATCCGCTCGGCGGCCTTCGCGTGCTTGCCCATCACGCGGAGCATCGGCGCGCGGTTCTTCTCGAACCCCGCGAACGGCCCCATCCGCTTCGCGATCTCGCCGGACATGTGGTACCCCTCGGCGGAGAGGATCGCCGAGACGCCGGCGGCGAGCGCGCGGCCCGCGTCGGAGTCGTAGGCGAGCCCGTAGTGCATCAGGAGGGCCCCCAGGTTGGCGTAGCCGAGCCCGAGCGGCCGGAAGTCGTGCGAGTTCTGGGCGATCGCGGCGGTCGGGTAGCTCGACGCGTCGACGACGATCTCCATCGCGAGGATCATCGTGCGCACGGCGCGCCGGAACAGCTCGACGTCGAGGAGTCCGTCCGCGTCGAGGAACCGCATCAGGTTGATCGACGCGAGGTTGCACGCGGAGTCGTCCAGGAAGAGGTACTCGCTGCAGGGGTTCGAGGCGTTGATGCGGCCCGAGTTCGGCGACGTGTGCCAGTCGTTCGTGATGTCGTCGAACTGGACCCCCGGGTCGCCGCAGCGCCAGGCGGCGTAGGCGAGCCGGCGCCACAGTTCGCGGGCGCGGTGCTTCGTCGCGATCGCCGGGTCGGTCCGATAGGTCGTCGTCCACTCCCCGTCGCGGGTCACCGCCTCCATGAACGCGTCCGGGATCCGGACCGAGTGGTTCGCGTTCTGGTAGGCGATCGACGCATAGGCGGAGTCGGGGTCCGTCCCGTCGAAGTTCGACGAGTACCCCTCGCGGATCAGGGCGAGCGCCTTGTCCTCCTCCTTCACCTTGCAGTCGATGAAGTCGAGGATGTCGGGGTGGTCCATGTTGAGGATCACCATCTTGGCGGCGCGCCGGGTCGTCCCGCCGGACTTGATGACGCCCGCGAGCGCGTCGAACGCGCGCATGAACGACACCGGCCCCGAGGCGATCCCGCCGCCGGCGAGCCGCTCGTGGCTGCCGCGGAGGGCGGAGAGGTTCGTGCCGGTCCCGCTGCCGCCCTTGAACAGGCGGCCCTCGCTCGTCGCGAGCGCGAGGATCGAGTCCATGTCGTCGGAGATCGACTGGATGAAGCAGGCGGAGCACTGGGGCGGCTCGCGGACGCCGACGTTGAACCAGACGGGGCTGTTGAACGCCGCCATCTGCTGGACCATGAGGTAGGAGAGGCTCTCCTCGAACGTCGTCGACTCTTCGGCGGTGTCGAGGTAGCCGAGCGCGAGGCCCTGCTGGGCGATCCAGTGGCAGACCCGCCGGATCATCCCGTCGATCGACGACTCGCGGCGGCCGTCGATGATACGGAAGTACTTCGACGCGGCGATGTTGATGCTCGTCTCCGACCAGCTCGTCGGGGCGCGGATCCCCTTCTGCTCGAAGATCACCTTGCCGTCGGCGCTCTTGATCGAGGCGTCGTGGCTGCGCCAGTCGACGGTGTCGAAGGCGGTCTTGCCGCGGGGGGTGAGGCGGGGCACGGGGATCGGCTCCTTGCCGAGCCGGCCCGTCGGGCGTCCGGCGGACTCCTCCGGCGATGGGACGGGGCGCTTCTTGGCGGCGGCCATGATGATTTACTCCTGGAGGTCGAGACAGTCTCCCGCTCTTCGGCCGACGTACGGCGTCGGACCCTATGGGGGGGCCAGCGGGCGGTTGAAACGCCCTCGGTAACGGGCCGTTTCTCGCGAGCCACCCCGGGGAGAAGACGCGTCGCGCGGCACAGAAGACACTCTCGGAAACCCTCCGGGTGCCGCCAGAACCCGCCTGCTATAAGTGTGCTCGGTCGGAATTCACGGCGCGGGCCCGGTTCCCGCGTCGTCCGAAGCGTTCACGGCGTTCCTCCGTAAGAGAAGTCGCGGATTCGCCCGCGCGCCGTCGTCGCGGCCGCCGGTACGTCCGGGGGCGCGGGGAGCAGCCGCATCGTGCACGGCATCGTCACCCCGCACTCCCCGCAGTAGAGCCCCTCCTCCGCGACCCAGAGGAACGCGCCGCACCGGTCGCACTTGCGCGGGTCGTCCGAGTCGTTCCGGCAGACCATCGCTCCGTTCCGGGAGGCCGAACGGCCCGCCGGTATTTCCGCTAGGACGGCGACGGGCGCGGTCGAAAAGAAGAGTGAGGGGCCCCGGGCGGGACCCCTCGGAACGGATCGTCGGGGTTCAGGCGTTCTTCATCCGGGCGCGGGACACGAACCCCTTCTTGTCGAGGAAGTACATGTAGCCGTCCGCCCGCGTGATCTTCTCCGTCCCCACCCGGCTCTTCTTGCCGGACTTGTTGAGCTTCGTGGGGGTCTTCCAGAGATACCCGTCCTTGCCCAGATAGTACAGGTAGCCCTTCTCTCGCTTGATCTGTTCCTTGCCTACCTTTTCCGCCATCGTGGCGACCTCGACCGGCGGCATGTAAGACGCCAGTATTTGAACATGCTGACGGAGTTACGGCGGAGAAATCGGTTTTCCCTGACGGTAAACGACCGTCGGCCGGACGTCGAACCGGTACCCGAGGCGGTCGGCCGACGGGATCGGGAACACCGAGAAGTCGGCCGGCGCCCCCGGCCGGAGCGTCCCCGCGTCGGAAAGCCCGATCGCGGCGGCGGCGTTGACGGTCGCGGCCGTGACCGCCTCCGCCGGGGAGAGCCGGCCCGTGTGCACGGCGGCGGCGAGGACGCCGGGCATCCCCTCGACCCACGTGTTCGGCGAGCAGTCGGTGCCGAGCGCGACCGGCGCGCCCGCGTCGACCAGCTCGCGCGCCGGGCTCTGCCGCGGCGGGGCCGCGGACGCCGCGGTGAGGGGCAGGAGGACGGCGATCACGCCGGCGCGGGCGAGCCGTTCCCGGTCCCCCGCGGTCGTCGCGAGGAGGTGCTCCGCGCTCGTCGCCCCGAGGCGCGCGGCGAGCCGGGCGCCGCCCGACCGGACGAACTCGTCGGCGTGCAGCTTGAGGCCGAGACCGAGCGACCGGGCGCGACGAAGGATCCGGTCCGCTTCGCCGACGGAGAAGAACCCGGGCTCGCAGAAGACGTCGCAGAACCGGGCGAGCCCCCGGCGGGCGACCTCGGGGAGGGTCGCGCGCACGATCCGGTCGACGTACGGTCCCGCCCGCCCGTCCAGCTCGGGGGGGACCGCGTGCGCCCCGAGGTACGTCGGGACGAGCCGGAGCCCGGAGCGCGCGGCGAGGCGCGGCACGAGGCGCAGAAGGCGGAGCTCGCCGGCGTGCGAGAGCGCATAGCCGCTCTTCACCTCGAGCGACGTCGTCCCCCAGGCGGCCATCCGCCGAAGGCGGCCGAGCGCGGCGCGCACGAGCTCCTCGTCGCTCGCGCGGCGCGTCGCCCGCACGGTCGACGCGATCCCTCCGCCGCGGCGGGCGATCTCCGCGTAGCTCGCCCCGGCGGCCTTCCACGGGAGCTCGGCGGCGCGATCGCCGGCGAACAGGAGGTGGGTGTGCGCGTCGACGAAGCCGGGGAGGAGCGTGCCGCCGTTCCCCGCGACCGTGCGCGCCCCCGGCCGCCGCCGGACGGCCCGGGCGAGGTCGCGCTCGCGCCCGACCCAGACGATCCGGCCCGCGTCCGCCGCGAGCGCGGCGTCCGGGATGCGACCGAGCTCCGACATCGCGGCCCCGGACCGGGGGATCGGGCCGGTCGCCAACGTCGCCGCCTCGGCGAGGTCGCGCACGACCAGGTCGGCGCGGACCGTCATGGCTGGTGGATCAGGTGGTCGAGGAGGTCGCGCGCCGCGCGCGAGCCGGGGAAGACGACGCGCGCCTCCTCCTCGAGCGGCTCGAGCTCCTTGTACCGCGCGGAGAAGTGCGTGAGGAACAGCGCCCCGACCTCCGCGGTCCGGGCGCACTCCGCGGCCTGGCGGGCCGACGAGTGGCCCCAGTCGTTCGCCTCCCGCTCGATCTCGACCGCGGCGGTCGCCTCGTGGATCAGCACGGTCGCCCGCTCGGCGAGCCGCCCGATCGCCGGCGCGGGCGCGGTGTCGCCGGAGTAGACGACGGAACGACCGGGCCGCGGCGGGCCCATCACCTCGGACGGCTCGACGACGCGGTCGCCGACGCGCACCGACTCGCCGGCCTCGAGGCGGGAGAAATCCGGCCCGTGGATCCCGAGCGCGCGCGCCCGCGGGCCGTCGAAGCGACCCCGCTTCGGCGCCTCCTCGATCCGGTACGCGAGCGACGGCACCGGGTGCTCCGCCGCCGCGGTTCGGACGGTGTAGCCGTCGAGCTCGAGCGTCGTGCCGGCGGTGAGCGGGTGGACCTCGACCGGGAACCGCAGCGTGAAGTACCCCATCGCGAGCGCCCGGCCGACCATCTCCGGCGCGTCCGGCGGGCCGTAGATGTCGAGCGGCTCCTCGCGGCGGTTCAGGCTCATGCTCTGGATGAGGCCGGGAAGGCCGAGGAAGTGGTCCCCGTGAAAGTGGGTGAGGAAGATCCGACGGACCCGCATGAACGAGGCGCTCGACTGGAAGAACTGGCGCTGCGCCCCCTCGCCGCAGTCGAGCAGGACGAGCTCCTTCTCGAGGTCGAGCGCGATGGCGCTCGCCGAGCGCTCCTTCGTCGGCCAGGAGCCGGCGGTGCCGAGGAAGGTGAGGCGCATCGTCGCCCGCACCCCGCCCCGGGTAAAAGGGGGCCGGGGGGAGCGCCGCGGAGCCGCCCTCGCCCGGCGCCCGCGTAGGGCAAAACGGGAAAAGGGGTGGACCGGTCTCCCCGACCGAAGATGGTCGACTGGGACCGCGTCGAGCAGCTCCGCTCGGCCGGCGAGGGATGGGGGGAGATCGCGGCCGACCCGAAGGTCGGTTTCCATCCCGAGGCGTCGGCCGGCGACCCCGGGCGGGCGCTGCGGGCGCTGTACCACCGCGAGCGCTCCCGCCGGGACCGTCAGGGACCGGCGCCGGTCGCGAAGAAGCGGCCGCCGCGGGACCTCGAGCAGCGGTGGAGCCTCGTGCGGATCGGCTACCTCCTCGTCCCGGTCGTCGGGCTCTGGCTGCTCCTCGCCTACGTCGCCCCGTCCCCGGTCGGCCTGCTGATCCCGGCGATCCCGTACGTGGCGCTGGTCTTTGCGGCGGTGCTGTTCTTCCTGCTCTACGCGCTGTGGCGCACCCGGGATCGACGCTGGACCGCGGTCTTCCGCGGCACGGTGATCGGCGGGGTCGTCCTCGGGCTCGTCTTCGCGGGGATGGTCGGGCTCGTCGGCGCCCTCGCGTTCGGGTGTCCGTACCTGCCCCCCGCGGCGGCGGTACCGGCGGTGAACGACGCCCCCGGCTGGCACGGGGGCACCGGGCTCCCGGCGTGGACGTCGGGCGGCAAGCCGGTCGTCTACTTCTTCGGGGCGACGTGGTGCCCGTACTGTTCGGCGAGCAGCTGGGCGATCTGGAAAGCGCTCACCGAGTTCAGTACATCGACCTCGGGAGAACAGACGTCGTACTCGAGCTCGACCGACGTCTATCCGAACACCCCGGAGATGGTCCTCGAAAACCTCCAGCTCGCGCCGAGCTCTCCGATCGACTTCCAGGTGAGCGAGTACGCGGGGGGGACCGACGGCGTCGCGCCGACGACCTCGACGTGCTACCAGCTCGCCTACGTGACGGCGTACAGCGGCGGCTCGATCCCGTTCCTCGTCGTCGGCGGCAAGTACGTCCACGGAGGGACGACGATCATCAACCCGGAGAAGCTGAAGAACTACACCGCGACCGGGGCCCCGACGGTCAAGAGCGACGTCCAGTCGGAGTCCGGGACGCCGTGGAGCGTCGTCCAGGACCAGGCGTGGTGGATCATGGCGTTCATCGCCAAATGCCTCGGCACGGCCACGTCGACGTTATCGAGCGAGTACGGCTGGTCGAGCGCCGACCTGACGAACGTCAACGCCGATCTCGCCGACATATGACCTAGGCCCGGTCCGCGGCGATGAAGACCCGCGACCTCCGGACCCTCACCGGCCTCTCCGCCGGCCTCGGGCTCGTCGTCGCGCTGTTCGCGGCGGCCGAGTTCTACGACGCCTCATTGCGGGCGATCTGCACGGTGAACGCGTTCTTCTCCTGCGCCGCGGTCGACGCGAGCGGCCGGACGACGACCCTCTGGATCCCGGACTACGTCTGGGGGGTCGCCGGCTTCGTCGCGATCCTGATCGTCGCCGGTCTCGCCGAGCAGCGGAGCGACGACCGGCGCGGGGCGTACGGCCTCGTCGCGCTCACTTCGGCGGGGGTCGCCCTCTCGCTGTACCTCCTCTACGTGGAGCTCGCGGAGATCCACGCCCTCTGCCTCGTCTGCGCCTCCGACTACCTGCTCGTCACGATCGCCTGGGCGGGGGCGATCGCGCTCGCGCTGCGCCTGAGGAACGGCACGCTCGCCGACCCCCCGGACGCCCCGGCCGACGCCCCGGATTAGCCGTCCGGGACCGGGCGGCCCGGCTCGCCGGCCGGCGGCGCCGGGGACGGTTATATACCCCACCTTTCTCGGCCGCGGGGGTCAACGATGCCTCTTCCGACAGACTACGCCGACTGGGCCGCGGTCGGGGCCGGGATCGCCATCGCGGGCGGCCTCATCGGCACGGGAATGGCCCAGTCCGGGATCGGCGCCGCCGGGATGGGGATCATCGCGGAAAAGCCCGAGAAGTTCGGCCAGGTGCTGTTCTTCTTCGTCATCCCCGAGACGCTCTGGATCATCGGCTTCGTCCTCGGGATCATCCTGCTCCTCGGGATCATCCACTAGCCGGACCGCCGCGCATGGGCCTCGAGACGCTCGTCGCGGAGATCCGCAGCCGCGGCGAGGCGGAGCTCAAGGCCGCCGAGGAGGCGCGCGACGCGGAGGCGGCGACGATCGCCGCCGACCGGGACGAGAAGATCCGGCGGATCCACGACGAGATGCAGCGGGCCGCCGAGCTCGAGTCGGCGCGCGAGCGCTCGCAGCGCGTCGCCGGCGCGAAGCTGAAGGCGCGCAAGCTCCTCTACGAGGCGCGCGAGGCGCGCCTGCGCGCGGCGCTGGACGCGACGCGGACCCTGCTCGCCGACTACACGCGCTCGGACGCCTACCCGGCCGTGCTGAAGCGGATGGTCGACGCCGCGACCGAGACGCTCGGAAAGCAGCTCAAGGTGCGCGGACGGGCCGAGGACGCGGCGCGGCTGCAGAAGGTCGCCGGCAAGGCGTTCGACGCGACGCCGCTCCCGATCCTGGGGGGGCTCGTCGCCGAGACGGCCGACGGGAGCCGGCGCCTGAACCTCTCGTTCGACGAGCTCGTTAGGCTGCGCGAGGACCGGGTCCGCGAGCTCCTCGCGTAAGGGGGGACGGTGGCGGCGTCCCCGTACGCGAGCGCGCTCGGGCGCCTTCTGCCCGAGTTCCCGGCGTTCCTCTCCGCGGACGTCTACGCCCGCCTGGTGGCGGGCCGGGACGCCGCCGACGTCGCGAAGGTCCTCGAGGGGACCGTCTACGCGCCGGACTTGGACGCGATGCGGGCGACCCACACCGGGATCGGCCTCGTCGAGATCGCGATCAACCGCACGTTCGTCCGACGCAACCGCCAGGCGTTCCAGGCGGCACCGTTCGCGGGCCGCGCGGTCGTCGGCGCCTACCTCGCGCGATGGGACGTCGAGAACGTCGAGATGATCCTCTCCGCCAAGGCCGAGCACCGGACCGTCCGCGAGACGGAGGAGCACCTGGTCTCGAGCCGCGACATCCCGAGCGGCCTGTACGCGGGGGTGCTGACGCTCGACGACTACCGGATGCTCCTCGAGCAGCCGACGGTCGACGCGGTCGCCACCGCGCTCGTCCGGTACGGCTACGGCGCGACGATCCTGCCGCTGCTCGAGGCGTACCAGCGCTCCGGCGACATCTTCCCGATCCTGCACGCGCTCGACGTCGAGTACTTCCGCTCGGTGCTCGCCGGCGCCCGGTTCTTCCAGGGCGACGAGTGGGTCGTGCGCGAGCTCGTGCGCAGCGAGGTCGACCGGCGCAACGCGCTCCTGCTCCTCAAGGGGAAGGCGGCCGACGTGCCGTTCGACGAGGTGAGCGCCCGCTGGATCGACGGCGGGGCGCTCCCCGCGTCGGACGCCGCCGACCTGTTCGGCGCCCGGGGCGTCCCCGAGCTCGCCGAGCGGCTCGCCGCCCGGTTCCCGTCGATCGGCGACGGGGCGGCGGAGTTCGCCTCCGCGCAGAGCCTCGTCGGCTACGAGGCGGCGATCGAGCGCGACCGGACCGTCGGCGAGCTCAAGCGCCTGCGGTCGTACCCGCTCTCCCTCGGGGTGATCTTCGCCTACCTTCTGCGCGCCGAGGTCGAGCGCTCCGACATCCGGCGGATCGCCTTCGGCAAGCTGTACGGCCTGCCGAACGCGCGCGTCGAACCGCTCCTCGTCTCGCCGCGGCTCTAAGGCGCGGCGCCCGTCACGGCGCGGGGGGCGCGGCCGCCGGCGGCGCGGACGCGGCGGGCGTCGCCATCATCGGCGGGACGGTCCGCTCGCGGGGCTTTCCGAACGGGCGGAACGGCCGCCCGTTGCCGTGGTAGAACTTCGAGAAGTACTCGACGAAGATCAGCCGCGCCCCCTGGATCCCCGGCTCGAAGACGCCGAGGATGACGTTGAACGACTGGCCGACCACGAGGATGACGAGCCCGGCGACGATCCCGACGATCGCGTCCGGCCCGCCGCCGCGGACGAGGCCGCCGCCGATCGTGTTGATGACGAGGGCGAGGATCACGCTCGCGAGGAGGATCCCGACGAGCCGCGTGTAGGAGAGGATGTGGCTCACGACCTCGATCACGCCCATCATCCCCATCTGCGCCCCCTCGCCGAACAGGAGCAGGAGGAAGCCGCCGACGGCGAGCGCGAGGAAGCCGTCGAACGCGCCGTTCGTGACCGCGGCCGTGCGCCGGAGGACGGAGAGCCCCGCGAAGGCGACGCCCCAGGCGAACCCGATGCCGCCGAGCTTCGCGACCGTCCCGCGCCGGTGGTGGTGGAACCACTCGTTGATGGCGCCGAACGCGAAGCCGAGCGTCACCATCCCGAGGCCGAGGAACCCGGCGAGGAGGAGCAGCTCGCCGACCCCCGCGCTCGAGGTGAGCTTCACCGGCGCGTTGTAGCCGAACAGCCGGTGGAGCAGGTCGACCCCGAAGAACTCGTCCCAGTAGAGGCCGAGCCCGATCGCGAGCAGGCAGCCGGGGAGCAGCGTGTAGGCGAGCGAGCGCATCGCCTCGGGGCCCATGATCATCTTCACGAACCGCCGGCCGAAGGCGGGCAGGTACCGGGCGCCCGGGAACCTCGCGATCATCCACAGCGAGATCAGGAGGATGACGAGGCCGTACCCCCAGTCGCCGAGCATGAAGCCGAAGAACAGCGGGAAGGCGATCGCGAAGACGAGCGTCGGGTCCCACTCGGTCGCCTGCGGCAGCGAGTAGAACCGGATGAAGAACTCGAACCGCCGGATCCCCGCCGGGTTCGCCATCATCGTCGGCGGCTCCTCGTCGGTCGGGATCCGGTAGAGGTAGACCCGGTCGCCGGCGACCGAGCGGAGCGCCGCCTCGAGCCGGGGGACGTCGCGCTCGGGGGTCCACGCCTCCAGCGCGAACGCGACGCGGCCCGAGCCGAACCTGCCGAGCGCCTCGAGCTTGCGGTTCTCGATCGCGAGCGCCTCGTCCAGCGCGCGCACGGTCGTCGACCACTCCCGTGCGATCGCCCCGAGCCGCTCGGCGATCGCGACGCGCCGCGCGACGACCTCCGCCCGCCGGGCGGTGCGCCGGTGCCGCTCCTCCTCCGGGGTCCCCGGGAGGTCGGGGACGGCCGCGAGCCGGACGCCGGCCGTCTGCGCCGCGCGCACGAGCGCCTCGGCGCCGCGGGGGCGCAGGGCGACGACGAAGCGGACCGACCCCTTCGGGCCCGGCCCCGAGAAGAACGTCGCGTCGCCGGCGGGGTCGAGGGCGGCGCGCATCGCCGCGAAGGCGGTCGGCTCCGCCTCGCCCGCGAACGCGGCGAGGCTCTTGGAGTGCAGCACCGCGAGGCGGCCCGAGAAGAACGAGAGCCGCTCCAAGAGGGCGAGCGTCTCGTCGATCGACCGCTCCTCGGTGAGGAGGCGGTCGTCCTCGCGCTTCAGCTCGGCGACCTCCGCGTCGATCGGGACGCGCTCGGCGGCGCTCAGGATCTCGTCGAGCGAACCGAACCTTTGCGGCGGGCCGTCCGGGACGACCGGGAGCGCGGTCGCGAGCCCGCGGAACCTGAGCGTCTCGTCGCCGAGACGGCGCTGCACGTCGGTCGCCCGCTCCGGCGCGAGCCGGGCGAGCGCCTCGGGAGACAGGGGCTCGATCTGGAGGAGTCGGAGGTCGTGGAGGGCGGTGACGATCCGGTCCCGGTCGTCCTTCAGGCCGAGGATCCCGATCCGGACCATCCGCACCGGCCGCAGGACCATGCTCGGGCTCCCGGTTCACTTCCCGCCGAAGTCGCCGAGGATCGTGGCGAGGACCTGCGCCCGCTTCTCCGCGGGGACGCCATCCCCCGCCCCCAGGCGGCCGGCGGCGCGCTCGCCGTCGGCGACGATCTCCGCGGCCTCGCGGTCGGCGACCGACCGGGCCGCCTCGACGGCGTGGACCCGCTCGCCTTCCGCCTCCGCCCGCGCGGTCGCGACCGCGTCCTCGGCCTCGCGGCGCAGGCGGCGGATCGTCTCCTCGGCGAGGCGACGGGCGGCGGCGACCCGCTCCTCCGCCTCCTGCTCCGCAGCCCGGATCCGGTCGAGCAGCTCGACCGACGGGTTCGCGGGGGCGGACGCGGGGCGCGCGGCGGGGGCCGGTTCAGGCGCTGAGGGCACTGCCTTCCGCCTCCATCTTGCGCTTGACGGCCTTCAGCATGCTGAACGCGTCGCGCTCCATCTCGTCGAACCGGAACTTGATGTACCGCACCGTCCCCTCGAGCCGCGGGATCAGTACGTTCTCGATCGCGCTCGCCCGGCGCTTCGTCTTCTCGATCTCGAGCAGGAGCCGGCGGAGCGCGTTCTCCTTCTCCGCGATGTCGAGGACGACCTGGTAGATCCCCTGGAAGTGGCGGATCGACTCGTGGACGGGGACGGAGAGGTCGAGGAGCGCGGCGGGGGCGATCGGCGAGTACCCCGCGCGGTCGACGCGCGGCGTGCGGACCCCCATCACGTTCTTGGTCGTCACCGCGACCGGCCGGACGTTCGGGAGGAGCGACGAGATGTTCTCGAGCCGCGTCGGGCCCTCGCGCATCTCCGCGAACCGGATCGCCTCGTAGCCGCGGACGATCCGCGCCTTCAGGTCGCCGCGGAGCTTGAGCGCCTCGCGGCTCACCCGGAAGAACTCGGCGATCAGCGCCGACCGCTTCAGCTTGAGCAGGTTGAGGCCGCGCTTCGCGACGACGATCCGCCGGCGGGTGCGCAATAGCTCGAGGCGCGTCGGCCGGATGGACTCGATCCGCGCCACGGCCCCCTCCCGCCGTGCCCTACGCCGCCGGCGCGGCGCGCGCGGGGCGGTACTTCTGGATGAACTCGGGCTTGATCCGCTTGAGCTCGGCGTCGGGGAGGTCGCGCAGGACCTCCCAGGCGACCCCGAGGCTCTGGTCGATCGAGCGGTCCTCGTCCGGGCGCTGGTTGACGAACAGCGTCTCGAACCGGTCGGCCGCCTTGAGGTAGAGCCGGTCGGTCGCGCTGAGCGCCTCCTCGCCGACGATCGCGGAGAGGGCGCGCTGGTCCTTCCCCGTCGCGTAGGCGGCGAACAGCTGGTCGGCGACGCCGCGGTGGTCCTCGCGCGTCCGCTCCTTGCCGATCCCCTGGTTCATCAGGCGGGAAAGGCTCGGGAGGACGTCGATCGGCGGGTAGATCCCCTTGCGCTGCAGCTCGCGGCTGACGTAGATCTGGCCCTCGGTGATGTAGCCGGTGAGGTCGGGGATCGGGTGCGTCACGTCGTCGGCGGGCATCGTGAGGATCGGCAGCTGCGTGATCGACCCCTTGCGGCCGTGGATCTTCCCGGCCCGCTCGTAGATCGTCGCGAGGTCGGTGTACATGTACCCGGGGTAGCCGCGGCGGCCGGGGACCTCCTCCCGCGCGGCGGAGACCTCGCGGAGCGCCTCGCAGTAGTTCGTCATGTCGGTGAGGACGACCAGCACGTGGAGGTCCTTCTGGTAGGCGAGGTACTCGGCCGCGGTGAGCGCCATCCGGGGCGTGACGACCCGCTCCATCGACGGGTCGGAGGAGAGGTTCAGGAAGACGACGGCGCGCTCGAGCGCGCCGGTCGACTCGAACTCCTTCAGGAAGTAGTTCGCCTCCTCGCTCGTGATCCCCATCGCGGCGAAGACGACCGCGAACCCCTCGGAGGAGTTGCGCAGCTTCGCCTGGCGGACGATCTGCGCCGCGATCTGGTTGTGCGGCAGGCCCGCGCCCGAGAAGATCGGGAGCTTCTGGCCCCGGACGAGGGTGTTGTTGACGTCGATCGTGGAGATCCCCGTCTGGATGAACTCGCTCGGCTCCTCGCGCGAGTACGGGTTCATCGCGTTCCCGACGATCTCGAGCTCGGTGTCGCTCACGATCTTCGGCCCGCCGTCCCGCGGCTCGCCGAGGCCGTTGAAGACGCGGCCGAGCAGCTCCTCCGAGACGGCGAGCCGCGCGACCTCCCCGAGGAACTTCACGCTCGACGTCTCGATGTCGAGCCCCATCGTCGGCCCGAACACCTGGACGATGGCGAGCCCCTTGCGCGAGTCGAGCACCTGGCCCTGGCGGCGCTCCCCGTTCGGGAGGGCGATCTCGACGATCTCGCCGTACGCCGCGTTCTGGACCTCGCGGACGAAGATCAGCGGGCCCGTGACGCGGTCGACGGTCCGGTAGTCGAGCGGGACGCTCGAGCGCGCGGCGGCGGCCTTCGCGGCCATCGTCAGCTCCCTCCGACCGCGGCGGCGATGTCCGACGCCATCTCGAGCTCGAGGGCGTCGAACTGGTCGGCGAGCTCCGCCTCGGGGATCCACTTCATCCGGGAGAGCCGCGTGCGGATCGGCATCTCCTGGAGCCGGGCGACGGTCGCCCCCTTGGCGATCGCCTCCTGCTCGCGCTCGGAGAACGACAGGATCGCGCGCAGCATGCGGTACTGCTTCTGGATCGACGTGTACGTGTCGACGTCGTCGTAGGCGCTCTGCTGGAGGTAATCCTCGCGGATCATCCGCGCGACGTCGAGGACCGCCTTCTCCCGCTCGGGGAGGGCATCGACCCCGACGAGCTGGACGATCTCCTGGAGCTCGGCCTCCTTCTGCAGCACCTCGAGCGCCCGCTGCCGGAGCTGGACGAACTCCCGGGCGAGCTCCGCCCGGTACCACGGCTCGAGGTCGCCGACGTAGAGGGAGTAGCTCTGCAGCCAGTTGATCGACGGGAAGTGCCGGCGCTGGGCGAGCGCCGCGTCGAGCGCCCAGAAGACGCGGGTGACGCGCAGGGTGTTCTGGCTCACCGGCTCGGAGGTGTCGCCGCCCGGCGGCGAGACGGCGCCGACGACCGTCACGGATCCGTTCCGGCCCTCCGGCGAGAGCGTCACGACCCGGCCGGCCCGCTCGTAGAACTCGGCGACGCGCCGGCCGAGGTACGCGGGGTACCCCTCCTCGCCCGGCATCTCCTCGAGGCGGCCGGAGATCTCGCGCATCGCTTCCGCCCAGCGGCTCGTCGAGTCGGCCATCAGCGCGACGTCGTACCCCATGTCCCGGTAGTACTCCGCGATCGTGATCCCGGTGTAGACGCTCGCCTCCCGCGCGGCGACCGGCATGTTGGAGGTGTTGGCGATCAGCACCGTCCGCTCCATGAGCGGGCGCTTCGACTTCGGGTCGACGAGGCTCGGGAACGTCGCGAGCACCTCCGTCATCTCGTTGCCGCGCTCCCCGCACCCGACGTAGACGACGATGTCCGAGTCGGCCCACTTCGCGAGCTGCTGCTGGCAGACGGTCTTCCCCGACCCGAACGGTCCGGGGATGCACGCCGTCCCGCCCTTCGCGATCGGGAAGAACGAGTCGATCGCCCGCTGGCCCGTGATGAGCGGGATCCCCGGGGCGAGCTTTTGCGCGACCGGGCGGGCGACCCGGACGACCCACTTGTGCGAGAGGAACAGCGGGGTCGCGCCGGCGGACGTGCGGACCGAGCCGATCGGCTGCCGGATCGTGAACGCGCCGGACTTGAGCTCGGTGAGCGTCCCCCGGACCCCGGGGGGCACCATGATCTTGTGGAGGATCAGCGGGGTCTCCTGGACGGTCCCGAGGATCGTCCCGGGGCCGACCTCGGTGCCGGGCTTCGCGACCGGAGTGAACTCCCAGACGTGGGTCTCGTCGAGCGGCGGGGCGACGAAGCCGCGCGTGATGAAGTCCCCCTCGCTCTTCTGGATGACGTCGAGCGGGCGCTGCACGCCGTCGTAGATCGACTTGAGCAGCCCCGGCCCGAGCTCGACGCTCAGCGCCTGGCCGGTGTTCTCGACGGGGTCGCCCGGCCGGATGCCGGTCGTGTCCTCGTAGACCTGGACGGTGGCGCTGCCGCCGACCAGGCGGATGATCTCGCCGACGAGGCCGAGCTCGCCGACGCGCACGACGTCGTACATCTTCGCGTTCTCGAGCCCTTCCGCGATGACGACCGGCCCCGAGACCCGCCCCACGACCCCGCCCATCGCTGATCCTCCCTAGTTCGGCACGGCGAGCGTGACGCCGAGGACGCGCTTCGCGAGGTCGTTGATGCTCTCGACCTCGTACTCCCCGGCGGGGGTCGGGACGAAGACGACGAGCGGTCGGAGCGTGCTGTCCGCGTGCGCCCGCTGCGCCTCGGAGAGCCGCGGGCGGATCGACTGGCTCGCGATCACGAGCGAGTACTGCTCGTCGGCCATCGCGCGCTGGAACTCGGCGACCGCCGTCGCCTCGGTCACCTCGACGACGTGGGGAAAGCCGATCAGCCGGAAGCCGATCGCGAGCTCCCGCTCGCCGAGAACGAGCGTCTTGCCGGGTTCGGGAATCGCCTCGGGCACGGCGGAGTCGGCGGGGTTCCGGCGTATTTAAGGGCTACTCGGGACGCTCGCGCGCGGCGGCGGCCCGGGCTACTTGTACGTCGACTGGTGGACGTGGTGCTCGTCGTCCGTGATCAGGATGCACTCCCCTTCGCACTCGAACAGGCACGCCTCGCAGACGATGCACTCGGGGCCGTGGATCGCGAGCGACTTCTCGCCGCGGAACTGGAACTTCGCGGCGACCGCGGGGTCGTCGACGACGTCGGGCACCTCGGCGCGGGGGCGCAGGTCGAAGACGTTGGTCGGGCAGACGTCCTTGCAGTGCGAGCAGCCGGTGCACTTCGCGATGTCGATGTCGACCTGGACCATCGGGAGAACCGCACGTCGAGCGGGCGCGGCGGCCTATTAGGGTTTCCCGGGAGCGGGGCGGCGGTCCGGCGCCGGCCCCGACGGCCCCGCCCGCGGCTATAGGCGCGGGCGCCGTCCCGGCCGAGGGGGCGCGATGGCCGAGATCCTCATCGGCACCAGCGGCTGGGATTACCCCGAGTGGGCGGGCCGGGTCTACCCGCCGCACGGCGCCTCCGACCGGCTGCGGTACTACGCGGGGCTGTTCCCGATCGTGGAAGTGAACTCCACGTTCTACCGCCTCCCGGCGCCGTCCGTCGCGGCGTCGTGGGCGCAGCGGACCCCGTCGCGGTTCCGCTTCGCGGCGAAGTTCCCGCGCTCGATCACCCACGACCTCCGGCTCGTCGGCGCCGACGCGGAGCTCGCCCGGTTCCTCGAGGTCCTCGCGCCGCTGCGGGCCGCGGGGAAGTTCGTCGCCGCGCTCCTGCAGCTGCCGCCGTCCCTTCCGTTCGACCCGGCGACCGTCCGCGCGTTCTACGCGTCGCTCCCGCGCGACCTCCCGGTCGCCGTCGAGTTCCGCGAGCGCTCCTGGCTCGTCCCGGCCTCGTACGACCTCCTGCGCGAGTTCGGCTTCGCGCACGTCGTCATCGACGGCCCCCACCTCCCGAGCGTCCTCGAGGTGACAGGGCCGTTCGCCTACCTGCGCTGGCACGGCCGCGGCGACCCGCTGTGGTACGACTACACCTACTCGGCGGCCGAGCTCGCGGAGTGGGTCCCGCGCGTCCGGGCGCTCGCCGAGACCGTCCCCCACGTCTACGGCTTCTTCAACAACCACTTCCGGGGGGACGCGGCGACGAACGGCCGCTCGCTCTCCGAGGCGCTCGGCCTCCCGCCGCCCGGCGGCCGCTCGCGGCTCGGCTGACCGCGGCCGGACGGCGCCGGAAACGCCCCGTCCCCGGCCCGTTTCAACGGGGCCCGCGCCGCCGCTTTAGAGCGCCCGCGGCCGTCGAGAGGCGGGTCGATCCGCCGATGGCCGACACGTTCTCCGTGGAGCCCGTCCTCCCGCCCGAGGACGCCGTCCTCTTCGAGCGGTTCCGCCCGGAGGAGCGGGCGCCGTCGCCGTCCGTCCCCCGGCCGCGGGTCCGCCTCGCGCCGCGCCCGGGCCGGGTCCGTGCCGCGCCCGTCCTCCCGTCGGCCCCGGCGCTGTTCCCGTGGCTCGCCCGCACCCTCGCCCCCGGCGAGGCGACGCTCTGGTGCGGCCCGCGCCTCGCCGTCGAGCCGATCCTGGAGCGGCTCTACGCGGGGAGCGCCCTCGCCCGCGGCCGGGTCTCGCTCCTCGAGGGGGCGAACCGGTTCCATCCGTACCGCATCGGCGAGCTCGGCCGCTCGCTCGGCGTCGGCGTCGAGGAGACGCTCGAACGGATCCGCCTCGCCCGGGCGTTCACCGCCCACCAGATGGTCGCGCTGGTCGACGGGTGGGCCCGCGAGGCCCGCCGCCACCCGCCGACCCTCCTGGTCGGCCACGACCTCCCGACGCTCTTCTGGGACGGCGAGACCCCCGACGACGAGCGGGACGCGCTGCTCCGCCACGTCGCCCGCTCGCTCGCGCGCCTGCTCGACGAGGTCCGCGTGCCGCTCCTCCTCACGCTCGGGCCGGACGGGCCCGGCCGGTTCGTCGGCCTCGCCGACGCCGGGCCGCGGTGGTCCGACCTCGTCGTCTTCGACCGGGGGCCGACCCGCGTGCGGGCCCGGGCGCTGCGCCACGACGCCCGCCTCGCCCTCGTCCCGCGGGACCCCGCCCAGCGGGGGATCGAGGAGTTCGGCGACGCCCCGCCGGCCGAGGGGGTGATCGGATGGGACGCACCGTGCCGACGTACCGCCAGGCGCTCGAAGAGCGGATGAAACGCTGGGACGAGTTCGCCCGGCTCCTGACGACCCCCGAGGACCGCAGCGCCTTCGACGTCGTGCGGACCGCGGCCCGGCGGTACGCCGCCCAGGCGACGTACGTCGGGAGCCCCGACCTCCTCGAGGCGATCCTCCTCTCCGTCCTCACCGACCTCGCCCGCCGCCTCCCGGCGGACGCGGCCCCCGCGAAGGCCCGCGCCTGACCGTGGACGGGGCGGCCCCCGCGCCCGACGGCTGGCTGCTCGACGTCACCGAGAGCCCGGACGGGCGGTCGGTCGTCCTCTGGCAGAAGGAGCGCGCGAGCGGGCGGGTCCGGCGGACGGCGGTCGAGTTCCGCCCGCCGTTCCTCGTGACGGGGCCGCGCGCGGAGCTGGACGACCTCGCCCGTCGCCTCGCCGGGGACCCGCGGGTCGCCGCCGTCGCGCGCCGGAGCGGTCGGCCGTCGCTCTACGACCGGCGGCCGGGGCCGCTCCTCGAGGTCGTCCCCGAGCGCCACGCGGTCCGCCGTTCGCTCGCGCGGGCGATCGATGCGATCGGCGGGTTCGTCCGGTTCACGCTGTACGACGTCGACCTCACGCCGCCCCAGCTGTACCACCTCCGCCACGGCCTCTACCCGTTCGCGCCGGTCGCCGGCCGCGACGGGACGCTCGTCGCGACCGAGCCGGCCGAGACGGTCGACTACACCGCCCCGCCGCTCTCGGTCGCCCGGCTCGAGGTCCGCCTCGCGGGGGAGCGGCGCGGCCGGATCCCCCCGCCCGACGGCCGCCTCGGGTCGGTCCGCCTCGGCGACGTGACGCTCGAGGGGCCGGAGCCCGAGCTGTTGCGATCGCTCGTCGCCGAGCTCGCCCGCCGCGACCCCGACCTCCTCCTCTCCGACGGCGGGGACTCGTTCGACCTGCCGTGGCTGTACCGGCGGGCGGCGGCCGTCGGCCTCGCCCCCGACGAGTTCGTCCTCGGACGGGAGGCGGTGCCGTTCCGCCCGACGCGCCCCGCGAGCTCGTTCGAGTCGTACGGCCGCATCCTCCACCGCACCGCGTCGTACCCCCTGCCCGGCCGCTTCCACGTCGACCGGGAGAGCTCGTTCCTCTACGACGACGCCTCCGTCGCCGGCCTGGTCGACGCGGCCCGCCTCTCGCGCCTCTCGCTGCAGACGGTCGTCCGCCAGTCGCCGGGGACCTGCTTCACGGCGATGGAGATCGCGGAGGCGTTCCGCCTCGGGGCCCACGCGCCGTGGAAGAAGAACCGCCCCGAGGAGTTCCGCTCCGGCCGCCACCTCGTCGCCGCCGACCGGGGCGGCGCGATCCTCCTGCCGCCGGTCGGCGTCTTCGACCGGGTCGACGAGTTCGACTTCGCGAGCCTCTATCCGCACATCATGGTCCGCCACAACCTCTCGGCGGAGACGCTCGACTGCCGCTGCTGCCCGGCGAGCCCGTCCCGGGCCCCGGGGCTCGGCTACCGCTCCTGCACCCGGCGGACCGGCCTCATCCCCCGGACGCTCGCCCCCCTGCTCGCCCGCCGCCTCGCCTACAAGGCGGCCCGCACCGCGCCCGGCGTCGGGCCGGAGGAGGCGGCGCGGTGGAAGCGCCGGGCGAAGATGCTCAAGTGGGTGCTCGTCACCGCGTTCGGCTACCAGGGGTACCGCAACGCCCGGTTCGGCCGGATCGAGTGCCACGAGGCGATCAACGCCTACGCGCGCGAGCTGCTCGCCGCGCTCGTCGCGGAGGCGGAGCGGGCGGGGTACCGGGCGCGGCACGGGATGGTCGACTCGCTCTGGCTCACGCCGGCCGACCCGGACCGCCCGCCCGACGCCCCCGCGTTCGCCCGCCGGATGAGCGAGCGGTTCGACCTGCCGCTCGAGTACGAGGGGCGGTACCGCTGGATCGTCTTCCTGCCGGCCGTGACGCACGGGCTCGGGGTGCCGAACCGCTACTACGGCCTCTACGACCACGGGGAGTTCAAGCTCCGGGGGATCGGCGGGCGGCGGCACGACACGACGGAGTTCGTCCGCCGGTTCGAGGTCGAGGTGCTGTCGCTGTTCCGGCGCGCCGCGGACGCCGACGGGGTGCGCGCGCTCCTGCCCCGCGCGCTCGCGCGGGCCGACCTGTTCGCCGAGCGGCTCGCGGCCGGCGGCTGGCCCGTCGAGGAGCTCCTCGTCACCCACCGGATCGGCCAGGCGCCGGGGTCGTTCGTGACGTTCACCGACTCGGTCGCCGCGCTCCGGCAGCTCGCCGACGCGGGGGCGGTCCGGGACGCCGGCGAGAAGGTGCGGTTCGTCGTCCTCGACCGGCGCAGCCGCTCGTTCCGCGACCGGGTGCGGGCCGCCGAGCTGTTGCGCGGCGACGAGGCGTACGACGTCGGCGCCTACCTCGAGATCCTCGCCCGGGCCGCGGAGACGATCCTCGCGCCGTTCGGCGTCGAGCGGGCCGCGCTGCTCGCCCGCTGGAGGGCGGCGGAGCGTCCCGCGCGCTCGCCGTACCGCTCGCCGGAGGCGCTCGCGCAGCGCCGGCTCGCGGGGGCCGGCGCGGGCTTTTAGCCCGGCGTCGGCTGGATGCGACAGTGACCGGCCGTCCGCGACGGACCGAGGGGTCCCCGGCGAGCGGCGGGCCGCGCGCGGGGGGCGCGGCGGGGGACGCCGGCCGCCGCGCCCGACCGTCCCCGCGGGAACGGACCGCCGAGGCGACCCCCGAGCTCGACCGCCTGCTGCACGCGCTCAACGACCCGGTCCCGGGGATCCGCCAGACCGCCGCCGTCGCGCTCGGCCTCCTCGGCGACGGCCGCGCGCGCGGAAGCCTCCTCGCCACGCTCGGCGACCCCGACCACGGGGTGCGCGCCGCGGCGGTCGACGCCCTCGGGGCGCTCGGCCGGCCCGAGAGCCGGCCGGACCTGGAGCGGGCGCTCGCGGACGACGACGCGTCGGTGCGGGCGAACGCCGCCGGGGCGCTCGGCCGGATCGCCGACCCCGCGTCGGTCCCCGCGCTCGCCGCCCGGCGCGACGACCCGTCGGGCGACGTCCGGCTCGCCGTCGTGACGGCGCTCGGCCGGATCGGGGACGCGCCGGCGCTCGCCGTCCTCGCCCCGTGCCTCGACGACCCGTCCGACCGGGTGCGCCGCGCGGCGGTGCTCGCCCTCGGCCGGGGCGCGGACGCCGCCCGGCTCGCGACGATCCGCGCCCGGCTCGCCGACCCGGCGCGTCGCGTGCGTGTCGCCGCGGCGGTCGTGTTGGGACGCCACCGCGACGCGGTGTGCGTGCCGGAGCTTCTCGAGATCCTCGTGCGTCCCGGGACGTGGGAGAAGCCGGCGGTCCTGGTCGCGCTCGGCCAGATCGGCGCGCCGGCGTCGATCCCCGCGGTCCTCGCGGCCGCCGAGCATGACGCTTCCTGGGTCCGCGTCTGCGCGATCCACGCGCTCGGCGAGATGGGCGGCGCGGCGGCGGCCGACGCCGCCCGCCGGCACCTCGGCGACGCGGCGTGGTCGGTCCGGGGCGCGGCGGCGATCGCGCTCGGCCGCGTCGGGGGACGGGACGACCTCCCGCGCCTCGTCGCGCTGCTCGAGGACGGGCACTCCTGGCCGCGCCGCGGGGCGACGTACGCCCTCGGCGAGCTCGGCCTCACCGAAGCGGCCCCCCGCCTGCGCGAGTCGCTCGCCGACCCGGACGCCGAGGTGCGGCTCGCCGCCGTCTGGTCGCTCGGCCACCTGGGCGACGACGGCGCGCGGGACCCCCTGCTGCGGATGCTGCGCGACCGGCTCGCGCCCGCCGAGGGGGCGGCGCCGGCGGCCGCCCCGGCCGAGGCGGGGCGGCTCGGCACCGACGCGGCGAGCCGCCTGTTCGACGCGACCGTCCAGGCGCTCGGCCGCGTCGTCCACGGGGGCGACCCGCTCGTCGCGCGGGCGCTCCGCGAGGCCCGCGAGCGCCTCAGCGACGAGGAGCTCGACCGGCCCGCCCTCCTGCCGCTCCCCGAGCTTCGGCCGGGCCACGGAATGCCGACCGTGCGCGACCTGTTCGACGGGGCGATCCCCGCCGCGGCCGACCCCGACGAGGAGTGATGCTGCGGGACCTGCGGGCGGCGGACGCGCCGCGGGTGCTCGAGTTCCTCCGCCACGAGTTCCCCGAGGAGGAGGCGATCCTCGGCACGCGGATCGAGGGGTTCGAGAAGGTCGTCCGGCGGATCTTCCGGTGGGACGCGAAGCTCCTCCTCGGCCTCCTCCGCCTCGTCGGCCGGCCGGTCTACCGGTTCTTCGTCATCGAGGACGGCGGCGCGATCGCGGCGACGACGCTCCTCACGTTCCCGACCGGCACCGGCTACGTCAGCATGGTCGTCGTCGATCCGGCGCACCGCCGGCGCGGCTTCGCCCGCCGGCTCCTCGAGGAGGCGCGACGGGCCACCGTCCGCCGGGGGCGGCCGTTCGTCGCGCTCGACGTCCTCGAGGGGAACGCCCCGGCGCGGGCGCTGTACGAGTCGATCGGCTACCGGACGCTGCGCGCGACCGGCTACTTCGTCCGCGACGGCGGCGCCGTTCCCCCGGCGGCGTCCGCGGCGGTCCGGCCGTTCCGGCGGACGGACGCGGCGCCACTCGCCGCGATCGCCCAGCGGTCCGCGCCGCCCGAGGTCGCGAAGGTCCTGCCCGTGCGACCCCGCGACCTCCTCGGCGACGCCTGGGCGGCCGGGCTCCTCTCCACCGTCACCTGCGCGTGGGTCGTCGACCGCGGCGCCGGCCCCGAGGCGTACCTCGCCGCCTCCCGGACCCCGGTCACCGAGGCCGGCCACCTGACCGCCCCGATCGTCGCCGACGGGGCCGATCCCGCGGCGGTCGCCGCGCTCGTCGCGTCCGCCGTCGGCTGGCTCGTCGCCGCCGGGGTGCCGCGGATCGTGTCGATGGTGCCCGAGGCGAACGCGCGCGGACGGGCGGCGCTCGAGGAGGCCGGCTTCCGGCATGCGATCGGGATCCTCACGCTCTACCGTCCCAGCGCGTGAGCCGCGGGGCCGCCGGCCGGGCGTCGTCGCCTACCTCTTCCCCGCGATCGTCGGCGGAGGGCTCGGCGACATCGAGGAGGTGCTCGCCGCCGGCCGCCGACTCGCCCGCGCCGGGATCCCGTTGCGCCTCTATCGACGGGCAGGGCGCCCGATGCCGCGCGGGGTCGACGGGCCGTGGGCGTGGCCGCCGGTCCGCCGGCTCGCGCGCCTCGCCCCGGATCCGCGGGCCGCCCTCACCGTCACGCCGGCGTGGGGGGTGAGCGCCGCCCCCGAGCGCCCCGGGCCGCTCGGGCGTCCGGGTCCGTGGAGCGAGGAGGCGCGCGACGTCGAGCGCGCCCACGGCGCCGGCCGGACCGTCCACGCCAGCCTCGAGGAGTTCGCGCGGACGCTCTCCGTGCGCGAAGAGAGCCGGGAGCGGTTCCGGGAGGGCGGGGTCCGGGCCCGGGAGATCGGCGGCCGGCTCGCGGGCGCCCGGGCGGCCGGCGAGGTCGACGCGTTCGAGCGCGCGTTCCGTCGCTTCCGCGCGTTCGACCGGCCGAACGTCGTCCATCTGTTCGCGACCTTCCGGCCGAACGCGGCGTTCGGCCGCGCGTTCCCGGCCGCGGTCCAGACCGGACCGCTCTGGCCCGGTCGCTTCCGCCCACGTCGATCGCGCGGGAGGGGGCGGCGATCGTGGGTCTGGTACGCGAGCCCGGCGAGCGCGGAGGAGCTCCTCCCGGACATCGAGGCGGGGCTCGACCGGGCCGGCGGCCCCTGGCGCCTGCTCGTCCGGACGCCGAGGCCGTGGCGGAATGTCCGCCCCTCGCCGGGAACGGAGGTCGCCTCGGCCCCCCTTCCGCCGTCGACCTGGGCGCGGAGATTTCGCGACGCCGACGTGCGGATCGTCACCGGCAGCCGCTCGCTCCTCGAGGCGCTCGAGCTCGGCCAGCCGTTCCTCTACTTCAACGGCGTCCTGGGGCGCGGCGCCGCGCGACGACGGCACCGTCCGGAGAAGATCGCGGCGCTGCTCGCGGCCGCGCGCGACGCCGGCTGGCCCACGGACGTCCGCCGCGACCTCGCCGACTTCGCACGGGGCCGGCGGGTCGCGTCGGTCACCGAGCGGGCGGCCCGTCGCGCGGGCGGGTGGGGCCGGTCGTGGGCCGGCATCCGCCCGGTCGGGGCGCTCCCGCCGTTCGACGACGCCGGGGGGCTGCTCGTCGAGATCGCGCGCGCCCTCCGCCGGCCCGGGGCGAGCGCCCCGGCGATCGTCGCCCGCCTCCGCGCCGGGCGGAACCCTTAATCCGGCGGCTCCTTCCCGACGGGATGGCGACCCTCCCGGGGAGCCCGGCCGCCGTCGCTAGAGCGCTCGTCGGCCGCGCGCTCGGCGTCCGCCGGGGCGAGCACGTCGTCGTCGTCTCTTGGAGCCACACGCTTGCGTGGGCGACGGCGGCGGTCGAGGAGGCGCGCCGGCTCGGCGCGTCGCCGCTGCTGCTGCTCGAGGACGAGGCGTCGTTCTGGCGGAGCGTCGAGTCGAGCCGGTCGGTCCGCGGATGGTCGGGGCTCGCGCCGACCGTGCGCGCGGCGGTCCACCGGGCCGACGCGCTCCTGCTCTTCCCGGGACCGGCCGACCGGCCGCGGCTGCACGCCCTCCCGGCCGAGGTGCGCGCCCCGTTCCTCGCGCGCGACGACGAGTGGTTCCGCCTCGCCCGGGCCGGCGGGATCCGGGGGCTCCGCTGCCTGCTCGGCTACGCCTCCGACGAGCAGGCCGAGCACTGGGGGGTCCCCGGGGCGCTCTGGCGCAGTCGGCTGATCCGGGGGATCGCGGCCGCCGACTACGAACGGATCGGCCGGGACGCCGCCCGGGCGGCCCGCCTCCTCGCGCGGGGCCGCGAGCTGCGCATCGCGGCGCCGAACGGCACCGAGCTCACGCTCGGGCTGCGCGGCCGGACGCCGTGGGTCGACGACGGCCGCGTCGACGCGGAGGACCGGCGCCGGGGCCGCGTGCTCGCGACCGCGCCGGCGGGGTCGATCGTCGTCGCGGTCGGCGAGGGGACGGCGCACGGCACCGCGGTCGCCAACCGGCCGAGCTTCCTCTCGAGCGGGCGGGCGGACGGCGCGCAGTGGGAGCTCGACGCGGGTCGGCTGCGCAACTACTGGTACACGGACGGCGCCGACGCCTTCGAATCGGAGTACGCGGCCGCCCCGCGCGGCCGGGAGACGCTCTCGTTGTTCGCGCTCGGCCTCAACCCGGCCGTCGCACCGGGGGTCCCCCACGCCGAGGACCTGGAAGCGGGCACCGTCACGCTAGCGGTCGGCGGCAACTCCCTCTACGGCGGCCGCAACCGGTGCCGATTCCTCTCGTGGATCACGATCGGCGAGGCGACCGTGACCGTCGACGGGACCCCCCTCTGCGACCGTGGCACGATCCTCTAGGCCCCGGCGCCTCCGCCGGGCGTTCTTCGACCGGCCGACCGTCGTCGTCGCCCGCGCGCTGCTCGGCACCATCCTCTCGGTCGGCGGCCCGGGCCGCCGACGGTCGGTCCGGCTCGTCGAAACGGAGGCGTACGTCGCGCGCGACCCGGCGAACCACGCCTACCGGGGCCGCACGGAACGGAACCGGTCGATGTTCGACCGGCCCGGGACGCTCTACGTCTACCGGATCCACCAGGTCTTCTGCGCGAACGTCGTGACCCGCCCCGGCGAGGCGGTCCTGCTGCGCGCCGGGGCGCCGCTCGGGCCGAAACGGGTCGGGGCGTCGGGACCGGGCCGGCTCTGCCGCCGGCTCGGGATCCATCGGGGCGACGACGGGACCGACGTGGCGCGGAGCCCGCGGGTCGCGTTGTTCGCGGTGTCCGGCGGACCCCCCCGGATCGTCGTCGGACCGCGGGTCGGGATACGGAAGGCGGTGCGGCGACGGCTGAGGTTCGCGATCGCGGAGGAGCCGTGGGTCTCGCGCCCCGCCCTCGGGCGGCGGCGCGGTCCTAGTGGAGCTTCGCCCAGTCGTAGCCGCGGCGTCGGGCGGTCGAACCGAACCCGCACGAGGCGCAGGCGCCCTTCTGGCGGTGGTAGGAGTGGCGGCCGCACCGGCGGCAGATGATATGGACGATCTTCCCCCCGCGGCGGGACGGTGTTCCTTTCCCCATCGTCCGAGCTCCTACGGCGAGATGTAGACGATCGAGTCGCCGCGCACGAGGGTGACCCCGGTGCGCGGGGTGACGACGTCCTTCACGACCTCTTCGGCGCCCGAGAGGACAAGGTTCAGGTGCTGGTCGTAGGCGTCGAGGGTGCCGCGGAACGACCGTCCGCCCCGCATCTCGACGAGGACCCGCTTGTGCAGGCTCTGCTGGAGCACGTCGAGCGGCTTCATCGGAGAGGGGCCCCGGCAGATAGGGGGGCCTTCTTAACGGTTGCCGCCGAGCGTCCTCGGCGAGCGGCCGTCCGAGCGAACGCCCGCCCAGAGAAGGTCGAGGAGCCGCGGCGCCGCCGCCGCGCCGTCCAGGGGCCGGAGGCGACGGACGGTCCGCCCGAGGTCGCCGACGATCGGGCCGACCGCCCGGTCCGCCCGGAGCCGATGGACCCGGCCCGGGAGCGCCGCCGCGAGCGTCGCGGTGAAGAAGCGGGCCTCGAACGAGCCGACCCGCTCGTGGCGCGCCATCAGGCGGGGCGGGTGGCGCGTCGGGTCCGCGGCACGGCGACGTCGTCGGGTCGCCGCCGCGGTCTCGAGGTAGACGACGGCGTCGGGCGCCCCCCAGCGGCCCGCGGCCGCCCCGCGCCGGGCCCGGGCGACGAGCCGGCGCACGACCGCGACGGGGAGCTCCCCGAGCGCCGCGAGCCCGGCGGCGTACGTGAGGGGGCCGAAGAAGCCGGTGTCGGCGACGACCGTCACGCCGCGGGCCGACAGCGCCCGTGCCTGAACGTACCGTCGCTCCTCCTCCGCGAGCAGGCACCGCTCGACGCGCTCGAGCGCGGCGGCGGTCCGGACGCCGATCCGGGGCCGGGGGTCGAGCCGGTCGTACGCCTCCGCGAGCGGCACCCAGCCGAACCGGGCGCTCGCCCGGGCGACGATCGTGCTCTTCCCGGCGCCGGCGATCCCCTCGACGGCGACGACGACCCCGCGCCGGACCGGCATCGGCGGGCCGGGGAACGGGGCCGGGGCGGAAAGGGGTGGCGCCCGCCCGGCGCGCTTTTGGCGGGGGGCGGGGTCGGTCCGGCGTGACCGACCCCGCGCCTCCCGGGCACCGGTTCGGCGCCCGGGTCCTTGAGGGGGATTCGCTCGTCGAGGTCGCCCGGGCGATCGAGGCGACCGAGAGCGATCCCGAGGGGGTCGCGATCATGACCCGCAAGGGCCGGATCTTCCCCGTCCGACTGGACGACGTGCCGCTCAAGGCAGCGCCGATCCTCAAGCAGGAGATGCTGTCGGTCGGCGGCGACGCCGCCCACGCGCGGGGCGTCGCGGACCACTCGGTCGCGGCTACGCCGGTCGTCCTGCTCGGGACGTGGGGACAGTACCGTCTCCTCTTGCCGAAGCTGCGCCGGCAGCCGTTCGGGCTAGCGCGCCTCGCGGAGGAGGTCGACCGGGCGCTCCGGGCGTACGCGTTCTCCGCGCCGCGGGTCGTGCCGGGGGCGCACCGCCCGCTCGCGCTCGGAGCGGTCCCTGTGGTGATGGGGGTCCTCAACGTCACGCCGGATTCGTTCTCCGACGGCGGCCGGTTCCTCGAGCCGGCGGCCGCGCTCGCGCGCGCCCAGGCGATGGTCGCGGAGGGGGCGGCGGTCGTCGACGTCGGCGCGGAGTCGACCCGGCCGGGCGCCGCGCCGGTCTCCCCGGACGCCGAGTGGGGCCGCCTCGCCCCGGTGCTCGCGCGGCTCGCCGGATCGCTCTCCGTGCCGATCTCGGTCGACACGCGCCACGCCGACGTCGCGGCGCGGGCGATCGACGCGGGGGCGGACCTCGTCAACGACGTGGAGGGGCTCCGCTCCCCCGAGATGCGCCGGACGGTCGCGCGGACCGGCGCCGCGGCGATCGCGATGCACATGCGGGGCGATCCGGCGACGATGCAGGCCGACCTCGCCTACGCGGACCTGCGGGGCGAGGTGTTCCGCGGCCTCGCGGCCGCGACCGACGCGGCGCTCGCGGACGGGATCTTCGCCGACCGCCTCCTCGTCGACCCGGGGCTCGGCTTCGGCAAGTCGCCCGCCCAGAGCCTCGAGCTCCTCGACCACGTCGGGGAACTGCGGAGCCTCGGCTACCCGGTCGTCGTCGGCGCGTCGCGCAAGTCGTTCCTCGGCTGGGCGGCCGGCGACGCGCCGGTCGACGCCCGCCTCGAGGCGGGGCTCGCCGCCGCGGTCGTCGCCGCCGACCGCGGCGCCTCGATCGTCCGGACCCACGACGTCGGCCCGACGGTCCGGGCGCTCGCGCTCATCGGCCGCGCGAAGGCGCTCAGGGCGACGCCGCCCGCGACCGACGAGGGGGCGCGCGCGGCCGGCCCCGACGGCTAGCTAGCGGTCCGGGGGCGGCGCGTCGCCGTCGGCGAGCTCGGTCTCGAAGACGAGCGAGCCGACGTAGTCGCACTTCTCGCAGCGGTACACCTGACCGAGGATCTGCCCGGCGATCATCGTGATCCTCGCCGAGCCGCACTTCGGGCAGAGCAGGACGCTTCTATTCCTCGGCCGGCGGGCCATCGGCATCGTCGTCGTCCTCCGTGGGCGCGGGCGGTTCGTCCGGGGGCGGGTCGTCGCCCTCCTCCTCGTCGTCGTCGGGGGCGGGGAGCTCCCCCGCGGGGAGCGGCTCCGCCGGCGCGTCGCCGCCGGGCCCCGGCGGGGCGCCGGGAGGGCCCTCGGGGGCGTCGTCCGTCGCCGCGAGGATCACCGCGTCGCGTACGAAATCCCCGTCGTCGAGCCGGATCACGCGGACGCCGAGGGTGTTGCGCGACTGGGTCCGGATCCCCGCGACGCTCATGCGGATCGTCACGCCGCGCTGCGTCGTCACGAGCAGCTCGGAGCTCTCCGTCGTCGGCAGGACGGCGACCACGGCGCCGTTGCGGCCGCCGGTCCGGATCGTGACGACCCCGCGGGCGCCGCGGCGGGTCTTGCGGTAGTCGTCGGTCGGGCTGCGCTTGCCGTACCCCGTGGAGGTGAGCGAGAGGAGGGTCGGGAACCGCGCGGAGACCGGCGCCATCGCGACGACCCGGTCGTCGGGGCCGTCCGAGAGGCGGACGCCGATGACGCCGTACGTCGCCCGGCCGGTCGGCCGGACGTCGCCGAGCGGGAACCGGACGAGCAGCCCCGCGTGCGTCGCGAGGACGATCTCGGTCGCCTCGCCGCGCAAGAGCGCGACGTCGACGAGCTCGTCGCCCTCCTCGAGGAGGATCGCCTGGATGCCGCTCGTGCGGATGTTCTGGAACTGGTCGAGCGTCGTCCGCTTGACGAGCCCGCGCCGGGTGGCGAAGAAGAGGGCGCCGTCGGCCGCGAGGTCGCGGAGCGGCAGGAGCGTCTGGACCCGCTCGCCGTCCTTGAGCCGCGGCAGGAGGTTGATCACCGCCTTGCCCTTGGAGTGGCGGCTCCCCTCGGGGAGTTCGTACGCCTTCAGGCGGTAGACCCGGCCGAGGTTGGTGAAGAACAGCACGTCGTCGTGCGTCCGGCAGGCGAACGTCCGGATCACGTAGTCCTCCTCCTTCGTCTCCATCTGGAGGAGCCCCCGCCCCCCCCGGCGCTGGCGGCGGTACTGCTCGAGCGGCAGGCGCTTGATGTAGCCGTCCCGGGTGACGAGGACGACGACCTCGGAGTCGGGGATCAGGTCCTCGAGCGACCGCTCCGTGAACGCGCCGACGATCTGGGTCCGCCGGGCGTCGCCGAACCGCGACTTGAGGTCCGAGAGCTCGTCGGCGATCAGCCGGTCGAGCCGCGCGGGGCTGTCGAGGATCGCCCGGAGCTCCCGGCCGAGCGCCTCCTTCTCGGCCTTCTCCTGCTCGAGCGACTCCCGCTCGAGGGCGGTGAGCCGGGAGAGCCGCATCTCGAGGATCGCCTTCGCCTGCTCGGTCGAGAGGAGGAACTTCCCCATCAGGCCGGCCTCGGCGGCCGGGACGTCCTTCGAGCGTCGGATGATCCGGATCACCTCGTCGATGTGGTCGATCGCGGTGAGGAACCCCTCGAGCAGGTGGAGCCGCTCCTCGGTCTTGCGGAGGTCGAAGCGCGTCCGGCGCGTGAGGACCGTCCGCCGGTGCGCGAGGTGGAGGTCGAGCAGCGCCCGGAGGCCGAGGACCTTCGGCCGGCCGTCGACGAGGCAGAGGTTGATCACGCCGAAGCTCGTCTCGAGCGGCGTGTGCTCGTAGAGGCGGTTGAGGACGATCTCCGCCGGCACGTCGCGCCGCAGCTCGACGACGATGCTCGTGCCGGCGCGGTCCGACTCGTCGCGCAGGTCGGTGATCCCGTCGAGCCGCTTCGTCTTCACGAGGTCGGCGACCAGCTCGACGAGCGCGGACTTGTTCACCTCGTACGGGATCTCGGTGATGACGATCTCGTCCTTGCCGCCCCGCTCGCGGATCTCCGCCTTCCCGCGGAGGTGGAGCGTGCCGCGGCCGGTCTCGTACGCCTCCCGGATCCCCTCCGCGGAGAGGAAGCCGCCCGTGGGGAAGTCCGGGCCGGGGACGACCGCGAGGAGGTCGTCGAGCGACGCCGTGGGCCGCTCGAGCAGGAGGAGGAGGCCGTCGACGATCTCGCCCAGGTGGTGCGGCGGCATGTTCGTCGCCATCCCGACCGCGATCCCGGCGGATCCGTTGAGCAGCAGGTTCGGCAGCTTCGACGGAAGGACGACCGGCTGGCGGAGCGTGCCGTCGAAGTTGTCGGTCCAGTCGACCGTCTCCTTCTCGATGTCGAGGAGCAGCTCCTCGCCGAGCGCCGACAGCCGGGCCTCGGTGTACCGCATGGCGGCCGGCGCGTCGCCATCGATCGACCCGAAGTTCCCCTGCCCGTCGACGAGCGGGTAGCGGAGGCTGAACGACTGCGCCATCCGGACGAGCGCGTCGTAGACGGCGATGTCGCCGTGCGGGTGGTACTTCCCGAGGACCTCCCCGACCGTCCGGGCGCTCTTGCGGTACGGGCGGTCGTGGGTCGCGCCGGACTCCCACATCGACCAGAGGATCCGGCGGTGGACCGGCTTCAGCCCGTCGCGGCCGTCGGGGAGCGCGCGCCCGACGATCACGCTCATCGCGTAGTCGATGTACGACCGGTGCAGCTCCTGCTCGACCGACCGGTCGTGGATCCGGTCGACCGGCACCTCGGTCGTCTCGGGGGGCGACGCCGTCGTCACGCCGCCGCCTCCGGCCGCGCGAGCTGGCGCGCGACCTCGCGGTCGGCCGCCTCGAGGAACCGGTCCCGGGTCCCCGGCGGGATCGTCGCCCCGCTCGCGACACGGTGACCGCCCCCCTCGCCGCCGACCGTCGCGGCGGCGCTCCGGCAGACCGCCGCGAGGTCGAGGCCCCGCTCGACCTGGCGCGTGAGGCCGCGGGAGCTCACCTTCGTCGGAGCGCTCCCGAGGTCGGAGAAGACGAAGACGGGGACGTCCGGCGGGAGGAGGTACGTCATCGCGAGCCCGGCCTGCGTGCCGGCGAGCGGCATCTCGGGGCTCTCGAACCAGCGCAGCGAGCCCATCGCGTGGATGTCGCCGTCCTCGATCCGGCGCAGCCCCTTCAGGAGGCCGGCGCGCCACTCCGCCTCGGCCCGCCGCGCGCGATCGACGGCGCCCGGGTCGCCGAGGGAAAAGGCGACGCCGACCCCGGGGACGCCGATCCGCCCGGCGGCGTTCTGGAGGTTCGACACCTCCTCCGCGTCGAGCCCGAGGGCGGGGACGAACCACCGCTCCGCGTCGACCATCGCGCCGAACTCGGGGAGCACGGTCGCCCGGGCGAGCCGCTCCTTGAGCGCCGCCGCGAGGCGGGCGGACTCGTCCGCCGTGAGCGATGCGGGGGGCCGGCCGGGGTCGAGGGCGATCTCGCGGAGGAACGCTTCCGCCGCCTCCCGACGGCCCGAGATGCCGCGCAGGTACGGGTCGACGCTCCCCGCGATCGCCTCCCCGAGGGTGCGGCCGAACAGGCCGACGCCCCGCCGCCGCTCGATGAGCCCCTGCCGGACCGCCTCGTCGACGAGCGTGGCGTTCAGGCCGCGGAAGCCGCCGACGTGCTGCCGGTCGTGGATCGCCCCGGAGAGACCCCAGACGGCGTTGTCCCAGTTCGCCGGGTCGAGGAACACCCCGAACAGCCAGGCGAGCGTCGCGCCGCACATCTCGTCCATCCCGTCGACGCCCCAGTCGAGCGGGTTCACGAACGCGACGTGGTCGGGGAGCTTCGGCGGGTCGGGGACGCCGGGATACCGGTGGTGGTCGAGGACGATCACCGGGTGGACGCTCGTCGCGAACAGGTCGAGCCAGCTCGCGCCCGTGTCGACGACGATCATCGGGCCGGCGGTCGCGCGCACGAGCGCCGCCATCCGCTCCCGCTCCACGCCGACGAGGCTCGTCGCCTGCGCCGGGTAGCCGAGCCGCTCGAGCGCGCGGAGGAGGGCGGAGGCACCGGCGATCCCGTCGCCGTCGTAGTGGTAGACGACCCGCCAGCGGCCGGGGTGGCCGAGCAGCACGCCGCGGGCGCGGTCGAACTCTTCGAGGTAGCGGGGGTTCCGAACGAAACCGTCCGGACCCGAGGGCATCACTCCACCTGGAGCGCCGCGCCGGCGGCGGAGTACCGCCAGCCCTCCGGGATCCGTCGGCGCTGGCGGTAGTAGCGGGCGAGGCGTCGGATCCGCGCCTCCATGAGGTTGAGGCCCCGCCGGTTGGAGAGGTCGTGGGGGTGCGCTTCCAAGTGGTGCTGGAGGTGCACGACCCGCTTGAGGAGCGACTGGAGGTCGTCCGGGATCTCGGGCCGCTGGCCGTGGGCGGCGAGCAGCGCGCCGAGGCGCGAGCCGGTGACGGCGCGGACGGACGGGACGGCGTAGCTGTCGCGCAGCGTCTGCCCGACCTGGGCCGCCGTGCGCCCGGCCTTCACCATCTGGGTCGCCTGCGCGACGATCTCCTCGGTCGTGGCGGTGACCCACTCCGGCTTCGTGAGCGGGAACGGGCGGTGCGAGCCGGCCCGGCCCTTCCGACCCGAGTGGATGCGCGACACGGCGCGGCGCAGACCGGGGTTCGGTACTTAACGCTTCGCGCGCCGCGGAACGCCGGCCGGCGGGGGACGGCCCGGACGCCCGTCCGGTCAGGCGATCCGGTCGGCCTTGGCGAGCGTCTCGACCAGGAACTGCTTGCCTTCCACCGTGATCCGGTAATGGGCCGTCCCGGAGCGGGCGGGAGGGTGGCCGCGCGGCGCGGGGGCGGGCGCGTGCGCCCGGACGAGCCCGTTGCGCACCAGGAGTCCGAGCACCTGGGCGAGACGTACCTCCTCGCGTTCGGTCGCCCAGAACCGGTGGAGGAGCCGTTCGAGGTCGGCGAGGCCGAGCGCCTGGTCCCGCTCGCGTCCCTCGTGCATCGACTCGACGCGGTTGAGCTGCTGCAGGATGGCGATCATCGTTGCGCGGACCGGATCCGGGGTCGCCGCGGGCGCCATCGGCGGTCAAGACGGAGGCGTCCCTACTTATAGCCGCCCGCGCGGCGGGCGTCGGCTACACCCGGCCGATCCGCTGGATCTGCCGGACGAGGAACTCCTTGCCGGCGGAGGTGATCGTGAACCGCTCGCCGACGATGCGACCGCGGTTCCACGCGTACTCGGGGTCGTCGAGCATCCGCGCGAACCCGTTCCCGACGAGGACCCGCAGCGCCTGGCCGAGCTCGCCGTCCGAGAGGGTCGGCAGCGGCCCGCGGGCGAGGAAGTGGCGGAGCTCCTCCGACTCAAGCCCGATCACCTCGCCCTCCCCCTCCATCTCGGCGCGATTGAGCTGCTTCAGCACCTCGACGAGCTCGGTCCGGAGCTCGAGGGCGCTCTCCTGCGGGGAGCCGGCCATGCGGCGCGATGCCCGGGAGGGGGAGATGAACGTATGCTTGCAGTCGAACGTTCCCCGACGCGCCCCCCCCGCTCCGGCGGCCGCCGAGCCGCGGCGGCGCGCCCCCTCCGCGCCCCGGGGTGCCACGGCTGCGCCCGCCGGCTTATAGACGGGGGGCGGGAATACGTCCGGCGACAATGGCGTGCACCTGCCGGAACCCGGCCCATTGCCCCATCTGCAACACGGTGGTCCGCGTGCCGCTCACGAACCTCGAGAACTCCGCCGGCGCGGCGATCCTCGTCGAGCGGTTCGCCCGACGCGACTCGTCGTCGTCCCGCGAGGGGCTCCGGCGGCTGATCCAGGGGTGGTCGAACTGCCCGTCGTGCGGCCACTCGATCCACTTCGAGCACTCCCGCTCGTGCGTGGCGACCGCCCTGTCGAGCGCCGGGGTGCCGCTCGCCGAGCGCGAGGCGATCCTCTCCAAGATCACCTTCCCGGAAGGGTGACGGAGGGGCACCGCGTGGCCGACGGCGAGGAGTTCATCGTCACCCCGTACGAGGTGCGGGGGCGGATCGACTACGCGCGCCTCCGCGAGCAGTTCGGCACGCAGGAGCTCACCTCCGAGCTCCTCGCGCGCCTGCGCACGCTCGCGGGCGGCGAGCTCCACCCGCTGCTCGCGCGGGGGATCTACTACTCGCACCGGGACCTCGCGACGATCCTCGACCGCGCCGCGGCCCACCGGCCGTTCTTCCTCTACTCCGGCCGCGGCCCGTCCGGGCCGCTCCACGTCTCCCACCTCGCGTCGTTCGAGCTCTGCCGGTGGCTCCAGGAGCGCCTCGGGGCGCCGATGTACGTCCAGATCACGGACGACGAGAAGTACTGGGCCCGCGCCGGCCTCACCCGCGAGGAGACGGCGGCGTGGGGCCTCGAGAACCTGTACGACATCCTCGCGCTCGGCTTCGACCCCCGCCGCACCCGGGTCTTCTTCGACTCGCGGTCGATCGCCGCCCTCTATCCGCTCGCGATCCGCGTCGCCCGGCGGATCCCGTACTCGACGGTCCGCGCCGTCTTCGGCTTCGAGCCGAGCGCCAACATCGGCCTCGTCTTCTACACCGCGCTCCAGAGCGTCCCGTGCTTCTGGCCGTCGTGGGAGGCCGGCGAGGACGTCCCGTGCCTCATCCCGTGCGGGATCGACCAGGACCCGCACTTCCGCGTCTCGCGGGACATCGCGGAAGGGCTCGGCTACCCGAAACCGGCGCTCCTCCACAGCCAGATGATCCCGGGCCTGCTCGGCGACGCCGCGATGTCGACGACCGGCAACACCGCGGACAACGCGCTGTTCCTCAACGACCCGCCGAAGGTCCTCGAGCGGAAGGTGAAGAACGCGTTCACCGGCGGCCGGGCGACCGTCGAGGAGCAGCGGCGCCTCGGGGCGACCCCCGAGATCTGCTCGGTCTGGGCGCTCTGGCGGACGCGCTTCGCCCGCTCCGACGACGAGTTCCGCACCGTCACCGAGCAGTGCCGGTCGGGGGCGCTCCTCTGCGGGGAGTGCAAAGGAAAGCTGATCGAGCGGCTCCACGCGTTCACCGCGGAGCACGCCGTCGCCCGCGAGCGGGCGAAGGAGTGGGCGGAGTCGGCGATCGTCACGGCGGCGCCGCGGCCGCTGTAGCCCGCCTAGCCGATCTCGGGGCGCGACGGCGGCTCGACCCGGTCGGGGCGCAGGGGCCGGCCCGGGAGCGGCGCGCTATCCGGCGCCGCCTCCTCGCCGACCGCGGTCACGAGCCGGAGCATCGGGCGGAACAAGGAGGCGCGCGCGCGGGCCGGGTCGAGCGTGTAGGCGCGCTCGTACGCCGCCACCGCCTCCTCCTGGTCGCCGAGCGAGAGGAGCGACAGCGCGAGGTTGAGCCAGCTCTTGGCCTCGCGGGCCCCCTCGCGTTCGCCGGTCTCTTCCGTGTGGTCGTCGAGCCGGTGGGGGCGGGGCGGCGGCCGCTCGGCGGCCCCGGTCGGGACCTCGCGGGAGAGGACGAGGGCGCGCTCGAACGCGACCGAGGCGCTCGTCTCGTCGCCGGATTCGGCGAGGGCGACGCCGAGGCGGTGCCAGGCGACGACGTCCTCCGGGGCGAGGGCGACCGCCCGCCGGTACGCCGACGCCGCTTCGGGCCACTCCTCGCGCAGCGACCGGGCGACCCCGAGGTGGAACCACGCCTCGCCGTTCTGCGGCGCGAGGGCGACGGCGCGGGAGAGTGCCGCCTCGGCGTCGGCGCCGCGGCCGAGGTGGGCGAGCGCCATCCCGTAGAACGACCACGCCGCGGCGTCCTCCGGGTCGGCCTTGAGGACGTCCCGGAACGCGCCGGCCGCCTCCTCGTACTGCCGGCTCATGAACCGGTGGATCCCGAGGTCGAAGCGCGGGTGCATGATGGGCGAGCGAGCCGCCCGGTACCCAAAAGGCTAGCGTCGAACGGGAACCACGACCCCGGGGCGTCCGGCCCCCCGAACCGTCCGGGGGCGACGGCGTTATATGGGGCCGCTCGCCATGAGCCGTCCGAGGAATCCCGAGTCCGGCCCGAATCGAGCGTCCCGCCCGTCTTCCTTTTGGCGACGAGTGTTCGCGCGACGAGAGTCCGCTCAACGATTCCCACAACCGAACGCGAAACGAGGCGACCCGACCGATGGTAGACAAACCCCTGACGAAAGTGCGCGACCTGACGCCGAACTCGAAGCAAGTGAACGTCCTCGCCAAGGTGATCAACGTGGGCGAGCCGAAGGAAGTGATGGGCAAGTTCGGAGACCCTCGGAAGGTCTGCGAGGCCGTCGTCGGTGACGACACGGCGACGATCATCCTCTCCCTCTGGAACGAGCAGATCGGCTCGATCGCCAAGGACGAGGTGATCCTGGTCGACAACGGCTACGTCTCCCTCGTCCGGGGCCACATGCGCCTCAACGTCGGGCGGTACGGCAACCTCACGAAGTCGACCGAGGCGATCGCCGAGGTCAACCAGACGCTCGACATGAGCCAGCAGGAGTTCGAGAGCGAGCGGCGCTCCTTCGGGGGCGGCGGCGGCTACCGCGACCGTGGCTCGGGCGGCTACGGCGGCGGCGGGGGCGGCCGGTACGGTGGCGGCGGCGGGGGCGGTGGGGGCGGCGGAGGCCGCGACCGCTCCTCGGACACGTACAAGCGCTACTAGGCGCCGCTCCGGCGCTTGCGCAGAACCCTTTCCGTTCCTTTCCCCCAGGGCCGAACCGGCCTCGGGGGACCGTCCGTTAAATACGGCCCCCTTCTGCTTTTGGCGGTTCCGATGGCCGACACGTCCCGGGAGCTGACGCTCTACGTGCAGTCGAAGAAGGCCGTGACGACGTTCTACCGGGCCCCCGCCTCGCCGACCGCCGGACTGTCGACGAGCGTCGGCGGCGCCTCGGCGACGGAGGGGGAGGGAAGCGCGTCGGCGGACGAGGCGGTCTACTTCCTGTCGGACGACCAGTCACGGTGCGTGGCGCTCGCCGAGGAGATGGCGACGCAGCGCGGCTACCACCTGCGCGTCGTCGACGTCGCGAAGGTCGGCCGGCTCGAGCGGCTCGTCACGGAGCACCTGAAGAACGTGCAGACGTTCCCCGTCCTGATCTCGCCGCTCGGCGCGCGGCTCGAGGGGGTCGCCGCGTTCACCCAGGTCGGCCTCTGCTCGCTGATGCCGACCGAGCTGACGAGCGTCCGGGCGTTCACCTACCTCAAGATCCGCGGCGGCGACCTCGACCGGATCCGTCGCCTGCTCGAGGGGTTCACCGAGGTGAAGGAGCTCCACTTCCTGACGGGCGACTGGGACATCCTGGTCGTGCTGCAGTTCCCGGCGTCGTCCGCGAACAAGCGCCGCGTCCTCGACTTCGTGACCGAGCGGATCCGCGGTGTCCCCGAGGTCCTCGACACGTCGACGGTCGTCCCCGAGTACTCGGTGACGAAGTTCCCGATCCCGCACTAGGCGGCGCTCGGCGGGACGCGCGCGCGCCGCGCCCGGCCCCGCTTGCGCCGCGGCACGACCGGGATCTCCCGGCCGGTCGCCGGCGTCCGCCCCTCGGCCCCCGGCTCCGGGCTCCCGTAGAGCGCCTCGACCGTCAACGGGTGCTCTTCGAGCCAGGCGACGCCGTCGACGTACGCCGCGAACGCCTCCAGGCTCGTGAACAGCGGGATCCCGAGCTCGATCGCCCGGCGCCGCAGCACGTACTCGTCCTCGAGCATCCGCTCGAGCTTCTCCTGGGCGAGCGCGAGCGGCACGTTGAGCATCAGGTCGATCTCCCCGCGGTCGAGCGCCTCCGTCACGTTCGGGTGCCGGTCCGGCTCCGACACCTTGTGCAGGATCCGCACCCCGCGGATCCCGCGGCCGGCGAGGAAGCGGCCGGTGTCCTCGGTCGCCGCGAGGCGGAGCCCGAGCGCGCGGAGCCGGCGCGCGACCGGGAGCAGCTCCTCCTTGAGCGCCGGGCCGCCGACGGAGAGGAACGCGCGGCCGCGCCGGGGGACGAGGCGGACGCCGGTCGCGACGAGCGCCTTCACGAGGGCGTCCGAGAACGTCGGCCCGAAGCAGGCGACCTCGCCGGTCGACTGCATCTCGACGCCGAGGAGCGGGTCGGAGCCGGTCAGCTGGAGGAACGAGAACTGCGGGACCTTCACGCCCCACCGGCCGGGCGGGAGCGGCGCGATCGTGACGCCGGCCTGGTCGCCGGCCGGCGCGGGGACGCCGGCGCCCGAGAGCGGGCGGCCGAGCATCGCGCGCGCCGCCTCGCGCAGGAGCGGCACGCCGGTCGCCTTCGCGAGGAACGGGAGCGACCGGCTCGCGCGCAGGTTGAGCTCGATGATCTGGTACGCCCGGTCCTTGACCAGGAACTGGACGTTGAACGGCCCCTTGATCGCGAGCGTGCGGGCGAGCCGCGCGCTCGCCTCGAGCAGCTGCTCGACGACCTCGGGCGGGGTGTGCCGGGGCGGCAGGCAGAAGATCGCGTCGCCGGAGTGGACGCCGGCCCGCTCGACGTGCTCGAGGATCCCGGCGATGAGCACGCGGTCGCCGTCCGAGACGCCGTCGAGCTCGACCTCGTCGGCCCCCTCCACGAACTTCGTGATCACGACCGGGTGCTCGGGGGAGACCCGCGCCGCCTCGGAGAGGAACCGGTCGAGGTCGTGGCGGCCCGAGATCACCCGCATCGCCTGGCCGCTCAGGACGTACGACGGCCGGACGAGCACGGGGTAGCCGACGTCGTCCGAGAAGGCGTGCGCCGCCTCGATCGTCGTGAACGCCCGCCACGCCGGCTGCGGGATCTTCAGGCGCTCGAGCAGCGCCGCGAAGCGGGCCCGGTCCTCCGCCGCGTCGATCGACGCGGAGGCGGTGCCGAGGATCGGGATGCCGCACATCTGGAGCAGCGGCGTGAGGTTCTGGGCGAGCTGGCTGCCGACGCACGTGACGACGCCCCCGAACCCCTCGAAGTCCTGGAGGTCGCGGACCCGCTCGAGCGTGATCTCCTCGAAGTAGAGCCGGTCGGAGCGGTCGTAGTCGGTCGAGACGGTCTCCGGGTTCGAGTTGAGGAGCGCGACGCCCGGGATCCCTTCCGCGCGCAGCCCGTCGACGAGGTTCATCGTCGACCAGTCGAACTCGACGCTCGAGCCGATGCGGTAGGGGCCCGCGCCGATGACGAGCGCCGACCCGCGCGGCATCGGCCGGACGTCGTCCGCGTCGGCGCGGTAGGTGACGTACAGGTAGTTCGTCCGCGCCGGCCACTCGCCGGCGAGGGTGTCGATCATCCGGATCCGGGGCCGCAGCCCGGCGGCGAGCCGCTCCCGGCGCACCTCCTCCTCGTCCCGGCGGGCGGCGCGGGCGATCCCGCGGTCGGAGAGCCCGAGCTCCTTCGCGCGCCGCAGGAGGTCGGCCGGGATCGGCCCCTTCGCGACGCCCGCGATCTCCCGGTCGACCGCCTCGATCTCGCCGAGGGCGTCGACGAACCACCGGTCGATGTAGGAGATCCGGCTGATCGTGTCCGGATCGACGCCGGCGCGCAGCGCCTCGAGGACGCGCGTGAGGATGTCGGGGGTCGGCGCGCCGAGGTCCGCGAGGATCTCGGACGGCGTCCGGACCGTCGCGGGCGGAAGGAGGTCGGCTCGGGGGTCGGCCATCCGGACCGCCTTCGACAGCGCCTCGGGGAACGACGCGCCGATCCCCATCGCCTCGCCGACCGACTTCATCGACGGGCCGAGGCGCCGGTCGGCGCGGCTGAACTTGTCGAGGTCCCACCGGGGGAGCTTCACGACGACGTAGTCGAGCGACGGCTCGAAGCAGGCGGTCGTCACCCCCGTGATCCGGTTCTTGAGCTCGGGGAGGGCGTAGCCGAGCGCGAGCTTCGCCGCGACGTAGGCGAGCGGGTAGCCGGTCGCCTTGCTCGCGAGCGCGCTCGAGCGCGAGAGGCGGGCGTTGATCTCGATCGCGTAGTACTCCTCGCTCTTCGGGTCGAGGCAGAACTGGATGTTGCACTCGCCGACGATCCCGACCTCCTCGGCGGCGCGGATCGCCGCCTGGCGCAGCATCTGGTACTCGGCGTCGTTGAGCGTCTGGCTCGGCGCGATGACGACGTTGTCGCCGGTGTGCACGCGCATGGAGAGGACGTTCTCCATGTTGCAGACGGTGAGCGTGTTCCCCCGCGCGTCGCGGACGATCTCGTACTCGATCTGCTTGAACTCCCCGACGTACCGCTCGAGCAGCACCTGGCCGACGGGGCTCGCCCGGAGCCCCCGGCCGACGACCTCCCGCAGCTCCTCGGGGTCGCGCGCGACGCCGCCGCCCTTTCCCCCGAGCGTGTACGCGACCCGGACGATGACGGGGAAGCCGAGCTCGCGCGCCGCGGCGAGCGCCTCGTCGAACGAGTAGACCGCCCGGCTCGGCAACGTCGGCACCCGGGCGCGGGTCATCGAGCGGACGAACCGCGCGCGGTCCTCGGTCGCGCGGATCCCCGCGAGCGGCGTGCCGAGCACCCGGGTCTTCGTCCGGCGCAGCGCGCCCCCGTCCGCGAGCTGGACGCCGCAGTTGAGCGCCGTCTGGCCGCCGAACGAGAGCAGTAGCCCGTCCGGTCGCTCGCGCTCGAGGATCGGCGCGACGAACTCGGGGACGAGCGGCTGGAAGTAGACCTTCCCGAGGCGGGGCCGGTCGGTCTGCAACGTCGCGATGTTCGGGTTCACGACGACGGTGTAGACGCCCTCCTCCTCGAGCGCCTTCAGGCACTGGCTCCCGGAGTAGTCGAACTCGCCGGCCTCGCCGATCTTGAGCGCCCCGCTGCCGAGCAGGACGACCTTCTTCGGCAGCGTCGGGGTCATGCGCGGCGCCTCACCTTGCGGGCGAACTCGTCGAAGACGAACCCGGCCTCCTGGGGTCCCGGGTGGCCCTCGGGGTGCCCCTGGAGCGCGAACAGCCGCCCCGCGGCGTCGCGCAGCCCCTCGAGCGTGCCGTCGTCCGGGTTCTCGGCCCACGGCACGAGGTCGGTCCCCCGCAGCGACGCGGGGTCGACCGCGAAGCCGTGGTTCTCGCTCATGATCAGGGCGCGGCCGTCGGGGAAGCAGATCGTCTTGTTCTGCCCCCGGTGGCCGTACTTGAGCTTGAACGTCGTGCCGCCGCGGGCGAGCGCGAGCAGCTGGTGGCCGAGGCAGATCCCGAGCGTCGTCCGCGCCCGGTTCGACCGGCGTCCGAGCTCCTCGACCGTCGCGCCGAGCCGGGTCGGGTCCCCGGGACCGTTCCCGACGACGAGGCCGGCGACCCGCCGTCCCTCCCACCGGTCCGGGACGGTCGCGTCCCACGGCAGGCGCAGCACCGTGAGCCCCCGGTCGAGCAGCGCGCGCACGATGCTCGCCTTGATGCCGCAGTCGAGGACCGCGACGACCGGCCCGCCGTCACGCGCGACGACCGTCGGGCTCTTCGGCGCGACCTCCGCGACGAACTCCTCGTCGGCGTAGGCAGGGGCGCGCTCGATCGCCCGGGCGAGCTCCTCGTCCGGCGGGGACGGTCCGCCCGCGCGCACGTCGATCGCGCCGCGCAGCACGCCCCGGGCGCGCAGGTGCTCGGTGAGCCGGCGGGTGTCGACGCCCCGGATCCCCGGGACCCCCTCGTCGGCAAGCCACGTCTCGAGCGAACGGCCCATCGCCCAGTGGTTCGGGCGGGTGACGCCCCGCACGACCATCCCCCGGACCTGGAGTCCCGCGCTCTCGAGCTGCGGGAGGCCGTCCCGGTCGCGGGCGTCGGCGAACGGGACGCCGTAGTTGCCGAGCAGCGGGTACGTGAACGAGAGGATCTGCCCGCGGAACGACGGGTCGGTCAGCGACTCGGGGTAACCGACCATCCCGGTCGTGAAGACGACCTCGCCGACCCGGCGCCCGGCGGCGCCGAACCCCTCGCCGTCGAATCGGGTGCCGTCCTCGAGAAATAGCGTCCCCCGCGGGCGCGACTCGTCCGCGCGGGCCGGCGGCACTGGCGTCAGGAACCCGACGCGCCCGAGGCGGCGGGTCGGCCATAACATTTGCCGTCGCGCTCGCGCGCGCGACGCGGCCGGCGCGCTCGCCGGGTCGGAAAGGCATCAAATCCGAGCGCCGGCTCCCCGCGCCCGTGCCCGGACCTCCCCGGCTGCGGGACGGCTACGACCTCGTGATCGTCGGCGGCGGGCACGCCGGGCTGCAGGCGGGGCTCAAGGCGTCGCTGCTCGACCGCACGGCGGCGGTGATCGACCGCGGCCCGAAGTACTCGCGGTCGTTCTACGCGCCCCGGATGGACAACATCCCCGGGGTCCCGGACGGGATCTCCGGCCACAAGCTGCTCGACCTCCAGGTCGCCGCGGTGCGCCGGCAGGAGGAGCGGGTCGGCCTGTTCAGCCCGGCGCGGGCGACCGCCGTCGCGCGGGACGGCGCCGGGTTCGCCGTGACGTTCGACTGGCTCCGCCAGACCCACGTCGCGCGGGCGCGGGCGATCGTGCTGGCGATGGGGGTCGTCGACCGGATCCCGGCGGTCGGCGGCAAGATCGACCCGATCTTCCCGTGGGCGAACCAGGCGCTCGTCGACTTCTGCCTGCTGTGCGACGGCCACGACCTCCCCGACCGCTCGGTCGCGGTGATCGGCGACGACCCGTTCGCCGCGCGCACCGCGCTCGACATCCTCGAGTTCCGGCCGAAGTCGGTCGAGATCCTCTCCCACGGCCGACCGCTGCTCGGCGGCGCCGCGCCCGCCGAGCGCGACGCGCTGCTCGCGGCGCTCGCGGAGCGGGGGATCCCGCACGTCGAGGCCGAGATGGTCGGGTTCGACGAGATCCGCGAGCACCGGTTCGGCGTCCGGTTCGCGGACGGCACCCACCGCAGCTACGACCGGGGGTTCTCGGCGCTCGGCTGGTACGACATGCACCAGGAGTTCCCGCGCGCGCTCGGATGCCGGTTCGACGCGGACGGCTACGTCGTCACGGACGACGACTGCCGGGCGCTCTCCGCGGCGGACGGCGAGCCGCTCCCCGGGGTCTACTGCGTCGGCGACCAGCGGAACGGCTGGAACCAGATCCCCGAGGCGTGGGCGACCGCCGAGCGGGCGGTCATTCACGCCTGGGCGGAGTACCTGTAAGCGGCACGGCGTCCTACGCGGCCCGCGGGGACGGCGCGCCCCCGAGGTGGCGCGCGAGCTCGGGGATGTCGTGGGCGACCGCCGACGCGCCGGCGGAGAGGAACCGATCGGTCGTCATGCCGACGTTCCACGTTTCGGACGGGTCGGGGAGGATCGCGTAGAACCGGACCCGCGCCCGGGTCGCGCACTCCGCGTCGATCAGGTGGTCGCCGACGTAGAGGGCCCGCTCGAGGGGGATCCCCATCTCCCCGAGGATCAGGAGGAGCGCCTCGGGGGACGGCTTCGCCGGACCGGGCGACGAGCGGGTGCGCAGGTACGGGAAGAACGCGGCGAGCCCGGTGCGCGCGAGCGCCGCGCGGGCGAACGCCTCCGAGCTGCGGGTGAGGATCCCGAGTCGGAACCCCCGCTGGGCGAGCGCCCGGAGCATCTCCGCCGCGCCGGGGCGCACGACCGTCTTCGGCAGCGCCTCGAGCTCGATCGCGTCGATCGCCTTCTGGTACTCCGCCTCGAACTTCCAGAACTCGCCGTCTGGCGCCCCCGCGACCCGGAGCTCCTCGCGGGCGCTCTCGACGATCCGGTGGACCGGCTCCTGGACGGAGAGATGGCCCGGGACGACCCCGTGCCGCTCCGCGGCGCGCACGACCGCCGCGCGGATCCGGCCGAAGTCGTGGTGGGAGAGGACGAGCGTCCCGTCGAGGTCGAAGACGACCCCGAGGATCGGCTCGAGGAACTTCGGCTCCCTCGACTCATCGGGCATGGGCGCGCGGGAAGAACCCCGCCGAGTCGCCGTTAAGGGTTTGCTTCGACCGGCAGCGGCGGGGACGGTGGCCCCGGGCTCAGCCGGAGGCGGGCCGGCGCAGCGTCGTCACGGTCTCTCGCAGCTCGAAGCTGCGGCGCTGGCCGCTGCGCCGCGGGCGCGCGATCTCGACCGACTCGATCGAAAGGCCGAGGCGCGCGCCGATGCGGGCGAGGATCAGGTCCCCCGGGATGTACGTGCCGGCGAGGAGCGAGTCGCCGACGACCAGGACGAGGCGGCCCCCCGGGCGCAGCCGGTCGCGGACGCGCGCGAGCACCCGTTCCACGTCGGCGAAGTACCGGTGGACGACCGCGTGGGCGTCGGAGCGCCGGTAGCTCCCCTTGCGCGCGACCTGGCGGCGGATGGCGGCGAGGATCTCCCCGAGCCACGGGTCCGGGACGTCCCGCGCGTCGAGGTACGGGGCGGTCTCCGTGCGGGGGAGGTTGTCGCAGGCGACCTCCGCGCCGCGCAGCCGGGCGAGCTCCCCGTACGACGTCGCGTAGCCGAGCCAGGCGAGGTCGAGCTTGTAGTTCATCACGTAGTCGAGCCCGTTGACGTACGGCGGGCTCGTGATCGCGAGGTCGACCCGGCCGCCGCCCGTCGGGGCCGAGCGGGCGTCGGTCCGGTCGATCCGCGCCGGCGGGCCCCACCGGGCGCGCTCGCCGGCGAGCGCCCGCAGGTCGTCCTGCATCGTCCGGACCGCCGTCTCGAACCGCTCGAACGGGGACGGGCCCCCCTCCACCGGGCGGCGGGTGTAGCCGAGGCACGGCGAGCGGTGGAGCCGGCTCGACGGGATGAGGATCCGGCCGAACGCGAGACGGACCGCGTCGGCGACCGGCGTCCCCTCGGGGGGGAGCGCGTCGCGCAGGCGGGTGAGCTCGTCGAGCGCCGCTCCAGAGAACTGCCGGCGCGTCTCCCGCAGGAACGGCAGCGCGCCGCGGCGGCGGCGCCGCGCCGAGCGGAGGGTCCGGTCGGCCGCCGACCCGAGCCGCCCGGGGTCGAGCTCGAAGGTCGTCTTGACCCGTGCCGCGAGCACCGCCGGAGGGAGCAGCTCCGTGCCGAGCGCCCGGGCGCCGGCGCGGCGGGCCTCGACGAGCGTCGTCCCGCTCCCCGCGAACGGGTCGAGGACGGTCGCTCCCGCTCCGAGCCCGAGGCGCTCGATCGTCGCGCGGACGAACTCCGCCGAGTACCCCTGGACGAACGGCCACCAGCGGTGGACGGGGAGCTCCTCGTTCGAGCGGAAGGTGATCGGCCCGGCGTACCGGCCGAGCGACACCCCGTTCTCCCGGGCGAACCGCTCGTCGAACTCCGCCGGGGAGGCGAAGTCGTCCCGCGCGCCGAGGGTCTCGTAGTCGCGGAGCACCCAGAGGCCGCGCCCCATCCGCAGCACGTCGCCGCGCCGCTGGAGCGTGCCGAGCGCCTCCGCGACGTGCGCGGGAGAGTCGTTGAGCCGCCGCGCGAGCTGGCGAACCGTCGCCCCGATCGCCCCGGTCTCGCCGAGCGCGTGGCGGAGCGGGTCCGGCCCCGGCGCGCTCACGACGCGCCCCCGCCGCGGCGGGGCCGGGCCGTCCGGGGTCGGCGCGCCGCCGCGGCGAGCCGGGCGAGCTCGACGCGCGCGGCCGTGCGCGTTCTCCGTCGGGCCTGGCGCAGGTCCGCGGCCCACGCCGACCGGGCGAGCGGCGGGTCGAGCGTGGCGAGGGCGACGTCGAGGTCGTGGAGCTTGCCGAGCCGGGTCTGGAGGCGGCGGTACGACACCGGCACGGGGTCGGCGACCGCCGGGTCGACGACGCGGGTCAGCTCGGAGGCGTGCCGGAACTGACGGAGGCGGATCCGGAGTCGGTGGAGGCGGTCGGACGACGGCCGCTCGGTCGCCCGCCGGTGCGCCCGGCGGACCTTCTCGTGACGGAGCGCGTTCTCCTGGGCCATCAGCCGGGTGAGGTCGGACGCGGCCCGGGACCGCGGAGGACGGTCGAGCGACTCCCCGATGCTCCGGAAGAGGCCGGCGTCGCGCTCGGTGGTGAGGAACGCGCGCAGCAGCTCGCGCCCCGTCCGGGAGTCGTCGCGCAGCCGCCCCCAGAACTCGTGGAACCGGCGGGTGTCCGCGGGCGTCGCCCCGCTCGGTCGGGTCCGCTCGAGCAGCTCGAGCACGATGTCGCGGTCCCGGGCCTGCCCCACGAGCCGCGCCAACCGTTTCAGCCGCCGGACGAGCGGGGCGATCGCCTCCCGGTCGGCCGCCGGCAAAAGCCGGCTCCACATCTCGAGGCCGACCCGTAGCCTCCGCATCGACCGGTGGAGCCGATGGACCCGCTCGGGGGTCGGGTTCGCGAGCCGGACGAACTCGTCGATCGCATTGGAGACCTGGCCGTGCAGCGCGCGGAGCTCGACCGACAGTTGGGCGGGCCGGGTCGACGCGGGGGACGCGGGCGCGGTGGTCCTCCTCCCGCGGTGCCGAACGCCCCCCGGTTGAAAGGGCTTCGCTCGGCGCCCGTTCGGCCCGGAGGCGGGGCCACCCGATTTAGGCCCGTGACGATACGGGGGGCGCGTGCAGCGGGGGCGGCTCGCGGCGGTGACCCGGGAACGGCCGACCGGTCGCTCCGCCGCGTCGCTCGCCGTCATCGACATCGGCTCGAACACCGCCCGGTTCGTCGCGTTCGAGACGTCGCCCGGCGGAGCGGTCCGCCCGGTCTTCGAGGCGAAGGACTCTCCCCGGCTCGGTCTCGGGACGACGTCGACCGGGGGCCTCTCCGAGGCGGCGTTCGCCCGGGGGATCGCGACCGCGCGCCGGTTCGCCCGGCTCGCGCGGACGCTCGGCGTGCCCCGGACGATCGCCGTCGCGACGAGCGCGGTGCGTGACGCTCCGAACGGTCCCGCGTTCGTGCGCGAGGTGGAGCGGGCGAGCGGGGTCGCCCTCCGGGTGATCTCGGGGAGCGAGGAGGCGCGGTACGCCTACCTCGGGGTCGCGAGCGCCTGGCCCCTCGAGAACGACATCGTCTTCGACCTCGGGGGGGGCTCGATGCAGCTCGCCGAGGTCCGGCGGGGCGTCCTCCGCAACTCGGTCAGCCTGCCGCTCGGCGTGCTGCGGCTGTCGCAACGGTTCCTCGACCACGACCCGCCGAAGCGGCGCGAGATGGAGGAGCTCCGAGAGCACGTGCACGACGCGCTCGCCTCCACCGTGAAGGCGTTCGGCGGCCGGTCGTACCGCCTGTTCGGGATCGGGGGCACGGTCCGCTCGCTCGCCCGCGCCGCGATCGACCTGCGGGAGTACCCCGTCCGGCGCGTCCACGGCTACCCGCTGTACGACCACGACATCGAGGCCCTCCACGAGCTGCTCGCGGAGATGCCGGCCGCGAAGCGGCGGGCGGTGCCGGGGATCGGGGGCGACCGCGCCGACGTCGTCCTCGCGGGCGTCGCCGTCCTCGAGGAGCTCGTCCGGGCCGTCGGGGTCGAGCGGATCGTCGTCTCGGGGACCGGGATCCGCGAGGGGATCGCGCTCGAGACGATCCGGGCGCGGCTCCCGGCGACCGCGGAGGAGCTCTCCGACCGGTCGGTGGCGGCCGCCACCGCCTCGCTCGGGTTCCGCGCGGAGTCGAGCCGGGACGTCGTGAACGCCGCGCTCGCGCTGTTCGACCTCCTCGCCGGACGGATGAAGGCGGGGCCGGACGAGCGGCTCGCCCTGCGGGTCGCCGCCGGGATGCACGGCACGGGGACGGCGATCGACCTCTGGAATCACGCGCGGCACTCGGCCTACCTCGTCGAGAACTACCCGATCTGGGGGCTCGAGCAGCGGGGGACGCTCCTCGCCGCGATGGCGACGTACCTGCACGAGGGGGGCGAGCCGCCGTCCGAGTGGAAGCGGGGGTACCTGCCGATCGTCGGCAGCCGGGAGATCGAGCTCGCGGCCCAGCTCGGGGCGATCCTCGAGGTCGCGGAACTGACGGCGCCGGCCCGGCCCCGGTTCTCGCTCGGCGCCGGCGGCAAGTCGTTGGCGCTCGCCTTTTCAGGGGGCGACGATACCGCCCTCGTGCCCCGATGGCTCGAGAAGGTCCGACGGCCGATGCAGCGGGGGTTCGGCCTCGAGGTGCGCGCCCGTGATCTCTGAGACTCCGTCGCCGAGCCACGGGTACCCCGGCCGCCTCCTCGTCTTCGAGGGGCTCGACGGCAGCGGGAAGTCGACGCAGGCGGCGCTGATCGGCAAGTGGCTGCAGTCGCAGGGGTACCGGGTCTTCTTCACCGAGTGGAACTCCTCCGACCTCGTATCGAACGTCATCCGGCGCGGCAAGAAGAAAGGCCTCCTCACGCCGACGACGTTCAGCCTGCTGCACGCGACCGACTTCGCCGACCGGTTCGACCGGGTGATCCTGCCGCCGCTGCGCGCCGGCTACCTGGTCGTCTGCGACCGGTACGCCTTCACCGCGTTCGTGCGCGACGCGGCCCGCGGCTGCGACCCCGCCTGGGTGCGGACGATCTACTCGTTCGCCCCGCGGCCGGACCGGATCTTCTACTTCCGCGTCCCGGTCGGCACGACGCTGCGCCGGAAGCTCGCCTCCCGGCTGAAGATCAACTACTACGAGGCCGGCATGGACCTCGGCCTCTCGGACGACGTGGAGGAGAGCTACCAGAAGTTCCAGACGCGCCTCAAGCGCGAGTACGAGCGGATCGCGGTGACCGACCGGTTCACCGTCGTCGACGCGACCCGCCGGGTCGAGGAGATCCAGGCGGCGCTCCGCACGGAGGTCCGGCCGCTGCTCGAGAACTTCCCCACCGCCGGGAGGCTCACCCATGACGGGTAGGACGTACGGGACCCGCCTGCCCGGGATCCCGGGCGGCCCGTCGCACGGCAAGCTGATCGTCGTCGAGGGGGCCGACGGCTCCGGCCGGACCACCGAGATCGGGCTGCTCAAGGAGTGGCTCGAGGTGGAGGGCCACTCGGTCGTCGACACCGGCCTGCGCCGCTCGGACCTCGTCAGCGGCGAGATCGACCGCGCGAAGCAGGGCCATACCCTCGGCGCGACGACGATGGCGCTCCTCTACGCCGCCGACTTCGCCGACCAGCTCGAGAACAAGATGATCCCGGCGCTGTCGGCCGGCAGCACCGTGCTCGCCGACCGGTACGTCTACACGCTGATGGCGCGGGCGATCGCCCGCGGGGCGTCGCGGGAGTGGGCGCGCAAGCTGTACTCGTTCGCCCTGCGGCCCGACCTCGTCGTCTTCCTGGACGCCCGCCCCGAGATCCTCCTCCACCGGGCGATCGGGAAGTACGGCTCGCTCGACTACTGGGAGAGCGGCATGGACCTGAGCCTCTCCCGGGACCTGTTCGAGAGCTTCTTCCTCTACCAGGAGCGCCTGTCGAAGGAGTTCGAGTGGATGGCGACCGAGTACGCGTTCCACCCGGTCGACGGGAACCGGGGGCCCGACCAGGTCCACGCGGACGTCCAGCGGCTCGTGGCGCCGCTCTACGGGATCCGCCCGCCCGAACCGCGGCGGCTCACGACGGGTCGTCGGCCAGCTGCTTCCGGGTGAGGAGCCAGACGAGCCGCGCCCCGCCGGGCTTGAGCCCCGCGGGGAACTCGAGGCAGGCGGCGCCCCCCTTCGTCAGGTGGACGACCGAGATGTCGTCCCCGACGAGCGCGAGGCCGATGAACTCGGCGAGGGTCGGCTCGTGGCCGACGAGGACGACCTCCTGGCCGGGACGGGCGGACCGTCGGAGGCGGTCGAAGATCGGGTTCGGAAGGTTCCCGGGGGCGAGCTCGGGCCACGTCTCGAGCTTCGGCGGGTCGTCCAGCGCCGAGCGGACCATCTCCGCCGTCGCGACCGCCCGCTCCGCGGCGCTCGAGACGACCCGGTCGACCGGGTCGGCGACGCGGGCGAGGCCCCGCGCGGCCCGCCGGGTCTGGGCGCGTCCCTTGTTGGTGAGCGGCCGTCGGGCGTCGTTCGGCCAGCGAACGGGGTCGCGCTCCTCGGCCGGCCCGTGCCGCACGAGGACGACGCGGACGTTCTTGTCCTGGGGGATCGGCCGGACCATGACCTCTCCGGGGGAGCCGAAAGAACGGGCCCGGGGCTAAAGTCTTTCCTCCGGGACGACGGCCCCCGACGGAGTATAACTCAGACGGCCGGCAGGAGCGCCGCCGTCCGGACGGGCGCCGGGAGCCGGGGCTCGCCCCCCAGGGAGCGGTCGAGGGCGACCTGGGCGATATCCTGGCCGTAGGCGATCGTCCGGCCGATCGACTCGAGGATCCGGGCGACCGCCCCCGCGGCGGCGGGCGGCATGCCGCCCCCGGCGTTCGGCAGCAGGCGGTCGGCGATCGCCCGGCCCGACGCGAGGAGAGCCTCCCCGGTGTCGAGGAGGTCGTTGGCGTCCGCGCCGTCCGTGGCGGCGAGCGCCCCCGCGAGGTGGTCCATCGCCTGGCGGTGGAACTGTTCGAGGGTCGCGAGCGGCCCGACCCCGTGGGGCAGGCCGGCGAGCCGCCGGCCGACCTCGCCGAGCGTCACCGCGTGGTCGGCGATCCGCTCGAGGCAGCGCGCGACCGTCCACAGCTCGAGCGCGGGGGGGATCCCGTCCGCGGCGCTCAGCCGGAGCGCCGCCTTGCGCTCGAGGTACCATGCCTCCCGGTCGATCTCGTCGTCCCGCCGGTCCCAGGAGTCGTCCTCCCCCAGCGGGAGGCCCGACCAGCTCTCGACCGCCTCGCGGTGGAACCGCAGGACGATCCGGCCCATCTGCTCGAGCCGGCGCTCGAGCGGCACCGGGCTCTCGAAGGCGAGGTCACGGATCAGGATCGTATCCCCCTCGTCCGAGACGATCTCGGGCTGGCGGGTCCGCCGGCAGAACGTCCGGGCGACCGCCCGGGTCGACGGGCGCAGGAACGGCGGCTCCCGGACGACGAACTCCCGCGCGCCGCCGAGGTACGCCCCGAGCAGGCGCCGGAAGACGTGCTCCGGCGGTTCGCCGTCGCGGACGACGACGGTCGCTCTAGCCCCGGGCCGCCGGGCGGCGGAGGGGCGGTCGTTCGACGGGACGGCGCGGGGTTCCGGGCGCGGGCCCGGCTCGGTGCGACGGGGAGCTCCCCCGCGCGGTGGTGCGGTCTTCATCGAGCGGGAGACGGCGACGGCGGATGATATATATTTTCAATTTAGACTATATATCAATATGGTCGGCTCCGGTCCCTCCCGCTCGGCCGCCCGCGGGGTGCCGGGGCCCGCCGGTCCGTCCGCCCCGGGTCAGCCGACCCCGGCGATCGTGCCGTCGTCCCGGAGGTCGATCGCGTCGGCCGCGGGGTGCGCGGGAAGGCCCGGCATCGACACGATCGGCCCGGCGGTCGCGACGGTGAAGCCGGCGCCGGTCCACCGCGTCAGGCGGCGGATCGAGACGGTGAACCCGCGGGGGCGTCCCCGGAGCTTCGCGTCCGTCGACAGCGATAGCGGCGTCTTCGCGACGCAGACCGGTCCCTCGGCGCCCCCGTCCCGGCGAATCCGCTCGAGGTCGGCGCGGGCCGCCTCCTCGAAGACGACCCGTCCGGCGCCGTAGACGTTCGAGGCGACCGTGCCGACGATCGCCTCGATCGAGGCTTCGGGCCCGTGGAGGGAGTGGCTGCGCCGGCCCCGGGCCGCGGCCTCGACGACGCGGTCGGCGAGCTCCTCGGCGCCGGCGCCGCCGTCCGCAAAGGCGCTCACGCTCGCGAAGGAGAGTCGTTCCGAGGCGCAGTACCTCGCGACGGTCGCGACGTCGTCGGGGGCGTCGGTCGGGAACCGATTGAGCGCGATCACCGGCTCGAGGCCCATCCGGCGGACGTTCGCGACGTGCTGGTCCAGGTTCTCGAGCCCGGCCGCGACCGGATCGGCGGGCGGCCCGTCCGTCCCCGTCCCGACCCCGTGCCAGCGGAGCGCCCGGACGGTCGCGACGATCACGGCGGCATCGGCCGAGAGGCCGGTCGCGGGGGAGACGAGGTCGACGAACTTCTCGGCGCCGAGGTCGCTCGAGAAGCCGGCCTCGACGACCGCGTACTCCGCGCCCGCGAGCGCGGCCTCCATCGCGAGCCGGGAGCACGTCCCGTGGGCGACGTTCGCGTACGGGATCCCGTGGACGATCGCGGGGGTCCCCTCCACGGTCTGGACGAGGTTCGGCGCGAGCGCCCCCGCGAGCAGGCTCGCCACGCTCCCGGTCGGCCCGAGCTCCCCGGCGAGGATCGGCCGGTCGTCGTCCGTCCGGGCGACCGTCATCCGCTCGATCCGCCGCTTGAGGTCCGCGTAGTCGCTCGCAAGGGCGTGGACGGCGGCCATCTCGCACGCCGGGGTGATCACGAACTGGGCGAGGCGGGGGAACCCCGACGCGCGGGCGGTGAGGCCGCACTGGATGTCGCGGAGCGCCCGGTCCTCGAGCGGCGAGGCGCGCGGCAGCACGGGGTGTCCGGGGTCGATGCGACGCGCGTTCCCCTGGAAGAGGTGGTTGTCGACGAGCGTCGCCAGCAGGTTCTGGGCGTTGGTGATCGCGTCGATGTCGCCCGTAAAGCCGAGGTCGATCGCCGCGCGGGGCTCCACCGCCGACCGGCCGCCCCCGGAGGCGCCCCCCTTCGCGCCAAAGACCGGCCCGAGCGACGGCTGGCGCAGGCAGACCGCCGAGCTCCGGCCCCGCCGGCGCAGGGCCATCGCGAGGCCGATCGCGACGACCGTCTTCCCTTCGCCGTGCTCGGTCGGGGTCATCGCCGTCACGAGGACGAGCTTTCCTCGGTTCGACGCGCGGCTCCGCTCCCGCACGACGGCGACCGGGATCCGCACGACGCCGGGCCCGGCGGGGACCAGCGTCCCGGGGTCGTAGGCGAGGTCGCCCGCGACCTCCGCGATCGGCCGAAGGGACGCCGGGACGTTCGTCCCGCGGGGCGGCGCGACGACGGAGGTCGCTAGCGGCGGCATGCGTACCGGATCCGGTCGAGGGTACTTCAGCGGGAAGGAAAGCAAAATTCACGGACCGGAGGCCGCGCGCGGCCGCCCGGTCGCTTCCGGGAGCCCGTTCCGCGGCGGTGAACCCCCCTCTCGGGGTCGGGTCCGCCCTGCGCCGGCACGCCGCTCGAGACGAGCGCCGCTACGGCGCGTCCGACGGATGGGCCGGGACGGATTCGAACCGTCGACCTCCGCGTTGTAAGCGCGACGTCATCACCCCTAGACCACCGGCCCGTCGGGGTCGGCAGACCCCCCGTCGGACTTGGGGGTGTCGGTCGGCGCGTGCGCCCGATGGCGCACCCGCACCGCGACCCCCCGGACGAGCTCCGTCATCATCGGGCCCGGAAGGGCCGCCTCCCCCACGCCCGCGAGCGCCCCGTCCCGCACCAGCACGACGGAGTCGCCGACGCGGATCGCCGGGTCGGCCGCCCGCACGCCGGGGACGAAGAGGTCCCCCTCGAGCGACAGCGCGGGGTCGACGGCGACCGCGAGCGGGAACTCGGGCGCGAGCCGACGCGCCCCAGCGACCGTCAGGTGGAACAGCCCGCGCTCCTCCCGCACGGTGGCGAGGTCGTTGCGGCCGTCGGTGAGGCGCTGGAACCACGGTCGGCCGGCGAGGCGCAGCGGCGCGGCGAACAGCCGGTCCGCGGCCGCCCGGCCGAACTGGAACGCGGCGAGCTCGCGCAGCTCCTCCCGCACGACCGCGAGCGGCCCACCGGGGACCGGCCCGGCCCCCTCGAGCGCCCCCGCGGCGGCACTCCGCAGGGCGTCGAGCGACGGCGGCGACGTTGTCCGCCCGTCCGGAACCGTCCAGACCGTCGGAAGATTTGCGGGGATCCGGTCGCGCAGGAAGCCGTACTCCTCCGAGTCGAGGTGGACGATCGCCGCGCGGTACGCCCCGGTGCGGAGGAGGTGGTCGACCGCCTCGACGACCATCGTCCGCTCCCCTTCGGTCCAGTCGCCGGTCACCGGGATGTCGTAGTGGCGCGCCGGGGGCACGTCCTCGAGCTCCCGGGGGACGAGACCGATCGGGGAGGAGACGGAGACGACGTGCAGCCGCTCGAGCCCCCCGAGTCCCTCGAGCGCGGCGGCGAAGCGGCGGTGCGAGCGCGAGTGGCGGTACGGCTTCGTCCGGGAGCACGGGACCAGGAGGAGGACGGACTTCGACGGGGGCGGCCGGTACCGTTCGAGGAGGCGGCGACGGAAGCGGACCATCTCGGGGCGGCGGTGCGACTCCGCGAGCACGTACGCCCGCGCGTCGACCGTCGCGACGGGACTGCGCTGCTCCAGGAGCGGCGCGAGGTCGCGGTCGGCGTAGCGGAGCAGCTCCGCCGTCGCCGGCTCGGCGGTGAGTCGGGATTCGACGAGCTCCCGCAGCCGTCCGGAACGGAGCGCTGCGCGGGTCTCCGCGATCGCCCGGCGGTAGGCGTCGACCGCGTGCGCGTCGAGCGACCCCGGCGGGTCGGAGGTGCAGGCGCGGCACGGGCACGCGCCCTCCCGGCGGATCGGGACGGGGTCGGCGACCCCGAACGTCGCCGAGAGGTAGTTCCCCCGGGCCGCCTCGAGCCGGCCCGCGACCGAGTCGACGACGTCGACGCCGAGGTAGGCGAGGAGCGGCAGGCGGTGCGGCAGCGCGACCCGCGGCGCCCACAGGAGCGGTTCGGCGCCGACGCCGGCCCGGAGCGCCCGTACCGCGGCGACGAACGGCGCGCCGTCGGCCCAGAGCGCCCGGGCGTTGCCGAGGACGACGAGCTCGGGACGCGCGGCGCGCATCGCCTCGAGCTCGTCCGGCCGGGCCGGCGCGTGGACGAGGAACGCCCGGTCGCCGGCCCCGACGACCGCCGGGCCGCCGGCCGCGACCTCGGGGGCGAGAACCGGCGCGTCGAGGAGGAACGAGGCGACCCCGTCCGAGAGCCGCAAGGCCCGACGGCCGAACGGTCCCGCTTCGGATCGGACCTCGAGGCCCGGACCGGCGCCATCGTCGGCGGTCCGGCTCTCCAGCAGCGCCGGGACCGACAGGCGCACCGGGCCGACGGAGGCGGCGCCGAGGACGGCCAGCCCTTCGAGGCGGTCGACGGTGCGCGTCACGTTCCCGGGGACCCGAAGCCCGCGGGTCGGGCGGACGACGGTCCCGCGCTCATTAGCTCGCCGACCGACCGCGGCCCGGTCCTAGCCGAACCGCACGACCGCGGCCGACGGGACGAAGACGGCGACGACGACGCCGGCGAGGAAGAGGCCGCCGAGCGCGATGTGCCGGTCGAACGGGAGGCGTGCCTCCGTCGGCCGCGCCGCGAGGGCGACGTCGGTCGCGGCGGCGAGCGCCCCCATCGCGACGAGCGCCGCGTAGTACGGGAGGGACAAGTCGAGGAGGAGCCCGAAGGCGGCGAGGAGCCCGAGGGCCACGGCGTGGAGCGCCGCGACGAGCCGGACGGAGGCGCGCGCGCCGAGCCGCAGCGGCAGGGAGAAGAGGCCGAGCGCCCGGTCGCTCTCGAGGTCCCCGAGGCTGTGGACCGTCTCGAACGCCGTGCCCCAGGCGAGGAGGGCCGCGACCGCCACGAAAACGTCCACCGGGAGCGTCCCGCGGACCGCGATGTAGACGGCGGCCGGGGTCGCCGCCTCCACGATCCCGAGGAACGCCGTCGTGAACGACGTGACCCGCTTCGTGTAGCTGTAGCCGAAGACGAGGGCGAGCGCGACCGGCGCGAGCACGAACGCGAGCGGGTTGAGCAGGTACGCCGCGACGACGAGGATGGCGCCGTTGAACGCCGCGAAGCCGACCGCGAACGCGGGGGAGCGCTCCCCCGTGACGAGCGCGCGGCCCTGCGTGCGAGGGTTCGCCGCGTCGAGGCGCCGGTCCGCATAGCGGTTGAAGCTGTGTCCGGCGTTGCGCGCGGCGACGAACGCGATCACGACCAGGAGCGCGGTGCGCCAGGTCGGCCACCCGCCGGCGGCGAGGAGGAGGAACGCGATCGCGAATGGGAGGTTGAGCCCCAGGTTCTGGAGCTCGAGGAACTTCGCGAGCCCCGTCCGCGGCGCGGCCGGCGCCGCGGCCCCGGCGCTCACCGGCCCCGCCGGCCGAGGAGGGCCGCGAGCGCGGCGTCGCCCGCGACGACCTTCTCCGCGGCGGCCGCCGCCCCGGGGTCGGAGCGGATCTCGTCGGGCCACGGGCGTGGAAAGCCGTCCTCCGGTCGCTTGCGGGTCGCGTCGATGCCGACCTTACCGCCGACGTTCGGGACGGGGTTGGAGATCGACAGCTGGTCAACGGGACCCTCGACAAGCTCGAGGTCGTGCGCCGGGTCGGCCTGCAACCCGACCCGGTAGAGCACCTCAGAAAGGTCGTGGACGTTCACGTCGTCGTCGACGACGATGAGGTACCGGACGAACATCATCTGGCCGAGCCCCCAGAGGGCGTGCATCACCTTGCGGGGGTGGCCCGGGTACGCCTTGCGGATCGAGACGACGGCGACGTTGATGAACAGGCCCTCTTGCGGGAGGTTCATGTCGACGAGCTCGGGGAGGACGAGACGGATCACCGGCCGGAAGATCCGCTCCACCGACTTTCCCAGCACGGCGTCCTCGGTCGGCGGCCGTCCCGTGACCGTGCCGAGATAGACGGGCCGGGCCCGGTGCGTGACCCGCGTGACGTGGAGGACCGGGAACGGTTCGGGCGCCGAGTAGTAGCCCGTGTGGTCCCCGAACGGCCCCTCGACCGCGCTCTCCGTGGGGTCGACGTACCCCTCCAGCACGATCTCCGCCTGGGCGGGGACTTCGAGGTCGACCGACCGGGCCGGGACGAGCTCGACCGGCTCCGAGCGGACGAAGCCGGCGAAGACGAAGTTCGAAAGCCCCTCGGGGACCGGCGCGAGCCCCGAGAAGACCGTCGCCGGGTCGGCGCCGATCACGGCAGCGACCGGCATCCGCTCGCCGCGGGCCGCCCACTTGCGCAGGTTGTTGCGCCCGACGCGGTGCAGCTGGGCATGGAAGCCGAGCGAATCCCGGCCGTACTGCTGGAGGCGGTAGATCCCCGCGTGCGACTCCCCGCTCTCCGGGTCCTTCGTGATCACGACCGGGAACGTGATCGTGCGGCCTCCGTCCTTCGGCCAGCACTTGAGGATCGGCAGGCGGTCGAGGTCGACGTCCGACTCCTCGACCTCCTGGCACGGCCCGGAGCGGACCCGGCGGGGGGCGAGCGACCGGAGGGTCGAGAGCGTCTCGATCGTTCCCCCGAGGTCCCGCATCGCCCCCACGATCCCCGCGGGCGGGCGGAGGTGGACGAGCTTCTCGACGCGCTCCACGACCGCATCGACCGACTCCGCTCCGAGGGCGAGCGCGATCCGGCGCGGCGAGCCGAGGACGTTCGTCGCCACCGGCATCGTCGCCCCGGGGACGTTCTCGAACAGGAGCGCGGGCCCGTCGGCGCGCAGCACCCGCTGCGTCACCTCGGTGATCTCGAGGTCCCGCGAGACCGGCCCCCGCACCCGGAGCAGGTCGCCGCGGGCCTCCAGCGCGTCGAGGAAGTCGCCGAGCGCCCGGAACGCCACGGCCCCGGCCGAGCCGCGTCGGTTATTAAACGGGCCGCGGGCCGGGCCGGGGGTTCATATCGGAACCCGCGCTCGGGCGCGGCGATGCAGTCGGTGACCCTCGAGTTCCGGACCGAACACCTCGTGCTGCTCGGGGTGATTCCGCCCGGGCTGTTCGAGCGGTACGAGGAGGTCGAGCTCCTCGAGACGCTCCGGCTCGAGCAGGGCTGGCGGCTCGAGCTGCTGCGCGTCCGCCGGCGCGGCCCGCTCAAGGGCGCCGTTGAGCTCGAGCGGGAGTCGCGCCGGATCCGGGCGCTCTACGGGCTCGAGAGCTTCGAGCTCGTCGAGCGGCGTCCGCGCACGCGCGACTACATCGTCCTCGTCCGCCAGCGCAACCCGGATCGGCTGCGGCGGTGGCTCGCACTCGCCGGCGGCGAGATCTCGCCGGTCGCCCCGTTCCGCCTCACCGCCGAGCGGGTCGTCGCGTCGTTCCACGGGGAGGAGCGGGCGCTCCGCCGGGTCCTGAAGCGGCTCGACCGGGAGGAGTTCCCGTACCGGGTGGTGCGGGCCGGCGCCCACCCCGTGGTCGGCGACCCGGCCGCGGCGACGCTCACCCCGCTCCAGGCCCGCACGCTCGCGCGCGCCTGGGTGCTCGGCTACTACGCGGTCCCCCGGCGGATCACCCTCACCCGCCTCGCCCGACAGAGCGGCCGGAGCGCGCCGGGGCTCGGCAAGCTGCTCCGCCGGGCCGAAGGACGGCTCGTCGGGCGGTGGCTCTCCTCCGCGGGAGGGATCGGCGAGACCGCGACGTCGGGTGCGGACGCCGCCCCCGCGACGCCGCGCGAGGGGTAAAGAGCCTCCCCGCCTCGGCCCGCGCGTGGCGCCCCGGTCCCGCGCGGTCGTCGTCGAGCGGGTCGAGGGGGCGCCCGACGTCCCGCTCCCGGCGCGGGCGACGGCCGGCTCGGCCGGCTTCGACCTCGCCGCCGCCGAGTCGGTCGAGCTCGCGCGCGGGGAGGTGCGGCTCGTCCGGACCGGCCTGCGCCTGCGCTCCCCGGCCGGGACGTTCCTCGAGGTCCGCCCGCGCAGCGGCCTCTCCTCGAAGGGGGTGCTGATGGTGAACGCGCCGGGGACGATCGACCGCGACTACGCGGGCGAGATCCGGGTGCCGCTCACGTTCCTCGGCGACGGGACGTACCGGGTCGAGGTCGGCGACCGCATCGCGCAGCTCCGGCTCGTCGAGGACGTCGCGACGTCGTTCCGCCGCGGGCGCGTCGCCCCGGTGCCGTCCCGGCGCGGCGGGTTCGGCAGCACCGGCCGCTAGGGGAACTCGGAGAGCAGGCGCTGGACCGGCTTCGCGGGCGGCGGTCCGGGGAGCCGGCCATGGGTCATCTCCGCCTCGACCCGCTCCAGGATCTCGTGCATCCGGCGCTCGCGCGCGAAGGCGGAGCGGTGGAGCCCGACGTCGCGCGTCCCCTCCGCCACGAGGACGATCGCCCGCCCGGCGCGGGCCCGGCCGGTGCGGCCGCGGCGCTGGATCGTACGGATGACGTCCGGAATCGGCTCGTAGAAGACGACGAGGTCGGTCGCCGGGATGTCGAGCCCCTCCTCGGCGACGGACGTGGCGACGAGGCAGTTCACCTCGCCCGCGCGGAACCGGTCAAGCATCGCCACCTGCTCCTTCTGCGACAGCCCCGGGGTCGGACCGGTGTCCGCCTGACCGACGAACCGGGCCGGCCGGACGGCCGGGTCCCCCAACCGCTCGAGCTCGGTCGCGACGCGATCGACGGTGTGGCGGTACTGCGAGAAGACGATCACCCGCGCGGCGGGGTCGCGGGCGAGCTCCTCCCGAACGATCCGGACGGCGGTCGCGAGCTTCGGGTGCTCGACGTCGATCCGGTCGAGGATCCGCGCCACCTCCTCGACGTCCGGGTCGGCGAGGAACGTCCGCTGCGAGGGGGTGATCCGCTTCCCGGCGACCGGCCGCTGGCGGGCAACGAAGTCCCGCAGGGAGTCGACCCCCTGGCTCTCGATCAGTTCGAGCGCATGGAGCTCCTTCATCGCCACCGCCTGCGCGGTGACCGCCTGCCAGAGCGACGCCGAGCTCGCGTCGCCGTGGGCGCGCGCCGCGCCGATCTGCCGGTGGAGCCGGCTCCCCGCCTCGAGGAGCGTCCGGCGGTTCACGTCGCCCGTGGGGACGACCCCGAGGTGGCGGAGGACCTCCCCCTGCCGAAGGACGGCGCTCCGGAGCAGGATCGCGAGGTGGCGGACCTCGGGGGGTACGGTGACGTTCACGGTCTCCACGCCGATCCCCTGGAGGTACGGCGCGACGTCGGGGCTCAGCTCGGTGCGGTACTCGAACCGCTCGATGCCGAGCGTCCCCCAGACCTCCTGGACGCGCGCGAGGCTCCCGCCGGGGGAGGCGGTCATCGCGAGGACCCGCGCCCGCGGACCGTCCCGGTTCGCGCGCCCGAGCGCGACGTACGGGTAGTCGCCGACCGCCCGGTGCGCCTCGTCGAAGACGATCAGCGAGAACGAGGCGAGCGGGAACTCCCCCTGGGCGAGGTCGTTCGCGATCACCTGGGGGGTCGCGACGACGACCTGGGGCGGACGGAGCAGCTCGGCGCGCCGCTCGGGCGCGATCGCCCCCGTGAGAACGAGCGGCTCCGGGCCGTAGAGCGTCGCCGCGACCGACCGGGCGTGCTGCACGACGAGCGGACGCGTCGGGGCGAGGAAGAGGATCGACTCGGTCGGGCGGCGGAGGAGGAACTCGGCGGCGACGCGGAGCGCGATCGCGGTCTTCCCGAGGCCGGTCGGCAGGACGACGAGGGTGTTGCGGTCGACCGCGGCGGCCGCGATCGTCCCCTGGTAGAGACGGTCGTCGAGGACCCCGGGCCGGATCCGCGGGTGTTCCACGGTCGCCATCGGCCGTTCCGCCGGAGAAACCCCCCACGTCTTTATTAACGGGGGGACTCGCCGGGGCGTGCTCGGGGCGCTCGTCGTGGCGGCGCTGATCGTCGCCGCGGTCGTCGTGCTCGTCGCGCAGGGGTTCGCCATCCTCCTCGCTTACCAGATGCCCCGCCTCGACCCGCTCGCGCCGTCGGCGATCCCGCGGCCGGGCCCGACGGTGAGCGTCGTCGTGGCGGCGCGCAACGAACGGGACGACCTGCCCCGCGCCCTCGACGCGCTCGCCGCCCAGGAGTACGCCCCGGCGCTCGACGTCGTCGTCGTCGACGGCGGGTCGACCGACGGCACCCGCGCCGAGGCCGAGCGCCGGGCCCCGATGGTCCGATGCCTCGAGGAGCCGCCCCTCCCCCCGGGGTGGGTCGGCAAGAACTGGGCGTGCGAGGTCGGCGCGCGGGCGACGAACGGCGAGTGGCTCCTGTTCCTCGACGCGGACGTGCGGCTCGCACCGACCGCGGTCGGCACCGCCGTCGCGTGGGCCCAGCGGGAGGGCGCGTCGGTCGCCTCGATCGTCCCCCGGCTCGAGATGGTCGGCTTCTGGGAACGGACCGTGCTCCCGTTCTACGCGCAGATGGTGCTCACCGCCTTCCGGACGCCCCGGACGAACCGCGACCGCGCGCGGAGCGCGATGGTGAACGGCCAGTTCTGGCTCGTCCGGCGCGCCGACTACGAAGCGCTCGGCGGGCACGCCGCGGTCCGGGGGCAGCTGCTCGAGGACGTCGCGCTCGCCCGGCGGTTCCGGGCGGCCGGGAAGCGGATCCGGGTCGCCTGGGCGCCCGACCTCGCGACGACGCGCATGTACACCGACCGCCGGGAGCTGTTCGAGGGGCTCGTCAAGAACGTCCACGGCACCGCGTTCTCCCCGGCGCGCCTCGGCCTCCTGGTCGCCGCGCTCGCCGGTCTGTTCCTGCTGCCGCTCGGGCTCCTGCCGCTCGGTCTCGCGGAGGGGAGCGCGCTCCTGGTCGCCGTCGGGGCGCTGCTCTACGTCGCCCTCTTCGGCAAGCACGTCGCCTTCGCGCGCACCATGGGCGCCCCCGCCGCGTACGGCCTCCTCTATCCGCTCGCCGCCGGCTTCTACGCGGTCGTCGCCGCCACGTCGCTCGGCCGGGGCGTGCGGGGCCGCGGGGTCGCGTGGAAGGGCCGGGTCTACCCGCTCGAGCCGTAACCCCCGCCCGAACCGCTATCTGGGGAACGGGGCTCGCCGCCCCGATGGCGTCGGCGAACGACTGGTCGTACGGACTCTGGATCGGCGGGCGCGAGCTGCCGTCGTCGCGCGGCGAGGTCCGGCCCGTCCTCGACCCCGCGACGAACCGGCCGATCGCCGAGGTCGCGGCGGGCGGGCGCGACGACGCCCGGCACGCGCTTGAGGCGGCCGACGCCGCGTTCCGCGGCGGGGGATGGGCGGGCGACGACGGGTCGAAGCGGGCGAAGGCGCTCGCCCGCCTCGCCCGGCTGCTCGAGGAGGCGCAGGAGCGGTTCGCGCTGCTCGAGACCCGGAACATGGGCAAGACGCTGCGCGAGTCGCGCATCGACATCGGCTTCGTCGTCCGGACCCTCGAGTACGTCGCGGGGCTCGCCGACAAGATCCAGGGCGAGACGATCCCGGTCCCCGGGAGCCGCCTCGACTACACCGTCCGCGAGCCGCTCGGGGTCACCGTGCACATCGCCCCGTGGAACTACCCGCTCCTGCTCTCGATCCGGTCGGTCGCCCCGGCGCTCGCCGCCGGCAACGCCGTGATCCTGAAGCCGGCGTCGCTCACGCCGCTCACGGCGGTCGCGTTCGCGCGCCTCGCGGCGACCGCGGGGATGCCCGAAGGGATCTTCAACGTCGTCCCGGGCGCGGGCGCGGAGGTCGGCGACGCGCTGATCGACGACCCGCGGTGCGCCTCCGTCTCGTTCACGGGATCGCTCGAGGTCGGTCGTCGGATCGCCGCGGCGGCCGCGCGGCGCCTCGTGCCGGCGACGCTCGAGCTCGGCGGCAAGAGCCCCGTGATCGTCTTCCCGGACGCCGACCTCGACCGCGCCGCGCGCGCGGTCGCGTTCGGGATCTTCGGCAACGCGGGGCAGATGTGCTGGGCCGCCTCGCGCCTGTTCGTCCACGAGTCGATCCGACCCGCCTTCCTCGAGCGGCTCCGCCAAATCGCGGAGGCGACGAAGGTCGGCCCGGGGTCCGACGACGGGACGGAGATGGGACCGGTCGTCTCGCGCGAGCAGGCGGAGCGGGTCCTCGAGTACGTCGAGGTCGCCAAGTCCGACGGCGGCCGGGTCGTCGCGGGGGGCCAGCGTCCGGCGGAGCCGCGGTTCGCGGACGGGAACTTCGTCCTTCCGACGGTCGTCGACGGCGTCCCGCCGACCTCGCGCGCGGTCCGCGAGGAGATCTTCGGGCCGGTGCTCGCGGCGAGCGGCTTCTCGGACGTCGACGACGCGGTCCGGCAGGCGAACGACACCCGGTTCGGCCTGTTCGCCGCCCTCTGGACCCGCGACCTCGCGACGGCGCACGCCGTCGCCCGGCGCCTCGACGCGGGGATGGTGGCGATCAACGAGAGCCCGACGACGTTCCCGCAGACCCCGTTCGGCGGCTTCAAGGAGAGCGGGCTCGGCTTCGAGCAGGGGATCCGGTCGGTCGAGCCGTACACGCGGCGCAAGAACGTGCTCGTCAACCTCTCCGTGCCGAAGAAGAAGGGGTAGCCGGTCCGGACCGGTTCGTACGAAACGGGCAAAGTATCCCCCGCGGGTCGTCGCGGCGATGTCGGCCGACCCGACGCCGCCGGTCCCCGGGACGTGGGGCTCGTGCGCGTTCTGCGGCGTCGCGGTCGCCCCGGGAGCGTCGAAGTGCGAGATCTGCGGGGCGGAGCGCCCGGTCGCGGCGGGCCGGCTGGCGAGCGCCCCCGTGTCGGTCCGTCGCCGGATCCGATGGACCGCCGCCCTCCGGACGCTGCTCGTCGTCGGGGTGGCGGTCGGGCTCGCCTACACGATCGTCGACGCCGAGATCACCGGTCCGCCGAACGTCCCGGACCCGCTCACGACCGCGGGCGTCCACACGATCGCCCCCGGCCAGGAGTACGTCCTCGCCGGGAACATCACCGGCGGCGACTACATCATCGGGAACTACACGACGATCGACCCGGCGGGGCTGAGCCTCGCGGTCGCGGTCTACAACCAGAGCAACTACGACCTCCTATCGGCGGGTCAGCCGTCGGAGTCGTCGTGGTCGGCGGGGGCGAGCCCGGCCGGGCGGATCATCTTCTCCGCGCCGTACACCGACATGTACTACTTCGTCTTCACGAACCCGTACGAGCCGCCGAGCCCGCTCAACGTCACGGCGTACATCACGACGGAGTACGAGTCGAACGTCGGCGACGGCGGCTTCGGTTAGGCGTCGGGGGTCTCGTCCGAGGCGCCGCCCGCGCCGTTGTCCGGCGACCGGCGCAGGATCTCGGGGGGGATCTGGTCGGCGAGGTAGACCGTCTTACCCGCCTGCATGATCACGATTCCGACCTCGCGCGCCTTCGCCGCGTCGATCTCGAGGATCGTCGGCTCCGGGGTCCGCACCTTCCCCGCCGCCCGCGCGTCGGCCGCGGTCTTCGAGAGGTGGACCTTTCGCCGGTCCGACGGCTTCAGGCCGACCTCGAGGACGATCGCGGACTCCTCCTCGGTGACCGGGAAGTACAGGTAGTCCGGGATGTTGTCGGTCGGGAGGTCGAGGTCGACCTCGAGCGTGTGGCCGTACGTCGCCCGCACCTTCTCGCCGCGGACCTCGTAGCGGCCCTTCGCGTCGGTCTCGGCAATCGCGACCAGGTGGACCGGGCGCAGCCAGTGGTACGCCGGGTGCCGCCGGCCGATCGCGCGGACGATCTCGGGGAGGTCGATCCACCCCTGCGGGTCGATCTGGAGCCCGTAGCGGTCCGGGAAGTGGCGGAGGATCCCGGTCATCACCCGGCCGAGGTGGTCGAGCTCCCGGTCGTTCATCAGGAACCGACCGGCCTGGCCGCAGACCGGGCACGCCTCGGCCCGGAAGTACCCGTGCTGCGCGCACTCCTTCAGCATCGTCCGGTGCCGGACCTCACGCCTTGACCTTGTCGGCGGCCTTCTCGAAGTCGGCGAGAAGGTCGTCGTACAGGTCCGTGAGGTCCTTGAGCGTCCGCTTGAGCACCTGCTGGGGCTTTTCGCCCTTCGTCCGGAGGAACAGCGTCGGGCGGTCGAGGTACGGGTGCCCCAGGAAGTAGCGGGCCTCCACGACCTTCTCCTCCTTCTGGAGCGCCTCGACGAGCGGGATCAGCAGCGTCTCCTCCCCCTTCGGGAACTCGACGCGGAGCAGGTCGTGCTCCTTTTCGACGACGCGAAGTTCCATGGGCGGCCCCGAGAGGGCGACCACCGGGCCCCGCTTCTTAAGGGTGGCGGCGGCCCGGACGGCCGTCGGGGGCGCCGGCCGACGCCCCTTTAACCCGCGCGCGCTCCGCGGCCCGGAATCCGATGCGCTGGCTGGTCGTCGGGGGCGGGGCCCGGGAGCACGCGATCGCTTCGACGCTCGCCCGCGCCGGCGCCCGGATCGCCGTCGCGAGCGCGAACGCGAACCCCGGCCTCGAACGCCTCGCGGAGACGTCGGTCCGGGTCGACCCCGCCGACGCGGTCCGCGTCGCCGAGTTCGCCCGCTCTTCGCACGTCGACGCCGCCGCGATCGGGCCCGAGGGGCCGCTCGCCGCGGGCGTCGCCGACGCGCTGCGCGCCGCGGGGGTCCCGACCGTCGGACCGGACCGCGCCGCCGCGCGGCTCGAGTCGTCGAAGCGGTTCTGCCGGGAGCTGCTGACGCGCCGGGGGGTGCCGGGCCAGCCGCGGTTCGCCGCCCCCGAGGGCATCGACGAAGTCGACCGGGCGGTCGCCGGGTTCGACGGCCCGTTCGTCGTGAAGCCCGACGCGCTCACCGCCGGCAAGGGCGTCTGGGTCCAGGGGGCCGACTTCGCCGAGCCGAAGGAGGCCGCGGTCTACGCGAAGTCGATCCTCCTCCAGGGCGGCCGGGTCGTCCTCGAGGAGAAGCTCGCCGGCGAGGAGTTCAGCCTGATGGCGTTCGTCACCGACTCCGGCGTCTACCCGATGCCGCTCGTCCAGGACTTCAAGCGGGCGCTCGAGGGCGACCAGGGCGGGAACACCGGCGGGATGGGGTCGTACTCCCAGCGCGACCACCTGTTGCCGTTCGTCCCGCCCGCCGACCGCGACCTCGCGCTCGAGATCCTCCGCCGGTCGGTCGACGCCCTGCGCGCCGAGGGGCTCCCGTTCCGGGGCGTCCTCTACGGCGGCTTCATGCTCACCGCCTCGGGACCGAAGCTGCTCGAGTACAACGTCCGGTTCGGCGACCCCGAGTCGCTGAACGTCCTCCCCCTGTACGAGGACGGCGACTTCTCGGCGCTGCTCGCCGGGGTCGCGAACGGCCACGTCGACCCGAACCTCGTCCGGTTCCGCCGGCGCGCGACGGTCGTGAAGTACCTCGTCCCCCCGGGGTACGGCCGCCGCGCGGAGCCGGGCGGCGTCCTCGCGCTGGACGAGGAGGCGATCCGCGCCGACGGGGTCGGCGTCTTCTACGGCGGCGTCGAGGCGGCCGGGCCGGGGACGGTCCGGCTCGGCACCTCGCGGGGAGTCGCCCTCGTCGGCGAGGCGAGCGCGATCTTCGAGGCCGGCGTCCGGGTGGAGACGGCGCTGCGGCACGTCCACGGGGAGTACTACGTCCGGCACGACATCGGGTCGAAGGAGGACCTCGCACGGCGCACCGAGCACATGCGCCAGCTGCTCGTCCCCGGCGCGAAGCCGTCGCCGTTGCCGCTCAGCGTGGCGGCGCCGGACGCCCCGCCGTCCAGCTCGGCGCCAGCGTGGCAGCGCGCGACGTAGCCGCCCGGCGGGGCCCAAGCGTCAAATAAGCTCCCCCCGGTGATTGGTGTCCATGTTCTGTCCCGACTGCAAGCGGCTGATGCGGCCCGACCGCCCGAAGGGGGTCTGGCGGTGCTCGTCGTGCGGCAAGACCGTCCCGCTCGGCCGGGGCGTCGAGGTCCGCTCCTCGACCCCGACGGAGCGGGAGGTCGCGGTCGTGGAGACGAAGACCGCCACGCTGCCGAAGACCGCCGAGACGTGCCCGAAGTGCGGGAACGACGAGGCGTACTGGGTGCTGCGGCAGACGCGGGGCGCCGACGAACCCGAGACGCGGATCTTCGAGTGCACGAAGTGCGGCCACAAGTGGCGGGACTACCAGTGAGCGCGGCGGAGTTCGAGACGGTCGACCGGGTCTTCGCGCCCGACGCCGTCGGGCGGACGGTGCGCCTGCGCGGCTGGGTCCTGCGGGGCCGCTCGTCGGGCGGGATCCTCTTCCTGCTGCTGCGCGACCGCACGGGCAGCGTCCAGGTGACCGGCCGGCGCGACCAGATCGGCGACGCGACGTTCGACGCGGTCGAGCACACGCAGGTCGAGGGCGCGCTGACCGTCGAAGGGACGGTCGCGGAGGACCGGCGGGCCCCCGGCGGCCGCGAGGTCCGCGGGAGCCGGTTCACCGTCGTCCACGCGGGCGAGCCGTTCCCGATCTTCGCCGAGCAGACGGAGGAGTTCCGGCTCGACATGCGCCACCTCGCGATCCGCTCGCAGGAGCACGTCGCGACGTTCCGCGTGAAGGCGGAGCTGCTGCGCGCCTGCCGCGAGTTCCTTGACCGGGAGGAGGTGCTCGAGATGACGCCGCCGATCCTCTCGGGGAACGCGGCGGAGGGCGGCGCGGAGGCGTTCCAGATCGACTACTTCGGCCGGCCGGGGTACCTCTCCCAGACCGCCCAGCTGTACCTCGAGGCGCTCCTCTTCCCGCACGAGCGCGTCTACGCGCTCACCCCGTCGTTCCGGGCGGAGAAGTCCCGCACGCCGCGGCACCTCACCGAGTACCTCCACCTCGAGGTCGAGCTCGCGTGGTGCGACCTCGGCGGGCTGATGGCGTTCACGGAGCGGATGATCGAGAGCGTCGTCCGGACCGTCGCCGAGCGCCGGCCGAAGGAGCTCGAGCAGCTCGGGCGGCCGCCGGCGGAACTGCTCGAGGTCCGGGCGCCGTTCCCGCGGATGCGGTACGCGGACGCGATCGACCGGCTCGCCGCCCAGGGGTTCCCGGTCCGGTTCGGCAGCGACCTCGGGACCGCCGAGGAGCGGGCGCTGACGATCGAGTCGAGGACCCCGCTGTTCGTCACCCACTACCCGCGGGAGCTGAAGGCGTTCTACATGCTCCGGTCGCCGGACGACCCGCGGACGGTCGAGGCGACCGACCTCCTGGCCCCCGAGGGGTACGGCGAGATGGTCGGCGGCTCCTGCCGCGAGACGGACGTCGCCGCGCTCACCGAGCGGATCCGCGCGATGGGGGCCGACCCGGCGGAGTACGCCTGGTACCTCGATCTCCGCCGGCACGGCAGCGTGCCGCACGCCGGCTTCGGCCTCGGCATCGAGCGGCTGCTGCGCTGGATGCTGCGGCGCGAGCACATCCGCGAGACGACGCCGTTCCCGAGGACGCCGGCGCGCCATACGCCGTGAGCCGGCGGCCGCCCGACCGGCGGCGCCCGGGCCAGCAAGGTTCAAGAGCGCGCGCGCGCCTCGGCCGGCCCTCGCTCATCGGGGGCCCCAGCGTGTCAACAGAGCACGGGTCGAACCGAGGGGCCGACGCGCCGGCGCCCGTGCTGGTCGAACGGATCACCCACCAGGACGTCCCGGCGATCTGCTCGCTGTACAAGAAGGTCTGGGAGGCGGACGGCGCCGGCGTCCCCCCCGAGCTCGTCAAGGCGTGGCAGCCGACGCCGCTCGAGTTCACGAGCTGGATGGAGGGCGTGACGTACTTCGCGGCGCGACGGGACGGGCGGCTGCTCGGCGTCATCGGCTGCGAGCTCCGCCACGGCAGCTGCCGCCTCGTCAACCTCGCCGTCGACCCCGAGGCGCGCCGGCAGGGGATCGGCAGCGCGCTCGTCGGGGCGACGATCGAGTGGGCGCGGCACGCGAGCTCGGGCTCCGTCTGGGTCGACACGCTCGCGCGGTTCGGCCTCGCGGAGAAGCTGTTCAAGCGGCTCGGCTTCTCGAGCGCCGGCGTCCTGCACCGGCACGAGTGGCTCGAGGACGTCCAGCTGTTCGAGCGGACGCTGTAGGCGCGGCGCCTCAGCGCGTGCGCGACGGCGGCGGCCCCGTGTGGCTCGACGGCGAGCCGTGCGTCTGCTGGAGGCCCCGGAGCCGGCGGACCCCTTCCTCCGCGCGGCCGTGGAAGACGTCCCGCGCGCCCTGGGCGAGCTCGGTCGCCTCCCGCTCGGTGGCGACCCCCTGCCGCCGCTCGCGCAGGAGGAAGTCGCCGTACTCCTGCACGTACTTCGGCATCGCGACCTTGAGCCGGTCGAGCGCCTTGCCGCGCAGGGCGCGGATCTGCTGCTTCAGCGCCGCGAGCCGGCCCGCCCGCAGCTCCCCCTCGAGCGCGCGCGCCGCCTCGGCCGGGTCCTGCGGCACCGGTAGTCCGAGCGCCTGGAGGTCCTTCAGCAGCGACACGATCCGCTCGAGCTCCTCGCGCGCCTGATCGAGGTGGCGCTCCTTGAGCGCGACGACGCGGTCGACCTGCTGGAACGTCGCGAGGGCGGCCGCGACGTCGCCGACGCGGGCCGCGTGGAGCGCGTCGTCGATCTGCTCGCGCTCGAGCCGGCTGTCGACGCCGTACGCCTCAAGGCGGCCGAGGCGCGCCTTCTCCCGCCGGTCCCACTCCTCGAACGCCGTGACGATCCGCCGCTGCGCGAGCCGCTCGAGGCCCCGCACGACCTCGGCCCACGGCTCGGGGTTCGGGGCGGTGCGCGCCGCCTCCGCCGCCCAGCCGGGGAGCCGCGGGAGCTCGACGCCGAGCGGCTCGGCGGCCTCGGCCCACTGCCCGACGCGCGCGAGCCGCCGGCCGAGCTCGGCCGCGAACGGGTTCGCGGGCGAGGCGGAAGCGGCAACTGCCCCGGTGCGCGGCGGGGCCGATCCGCCCGGTGCGACGGCCCCCGGCTCGCCCCCGTTCTCCGCGAGGAGGGCGTGGCAACGGGGGCAGATGAGGACGTCCTCGGGAACCGGACTCCCGCAGCTCGGGCACACCTTCTGACGGCCGGCCATCGAACGCGCCGAGCGGAGCTATGGCCCGCGCGCCCTTATAGGTGGGCCGGCGGGCGCGCCGGACCGCCGCCGGCCGCGTCGCGCGGGAAGATGCAGGGGGTGAGATTTGAACTCACGAACTCCTACGAGACCAGGACCTCAACCTGGCGCCTTTGACCAAGCTGGGCCACCCCTGCACGCTCGACCGGGCGTACGAGGGCGAGCGATAACCTTTGCGAAGCCGGGCCGGGGGACGCGCGCCGGCGCCGCAAAACGACATGTATCGAGACGCGGTCCGGGGCGCTCGTGTCCGACGGACGCGACGGCGCGACGACCGTCTTCATCGGCCTGAAGCCGACGATGACGTACGTCTTCCAGGTCGTCACGCAGCTCAACTCGGGTCCCGAACCGGTGATCGTCAAGGCGCGGGGGAACGCCATCGGCAAGGCGGTCGATGTCGTCGAGGTCGTCCGCCGCCGCTTCCTCGAGGGTCAGGTGGAGCTCGGCCGGATCGCGATCGACACCGAGCGGCTGACGAACCGGGACGGCCGGGAGGCGAACGTCTCGTCGATCTCGATCCCGCTCACCCGGACCGGACCTCTTCCGGCGGCGACGGCGTCACTGCCGCCGGCGGAGCGGGCGCCGGCGGACGGTCCGTAGCTGCGCGGACGACCCACGTCCCGGCCCAGACGTCGCCGATCCGCTGCCGCTCGAGCGAGAACGCCATCGCGAGCGCCCCCATCGAGCCGAGCAGGGCGACGCCGGCGAGGACGAACGCGAAGATCCCGAACCCCGCGACGAGTCCGCCCGAGACGGTCACGCCGAGGACCTTCGCGGAACCGGCCCCCGCGCCCTTCAGCACGACGATCAGCGCGACCGCGAGCCCGAGCCCGACCACGGTGAGGATCGGGGCGAGCGGCAGGTTCCGCACCAGCGCGGAGAGACCGTCGGGCCGGCGCAGCGAGCGGTCCCGGACGACGATCCCGACCGCCGCCTTTCCGACGGTCGTCCCCGTGTACGCCTCGAGGAGCGCGAGGTAGAGGAGCGCCGCGGCGACGTACCCGACGATCGCGGTGTTGAACGCGAGGCTCCCCGCCACCGCGTCGAACCCGCCCGGCGTCGACCGGACGATCCACCCGAAGACGAGGAGCGCGGGGAGGGTGACGACGGCAAGATCGACGGCGAACGCGACCGACCGCTCGACGACCGACGCGAACCGGCGCAGCGCGAGCTCCCGACCGACGCCGACGAGCGCCCGGGCCGTCAGCCAGGCGCGGAATCCCTCGCGGGCGTCGAGCGTGCCCGAGCGGGCGACGCGCTCCAGGTTCGCCTGGTCGCTCACGATCCACCCCGGCACCGGCAGCTCCTGCCAGGGACGGTCGGCCGCCGCCGGCCCGGCGCCGAACAGCCGGCGGACCTGGTCGGCGGCGGCGCGGGCCGACGCGACCGAGCTCGAGAGCGACGCCGCGAGGTTCCCCGCGACGCCCGCCCGGTACGCCTCCTCGAGCTGCCGCGCGGGCGACGGAGCCTCGGCCGGGATCGGCGCCCCGACCGGCCGCCATCCCCGCCGGTAGACGACGTGGACGATGTACGCGGCGGCGAGCGACAGGAGTCCGGAGAGGTAGACGAGGTCGAGGACTCCGGCGCCGCCGACGACGTACAGGCCGGCCGGGCCATGCCCGTAGAGCGGCGGCTCCCGCAGGAGGTCCGCCCCGAGGAGGACCCCGGCGGTCCCCGCGAGGAGGGCGCTCGGGATCGCGAGCCCCTCCTCGCCCCGGAAGAACACGGGGGCGAGGAGACCGGCGGCGACCCCCGCCGAGACCGGCGGGAGCAGGAAGTACGGGAACGACTCGACGATCCCGACGCCCGGGATCGCGCTCGAGCCGGCGAACGTGAGGAGGAGCACCCCGGTCGCGAGGCCGAGGATCAGCCCGACGCGCGGGTACCCCGGGTCGGTCGACGCGCGGGAGGCCAGCGCCGCGGCCGCGCAGACGGCGAGGCCGACGATCCCGACCAAGAGGACGGAGGCGGCCGAGCTCCCGAGGCCGGTCGCCCGCCCGATCGCGTCGAGCGCCCCGGCGCTGGACGGCAGGACCACGACGAGCATCGCGCCCGCCTCCACGACGAGGAAGCCGAGGAGCCGGACGAGCGACCGACCGGCCGGAGGCGCGACCCGCCGCAGAGCAATCGCTCCGACGACGAGGGGGAACAGGGCGCCCCCGAAGCTGACGGCGACCCAGTCGTTCGCGATCGGTGCGAGCGGGAGGAACGCGTACGAGCTCAGGAGCGCGCCGGGGAGGAGCAACCAGAACGCCCGGCGACCGAGACCGACGCTCTCCGCGAACGGGCCGTGCTCCCACGCGAGGAGGAACAAAAGCCCCCACAGCCCCGCGGGCAACGCGAGCGAGACGACGTTGGAAGCCGTGTCGAGCGCGAGCGCCCCGGGATCGACCATTCGCGCGCTCCGACCGCCGCGGAGGAATCCCGACGCCCCCGAGGGGCCTAAACGTTTTGTCCGCGGCGCCCGCGCGGGCCTGGAGCGGGAGGAGCGGTCACATCGCTCGGTGCGGGCCGGCCGCCGCGCGAAGTCTCCGGCCCCCACCCCTTCCCCTCCTCCGAGGCCGGCGCCGACGGCCGGAACCCGGCTGGACGTTCGCGCGGTCCAACTTGCCTTGCTCCGACGGTACGTCCATCCACCCCGACCGAAGTCCGCCACTCGCGCGGAGTCCCGGGCGGCGACTCTATTCGGCCCGGAAACCTTCTCGGTCCGAGGACGCAGGTGTGACGATCGAGATCCGACCCGGTCGGACCTCCGACCTCGAGGCGATCGTCGAGATCTACAATCACTACGTGCGTACGACGCCGACCACGTTCGAGGTGACCCCGGTCCAGCCTTCGGACCGGATCGGGTGGCTGGAGGAGCACTCGAACGGGGGACGCCATCGGCTGTTCGTCGCGGCGGACGAACGCGACCGGATCGACGGCTGGGCGACGACGAGCCCGTTTCGCCCCCGCGCCGCCTACGCGACGACGGTCGAGAGCTCGGTCTACCTTCGACCGGAGCAGGTGGGCCAGGGGATCGGCACCCGTCTCTACCGCGCCCTGTTCGACTCGATCCGTTCGGAGGACGTCGAACGGATCGTCGCCGGCGTGACCACGCCGAACCCCCCGTCGCTCGGCCTTCATCTCCGGTTCGGCTTCCGCCACGTCGGCACGTTCACCCGGGTCGGCCGAAAGTTCGACCGGTACTGGGACGTCGCGTGGTTCGAACGTCCGGCGAACCTCCCGTCCCCCCGCGCACCGGCCGCGCCGGAGGCGATGGCGGGCCCGCGGCCGGCGGTGGCCCGCGACGACACGGCCGACGGCGCGTTTCCGCGGCCTCGCTAATCGAATCGGTGGAGCACCGGCACGGGACCATGGCCGCCTAATCGCCGCCGAAACGCCGCGCGCCGCCCTAAGGATGGGGCCGAATCCCTCCGGCCCGGACCGAAACGTTTAGTCACGGGGTCGGCTCCTCGCCGCGATGCCGGCCCACCGACAGGAGACCGATTCCCTCGGGGCGAGGGAGGTCCCGGAGACGGCGTACTGGGGGATCCAGACGCTGCGCGCCCGCGAGAACTTCCCGGTGAGCGGGCTCACCGCCTCGAAGCACCTAATCCGGTCGTACGCCTACCTCAAGCTCGCCTGCGTCCGAGCGAACGTCGAGAAGGGCGGTCTCGACGCCGCGCGGGGCCGGGCGCTCGCCCAGGCGGCCGAGGAGATGGCCGCCGGGCGGTTCGACGGGGAGTTCGTCGTCGACGTGTTCCAGGCCGGCGCGGGGACGTCGTTCCACATGAACGTCAACGAGGTGCTCACGAACCGCGCCCTCGAGATCCTCGGGCGGCCGCGGGGCGACTACGCGAGCCTGAGCCCGAACGATGACGTGAACCGGGGGCAGTCGACGAACGACACCTATCCGTCGGCGACGCAGGTCGCGACGCTCCTCGCGCTCGGGGAGCTGCGCACGTCGGTGACGACCCTCTCCGAGAGCTTCCGCCGCAAGCAGGCGGAGTTCGCCCGGCTCGCCAAGGCCGGCCGCACGCACCTCAAGGACGCGATGCCGGTGACGCTCGGCGCGGAGTTCGGCGCCTACGCCTCCGTCCTGGAGCGTCTGCTCGAGGCGCTGCCCCCCGTCGAGCGGGCGCTCGCCGAGATCCCGCTCGGCGGGAGCGCCGTCGGGAGCGGCGTCAACTCGGTTGTCGGCTTCCGCGCCCGGGCCGTCGAGGAGTACGGCCGGCTCGTTGGCCGGCCGCTCGCGGTGGCGCGCGACCCGTTCGAGACGATGCAGAGCCGCTGGCCGCTCGGCCTCGCCTCGGGCTGGATGCGTTCCCTCGCGCTCGAGCTCGTCCGGATCGCGAACGACCTCCGACTGCTGGCGAGCGGGCCGGCGACGGGCCTCGACGAGATCCGCGTGCCGGAGATCCAGCCCGGATCGTCGATCATGCCCGCGAAGGTGAACCCGTCGGCCGCGGAGTGCCTCGACATGGTCGCGTTCCACGTGGTCGGCGCGGACGCGGCGAGCGCGCTCGCCGTCCAGGCCGGCCAGCTCGAGATCAACGTGATGATGCCGCTGCTCGCCTACGAGCTCCTCTTCTCGGCCGAGATCCTGACGCGGTACCTCCCGGTCTTCGCCCGCACCTGCGTCGACGGGATCGTCGCGAACTCCGCCCGTCTCGGCGACCTCCTCGGCCGCTCTGCCGCGATCGCGACGGTCCTCACCCCGCGCCTCGGCTACCTCAAGGTGGCGGAGCTCCTCCATGCAGCGGAGCGCACCGGCCGCCCGGTGCGCGACCTGCTGGTCGAGGGGAAGCTGCTGACCGCCGACGAGGCCGAGCAGCTGCTCGGCGAGGCCGCCCTGCGCCGGCTCGCGGAACCGGTTCCCTAGGCGAGGGATTAAGCGGCCGGCCCGCCGTGCGCCCCCCGAGAAGCGATGCCGTCGATCGAGGAGACCACCGTCGCGCTCGGCAACCCGAACTCCGAGGAGTTCCGCCGCGCGACGAGCGTCCTCGGGAAGGTCGGGCTCACGCAGTACGAGGCGCGGGCGTACATCGCGCTCGTCGCCCGCGGCGTCGGGGACGCGGCGACCCTCGCGGCCGCGGCCGGGATCCCCCGGACGAGCGCCTACAAGGTCCTCGAGGCGCTCGCCGCGAAGGGATACGCGAGCCCGACGGGAGGCAAGCCGACCCTCTTCCGACCGACCGCCCCGCTTGAGGTCGCCGAGACGCTCAAGGGGAACATCCAGGAGGTGTTCGACGAGCTCGCGCTCCTCCACCGGGCGGTCGCCGAGCACGGGGAGCCGCAGCTCGTCTACCTGCTTTCGGAGCGGGAGAAGGTCGTGGCGAAGATCGGCGAGATGCTCGACCAGTCGAACCGGACCTACATCCTCACGACGCCCCAGGTCGCGGACCTGCGCGACGAGCTCGGCAAGAAGGTCGCCCACGCCGTCAAGCGCGGGGTGCAGGTGACGTTCGTGACGGCGCCGCTCCAGCGCGTTCCCGAGGGCGTCGAGTACGTGCCGCGCGAGAACCTGCTCGCGACGGAGGTGCTCGCGGACGGCGAGCACGCGCTGCTCGCCGCGCCCGGGCTCGACGCCTGCGGATTCACCGACAACCCGATCCTCACCGCGCACCTGAAGCAGTTCCTCGAGGTGATCCTCGACAAGGGCGCGGGCGGCCCCCCGGCGTAGGACGACCGGCGATGGCGTCGGTCCGGCGTCCCCCGGCCGAGCGGGTCCGCGAGCGCCTGCGTGCCGTGGCGGGCGACCCCGTTGCGCGGATGATGCCGTCCGGCTACCAGCGGCTCGGCCGCGTGCTCGTCCTCCGACTGCCCGACTCCCTGCGCCCGTACCACGCGCTCCTCGGCGCGGCGTGGCAGGCCGAGCTCGGGGTCGAGACGGTCCTCGTCCGGACCGGTCCGATCGACGGGGAGCTTCGGCGCCCGCGGACCGAGACGATCGCCGGCGGGCCAACCGAGACCGAGGTCGTGGAGCACGGGGTCCGCTGGCGGTTCGACGCGGCGCGCGTGATGTTCGCGGCCGGGAACCGGACCGAGCGGCGGCGGGCGGGGCGCCTCGTTCGCCCCGGGGAGGTCGTCGTCGACCTGTTCGCCGGGATCGGCTACTTCGCAATCCCCGCCGCGCGGAGCGGCCCGACGACCCGGGTGGTCGCGGTCGAGAAGAATCCGGAGTCGGTGCGCTTCCTCCGGGAGAACGCCGTCCGCAACGGCGTTGCCGAGCGGATTGAGATCGTCGAGGGGGACAACCGCGAGGTCCCCCTTCCGCTCGGGACCGCCGACCGCGTCTTCCTGGGGTATCTCCCGAGCTCGCTCCCGTGGGTCGGTCGGGCGGTCGATCTCCTCCGATCGTCGGGGGGCTGGCTGCACGTCCACACCGTGGCGGACGCCCGCGACGCGGGCCCCCACGCGTCGCGGGAGGTGGCGGACGCGGTCGCGCGCGCCGGGGGGTCGCTAGACGGAGCGCCGGGCTCGCGCGAGGTGAAGGCGTACGGGCCGGGGCGGACGCACGTGGTCGTCGACGCGCACGTCGGCACCCGCCGCGGCGCTCCCCGACCGGACGACGCCGGCTGACGGTGGCGACGCCGGCCGCCGGCTCACTCGACCGGCTCGCCGACGACGCGGTCCCGGGGGCCGGGGAGCGCGCCGGGTCGGAGGGGGTCGTGAACCCTGGCCGTCCCCCTTCCGCCCTGCTCCGGGTCCTCCTCGCGGCTCCTCGGAACGTGGCCCACGAAGAACAGCGAAAAGACGAACGCGACCAGGATGCAGACCGCCAGGATCAGGAAGATCTCACTGTACGTCGTCACGAGCGCGTGCCGCACCACGGCGGGCGAGGTCGAACCGTCGATGAGGACCCGTTCGCGCCACGTCTCGAAGACGGTCAACAGGGAGATCCCGACCGCGCCGCCGAGGCTCTGCAGGAACCGGGTGAGGCCGATCGCTGCGCCGACCTCCCCGGCGGGCGACTCGTTCTGCACGGCGATCGTGATTCCCGCAAGCGACAGGCCGAGGCCGAACCCGACCGGGATCAGGGGCAGCGCGAGTCCCCCGACCGGGAACCAGCCGCCGGCGAGGACCCACAGCGGGGTCGTGGGCGTCAGGCGTACCAGCAACAGTCCGGCCCCGCCGGCGACCGCGAGGCCCGACGCGATCATGCCGCGATACGACACGCGCAACAGGATCTGGCCGCCGAGCGCGGCCCCGACGACCATCGGGATCGCGAGGAAGTAGATGATGTCCCGAACGTCGCCCGTCGCGTGCGGACCCCCCTGCAGCAGGATGATCCCGACGAACACCGAGAGGAACGTGACGAACGCGCTGAAGACGACGCCGGTGAAGAGCATCGCCCCGCTGCTCGCCCCGATGACCCGTTGCCCCATGAGCCGCAGGGGCACGAGCGGTTCGGCGGTGCGCAGCTCCCAGCCCACGAACGCGACGAACAGGACGACCGCGGTCGCCAGCAGGCCCGCAATCCGGGGATTGGTCCAGCCCCAGCCGGCGTCCGCCACCTGGACGAGCGCGAACATGAGCGCCCCGACCCATCCCGAGAGGAGCCCGGCGCCCGTCCCGTCGAAGCGGCCGGAGGTCGCCGGGCGTAGGGGCCCGACCGCGAACCGCAGCACGACGATCGCCAGCACGCCGAACGGGAGGTTGATGTAGAAGACCCATCGCCACGTCGTCACCGCGACGATCGCGCTCCCGACCAGCGGGCCGAGCACGATCGCGAGCCCGGCGGCGCCCGAGAGGAGCCCGGTGACCCGGGAGCGGGTCGCCGGCGGGAACATCACCGCCACGAGGGCGATCGCGACCGGGAACACGCCGCCGCCGCCGAACCCCTGGAGTCCACGGAAGACGATCAACTCGGTCAGGTTCTGGCTGAGCCCGGCGAGGGCGGAGCCGACCAGGAAGATCCCGACTCCGGCCAGGAAGACGTTGCGCCGGCTCGAGATGTCCGAGAGCCGGGCAAAGATCGGGATGGCGACGGTCGACGAGATCAGGTACGCGCTGACGACGAACGTCACCCCGTTCACCTGGTGGAGGTCGAGGGCGATGGTCGGCAGCACCGTGGCGACGACGAGGGAGTCCATCGCCCCCATCAGGATCGCGAAGAAGACGCCGACGAGGACGAGGACGGCGCCGACCTCCCGCAGGCTCCCGAAGGTCCGCGGTCCGGACTCCGGGACCGAGGGGAACGATGCGTCCGCGGGCGCCCGCCCTCCGCCCTCCGTCATGGCGCGACGGATATGACTGTGAGTCAGTATAAAGTCTGTGGGTCATTATGCCGGGGCAACGAAAGGAGAAATACGCGCTCCGGCTGTTCGCCCCGGGGGGCTCGGTCCGGTCGATGCCGCGGGTGGTCCGGGAGTACAAGGCGCAGGCCCGGGCCCGGATCGTCGACGCCGCTCAGGCCGTCTTCCGCCGCGGCGGCTTTCGCACCGCGACGATGGAGGACGTCGCCAAGGAGATCGGGGTCAGCAAGGGGGCGATCTACCTCTACTTTCGTTCGAAGAGCGCTCTCCTGGCGGCGATCCAGGAACGGATGCGGGAGCGGGTGCTCGCGCACTGGGAACCCCTCCTCGACGGCGGCGATGTGGCGGAGGGAATCGCGGAGTCGCTCGACGACGTCTTCACCGGGGACGTCGACCCGGGGATCTGGCACGAACTGATCGCGGACGCGGCCCAGGATCCCGAGCTGCGCGCGGCGCTCGAGGACGACGTTCGCGAGGATCTTCGGGGGATGCGGGAGTTTCTGAAGCGGCTCGAGGCCCGGGGTCGGATCCCCAAACTGCGCGATCGCGACACGGTCGCCGAGATCGTTCTTGTCCTGCTACACGGGACCGTGGTCGAACTGATGCTGCACGGCCGGGGAGCCCAGGCGCGCCGCACGCTCGTCGCCTCCTTGCGGTACCTGCTCGAGACGGACCGGTGACGAACCCGCTCCCGCCGCTCGCCCCGGGGAGTCGCTCCCCCCCCGGCTCTCCCGACCCGGTGAAGGCTCGGCGGGCCGCCCGGGACCCGCGTCGACCCGGTCAGCGATGTACCGCTCCCGAACGGCGATGGGTTCCGGTCGTCGATCCGAACCAATGCGAGGGCAAGAGCGACTGCGTCGCCGTCTGTCCGTACTCGGTCTTCGAGATCGGAACGCTGACGGACGAAGAGTACGGGCACCTCGGCGTCGTCGGACGACTGAAGGCACGGCGGCACGACCGGAAGATCTCGAGGACGCCGCGCGCGACGGCGTGCCGGGCCTGCGGGCTCTGTGTCGTCGCCTGCCCCGAAGAGGCAATCACGCTCGAGGCGACGGGACCGAGCTCCGCTCGCCGGTAGGGAGAGGTGCGGGCACCGGGATTTGAACCCGGGTTATAGGCTTGGCAAGCCTATGTGATAACCAGACTACACTATGCCCGCATTGCGTGGTGTTCTCGGCCGCCATCGGCCCCACGTCCGGTCGGCGCTCGCGCGGCGGACCCGGGCCCGAGCCGAGCCTCCCGAGTCTCGCCCCGACCTTAAAGCCAACGACACCCGGGAGGCGCCGCGGAGGACCGTGCGGCCGCCGGAGGCGGCGGTTATCTCCCGGGGAAGGTCGTCGGTCTCGACCGGGCGGACCGGGACCGATGGACGACGTCTGGCGTGAAGGCGACCGCGGGGCGCTCAAGCGGCGGGGGGCCCCGCCGGTGTTCGTCACGGTCGTCCCCGGCCCGCAACGGGTCGGGAACGAGGGCGTGGTCGATGTCTCGGCCGAGATCGGACGACCGCCGGGCGGGGCGGTGCAGTGGCTGGGGGAGAGCTACCGGCTCCTGCGCCCGTCGCTCGCGGACCTGCTCGCGTCGGTGCGCCGCGGACCCCAGATCGTGACGGCGAAGGACGCCGCGTACCTCGGGTACCTTGCGGGGGTCGCGCCGGGGGCCCGGGTCGCCGAGGCCGGGTCCGGGAGCGGGGCGCTGACGATCGCCCTCGCCTACGCGGTCGGGGCGGCCGGCCACGTGACGAGCTACGACCGCCGTCCGGAGTTCCTCGACGCGGCCCGCCGCAACGTCGAGCGCGCCGGCCTCGCCGACCGGGTGACGTTCCGTGAGCGCGACGTGGCGCGGGAGGGGCTCGACGTCCGGGAGCTCGCGTCGGTCGTCCTCGACCTCCCCGAGCCGTGGGAGGTCCTCGAGTCCGCCCGGTCGGCCCTCGCGCCCGGCGGCTCGGTAGCGACGTACACGCCGACGTACAACCAGCTCGAGCGTACGGTCCGCGCGCTCCGAGCCGCGGGGTTCGACGAAGTGCGCGCGCTCGAGCTGATCGAGCGGCCGATCCACGTCGGCGACGGCGGCACCCGCCCCGAGTTCGAGATGCTCGGGCACACCGGATTCCTCGCGGCGGGGCGGAGGGTCGACTAAGGATGGTCGACGTGGCGTTGAGCGTCGGAGCGCTCGTCGGGATCCTCCTCTCGGGAGGGTTCGTCTACTGGGAGGTCGGCCGCTTCGCCGAGCCCCAGGTGCCCGTGACGCGCTTCGACGAGCGGCGGGAGATGTTCGCCTACACCGCCGGCCTGTTCGTCGGCGTCCCGATCGCGGTGGCGTTCGTCCTGTTTCGGCTCGAGCTCGCGGGCGCGGCGCTGATCGGCGCGGTCGGGATCCTCGTCGCGCTCGTCGCGGCGACCGAAGGGGCGCAGATCCTCCTGCTGCGCAGCCGGTACTGGAGCGGCCCGGCCGGCCCGTTCTACGCGCTCGGGTTCCGGGCCGCGGTCGGGGGGATCCTCGCCCTCGCGCTCGTCGCGTCGTACCTCGCCGGTCCGCTCAACGCCGGGTTCCCGCTGGCGACCGCGATCGTCGGCGCGCTCGCGCTCGTCGCGCTCGAGGTCTCCGGGTCGCTCCTCTCGCTCCGCCCCCCGCCCGGGTCGGCCCGACGCGGCGGCGGCCCGTGGTCCGGGGCGCTCGTCGGGGCGGTCGGGTTCTTCCTCCTCGGGCTCGGACCGATCGCCGGCCCCGAGGCGGACTTCGCCGCGGCGGCGGTCGTCCTGATGGGGTCGTCGCTCATCTACCGCCGCCTCCGCCCGTTCCTCGAGACGGTCGCGATCCCGGCGGCGCCGCCGCCCGAACCGCGCCCCGGGCCGCCGAGCGCCTACGGGCGGACCGCGGAGCCGCTCCCGTCGGCGCCGTCGTCGTCCGGGACGGACGCACCGCCGGTGCGGCGCTAGGCGGTCGGGCCGGTCCGGCCTACAGCGCCGGCGCGGCGACCCCGGCGGTCAGGAGGAGGACCAGCAGCACCCCGACCCCGATCAGCACGAAGGCGAAGGCGCCCCGGCGGCGGGCGAGGAACCGGGCGTTCTCCTCCGGTCCGTTCGACTCGGGGTTCTGGAGGAGGAAGTGCAGCTCGATCCCGCCGCCGGCCGCGAGGCCGAACGCCCCGAGCGACCAGAGGATGCGGGAGAAGAGGATCGCGTACTGGATCCCGGCGCTCGTGCTCCCCGAGCAATGCGAGGTGAAGCAGTCGGCGGGGTACGACCCCGCGATCACGTCGACGAGCGTCCCGACGAAGAACAGGAGGATCCCGCCGCCCCGGCCGACGAGGGAGAGGAACTTCCACGGGATCGGCCGCGAGGCGCCCCGCCCACGCATCCCGCCCATCTGGGCCGGGGTGGCGGCGATCGGGGCGTCCGAGGCGACGGGCGGGTTCACCGACAGATCGGGGGGGTTGGAGCGTCCTCGCATCGCCAGAGTAGCGGACCCCCCGCTTCATAAAAGCGTCGGATAAATTCTTAAGCAGGTCGGCGTCCCGCGGACGGGATGACGGACGAAACGCCCGAGGTGCCGTTCGAACGGCGGTTCCGGCACGGCCTGCGGCAGCACCGGGCGGCGGTCTCGATCGTCGTCTTCGCGATCGGGGTGTTCCTCTCCGTGCTCGCGATCGGCGACTTCACGCCGCTCCGCCTCTCCCCGCCGTTCAACTCGATCGACAGCGTCACCGGGCCGCCCGGGGGGACGAACTACAACCTCCTGTTCGTCGTCATCGGCCCGATCGTGGCGATCGTCGGGGCGTACCTGGTCGGGGCGTACTTCGCCGCCCGCCGCAAGTTCGAGCACCTGATGGTGACGAAGAGCAAGGCGGAGTTCCTGCGGAACATCCCCGAGCTCGAGGACCTCCTCTGGGACCTCACCCCGGTCGACGAGGAGCGGTACGAGGAGAAGCGCGCCGACTTCCGGATGCGCCGGTAGCGGGGCGTTCCGCCGCCGGGAACGGCCGGGTTAAGTAGCGAGCGCCGGTCGACGCGCGATGGCGAGCGCCCCGAGCGGCCGGGCCGAGGGGTTCCGCTTCCGCCGGCTCGAAAAGCCCGAGGAGTTCCGGCACGCGGAGGAACTCCAACGCGCCGCGCTCGGCCCGGACGCGGCCGGGGTCGTCCCGGCCCCGCTCGCCCGGTCGATCCAGGACCACGGGGGGCTGGTCCTCGGCGCGTACGCCGACATCTACCTCGCGGGGTGCGCCGTCTCGACGATCGGCTGGGACGGGACCGTGCTGTACCACTACTCGCACGTCGTCGCGGTCCGCCCCGAGTACCGGAACCACCACCTCGGCTTCCGCCTCAAGACGTTCCAGCGCGACGAGGTCCTCCGCCTCGGCCTCGGCGAGATCCGGTGGGCGTTCGACCCGCTCGTCAGCCGCAACGCCTGGCTCTCGATCCGGCGCCTCGGCAGCGCGCCGGAGCGGTACCTGCCGCACTACTTCGGCCAGCTGCCCGAGAGCGGGGCGGCTGGGACGGAGACCGACCGGCTCCGGACGCGCTGGGAGCTCTCGAGCACGCACGTCGAGGAACGACTGCGCGGCGGCCCGAGCGCGGACGACGATCGGGCCCGCTGGTCGGCCGCCTCCGCCCTCGTGGAGACGGAGCCCGGGGAGAGCGGCCTTCGGTTGCCGACCGCGGTCGTCGAGCCGGACGGGCCGACCGCGCACCTCGAGATCCCGTTCGACCTCTCGCTGATCCACGAGCACGAGCCGGCCGCGGTGCGCCGATGGCGCCACGCGGTCCGGGACGCGTTCCGGATCGCGCTCGACCTTCACTACGGGGTCGACGACTTCGCCGTCGTGCCGGTCGACCACGAGCGGAGGAGCTTCTACCTGCTGTCGCGCCGGCCTCCGGCGGCGCCCCCCGCCGGGTAGGCCATCCAGAGGGGTTATCGGCCGGGAGCCCGTCCTAGCGGACGGAGGCTCCATGGCCGCCCGCTGGCGCATCTCCCCGGTCCTCCTCTGCGTCGTCGCGATCGCGCTCGCGACCGGGGCCGCCGCGAGCCTCGTCTCGACCGCGACGGGGCCGGTCGGGACCGACGCGGTCCGCGGGGACGGCTTCTCCGTCTCCACGACGGTCCTCGGGCTCTGCCTGATCCTCCCGTTCGTCGTCGGCTTCGGGGCGATGCTGTACACGCGAATGCGGGACGGGGGGCTCCGGCTGCCCCGCTCGATCGTCATCTTTGCGCTCTCGTTCCTCCTGGTGCTCGGCCTGTTCGCGATCTTCGGCGGCTACCTCTCTCCGGGGACCCTCTCCCCGCCGAGCGCGGTCACCTCGCCGGGCCACGGCAACGTCTCGACGGGCCCGGGCAACACGTCGAACAATAGCGGGGGCACCGGAACGAGTACGCCGGGCGGCGGGCTCCCGTCCCAGTTCCACCTTCCGGGAGGGGCGCTGCTGCTGATCGCCGGGGTCGTCGCGCTGGCGATCGCCGGGATCGCCATCCCCGCGGTCTGGGGCGCCGTCGCCGGTCGTCGGCCGCGCGGCAGCGGCCCCGCGCCGCCGGCCGTGGCGGCCGTCGGGGCGGCGCTCGCCCGGGCGTCGGCGGACCTCGACGCGGGGACCGACCCGCGCGCGGTGATCGAGCGGCTGTACGTGCGGCTCCTCGACCGCGTCGTCCAGGTGGCCGGCGACGTGAGCGGCCGGACCCCCGAGGAGATCCGGAGCGATCAGCTCGTGCCGCTCGGGGTCCGCCCCGCCGCCGCCGAAGCGCTGACCCGCCTGTTCGAGGAGGCGCGCTACTCGACCCACCCGATGGGGGCGGAGGCGGCGGCGCGGGTTCGGGCCGCGGTCGCGGCGGCGTCGACGGACCTCGCGCGCTCGGCCGTCGCGCGATGAGGGCGCCGTTCACGCTCCTGTTCCCCGTGCTCGCGGGGCTCGGCGCGATCGTCGCGATCGTCGCGGGTTCGGACTACGCGGTCGCCGTCCCGTTCGCGGTCGGGGCGGTCGCCGCGGCGGCCCTCTCGCTCGTCGAGGCGGTCCGCGGCACGGGGTGGGCAGAGGCGCCGTCGCCCCGGCGGTGGGACGACCGCGCCGCCGGGGTCCGGGCGTGGTTCCACCGGGGCCGCCTCGGTAGAGAGGAGATCCTCCAGCTCGTCGACCGCCTGGACCGGGCCGGGGACCACCCGGAGCTCCCGGTGCGGCGCTCGGAGGAGGTCGCCCGTCTCGTCCGTCTCCCCGACGCGCAGTGGAGGGCGTACGTGAACGCCCGGCTGGACGCGATCGAGGGGATCGCGTGACCGCTCCCGCGGCGCCGCCCCCGAGCCTGCGGTGGACTCCGCTCTCCCACCTGCTGCTCGCGACCGGGGTGCTGCTCCTCGTCCTCGGCGTCGCGCTCCGCGCCGCCGTCCCGATCTTCGTCGCCCTGCCGCTCGTCATCGCCCCGGTCGCGGCCGCCCTCTCCGGCCCCCGGCGCGCCCTGCCTGCCCGGCTGACCTGGGAGGCGTACGGCGCCGAGGCGGAGGTGACGATCCGGGGGAAGGTCCAGGGGAGCCCGGGCGGGGATCTGCGCGACGTCGTGGTCGAGTTCGCCCGCCCGCGCGACCTCGTCGAGTCGGCACCGCCGACGGTGGTGCGGGACGACGGCACGCTCCGCTTCGAGCTCCACTGGCGCGCGCCGTACCCGACGATCGCCGTCGTCGAGCCGCCCGAGATCGCCTGGCTGGACCCGGTCGGCGTCGTCCTGCGGTCGGTCGTCGGGCGGGGCGAGCGGCTCACGGTCGAGCGGTACCCTCCCGAGCTGCTGCGGCTCGGCGCGGTCCGGCTCGACCGGGTCCTCGCGCTCCCGGGGGAGACCCGCTCGCGCCGCGTCGGTGCGGCCGGGGAGTTCTTCGGAATCCAGGAGGCCGCCCCGACCGACCCGCCCCGACGGATCAACTGGCGGGCGACCGCCCGTCGCGGGCGGCTGCTCGTCAACGAGTTCGAGCTCGACCGGACCGGGGACGTCCTCCTCCTGATCGACGTCCGTCCGACGCGGCTGGGGGCCGACACCGACGAGGTCCTCCTCGGGGCGGCGCGCGCGGCCGCCGTCGGGATCGCGTCGTCGTTCGCCCGCGAGAAGGCCCGCATCGGCTACGCGTCGTTCGGCGAGTTCATCGACGCGGTGCCGCTCGCGAGCGGGCGGGGCCACCGCTTCCGCGTCCACGAGGCGATCCGCACGACCCGACCCTCGGCGGTCGCCGGACCGTCGGAGCGGTGCGCCGCGACCCTTCCCCGGTTCTTTCCGCCCGGCGTGACGACGATCCTGATCTCGAGCCTCACGGGGGACGCCGACTCGGACCTGGTCGTCCACCTGCGTCGGCGCGGCTTCCCGACGATCGTGCTGAGCCCGTCGCCCGCGCAGCTCCTCGCCACGGAGCGGCCGCTCGCTCCCGCCGACGAGCGCCTCGCGGAGCGCCTCGAGCGGCTCGCCCGGCGCCAGCGGCTCGCCCGCGTCTGGAACCACGCCCCGGTCGTCGACTGGGAGGACTTCTGGTCGCTCGGGGGGTTCGTCCGGCTCCTGCGGGGCCCCGGGCGCCGGAGGAGCTCGTGAGCGCCCCGCCGGTCCGCCCCCGGCGCCCCGGCCGGGCGTTCTCCGTCCTGTTGCTCGCGCTGTTCGCGGGCACCGCGGGGCTGTTCGCCACGACGTCGGGGCTGCCGCTGATCGAGGGGCTCGCGGTCGCGCTCGCGGGGGTCGGCGGTTCGGCGGTGCTGCGGCCCCGTCTCGACGGGGCCCGGAGCCCGTACGCCGTCGTGCCGGCCCTCGGGGCGCTCGCCGTGCTCGCGGCCGCGGCGCCGAACTCCCCGCTCGCCGAGCTGTTCGGCGGCGTCGCCGCCCTCACCCTCCTCGCCTGGCTCGCGGACGACCCCCGCCGAAGCCCGGGCGGCGTGGTCCGGGCGGCGCCGTCCCTCCTCCTCGTCGCCCTGACCCTCGGGATCGCCTGGATGAGCGCCCTCTTCCTCCCGACCGGGAGCGCCCGGGTCGGCTTCGGCGCCGCCCTGCTCGTCCTCGTCACGATCCTGGTCGCGATCCTGCTCGGCCGCCCGGAGCTGATCGACCGGGAGCCCCCCGCAACGGCTTAGGCGGGCGCGGCCTCGCCTGGCCGGGTCGGCCGACGGCCGGCCCCGGGTACCGACGAAGGGTCCCTCTCGACTCAACGCGGACGGGTCGTCCGCCGAGGATGACGTGAGGACAACCCCGGTTCCCGACACCCCCGGCCGGGGTCAGACCGCCGAGAGGGCGTCCGCCTGCGGTGACGCGGATCGTTACGGCCGGGGAACAGCGGACGCGCGGGCCGTCGGGGTAATACGGGGGAGCGTCCGTCCCCCCCGAGGCCGAATGAACCCGAACGAGGCCCGGGCGGCGGCGGACAAGATCCGGGCGGCCGTCCGCGCGGCGGTCGTCGGGCGGGAGTACGCGGTCGAGGCGATCCTCACCGGGGTCATCGCCGACGGCCACCTCCTGCTCGAGGACCTCCCGGGGCTCGGGAAGACGCTCCTCGCCCGGTCGTTCGCGCAGGCGCTCGGCCTCGGCTTCCAGCGCGTCCAGTTCACGGCCGACCTCCTCCCGCACGACATCACGGGCGGCGAGATCCTCGACACGACGAAGGGCGGCTTCGAGTTCCGGCCCGGCCCCTTGTTCACGAACGTCCTGCTCGCCGACGAGATCAACCGGGCGCCGCCGAAGGTGCAGTCGGCGCTGCTCGAGGCGATGCAGGAGTACCAGGTGACGAGCGAGCGGACGACGTACCCGCTCCCCCGCCCGTTCCTCGTCATCGCGACCGAGAACCCGCTCGAGCTCGAGGGGACGTACCCGCTCCCCGAGGCGCAGGTCGACCGGTTCCTCCTGCGGCTCAAGATCGGCTACCCGACGGCGGAGGAGGAGCGGACGATCCTCGAACGCCGCCGATCCCGCAAGGACGACCGGATCGACGCGCCGAGGGTCACCGACCCCGAGTCGTTCCGGGCGCTCCAGGTCGCCGTCGAATCCGTCGAGATCGACCCCGGCATCGCCGGGTACATCGTCGACCTCGTGCGGGCGACCCGCGACGACTCGCGGGCGGAGATCGGCTCGTCGCCGCGCGGCTCCCTCGCGCTCCAGAAGCTCGCGCGGACCCGGGCGCTGCTCGCCGGCCGCGACTACGTGCTGCCGGACGACGTGAAGGCGTTCGCCGAGCCCGGGCTCGCCCACCGCGTCCTGGTGAAGCCCGAGCCGTGGATCCGCGGCGTCCGCGGCGAGGCGATAGTCCGCTCGGCCCTCGAGCGGACCCCCGTGCCGAAGATGCGGTAGCGCCCCGCGGGGCGGAAAGGGCTTTTGAGCGCGCCGTCGCTCGGCGGGCCGATGGCCGCGCCCCGGCTCGTTGTCGTCGCCGATCCGATCGACGCCGCGTCGCTCGACCGGCTGCGCGCGGGGCCGTGCCGGGTCGTCGACGCGAGCGGCGACCCGGCCGTGCTGCCCGGCGCCCTGAACGACGCGTGGGGCCTCGTCGTCCGGAGCCGCACGCGGGTCACCCCGGCGCTGCTCCAGTCCGCCCCCCATCTCGAGCTCGTCGCCCGGGCGGGCGTCGGGGTCGACAACATCGACCTCGCCGCGACCGGCGCCCGAGGGATCCGGGTCGTCAACGCCCCGACGGCGGCGACCGCCAGCGTCGCCGAGCTCACGGTCGCGTTCTGCCTCTTGCTCGTGCGGGGGCTGTACCCGTCGATCGCCTCCGCCAAGGACGGGAAGTGGGAGCGCGGCACGCGGGGCCGCGAGATCGCGGGGAAGACCGTCGGTTTCGTCGGCTACGGACGCATCGCCCGGGAGGTCGCGCGGCGCCTCGCCCCGTTCGGCGCGCGGACGATCGCGTTCGACCCGTTCGTCCCGAAGTCGGGGGACGCGACCGAGATGCGACCGCTCGACGCGCTGCTCGCGGAGTCCGACGTCGTGAGCGTCCACGCGGCGCTGACCCCCGAGAACCACCACCTGATCGACGCCCGCGCGCTCGCGAAGATGCGCCCGGGCGCCTACCTCATCAACGTCGCCCGCGGCGCGCTCGTCGACGAGAGCGCCGTCGTCGCCGCGCTCGACTCCGGGCGGCTCGCGGGCGCGGCGCTCGACGTCTTCGAGACGGAGCCGCCGACGCGCCGGGAGCTGCTCGCGCACCCGCGGGTCGTCCCGACGCCCCACGTCGGCGCGTCGACCGAGGAGGCGCAGCGCCGGGCGGGATCGGAGACGGTCGACGAGGTGCTGCGGGCGCTGCGCGGGGAGCCGTTGAACGCGCTCGTCGCCGCGCCGGCGGGGGCTCGATGACGCTCGACCCCGAAACGGCGACGTTCCTCATCGCCGGGCCGGTCCGGATCCACCCCCGGGTCCTGCGCGCGATGTCGATGCCGAGCGTCAACCACCGGGGCGACTACTTCCACGGGGTCGTCGCCGAGATCCGCGAGATGCTGCCGGCGCTCTTCGGCGCGAAGGGGCGCCAGGTGATCCTCTCGGGGAGCGGCACCGCCGGCCTCGAGGCGATGTACTCGTCGCTCGTCCCGCCGGACGGCCGGACGCTCGTCCTCACGAACGGCAACTTCGGCGAGCGCACCGACCAGATCGTTCGGCGCTACTCGACGCACGTCACGACGGTGAGCGCGCCGTGGGGATCGCCGCTCCCCGAGGCGACCGTGCGCGCCGAGCTCGAGAAGGGCGACGTCCGGGCCGTCTGCGTCGTCCACAACGAGACGAGCGTCGGACTTGCGAACGACCTCGCGCCGCTCGTCCCCGCCATCCGCGCGTCGGGCGCGCTGTTCCTCGTCGACGGCATCAGCGCGGTCGCCGGGATCCCCGAGCCGATCGACGCGTGGGGGATCGACGCCGTGGTTGCGGGCAGCCAGAAGGGGCTCGCCGCGCCGGCCGGCCTCGCGCTCGTCCACCTCTCCGAGCGCGCCGCGGCGGCGCTCCACCCCGGGACGTTCTACCTCGACCTCGCCGCCCACGTGAAGGCGCTCGAGAAGAACGACACGCCGTGGACCCCGGCGGTCCCCTTGTTCCTCGCGCTCCGCGAGGCGCTCAAGCTGCTGATGGAGGAAGGGCTCGAGCATCGCCTGGAGCGGACCCACCGCCTCGCCGAGGCGTCGCGGGCGGCCGTCGCCGCCCTCGGCCTCGCGCTGTTCCCCGACCCCCGGCACGCCTCCGACACGGTGACGGTGATCCGGAACCCCGACGGGCTCGGCGACCCCGAGCTGCGCAAGGCGCTCGAGCGGGAGTACCACGTCCTCGTCCAGGGAGGCCAGGGGGCGCTCACGGGGAAGATCTTCCGGATCGGCCACATGGGGATCGCCGACTGGCCGGACCTGCTCGTCACGTTCGCGGCGCTCGAGCGGATCCTCGGGAAGGCCGGGCGGCTTCCGGCCCCCGGGCGCGCCCTCTCGGCGATCGTCGACCGGATGCCGTAGCCGCCGCGCCCGCGGCTAGATGTCGACGATCACGCGGGCGCGGCCGCCCGCCGGATCGAAGACGAGGGCGTGGAGCGTCACCGCCTTCACCTCCGTGCGCGCGATGTGGCGGGCCGGGTCGAACGGCTCGCCGAGCGCGACCGCCTCGAGGGAGGTCGGCGGGGAGCCGCGCGACCGGACGCGCAGGCGGCGGGCGACGAACCCGTCGTCGGCGTACGCGAGCAGGAGCTCCGTCAGGAAGGCGACGACGAGCCCGGCCGGGTCCCCGGCGCGGGCGCGCATCCGTCGCTCGCGGAGCGGCCGGACCCGGCGCAGGTCGGTCATCAGCGCGGTGAGCCCGAGACCGAGCGCTTCGAGGAGGGCGTCCGCCCCGGCCCCGGTCGCCCAGATCCCGACGTCCGCGGTCGTCGGGAAGCTCCCCCACCGTCGGCGGACGACGGCGTTCGAGCGGCGCCGGGGCGACGTGCGGCGGCCACTCGCCGGACGGGCTTAAGCGGGCCGCCGGCTCCGGGAGCGGGCCATGCGCGCGACGCTCGTGATCCCGACGCTCAACGAGGCGGCGTCGATCGGCGTCGTGCTGCGGACGTTCCGCGCCGCCGCCGAGGAGGGGAACCGGACTTTGTTCCGGGAGTCGCCGGTCGACTGGGAGATCCTCGTCGTCGACGGGGCGTCGACCGACGGGACCGGCGCGATCGCCACGGCGGAAGGGGCGAGGGTGATCGTCGAGCGGCGCCGGGGGTACGGCCGCGCGTACCGGACGGGGTTCGCCGCCGCGACCGGCGAGGTGATCGCGACGGCCGACGGGGACGCGACGTACCCGGTCGAGACCGTCCCCGCGCTCGTCCGACGCCTCCTGGACGACGGGGTCGACTTCCTCTCGGGGGACCGGATGGCGTACGTCGACCGCCGGTCGATGACGACCGAGCACCGGATCGGCAACTGGGTGCTCAACGCGTTCCTCGCGATCGCCTACCACCGCTACGTGAAGGGGCTCCCCGACCGGACCCTCGCCGACAGCCAGAGCGGATTCTGGGTGTTCCGGCGGAGCGTGCTGGACGAGATCGCGCTCACCCAGGACGGGATGGCGCTCAGCGAGGAGCTGAAGATCGAGGTGATCCGCCGGGGGCTCAAGTTCGTGGAGGTCCCGATCCACTACGGGGAGCGCGCGACCCCCCCGAAGCTCCACTCGTACCGCGATGGCCTGCGCAACCTGTGGTTCCTCGCGAAGAAGCGGCTCGCGATGGCCCGCGAAGGACGACGGGGTCCGGGGGCGGCCGCCGCCGGGCCGGCCCGCTGAGCGGACCCGCCGCTACTGGGTCTTCCCCGAGCGTTCGCGCGACTTCACGCGCAGCCCCTTGTAGCCGCAGCGCCGGCACTGGACCGCCTTCGGGGGGTTGCGGGCGGAGCAGTTCATGCAGATCCGCTTGTTGAGCAGGCGCTCAACCGCCTCGGGGAACGGCATGGGGGCGCGCGGGGACCGTCCGACCCCTATAAAACGTGCGCCGGACGCCGGGCTTTGCCCAAGAACAAGTTTCTGTGCAAGGGTTTCTGTCTAGCCTCTGACGCTGTTGTTCGGGAGTTTCGTGCCTCCGGCGCCTTCGGGCCGGCTGAAATGGGAACCGGGGCATCGCCCCGGCACCCGAAGGAGTTCTGTCCGTCTACCAACTCGGCTTTGCCAGGACCGACGCGATGGGCTGTATCAGCGCCTTGCCGGGCTTTAGGTAAAAGACGACCTGCTGGCCCTCCTTCACGTCTAGGCTCCGCATGACCTCGGCAGGCAGGTGAATCTTTCCGCCTCGAGTCACTGTGGCAGTTACTGGCTCGGGTGGCTCCATAGCTGCAGCAACAGCCTATCGACGTTAAACGGTTTCGATTGGTACGTCGGCCCCGAAAGGTACCATGGGAACTGTAGTTGAAATCGCGACAGAGCGGTTTTATTGGTCGATGGGTTGAAAGTTCCGAAAGCCCCTTTCAGGTCGGGCGAATCGAGGTAGATGATGGCAGACGCGAAGCATGAACACGACGTGACGATAGAGATTAACGGCAAGCACTACGAAGTGCGGCCCGGCCCCACGCCGGTGTCAGAGCTCAAGCGGATTGGTGGGGTACCCGCAGCGGATCAGTTGGAGCAGATCATTCACGGCAAGCTCGAGCCCCTCGCTGACGATGGCTCGGTCGACGTGAAGGCCGGAGACAAGTTCGTGAGTCACACGCGAACCGGATCCTCGGGCTAGGCACTGATCCGTGCCGCTGCCCGAGGAACAGCTCCTGGAGCTGGCTTTACTCGGTGAGATCTCGGTGGCAGAGGAGGGAGGCACCTCATGGGTGTTGATACAGGGGCTCCAGCTCCCATCCGCCTGCACTCCAGACAGGACGGACGGGTTGCTGTGCCCGACGACCCGAGACGGCTACCCCTCTCGCCTATACTTCGCGGATCAGATTCGCGGCCCCCAGGGCCGGAATTGGAACGGCAACATCCATGTTCTCGGTAGGAACTGGTACGCGATTTCTTGGAGAGTCCCGCCGGAGGGAAAGCGACTGATCCAGATCCTCTCCGAACATCTAGACGCACTGCGCTAATGCTGCACATTCGAGTCACCCGCCCAACATGGAACGAGATTCAGTCCGACCTGTCCCGTGCACATCCGTTCGCCTCGGAGCGCGTCGGGTTCATGTTCGGGCGGTCGGAGCAGGTCTCGAAGGGCCAATGGTTGACGATTGCAAACGAGTACGTCCCTGTTGCCGACAGCTCGTATGTCGACGACATTCATGCTGGGGCAACTATCGACGAGTCCGCAATCCGGACCGCAATTCAGCACGCTCTTGACACCGGCAAGAGCGCGTTTCACGTTCACCGACACGACCATCTCGGCGTCCCTTGGTTGAGTCGTATCGACCGCGTAACGACCAGGGAGATTGCTGCGCCCTTACTCGTGGTGGCGCCCGCAGTGCCCCACGGAGCCATCGTTCTGAGCAGGGACTCGGCCTTTGCGGTCGGTTACTTCGAGCACGGAGGATGTCCTGATGCGGGATTCGTCTCTGTTATCGGTGCTCCATCGACGATTCGGATGGGGGTAGATGGCCGCTAACGAGGACTCTCGCCAGTCGTTCCTTGGCCCAGAAATCGAGAGGGTATGCCGGGTAGTCCACATAGCGGTCATTGGGCTCGGGGGCAGCGGATCCCACATCGCTCAGCAGCTTGCGCACGTCGGATTCCAGAAATTTCTTCTCGTTGATCCAGACACTATAGAAAGCAGCAATCTGAACAGGCTTGTTAACGGGACGGCAGCCGATCTGGCCCACAGGCTGAAGAAAACCGAGATCGCCTGCAGAACGATCCTATCGGTCCGTCCGGCAGCTCAAGTAACCTGTCTCGAACAGAAGTGGCAGGCGATCGCTTCAGAGCTCCACGCCCAGGACCTGATTATTGGTTGCCTAGATTCGTTGTCGGCCCGTAGCCAACTCGAGGCGGTTACACGTCGGTATCTCATCCCCTATATCGACGTGGGAATGGATGTCAGAACGATTTACCCCGAACCACCGCGAATGTACGGGCAGGTGGCTATATCGCTTCCCGAGGGGCCGTGCCTCCGTTGTCTGGGCGTTGTTACAGATTCCGCACTGGAAGAGGAGTCGCGGAGGTATGGCGACGCTGGGGCGAGGCCCCAGGTGGTGTGGGCCAACGGGGTTCTCGCCTCGACTGCCGTTGGTTGCGCTGTCGACTTGCTAACCGGTTGGACTCGCCGAGCCTTCGCTTCGCCCCTACTCTCGTACGACGGGAACCTGGCATCCATCGGTGAGGACGTTCGAGTGAGGTATCTTTCCGGGGGTTCTTGCCCGCACTACCCGCTCGATCAGACCGGGCCTCCGGTATTCCGTAGGGTTGGATAACTGGGGGATGGCCGGGTCACTCGACGTGAGGCCAAAGGGCCCTCGAGGCCCGACGCGCCCCGCCCCATTCGATTGAAGTCCTTGAGGACGCCACGGACCCACTCCTCGCTCCAGAACACTATGGCCGCAATCTTCGGCGAGTGAGTCCCTGGTTGGAGTGCAGTACCGCCCGAGCCCGCCGCATCACGGTCGGGTCCCGGCTGCGGCTCACCAGGCGGTTGATAGACTCCCCCTCCTCGGCGGGGTGGTCTCGCACCCGCAGCATCGGGGGAGGCGTGAACCCCTCCCGCCGGGAAAGCACCGTCGCCCGACGCTCGGTAAACCCTACACTCGGTTACTGGTCCCGAAACTAATCAACATGACTGCACGCAGATCTCGCAGACCGGGTGGTGATACTCAGATCAAACGGGTGTTGAGGATGAGTTATCGCCAGCAGACGGCCTCTCGAGCCCATCCAAGTAGCGAGTCGTGGCGCGCCTGACGGCAGCCTCTTTGTCCTTGGGTCCGAACGCAATCAGTCGAAGCAGATCCTCTGAGGGACCCCGTGTCTTTGACACATCGATGAAGTCGTCTGCGTCTCCGTCGCCTTCAAGGCGTAGAGATCCTCTCCACCATTCAGATAGTACTGCTTCACGCCGACGATTTCCTCGGACTGCCCGGGGACAGCAGAGCCGGGCTGAGTATGAGGAGACGTACGCAGAGGTTCACGCGACATGGCGAAGTTCGCTCCTTGAAGGGGGAAGTCGGCCTACAGGGCCCAGTCAAGACCGAACCCAGTACCTCCAAGAATCGCCTGCACTCTGCACTAGTCTCGCCTCCCGGCCCGATGCCCCTTTCTACAAATTCGAGCATGGCTTTCTCATGACTCGCGTTCGTGGCTGGCAAGTCATACCTGCATCCTCGGCCGATGCGGGCGCGCTATCCCGGCTCGAGTCGAGCGTGTGGCGCATTTCCCACACGAAATATTGTTTCTGGACATGGGTCGTCGCGATTCGCAATCAGGTCGTTTACAAGGCGGTGGATGGCACTCGAATTGTTGGGGCGGCGATGATGAGTAGAACCGCCAGCCACGCTGGTTTTTACCTCGACTTGGTCATTGTCGACCCGGACTACCGCGGTCACGGAATCGGCAGCGCCTTGGTGGAGGCGGCGCTCGTGGCAGCGCAGGCCTCGGAAGTAACTGCCCTTGTGTCCACCGATAACAAGACGTCACTGAGGCTCCTCAAGCGGTGTGGGTTCGCCACGATCCGCGAGGAAGGTGAGGTATTCGGAGGGCCTCGCAGGTATCTCAAGCTCACACGGTCCGATGTCTGGCCGAATCTCTTCACTCCCGAACAATCGATGGGACGTTACGAGAAATCCGGCGCTGGCCGTTCTCAATTGGGGGCAGTTCACCTCGCCAGTCAAGATGAAGGGCAGGAGACGTGCCTTCCACGGAGATCGTGGAGCTTCGGAGACGGAATGTCCATTCTCCGACGTGACGTTCCGCGAGGTAAGGACTTCTACCCGGATGGGATGCCGAAGCGGCGAGGTCCGTGGCAGCGACAAGGCCAGATAACTCGAAATTATCTGGAGCCGATTTCGCCTCGAACGTCGGCTTCGTTGGGCGGGAGCACGAGCTCGAATTTCTCCTCGACGAAGCGAACAAATGCGAAGAGAGCCGGCAAGGTCGGGTTGTTCTCTTATTCGGTGAAGCGGGGGTCGGCAAGTCGTCAATCCTCAATGGCTTCACGAGCCGACTCCAAGAGAGTCAGCGGGACCGAGACTGGCTAATCCTCCGAGCAGACTGCGAGCGGACTCAACAGTCCCCCTATTTCCCCATTGTTAAGGCCTTGGTCCGATTCACGACATCGGACGAACCTCACGCTCGGCGACTTCGCCTCCAATCGCTTCTGAAGGAGTCGTTTGAAGGAATCGTCTCGATGGTCCCCGGCCTACGGGAGGCTGCGGGCACCGCAACACGGGCACTAGAGGCCCGTAATCGAGACTACCTGCCGGCGTTTACCAACTATGAGGGGAGAACGCTCCTCGCGTTCGCCAAGTTCCTTACCAAACTCTCCCCTGGGAGAACCCTGGTCTTACTCGTCGACGACCTGCAATGGGCAGACGCCGAGACGGTCGGTCTGCTTCACTATCTAACAGAACTCCTCGATCACACCCAGTTGCTCATCATCTGCGCCGTAAGAGCGGAGGCGTTGGCAGCCGCGGACCCGGAATCTGTAGTCGCGAGTTTCGTAGAGTCTGTGCTGACCACTCGTCCCAAAGGGAGACTTAACGTTCGAAGGTTGGACCGGGCTGATATTCCCGCGGCGATCCGATTTCTTATCGGAGAACACAGATTTCCAGAGAGTGACTTGGACCTCCTCTATCGGGAGACCGAAGGCAACCCGTTCTTCCTTCGGGAGCTACTGCTCCTGCTACTGGAACGTGGTAAACTCGTCAGAGTGGATGATGTCCTGGCTCCTGCTGAAGCGTTGCGGCCCGGCGACATCCCCGACTCAATTCGTGGAACAATCCGTGCCCGAGTCCGGCGCCTCTCAGTCCCGCTGCGACGGACACTCGACGCGGCCTCGGTAGTTGGGCTCGTCTTCGATTCGGAACTCCTGGCGAATGCCGTCGAGCAACGGCAGCTTGAGGTTCTGGAGGAGCTTCGCGACTTAGAAGCGGTTCACTCGATGGTGATTCGTTTGAACGGTCGCCATCGCTTCTATCACATCAAGATCCAGGAGACCGTCTACGACGAGCTACCCGCCAATCTGCGTCGACTCTATCACCAGGCAATCGCGACCGCCTTGGTCAGTAGGAGTGGTGTCGAGTCTGAGGAAGGTGCCGCCGATCACTATCTGCGTGCCGGGGATGCGCCGAAGGCGCTCCGACTGTTGGGCGTGTCCGCGAACGAGTTGATTCGGTCCGAAAACTGGAGGAGCGCGAAGGGCGTGCTTGACCGACTCATCAAGTTGAAACTCAGCTGCAAGAGCACGCCAACCGATGCTGAGCTGGCCGCGTGGTACTATCAGAGAGGTCAGGCGGAGTACCACACCGGCAGGTATCGAGAGTCTCTTGCTGACGCCGAGGAGAGTCTCCGATGCACATCAGCAGAGGATTGGCGCCAAGCTGCTGCTCACCACCTCGCGGGGCGAGCCGCGTACTTTCTGGGAGACAAAGCCACTTGTCTGAGGGAGTACGGCTTGACTCTGCTTCGCGCGGAGGCGGGAGGTGACTGGGAACTTGTGTTGCGCGCCCATCTCTCGATGGCCGCTGCCTGCGATCTCTTCGGGGACTACATCGGCATGGAGGATCACTATCGTCGGGCCTCCGAGCTTGCGACGGAAAAGGGCGGTCCAAGGGCTCGAGCCGATGTCCTCCTCAAGCATGGTATGATCGTTATGGATGAGCCTGCCAAGGTCATCCCTAAGATCGAGGAGGCGCTACGGCTCTATGAGTCGATAGGGGATCTCCGGGGGAAGGCGACGGCTGAGCACAATCTCGCTAACGAGTACTTCTACATGCGCGACTTCGACGCTGCAGAGATCCACTTCCTCCGTGCATTATCGACGTTCGAAGGGGCGGGGGGATCAGAACAGTGCTATCCGCTCAACAACTTGGGATTCTTGTATCAGTTGAAAGGGAACCTCCCAGAGTCAGAACGCATGCTCAACAGGGCGCTTGACTGCCACTTGACCGAATACCACCGGCTCTTCATCCTGAACAACCTCGCGAACACACGTCGCTTGCAAGGACTTGCAGCGGAAGCGACTCGAATCCTCCGGGGAATACTACCGGCAGTAGAACGCGACAGGGATCCCGTCACTCCGGAGACGACGTACTACAACCTCGGGATGGCGTACTTGGCGGCAGGCGAGTTCAAGGAATCGGTCGCTTGGCTTGAAAGGAGCTTCTCACGACGGACAAAGAGCAACGCGGACTTGAACCGGGGGAAGAGGTGGAAAGCCTTGGCGCGAGCTTACTCGGGGCTTGGGGATCGCGCTCGCTCTGACCTGAGTGAAGCCAAGACCGCTGAGCTTTTCCAGTCAGCGGTGCCCGATCTATGGTATTACCGAGACGTCGATTGGGAGGTCGCAGACCTGGCCTTCTACGAGTAGCTCCGGCGTTCCCCTAGACTACCTGGGCAGTCGAACTCCAACCGTTCAGCCTAGTCATCGCTCCGCTTCTAGCTCGCGGGATGCGGGATTCGAGGTCGAACCTCGCACGTCACTTGCTGACGGTAAACTTGACGTAGCGAACGATGGATGCTGTCGTATTGGCACAAGACTATGGATATCAGGGCGGAACTGTCTCGTAATCAGGGCTCGCCTCTTGAAGTTATGAGACAAGGAGCGATTGAGTTCATCGGCCGACATCGAGTCGGAGGGGGTTGCTATCAGATAGGCGGTGAACCCTTCGGGCCAGCTGTAGGTGAAAACGCTCTCCTCCGTCACAAAGATTGACCGGAACCCGCTCTGGCTCAGAGATGTAACGATCAACTGATTCAGCTGTCGATGGAACCAGGATGGATAGAGGTATGTTCCAAAGAACCCACCGCCATTGAGAGATCGCGCAATGCTCGGATAGAGCTCTAGAACCCAGCGGTCCTCAGGTCGAACCAAGTCGATGAGATCGTCAATCACGGCGTCATACCCGCCCTCGGCTACTTCGTTGAGGAATTGGCGGACGTCGACACATCGGACCGTGACGCGGGCGTCGTCTCGAATCTCACTCTGCCTGGTATCGTAGTTCCGGATCACGAACTCGGTCACTGAGGGATCGTAGTCCACAACGTCTATCGATTCAATGGTCGGATGCTTGAGGATCTCGCGCGCCGTGTATAGGCTGCCCCCGCCGAGTATCATAACCCGACGAGGAGAATCTATGGAGAGAAGCGGAATATGGGTCACCAGTTCGTTGTAGGCGTAGCCTTCCTTCTCGCTGTGCATCAGCTCGCTAATCTCGGTCTCATCGTCGCTCTCGCCCAACCTCTCTAACCGGTTGTGGAAGAGAGTCTTTCCAAGACAATCGAGGTCCGCCACTACAATGTCGGCGCGGCTTGAGCGAATCCGGCATCGCTCCACACCCCGGAACTGGTGTCGCGCACCATCGTGAAGGCGGATCGTGTACCATCGATCAGACCCGGCTCCAGATAATTTCGAGTTATCTGGGGCGGGCTCTCGATGATAACTGACGCACTATGACCGGGTGAGGTCAGGTGGAATCATGCTACGGTCCAGAGGGCCGAGATTGATGGAGTTTCGTCCGCTAAATCGGAGCAGGGCCTTCCGTTTCTGAACGGAAGAGACTTCGGTGTAGATCTGCGTGGTCACTATCGTCCTATGTCCGAGCAACTCCTGAACCACTCGTATGTCGGCCCCGTTGTTCAAGAGCATCGTCGCCATCGTGTGCCGAAGGCAATGGGGTGTGTAGTGCCGCTTGATTCGAGCGGTCCTACAGTACTTTTCAAAGAGGAACTCAACAGAATAGATGGACATCCTTTCGAGTCGCGAGTTGAGGTAGAGCGCCTTCGATTCGCAGGAAAGCCGGCTCCGCAGCTGAAAGTACGCTTTCATCACTTCGAACACCTGTGAATTCGACAGGAAGGCGATCCGTTCGCGTCTGCCCTTGCCTAGAACTCGGATGGATCCATCCGAAAGGTTGACGTCGGAATAGTCGAGTCCGACTAGCTCGCCGACTCTGAGTCCAGTGAGGAAGAGAGTTTCGAACAAGGAGACGTCTCTGAGGAATCGATAGGCCGCAGGGAAGCTTGTGCTCGGAATCGTCCCTAGCGCCCCCACCGAACTCGCGGCCCGGTGCCTTCGGATGCCGCGGAGGAACGCTCGAACCTCTCTGGGGGTCATGACCTTGGGAAGGCGTTTGGCGATGGTGTATCGTCCCCGGATCGACCGTGCGGGGGAAGGAGCGTTCTCACCCTCTTGCTCAAGGTATCCGAAGAAGACCTTGGCCGAGGCGATTCGTCTCCGAATGGTTGAGTCCGCGTAGACCCGGCCCGCTGACAACGCGGCGAAGTACTCTCGGAGGCGGTCCCCAGAGATCTCGGAGACGGGGCGATCTCCCAGTTCCCTGATCAGTAGTTCGATGTCCCCAGCATACGCCCTCAGAGTAGGTGACGATAGATTGCGCTCGGACTTCGCCCAGGCTAGAAAGCGCTCTCTTGCCTCAGTCAGTATCATGGTACCCGCCGGAGGTTTGCAGGGTCTCCAGTTGATAGAACCGGCGGGCGAGTGGCGGCTATCTGGAGCTCTCGCAACACGACCGCAGCTAGGCAGCCGAACTAGGCTAGCGCGGCGAGCTCTGAGTGAGCCTGGGTATGGCAAGAGAACCCTTACGTCGGTAGATGCGGACGGTTCAGGGGCACGCGACCGCCTCCACGCTCTTGTCCCTAAACTCCTTCGGGACCTTCAGCGGGAGTGTGATTCGCGACGATGAGTCGAAACGACCACTCCTGAAGCGATCCGAGATGAAGCCCATGACGATTCCTAAGGACAGGTACCGCGACTGCGTCCTTGCCGGCAAAGTACTGAAGTCGTCAACCCGCCCTCGGCACAGCGACCCCCTTGCCCCGCATCGGCAGTCCATGTGAAAGATGTGCTCCTCCATTGTCGTTGAGTAATCGTATCGGATCTCTTGGCCAAGCGGAATATCCTTGATGGCGACTAGAAACAGGTCATCCACAATCCCGGTGTTAGGGTCGCAGGAGTGGTTGGCGAACCGACCCTTCGGCTCAAGGTTGATGTAAGTTCTTGGGGCGATTTGAAGGGGATTGCAATCTAGGCTTGGAACCGCGTCCTGTTGTCTCAACGCTTCGGCAAGGGTGATGACTGGGCCGGTGAACCTAAGCACGATCTCGCCGGCCCTAATGGCACGAATCGCGAAGAGCCCCTTCCCCAGGGGGCTAGGCCGGACGCGCACGACTGCCTGACCATCGGCTTCGCGGTTGGTCAGAAGCGGGCTTTGGCGCGAGGATAGACCCACGTATCGAGAGCCTCGCTTCCGGTGAGCGCCCATCATTCTCACCTATTGGGCTGTACGTAGGGCGGTCATGTACTCTTCGAACTTCTCGATGGCCAGTCTGAGCCGCTCAACTCGAACCGTGCGAGGGATATTGGCCCCGTGAACGCCCTCTGCGAGCCTCGACGTAGCCAACTGAAAGATTGGTTCATGGGCTTTCGCCCGCTTGTGATAGAGGGGATCCTGTCGAATCGCCTCTGCACGGTCCTTTCGAGATTCGGCAGCTGCCTGCCAAGTCTCGATGGGCATGGCGGCCGCCTTCTCTATGGCACGATTCGCCTCCTCGCTCAGTTTCCTTCCTGTCAACTTTCCGTTCGCCCAAGCCGCGACCAGGTTGTCGTACAGTTGGAAGAACTTGTCCAGATCGTGAGCCAAGCGACGCTCGGCTTGGCCGTCGATCGTATAGATCTGTCGCCACAGGGGCTCAAACTCGTTGTCCCAGACGACATCCATCTGGTTCACGAAGTCGCGAACGACGACCTTGTCATAGGCGTCGGCCTGCCCACGGGAGATCGGTACTGGCGCGGCTACTCCCCAATGCGAACGTGCGTTTTTCCGAACCTGGGCCGGGCCGAAGTCAGGACGGAGGGCAATGACCTCTTTGAGAAGATACGGGATCACCTGCTCGAACTTTGACCGGTCAAAGTTGTATGTGACGTGAACCCCCTCGACGTTCGACGCGGGAGACACGCGCCTCGTCTTGCTGGATTCCTTGAGGACGATGGTATCCTTTAGGCGATATTCGGCACAGATTCTCATTTCGTCGGCGACGTTCGGTCGAGGGTGTCCGGTGTGAGGGAACTCCTCGTCGGTGGTGAGCAGAACGAGCGGAATGCCAGCTGTGCGGATGTACTCCACAACCTTTTCGTTCTGGGCTCGGCCGAGGGCCGGAAGACTCAGCACGTTGTCCGCCTCAATGCCCAGCGACCGGAAGAGGCGGCGAAGGTACTCGACTAGTTCGCGTTCCCGTCCGTGCAGGATTAGGATGTCTGGAGACGGGAGTCGACGACGCGGACGCGCTTTCATCGCCATGCGATGGTAGGAGCGGTACCATGGATATCAGGGATTCGGCGCCTCGACCAGTACTGTGGATCTGACAGGATTATGCAAACCAATCTGCGATCTTCTGCCGCCAGTGGATTTCTGTGCAGCGGCAGGTTTTCGGGCAAAGCCCTGTCGGCGACGGAAAGCGGATAGCGCCGGTCCGCCGTCCCTGGGCGTGCGGACCGACCCGGACGGGATCGCGGCGGTGCGCCTCGCTCGGCGGAGCATCGCGGCGGCCGTGGGGCGGGCGCTTCCGGACGCCCCGGGCTCCGTCCCCACTGACTTCGACGAACCGCGGGGGGTGTTCGTGACGATCCGCCGGCACCCGAGCGGAGCGCTGCGCGGATGCATCGGGTTCCCCCTGCCCCGCTACCCCCTCGCGACCGCAATCGACCGGGCGGCCCGGTCGGCCGCCCTCGACGACCCCCGGTTCCCGCCGCTCGGGCCGGACGAGCTCGACGCGGTCACGGTCGAGGTCTCGGTCCTCACGGTCCCCGCGCCGATCGCCGCGCGCTCCCCCGAGGAGACGATCCGCTCGGTCGTGGTCGGCCGCGACGGGCTGATCGTCGAAGGCCGGGGGGCGAGCGGCCTCCTGTTGCCGCAGGTCGCCCCCGAGCAGGGGTGGAACGCGGAGGAGCTGCTCGACGGCACCTGCGAGAAGGCGGGGCTGCCGCGGGGGGCGTGGCGTTCGCCGACCGTCCGGGTCTACCGGTTCGAGGCGGAGGTGTTCGCGGAGACGAGCCCCTCCGGGCCGGTGGAGCGTTCGGAGGCCCCGACTACGCCGAACGCCGGGCCATCCGGGCGGCGAAGCTGAGGTCGTCGACCTCCCAGCTCCGGACATCGTCCCCGGGGGGGAGCGGCCCGTCCACGAGGTCGAGGGGGTCGGCGAGGAGCTCGCGGGCGAGGTCGTCCCGGCGGCGCGCCACGGCGTCCCGGAGGGCGCCCGCGGCCGACAGCTCGATGCGCACCGGCTCGCCGTAGGCGAGGCCGAGCTCCTTCCTGCGCTGCTGGAGCCGGCGGCCGACCTCGCGGACGAGCCCTTCCTCGAGCAGCTCCGCGGTCGGCCGGCGGGAGAGCGCGAGCCGCGGGACGCCGTCCTCCTCGCGGACGACCCAGTCGTCGTCGGGGTAGTCGGGGCGGGTCGCCGGCGCGACCCGGCGCACGGCCCGGACGTTCAGCTCGTCGGCGAGGAGCGCGGCCCCTTCGTCGCCGAGCCCCGCCGCGGGGGAGCGGCCCCCGTCGAAGACGACGAGCTCGGGGAGCGGGATCCGGGCGCGCACCCCGGCCCGCTGGCGCAGCTCCCGCGCCGCCTCGACCTCCGCGCGCAGCGCCTCCATCGCCGTCTCGAGCGCGGGGTCCCGCTCGGCGAGCTCGGTCGGCCAGCCGGTCGCGTGGACGGACGACGCCGCCGCGGCGTAGCCGAGCTCGCCGACCTCCTGGTGGATCCACTCCGAGGTGAACGGGACGAGCGGGGCGATCGTGCGCCCGAGGCCCAGGAGGGCGTAGGAGAGCGTCGCGTGCGCGTTCCGCCGGTCGTCGGGGGTCGTCTCGCCCCAGAACCGGGGGCGCGAGCGGCGCAGGTACCACGTGGAGAGGTCGTCGACGAACGAGCGGACGGCGGCGGCCGCCGGCCGGGGGTCGAACGACTCGAGCGACGCGCCGACCGCGTCGCGGGTCCCCTCGAGGCGGGAGAGGAGCCACCGGTCGACGAGCGCCGTGGGCCGGGGCCGCTCGACGACCGGCGGCAGGTGGTCCGGCCGGGCGTTCTCGAGGTGGAACGTCACGGCGTGGCGAAGGGTGCCGAGCGTCCGGGCCGCCGTCTTCTGGACCCCGGCGTCGCTCAGCCGGAGGCCGTCGGTGAAGTCGCTCGTCAGGAACGCCCACCGCGCCGCGTCGCCGCCGAGCCGCGCGAGGAGCGAGAGCGGCTCGAGCGCGTTCCCCTTCGACTTCGACATCTTGCGACCGGCGTCGTCAAGGACGAAGTCGGTGGTGAGCGCCGTCCGGTACGCCGGGCGGTCGAAGAGGGCGACCGCGAGGACGAGCATCGTGTAGAACCAGCCGCGGGTCTGGTCGATCCCCTCGGCGACGTAGTCGAGCGGTCCGGCCGGGTCGAACGGCCCCGGCTCGAACGGGTAGTGGAACTGGGCGAACGGGGCGCAGCCGCTGTCGTACCAGACGTCGACGGTGTACGGCTCCCTGCGCGCCTCGGCCCCGCACATCGGGCACCGGAACGCGATCCGGTCGACGTTCACCCGGTGCGGGTCGAACGGGACGGTGAGGGGCCGGCCGCTCCGTTCGGCGAGCTCCGAGAGGCTCCCGACGCACGTCGCGTGGCCCGAGGGGCAGAGCCAGATCGGCAGCGGGGTCCCCCAGTACCGGGTCCGGGAGAGCGCCCAGTCCTTCGCCTCGGTGAGGAAGTTGCCGAACCGTCCGTCGCGCAGGTGCGCGGGGATCCACCGCACCGTCGCGTTCGCGGCGACGAGGCGCTCGGTGAGGCGCGACGTCCGGACGAACCACGAGTCGAGCGCCCGGTAGAGGAGCGCGGAGTCGCAGCGCCAGCAGAACGGGTAGGTGTGCTTCAGCGTCTCCGACCGGAAGAGCCGCCCCCGGGCGGCGAGGTCCGCGGAGAGGATCGGGTCGGCCGCCTTGAAGTGCTTGCCGCGCACCAGCGGAACGCGGTCGGTGAAGTGCGCCCGCCCGTCGAGCGGGTCGAAGACCCCGACTTTCTCCCGGACGCCGACCCGCAGGTCGTCCGGCCCGAAGCTCGGGGCGATGTGAACGAATCCGGTCCCCTCGGCGACGGAGACGAAGTCGTCGAGGACGACCCGGTAGCGGCCGGGGCCGGGCCCGGGGGCGTCGTCGAACGGCGGCCGGTACGACGCGCCGGCGAGGTCGCGCCCGGAGAGCCGGGCCACCACCGGAACGTCGCCGGAAAAGTAGCGCGGGAGCGCCGCCGAGGCGAGGACGACCTCTCCGCCGTCCGGCTCCCGGACGACCGAGTACTCGGTGTCGGCCCGCGCCGCGACGAGGAGGTTCGACGGCAGCGTCCACGGGGTCGTCGTCCAGACCAGGAGGTCGCGGCGCGGCCCCGCGCCGCCGACGAGCGGGAACCGCACTGTCACCGACGGGTCGGTCGTGTCGCGGTACCCCTGCGCGACCTCGTGGGAGGCGAGGGGGGTCTCGCAGCGCGGACAGTACGGCAGCACGTAGTGGCCCTTCTCGAGCAGGCCGCGGTCGAAGAGCGTCTTCAGCGACCACCAGACGCTCTCGATGTACGCCGGGTCCATCGTGCGGTAGGCGCGGTCGTAGTCGAGCCAGTAGCCGAGCCGGCGGCTCATCTCCCGCCAGACGTTTGCCACCTCGAGCGTTCCGCGCCGGCACTCCTCGCAGAACCGCTCGACGCCGTACGCCTCGATCTCCTTCTTCGACTTCACGCCGAGCCGCTTCTCGACCTCGAGCTCGACCGGCAGGCCGTGGCAGTCCCAGCCGGCCATGGCGCTCACGATCCGGTCGCCCCGCATCCGCCGGTAGCGCAGCTGGACGTCCTTGAGCGTCCGGCTCTCGAGGTGCCCGAGGTGCGGCGCCCCGTTCGCGGTCGGGGGGCCCTCGGTGAACCGAAAGACGGGCCCGTCGGGCCGCCCGTACAGGACGAGGGCGGGCACGCCCGTCCGCTCCCAGTAGTCGAGCACCCGGGCGGCGAGCGCCGTCTCGGGGGTGCCGGTCCCGCCCTCGCCGTCGGCCACGAGGGCCGCGACGGGGCCGCCGGGTTAAAACGGTCCCGCGCCCGCCTACCGGCGCAGGCCGTACGGCGGCGGGGACCTCGACTCGGGGCCGACCCGGCTCGTCGGATGGCGCCGGATCTCCTTCGCTTCGAGCGTCGTGACGTGGGCGCCCGGACCGAGCGTGGCGACGTCCGCGTGGACGAACCCGACGTCGACCCCGTCGATCTCGACCCGCTCCGCCTCGACCCGTTCGACCCGCGCTTCCGCCCGCTGACCGCGGAGCCGGTCGATCGGGCTCGTCCCTGCGATCGAGAGGCGGACCGAGCGCGCCTCGATCGAACCGACCCGCGAGCCGTGGTGGAGGGCGAGATTGACGGCCGTCGAGCGGATCGCGCCCGGGACCTCCATGGACCCCTCGACGCGCAGCTCGCCCGCCGCGACCGACGGCGCGCGGAGCTCCCCGACGACCTCGAGCTTCCGTTCGACGGTCACCGCCCCGACGACCCGTGCGGGGCCGCGAACGGACGCCTCGCCCGCGCGGACCGTCCCCGCGACGCGCAGCTCCCCCCGGGCCGAGAGCACCTCGCGGGCGACGAGGTCGCCGCCGACCTCGAGCGTCCCGTCGACCGTGAGCCGGTCGGCGAGGAGCGACGCGCCGAGCGTCGTGCTCCCGTGGAGACGGGCCTCGCGGACGTCGGCCGACCGAAGGACCTTGACGGAGCCGAAGGACGACCACCGGTCGGCATCGATCGAGTCGTGGCGGGCGACCCCCCGCTCGTCGATCGACGGGCCCCTCGGCGCCGGTGGGGAGGGAGGAGGGGGAGTGGCCACTGCCATGAACTCGCCTTACCCCGCTCCCACGCGGGGAATTCCAAGACGTCGGTGCTCGACCATGATGCACCGGTTCTCGAGGACCGTGAGGCCGGCGGCCGTCGCGCGGGCGGCGGCCGCCGGGTGCTCGACGCCGAGTTGCATCCAGACGACCGGGGCCTTCCGCGCGATCGCCTCGTCCACGACCGGCGGGACCTGATCGCTCCGACGGAAGATGTCGACGATGTCGATATCGAGGTCGCTCGGAACGGCCGACAGTGACGGATACGAGCGCTCGCCGAGTACCTCGGAGAGCATCGGGTTCACCGGGACGATCCGGTAGCCCGCGGCCTGAAGGTACCTCGCGATCTCGTTGGAGTCGCGCTCCGGCTTGTCGGAGAGCCCGACGACCGCGATCGTCCGGGCCCGGGAGAGGATCGCACGGAGCTCGCCGTCGCTCGGGGGCATCGGGCGGGGGACACGGGCGCCTCTCTTCATGGTGTCGCTCCCCGCGCCGACACCGCTAAGGATTACCGGCCCTCGAACCGCCGATGTACCTCGACTACGCCGGTCTCCGGGTGACGAATCTTCCACGCGCGCTGAAGTTCCTCCGGACCGGCCTCGACCTGCGGGAGCTGCGCCGCGGGGACGTCCACGGGGCCGGGACGTGGGTGCTGCTCGAGGACCCGGTCTCGCGCCAGCGGATCGAGCTCAACTGGTACCCGCCCCGCTCCGCGTTCGCGACTCCGTTCGTCCCGGGCGAAGGGCTCGACCACCTCGGCGTCCGGGTCCACTCGATGGCGGCGGCCGGTCGCCGGCTGAGGCGGGCCGGGGCCCGACGGACCGGGGCGGTGCGGGAGCGCGGCAAGGCCGTCGTCGAGTTCTGGGAAGGCCCCGATGGCATCGTCGTCGAGCTGATCCTCGAGCCGGCGGTCTGACCGGCGCCGAGGACTACGCCGCCGGAGGCGGCGGCCCGGACGTTGGGTCGGTCCCGGCCCCCGGGCTCCTAGTCGGGGAGCGCAGATAGCCGACGATCGCGATCCCGACCCCCACCGCAACGATCCCGTACCGGATCACGTTCGCCGCGACCGGGGAGATGAGGTCGAGGTACGCGGTCGCGTCCATCTGGCCGTGGAGGAGGGCCGGGACGACGAGGTTGCCGCCCGAGTATCGGTACGTCGCCGCGAAGGCGAACCCCACGAGGAAGAGGCTCGGATAGACGAGCGGCGAGGCGACCCCGTAGGTGAGCCCGTAGTAGAGGTGGACGGCGGCGAACAGCGCGCTCGTCCAGATCGCCGGCACGACCCACGGGGTCGGGCGGGTGCTCCAGAAGCCGAAGATCCATCCACGGAAGATCGTCTCCTCGATCGCCCCGACGACGAACGAGAACCCGACGTAGAACCACGGGTCCGACTGGGCCTGGGTGAGCGCGGGGTTCTCGCGCGAAAGCAGGGTGAGCGCCGACGGGTCGACGAGCGCGTAGACGATCACGAGGACCACCACCACGACGAGCGACGCGAGGTAGAGGGTGCCGTACCACGCAAGCCCCTCGCGCGCCGCGTCCCCCATCCGGGCCCGCCAGGCGCGCAGCGACCCGACGCCGAGGAGGGCGAGGAACGCGACGATCGGGATGCCGTAGACGACGAGCAGGTCGCCCGCGAAGTTCCCGTAGACCCAGCGGGTCGCCGGCACCGTCTGCGGCACGAAATACTGGCTCAGCACCGCGACGACCGTGATCACCACCCCGGCGACGTATCGCGCGAGGCCGGGGTCCGGCGCTCGGACTCCGACGGGTGTCGCGGTCGGCACAGCGCGCCTCAGGGGCTCGGGGTACTTATCCGCCGGTCGAACGTCCGCGGCGGCGCACGATGGAGCTGGTCGTCGTCGCGAAGGCGGTCCCCGCCCTCGACGCGCTCGAGTTCGACCCGGTCGGTCGGGTGGTCCGGCGGGACCGCGGACCGCTGTTCCTCAACCCGTTCGACGCCCGGGCGGTGCGGGTGGCGCTCGACCTCCGGGGACCGGGCGACCGGGTGACCGTCGTCTCGCTCGGTCCCCCGGGCGCGGCCGCCCCGCTCCGGGAAGCGAAGGCGGCCGGGGCGGACCGGGTCGTGCTGATCTCCGACCCGCGCTGCGCGGCGTCGGACACGCTCGCGACCGCGACGGTGCTCGCGGCGGCGATTCGGCTCCTGCGCCCCTCGCTCGTCCTCGCGGGGGCGTGGACGACCGACAGCGAGACCGGCCAGGTCGTCCCCGAGCTCGCCGCGCTGCTCGGGTGGCCCGTCGTCCCGGAGGCCCGGGCGTTCCACCGAGGGAGCGGCCTTCGAGACTGGTCGGCGACGGTCGACACCGAAACCGGCTGGGCGGAGCTCCGGGGCGACCTCCCGGTCGTCGTGAGCGTCGGGGAGAAGATCGCGAAGCCGCCGAAGCCGTCCGCCGACTCCGTGCGAGCGGTCGACGCCCGGTCGATCGAACGGTGGACCGCCGACGACGTCGCCGTCGCACCGAGCCGACTCGGCGCGGCCGGCTCTCCGACGAGCGTCGGTCCGGTGCGCGAGGCGGCGCCGTCCCGGGCCGGGCGGCGGTTCGATCACGGCTCGCTCGAGGAGCGGGCCGGCGCCGCCGTCGCCGAGCTGGCCCGCCGGCTCGGCGCGCCGCCCGCCGCGGTCGACGAACTCCCTCTCCCGCCGGCACGACGACCCGCGGACCGCGAGGTGCTCGTCCTCGTCACCGGTCCGCACGGCGACCTCGATCGATCGTCGCTCGGCGCGGTCGTGGCGGTGCGCCGACGACTCCCGGACGCCTGGCCGTCCGTGCTGTGGATCGGCGGGGCCCCCACGGAGGAAGCGACGCAGCTGCTCGCCCGCTCCGGCGCGCTCGCCGGGTACCTCGTGCCATCTGCCGACCGTCCGGTCGATGCGGCCGCCGCGGGAGCCGTCGCCGAGGAGCTCGTCGTCCGGCGGCCCGAGCTCGCCGCGTTCCTCTTTCCCCCGGGCGCGTTCGGGCGCACCGTCGCGGGCACGCTGGCGGCGCGACGCGGGCTCGGCCTCGTCGGGGACGCGATCGACGTCGCCGCCCCTCCGGGCGGGCCGCTCGCCTGGGCGAAGCCGTCGTTCGGCGGCCGCACGATCGCCGACATCCGCTGCCGGACGCGGCCCGCGCTCGCGACGTTCCGGGGCGGGGGCTTCGCCGTCCCGGAGCGCGGGGCCGCCGGGGGGTTCGGCTGGACCCCGCTCTCGATCCCTCTCGGCCGCGCCGCGTGGCCGTGGGGGCGCGACGGCCGGGAGATCGACGACGGCGCGGAGCTCGACCGTCACGACACGATCGTCGCGGTCGGCCTCGGGATCGGGGGGCCGGACGGGATCGCCCGCCTTCGCCCGACGATCGACCGCTGGGGCGCGGGGCTCGCCGGGACCCGCAAGGTCGTCGACGCGGGATGGCTCCCCCGCCAGCTCCAGGTCGGCCTCACCGGCCGGTCGCTCGCCCCGCGCCTCGCCGTCCTCCTCGGGGTCTCGGGCGCGGTGAACCACGCGGTCGGCTGGCAGCGGGCCGGGGCCGTGCTCGCCGTCAACCGCGACCCGGCAGCGCCGGTCTTCTCCGCCGCGGACGTGGGGATCGTCGGCGCGGTCGAGGAGCTGCTACCGCTCCTCGAGGGGCCGGTCGCCCGGCTCCTCGGCCGGTGAGCGGGCGGCCGCGAGCGTCCGCTCCGCCGCGGTGAGGCAGGCGAACAGGTCCTCGAGCGTGGCGCGCGCGCTCGCCGCGGAGCGCGCCTCGAGCCGGATCTCGAGGTCGGCGCCGTCGGCAGTCAGACGGACGTACGGCGGTGTGTCGGCCGCTACCGCGTCCCGCAGCGCCCGCGCGTCCGACGCCGACGCGCCGGCGCGGCGGACGACGACGACGATCAGCTCGACGTCCGTCGCTTCTTCGCGGGCGGCGCCGATGGCGCACCTCCGGGCGGCGCGGCCCCGGGGCCCCGGTCGAGCGCGCCGGGGACGATCGGCGCGGTCCGGGTCCGCCGCTCCGTCTCCGCGGCGGCCCGGTCGCGCATGTAGCCGAGCACGGACGGCCAGACCGGGCCGTCCGGCGACTGCTTCTCCTCGAAGTTGTGTTCGCCGATGAACCGCGCGAAGCCGGCCCGGCTCGGGGCGTCCCAGCGCCCGGTGAGCCGTCCGGAGTAGTAGCCGAGGACCGAGAGGTCGTGCTGGAGGGCGGCGGCGACCTCCCCGTCGATCGGCCGCGCGGTCGCGGGGTCCTCGCGGGAGAGGAGCGCGAGGTCGTAGAGGCGGAACACCCGCTTCAGCTCCTCGATCGGCGACGGGTGGTCGTCGACCCGCACGTCGACCCACCGGTCGGAGCCGCCGTACCCGGCGCCGGCCCGGCTCGCGACGAGCGCCGCCGACTGCATCCCGCGCCGGTCGCCGCCCTCCCGCTGGCCGGCGGAGAGCGCGGCGAGGAGCCGGTCGAGCAGGTCGCCCGGCGTCGCCTCGTACGTCCGGGCCATCGCCCGCACGACCGCGGGACCGAACAGGATGTTCCCCTGGCAGGCGAACCCGTCGCCGACCTCGTGGCCGGCCCAGTCGAGGCACTTCGAACCGGTGAACGACGCCGCCCGCCCCTTCGCGTCGACGACCCCGACCTGGCGCTCGTCCCGCCCGGCGTCCGCGCCGACGAGCCGGCGGACCGTCTCCTCGGCGGAGAGGCCGCCGCGCATCAGCGCGAGCCCGTCCGGGCCGAACGACGGGTTCGCGAGCGCCTGCGTCGCGACCGCCCCGGTCCCGGCCTCGGCGAACGGGACGACCGAGCCGACCGAGACGAACTTCGACTGCACCGCCACGCCCCACGCCTTCCGGTCGCGGTCGTAGGCGACGATCGAGAACGTGCCGAACCGGGGCGCCGACATGGGGCGGCCCAAGAGCGGGGCGCTTAAGACGGCGGCGCGGCCCCGTCGGCGAGCCGGGCGTCGAGCTCGCCGAGCAGCCGGTCGAGCCGCGTCGCGACCCCCTCGCGCTCGCCGTCGCGGAACGCCGCCTCGAGCGCCCGCAGCGTGACGATCGCCGGGGCGACGTCCGCCCCGCGGGAGCGCAGCAGCCCGATCAGCCGCCCGGCGAGGAGGAGCCGGTTGCGGGTCCGGTCCTCCTCGGGGTCCGGGGTCCCGTCCGGCCGGCGCGCCGGCACGTAGTCAGCGAGCCCCCGCGGCCACTGGGTGACCTCCCCCTCGCCCCGTCGGACCCGACGGGGCGGCGGGGCGGGGTCGGGGTCGCTCACGCCTCGGCGGCGCTCTCCGCCGGCGGCGGGGGCGCGGCGGGGCCGGCGCGCTTCGGCCGCGGCAGGCGGCCGGAAAGGCCGCTCCAGAGCGCGTCGATCCGGACATAGAACTCGTCCGTGGAGCCCGCGGCGGCGAGGAGCTCCTTCGCCTCGCGGGCGAGCGCCGTGAGGTCGTCCGACGGGACGGCGTGCGCCGCCGCCCAGGCGACCGACCCCTCGGCGAGCGCGAGCTGCTGCTCCGCGGTCCGTCGCGCGCGCGCCGCCTCCTTCTCCGCCGGGGGGAGCGCGTGCTCCGGGTTCCAGTGCGGCGGCATCGGCGCCGGGATCGGGACGCGGAGCTCGCGGAACGGCGCCGGAAGGCTCGGCCACCGCGGCTCGGCGAATCGGATCGACAGGAGGTCGAGCGCGCTCAGCGCGCCGCCGAAGTCGCCGGCCCGGTACGCCGCCTCCGCCTTCTCGAACGGACCGGTCAGCTCGGGGGCGGGCCCGGCCTTCCAGAGGTCGAGGAGGAGGGCGACGTGGCTCGGGACGAGCCGGCGCAGGGCGAGCCGCTCCGGCGGCGTCGGTGCGGGCGGCGCCGCGGCGGGCGCCGGGGGTTCGGTCCGGTCGGGCGGGCGGTTCGGGGCGCCGGGCACGGGGAGGGACTCCGGGCGTTCAGAGGAACGCCTCGAACTCCTTCGTCACCTCGGGATACTTGGTGTGGACCGCCTTGAGGATGTTGTGGACGTTCAGCTTCTCGAGCTTGACGCCGGCGAGCGCGTCGACGAGCTTGTCGAACGTCTCGTCGGAGAGCGTGACGAGCTTCTCCTTCGCGAGCCAGTTGCGGTACAGCTTCTCCTCGAGCCGGGCGCGCCACCCCTTCTCGTACTTCTGGAGGAACTCCTTCGAGACGTCGCCGGTCTGGGCCGCCTCGGCCGCGACCGTCCCGCAGATCTTCCCCGCGATGCAGCCGTTCGCGATGCCGCCGCCGGTGAGCGGGTCGATCATCCGCGCGGCGTCCCCGACGATCATCACGCCGTCGGCGACCGTCTGGCGGAGCGGCGGGGCGATCGAGACGCCGCCGCCGACCATGTCGATCTTCTTGCCCTTCGCGTAGCCGGGGTGCTTTTCGATCCACCGGTCGAGGTACGTGCGGGCGTCCGCCGGGCTCGTCACCTGGCTCACCTGGACCCCGATCCCGACGTTGGCGAGCCCCTCGCCCTTCGGGAACACCCAGACGTAGCCGCCGGGGGCGACCTTGCCGAGGTAGAAGTCGCAGTAGCGGACGTCCGAGTCGACGTTCGTCATCCGGTACTGCAGGCACGTGTCCATGTCCTTCATCGCGATGTTCGTGGGGATGCCGGCCCACCGACCGACCTGGCTCTCGAAGCCGTCCGCGCCGATCGTGATCGGCGCCCGGATCTCGTACGGCTCGCCGAACTGCTTGACCTTCGCGCCGACGACGCGCCCGTTCTCCTTCAGGATCGACGTCGCCGCGGTTTTGAGCAGGATCTCGACGCCCGCGTTCGCGGCGTCGATCGCGAGCTGCTTGTCGAACTCGTCGCGCTCGACGACGTAGCCGACCTCGTTGCCCGCGTGCTTTTCGTTGATCTCGAAGACCTTCTCGCTCGGCGAGTAGATCCGGGCCCCCTCGACCTCGAGGTTGACCCACCGCCCGGGCTTGATGCCGACGTCGGAGAGCCAGTCCTTGCTCATCCCCTCGCCGCAGCGGACCGGGCTGCCGATCTCCTGGCGCTTTTCGAGCATCACGACCCGGGCGCCGCTCTTCGCGGCCCACTTCGCCGTCATGCTGCCGGCGGGGCCGGCGCCGATGACCAGGACGTCGGTCGTGCGGTCGCGGACCACGGTCGCGGTTCCCCCGTTCAGCCGATCTCGATGGCGCCGACGGGGCACGCCTTAACGCAGATCTCGCAGCGGGTGCAGACCCCCTCGTCGAACGTGATGCGCGTCTCGTCGAGGTAGATGCAGTTGAGCGGGCAGATGCCGACGCAGGCGCCGCAGTAGACGCACAGCTGCCCGGACGACTCGATGTGCAGGCTCTTCTTGCTCGGCACCGCGCCCTCGAGCGACCACCGGGCGGCGCGCTATTAAAGGCTATCCGGGGAGACGCGGCCCGGCCGTCACGATTCGCGCTCGGCGAGCCACCGTTCCGCGTCGATCGCCGCCATGCAGCCCGAGCCGGCCGCGCTCACCGCCTGGCGGTAGCGGCGGTCGTGGACGTCGCCCGCCGCGAAGACCCCGTCGACGCTGGTCCGGGAGCCGTCGTGCACCTTCACGTAGCCGTCCGCGTCGAGGTCGAGGAGGCCCCGGAACAGCTCGGTCGCGGGGTCGTGGCCGATCGCGACGAACAGCCCGCCGACCGCGAGCTCCTTCGTGCCCTTGGTCACGGTGTCGACGAGCCGGAGCCCCTCGACCTTCTCCGCGCCCAGCACCTCGGCGACCTCGGTGTTCAGCAGGACCGAGATCTTCGGGTGGTGGAGGGCGCGCTGCTGCATGATCGGGCTCGCGCGCAGCCGGTCCCGCCGGTGGATCAGCGTCACGCGCGTGGCGAAGTTCGTGAGGAACAGCGCCTCCTCCATCGCGGAGTCGCCGCCGCCGACGACCGCGAGCTCCCGGCCCTTGAAGAAGAAGCCGTCGCACGTCGCGCAGGCGCTGATCCCCCGCCCCTGCAGCCGCCGCTCCGACGGGAGCCCGAGCCAGCGCGCGTTCGCCCCGGTCGCGACGATGACGGCGTCGGCCCGGACCGTGCCGCGGGTCCCCGTCGCGACCTCGAACGGCCGCGACCCGAAGCCGAAGCGCGTCGCGTTGTCGTCGACGAACTCGGCGCCGAACCGCTCCGCCTGCCGACGCATCCGATCGACGAGCTCGGGGCCCTGGATCCCCTCCGGGAACCCGGGGAAGTTCTCGACGTCGGTGGTGATCAGGAGCTGGCCGCCGGCGGGGACCCCCGCGACGACGATCGGCTTCAGCTCCGCCCGGGCGGCGTACAGCGCCGCCGTGAGGCCCGCCGGCCCGCTCCCGACGATCGCCAACCGCGTCGTCCGGTCCCGCTCGGCCATCGGTGCCAAGACGACGGGGCGGGGTTAAAGCGGCGCTCCCCCGGGCGTCCCGACGCTACGGGCGGTCCGCCGGGCGCCGGGCCGGCGGCAGCCGCAATAGGTCGTCGCCGTCCAGCGCGGCGTAGCCGGACCGGTAGAACAGGAGCGGCGGGCCGTCGTGCCCGACCTCGAGCTCGACGACCTCCCCGAGCGCGAGCCGGTGGTCGAACGCCGGGGTGACGGCGAGCAGCCGGCACTCGATCGCCCCGAGCGTCCCGTCGATCAGCGCCGCACCGGTCGTCCCCCGGTGGAACGGGAGGTCCCGGAACTTCTCCGCGGGCGGGACGGTCCGGGCGAACCGCTCGCTGACCGCCCGCTGGTCGGCGGCGAGGATGTTGACGGCGAACGCCCGGCTGCGCTCGAGGAACGGCAGGGTGTCGACGTCGTCCTGCAGGCTCACGAGGACCGACGGCGGCGACAGCGACACCGAGAGGAACGCGTTCACGGTGAGCCCCGCGTCGGTCGCGCCGTCCCGGACGGTGACGACCGAGACGCCGGTCGCCCAGCGGGACATCACGGCCCGGAACACGGTCCGCTCGGGGGCGCCCGTCAATCGTCCCTCCACCGGAACAGCCGGATCGCGAGCAGGAAGACGACGACCCCGGCGACGACGACCACGAGGAGGTCGGTGACCGCGCGCGTCGTGTTGTGGAACAGCATCACCTGGTTCATGCCGTCGATGACGTAGTAGAGCGGCAGCACGTGGGCGAACGTCTGGAGCCCCGGCGGGAAGTCCGAGACGGGGAAGAACGTCCCCGAGAGGAACATCATCGGGAACGTGATGATGTTGCCGATCACCGCGGCGCTCTCGGGGGTCGGCGCCACCGACCCCGCGAGCATGCCGAGCGAGACGAAGAAGAACGGTCCGGCGAGCAGGAACGGCAGCATCCCGGGCCCGATCGAGACGTGCGCCCCGAACCCCTCGATGCCGATCCCGAGCATGATCGCCGCCGCCGCGAACGTGAGGACGACGTACCACAGCACGCGCGAGGTGAGCCACTCCCCGCGCGTGAGCGGCGTCAGCGACAGCTGCCGGAACAGCCCCTCCTTGCGGTACGACGACGTCACGTCGACCATCGAGAACATCGGGCTCGTCAGGATCGAGAAACCGATCAGGCCGGGGATCAGGTAGTCGATGTACGTGTAGATCTCGCTCCCGACGCCCTTCGACGGCGGCACCTGGATGAGCTCGGTGCCGTGCGCGTGGTAGAGGTTGAACGCGTTCGCGACCCCGGAGACCGCGAACAGCGCCTCCCCGGCGGCGCTCGCGTCCTGGGGGTTCGCGAACACCGTGAGGTCGACGGAGCGGTTCGCCGAGACGTTCGAGGAGAAGTCGGCCGGGATCAGGAGGCCGACCGGGTCCCCCTGCTGGCCGAGCCAGGCGGCGAATTCGCCCGGGGCGACCGACCCCGGGTCCACGAGCTGGACCTTGACGATCGTCGTGTTGTTGAGCGCGGAGAGGAACTGGACCGCCAGCGGCGAATGGCCGTCCTCGTCGAGCACCTGGAGCGTCACGGCGCCCGAGCCGCTCGTCGAGAAGATCAGCCCGAACAGCGAGATGAGGATCAGCGGAAAGATGAGCGAGAAGAACAGCGCGGCGGGGTTCCGGTAGTACCCCCGGGCGACGACGACGATGTCGGCGCCGATCCGGCGGGGCTTCACGCGCCCGCCTCCGCCTTGAGCGCCCCGTCGTCCATCGCGCCGACGATCCGGACGAAGACGTCCTCGAGCGTGTCGTGGGCGGTCACGAACGACGTCCACGGCACCCCGCTCGCCTCCGCCGCGGCGAGGACCCGCGCCGCGGCGTGGGGGTCGGGGAGGTCGACCTCGACGCGCCCGTCGGCGGCGCGCGCCGCCACGCCGAGCGACCGCGAGAGCGCGTCGACGAGCGCGGGCGGCGCGGCGAACTCGAGCCGCGCGGGCCGCCCGTGGGCCCGGATGATCTCGTCGGCGGTCCCGCTCGCGACGATCCGGCCGTGGTGGATGATCGCGACGCGGTCGCTGAGCAGCTCGGCCTCCTCGAGGTAGTGCGTCGTCAGGAAGACCGTCCGGCCCTGCCGCTTCAGCGACCGGATGACGTCCCAGATCGCCCGGCGGGCGGTCGGGTCGAGCCCGGTCGTCGGCTCATCGAGGAAGCAGATCTCGGGCTCGTTGGTGAGGGAGAGCGCGAGGCCGAGCTTCTGCTTCTGTCCGCCCGACAGCTGGTCGAACCGGGCGTGCTGCTTGTCGAGCAGGTCGACCTGGGTCAGGAGGTCGGTCGGGTCGACCTGCGTGCCGAACAGCGCCCGATAGTACTCGATTCCCTCCCGCGGGGTGATCTTCTCGAAGAAGCGGAAGTCCTGCGGGATCACGCCGACCCGGCGGTGCAGCTCGGCGCCGTTCTCCCACGGATCGAGGCCGAGGACGCGGACGTCGCCTTCCGTGCGCTTGCGCAGCCCCTCGAGGACCTCGACGGTCGTCGTCTTGCCGGCGCCGTTCGGACCGAGGAAGGCGAACACCGAGCCGGCCGCTACGGAGAAGTCGATCCCGTCGACCGCGGTGACCGCGTCGTACCGCTTGACGAGCCCCCGGACCTCGATCGCGTCGGGCATTCGGCCCGGGTACGCCCGCGCCTATTGAAGGGTGCCGGCCGCCGGGGGCGGAGACGGGAGCGAGACGGAGGCGGTGCGGCCCGCTTCGACGGCGACCGTGCCGCCCGCGAAGCGGACCGTGAGGCGCGCCGGTCCGCTCCACGCGATCTCGAGCGTCGGGGCGGAGTACCGGAGCGTGACTTGCCCGCCGCCGAACCGGAGCCCCTCGAGCGTCGCCGACCGCCACGCGGCCGGAAAGCACGGTCGCACGCCGAGCTCCCCGGTCCGGACGTCCGCGCGCAGCCCCCACAGGCGCTCGAAGAGGACGGAGACGAACGGGCCGACGCTCAGCCCGAGGAGGAAGCAGGAGTCGAACGGCTCCGGGCGGTCGCCCCGGTAGCACTCGTTCGCTCCGCCCGCGTCGGCGACGTACCCGGCCGCGATGCGCGCGAGGAAGTCGACCCCGAGCTCCGCGTCGCCCGCCGCGAGCGCGGCGTCCGCGGCCCACGCGGTCGCGATCGGCCAGACCTGGCCGTCGTGGTAGGCGTCGGGCCGGTACGCGGGGTCCCGCGCGGAGAGCGTCCGGACCCCCCACGCCGAGCTCAGGTCGTCCTCCGCGGCGCGGTGCGCCATCGTGCGGGCCCGGGCGGCGTCCACGAGGCCGGCGCTGGCGGCGCGCAGCGCGTTCGGCCGGAGCCGCTTGACGGGGGCGCCGGCCCGGATCGAGTCGGCGAGGAATCGCTCCTCGGGCCAGTCGTACGCCGTGGGGATCGTCGCCGCGAGCCGCTCGAGGGCCGCGCGCACCGGCGCCGGCCCGCGCGAGCTCGCCCCCGCAGGGTCGAGCGCGAGCGCGCTACCGAGCGCCGCCCACCAGAGCACCTGCACGTCGATCGCGTGGTCCCGGCGGTCGGTCGAGTCCCAGATCGTCGTGTCCGGCGAGTCGATGCCGTACCGGACGCGCGCGATCGACGCCGTCGCCGCGCTGATCGCCTCGGCCTCCCCGCCGTTCCGCAGGAGGCCCGTCGCGGGGTCGGTGCGGGCGAGGCCCCAGTCGATCACGGCACGGAGCATCGGGCGCCACGCGGCCGCCGTCGCGACGTCGCCCGAGTGCCGGACGTACCGCTCGGCGAGGTCGGGGAAGTAGAGGCTCGTGTCGGAGGTCCCGTAGAAGAAGATCGGGCCCGGGGAGATCTGCATCGGCAGCTCGCCCGGTTCCCCTCCGAGGAGGGGGAGGCGCGCGCGGGACTGGAACCGGAGGACGGTCGCGATCGATCGGGCCGTCCAGTCGAAGTCGCCGAGCCATAGCAGCGCGGGCAGCATCCACGCGACGTCGCGGCACCAGATCGCCGAGTACCACGGGTACCCAGCGACGAGGCCCGTCATCGAGTCGCCGGGCTCGGAGTAGAGGCAGCGGAGCGCCGCTCGGGCGGTCGCGTATCCCTGTTCCAGCGCCGGAGCGTCCGGGAACCGGAGGGTCGGGGTCGCCGCGTACCACGCCGCCTCCTCCCGCTCCGACGCCGCAAACGTCGGTTCCGGGTCAGCGAGGCGCCGCCCGACGTCGCCGGCCGATCCGGCAAGGTCCCGTTCGAGTCCGCCGACGATCGCCCACCGCAGCACGGACTCGGTCCCGGGAGCGACAACCAGTTCGTGGTCGGAGCCGAACTCGTCGATCGCCCCGTCCCGCCGCCCGCCGATCCACGAAGCGCGGTCGATGTAGAGGTGCGAGGGGGCGACCGTCGACCGGACGTCGAGCCCGAACCCCCGCTGTCGGAGGTGGAGCCCCTCGGCCGACGTCTGGGCGCGGTAGGAGATCGGACGGATTCCCTCGACGAGCGTCGGCAGCAGGTACGGCCGGAAGGCACTGTGCACGGTCAACTGCACCGGCCGGTCCCCTTCCACCGAGCAGCGAACGGTCCGGATCGCGCCGGCGGGGCGGTGCGTGGGGGCGATCTCCTGCCGCACGACGATCGACCCCAGGCGGTGCTCGCTGCGCCACCGTTCCCCGACCGTCGACCGGGCGGCCCGCGTCTCGGGGAGGCCGTACTCCCGGGCGCCGTCCCAGAAGCGGAGCCGCCACGGCCCGGTCAGTCGCACGAGTTGGCCGTAGACCCCGCCCCACTCCTCCGACGCCCCCCGGGCCTCGCGGCGGAGCGCGAGGTCTCCCGAGCCGTCCGCAAGGACGGCGGCGGAGAGGCTCCGCAGGAGGATCGGCGTTGGTCCGGGGCCGGTCGCCACCGCCGTCACGCTCCGCGCACGATGTCCCGGAACTCGACCCACACGAGCGGCGGGATCGCCGGGCACTCGAGCTCCAGCCGAACCTCGGCCGGCGCACCGACCGGCAGCGAAACCGCCGCCCCGAACTCGACGGGGCGGCCGGCGACGATCTCGACCGGGGCCGCCTTCGACAGCGTCGCCGCCGGCCGCCAGTCGGCCATCCCGGCGGTGCGCACGCGGAACCGGTCGGGGGCGACCGCCGCACCGTTCACCCGGAGCCGGAGCGCCGAGAATGCGCCGCCCCGCAGCGGCGGATTCGAGAGGACGAACCGCAGTCCGTCCGGCCCGCCGAGCAACGACCCCGACCGGTAGACCGACTCCTCGACGGTCTCGGCGACCCAGAGGAGCGCCTCGACCGAGTGGGCGCCGTGCTCGAACCCGAGCTCGAACCCTTGCCGCGCGGCCGAGAGGAGGTGGCTGAACGAGCCGGCGCGCACGTCGGGAAGAACCCGGCGGCGGTCTTAATCAGTCGGGGGTCGCCCCGGCCGCCCCGTCGCGCACCGCCCGGCCCCGGACGAGCCAGGGACGGCCGTCGAGCTCGACATCCGCGCCGCCGAGCGAGACGATCCGCGAGAACGGCGAGCGGTTCCGGCCCCCGATCGACGAGGTCCCTCCGACGAGCACGCTCACCGTGCCGTCGGCGAGCTCCGACCGCTCCGGGGCGCGGACGATCCGGGGGTTCGCCCCGACGACGATCGCGCCCAGCGCGTCACGCCCCCGGCCGCCGGCCGCGTAGGCGACCGCGAACGCCTCGCCGCCCCGGTCGAAGGAGAACTCGGCGAGCCGCCCCCGATGGAACCGGAACCGGCCGGGAAGCTGGACCGGGCTCTCCGAGAAGCGATCGTAGAGCGGCCGATTCGCCTCCCAGACCCCGTCGGCCGTCCCGTCTCGCGTCCGGGCGATCAGCCGGCCGGTCGGGATGTCGGTCGCGTACCGCGGCGGGCCCGCCGCCGACCGCCCGTCGTCGACCCGGAGGCCGCCCTGGCGCAGTTCGACCGCGAGGTCGGTGCCGTTCGGGTGCCGGATCCGGACCCGTCGGGCGCGGCGCCAGCGGGCGAGCCACCCGCCGAGGCGGGCCGCGAGCCGCGACGGCGGGATCGCGCTCGCGCCGACGAGCTCCTCCCGCCAGGCGGCGAGGTCGACCCCGAACTGCTGGGCGGCGACCGGGGTGGCGTCGGCGACCGCGAGGCGCGCGAACCGGGTCCTCGACCGGCGCGCCGCCGCCCGCCAGGCCGCGTCGTGCCGCTCGACGAGCGCCCCGCGCTCGGACGGGGGAACGCCCCGCAGGCGCAGGAATGACTCGGGGCCGGGCAGATAGACGTGCGCGTCGCCGACCGGTGCGAGGGCCGCCGGCGACGCCGGCGCGCTCGCGCGCGGAAGCTCCTCGAGGCTCCCGAAGAACGCCTCCTCGTCCTCGACCACGAGGATCGGCTCGGCGCCGAGGCGCCGGGCCTCGACGACGATCCGGCGAGCCCACGGGAGCGCGTGCGACCACGCTTCGACGGTGACCGTCTCGCCGGCTCGGACCCCGAGGTAACCGTCCAGCGCCGTCCGGGCGACGGTCGACTCGGCCCCGGGCCGCACCGTTCGTTCACCCCGCGCGCGGGTGGGGGTGACGATGCCCGGTGCGGCCGCCCGCGACCGACGGCGGGGTGGCGAGCCACCCACCGCCGAGGATCCCCTTCACGCCCCGGAGGTCCTGCGCGGCGGCCTCGACCTCCCGCCGCTTCCCGAGGAGCACGACGACCTCGGCGCAGGCGTCCCCCTCGAGGTGGATGTGGGTCGTCGACCGGATGTGCTCGCCCCACCGGTGCTCGGCCGCCGTGAGGCGCCGCAGGACGTTCGGGGCCTCGTGGCGGTAGAGGAGCGCGACAACGCCGAGCGCGTCCGCCTCGGGATCGGCGAGGGTGCGCCCGGAGAGCTCCGAGCGGATCAGCGCGCGGATCGCGTCCGAGCGGCTCGGGCTGTTCCGCTCCTCGACCCAGTGGTCGAGCAGGGCGAGCAGCGCCGGCTCGAGCGAGACCCCGAGGCGGACGACCTTGCTCCCCACCGCGTCCTCCCCGCGCCGTTACGCTCCGGGGCCCGCGGTGGAGCTCGGCGGCGACGCGGGCCCGAAGCCGATCTCCTCGTAGCGCTTGTACCGGTAGATCGCCATCGCGACGAGCCAGCAGCCGAGGAACAGCCCGACGATGCCGAAGCCGAGCGTCTCGAAGTCGAGGCCGTCCACCCCCGACCAGAACGGGCCGCCCCAGCCGAACTCCCCCGAGACGACCTGGAGCAGCTCGATCCCCCCGATCGCGAACGCGACCAGGACGGAGATGACGGTCAGGGTGAGGTTGTAGTAGATCTTCCGGATCGGCCGGAGGAACGCCCACCCGTAGGCGTAGCGCATCGAGACGCCGTCGGTCGTGTCGGAGAGGACCATGCCGCAGGTGAACAGGAGCGGAAGGATCAGCACCGCCCAGAGCGGGAACGCTCCCGTGAAGGCGAGGCCGGTGGCGAGCGCGATCAGGATCACCTCCGTCGCCGTGTCGAAGCCGAGCCCGAAGAGGACGCCGATCGGGTAGATCTGCCACGGCTCCTCGATCAGTCGGAAGAGGCGGCCGAAGTACCGGTAGAGGAACCCCCGCTTCTCCATCTGCTCGTCGAGCGCCCGCTGGTCGAGCTCGCCGTCCCGCAGCTTGCGGAAGATACGGTAGACCTCGACGACGATGATCACGTTCACGAGGCCGATGGCGAACAGGAACACCCCGGAGATCAGCGTCCCGAGGATCGCGCCGACGTTCGCGAAGTTCGCGTACTGGGCCTTGATGAAATCGAAGGCGACCACGAGCGCGACGATCATCCCGCAGACGATCGTCGAGTGCCCGAGCGAGAACCACGTCCCGACCGTGAGCGGGCGCCGGCCGTCGTTCAGCAACTTGCGGGTCGTGTTGTCGATGGCGGCGATGTGGTCGGCGTCGAACCCGTGCCGCAGTCCGAGGACGTAGGCGGTGACCGCGAGCCCGGTGAAGATGAGCCCCCCGGGCAGGACCTCGCCGGGGATCTGGTGCGGCAGGAAGCGGAAGGCGGCGACGAATGCCGCGATCGTCACGCCGAGGATCGCCGCGTAGATCCCGACGAGCAGCGCCACCTCGCCCCGGCTGAGGCGGAGGTCCCCCGGCCCGGGGGCGGGGCGCGCCGAAGTGTCCATCGGTCCCCCCACCGCCGGGGGGACTTAAAGGTGTATGTTGTTTTTCCAAAACGTAACACTCGGACGCGCGGCGCCGCTCACGAAAGCGCCTTCGACAGCACCGCCGTGGCGGCCGCCATGTCGGACCGGTCGAGCAGGAAGATCGTGTCGGTGTAGCAACTGAGCGCCTCCACGATGTTGATCTGCTGGCTCCAGAGGACCCCCGTCAGCAGCCGCAACAGGCCGGGCGTCTCCTCGATGCTCTCGGGGCCGGTGACCGCGACCTCGATCAGGTTCTTGCGCACGCCGACGAGCTGGCCCTCGCGCAGCCGCTTCAGGACCCGCGGGATCGAGTCTTCGTCGACGAGGATGACGGTGCCCCGGGAGACCTGGATCACCCGGCAGAGCAGGTTCTCGTCGAGGAGCTCCTCGACCACGTCCCCGAGCCGCTGCAGAACGTCGGCGCCCTGGCTCACCGTGATTGCGGCGACCTTCGTGCGGGTCTCGATCCGGCTCTTCCGCAGCACCCGGCGGATGTTCGACTCGCCGTACGAGAGCGCCCGGCCGCGAGGGTAGCGGCGGACGGCCGCGATCACCGCCTCGCTGCGGGGCAGCTCGAGCGCCTCCGACACGCGACGAGCGACCGCCGAGTGGTTCGCGACCCCCGCGCGGACGGCGTCGGCGAGGACCGGGTGGCCGTCGAGGTACTCGCGCACGCGGCGGGCGATCGATTCGGCCTCCTCCGGCATCGATGTCCCATTTTGGACAAAACTGCCCAATCGTGTTGGAGGACGGTCACATCCTATAAATCAGTACGGGACGGTGACCCCTCCGTCCCCAACCCCCCAAATCTTGCGCGAGAAGGTAGTCCTGGCGTATTCGGGGGGTCTCGATACCTCCGTCGCGATCCCGTGGCTGCGGGAGAAGAAGGAGCTCGACGTCGTCACCGTCACCGTCAACGTCGGCCAGCCGGTCGACCTCGAGGCCGTCCGCCGCAAGGCGGAGGCGTCCGGGGCGGTCGCGGCGTACGTCGCGGACGCCCGCCGGGAGTTCGCGGACGACTACCTCCTGCCCGCGCTCCGAGCGAACGCCCTCTACGAGGGGGTCTACCCGCTCTCCACGTCGCTCGCCCGGCCGCTGATCGCCCGCCACCTGGTCGACGCCGCCCGGCGCGAAGGAGCCGCGTACGTCGCGCACGGCTGCACCGGGAAGGGGAACGACCAGGTCCGGTTCGACCTCTCGACGACGAGCCTCGCCCCGGACCTGCGCGTCATCGCCCCGGCCCGCGAGTGGAAGATGAGCCGGGAGGAGGAGGTCGCCTACGCGCGCGCCCGCGGCATCCCGGTCGAGGCGACGAAGGCGTCGCCGTACTCCACCGACGAGAACCTGTGGGGTCGCTCGGTCGAGTGCGGGATCCTCGAGGACCCCGCGATCGAGCCGCCGGAGGAGGTCTACGGCTGGACGCGCGCGCCGGCCCGGGCGCCGGACGCGCCGACGTACGTCAAGATCGACTTCGAGCAAGGCCGCCCGACGCGCCTGGACGGCACCGCGCTCCCGTTCCACGAGACGATCGCCCGGCTGAACCGCCTCGCGGGGGAGCACGGGGTCGGCCGGATCGACCATCTCGAGTCGCGCGTCGTCGGGATCAAGTCGCGCGAGGTCTACGAGTGCCCCGCCGCGGTCGTCCTGATCGCCGCTCACCAAGCGCTCGAGGCGATGGTGCTGCCGCGCGACCTCCTCGACGTGAAGCGGGGTCTCGAGCTCCGCTACGGCCAGCTCGTCTACGACGGCCTCTGGTTCGGTCCCCTCCGGGCGGCGCTCGACGCGTTCGTCGGGTCGACCCAGGAGCGCGTCACCGGCGAAGTGTCGGTCCAGCTGTTCAAGGGCACGGCGCGGGTCACCGGCCGGCGCTCCCCGTACTCCCTCTACCAGCACAACCTCGCGACGTACTCCGCGGGCGACCAGTTCCGCCAGGAGATGGCGGAGGGGTTCATCTACGTCTGGGGGCTCCCGGTCCGCACCTGGGCGGCGATCCGCCCGCCCGCCGACCCGGCCGTCGCCCCGGCGACGCGAGCGAGGCCGTAACGATGTCGTCGCGGCCGATCCCCTCCGGCGCCGGCGCTCCGCCGTCGTACGTGCGCACGTCGCAGGGGGCGTTCCTCGCCTCCCTCGCCGTCGATCGGGCGCTCCTGCCGTACGACCTCGCCGGCAGCGTCGCGCACGCGGAGATGCTCGGCCGGACCGGGATCCTCACGGCGAAGGAGGCCGACACGCTGGTCCGGGGCCTCCGCTCGATCGGCCGAGAGGTCGACGCCGGCTCGTTCCCGTGGCGCCCCGAACTCGAGGACGTCCACACGAACATCGAGATCCGCCTCACCGAGCTCGTCGGGAGCGTCGGCGGAAAGCTGCACACCGCCCGGAGCCGCAACGACCAGGTGGCGCTCGACGAGCGGCTGTACCTGCGCGGCGCCGTGCGGTCGCTCGGCGACCTTTTGGTCCAGCTCCTCGAGGTCCTGCTCGCCCGCGCCGAGGCGGAGGCGGGGACTCCGATGCCGGGGTACACCCACCTCCAGCGGGCGCAGCCGGTGACCGTCGGCCACGCGCTGCTCGCCCACTTCTGGAAGTTCGACCGGGACCTCGACCGGCTCCTCGCGACCGCCGCCCGCAGCAACGCCTCGCCGCTCGGCGCCGGGGCGCTCGCTGGCTCGACGCTGCCGATCGACCCCGAGTACGTCGCCCGGCGCCTCGGCTTTGACCGGTCGTTCGAGAACTCGCTCGACGCCGTGAGCGACCGCGACCCGTTCGCGGAGCTGCTCTTCGACCTCGCGCTCCTCGCGGTGCACGCGAGCGGGATCGGGGAGGAGATCGTCCTGTACGCCTCGAAGGAGTTCGGCTTCCTCGAGCGGACCGGGGCGCTCGGCTCGGGGAGCAGCCAGATGCCGCAGAAGCGCAACCCCGACGTCGCCGAGCTGATCCGGGGCCGCTCGGGCCGCGCCATCGGGGACCTGGTCGCGCTCCTCGTGACGCTCAAGGGGCTCCCGCTCGCCTACGACCGCGACCTGCAGGAGGACAAGCCGGTCGTCTTCGACGCGGTCACGACCGTGGGGGGGACGCTCTCGGCGCTCACGACGCTCTTGCGCGAGATGACGTTCGACCGCGCCCGCCTGCGGGCGGCGGCGGCCGACCCCGAGCTCGTCGCGACCGACGTCGCCGAGTGGCTCGTCGCCCGCGGCGTTCCGTTCCGCGAGGCCCACGAGGAGGTCGCCCGGCAGGCGGCCGGCCCGACGGGCCGCTTCGATCCCGAGGCGCTGCGCGCCCGGTTCCCGTCCGCCGGCGGCGACCTCGCCGCCGTCCTCGCCCCCGACGCCGCGGTCGGCCGCCGCGCCTCCCCCGGGGGACCGGCCGCCGAGATGCTCGGCCGCCAGATCGCCCTCGCCCGCGAGCGGCTGCGCTCCCGGGCCGATTCCCTCTCCTCGCTCGGCCGCCAGGTCGAGCAGATCGAGGAGCTCGTCAAGGAGGAACATCGATGACCGAATGCCCCGAATGCGCCGCGAGCGTCGAGAGCCACGACAAGATCCTGGGGGAGGTCTTCCCCTGCCCGGACTGCGGTACGGAGCTGGAAGTGCAGGCGACCGACCCGTTCGCCGTCCAGCCGGCCCCCAAGGAAGCCGAGGACTGGGGTGAGTAACGGCTTCCGGCTCGGCGTCTTCTTCACGATCATCCGCCCCGAGGAGAAGGCGATCCTCGCGGCCGCGGAGGCCCGCGGGATCGACGTCGAGCGGTGGGACGACGGGGAGGTGACGTTCGGGCTCGAGCGCCCGGCGCAACTTCCCGACGTCGTCGTGAACCGCTCGGTGAGCCACACGCGCTCCGTTTACGCGACCCGCTGCTTCGAGCACTACGGCGTCCCGACGGTCAACGCCCCCGATGTCGTCGACCTCGCGGGCGACAAGATCCGCACGTCGCTCCGGCTCGCCGAGCGGAGGGTACCGACCCCTCGGACGATCGTCGCCCTCTCCGCGGAGGCGGCGATGAAGGCGATCGCGCAGATCGGCTATCCGGCCGTCCTCAAGCCGGCGGTCGGCTCCTGGGGGCGCCTGATGGCAAAGGTCGACTCCCCGGAGGCGGCCGAGCAGATCCTCGAGCACAAGGAGGCGCTCGCGTCGCCGGTCCACTCCGTGTTCTACGTGCAGGAGTTCGTCCCGAAGCCGGACCGGGACCTCCGCGTCTTCGTCGTCGGCGAGACGGCGGTCGCCGCGATGTACCGTCGCTCGACCGACTGGCGGACGAACGCCGCCCGCGGGGCGGTCGCGGAGAGCGCGCCGCTCACTCCCGAGCTCACCGACCTCGCCCTCGCGGCCGCCCGGGCGGTCGGCGGCGGGGTCCTGGCGGTCGACCTGATGGAGTCGCCGGCCGGGCTCGTCGTCCACGAGGTGAACCCGACCCCCGAGTTCAAGGCGCTCGCCGCGGCGACCGGCGCGGACATCGCCGGCGCGATCGTCGACCACGCCGTGGCGGTCGGCCGCCGATGAACGTCGCGATCGTCGGCGGCTCGGGGTACGTCGGCGGCGAGCTGCTCCGGCTCCTCCTCGGCCACCCGGAGGCGCACGTCGCCCAGGTGACGTCCGAGTCGATGCCGGGGAAGGCGGTCGCGCGCGCCCACCCGAACCTGCGCAAGCGCACCGACCTCCGCTTCGCGCCGCGCTCCGAGCTCGCAGCAGCGGACGTGACGTTCGTCGCCACCCCCCACGGGGAGTCGATGGGGTCGATGGCCGACCTGCTCGCCCGCGGCGGCACCGTGATCGACCTCTCCGCCGACTTCCGCCTGAAGGACCCGCGCGCGTACCCCGAGTACTACGGCCGCGAGCACCCCGCACCGGGGCTGCTCGCGGAGAGCGTCCTCGGCCTGCCCGAGCGGCATCGGGAGGAGCTCCGACGGGCGCGGCTGATCGCCGTTCCGGGGTGCATCGCGACCGCCTCGATCCTCGCGCTCGCCCCGGTCGTCGGGCTCGACGGGGTCGACCGCTTCCGCGCCGTGATCGATGCGAAGAGCGGCTCCTCCGCGAGCGGCCGCGACGCCGGTCCCGCCGGCCAGCACGCGGAGCGGTCCGGCGTGATGCGCGCCTACGCGCCGACCGGCCACCGCCACACCGCCGAGATCGAGCAGGAGACCGGCGCCCGCGTCGCGCTCACGTGCCACTCGGTGGAGGCGGTCCGGGGGGTCCTCTCCACGATCCACGTCCCAACGACCCGGCGGTTCGAGGAGAAGGAGCTCTGGAGCGCGTACCGGTCCGCGTACGGGGACGAACCGTTCGTCCGGGTCGTCCACGAGTCGGACGGCAGCTATCGCGAGCCGGAGCCGAAGATCCTCGCGGGCACGAACTACTGCGACGTCGGCTTCGCCGTCGACCGCCACACCGACCGGATCGTCCTGCTCGCGGCGATCGACAACCTCGGCAAGGGGGCGGCCGGGAACGCGGTGCAGTGCTTCAACGTGCACGCAGGCCTGCCCGAGACGACCGGCCTCGAGTTCGCCGGGCTCCACCCGATCTAGGAGGGGGCGCGGTGACCGTCGTCGTGAAGGTCGGCGGGGCGACCGGCAACCGGACCGACCGACTGCTCGACGAGATCGCGCACCACCCCGACTACGTTGTCGTCCACGGCGGCTCGGCGGAGGCCGACCGGCTCGGCGCCGCGCTCGGCCGGCCCGCCGCCTACTTCACGTCGCCGAGCGGCGTCGTCTCCCGCCGCACCGACGCCGCGCACCTCGAGGTGCTCGTCCTCGCCCTCTGCGGCAGCGTCCAGACCGAGATCGTCCGCGGGCTGGGGGCCCGCGGGGTCCGGGCGGTCGGCCTGTCGGGGGTCGACGGCCGCCTCCTCCTCGCGCGGCGGCGGACCGCGACCCGCGCCGTCGTCGACGGGCGGACGATCCACCTCACCGACGACCTCTCCGGCACGATCGAGCGCGTCGACGCGGGCCTCCTCGAGACGCTCCGCGCCGGCGGGATCGTTCCCGTGATCGGGCCCCCCGCGGTCACCGCCGACGGGACGATCGTGAACGTCGACGCCGACCGCGCCGCGGCGGCGGTCGCAGCAGCGCTTCGGGCGGAGGCTCTCGTGCTGCTCACCAACGTCCCCGGCCTCCTCGAGCGCAAGGACGACCCGGGGTCGCGCATCCCGCGGATCGGGCGCGACGACGTCGAGCGGTTCCTTCCGCTCGCAGAGGGCCGGATGCGCAAGAAGCTCGTCGCCGCCCGCGACGCCGTCGCCGCGGGGGTCGGGCGCGCGGTGATCGGGCCGTCCGACCCGGTCGACCCGGTCGCGCACGCGCTCGCAGGAGAGGGAACGGTGATCGAGTGAGCGCCGAGCCCCCCGGCGCCCGGGAGTTCGCGGAAGGAAAACGCCCCCGGCCGACGCTCGTGCGCGGCCGCGGCGCCCGCCTGTGGGACGCCGACGGGAAGATGTACGTCGACCTCGGCGCGACCCACGGCGCGGGGAACGTCGGGAGCTCCGACCCCGGCGTGGTCCGGGCGATCCAGGCGCAGGCCGCCGAGCTGATCTACGTCGGGACCGGCTACGCAAGCCCCGTCCGGACCGCGTTCCTCGAGAAGCTCGGCGGGCTGTTGCCGCCGCCGCTCGACCGGGTCTTCCTCTCCAACTCGGGCACGGAGGCGGTGGAGGCGGCGATCAAGATCGGCCGGTCGGCGACCGGCCGGCCGAAGGTCGTCGCGGCGATGCGCGGCTTTCACGGGCGGACGCTGGGCGCGCTCAGCGCGACGTGGCGCAAGGAGCTCCGCGCTCCGTTCGAGCCGCTCGTCCCCGAGTTCGTCCACGTGCCGTACAACGACGCCGCGGCGCTCGCGGCGGCGGTCGACGAGCGGACGGCGCTCGTCCTATTGGAGCCGGTCCAGGGCGAGGGCGGGGTCCACGTCGGAACGCCGGCGTACCTCGCCGCGGCGCGGGCCGCGGCGGACCGGGCGGGGGCGCTGCTCGCGTTCGACGAGGTGCAGACGGGGCTCGGTCGGACCGGTCGCCTGTTCGCCTTCGAGCACGCCGGCGTCGTCCCGGACCTGCTCGTGCTCGCGAAGTCCCTCGCCGGGGGGTTCCCGATCGGGGCGACGGTCACGAGCGCGGCGATCGAGGGCCGCTTCCAGGGGACGCACCACTCGACGTTCGGCGGCAACCCGCTCGCGTGCGCCGCAGGGATCGCGGCGCTCGACCGGATCGTCCGGGACCGGCTCCCCGAGCGGGCGGCCCGGCTCGGGCGGCTCGCGCTCGACCGGCTCGCGAGCCTGCCGCCCGCGCGCGTCCGCGAGGTGCGGGGGCTCGGCCTGCTGATCGGCATCGAGCTCCGGGACCGGGTCGCCCCCGTGCTCGAGGCGCTCGAGGCGCGCGGCTTCCTCGCGCTGTCGGCCGGCGCCACGGTCCTCCGCCTGCTCCCCCCGCTCGTGATCGAGGAGAATGACTGGAGCGCGGGGCTCGACGCGATCGTCGAGGTGGTCGGTCGTGGATGACGACGGCGCCCTGCTCGAGCGGCTCGTCGCCCGGTACAGCCCCTCGGGGCACGAGGCCGGCGCGGTCCGGGAGTTCGTCGCGATCGCGCGCCGGCTCGGCTACCGCACCCGGGTCGACGGCGCCGGCAACGGGATCGCCGAGCGCGGCGACGGTCGGCCGCAGCTGCTGTTCCTCGGCCACATCGACACGGTGGAGGGCGACCGGCCGGTGCGCCGGCGGGGCGGCCGGGTCCACGGCCGGGGCACGGTCGACGCGAAGGGGCCGCTGATTGCGGCGCTCCGCGCCGGCGCCGGGGTCAACGGCCCCGGGACGTACCGCGTCGTCGCCGCCGTGGGAGAGGAGACCGACAGCCGCGGCGCCCGGCACCTCCTGCGCAGCCCCGCTCCCGACGGCGTGATCGCGGGCGAGCCGAGCGGCTGGGACGGCGTCACCGTCGGCTACAAGGGGGTGTTCCGCGCGGAGGCGACGTTCCGCGCCCGGCGCCGGCACTACTCCGCGCCGACCCCGACGGCGGCGGACGAAGCGATCGAGTGGGTCGGCGCGCTGCGCCGATGGGCCGCGGAGCGCCAGCAGCCGTCGAACTTTCGATCGCCGTCGGTGAAGGTGATCGGTCTCGCGACCGGGCCGTCGGGGGACGCCGAGAGCGCGCGCGTGACGATCGACGCGCGGCTCCCTCCCGGGATCTCCGTCGAGGAGTTCCGGTCGTCGCTGGCGCACGCGCCGGGGCATCCGGTCGTACGGGAGCTCTCGCGGGCGGACCCGGTCGACCTCCCGATGACGAACCCGGTCGCCGCCGCCCTGCTCGCGGGGATCCGCGCCCAGGGGGCCCGCCCGACCGTCTGGCGGAAGGGCGGGACGTCCGACCTCAACCTCGTCGCCGCCGCCTGGGGGGTCCCCGGGGCGGCGTACGGGCCGGGCGACTCTCGGCTCGACCACACGGCGCGGGAGTCGCTGTCGATCGCCGAGCTGGCCCGGTCCGGGGCGGTGCTGCGGACAGCGATCGGGGCGCTGCTCGGCGCCGACGGTCGGCCGCCTACTCTTCGACGACCGGCCGGCGGTGCTTGACGAACTCCCCGGAGCGGAGCTCCCGGGCCGCCTCGGCGAGCTCGGCGCGGGTGTTCATGACGATCGGGCCGTACCACGCCACGGGCTCGTGCAGCGGCCGACCCGAGACGAGCAGGAACCGCCACCCCGCCGGACCGGCGCTCGCCGCGACGTCCCCGCCGGCGCCGAACAGCACGGTCTCGCCGGAAGCGACCGGCGCCGCGTCGCCGCCCCCGAACGACCCCGTGCCGTCGATCCCGTGGGCGAAGACGGTGTGGCCGGCCCGCGGCGACCAGGCGAACCGCTCGCCCGGAGCGAGCCGGACATCGAAGTACGTCGGGTCGACCGGGATTCCCCGGACCGGTCCGTCGACCCGTCCGTACGCCCCGGCGACGACCTTGACGCCGCCGCCCGCGTCGGTGGCGACCTCGGGGATCTCGGCCGCGCCGAGTCCGCGGTACGCCGGCACCGACATCTTCTCCCGGGCGGGGAGGTTCACCCAGAGTTGGAACCCCGAGAGGTACGGGTTCGAGCTGCGCTTCGGCATCTCCTGGTGGACGATCCCGCTGCCCGAGTTCATCCACTGGACGTCGCCCGGCCCGATCACGCCCGAGTTGCCGAGCGTGTCGCCGTGCTCGACCCGGCCGTCGAGGACGTACGTCACGGTCTCGATCCCCCGGTGCGGATGCCACGGGAACCCCGCGAGGTACTCCTCGGGGTTCGCCGAGCCGAACCGGTCGAGGAGCAGGAACGGGTCGAAGAGCGGGACCTCGTTGTTCGAGAACGATCGACGAAGGCGGACCCCGGCGCCCTCCAGGGTCGGGACCCCGGGGAAGCGCCGCACGATGGAACGGAGCGGTTCGGACATCGAGTTACCTCAGGTTACTCAATTGCGATGGGTAACTTAAAGGGGCGGTATCCGCGATGTAAGTGGTCGAGGGGGGGCCGCGCCCGGAGCGCGGAGGCGGACGACCGGCTCGGGAGCATTCACGCTGTGACGTAATGTTGTAGCGATTTCACAGACGGTACTCTTAAGTCGGGGCGCGCGTCGTGCCGTCCTCGATAGCGATGGCCGACTTCCCACTGTTCCTGGCGCTGACCGCGGCGATGGGCCTCTCGATCTTCCTCTCCCTGCCGCTCGTCTACAGCCGGCGGGCGCAGGGGCGGTGGGCGGTCGGCCTCAACGCCGCGGCGATCGGGATCCTCGTCTTCCTCCTCGCGGACGTCTTCTCCGACGTGTCGCCGATCCTGTACCCCCACGGGTACGTGGCGGACGCGGGCTACTCGGTCGCGTTCGGGGTCGCCTTTGGGGCGGCGTTCGTCGCGCTGTACGCGATCGACAACCTCCCGTCGCGCCCCGCGGGGGAGCTCGAAGGGGGCCCCCGCACGACCGCGCTGATCATCGCCCTCGGGATCGGACTCCAGAACCTCACCGAGGGGCTCGTCTTCGGGGTCACCTGGACGACCGGCGCGATCGGGGTGCTTGCGGTCGTCTTCGTGGGGTTCTTCCTGCAGAACGTCACCGAGGGGTTCCCGATCGCCTCGCCGTTCCTCGGCACCACCGCGCGCCGGGGCGTCCCGATGATGATGGGGTTGTTCCTGATCGGCGGCCTCCCGACGATCGTCGGGGGCCTCATCGGCTACCACTGGAGCAACGACCTGTTCCTCGTCGTCTTCGACGCCCTCGCCATCGGGGCGATCGCCTACGTGATCCTGCCGATGCTGAGGGTCGCGTTCCGGCCGCTCGAGACGCGCGAGCTCTCCGTCCGGCGGAACCAGATCGTCTACCTCGGCGTGATGATCGGGTTCGCCCTCGGCTTCGCCGTGAACGCGATCTGACCCGGGCGAGCGCGTCGGGTCGGACGGGCCGGGCGGCGGGCCGACAGCGTCCGATATGTACGGCGGAGCCCCGTGGGGTCCGGTGGCCGACCCCGTTCCGTCGCCGGTCGTCTCCGTCCAACTGATGCAGGCGCTCGTCGCCCGGGAGCTCGTGCAAGGGCACGGCCTCACCGAGCGTGAGGCGGCCGTGCTGCTCGGCCTCGTGCCGTCGTCCGTCTCCCAGTACCTTTCGGGGAAGCGGCTCGGGCCGACGGTCTCGCGGTACCTCGGGCACGAGGAAGCGCGGCGGATCGCGCGGGAGGCCGCCCAGCAGCTGGTCGACGGCGCCGCCGGACCGCGGGTCCTCCTCGCGGCGGCGATGGCGTTCGACGAGCGGTTCGGGGGCGACGCCTCGGCCCCGGCGCCCGCCGGGCGGGGACTGCCGCCCGAGCTCGCCCGTCAGGTGCCGGGCTGGCTCCGCAGCCGCATCGCCGGCGAGCAGAACGCGGTCGCCGAGTGCATGCGACTCGCCCAGCGCTCCCGCGACGAGCTGACCCGGGCGCTGTTCCGCCAGATCGCGTCGGACAGCCTACGGCACGCGGAGATCGTGGCGTCGCTCGCGGCGTACCTCGACCGGGGCGCCGCCTCGAGCCCCCCCACCGGGGTCACCCGCGACGAGATCGACCACCTCATCCGGCGGGAGCACGAGGCGGAGGAGACGGGCGGCGTCGACCTCGGCCCGAACCTCGGCGGGGTGATGCGCATCCTGTGGGACAGCATGGAGGCGGACGAACGCAAGCACGAGCTCCTCCTCGGGAAGCTGCGCGAGGCGGCCGGCCCACCGGTCGAGCGACCGGCACCGGCTGCGCGGAGGGGGCGGCGGGGGTCAAGCCCCCCCACGGCCTCAAGCCCCCTTCCGCCCGGCGCCGACCCCTGAGGCGGCGGGGCCTCCGATCGAGCGGTGCTCACCGGGGGACCGCCCGGGCGACCTTGCGTCCGTCCCCCCGGGGGGGTGGACCGACGATGACGCATAATTCGGCCCTACACAGGATTATGTAGCGAGACACCATTTGCGCCGACATGTCCCGCCCTCACGCCGTGCCCGTGGCCCCGCTCTTCCTGGTCTTCGTCATGGTCTGCTCGTCGCTCGTCGTCTTCGCCGCCGCCCCCGCCGCTGCCTCGCCGACGTCGTTCTCGGTCCGCGCCTCCGGCGCCCCGACAGGCGTCGCGGTCGTGGCCCCCACCGGCTCCGGCTCGACCATGCCCAATCCCGCGGTCTCCTACTCCATCTACTTCACCGAGAGCGGCCTCCCGGCCGGGCTCGACTGGCAGGTCACCGTGGGCCGGGCGACGTCGAACTACGAGACGGACGGCGGCAACGACACGCTGGTCTTCGCCGAGCCGAGCGGAACGTACTCCTACTCGATCGAGGACATCTCGGGCTGGCACCAGTCGACGCTCGCCTACCAGGGGAGCGTTGTCGTGAGCGGGGCGTCGGTCACCGAGCCGACCCTCGTCTACGCCCAGGTGACGTACCCGGTCGCGTTCTCGGAGTCGGGACTTCCGTCCGGCGAGACGTTCCAGGTGACGCTCGGGGGCGGTCCCGAGTCGATCCTGACCGACGGCGGGACCGACACCCTGACGTTCTCCGTCCCGAACGGGACGTACTCCTACGCGATCAGCGACATCTCGGGCTGGCACCAGTCGACGCTCGCCTACCACGGGAGCGTCGTCGTAAGCGGCGCCGGGGTCACCGAGACGACCCTCGCCTACGTGCAGGTCACCTACTCGGTCGAGTTCCAGGAGAACTCCCTTCCGTCCGGCGTGATGTGGCAGGTGACGGTCGGCGGCGTGGAGAAGTCGCTCGTCACGAACGGGGCGACCGACGCCCTCTCGTGGAGCGGGCTCGCGAACGGCACGTACAGCTACTCGGTCCAGGACATCTCGGGCTGGCACCAGACGACGCTCGCCTACCACGGGAACGTCGTCGTGAACGGCGCGTCCGTCACGGAGCCGACGCTCGTCTACGCGCAGGTGACGTACTCGGTCGAGTTCAGCGAGTCCGGGCTGCCGTCGGGCGAGGTCTTCCAGGTGACGGTCGGCCGCGTCGGCGAGTCGCTCCTCACCGACGGCGGCACCGACAGCCTCGCGTTTGAGGACGGCAACGGCACGTTCTCGTACACCGTCACCGGGGTCGCGGGCTGGCACCAGACGACCCTCGCGTACTCGGGCTCCGTCTCCGTCACCGGCCTCGGGGTCACGGAGCCGACGCTCGTCTTCTTCCAGGTGAACTACACCATCACCTTCACCGAGTCGGGCCTCCCCGGCGGGACCGCCTGGGCCGTGACGCTCGCTGGCAACACCGTCGGATCGACGGACACGACGGTCGTCTTCAGCGAACCGAACGGCACCTACAGCTACCACATCGACTACGTGGCGGGGTACGCGTCGACCCCGGCGTCCGGTTCGAAGACGGTCGCTGGCGTCGCCCTTTCGGTCTCGGTCCCGTTCGTCCAGGTCGTGTACGACCTCACGTTCGTCGAGTCGACCCTCCCCCACGGCACCTCGTGGGAGGTCAAGGTCGACTCCGTGCCGATGACCTCGACCACGGGGTCGATCGCCTTCTCCCTGCCGAACGGGACGTACGACTACACGATCGGGTACGTCTCCGGCTGGATGCCGACGGCCAACTCGGGCTCCGCGACGATCTCGGGTACGTCCGTCTCCGTGACGGTCTCGTTCCTCCAGGTCCACTACACGCTCACGTTCACCGAGACCGGGCTCCCGACGACCGGCCACCCGAAGACGTGGACCGTCTCGCTGGACGGGGTCACCGAGAGTTCGACGTCGGCGTCCATCGCGTTCCCGGTGGCGAACGGCACGCACACCTACCTCGTCCGCGGGCCGGGCGGCTTCCGCGTCTCGTCCGTGCTTCCGCCCGAGGGGACGATCTCCATCAACGGGGAGAACGCCTCCCAGGCCGTCACGTTCGTGCGCGGCGGCACCGGCGCGGTGACGTTCCATGAGATCGGCCTCGCGACGGGGACCGAGTGGTGCGTCACCCTCGGCGCCGAGTCGTGCTCAACGACCTCCAAGATCATCTCGAAGAACCTCACCCCCGGGTCGTACTCGTACGTCATCAACACGTTCCACGGCGTCTCGACCGTCGTGACGATCGACGGCGCGGCCGTCGGGACGAGCGGCGGGGTGGCGCTCGCCCACGCGACGACCGTGAAGGTCCGGTTCGCCTACGCCGTCACGTTCACGGAGTCGGGGCTGCCGTTCGACACGGCCTGGAAGGTCTCGGCGGGCGGCCAGTCCGTGACCGCGACCACGACCTCGATCGTGCTCTACCTCACGAACGGGACGTACACGTTCCACGTCGCGAAGGTGACCGGCTACACCGCGACCCCCGGATCCGGGGGCGTCCGCATCGAGGGCGCGAACCTGGCGATCTCCGTCCGGTTCGCCGTGTCGGTCCACTCGTAGGCAGGCACCGCTTCCCGACGGGCGGGCCGGGGCCCGCCCGTCCCCTCGGCTGGGGCCGCCGTTCGAGGTACGCCGGGTCCGGCACGGAGGGACCGCCCCACGGCCGAGCGGTAGCGGGGACCTCTGCCTCCCGTTCGCCGGCCGCCCGCCGAATCGGGGGCGGAGCGGGATCGCTGGCCGCGGAGAGGGCGAGGCTGGCTAACCGACCCGACGTAGTACGGACGAGTCGCTCGGGGCGAGGAGCGCCTCGGGGCCGACGGCGGACAGTCGCAGGCCCCCGAGGCTCCGGCCCACGGCCCCATGGCCCGCGGCGGTCGTGAAGCTGATCAGGACCTGCGGCAGCGCGTGCGGGGCGACGACGACGAACGTCCCGGACGCCGGGTGCGGGTGGAGGAAGGTGAAGTTCGACACCGAGTAGGTGTACGTCCCGTTGACCAGGTGGAACTTGATCGTCGGGCTCGTGGTGCGGACGCTCTCGTCCATCGGGCCGGTGAGGTTGACGTCCCACGGGGTACCGGCCCCGAGGCCCACGGCCCGGAAGGTCACGGTCGCGGTGACGAGCTTGAACTTGAGGTTCTTCGTCAGCGCGTGGTCCGGGACGGTGAGGGTGCCGTGGCCGGGCTTCGCCCCGTACGTCGTCGGGTTCCCGGTGACGACGAACTTCCACGACCCCTGGACGATCGTGAAGCCGACCGAGCTGCCGGTCGTGGAGTTGCTCTGGCCCGCGGGGCCGCCGTGGTGGAGCGCGGAGCGGAGGGAGACGCCCCACGGGGAGTCGGGCGGGAGTCCCGTCTCGGAAAAGGTGAGGGTCTCCACGTGGCCGAACTTGACCGCGAGCGTGATCTTCGAACCGGAGGCGTTCGCCGAGCTTTGGGTCGGCTGGAGCGGTCCGGTGACCTTGGAGACCGCGTAGCCGGCCGGTCCCGAGATCGTGTAGTCGATGAGCCCGCTCTGCACGAGGGCCAGGATCGTGCCCTTCGACCGGACCGTGACGTCCGACCGTACGACGGGCGGCGAGCCGAGGGAGACGGACCACGACGACCCCGACGGGAGTCCGGTCGCCGTGAACGTCACTTCGGTGAGGATGAGGACGTCGACGTTCGACGACCCCTCGTTCGCGACGTAGACGGGCGTCGAGTTGTCGGGGTCGACCGCGATGGCGTCCGGCTGGTCCCCGACATTGATCGATCCGGCGATCGAGTTGGTCGACCCGAGGATGACGCTCACGTTGCCCGAACCGCCGTTCGGCACGTAGATGTACCCCGTCACGGAGCTGTAGGCGATCGCCCCGTTAGTGGCGGGCTCCTCTCCCACTCGGATCGTCGCGACGACCTCGTTCGTGACGGTGGAGATGACGCTCACGTTGTCGGAGTAGTGGTTCGCGACGAACAGTTCCTTCGCCGCGGGGTCGATCGCGAGCCCCATCGGCCCGGTCCCGACCGGGATCGTTGCATTGAGGGAGCCGTTCGACCCCCAGAGGACGCTCACGTTGTTCGAACCGACGTTCGCGACGAAGACGTGTCCGTCCTCGGGGTCGTAGACCATCGCTCCCCCCGCGCCGGGGTCACTGCCCACCGTGACGGTGCGCAGGACCGTGTTCGTCGCGCCGGAGATGACGCTCACGTTGTCCGTGCCGGCGGTGGCGACGAAGACGTTGTGGGTCACGGGGTCGACCGCGAGGGCGTCCGGGTCGGGCCCGACCGGCACCGTGTCGATGACCCGCGGCAGGAACTGGGAGGCCGAGATGATGCTGACGGTCCCCGAGCCGCCGTTCGAGACGTAGATCTCCTTGTTGGCCGGGTTCACGACGACCGCGTTCGGGAGAACGCCGACGGGGATCGAGGCGGTCACGTACTGGTCGGCGATCGAGATCACGCTCACGTTGTCCGAGCCCGAGTTCGCCACGTAGACCGTCCAGTTGGTCGGGTCGAGGGCGAGCCCCTGGGCCGACGGGTCCGAGCCGACCGGTATCGTCGCAATGACCTCCCCGTTGGAGATCGCGATCTCGCTCACGTTGTTGCCGTACTGGGATGCGACGAACACGGAGCCGTTCGCCGGGTCGGCAAGGACCGCGTCCGGCCCGCCGCCGACCGGGACGATCGCCGGCGCCGCCGGAGGCGACACCGCCGGGGCCACGGCGGTGGCGCTGCCGTGGCTCGCCGCCTCGGCGTTCACGGGGGAGGGGTGGCTTGCCCCGGCGCCCGCTGCGCCGCCGGCTACAGCGGCGGTGGACGCCACCATGAGGAGGACCAGCAGGATGGCCGTGCCCGAGGATCGGCGAACCATCGGGGTACCTAGAACTAGGGAATGGCGACCCCCCTTTTGGCTTCTTCGTCGGCGCATCCACCTACGTCTAACCGGTGGGCTCGGTCGGGGCCGCGGGGGATCCCCCACATTCCCGCCGGTACGTCATCTAGTGGGAAGCAAGGATAGCCAATGACTAATTATTAAGGTTAGATATATATGCAAATGGGGCGTGGGCCGCTCCGATGGAGACGCTCCAGCGGCTGACCCGCCGACAGGTCGACACCCTTCAGACGATCGTTAGACTCGAGACCCCCCAGCGCGGCGCCCCCCTCTCGCGGATCGCGGCGACGATGCACGTCAGCTCGCCCGCGGCGTTGGGTCACCTCACTCCCCTCGAGGGGCTCGGGCTGGTCGAGCGGTATCGAGGGAAGAGCCGGGTCACCGCCCGCGGCCGCAGTACGTTGCTCGAGTATCAGCGTCATCACCGCGTCGTCGAGAGCATGTTCGGCCGCCTCGGCCTCTCGGCCGGGGAGACGTGCGTCGCGGCCCGCGAGATCGATCTCGCGATCTCGCATCACACGGTCGAGGAGGTCTGCCGGGCGCAGTCCCACCCGGCAACGTGCCCTCACGGCGAGCCGATTCCGGCTTGCGCGGACGAACGGGGGCAGCCGTGACGGCCGCGGGAGCTCCGGCGATGGGAAGCGGCGCGGAACCACCCTCCCCTCCACCGCTCGGGGGAGGAACTCCGTCGGCCTCCGGCGCACCACCCCCCGCGGGTCGGCGCCGGCCCGCCGGGCGCAAGTACTCTACGTTGACGATCGTCGGCATCGTGGTCGTGATCGTCGTCCTCGTCGGGAGCGCGACCGCGTACGAACTGGTGACCAGCAAGGCCCCCGGCAACCCCTGCGCGGTCTTCACGCCCCAACAGCTCGGAGCGGACCCGACCCCCGGGCAGGTCTCCGGCAATACGACTCCGAACTTCGCGAAGGCGACGACGCTCACGAACGGTCCACTCGCCACCGTGAGCGTGGGAACGATGATCCAGGTCGTCGCCGGTGAGAACTTCTGGGGCAGCCTCATCAGCCAGCTCGGCGGGAACCTCACGCACGTGCTCAGCGTGGTCAGCGACCCGAACGCGGACCCGCACGACTACGAGGCGAACGCCTCGGACGCGGCCGCCATCGCGGACGCGAATCTGGTGGTCGTCAACGGTGTCGGCTACGACGACTGGGCCCTCCAGCTGATCGCCTCCTCGGACTCCCCGGGCCAAGAGGTGCTGAACGTCGGAACCCTGAACGGCGTCTACGTCACGGGCGGGATTGTGACGGGCAACCCGCACCAGTGGTACAATCCGCTCTACGTCAACCACACGCTGCTCGCGATGTACTACGACCTCGTCGCCCTCCAGCCGGCGTCCAAGTCGATCTTCCAGCACAACTTCGCGAACCTCAACTCCTCCACGGGCGGCGGCGCCCAGGGGGTCTCGATCGACCAGCTCTACGCCCGAGCGAACCAGATCAAGAAGGACTTCGCCGGCACCGTCGTGGTGTCGACCGAGAGCATCTTCGTCTATCTCGCCAACTACACCGGCCTCGACCTGATCGCGCCGCCGGCGTTCATGGAGGCGATTGCGGAAGGGAACGACCCTCCGGCGGCGAGCGTCGCACTGTTCGAGTGCCAGCTCGAGGGCGGGTACGTGCAGGTGCTCGTGTACAACATCCAAACGGTGACCCCGATCACAAGCGTGATCGAAGGGCTCGCCGGGGAACACGGCGTGACGGTGACCTACGTGAGCGAGACGATCCAGCCGCCGGACACGAGCTTCCAGGACTGGATGTACGGTGAGTACAACAGCCTCGCGAACGCGCTGAACGCGAAAGCGTTGGGGCAATGACGTCGCGTGGACGCTGAGCTCCCCCATCCCCCCCTGTCCCGGGCGGAGGGCGATCCGCTCGACCGCTCCGGGACCCCCGCGATCGAGGCCGTGCGCCTCGAGGTCCGGTACCAGAGCAAGCTGGTCTGGAAGGACGCGACGTTCCGCATCCAGCGGGGCGAGTTCGTCGCGGTCATCGGCCCGAACGGGGCGGGGAAGACGACGCTGTTCCGGATGATGCTCGGGCTCCACTGGCCGACGAGCGGGAGGCTCTCCGTCCTCGGGGAGCGACCTCGCCGGGGGAACTACCGGATCGGCTACGTTCCGCAGCGGCACACGATGGACCGCGACACCCACCTCGAGTGCGACAAGCTCGTCCGGCTCGCGTACCCGGGGGCGCGCTGGGGTCCCGGGAAGCGCTGGCGGCCACGGCAGTGGGGTCCCCGATTCGACCTGCAGGCGGAGGGGGAGGCCGCGGCGCAGGCGCTCGAGGACGTCGGGGCCTACGAGCTCGGGCCGAAGTCGCTGGGGGCGCTCTCGGGAGGGGAACTGCAGCGGATCTTCCTCGCCGAAGCGCTGGTCGGTAACCCGGAGATGCTGCTCCTGGACGAACCGCTGTCGAACCTCGACCTGCGCCGGAGCCGCGAGCTCGTCGAGACGATCCACGGGGTGGTCCGCACTCGGGGCGTGACGACCCTGCTCGTCGCCCACGACATCAATCCGATGATCCGCTGCCTGAACAAGGTGATCTACATCGCCAACGGACGGGTCGCGGTCGGGACCCCGGACGAGGTCCTCACCTCGGAGCGGCTCTCCAGGCTGTACGGCGTCCGCGTGGAGGTGCTGCACGACTCGCGCGGCAACGTCGTCATCGTCGGCGGCGAGGACGACCGCGGGGGGGAGGGGGCGTGACCGGCGGGGGAGGGTGGAGCGGCATTCCGTGGAGTTGGAACATCATCACCGACTTCCGGCTTCTCTGGTCGTTCGAGTTCATGCGCAACGCGATGGAGGCCGGCACGATGATCGCGATCCTCGCCGGCATCATCGGGTACTTCGTCGTCCTCCGCCGCTCGTCGTTCGCCAGCCACGCCCTCGGCCACACCGGCTTCTCCGGCGCGGCCGCCGCCGTCCTCGTGGGGGTCCAACCGGTCTACGGCCTCCTCATCTTCACGATGGCGACCGGCAGCGGCATGGCTGTCCTCGGCAACCGAGCCTCCGCCCGGGACGTCGAGATCGGCACGGTGCTCGCCTTCGCGCTGGGGCTCGGACTCCTGTTCATCAGCCTGTACCGGGGGTACGCCCAGGAGGCGTACTCGATCCTCTTCGGCGAGGTGCTGGGGATCAGCTCGGCCGAAGTGGCGTTCACGTTCTGGTCGACCCTCGGGGTCCTTGCGGTCCTGACGCTGATCTACCGCCCGCTGTTGTTCGCCTCGCTGGACGAGGACGTCGCCGAGGCGAAGGGCCTGCCCCTCCTGTTCCTCAACCTCGCGTTCCTGCTGATCCTCGCGGTCGCGATCTCCTTCGCGGTCCAGATCATCGGGGTGCTGCTGATCTTCGCGCTGATGGTCACCCCCGCCGCGATCGCCGTGCGCCTCACGTCGCGCTCGCTGTGGGCGGTGGTCGTCTCCGTGCTCATCGCCATGACGGCCGTCTGGGGCGGCCTGTTCGTCGCGCTGTGGACGAACTACCCCGCGAGCTTCTTCATCGTCGGGATCGTCTTCGTCGAGTACATCTGCATCCGGGGGGTCGGCGTGCTCCGGGAGACCGCCCTCCTGCAGGCGGTCGAGGCGCCCGAGCCGGACGGGGTCTGGTACCTTCGGGACGCCGCGATCGTCGCCGCGATCTCCCAGGGGCTGTTCGTCGTCGGCGCCGTCCTGCTGACGATCGCCCTGCTCGCGCACCCGGGAGCGGCGTGGAACCCGGCCGGTCTGCTCGGGCACGCGCTCCCGGCGGTCGCCGCCCTCGAGGCGGCGGCGGTACTCGGGGGCACTTCCTCGCTCCTGTACTTCTCGGGGTTCCGCAAGATGGCCACGTCCGCCCGGGAGTTCGCGACCCCCGCGTTCCTCACCCTCGTCGGGCTGCTGGGGCTCGGCATCGCCATCGGGGGGCTCGCGCTGTTCCTCACGGGCGAGACGCTCGCGACGACCGCCTACGGCCTCGCTCCGGTGGCCGTACTGTTCGGCGCTCCCCTGATCGTCCTCGGGTCGGTCCTCACGGGGGTCGGGCTCTTCGGCCACGCCGTGGGAAGCTGGAAGCTCGGGCTGCGATACAACGACGCCGCGCTCCGGGCGGGCGCGCTCCTCATGGTCGTCCCCCTCGTCGGTTACGCGGTCTCCTGCTTCGCGTACCGACGGGCGCTCGTCCGCGGGGCGGTCCCGGCTCCGATCCCCCGGGGCACCTCCGGATAGGATCTCCCCGCTCCCCCGACCGATACGACGCAGTCCTACGTCCGGGGAGCGGCGCCCGGCCGATTTCTGCACCGGCCGACGTCGGTCTCAGCGACCGTCGGGCGGGGTCGCCGGGAGCCGGTTCGAGCTCACGTCGAACGTCGACCACCGGTGGCACAGCGGGCACGGCATGTATCGGGAGGTTCCGAGGCGCACCGCCGTGAACGACGCTCCGGGGACGAAGTCGTAGTCGAACGTGCCGCCGCACTTCGGACAGACCAGGCGCGCGCGGGAGACGAGGCCCGGGGTCCCCAACGCTCGGTTGCGCCGATAGGCTCGCAGATAGAAGAGCACCAGGACGACGAGCAGGGCCCCGGCGACCGCGAGGGCGATGTACGCGATCTCCCTCATCGCCGGCCGACCGACCGAGGTGGGCTGGCCAATCGCGCCGGTGTTCGACGGCCGACGCGCAGGACGGAGCGGAGCGTCGGTCCGAGCGCGACCAACGGGTCGACGGCCAGCGGTGGGACGGCGTTTCGGCCCGACTCCGGGAGGACGCGCGGGTCGATGCGAGCGACCCGGACGTACAGCTCCCAGTCCCCCGCCGCCCGAGCCGCCTTCCGCCGGATCCCCCACAGCAGCTTCCGGCGGTAGATCGGGTTCGGAAACCGCATGAGTAGCTCGCCGCCCCGACCGGGGTGGGGCGCGCGCGACCGCACGAGGAGCTCCAGAAAGTCGCGTTCTCGAGGACTGAACATCGCCGCTCCGAGGGGGATGCCAGCTCCTCGGGGCGAGTAACCGTTACTGTTTCGGGTAACGGTGGGGCGCACCGCCGCCCCGGCACGAGGTCGTTCCGTGACGAAGCTCGGTCGGTAGGGGCGGCGTCCACGGAGATCGGCGTCGCGGAGGCCGTCGGGGTCGAACCGCTCACCGCCGAGCGGGGCCCGTGCTCCGACGGGGGTGGCGTTGCCTCGAGCTCCCGGCCTAGCCCCGAGCGGATCCAACCACCCACATTCGAGCCCGGACTCCCTCGCGGGCTGGGGGCCGGCCCCGCGGCCGTCCGCGCGCCCGCGCACTCGCCCCACACGGAGCCTTAACTTGCGGCGCCGGAGTGACCCCTGCGTGGCCGACGAGCGTCGTCGACTGGCCGCCATCATGTTCACCGACATGGTCGGCTACAGCTCGCAGGCGCAGGCCGACGAGGCCGGCGCGCTGGCGCTGCTCGACCGGCACAACCGCCTGCTCCGTCCGATCTTCTCGAAGTTCCACGGCCGAGAAGTGAAGACCGTCGGGGACGCGTTCGTCGTCGAGTTCGAGAGCGCCCTCGACGCGACCCGCTGCGCGCTCGACATCCAGCGGATGCTGCACTACTACAACCTGCGGATCGCCGACCCGTGGAAGATCCGGATCCGGATCGGGATCCACGTCGGGGACGTCGTGGAGTCCGCAAACGACGTGCTGGGCGACTCGGTCAACATCGCCGCCCGGATCGTGACCCTCGCCGAACCCGAAGGGATCTGTGTGACCCAGCAGGTCTACGACCAGGTCGCGAACAAGGCCGGCACCACGTTCGCCAAGCTCCCCCCGGTCCCCCTCAAGAACGTGCGCGCCACCGGCAGCATCTTCCGGGTCGTTCCGGTCTGGAACGAGCCGTCGACCTGTCGTCCGAAGGCGGCGGCCTCCCGGAACCGGCTGATCGCCGTCCTGCCGCTCGCCAGCATCAGTTCCGACCCGCAGGACGGTTACTTCGCGGACGGGCTGACGGACGAGCTGATCTCGGAGCTCTCCCAGGTCCGCGGCCTGAGCGTGATCGCCCGGACCTCGGTGGCGACGTACAAGACCGCCCCGAAGTCGATCGCCGAGGTCGCGCGCGAGCTCGGCGTCGACACCGTCGTCGAGGGAAGCGTGCGCAAGTCGGGCAGCCAGGTCCGGATCTCGCTCACGCTCGTCGACGCCGAGTCCCAGCGGCCGCTCTGGTCGCATCGGTACGACCGCGAGATCGACGACGTGTTCGCCGTCCAGGAGGACATCGCGAAGCGGACGTCGAAGGCGCTCCGGCTGGAGATCGACCGGACCGGTCGCTCCGAGGAGCGGGCCGCGCCGGTGCCGAACCCCCGGTTCGGGACGGTCACGACCGGGGCCGCGTACGACGTCTACCTCCGTGGGCTCGTGGCGTCGAGCGACCACCACGAGCGCGGGTACGAGGAGGCGGTCCGCCTGTTCGAGCTCGCGACCCGGCTCGACCCGACCCTGGCGGAGGCGTACGCTGCCGCGGCGAACCTGTACGTCACCGTCGCGGGCGACGAGGTCTCCATGCGGGACGTGATCCCCCGCGCCCGGGCGCTCGCCACTCAGGCGCTCGAGATCTCGCCCGATCTCTCCGAGGCCCACTCCGCGCTCGGGAACATCGCCCTCCAGTTCGACCACGACTGGGAGCTCGCCGAGACGGAGTTCACCACGGCGATCGCCCTCAACTCGAGCAATGTCGGGGCGTACCGCTTCTACGGGATGCTGCTGCGCACGCTCGACCGGTACGACGAGGCACGCCAGGTGGTCCGTCGCGCGATCCAGCTCGATCCGAGCGGGCCGGACCAGGCGTCGCTCGCGATGATCGAGATCGAATCTGGCGAGACCGTGTGAAAACTGGAGGAGCAGCGCCGGGTGGGCCGGTTTCCTCTCTTTCGCTCGCGAGAGCCCTCTTCTCAGCCTGTTCGGGCCAACCCTCTCGCCCCGGCGGTCAACTGGTCCATCAGTCTTCGAACCCCTACCAGGTCGAGGATCCTTCGTAGGTCGTAGGCCAGCATCGTCAGGCCGAGTTCCCCGGTCACCTTGCGCAGCCCCTTCATCAGGAGATACCCTTGGTCGAACCCTCGCTTCATCGTCCCGAACGGGTGCTCGACCGTCGACTTCCGCAGGTCGAAGACCTCTCGTCCCTCGGGGCTGTTCATTCGAGCGCGCATCGCCTCGACGCTCTCGGTATAGACGGAGCGAGCGATCCATCGGCCTCGGGGGTTGTGCGTGCATCGGGTCATGAAGTGGGGACACGAGCGACATCGATCCGTCGAGTACCGCCGAATCATCACGCCCTCGGGACGTTGCCGGCGTGGTTGGATTCCCTCGGTCCGAAGGACCATGCGATGTCCTGCAGGGCAGGTGACCGTATCCGAGGAAGGATCGTAGACGAACTTGTCGGCGAAGAACTCCGGCGCCACCCCCTCCCGCTCGCCCACTCCCTTGGCTTTCGCGGGCTCGGCCACATAGGGCGTGACGCCGTTCTCGACGCATCGGCCGATCTGCTCGCTGTCGAAGAATCCCTTGTCGGCGATGGCCCGTAGGTGCTCGACTCCGAGTGCCTCCCGCGCCTGCTGGGCCATCGGCGCCAGCTGGTGGTGGTCGACCGCGTCCGTGGTGACATCGTAGGCGACGATCAACTTGTTCTGGGCCTCCACGGCGATCTCACCGGTGTAGGCGAGGTCGAGGTGGTCGTTGCACCGCATCATCCGGCTGTCGGGGTCGGTCAGCGAGATCTCGGCCTCGCCCGTTCGAGCCATCCGCTCCCGGTACCCCTCGTACTTCGCCTGCCGCTCCTTCAGCTTCGCGATCTTCTCCTTCAGGTTCGGTACGCGTGAAGGGAGCTGGAGTTCCCCCTCCTCCTTCGCATCGTTCTCATCGAGCTCTTTCAGGTACCGATCGACCTTCTCTTCGATCCGCTTCAGTTTGTCCCGCAGTTTGTCCTGGTCGAAGTGCCGTTCCTTCGAATTCACCGCCAGGAACTTGCTCCCGTCGATCGCCACCGTATCGCTGTCCAACAGCTGGAGTTCCTTGCAGAACTCCACGAGCGCTTGGAAGAGGGGGCGGATACAGTCGACGTTGTCCTTGCGGAAGTCGGCGATTGTCTTGAAGTCCGGGGCAAGCTTGCGCATCAGCCAGATCACCTCGAGGTTCCGCTGACACTCACGCTCCAGCCTTCGGCTGGAGCGGACCTTGTTGAGGTAGCCATAGAGGTAGAGCTTGAGGAGGTCGCTCGGTCGATACGGTGGCCGCCCCGTCTCGGGGGGCTCCACATGAGTAAATCCGAGACAGGCGAGGTCCAACGAGTCCACGAAGGCATCGAGGAAACGGACCGGGTTGTCCTTGGTGACGTAGTCGTCGAGGGTGTCGGGGAAGAGGATTCTCTGTCGCCGAGAGATGCTCGGGACGAACCCGCTCACGGCCGCTTCCTCCGAGGTGGTTCCTCCGACCACTCCTGATCGGTGATGACCAGATAGGCGGTCTTGCCGAGGAACTCCTTCGGACAGGTCACCTTCGCCCCGGTTCCGTGGGGGACCACCGGATGCCGGATGAACCCAACAATACCGTCAACGGTCAGCCGAGTACGCGCTTCGAAGGGAACGGTTCGCCCCATATGGCTCTTTAAGAGCCATCCCCTAGAAGTACTCGTCGCTAGTTTTCACACAGTCTCCGGCAACGTCGACGCCGGGATCCGCCTCGTCGAGGAGATGGGGCGTCACCACCACGGGCCGACCACGCACCGGTTGCATCTCGGTCTCTCCTACGTCCAGGCCGGGCGCCGGGACGACGCCCGACGGATCGCCGAGGTGCCCCTGGAGGCGCCGACCGAATCCGAGCAGTTCGACCACGCGCTCCTGAGCGCGCTGGTCGGACGGCCGGACGCCGCGCGAAAGGTCGCCCAGGACGTGGAACGGGGCGCGGTCCGCTCCTACACGTCCGCGGCCCACCTCGCCATGCTGTACTCCGCGATCGGGGAGCGCGAACGGGCGCTCGACCTGCTCGAGCAGGACTGCCGGGAGGGCGACGCGACCCTGTGGCTGTACTACCGACACGTCTGCTTCGACCCCGTGCGCGACGACCCGAGGTTCCGGGCGCTGCTCGAGGCGCTGCGGCTCCCGACGAGCCCGCGCGCGCCGGGCCGGAACGCCCCGGCGGCGGACCGGGACCGACCCCCCGCTCGATCGTCTCGCTGACCGTCCCCCTCCCTCCGGGCGTCGCGGGCGCCCGGATCGGGACGAACGCTCGTCAGCCGAGGGCCTTTTTCAGGAGCGCGACGATCCGGGCCTCTTCGGTCGCCGTCAACTCCTTGAGGGCGAAGTCGGTCGGCCACATGTTCCCGTCGTCCAGGTGCGCCTCGTCACTGAACCCGAGGGTCGCGTAGCGGGTCCCGAACTTCCCCGCGTTCCGGAAGAAGCAGAGCACCTCGCCGTCCTTGGAGTACGCGGGCATCCCGTACCAGGTCCGCGGGACCAACGTCGGGGCGTGGGTCCTCAGGAGGGCATGGAGCCGCGTGGCGATCGCGCGGTCCGACGGCGACATCTCCGCGATCTTGGCCCGCACGTCCGCCTCGCCGTCCGCCGCGCCCGGCCGGGCGCGTGCCCTCAGTTCTCGAGCGCGCTCGCGCATCGCGGCGCGCTCCTCGGCCGTGAACCCCGGGACGGATCCCGACGCCCCCTTCGTCGTGCGCTTGCGCGCTGCCATGCGACGTCGAACCTTCCGGAGCGGTTAAAGGGGTTCGACCCGACTCGTCGGCCCCGTACCCCGCGCCGTCGTCCGACGCGGGTCGCCCGAGGAGATGCGGCGTCGCTCCCCGGATCTTTCCGTGAGCGATGCGGTCGAGTCGCGCCGCGGGTTTCGGAGGGCCGCGCCGTGCGTCCCGCGCGAGTGCGTCCGCTCCGTCGGGCTCGCGAGGGCGACGGGGGCCGCTAGCGGGTCGCGGACTCTGGCGGCGCGCCGGTCGCGTCCGCGTTCCCCGGGGCGGCCGCACCGGCGGGGCCGGGGGACGGCGGGGGCGGCTCGCGGCGGCCGCCTCCCCCCCGCGGCCGGCTCCGCAGGAGGGACGCGCCGGCCAACGCGACCGCGACGGCGCCCAGCGCGAGCGCGGAGAGACCGAGCCAGTCCGTTCCTGCCGCCCCCTTCGCCGTCACCGAGACCGCGCTCGAAACGCCCGTCACCGAGGCCCCGTTGGAGTCGATCACCGTCACCGTGACGACGAACGGCGAGCCGACGGTCGAGTTCGGGGTGCAGCTCACGCTCGCCGCGTTAACCGAGGCGCAGCCGCTCGGCAGTCCGCCCCAGACGTAGGAGTCTCCGCCGGAGCCCCCGCTCACGGCCGCGGTGAAGGTCACGATCGTTCCGGGGTTCACGCTGGTCGCGGAGGCCGTCACGGTCGGCGTGCCGAGCGCCGGCGCCACGGTCAACACGATCGTGGGCGACACGACCTCGAGGTCGTTCCCGTCCGACACCGTGACGTTGATCGCCGAAGTTCCCGGGACGGTCGGGGCGCAGACGATCGCCGCCGCGTCTTCGCTCTCGCAGCCGGGCGGAAGCCCGCTCCACGCGAACGTGTACGCTCCTGAGCCTCCGGTGACGCCAACGTTCAGCACCGTCGACTGCCCGACGTCCACCGCGGCCGGGATCGCCGACGGTGCGCCCGTTGCCGGATCGTCCGAGATGGTCAGGGTGGTCCAGCTCGAGACCGACGCGCCGGCACTGTCGGTGACGGAGAGGGTCACGAGGTAGGTCCCCGGGACGCCCCTCGAGCAGACCCCGGAGATGGAGGTACCGCCGACCGGGTCCGGCGAGCACACCAACGCCCGCCCCAGGACCGAGCTCGAGGAGATCCTCTCCACGAGCCCTCCGCTCCCCAGCCCGAGCAGCGGCGCGGTGATCACCACGCTCTGCCCGAGGTCGATGGTCGGTCCGACCGGCACGCTCGTGTTCGTGAGCGTCGCGATGACCGTGAGGTTCGCCGTCCCCCCGTCCGAGACGAAGAGCTCGCCGTTCGCGCTGTCGTAGCTCACGGCGACGGGCGCGTGCCCGACGGGGATCGTCACGGCCAGCCCCTCGAGCACGCCGGAAAGGACCCGTACGTCATCGTCCTGCGCGTCGGTCACGTAGACGTCCCCGCTCGTGCTCGCGTACGCGATCCCCCAGAGGGTCCCGCCCAACGGGATCGTGCCGACGACCGACCCGTTCTCCCCCGAGAGGACCGTCACGCCGGGCACCAGGTCCGTCGGGCCCTCGGGAACGTAGGAGACGACGTAGACGTCGCCGTCCACGCCGTCGCAGACGACCCCACGGGGCGCGAGCACCGTGGCGGTGGCGAACGCGACCACGGTGTTCGAGGCCCCCGAGATCACGGTGAGGTTGTTCGAGAGACTGTTCGTCACGTAGACGTCGTCGGTGACCGGGTCGTAGGCGACGCCGACCGGCCCAACGCCGGTCGCGATCGTCGTGACGATCCGGTCCGAGGCACCGTCCACGACGGTGAGGTTCTCCGAGCGGCTGTTGGCGACGTAGAGGTCGCCGTTCGCCGCGTCGTAGGCGATCCCCGTCGGCGCGGTGCCGACCGGGAGTGTCACGACGGGGTCGAGGGTCGCTCCGTTGATCACGGAGACGTTGTCCGAACCCTGGTCGGTGACGTAGAGGTCGCCGTTGGTGCTGTCGTAGGCGATCGAGGTCGGGTCCGCGTCGACCGTGACCGTGCCCATGATCCGCCCGGTCGAGCCGTTGATCACGCCGACCTGGCCCGACTCGTTGTACGCCACGAAGAGGTCGCCGGTGCGGCTATCGAACGCCGTGCCGCTGGCGTTCCCGCTGAGCGGAATTTCGGCGCCGAGGGCCGTTCCCGGTCCGGGGACCCCTCGAAGAGTGGCGGTCGGCGCACCGGCGGCCAGCAGCGTGGAGACGACATAGAGGGTATTGCCGGTACCGACTCCCTTGATCAGCAAGCCCGCCGCGCCCGTCGCCACGACGTCCCCGGTCGCGCTGTCGTAGGTCATGCCTCGGACCTGGGTGACGCCCGGGATCGAGCCGGCCACGGTTTCGGTCGCGCCGTCGAACACCAGGACCGGTGCGGCCGATGCCGGGGAGCCGAGGTAGACGAATCCGTTCCCCGAGTCGTAGACGGCGCTCTCATACGGGCTCGTCCCCAGCGCGATCGGCGGCCCGACCAGCCGGCCGGTTTCGGCGTCGATGACGTTCAGGCTGTGGGGCAGAACGTTCTCGACCACCATCTCGCCGTCGGCCGCGTCGTAGACCACCGAGTACGGCATGCCCCCGACCGCCAGTCCCTCGGGCTCGAGGGTGTTCGTCACCGCGTCGATGATGCTAACGTTCCCCAGGTCGTCGTCGGTGACGTACACCTGATTGACGACCGGATCGAAGGCGATCGAGGTCGGGTTGGAGCCGTTCGGGAGCGCGATCGTGGTCAGCAACGTGTTGGTCGCCCCGTCGATCACGCTGACGTTGGATCCGAGCTCGTCCACGACGTAGATGTACCCGTTCTCCGGGTCGACCGCCTCGGCGAACTGAGGCCTTCCGACCGACACGGTGACCGACCCCAGCGGCTGGCCGAACACCGTGACCCCCTCGACCACGGTGACGTTCGCGCCGGTCGAGTTGGTGGCGTAGAGATCCCCATTGTCGCTGTCGTACGCCAGGGCTGACGCTTCCCGCGGGCCGACGAGCGATCCCAGGAACGCGCCGGTCGACGGGTCGAATCCGTGGATCGACCCCTCATACTCGAGCGACCCCGGCGCCGCAACCTCCGCTGCGTAGACGAGCCCATCGCCCGGGTCGTACGTCGTGCTGGTGACCGTCGTGTCCAGTCGGACGGTGGCGATGAGCGTACCGAACTCCCAGGTCGAAGGAGCGGAACCGGAGACCTGCGGGGCGGCTCCCGTCGCGGCGGTCCCCTCGGGAGACGCGACTCCCGAGGCGCCGAGCCGCGCCCCTTCCGAGTTCGCGATCGGGCTCCCGGCCGGTACGGCGGTTCGGAGGGAGGCGGTCAGAGCGCCCGTCGCGCCCGAGACCGCGAGGCCCCCGATGAGAAGGACCAAGAGCAGGATTCGGGTAGAGGGCACCGCGTCGCTGCCGTGTCGGCGGCCGGCCATGGAGCCGCGACCGTTCGAGCCTTTTAGTCAGTGCGTACGAGCGTCCGTCGCTCGGGTCGTCACGTCTCGGCCCCGGCGGGACCCGAAGGCCGGGCGGGACCGTCAACGCCCGGAGGGCGATCGACACGGGCTCCGCGTCGACGCCGTCACGAAACTCCCGGGGCGAGCGCGCCGCTCCGGCGCAACCCTCTCGCGACGGCCTCGGTCGGGCCGAGGGTTCGTCTCGGGGCCGTCCCTCGAGCGGGGCCGGCGGACCCCCTGGACCGGCGTCCTCGACGGCGGGGACGCTCGCGGTGGGGATCCCCCGGCCTCCGGAGCCGAGCGGCCGGCGAGCCCCCGAGGTCGAGCGTCCGGACGAGCCGGGCCCGAGGGGACCCACCCGATGATTTGGGCGATGGGATGCGTCGAACGCCCAAGGTGGGGTCGGCGAGAATCCGAGGATGCCGAGTCAGGCCAGGATTCTCGGTAGCAGGCCTTTCAGGAAAGGGATGACTCGCTCCCGGTGCCGCTGGAAGGCATCGAGATCGATGGGCTTGAGCAGGAGCGGCCGCACGTCCTCCTCCAACAGAAGGGCCTCGCGTTCGTCGAACCTCCGGGCCTGGGTCCGGTAGCGAGAGGACCCCCGCACGGATCGGCGCGTCTTCTCCACAACTCCGGCCTCGTCGTTCTCGACACGAAGGCCCCGATCCCTCTCGAGAAGGAACAGGTCCACGAGGTCTCGGCTCTTCGCCGCCGTCCGGGTCAAGATGGCGCGGCACTTCTCAACGAGAATCTCCCTCGGATCGTAGGCGTTGACGGGGACGGCGGTCGCGTAGCCGGTCGCCGGATCCCCTTCCAAAAGGCGAAACGCGGGGGGGACCGTTCCTCGCAGGAGACTCTTCGCCTGGGTCGCGACGGTAGGGTAGAGGAGAGGCTCCTCGAAGTTGATCTGAACCTTTACGAGACCGTCCCCTGCCGAGACCGACGGGTAACGAAGGTTCGCCGTCAGCATGCGGTTGCTCCTACCGTAGCTGAAGAATCGTGGGTTCTCTGACCCGTATCCCTGGCGTTTGGCCCACTCCTCGAACCACGCTTCCAGGGTACGCTGTGCCGGTCGAATCCGACGGCGGAATCTCCGGGTGCCGTGACCGCCGCCCTCCTCGCCGGCCCCCGCCACCCACGTGAAGTCCAGGTCCGTGCTGAACCGAGGGTAATCGAGGTAGCATTTGATGAGGCACGTGCCGCCCTTGAAGGCCAGGTGGGGCCCGAACGTAGGATCTCGGACGAGGCTTGCCAAGAGCGCATGGAGACGCACGTCCTTCTCCAGGAGCTCCTGGTCCTTCACGCCGAGATGCTCCGCGAGCATCGGAACGAGCGCCATCATAGCCAACCCTCCACGGTCCGACGAATCTCCGTCGGGTAGTGGACCAGGTAGCGGCGGACCTTTCGCGAGTTCACGGAGGCGAGATGCTCCGTCCAGGCGCGCATCGCCGGGTGCCTCTTCTTCGCTCGCCAGAAGTCGAGGTACGCCAGGTCAAGGAGCGTTTTCTCCGGGTCGCTGACGAAGTAGGTTCTCCGCCGCTCGAGGCCGAAGTCAAAGAGTTCCTTGCCCCACTTGTGGATCACGAAGCGTCGGCTACCGATGGGGACGCCGCGGATTCGGTAGAATGCTCGGCTCACCACCGTTTCCTCGCGTCGGTCCTCGTGCGTGAGCCCGTTCAGGCGGAGAGCTGTGGTGAGCCCGAAGTACCACTCCCCAATCCCCTTCGCCCGGGCCGCGAGGGAGAAGAGCTCCAGCGGGTCGTAGCGCTCCGTACGCAACCGGAACTCCTCCGGGGTCCGTACGTAGTAGAACCCGCGGAAGAGGGGGAGTAGGTAACCCTCCCGTCGGAGATGTCGGAGGGCGTGCGTGGGCCGGGCCCCAATCCGCCGGGCCATATCGACGAGTTCCGTCGACGTGAGCACCTCGCGGCCCTCCCGGACCGGCACCTCCCAGAGAGCGGTGCTGGAGGTCTTCGGAGTCATATCACAGGAGGACGTAAATCGTCCCTATGTAATATATGATTGCAGTGGGCTCTGCGTCAGGAAATCCTCGGGAGGACCCTTGCCCGGCACAACGTCCAGCTCCCGCCCCCCCGCCGGCGAAGTGGGGGGCGTCGACGTCGTTGGCTTTTCGCAAACGTTACGATAGTGACCGGGCCCGAGGGGATTTGAACCCCTGACCTTGCGGTTAAGAGCCGCCTGCTCTGCCGACTGAGCTACGGGCCCGCGACGAGCGCCGCCGAGCCGGGCCGCGCGCTTAAAGGCTCCCCAGCGCGGACCGGCCCGTCCGTCTACCGACGGATCCGCTCGAGCGCGGCGCCGACCATGAGCGGCAGGAGCACCGTGACGTCCCCTTCGACCGTCGTGTGCCGCGCCGTCGCCTTCACCTTGCCCCAGGAGACCGCCTCCCGGGTCCGGGCGCCCGACAGGCTCCCGTCCCACTCGACCGCCGTCGTGAGATAGAGCGCCGCGTCCAGCCCGTCGCGGAACTGGTTCCACCAGATCGTGTGGTGCTTCGAGATCCCGCCGCCGAGCATGATCGCGCCGGCCCGCTTCGCCCCGTAGACGAGGTCGGAGAGCGCCTGCTCGTCCGCGAGCAGGTCGATCGAGAGCGCCTTGTGGTCCTGCCAGAACAGCCAGAGCTGGGAGCCGACGGCGCCGTCGGTGATCCCGGGGACGAACACCGGGACGCTGCGCTCGTACGCCGCGCGCAGGATGCTCGAGCGGCCGGTCGGGGGGAGGGACGCCCCGATCGCCCGCGCGAGCGCCTGGGAGGAGACGGCGCGGGTCCCGTCGCGCCAGAGCCGCCGCAGGATCGGCCCCATCTTCCGCTCGATGATCGCGCCGTAGTTCGCCTCCGGGATCACGAGGTTCCCGAGGCGGTAGAGGTGGCGCCGGCGGAGGTCGGCGTCGTCGAGGTTCCAGGCGCCGTGGTAGTACGGGCGGTACGCCCGGGCGAGGTCGTGGTCGAGCGTCCCGCAGGTGGTGACGATCGCGTCGACGTACCCTTCGCGGACGAGCGTCGCGAGCACGCCGCGCACGCCGGTCGCCACGAGGTCGGCCGGGAACGACAGGAACACCGTCATCTCGGGGTCGGCGAGGATGCGCGCGAGCAGGTCGACCCCGGCCGCCACCTCCTTCGCGCTGAAGCCGCCGCCCGCCTCCATGCGGCGCAGGAGCGTGTCGAGCGACGGGGCGTCGTCGATGCGCAGGTCGTCGACCTTCCGGGGCATCGGCGGGCGGAGGCAGGCCGGGGGTTAAAGGCCCCCGGTGAGGCCGAGCGTGAGCGAGTGGAAGACGACGACGTACGCGACGGCGTACCCCAGGAGGGCCCCGCCGTTGAGGAGGGGCAGCCCGGCCTGCGGGTTCCCGCCGAGGACGAGCCGCATCAGCACGCCGTACCCCACGAGCGAGCCGAGCATCGCGGCGAGCGCGACGGCGAGGTTGGCGCCGACCCCGAGGACGGACGGGGTCGTCGGCAGCCAGACGAACGCCGAGGCGATGAGCGCGCCCGGGATGACGATGTCCCCGAGCCCCATGAACATCGCCGACCGCTCCTCCGTCGGCTGGCCCCGCTGCTCCTTCGAGGTCGGGGCGCTCGTGTAGTCGTAGCCGGCCCGGTCCGGCATCACCATCAGGATCGGGAGCTTCATCTCCGTCACGACGTCGGCGAGGCTCACCATGTGCTTCGTGCGGTAGACGGCGATCGCGTCGTAGACCATCAGCGCGAGCAGGAGGATGACGACCGGGAGGATCGCGAACGAGATGCCGAGGATCGCGACGAGCGCCCCGGCGGCGAGGAACCCCGCGAAGTCGACGATGTACCACTGCGGCTCCATGAGGAGCGCGAGGTAGAGCAGGGCGGCGACGAGGCCGGCGAGGGTGAGCGCCGGGAAGTAGGCGATCTCCGCGCCGTACGGCGGGAGCAGGAGGGCGGCGGAGGGGAGCAGCGAGAACGTCGCGAACAGCGTCACGTAGAGCGACAGCGCGATCATCATCAGGATCAGCTGGCGCAGCCCTTCCATCGCCCCCTTGCGCCGGGCGATCAGGAGGATCGCGAGCGGGGCGGCGACGATGACGACGATCAGGAGGACGGGGGCGGCCGGGCTCTGGGGGTTCGCCGTCGACGAGAGCCCCTCCGAGCGGAACGGGTCGGCGAGCGCGAGGCCGACGAGCTGGGCCCCGACGTAGAGGCCGAGGAGTCCGAGCCAGCGGACGCTGCGCATGGGGGCGCTACGGCTGGACGACGGCGTACGCGTTGTTGCCGAGGACCTTCGTGATCTTCGCGTTGATCGTCGCGCCGCGCTGGTTCGCGCCCGTGACGAAGATCACGAACCCTTCCTTCTTCGCGACGCCGTCGCCCCGGCGCCCGACGTCCTCGATCGTGAGGCGGTAGACCTCGCCGACGACGACCGGGGCGCGGGGCTTCTCGGGCGCGACGACGCGCCGCACCGTGATCGGCCGCTGGGCGCCGCACGCCTCGCAGACGAGGAGCGTAAGCCGTCCGTCCTTCTGGAGGTGGGTGTCGGGCCGCTTGCACTCGGAGCAGATGACGAACTTCGCGGTGTACTCCCGGATCCGCTGGGCGACCTGCTCCTTCGTGAGGCGGGACTTGAGGACGCCGCGCGGGAGGTCGAGGACCCCGGGGCAGCCGAACTCCTTCGCGAGGTAGCCGATCAGGTGCGCCGGTTCCCGCCGCAGCACCCCCGCGATCTCCTGGAGGTTGCGGATCACGGTGTTCTTCCCGTCGGACATCATGTCCGCGTCGGGGACCTGGAACCGCTCCGCGGCCTCGCGGACCGGCGGCAGCTTCGAGCGCGCGCGCTCGAGGAGGACCGAATACGACTCCATCCGACCGCTCGAGCGAGCCGTCGGGGATAAGGATTCCCGCCCTCAGTCGGCCGGGAACCGCTCGAGGACGCCCAGGACCTTCGCGAGGTCCCGCTCGGCGACGACGGCGGTCGCCCCGCGGCGGACCGCCTCGTCCTCGGGCTGGAACGCGACGCCGACCCGGCTGCGGCGGAAGAGGCCGACGTCGATCTCCGAGTTCCCGACGGAGGCGGTCTCCGCGGGCCCGTAGCCGAGCTGCGCCTGGAGGTGCTCGAGGACCGCCTCCTTCCCGTGGATCGGGACGCGGACGATCCCCTCGCCCGTGAGGCGCCCGTCCGCGGTGACCCGGAAGCCGTTCGCGAGCGCCACGTCGATCCCGAGCTCCCGGGCGATCCGCCGGGCGAGGAGGTCGATCCCGCCGCTCACGATCGCGGTCCGGACCCCCCGCCGGTGCAGGCCGTCGACGAGCGCCGCCGCCCCCGGCATGAGGGGGACGTCGGCGAGGATCCGCTCGAGGTCGAAGACGGTGAGGTTGGGGGCGTGGCGGTGCCAGATCTCGATGTCGGTCCGGATGAACTCCTCGTCGTCGATCTCGTTCGCGAGGAACCGGCGCAGTCCCTCCGCGTTGTGCTCCCCGAAGTGGTCGTGGACGGCGGCCCAGGAGCTCGCCACGTCGACGAGCGTCCCGTCCATGTCGAAGACGACGAACCTAAGCACGGTCCCCCCGGGCGAGCGCGTCCGCCCGCTCGAGGAGCGCGTCGTCCGGGCGGGCCGCCCACGCGGCGAGGTTCTCGTCGACCTGCGCCGGCCGGCTCGCCCCGAAGACCGGGGCGGCGCCCTGGCGGCGCAGCCAGTGCAGCGCGAGCGCCGCGAGCGGGAGCCCGGCCTCCGCGGCGAGGTCCCGGAGCGCGCGGGCGCGGGCGATCGTCTCCTTCTCCCGGTCCGGCTCGAGCAGGCGCTCGGAGAGGCGTCGGACGTTCGACGGGATCCGCTGACCGTCCAGGTACCGGCCGTTGAGGAGCCCCCGGGCGAGCGGGGTGTACGCCTCGAGGACGATCCCGTGCGCGCGGCAGTACTCCCGGACCGGCTCCGCGTCGTCCCGGTCGAGAAGGTTGTAGCGGACCTGGTTCACGACGATCCGGCTCTCCGTGAGGTGCCGGGCGGCCTCCTCGAGGTCGTCGACCCCGAAGTTGGAGACGCCGATCGCCCCGACCTTGCCGTCCCGGACCAGCGCCTCGAGCGCCGGCATCGTCTCGCGGAGCGCGACCCGGGGGTCGGGGGCGTGGACGAGGTAGAGGTCGACCGACCGTCGGGCGAGCCGTTCCAGGCTGTTCACGAGGCTCGCCCGGACCTGCGCCGGGCGCAGGTGTTCCCAGGAGACCTTCGTCACCACGAACGCATCGTCCGCGCTGCCGACGGCCCGGTGCAGCACCTCGCCGAGGAGCCGCTCCGACCGCCCTCCGCCGTACACCTCCGCCGTGTCGAACCAGCGGATCCCGGCCTCGTACGCCCGCCCGATCGTCGCCTTCGTCCGCGCCTCGTCCTCGGCCCCCCAGCGGCCGAGCCCCCACAGGCCGAGGCCGATCGCCGGGTGCGGCTTCGGGCCGGCCGCGAGCGGGATCGACGGGATCTCGGTCGGCACGGGGCCCGCCCCGGGTCGGGGTCGGCGCGGTTTCGCGGGGGCGGGCTTCTTCATGCGCTGACGGCCGAGGAGCCGCCCTCCTTCAACTGTTCGTCGATGCGACCGATCCGCTCGGCGAGCTCGGCCGCCTTCCCTTCGGCCTCGCGGACGACCTCGGGAGGAGCCCGGGCGCGGAACCCGGGGTCGGCGAGGCGGCCGCGCGTCTTCTCGAGGAGGACGGAGAGCTTCTCCCGCTCCCGCTCGAGCGTCTCGGTCGAGCCGGCGGTCGCGGCGGCCCGCTCCAGGAAGCACTCCCCCAGCGGAGCGACCCGGCCCGCGACGCGTCCCGGCGGGGCGGCCGCGGCGTCGAGGAGCTCCGGGCCGTGCACCTGCGCGAGCCGCGCGATCGTCCCGAGCTGGCCGGAGAGGATCCGGACGACCTCGGGCCCCGCCGGGCGGATCCAGGCGCGGGGGGTCGCCCCGGGCGCCACTCGCTCTTCCGAACGCAGGTTCCGCAACAGGTGGATCGCCTCGAGCACCGGCTCCATCTCGAGCTCCGCGATCGGGTCCGGCTCGACCTCGCCCGGCGACGGCCACGCCGCATTGTCGAGGAAGCCGTCCGGGTGCGGAAGGGCGTGCCACAGCTCCTCCGTCACGTGGGGGACGAACGGGTGCAGGAGCCGCAGAGACCGCTCCACGACGAACAGCAGCACCGCCTGGCTCTCCCGGCGCGACGGCTCCCCGCGGCCGCCCGAGAGCGCCTCCTTCGAGATCTCGAGGTAGCGGTCGGCGACGTCGTGCCAGACGAACGAGTGGAGCGCCGTCGCCGCCGCGCTCGGCTCGAAGGCGGCGAGCGCCCGCTCGACCTCCGCGGCGGTCCGGCGGTACCGCGCGAGGATCCACCGGTTCTCGAGCGCGCTCGCAGGGCCGAGCGACGGCGGCCGGTCGGGCGGCGGGGTTCCGGGCGGGACGTGCGGCAGCGAAAAGCGCACGAGGTTCCAGACCTTCGTGAGGAAGTTCCGGGCGCCGTCGAGCGCCGTCGGGCCGAACGGGCCGTCCTCGTCGGTCGGGTTCGGGAAGACGAGGGAGAACCGCAGCGCGTCCGCCCCGCGGCTGCGGATCACCTCCGCCGGGTCGGGGGAGTTGCCGAGGTGCTTCGACATCCGCCGGCCGTGCTCGTCACGCAGCATGCCGGTGAAATAGACGTCCCCGAACGGCCGCCGGCCCGTGAACCGGTAGCCGGCCATCATCATCCGGGCGACCCAGAAGAACATGATGTCGCGGCCGGTGACGAGGACGCTCGTCGGATAGTACTGGTCGAGTGCGGCCGTCGCCTCGGGCCAGCCGAGCGCGGCGAACGGCCAGAGCCAGGAGGTGAACCAGGTGTCGAGCACGTCCGGGTCCGCCCGCAGGTCGGTCGCGCGGCACCGGGGGCACGCCGCCAGGGGCTCCGCCGCCGCGCTCGCTTCGCCGCAGGCGTCGCAGTAGTAGACCGGGATCGGGTGCCCCCAGAGCACCTGGCGCGAGATGCACCAGTCCTGGATCTCCTCCATCCACCGGAAGAACGTCCGCTCCCACCGCTCGGGGTGGATCCGGATCTCGCCGCGCTGGACCCCGGCGACAACCGGTTCCGCCAGCGGCTTCATCCGGACGAACCACTGGGTCGAGACCCGCGGCTCGACCGGGGCATCGGAGCGCTCCGAGCGCGCCACGGCGTGGCGGTACGGCACCCGACGCAGGAGGTCGCCCGACGCCGCCAGTGCCTCGAGCGCCTGCTTCCGGGCCGCCTCCCGGTCGAGCCCCCGGAACGCCGCGGGCACCCCGTCGCCCGTGAGCCGCGCCGACTCGTCGAAGATCTCGAGCGGCGTCGCGAGCTCGGGGTGACGGCCGGCGATCTCCCGATCGACGATGTCGTGGCGCGGCGTGATCTTGAGCGCGCCGGCGCCGAACGCCGGATCGACCGCCGCGTCGGCGATCACCGGGACCTCCCGGCCGCTGAGCGGAACGACGACGCGACGGCCGACCTCGGCCTGGTGGCGCGCATCGTCCGGGTGGACCGCGACGGCGACGTCCCCGAAGACCGTCTCCGGGCGCACCGTCGCGACCTCGAGGCCGCCGGGGGCGCCGTCCGCGAACCGGTAGCGGAGGTAGACGAGCTCCCCGTCCTCCTCGGTGTGGACGACCTCGAGGTCGGAGAGCGCGGTCCGCAGCCGCGGGTCCCAGTTGACCATTCGCTCGCCGCGGTAGATGAGACCGGCCCGGTGGAGTGCGAGGAACGCCGCCCGCGTCGCCCGGGTGCTCGCGGGGTCCATCGTGTACCGCCACCGCGGCCAGTCGACGGAGAAGCCTCCGAGCCGGATCTGCTCGCGGATCCGGCGCTCGTGCTCCTCCACCCACCGCCCGATCTCCCGGAGCGCCTCCTCCCGGGGGAGCTCGTCGAACCGGACCCCCTCGCGCTGGAGGCGCCGGCGCACCTCGACCTGCGTCGCGAGGCCCGCGTGGTCGAGCCCGGGAACCCACAGCGTCGCGACCCCTCGCATGCGGTGGTGGCGCGCGAGCACGTCCATCACGGTGTCGCCGAGCATGTGGCCGATCGTGAGGACCCCCGTGACGTTCGGGGGCGGCAGGACGAGCGAGAACGTCGGACCCTTCGGCGGGTCCGGGGCGGCGAACGCCCGCGCCCGCTCCCACTCCGCCTGCCACTTCGCCTCGAGCGTCGCCGGGTCGAAGCGGGGCGCGATCGCGGGCCCGCTCACGCGTCCGACCCCCCGAGGGCGAACGCGGCGAAGACCGCGAGTTCCGCGACCGAGAGCGTCGCCATCGCGGGGAGCCCGAGGACGCCGAAGACGAGGAGCGGCGCGCCGGCGACGAACAGACCGGGGATCGCGATCAAAAAGGCGATCCACCCTCCCGAGTATAGGTTCGCGACGGGGAACCCCTTCGCGCGGGCCCGTCGGAACAGCCAGCCGAGCTCGACGAACGCGGCGGCGACGACGGCCGGCAGCTCCGCCGCGATGAACGCGAGGAAGAGGAGGGGGTCGGTGACCCGAAGGCTCGCGAGCGCGAGGACGATCGCGCTCGCGACGAGGTAGACGAGCGCGATCAGCGCGGACTTCCCGAGCACGACCGACCGGTCGCGCAGCGGCAGCGTCCGGCCGTAGGAGAACGCGAGCACCTCGATCGCGAAAAAGGCGGGCCCAAAGAAGGTTGCGAGCAGCGCGGCCGCCGTGACCGTCCCGAGCGCCAGCCCCTCGGCCGCGGAGGCGCGGGGCGCGTCGATGACGGTGAGGAGCCCGAGGGCGAGGGCGTCGAGCACCGGGAGCATCAGCAGGAACGCGTAGCCGGGGGTGCGGCTCGCGATGCGCAGGTCCTTCGTCAGCACCGCCCGGGCGGCCGTCTGGGGCCGCAGGCGGTACGTCGGCCGGGGCCCGGCGGCGGTCGGGGCGGTCGGGAGGTGCCCGAGCTCCCGGATCTCGCGGAACAGCCAGACGACCGCCCACGCCGCGAGGCCGAGGTACGCCGCGAAGCCGGCCGCGAGCGCGGCGATCGCCCCGGGGTCGAGCCCGGCCCCGCCCCGCCCGTGGGCGGCGACCCCCGTGAACAGGGCGAAGGAGACCGGATACATCGCGTAGAGCAGGTCGCGAAGGAGCGACGGGCCACCGCTCGCGACGGCGACGAGCAGGAACAGGAACCGGAAGCCCCCGGTCACGAACCCGAGGATGGCGAACGACGGGAGCAGCCAGAGCAGCAGCAGCGTCCAGCGGACGACGCTGTTCCCGCCGCCCCCCCGGGCCCCCTGGATGCGGCGGACGAAGAACCGCCCGGTGAGCAGCGAGAGGGCGAGCGCGAAGACGACGGACGCGAGCACCCCCGGCACGACCGCGGCCCCGGCGGCGACCCCGAGGGCGAAGCCGAACGCCACCGGCGTGACGACGAGGACGGTCACGACCGGGAAGTCGAAGAGGCGGAAGTACAGGAGCGCCGCGGCCCGGCGGAACGTCGCCGGGTCGACGGGGAGCGCCTCCAGGACGGGGAGGACCGACGACGAGAGGAGCGTGGGGAGCACCTGGAGGCCGGTCCACCAGAGAAAGGCGGCGTCCAGCGTGAGGATCCCCGTGACGACCCCGGTGTCGAGGATCGTCCCCGGCACCGCGTAGCCGAACAGGAGGGTCGAGAACATCGCCCCGCGCTGGAGGAACGCCGCGGCCCCGACCGCCAGCAGGGCGAGGACGGTGCTCACGATCGCCTTGCTCTGGGCGACGCGGCGCCGTCCCTTGGGGACGAGCGAGCTCGCGGAGCCGATCGGAAGGAGGTTCCCCTGCCGGAACGCGTAGACGGCCTGGAAGGAGAGCTCCCCGAACGCGACGCCGCCGAGGCGCCAGGCGTCGCGCCAGCCCATCCTACGGCTCCCCGAGCAGGGCGACGGCGTCGGAGAGCCCCTCGTCCTCCCGGGTGAGGCGAAGGAAGATCTCCTCGAGCGAGGCGTCGCCGCGCGCGACGCGCGCCCGCAGCTCGGCCACGCTCCCCTCGCCCTGGAGGACGCCGGCGTCGAGGATGCCGACCCGGTGGCAGAGCTCCTGGGCGACCTCCATCGTGTGCGTCGAGAAGAGGACCCCTCGTCCGCCCTCGGCGACGTACCGGCGCAATAGGTCCTTCACGATGCGGACCGACCGCGGGTCGAGGCCGTTCAGCGGCTCGTCCAGCACGAGGAGGCGGGGGGCGTGCAGGAGGGCGGCGATGATCAGGACCTTCTGGCGGGTCCCGTTGGAGAGCGAGACAATCGGTTCCTCGAACTCGGACTCGAGGCGGAACGCCGCGGCGTAGGTGCGCGCCCGGGCCGTGGCGGTCGCCTCGGGGAGCCCGCGGACCCCCGCGACGAACTCGAGGAACTCGCTCGGCGTGAGCGAGTCGTACAGCATCGACGTCTCGGGGACGTAACCGAGCTCCTCCTTCGTCCGGCGGCCGTCGTGGGCGACGTCGAGGCCGAAGACCCGGACCGCCCCCGCGACGGGCCGGACCAGCCCGACCACCGACTTGATCGTGCTCGACTTGCCGGCGCCGTTCGAGCCGAGGAGGCCGTAGATCTCCCCGGGGCGGACCGCGATCGACAGGTCGGTGACGGCCCGGCGCTCCCCGTACTGGACGGTCAGCCGATCGATCCGGAGCGGCGTCGCGTCGTCGGAGCCGGCACCGAGGGCCATCGGGGTTCCATCGGCCCGCGGGGCCTATAAAGGAACCCTCGGGGTTACCGCGGTCGCACGAGGGGGAAGAGGATCGCGTCCTTGATCGACGGGAGGTCGAGCAGCGCCATGACGAGCCGGTCGACCCCGAAGCCGATCCCCGTGTTCGGCGGCAGCCCGTAGCGGAGCGCCTCGACGTAGTCGAGGTCGAAAGCGTACCGATCGTCGCCCCGCTCGCCGAGCTGCTCGCGGAACCGTCGCTCCTGCTCGTCCGGGTCGGTGAGCTCCGTGTACGCGTTCCCGAGCTCGAACCCCGGCGCGAACACCTCGAACCGTTCCACGCGCCCCGGCTTCGAGCGGTGGCGCTTCGCGAGCGGCGTCGTCGCCGCCGGGTGGTCAACGACGAAAGTCACCCGGTCGATCGTTGGCTCGACGTAATGCTCGAACAGCTTGTCGAGGAACGTCCCGGTGGAGGAGTTCTCGGGGACGGTTGACCCCGCCTTCCGGGCGAGCGCCCGGAGCTCGTCGCGGTCCTTCGAGAGCAGCCCCGAGATGCCGCTCGCACGCTCGAGCGACTCGACGAAGTCGAGCGTCGCGAACGGCGGCCGGAACCTCGCCGCCGCCCGCGCGACCGGTTCGGACGCGGGCAGGAGTTCGACCGCGCGCCGCGCGAGCCGGTCGAACAGTCCCTCGGTGAAGCGGCGCATGTCGTGATAGTCGGCGTACGCCCAGTACGCCTCGAGCTCGGTGAACTCGGGCGAGTGCGTCGTGTCGAGGTCCTCGTTGCGGAACGACCGGCCGAGCTCGTAGACCCGCTCGAGCCCCCCGACGAGCAGCCGCTTGAGCGGCAGTTCGATCGAGATCCGCAACTGGAGCTCCGCGTCGAGGTACTTCGAGCGCGTGACGAACGGGGCCGCGGCCGCGCCGCTGGCGACGCGCAGCAGCACCGGTGTCTCGACCTCGAGGAATCCGGCGTCGTCGAAGGCGCGGCGGATCTCCCGCAGGAGGAGGCTGCGCACGCGGAACCGCTCGCGGACCTCCGCCGACGAGAGGAGGTCGACGTACCGGCGGCGGAGCCGCTCCTCGACGTCGGTGAGGCCGTGGAACTTCTCCGGGGGCGGCGCGATCGCCTTCGCGAGCAGCGCGAGCGACCGGACGACGAGGGTCGGTTCGCCCTTGCGCGTCACGGTCGGGTTCCCCTCCGCCCCGACGATGTCCCCGGGATCGAGGTCGGAGAGCCAGGCCCGGTACGCCGCCTCGCCGAGCTCGTCAACGCGCAACAGGAGCTGGACCGATCCGGCCAGGTCCTCGAGGTCCGCGAACGCGGTCCGTCCGTGCTGGCGGACGGCGCGGAGCCGGCCCGCCACGCGGAGCGGGGTCCCCGCGGGGTCGCCGCCGGGAGTCAGGTTGACGCACGCCGCGCGGACCGCGTCCGAGCCGACGCGGCCCGGGAACTCCCAGGGGTACGGCTCCCGACCGCTCGCCCGCCATCGGGCGACCTTGGCGCGTCGCTCCTCCTCGAGCGGAGTCCCGTCCCCCATCGACCGTCGGCGGCGAGGGGCCGACGGGTAGAAAACGGCTCGTGCGGGCCGACCCTAGTTCGGCGGGTTCTCGAGGGAGAGCCGCTCGACGCCCCCGGGACGGAACAGGGCGAGGTGCTCGGGGACCGCCGCCTCCTTGCCCGCGGGGCGCGCCGGTTCGTGCAGGAGGAGGAACGTCCCGAGGAAGAACTCGGCGGCCGCGTCGCCGCCGCCGATCCCGTAGCTCACGTAGTCGGAGAAGTAGACGTGCACCTGCGCCGACCGGGTCCGCCGGATCGCCGCGAGGAAGTTCCGGGCCTCCTCCGTGCCTTTGCGCTCGATCTCGTCCATCAGGTCGCGCAGGATCGGCCGCTGGCTGAGGCCGGCGAGGCCGTCGTAGGAGAGGTAGATCGCCGGGCGGGGTTCGAGCGCGACGATGTCGAGCCGCAGCACCGCCTCGACCGGTTTGGTCCGCATGGCGAGCGGGCTACCCGGGACGCATTAAGAAAGCTTCGGGCCGGCGCGGGGGGCGCGCCGGCCCGGGAAAGGAGGGTTCCGCGGAGCGCTAGTGGTCGTGGCCGCCGCCCCCGCCGCCGGCCGGTGCCGGCGACGAGCGCTTCGCCGCGATGACGTCGTCGATGCGCAGCACCATGTTCGCCACCTCGACCGCCGAGCTGAGCGCCTGGCGCTTGACGCGCAGCGGTTCGATGACGTGGAGCTTCCACATGTCGGCCGCCTTGCCGTCCGCGAGGTTGACGCCGATGTTCTTGTTGCCCGAGGAGCCGTCGTGCGCGCTCCGCAGCTCGATCAACGTGTTGATCGAGTCGTAGCCGCCGTTCTCCGCGAGCGCCCACGGCACCGCCTCGAGCGACTGGGCGAACGCCTCGGCCGCCAGCTGCTCGCGGCCGCCAACCGTCTGGGCCCACTTGCGCAGCTTGACGGCGAGCTCAATCTCCGTGGCGCCCCCGCCGGGGCAGACGACCCCGTCCTCGAGGACGCTCGCGACGACCTTCAGCGCGTCGTGGAGGGAGCGCTCGACCTCCTGGGTCACGTGCTCCGTTCCGCCGCGGATGAGGATCGAGACCGACCGAGGGTTCGAGCAGCCGGTGACGAACGTCATGTCGTCGTCCCCGACCTTCTTCTCCTCGACCTTCGCCGCCTGGCCGAGATCGGCGGAGGTGAGCTCCTTGATCCCGGTCACGATCTTGCCGCCGGTGGCGCGGGCGAGCTTCTGGAGGTCGGACTCCTTCACCTGCTTCAGGGCGTAGATCCCGTCGCGGGCGAGGTAGTGGAGGACGACGTCGTCGATCCCCTTCTGGCAGACGATGACGTTGGCGCCGGACGCCTTGACCGAGTCCGCCATCTTGCGGAACGTCTTGTCTTCCTCGTCGAGGAAGCTCTGGATCTGGGCCGGGTTCTTGATGTTGATCTTGCTCTCGATCTCGGTCTTCTTGACCTCGAGCGCGGAGTTGAGCAGCGCGATCTTTGCGCCGGTGACCTCGGTGGGCATGCGCGGGTGACCCCGCTCCTTGTCGAGCACGATCCCCTCGATCAGCTCGGTGTCGTGGATCGTCCCGCCGTGGCGCTTCTCGACCTTGATCTGGTCGACATCGCAGACGGTCTTGCCGCCGCGCTGCTCCGCAATCTTCTGCACCGCCTTGACGGCGATGTCGGCAAGCTCGTCGCGCGACCCCGCCACGCCCTTCGAGCCCATCGCGGTCCGCGCGCAGTCGACGAGGATCGCGTGGTCGCCCGCCTTCACCGGCGAGCCGATCTCGTTCTCGAGGAGGCGGCGCGCCTCCTGCACCGCCAGCTGGAAGCCGCGGGTGATCACGGTCGGGTGGACGTCCTGCTCGAGCAGCCGCTCCGAGCGCTTCAGCAGCTCGCCGGCGAGCACGACCGCCGTGGTCGTGCCGTCGCCGCACTGCTGGTCCTGCGTCTTCGCGACCTCGACCAGCATCTTGGCGGCCGGATGCTCGACGTCGACCTCCTTGAGGATCGTGACGCCGTCGTTGGTGATCGTGATGTCGCCCATCGAATCGACGAGCATCTTGTCCATCCCCCGCGGTCCGAGCGTGGTCCGGACCGTGTCCGCGACAGCGCGGGCCGCCGCGATGTTGTTCGAGGACGCTCCCTTGCCGCGCTCGCGTTCGGTACCTTCTTTCAGGATGAGGATCGGGGTGCCCTGCATCATGGTCTTACCAGCAGTGGAAAAATTGCGCTTCTATATAAAGTCCACCGGGTTCCTGGCTTTGGGACTTCTCGCCTGCATGGAGCCCACTGTGACCTTTCCCCGAGCTGGGCTCGGGGGTCGCGGTGGTCAGTCCAGACCGAAGCTCTGGGCTCGCGTGATACTCCCGAGAGCTTCTGCCCTCCGGGTTCGCTCGGCTCCAGGGTCGTCGAACTCAGCGGCCGTCGCTCGAGTTCAAGGATGGCATCGTTTCCGCAGCCTTCAGGGCGCCTGAATAACGCATCTCGGACCGGTCGGATCGGCCTGCAGTGAGAATCTACGGCGACCGCGGCTCGTCCGGTTTCGTCCGGCAGGCTATGCGAGACTGGAACATCTGGCCACGGGAGCGCCGATGAGAGTCAAGTCCGGCGGGTCGATGGAGGTCGAAGTTGAGGGGGGCGAAGGGCGAGACGAGTTAGCCGAGGCAAACAGAAGGCGACTCGGCTCCTCGCCTGAAGGAAAATCATGGTTCAAGCGGGCGTCCCCGGCCGTTGCGGCAACCTTGACCGTGATCCTGGTAGTTTTGGCCGGGATCCTTGTGGTCAACAATGGCTCGATACGGTTCGAGCACAGTGTGGGACCACAGAATCCAATCATCGTCCCCATTGACGCTATTGAGCGCCAGATATCGTACCGGGGCCCCTGGACTGGCTACGAGGGACCCGCCGTAAACGACAGTTGCATCTACTGTCCGTTCGGGGCCCAGGAGGGTTCGGCGATACGCCTGCCGATAGCCACATGGTACCTCCCCCAGAACGTGTCGATTTGGATCTACACCAATGTCTCGGGTACGTTTCCGGTCCAAGCCCCTGGCTGTTCCCCGGCTCCCTGTGTTTTTCCTTGGTTGAAGGTCTGGAGTTACGAGACCTTTGTGCAGAAAGGCGTGCTCCTAGCCCTCACCCTATTCGCCACGTTTGAGCTTCCCGACAATCTAGGGCCTCCCTTTGCAGCGATCTACCTGAATGCGACCTTTTGTCCGGTTCCTGTGTGCGCACCCCCTCCATAGAGACTCAGGCCATACCGTTCAAACGGGTCGTACCGTCGTCTTCCGTCGACGGGTCACTTCGTCCCCGCGAGGCAGTCGAGTCGAACGTCAGAGTTCAGTACCAAGAGTCGGGGAGCCACGACCTGTGTCTCGGGAACTTCGCGGAGAGATTGACCCCGCAAAGATTTGCCCGGGGTCCATCTCGACCTATTGATAGGAAGGGGGACGACCGCTCGACCTGGGCACCCAATTTTCGAGTCGCAAGAGCAGATTCTCCACCACATTACTCAAGGGATGGTTCGCGTCGACCCGCGTGCCGCAGTCAAACCGAATGGTCTTCGCGTAGACTTTCCGCGCGGCCTCCGCCCCGTGGGGCGCTGCCCTGCCCGCGTCCCGTTCGATGCAGACCGCGAGCGGAGCCGCGAGCGTGAAGATGCGGTACGGAAACTCGAGGCGGCCGACCAGGTCCTCGATCTGCGCCTTCCAGTAGAAATTTCCGTCGAAGATCACCGGACGGCCCGCGCGAAGGAACGGGGCCGCGCAGTCGACGGCCACGTCGTTCGCCCGAAGGAATTCGGAGAGGGCCCCGACATCCCATAGGTCGTGCGCCTCAAGGATCTGGTCGATGGAGACGTACGCCCCGCGAAGTCGGCGGGCCACGCGCTTCGCGACGGTCGTCTTTCCCACGCCCAGCGGGCCGCGGATCACCACGAAGTATCCGGGTCGCTTCCTCGAAGGGGAGGAACGCGGATCGGGCGGGGCGCGAGCGCGGGCGCGGCGACGGGGGGCCACAGAACAGCCGAACCGCCCCAAGGCTTTCCCTTGACGGGAAGGCCGGACCGACGTCGGGCCGACCGATCGCTCGCGTGGGTGGCGGCTCACGTGGGGGAGGGACTCAACCGTTGCGGGACCCGAGCCGGCGGCGCAGCGGCTCGAAGCCTCCGAGCGGGAGTCGGGTTCCCGGCGCCGGAGCGCCGGGGCCGCTGGTCCGCTCGAACTCGACCGTCGCCTCCGCCCAGCCCGCCGGTCCGGCCCCTTCGACGAAGAGGACGAAGTCGAAGGCGGAACGCCGGGTCGGCGGCTCGTCGGCGAACGAAACGAAGATCGACGCCCCGAGCCCCGTCACCTCGCGCAGCAGCTCGGGCACGGTGGCGGCGTCGTACAGTGCGATGAGCCGGTGCGCGTTCGCGACCACCAGGACTCCCGGGCGTTCCCCCGGGACGGTCTTCGCGAGCGCGAGCTGCACCGGTCGCGGGAGGCGGACGAACTGGGAGAGCTCGGAGAGCGAGTCGCGCGGTTCCGGGCGGATCACGGCCCGGACGCTCTCCGGTTCGATCCGGTGGGGCGCCATCTCGTGCAGCTGATGCACGACGACTAGCCGTTCCGAAGGGATGTACCCGAGCGAGACCGGGTTCTGGCCCGCCGGCGGCTGGTGCCCGATCCGCACATCGATCCAGGAGAACTCCGCCCCCACTCCTTCGACGAGGGCGAACGTCACGAGGTTGACGAGGTCGCGCGAGCTGCCGTGGACGAGGACCGACGCGGCTCGGCGTCCGATCGCAGCCGTAAGGTCATCGAACGGCCCGGAGCTCTCGAGGCCCCGGAGAGACGCAACCTCGCGTGCGGGCCGAGCGGTCCCGGGCGGTTCTCTGCGCGGACCCACCTCGCCGGGGCGACGGGGGAGCTTCGGGGACGGGGCGGCCGTACCCCCTCGGGGGCGGACCCGGATCGTCGGGACGAAGACGGGGGGAACTGCGCGGGGGGTGTTCCGGCCGGGCCGGTCGCGGTGGAGCGCCAAAGTCGCGATCATCGGGGAGGCCCCCGAAGTGGGCCGGAACCGGCGAGACCGGGCTCGCTCAGGTAAGATGCCGCCTTCCATCGATGGACTTCCGCGTCGTCGGCGTTCCATGGTCGGTTCTCGCCGATGAAGCCGACCCGAACTCCTTCGGGCGGCCGAACGGGTTCGGGTGCCGCTCGCCGCCGGGGCGAGGACGTCCGGAGCGGGACGCTACGCCTCCGCCGACGCCGAACGCATCGCCGTCTCGAGCAGCTTCTTCTCGATGATCGCGATCGACTCCGAGATCGACGACTTCGACCGTCCGAGGCGACGGGCGAGGTCGGTGAGCGTGATCCCACGCGGGACGGCGAAGTACCCGGCCTCCATCGCGTTCGAGAGGAGCTTGTGCTGGGTCTCCGTCAGGAGCGGCAGATGGCTGCGCAGCGGGCGTCGCCGGATCGAGAGGACCGACAGCCGGGCGTCCGCCCCGCGGGCGTGGCGCATCACCTCGTCGAACTCCGCGCGCCGTGCGACGACCTCCCACGTCAGGAAGCCGCCCTGGATGCGGAGCGGGAACTGCACGGGGAGGTGCAGTCGCCGGTAGAGCGAGAGGATCGGGGGGTTCCGGTACGTGATCCGGTAGAGGCAGCCGTCGCCGACCTCGGCGAGGCTCTCCACGCGCAGCACGTCGCGGAACTGCTCGATCTCGCGCGCGTGGCCGCCCGGGGGGCCGCCGCTGATCCAGTAGTCCGAGACCGAGATGTTCGGTCCGACCTCCGTGCGGTTGAGCGCCTCCAGGCGGAGGGCGGGGTGGCTCGTGGAGAACGGGCCGGTCCAGATGCTGCTCGGGATCCGGATTCGGAGGGTCGCGATGAACAGGCGGGCGGGGTTCGGGGCCTCGGCGGACCGCAGGGCCCGCCACCGCTCCTCTTCCTCGGGCGACTCCCCTCGCTCCACGGACGACGTGCTCCCCCCGGTCGGTCTCGGAACGGCCTCGCTCCCGCGGCGGGACCCCGCGAACGGCTCCAGAGGGCGAGCACCGGGGCCCGGCATATAAATCAAGCCCCGGGCGCGGCGGCGACGGACCGTCGAGGGGACGGCGAACCGGCTCGACGCTCGCGGGACCCCCGCTTATGTAAGGCGACCGCCCATCGCCGGACGGCACGATGAGCGCCCCCGCGACCCCGCTCCGGTACGGAGGGCCGTCGTCGCCGCCGCCGTACCGACCCGACCCCGGGCACCGCTGGGTCGTCTTCGCCGTGATCGCCGTCGCCGCGATCGGGGCGGCCGCGGTCCTGATCTGGCTATGGCTCCCCCGCCCGTCGTACGCAGGTCGGGACTGGTGGTTCCCGCTTGGCGGCTTCTTCCTCGTCTTCTTCGCGATCTGGCTCGCGCTGTTCGCGATCCGTCTATCGTTCCTCGGGTCCCGCCGGCGCTTCTATCGGGGGGGACCGGGACGCGGGTTCGACCCGGCGATCCGGATCGCCCGGATGCGGTACGCGCGGGGCGAGATCACGCGGCAGCAGTTCGAGGAGATCGTCGGACAGCTCCGCCCGCCGCCTCCACCGCCGTGACCGACAGGCGCCGGTCGGGGCCCGGCGCGACGCGCGCTCAGCCCCCCGGGGCGAGCGCGCGGGCGAGGGCGAAGAACGCCTCGGGCGGGAGCTCCTCCGGTCGGCGGGACGCCCAGTCGACCGGCCAGCCGGCGGCGCGGGCGAGCCGATCGGCCCCTTCGCGGGACGCCGCGAGGCGAGGGAGGAGGTTCCCGAGCTGCTTTCGCCGCTCCCCGAAGAGGGTGCGGACCGCCCGTTCGAACGCCGGCACGGACGGCACCGGGAGCGCGCCGGACCGGGCGCGGTGGACCGCGAGCCGGCTCGCGACCTCGGGCTCCGGGGTGAACGCCGCCGGCGGGACGACCCGGAACCGCTCGACGTCGCCGTAGAGCCGCGCGGCGATCGAGAGCCGGCCGTACTGCTTCGACCCCGGACCGGCCGCGATCCGATCAACGACCTCCTTCTGGAGCAGGAAGACGACCTTCGGGTACCGCGCGGCGAGGAGCCGGAGGAGGATCGGGGTCCCGGCGGAGTAGGGGAGGTTGCCGACGACGCCGTCGGCCGGCGGAAGGTCGACCGCGAGCGCGTCCCCCTCGAGAACTCGGATCCGGTCGCCAAACGTCGACCGCAGGAACTCCGCGAGGCGGGGGTCGCGCTCGACGACCGTGAGCGGCGCGATCCCGCGACGGACGAGCGCGGCCGTCACCGCCCCGAGGCCGCCGCCGATCTCGAGCACCGGACGGCCCGGGGAGAGCTCCAGGAGCGCCGCCTCGGCGTCCGCGACGAACGGGTTCGAGAGGAACGACTGGCCGAGCGCCCGGGACGGGCGGACGCCGATCCGTTCGAGGGTCGCCCGGATCTCGAGCGGGCTCTCGGGGACGAACCGCGGCGGGAGCGCGGCGGCGGTCGCCGGCCTACGGCGCGACGAAGAGCCGGTACTTGTCGTCGGCACCGCTGAGCTCCTGCTCGATCCGCGCGACGATCAGCCGCTCGGGGTTCTTCAGGTGGAGCCGCGACTCGATGTCGGCGAAGCTCTGGAACGGGGCGCGGCGGCGCTCGTCGACGATCTGCTGCATCGTCTTCTTGCCGATCCCGGGAAGGAGCTCGAGCAGGTGGAACCGCCGGGAGACCGCCGGCGCGTCGTTGAACACCCGCAGGTACCGAGGCGCGTTCTCGCGGACGATCGCCTCGAGCGCGTTCGTGAGCTCGGTGCGGGCCGAGACGGTCAGCTCGTCGTACCCGAGCCGCCGGCGCACGTGGTCGATCGGCGGCGGCGGGGCGCCCGCGGCGGCGACGAGCGGGATCCGCTGGCCGGCGGCGAGCACCGCCCCGGGCCGCGGCACGAGCTCGAGCAGCTTGAGCTCGTCCTCACCGAGGCCGAGGGCGAGCGGCTCGCGGTGGAACCCCCGCTCCGTCTGCCGGCCGTTCGGCAGGTAATCGAGAATGCGCGCGTAGTTCTCCACGGGGCCCCCCGGTCATCGGTGCTGGGCCACGATCTCGAGTAGCCGGGCGACCTGCGCCTCGTCGAGCGCGACGCGCTCCTTCGAGAAGAGCAGCCGGATCTCCTCGGGGTACTGGGGGAGGACGTCCGCGATCTTCACGGCGAGCGCCGCGTCGACGAACGGGAGCGTCCGGAGCTCGGCGATCATCTTGGCGGTCGGCTCGGGCTCGAGCCGGGCGAACAGCTCCGCGTGCTGGAGGGCGAGCGCCGCCTCCCGCGGGAGGGTCCGCCGGGTCGCCTCCTCCGCGAGCAGCTCCTTCACCCGCGCGAGCGGGACCGGATCAGGCATCCCCGCCTCCCGACGACGCGGGCACGAGGTGGATCGGGTTCGCGATCAGCTCCTTCGGCTTGCCGCCGTCCACGAACTGGATGCGGTACGCCCGGCCCGACCGCGCGACGACGGTGCAGGTGCGGCCCTGGTAGCGCGGGTGCGGCTGGCCGTGCGGGTCGGACGGCTCGATGACGACCGTCACCTTGTCGCCGACCTCGAACTCCCGCAGGAACCGGGTGACGGGCGGGAGGCCCCGCTCCCGGACCTCCTTCGTGAAGGTGCCGCGCGAGCGGGAACGGAATCCCTTCGAGCTCTTGACCATCTACGCCTCCGTATCGTGGATCTCCAGCACGTCGAGGTACTCGACCTTTAGGGGGACCCCGACGAGGGACGCCAGGCTCGGTACGGTGCGCCCCTCATCCCCTTCCACCCACTCCTTGACGTATGTGCCGGCTTCGGTCCGGATGTCGAGCGTGAACCGCTCCTCCGCCGCCTCGACGAGATGCGCCGCGACGATCCGGCGCTCTCGGACGAGGTCGGACCGGCGGTGCGCCACGCGTCGGGGGGTGCGCTGGGCGATCGCTCGGCCGAGCGCGAGCCCGAGCGCCTCATTAACCTTTGCCACGGGGACCGTCCCGACGACGCCGACGCGGTAGCTCTTCTCGGGGGCCGCCTCCTTCACGCGCACGACGTCCTCCGCGAGCGCCGGTCGGACGTCGACGACCTCGACCCGTCCCGCCGCCTCCGTCCCGAGCGCCGCGGCGATCGCCGCGACGTCGATCGAACGGACCCGCGGCCGAAGGAGCTCGAGGACGAAGGGCCGGCCCCGGCCGAGCATCCGCGCGTCGATATCCTCGCGCCCCATGCCGTGGAACCGGGTCCCTTCCGCCTTCGCCTCCGCGACGAACCGGGCGCCGACGAGCTCCTCGACGCTCGTCGGGTACGTCTTCCCGGAGCCGTGGCACGCCTCGCAGCCCCGCCCCTGGCACCGCCGGCACGGCCAGCGGGTCTGCGGGAGGGTCCGGTCGAGTTTGCGGTACCGGCCCCGCACGTAGAGCGGCATCACCGTGACGTCGACCCGGCCGACGGGAAGGTCGGCGAGGAAGACGAGGTCCGGGTGGTCGGGGCCGCCCGCCGCCCCGGTCCGGCGCTCGAGGAGTTTGCCGAGCTCCCGGTTGAACGCCGACCGGGCGCTCTCGCCCCACTCCGTTCCCGCCTCGCCCCAGAGCGCCTCCTCGGTCGCGAGCCGCTCGGGGTCCCAGCGGGAGCCGCAGGTGAACCGGTGCCACTCGTAGCCGTCCGCGGCCCGCTGGCACCGGTCCGCCCAGAGGTCGAGCCGGGCGAACGTCCCCCGGCAGAGCGGGCAGTCGTCGCCGGGGGGGGAGGGCCCGGCCGGCCCGATCTCGGCGACGAGCCGCCCGGCCCGCTCCGGGTTCGACAGGCCGTGGCCCCACCGGCCGAACAACCGTCCGTAGCACTCCGCGCAGAGCCCCTTCCCCTGGGCCCGACGGGCCGCGGCGCGGACCGGCTCCGTGATCTCGAACGTCGCGGCCCCGCTCACGGCGGCACGATGCGGCCCCCCTCAATACCTCTCTGGCCCGGCGGTGCGACGGGGAAGGTTTTACTCCGGCCCGGCGTGCCCCGGGGCGGTCCGATGCCATCGATCAACGAGGCCGAACTGACCCGGGCGATCGAACGGACGCTCGTCGCGCACGGCAAGGTCCCTCCCGGCGACGCCCGCCCCGTCGCGCGGATGGTGCTCGGCTACTTCGGGCTGGACGACGCCGTGCTCGACAACAAGCTGTCGAGCGAGGACCGCGACCGGTTCTACCAGCTCGAGGAGGAGGGCCTGCTCACGAGCGAGGAGGAGGACGCGACCGTCTCCCGCGGCAAGACGTGGCGGATCCACTACTGGCTGCTCAAGAAGGCGCGGATCCGGGACGTCGGGCTCTCCGGGGACGCCCCCCGCTCGGCGGACGAGGGGGCCGTCTACCGGTCGATCGACGAGTCCGAGTGGCGCCGCAAGGGCGAGGCGCCGCCCGCCGGCCGCTAGCGCGCTAGCGCTTCGGCGGGATCACGCGGCGCGGCGGGAAGGTGCGCCGGGGTCCCCCGAGCGCCGGGTAGTCGGCGCTCTGGATCACCGAGCGCACGTGCTCGATCGCGCCGAACGCGAACGCCATCGCGGCGACGAGCGCGATCAGCGAGGCGAAGTCGACCGCGACCCCCGTGATGTGGAACACCGCGAGCAGCACCGCGAGCGAGGCGAGCGCGTTGAACGAGGCGTGCATCGCGACCGCGAGCAGGTAGTACGAGCCCGTGCCGGCGCCGGGCGTCCCGAACTTCGAGCGGGCGTAGCCGTGGCCGAACATCCCGGTCGAGCTGCCGTGCAGGAGCACGCTCGACAGGCTGCGCACGAGGATGAGGGAGAGCCCGGCGACGAGGCCGCCGACGACGAACGCCCCGACACCGTACAGGAACGTCTCGAAGAAGCCGAAGCCGAGCCCGACCGAGGCGCCGAACACCGCGCCGTCGGACGGCTGTCGGATCCGGTCGCGGTAGGCGACGACCCCGGAGCCTTTCAGCGCCTCCTCGACGAACGGCGCGATGACGAGGACGAGGAAGAACGCCCCGGCGGTCGAGTTGCCGTTGAGGAAGACGAACTCGGGCCCGGGGTACCGCTGGGTGACGGAGGTGCCGAGCCCGACGATCACCGCCTCCAGGATCCCGGCGGTGACGGTCGCGAACAGCGCGCCGTAGGCGAACGCCGCCAGCACCGAGCTCCATCCCTCGCCGTGGAACCGCTCGGCCCGACGCACCCAGACGAGGTAGACGAGCGCGGGGAGCAGCGCCACGAGGGCGAGAACCGCGAGCGACTCGGCCGCGTTCGTGCTCGTCACGCGCCCGGCCCCTTCGGCGGATACGGGTAGAACCCTTCCCCCGTCTTTCGCCCGAGCTTCTTCGCCGCGACCATCGTGCGCAGGAGCGGGCAGGCGCGGTAGCGGGGGTCGCGGAAGCCGTCCCAGAGGACGTCGAGGATCGAGACGGCGGTGTCGATCCCGACCAGGTCGACGAGCTCGAACGGGCCCATCGGGTGGTGGAACCCGAGCTTGTACGCCGCGTCGATGTCGTCCCGGGTCGCCACCCCCTCGTACAGCATCCAGGCGGCCTCGTTCACGAGGACGGCGAGCGCCCGGGTCGTGACGAAGCCGGGGGTGTCCGCGCTCCGGACGACCGTCTTCCCGAGCCCCCGGGCGAACCGTTCGGCGCGCTCGACGACCTCGGGGCGGGTCCGGTGACCGGGGATCAACTCGACGAGCGGCATCTGGAGGACCGGGTTGAAGAAGTGGATCCCGACGAGCCGTCCCGGGTCCTTCAGCTCCTGGCCGATCGACGTGATCGGCAGGGACGAGGTGTTCGACGCGAGGATCGCCTCCGGCGCGGCCGCCTCCTCGAGCTCGGCGAACAGGCGCCGCTTGATCGCGAGGTCCTCGGGGGCGGCCTCGATGACCAGCTCGGCGGCGGAGGCGCGGCGGAGGCCGATCGCGACCTCGATCCGCCCCATCGCGGCGTCGCGGTCCGGCGCCGCGAGCTTGCCGCGGCCGACGGCGTGGTCGAGCGCCCGTCGGGCGTTCTCGACCCCCCGGCGGGCGAGCTCCTCCGAGACGTCCTCGATCGTGACGCGATGGCCCGCCAGGGCGCACTGGGCCGCGATCCCGCTCCCCATGATGCCAGCGCCGACGACGAACACCCGCGGAACGACCGACGCTCGGGGGTCGCTGCCCGCGTCCAGGGCGTCGTCGCTCACGTCGCCTCCGACGTCGGGAGCGCGAGCGACCGGAACTCGCACGCCCGGCAGAGCGACCCGGCCGCCGGCTCGCCGCACGAGCGGCAGATCCCTGCCTCGACCGACCCGGGGCCGAGGAGGTCGACGAGCCGCTCGCGCGTGCGGAGGAGCGCCTGCCGCGTTCCGGGCTGCGCCTCCTCGAGCTGCCAGACGATCTCCCGGAACCGGTTCCGCGCGGCGCGCGCTGCGTGGGGGCACTCCGCGTGGTCGAACGGGAGCCCGCGCCCGCGGGCGTAGACGAACACCTCGCGTTCGGGGACCTGGGCGAGCGGGGCGACGCGCGGGACGAGCCCGGGACGCGCGCCGCGGTGGGGGGCCATCCGGATCAGGCGCCCGACGTCGCCCTGAGCGACATTCATCAGGACCGTCTGGGCGAGGTCGTCGAGGTTGAAGCCGAGCACGAGGGCGCGGGCGCCGGCGGCCCGCGCGGCCTCGTTGAGGAGACGACGGCGCCAGACGCCGCAGAACGAGCACGGGGGAGTTCCCGGCAGTTCCCGGGCGGTGCGGTCGGTCGTCGTGCCGAGCTCGTCGGCGGCCCGAACGACCCGGTGCTCGACGCCGAGCGACTCGGCGAGGGCGGCCGCCGCGCGCAGCGTTGCGGGGCGGTACGACGGGATCCCCTCGTCGACGCTCAGCGCCACCACCCGGACCGACGGATGCCGCTCGAAGTAAGCGTGCGTGAGCGCGAGCGCCACCGCGGAGTCCTTGCCGCCCGAGACGGCGACCGCGACCGTGCCGGCTGGGAGGGCGGGGAGCTGGCGTCGCATCTCGCGTCGGAATCGCTCCTCGACCGAGGCGGCGAGGTGCTCCGCGCAGGCGTGGCCGCCCCGATACGGCTGGTCGATCACCGCGGGGGCCGGGCACGCCGAGCAGCGCACGCCGGCCGGACGGTGCCGGCGTATTTGAGGCCGGAGCGACGCGCGGGCGTTCCACTGCGTCCATACGATTATTAGGCGACGGCCGGCCAGCGACCCCCCATGGCGTCGTCGGCGCCGGAACCTCACGCCCCGTCGTCGACCCGCCGGCCCCGTTGGCCCGCGACCGCGGAGCCGCCGGGCCCGACGTTCAGCGTCACCGACCTCGTCGACCGGTTCCAGCGGATGCTCCAGGCCCAGGAGCGGAGCCCGTGCACCGTCAAGCAGTACGGCCACATCGCGCGCACGTTCCTCGCCTACACCCGAAAGCCGCTCGAGGAGGTGACGGCGAGCGACCTGGAGGCGTTCCGGGAGTACCTCGTCCTGCAGCGGCGCTACTCGAAGAACTCCCTCTACACGACGATCCGCGGGCTCGCCTGCCTCTTCCGCAGCTTCGGCCTCGAGACCGCCGACGCGATGCAGCCCCCCCGACGGCCCGAGCGGCTCCCCCGCTACCTGACCGAGGAGGAGATGCATCGACTGTTCGACGCGGTCAAGGAGTCGGCGCGGGACAGCGCGATCGTCCACGTGCTCGCCTTCGGCGGGCTCCGGGTCGGCGAGCTCTGCCACCTCAAGACCGAGGACCTCGAGTTCGAGCGGAACGTCCTCCACGTCCGCTCCGGCAAGGGCGACAAGGACCGCGAGGTCGTCCTCGAGGAGCGGACGCGGGCGGCGATCGACCGGTACCTGACCGAGCGGTCGCTCTCGGGGACCTCCTCGCCCCGGCTCTTCCCGGTCGGCCCCGTGACGGTCGAGCGGGTCGTGCGCCGCTCCGCGCAGGCCGCGGGGATCCCGCGGCGGGTCACGCCGCACGTGCTGCGGCACACCCTCGCGACCGCACTGCTCTCCCGCGGGTGCGACATCCGGTACATCCAGAAGCTGCTCGGCCACGCCTCCGTGGCGACGACCCAGATCTACACGCACGTCGACACGCAGGCGCTGCGCGACGCCTACCAGCGCGCGAAGCCGGAGTATTAGCCGCTCCCGCGCTGGGCCCGGCGGACCGGCGCATGCCCGACCGTCGCGCGGTGATCGTCCTCGGGGCCGGGATCGCCGGAGCCGCGCTCGCCTACCACCTCGCCGCGCGGTCGCTCGGCGCCGTCACCGTCGTCGACCCGCGCACTCCGTCCGCCGGCGCGACCGGTCGCGCCGCGGGCATCGTGACCGAGCAGCTGTGGGACCGATGGGACTTCGACGTCGTCCGCGAGACCCGCGCCGAGTACGCGGCGCTCGCCGCCCGTCACGACCCGTCGGCGTACCGGACCAATGGGTTCGTACGCTGGACCGCGCGGGCCGACACCGCCGATGCGCTCGACGCCGCCGGGGCCCGGCTCGGGTCGTGGGGAGCGAACGTCCGCCGCGTCGGGGCGGCCGAGGTCGCCGACCTCTTGCCACCGGTATCGACCGAGGGGATCCGGGCCGCCTGGCACGACCCGGACGACGCGGTCGTCACCCCGAGCGCGATGACGGAGATCTACCTCGAGCGGGCCCGGACCGCGGGCGCCGACCTCGAACTCGGGGCGCCGTACCGCGGCCTTCGACGCGACGGGGACGTCTGGCGGCTTTCGGTGGGGGACCGGACGCTCTCCGCCGCTCGGGTGGTCGTCGCCGCGGGCGCGTGGTCGAAACGGATCCTCGCGGACGCGGGGGCGCCGCTGCCGCTCGCCCCGTATCGGACCCAAGCCGCCGTCCTCCAGCCGGCCGGGCCCCCCGGGCGCGATGTCCCTTCCGCGCACGACCTCGACACGGACGTCTACGTCCGTCCCGAGGCGAACGGTCGCCTGCTGGCGGGCGACGGCACCCGGCTCGTCGAGGTCGACCCCGACACCGCGTCGCTCGCGCACGATGACGAGTTCGTCGCCCACCTCGCCGAGAGCTTCGGCGAGCGGTTCCCCGGGTGGGCCGACGCCTCGCTCGTCCGCGCCTGGGCCGGTGTCTGCGTCGCCACGCCCGACCGGCGTCCGCTCGTCGGGCCGGTGCCGGGCGTGGACGGGCTGTACTGCCTGACCGGGTTCAACGGCTTCGGCGTGATGCGGGCCGGCGGCGCCGCACGACGGCTCGCGGCGTCGATCGCCGGCGGGGACGAGGGGCCGGAAGCCGCAGCGATCGCGCCGGTGCGGCCGAGTCGGTTCGGACCGTCGGCTCCGCCGTTCACTCCCCAGCCCGGGTTCACGCTCGAGAGCGGCTCTACCCCTCGGTTCTAACCGGCGTCGGCGAGGCCGGTCGCGGGCGGCGCGCGGCTACTCGGCAGGGTCGTCCGACCGCAGCCGGGCGAGCTTCTCGAGGAACTCGACGCCCTCGCCGGTCGTCATCGGTTTGCCGTCGTCGCGGGCGAGCGGAAGGCCCGCGGTGGCGCACGCCGCCTCGGGGGAACTCCCGTTGAGCAGGGCTCGCACCGCCACCCGCTCGCGCCGGGTGAGCGACAGCCCCCCGAGCTCGAACTCCTCGAACGCTTCGAAGGCGACCGGCGCCACGCACCGGCCGAGCCGGGCGATCTCCGCGGCGTAGAGGCGGATCTCCTCCTGCGCGTGCGGGTCGAGCCGGAGCGAGAGGAAGTGGAAGAGGTTCCAGAGGTTCGTCTTCCAGTACCACTGCGTGTAGAACGACACGGGCAACAGGAGCCGAGCGACCTCCCGGGCGACGCCGGCCTCGAGGGCCGACTGGTAGGCAGCGTACGACTCCCGCGAGATCCGGTCGAGGTCGTCCCGGAACCGGGCGACGACCTCGGGCGGGAGCGCCTCGCCCCGCCCCTGGCGGTTGCGCGTCGACTGCCGTCGGATCGCCTCCGGGGGGAGGAGCTCGTACTCGTCCGGGACGATCGAGTAGCGGGCGCTGTGCTCGTTGAACGACCCGGTGCGGTGGCGGATGAACTGCCGAGCGACGAAGATCGGCAGCCGGACGAGAAATTTCAGCTCGACCATCTCGAACGGCGTCGTGTGGCGGTGCCGCATCAGGTAACGGACGAGGCCGCGGTCGTCCCGCACGCTCTTCGTGCCCCGCCCGTACGAAACGCGGGCCGCCTGGACGATCGCCGCGTCGTCGCCCATGTAGTCGACGAGCGCCACGAAGCCGTGGCAGAGGACCGGGTGGCGCACGCCGATCTCCCGGTCCGCCGCGGGCGTCGTCGGGCGGACCATCGGCGCTTCCGCGTCGGGCACGTCGCCCGGAGCGGGCCGGCCTCATAAAACGCCGTCCCCGGCGCGCGGCCCGCGGGAAAGCGTATAGTCCGCTGCCCGGTCGCAGCGAGGGGGACGACGTGTCGCGCGTCTTCGTGGGGATCGCCTGGCCGTACGCCAACGGTCCGTTCCACATCGGACAGCTCGCGGGTGCGTTCCTCCCCGGCGAGATCTTCGCGCGGTACCACCGGCTGCGGGGGAACGACGTCCTCATGGTCTCGGGCTCCGACATGCACGGCACGCCGGCGCTCGTCACGGCGGAGCGGGAGGGGATCTCCCCCGAGGCCGTGACGGAGCGGTTCCACGCGGTGAACCGGGGGTCGTTCGAGCGCCTCGGCTTCTCGTTCGACCTGTTCACGACGACGCGGACGGAGATCCACGCGCGCACGGTCCAGGAGACGTTCCTCCAGCTCCTCGAGCACGGCTTCGTCCGCCGGCGCACGGAGGAGGGGGCGTACTGCCCGAAGCACGCGAGGTTCCTGCCCGACCGGTACCTCCGGGGCACCTGCCCCCACTGCGGCTTCGAGGAGGCCCGGGGGGACGAGTGCGACCGGTGCGGGCGGCCGATGGAGCCGCGCCTCCTCGGGAACGCCCGCTGCTCGCTCTGCGGGACGGCCGCCGAGTTCCGTCCGTCGGAACATTTCTACCTCGAGCTCGACCGACTCCAGCCGCGCCTCGCGGAGTACCTCGCGGCGCAGACCCACTGGCGGGCGCCGACCCGCCACGTCGCGGAGAACTTCCTCGCCGAGGGGCTCCACCCGACACCGATCACCCGCGACCTCGACTGGGGCGTCCCGCTGCCGCTGGACGGCTACCCGACGAAGCGGTTCTACGTCTGGTTCGACGCCGTGATCGGCTACCTGTCCGCGTCGAAGGAGTGGGCGGAGCGGTCGGGCGCCCCGGACGCCTGGCACCGGTTCTGGGACGAGGGGTCGGCCGCCCGGTCGTACTACTTCATCGGCAAGGACAACCGGTTCTTCCACACGATCATCTGGCCGGCGATCCTCCTCGGGACGACGGGCCTCCAGCTCCCGTACGACGTCCCCGCGAACGAGTGGATGCTCGTCGGCGGCGGCAAGGTCTCGAAGTCCCGGACGTCGGACGAACGCGCGTTCCTGCCGGCGCTGCTCGACCGCTACCCGCCCGACGTGATCCGGTTCTACGCCGCGCTGCTCGCCCCGCAGAACCGCGACACGGAGCTCGACTGGGCCGAGTTCGACCAGCTGTGGGAGGACTGGCTCGCGAACCAGTACGGCAACCTCGTCCAGCGCACGCTGGTCCTCGCCCGCGAGAAGTACGACGGGAAGGTCCCGACGCCCCCGGCGGGGTGGGCCCCGGACGCCGCCGACGGCGCCGGCGGGCGCGTTCGGGAGGCGCATGCGCGGATCGCCGCCGAGTACGAGGCGGTCCACCTCAAGGAAGCGCTCGACCTCGCGCTCGCCGAGGTCCGCGAGGCGAACCGGCGCTTTCACGAGGCGAAGCCGTGGGAGGCCGCCGAGCCCGAGCGTTCGCGTGTCGTCTACGAAACGCTCTGGCGGCTGAAGGCAATCGCGACGTGGCTCGCGCCGGTGATGCCGTTCTCCTCGGCCGAGGTGTACCGGATGCTCGGGTTTTCCGCTCCCCCGGGGAACGGAGCGTGGGACGCGGCGCTCGCGCCCCCTCCGCCCGGCCAACGCCTTGGAGAGGTCCGCCCACTGTTCCCGAAGTCCCCGCGGCCCGCGGCCCCGGGGGCGCCGGCGGCCGCGACGGCGCCGATCGCTCCGTCGTCCGTGCCGCTCGCGGCTCGGGCCGGGGTCGTGCGGAGCGTCGCCGTCCACCCATCGGCGGACAAGCTGTACGTGCTCGAGGTGGACGTCGGCGAAGCGCAGCCCCGCACGGTCGTCGCCGGCCTGCGGCCGTCGTACCGGCCCGAGGAGCTCACGGGACAGGCGGTGGTCCTGCTCGCGAACCTGGCGCCCCGGACGATCCGCCGGATGACGTCGCAGGGGATGATCCTCGCCGCCGACGCCGGGGAGCGTTCCGTGATCCTCGCTCCGCCGAGCGGAACGGCGCCCGGCACGTATCTCACCGGCGCGGGAGCGGGGGATCGAACGATCAGCTACGAGGAGTTCGCGTCGGTCTCGCTGGCCGTCGGCCGGGTCACAGGCCCGGCGGGCCCGAACGAGAGCGTCGTCGACGTCGGCAGCGTCCCGGTCCGTGTCCCCGGCACCTGGCCGGCGTCGGCCCTGTGCGTCGTGCGGCGCGACCGCCCCGACTCCGACCGGGGCGAACTGCTCGCGTTCGGTCCCGGTCTCGCCGTCCGCCCGCTCGCCGACGCCGCCCCGGGATCGAAGGTGCGATGACGCCGGAGTTTCGGATCGACCTTCACGTCCACAGCGAACACTCTCCCGACTCCCGCCTTACGGTGCCCGAGATCGTCGCGGGGGTCCGGGCCCGCGGCCTCCAGGGTTTCGCGCTCACCGACCACAACTCGATCGGCGGCCACGCCGCGCTGCGCGACGCCGCGGCTCGCCACCCCGACCTCCTGCTCGTTCCCGGAGCGGAGCTCTCCACGGTCGAGGGGCATCTCCTTGCCTACGGCGTCTCGGAAGTGCCGGCGTCGCGGCTCGCGCTGGACGCTGCAATCGCCTGGGTCCGCGACCGGGGCGGCGAGCCGGTGCTCGCCCACCCCTACCGCCGGTTCCACGGGGTCGGGGACGCGCTCGCCGTCGGTGCGGAAGTGCGCGCGGTCGAAGCGCGCAACGGGCAGAACTCCCCCTCCTCGAACCGCCGGGCCGAGGAGCTCGTTCGCCGACGCGGGATCGGCTCGGTGGGGGGAAGCGACGCGCACCTCTCCCCGGGGATCGGCCGCGCGTTCACCGTGGTGGCCGAGCGGCCGTCGTCGACCGACGATCTCCTGGACGCGATCCGCCACGGCCGGACGAGCGTCGGGGGCTCCTCCCTCGACGTTCTCGGGCGGATTCGCTGGGGGCTCCGCAATGGGGCGCTCCGGCTCGGCCGCGGACTGCGGCCGGTCTAGCGCCCCCGCCGTCGGCGCGCGGAGCCCCGCCGGGACGCTACGGTCCCGGCGCCGTCGTTCAGAGGTTGAGGCTGAACCCGCCCGATCCGCCGCCGCCGAGGGCGCCCTGGAGCGAGTTCACGAGCCCGGAGATCCCGGTCGCCGAACCGAACGCGGAGAGGCTGCCCGAGACTCCCGGGACTCCCGCGACCGCCGCGGTGGCGATTGCCGCCACCCCGATCGCGACGCCGATCGCTACCTTCGCCGCGAGACCGAGCGTGGCGCCGACGGCGGCCGTACCGCCGCTTGCGATCGCGGCCGAGCTCGCCGCGGCTCCGCCGCCGGCCGCGGCACCCGCGGACCCGGTCGTGGCGCCCAGGGTCGCGCTGCCGGTCCCGCTCGCCGTCCCCGTGGCGGCGACGGTCGAAGAGGCTCCGCCGGTGGTGGGGGCCAGTCCGCCGGTGGCCGCTCCCGAGCCCGCCGCGCCCGCCGAGGCGCTCGCGGGAGGGCATCCGCCCGGCATGGGTCCGCTCGAAGGGGGCGAGGCGGCGCTGCCGCCCGACACCGAGGCCGTGGTCGAGGCTGCTCCGCTCGCGGACGTACCGCTCGTTCCGATCGTGGCGCCGATGCTTGCGCTGCTGGTTGCCGTCATGGGCTTTCGGAACGATACGGGGTCCCAGGGGTAGTAGTAGTCCGGTCCAGCCGGGCCTCGGCCCCGTTGGACATTTGCGAGTCCTCCGAGGAAGTCGCTGGGCCCCCTCTGGAGGGCTTTAAAGCCGGTTCGGCTCCGCCCCGCCGCGCCGAGGTGGCAGAATGGTTAATGCGACAGACTGCAGATCTGTTTCCTGGGGGTTCGATTCCCTCCCTCGGCTTCCTCGATACTATTTTTCCAGCGACAGTTTCGCTTTCGACCGCCCAGAGCCTACCTGATGTCCCTGCGCCGCTCGGGAGTCCGACCATCCCTGGACGTCGACATCGTTACGGACCGCTCCTCCGCGGGAGACCCTACTGAAGGATCTCTCTGGGGGCCGAGCGGCGGCGAAGAACCGGTCACTCTCGCCGAGCCAGTACGCTCAGCGCTTCCACGGTGGCCCAACGGCTCGGATACCCGGCACGTTCCAGCCAGGTCGAGTAGGTCGGGCCTTCCATCTGGTAGCTCCCGTGTTCCGGGTCGAGGTCGGGGTGGACCGCGTCGATCGACCATCGTCCGTCGCGCCCTCGCTTGCGGATGAGCCAGCGGTACGCCGCGCCCAAACGCCGGTCCTTCGCATGGCCCAACCGAGTGAGCATCCGTAGGCCGACGAGGAGATCGTAGTAGTAGTGGTTCGGGTAGTGGATCCGGTACCAGGGGGGATACGACGTGGGGCCCTCCACGATCAGCCGGCGATGGAGGAAGAACTCGGCCCCCCGCGCCACGGCGGACTGAACTCGCGCGTCTCGCTCGGACTCGGGGATCTCCGCCAGGGCGTCGAGGCCTTCCCACGCGTCCAGCGTCCCGCGCCGAGCCCGAAAACAGTGCCATCCCCCGTCGGCCTTCTGCGCCCGGAGCAACCAGTCGATCGACTGCTGCACGACCGGGTGGTCGAGGTACCCGAACCGGATCAGCGAGCGCACGGCGTTCCCGGTGGCGCACGTCTCTCCGTCGAAGCCGCTCAACGGATACCCGTCCCGACCGGCCCGTCGCGACCAGCGGTCGAGGACCAGCTCGGCGAGGCGCGCGATGCGCCGGTCGCGCTTGGTCATGCCCAGGTCGGCGAGGATGATCATCATCCAGTTCGTCGCGGTGTACTTGGGGCGATAGATCTCCGTCGGAACCGGGGTCACCCAGTGGCCGTCCGGGAACTGCTGGGCCAGGATCTTCGCCGCCCATCCCTTCCTTCCGATCTGGGCGCGGGCGCGCGATGCGCGGGGATCGGAGGGAGAACGTCCGTCGACTTCGGTCCAATATCGGAAAGAGACGCTCGGATCCGAGGTCGAGTCGGTCAGCCACCGACGCACGGAGGGCGAGGCGCGCACGGTCGATGGCACGACCGGGGGCGGAATAAGCCTCTCCCCGTCGGGGACAATCCGTCGTTTCTACTTCCATGTAGACCGGTCGGGGCCGTCGATCAACATGCTCGTGGCGAGAACCCCGTTCGTCGGGCGCGGCTCAGTTCGAGGGTGATGCACTGGTCCGAGCTACCGCACCGGCTAGAGGCTGGCGCTGTGCCCTTCGGTCCGACGATCCGTCCTGGATTCGCACGCGACTCTCGAGTTTGCCGCTCTCCATTCCCCGGAGCAGAGGAAGACAAGGAGCGTGGTGGTGGCGTGCGACGGGGCGATCCGCGGGTCACACGCGACGAGTCGCCCGCGCGATCAGCAAACCAAGGGACACTCCGATCGCAATCGAGAGAACTACCAGGATGGCATACTCGTACGGGTGTAGTGAAGCCCAGAGGGATCCTCCGGTGGAGGTCGGAGAGCCGTCCGAGAGTATACTGACATTCCCCGAGTACAGATTCGTCACGAAGATCTCTCCCCGGGCGCCGTCGTACGCGAGATTCTCAGGTCCTCCTCCCACCCATAGCTTCTCCAGCACGGTGTGGCTCGTTCCGGAGATGACGCTCACGTTATTGTCGAAGAAATCGGCAAGGAAGACGTCCCCAGTGACGGGGTCGAACACCATCCCCTCGGGTTGGACCCCAACGGGGATGTTCACCACGACGTCGTTGCTCAGATCGGATAGGACGCTGACGTCCGAGGACACTTGATTCGAGACGAACAGTTCCCCGCTAGATGTGTCGAAGACCACTGCGTCGGGATAGGATCCGACGGAGGGGGTGGCGATCACGTCGTTTCCGCGGTCCGAGATCACACTGACAGTTCCGTTGAAGTACGGGCTGACTCCGGCGTTGGCAACGTAGACTTCGTTGTTGTTCGAGTCGTAGGCGATACCGAGAGGCTTGTGCCCGACGGCGATCGATGCAACGACCGAATTCGACCGGTCCGAAAGTACGGTTACGTTCCTGGACCCTTCGTTACTGACGAAGATCTCCCCCCGCCCGGAGTCATACGCGACGCCGAAGGGGTAAGTCCCGCACTCGACCGTCTTGATCACGGCCTCCGCCGACACCGAGATAACGCTCGTGCTGTTCGAGGCCAGATTCGCGACGTAGAGGTCTCCGCTCTCGGGGTCGAATGCCACTTCCGCCGGATCTCGGCCGACCGGAATCGTTGCCACGACTGTGTCGTTTCTATCGGAGAACACCGTCACATTTCCGTACAGATGGGGCGCAGCGCCGGAGTCCGCTACGAAGACCTCTCCATTCGCGGCGTCGAACGCAATTCCAGTGGGAAACGCACCTACCGCCACTCCCGAAACAACGTGAGGGTCGCTAAGGGCACGTGACGTCCCGCCCGTGGGGGTGCGGGAGATGTTCGCATACAGGATTCCCTCGCCGGCGGCGCATATCACCGCGATAGCCACAATCAGGGCAACGGGGCTCGCCACTCGCGCCGGCTGTCTTGCAGTCGAGGGGCCCTCACTCGTGGTGCCCATGGGCGCCCTTCCACTTCGTTCCTCGGGCGATTACAACACTCACGGAGTCCGCCCGCCAGCGATGCTCCGTCGACGGGACGCGCACTGACGCCGGCACGCTCGGGGACGGAATAAGCCTCTCGCCGACGGGGGCGGAAACGCGCCCCTTTAGATGCCGGGCCCTCTTCCGCCGGATACTCCATCACCGGCGGAGCAGGAAACGGGGTTGACGTCATCGCTCCCCCCGGTCCGGGAACTTCAAGCCGCCGCCCGACGGGCTTGGCCCGAACTGCGAGCTCGGAAGTTCGAGGTCCACGACGGGGGCTGGGCCAACCTCGTCCTGGAGGCCGACGGCCGCGCGATCTTCCGCTTCCCGCGCCGACGCGAGGTCGCGGCCGGGCTGGGATTCGAGGTGCGCGCCCTCGGGCTCTTGGCGCGGCACCTCTCGCTCCCGGTCCCGAGGCCGACCCGGCTGGCCACCCTGGATCGGGCGGCGGGTTGGCCGTTCATCGCCTATCCGAAGCTGCCGGGCGAACCCCTCTCTTCGATCGAGTCGCTCGGCCCGAAAGGTGCCCACCGCCTCGAGTCGGCGGTCGAGACCCTGCTCCGCGAGCTCGCAGCGATCCCTCCCCGCTCCCTCCTACGGTTCGGAGCGACCCGCGGTGACCCGCGCTCGTGGGCGGAGCGCTTTCGAAGACTCGAGGTTCGCTTCGCGCGCCACGGAGCCTCGCTGACGCCCCCCGCCCTCCGGCGCGCGATCGCCGACGAATTCGAGCGGTTTCGGTCGGCGCTCTCCGGCGGACGGTACCGCGCCGTCGCGACGCATCGCGACCTGGGACCCGACCACATCCTCTGGGACTCGCGGGCCGGCCGACCGACCGGGGTCATCGACTGGGAGGATCTCTGCCTCGGAGACCCTGCGTTCGACCTCACGGGCCTCCGGCCGGTCGGCCCGACCCGGTTCGACCGGTGGGTTCGCCAGCGCCGGGCGCCCGCCGACTCCACGTTCGACGAGCGACTGCGGTTCTACCGGCGGATCGCGCCGATCCACGGGGTGATTCATGCGGCCGAGACCGGGGACCACCGATGGCTACGGCGCTTCCTCCCCCTGCTCCGGGCGAACCTCCTCGAGTAGCGGCTCGCCCCGGTCCCGAGGTCGCGTCGACTCCGGTCCCGAGGCCCCGTGTGACTCGAGCGCCTCGGCGCGACCCGCTCCCCCTCGCCGAACGGACCCGCGAAGACGCCCCTCCCTGCCGGTTCGGCCGGCGAGCCCGCCCTGCGGTGCGTGGCCGACGCCCCCTCTCTGCGACCCGCCTTTATCCTAGGACCGGCTCCGAGGAGCGCCCGAGGACGAACGGTCATGGCGTCCGAGCTCGAGACCCTGCGGGAGTGGTTCGCCTATCTCGCCGCGTCACGCCGCGGCTACTTCGAGACGTTCGGGAAGCTCCCGCCCGCCGAACTCTCCCGCGACCGGGGGGCGTCGTTCCCGTCGCTCCTTGACATCCTGGCACACTCGCAGGGCGCCCTCTACTTCTGGGTCCGGAACTGCTCTCCCGACGCGTTCCCTCCCCCCGAGCCCGAGACGGGGGAGCCGCCGACCCTCGCCCAACTGGCCGAGTTCGAAACGTACCTGCAGGCGAACGTTCAGCGATTCGTCGCCGGCCTTCGGGAGTCCGACCTCCGTCGGACGATCGCCCGGCCGAAGGGCAAGTCATCGGACCACGACCGCAACCTCCCCGTCCGCGAGGTACTCTGGCACCTCGTCGAGGAGGAGCTGCAGCACCTGGGGGAGCTCAATGCCCTCCTCTGGCAGATCGACGTCGACGCTCCCGTCTACAGTTGGACCCGCTGGGCGCACGACGTCGGGCGCATCCAAGACCTCCCCCCGAAGTAGAACGTCCCGGGGGGCGCCGAGCGACCCCGAGATCGGCGGGACCGGGCGCGCGGACTGGCGGGTCCGTCAGGCCGGTTCCTTGACGGAGACCCCGATCGACGTCATCCGCTTCACCTTGCCGTCCTCCACCTCGAAGATGTCGCAGAACCGGACCGTCCAGGGATGGCCTTCCTTCGTGGAGCCGTGGGCCATCCCTTCCGCCACCACGACGCGGCCCTCCTCCGTCAACCGCGTCACCTCGGTCCGAAACTCCCGGGTCCCGCGGTTCTCGACGAACGCCGCTTTGCCGAGCGTGCGCGCCCCGGTCGCCGCGACACCGTCGGCCCACTCGACCAGCTCCACGTCGTCCGCCAGGACGCGGGCGTAGTCGGTCCCGGTGCTGCCGAAGTAGCTCTCGACGACCTTCTTGTTCGCGCTCATGGCGGGGGCGCCAGGCCGGCCGGTCAGATAACGGGAGGACGGAGCGCCCCGGATCGGCGGCCGGTCCCCGGAACCCGGGCGCCCTCCCGCGGACGCCCCCCGGTCGAAGCGTCGGGCCGGGTAAACCCGGCTTGGTCCCGCGGCTCACTCGGTGGGCCGAACGGCGTCGGCCGGCGGCATCCGGGCGGCGCGCAGCGACGGCTCGGCGACGGCGAGCATCGAGAGCCCGTAAGCGAGGGCGAGGATGATCACCAGGTTCGTCCACGGCACCGTGAACGTGGTGAGACCGACCCCGGTCGCCGTCGGGCTCTGGGTGAGGTTCCAGATGATCAGAAGGCCGAGGGCGGTGCCGATCGCGATGCCGACGATCGTGACGTACGTGTACTCGAGGAAGAACGCCTTCAGCACCATCCCACGGGTGAAGCCGTTCGCCCGGATCATGCCGATCTCGCGCCGGCGCTCCACGACCGCCCGGAGGGCGACGATCCCCATCGCGGCGATCCCGACCGCGAGGCCGAGCCCGACGAACACCTGGAGGAGGCCGATGACCCCCTCGGTCGTCGCGATCGACGAGGCGAGCAGGTCGGCGATGTCGAGGACGACGAGCCCGTAGGGGAGGAACGCCGACTTCGCGGCCTGGGCCGCGTGGGTCGCCGACACTCCGGGGGCGGTCGTGAGGTAGAACAGCTGGGGAGCGTGGATCCCGAGCGCGGTGGCGGTCGCCGGGCTCACGAAGACGCCGGAGACGAGCGACTGGGACATGATGCCGAGGACCGTGACGGTGGTCTGGTTGCCGTTGCTCGGGTTCGTGAGGAGCATCGAGCCCCCCGCGTCGACCTTCGGGTGGGCGCTCCCGGCGCCGATCGAGAGCGAGTTGCTGACGGGCGCGTAGCTCTGGTCGACGATCGCCACGTCGGACTCCGTCGCGAGCGCCGCGAAAACGTCCGCCGCGCTCATGCCGTCCTCGGTGGCGGTGAACGTGTAGTGGTTCGTGGTGTAGAAGTCGGACGATGGAGGCTCCCCGGCCGGCGCGGAGTAGGCAGAGTCCGAGTACGGGTTCCCGGCGTACCCCGAGACGTTGACGTAGATCCCGGCCGTATCGAGCGGCACGACCGCAGAGAAGAGCGGAGCGACGCTCGAGTTGCTCGCGACGAGCCCGGGGAAGTCCGGGATCGGGCTCGCGGAGTACGCGACGAAGGTGTAGCCGCCGGACTGGTCCTGGAGCTGCGAATTGAGGCTCCCCGTCGCGGTCGCCCCGGCGGCGGCGATCGTCACGAGGACGAAGACGACGAGCGCGAAGATCGACAGGCTGATCGTCGTGCGGGAGGCGCGGCGGCTCGGGTAGGAGAGCGCGATGCGGGCGACCGGGGCGCGGCGCGGTCGACCGCCGGCCAGTCGGACGAGGACGTCGGCAACGGCGGCGGAGTTGAAGGCGAAGAGGAGGAGCGCGCCCCCCACCATGATGATCCCCTCGACGAAGACGTTGAAGATCCCGCCCCCGTGCTCCGCGCCGAGCAGGACGACGTGCAGGTGCTCGTAGCCGGCCCAGACGAGCAGCGCCGCCCCGGCCGCGGAGAAGGCGAGGCGGTTCTTGACGAACCGCGACGCGACGAGGGCGAGACCGACGATCGCGAGGGCGCCGCCGACGATCGGGTAGCCGAGGTTGGAGGTCCCGCGGTACGTGGCGAGCAGGAGGAGGAGGCCGACCACGAACGCCGTCCCCCCGAGGTAGGCGAGGTAGGTGTACGTCCGGACCGTCGGGGGCGGCTCCGGAAGGTCGCGGATCGCCCGTACGATGTTGAGCCGGCTCGCCCGCCGGCTCGCGACTACGACCGTGACGAGCGTCAGGAGGAAGCCGATGACGTACGCGGCGACGAGGTCCTCGGTCGTCACCGTGAACGAGTCGAGGATCGCGGACGACGGGAGCCCGGGGGATTTTTCGAAGAGGCCGAACGCGTACGCGAGGCCGTACCCGACCCCGACGCCGACGAACGTGCCGGCGAGCGCGCTCCCCGCCGAGTAGACGAGCCCCTCGAAGAAGAACGAGTAGACGAGCTCCCGTCCTTGGAGCCCGATCGCCCGCAGCACCCCCATCTCGCCCTTGCGCTCCTCGGCGAGGAGGACGAACAGCCCGACGATCAGCATCGCCCCCGCGACGATCGAGAAGAGGCCGAGGATCAGGAACAACGTCCCGACGCTCGCACCGGCCGTCTCCGCGTGGGAGATCGCCGTCGCGAGCAGCTGCTGGACGAGGAGCCCGTGGGCCGCCGGGATCGCGGCGATCGTCATGTTGAGCGTCGCGCTCACGCTCGGCGCGAGCGAGAGGCGGTGGGCCTGGTCGCCCGAGTTCGTGACCGACAGGAAGTTGATTTCGCCCGAGTCGTTCTCGAGCGTCTGCGCGGTCGCGAGCGGGACGAACGCGCTCCCGAAGTTCCCGATCCCGCCCGTCGGGAAGGCGCCCCGGAGGTTGTCCTGGACCACCGCCTGCACCGTGACGGGCACCTTCGTGGCCCCGGCCCCGTAGAGAACGACCGAGTCGCCCGCGGAGGCGTTCAGCTCGGAGGCGGCGAGGTCGTCCAGGATCACCTCGTTCGGTGCCGGTCCCGCGACCGTCGCGCCGGAGTCGCTGACGAAGCTTCCCAGCTGCCCGCTCTGGTTGGCGTTGACGCCGATCAGGTAGAGGTTCGTCTGGGGGACGTGGCTCGTGCGATCGTACGCCGAGACCGAGCCGACGATCTCGGGGGCGATGCCGGCGATCGACGGGTCGCCCGCGACGTTCGCCTCCACCGAGGTGTACACGGAGTACGCGAACGGGGTCCAGGCGCCCGACGGGGACTGGTTCCCGACGACCTCGTCGTTGTAGCCGACCGCGAGGACCGTGTAGTGGATCTCGACCTGGGTGATCGTCGAGCCGACGACCAGGCTGCCCGAGACGATCGTCGTCGCGACGAGGAGGCCGAGGACGAGCAGGACCGTCCGTCCCCGCGCCCGGTAGACGTTCCGCAGGCCGATCCGGAACGCGAGGCGGTGGCGGAGCGCGAGCACGACCGCGAGCAGGGCAACCACGAGGAGGAGCAGCAGGAGACCGGCGACGACGGGGTTGCCGAGTCGCATGGGCCCTAGCTCACGAACTGCCCGTCCCGCATCCGCAGGGTGCGGTCGCACCCGCTCGCCACGGTCGGGTCGTGGGTCACGACGACGATCGTCTGATGGTACTGCTGGTTCAAGTGGCGGAGCAGCTCGGTGACCTGCCGCGAGTCGGCCTCATCGAGGTTGCCCGTCGGCTCGTCCGCCCAGACGATCGCCGGGCGGCCGACCAGGGCGCGGGCGAGCGAGACCCGCTGCTGCTGTCCCCCGGAGAGCTCGGAGGGGCGGTGGTCGAGCCGATCCCCGAGACCGAGTTCCGTCAGCATCGCCCGGGCCCGCTCTCTCGCCTCCCGGCCCGGGACGCCCCCGATGAGAAGCGGCATCTCGACGTTCTCGCACGCCGAGAGGACGGGGAGCAGGTTGTACGACTGGAAGACGAACCCAACGCGCCGCGCGCGATAGTCGCTCTTCGAGCGGTCGTCCATGGCGGAGAGGTCGGATCCCTCGAGCGAGACCTGCCCCCGCGTGATGTCGTCGAGCCCCGAGAAGCAGTTGAGGAACGTCGTCTTTCCGCAGCCCGACGGCCCCATCACGGCGACCATCTCGCCGCGGAAGATCTCGAGGGAAACCCCCTGCAGCGCCGACACCGCCGTGTCGCCCTGGCCGTAGACCTTCCAGACGTCTCGGCCCACGACCACGGCTTCCTTCGGGGAGGTCGCCGCCGCGCTCACCGGGCGCCGCGAGAGGTCCTCTCCTTATGCCCCTTGCGCGGCCGAGGCAGTGGGTGCCGGGACGGCGGGTCCCGCGCCCCGACCCGCGCCCGGCACCGCTTATCGCCTCGCCGGGTTCTGCGCGGGCCGTCGATGTCGACACCGGCACGCCCGAGGACCGACGACACCGCCGTGGTCCGGGCCGAGAACCTGCGCCACTCCTACGACGGACGACGGTTCGCGCTCGACGGGCTCACGTTCGAGGTCCGCCGAGGGGAGGTGTTCGGACTGCTCGGCCGGAACGGCGCCGGCAAATCGACGCTGATCAAGGCGATGACGACGCTGATCCGGCCGACCTCGGGCACGCTGCGGGTGCTCGGGCTCGACCCGGCGCGCGACGGCCGGCGCATCCGCGAGCGGATCGGGGTCGTGCAGCAGGACGAGTCGTTCGACTTCACGACGGTGCAGGGGAACCTCGACGTCTACGGGATGCTGTGGGGGATCCCGCGCGCCGAGAGCCATCGCCGTCGGGAGGCGCTGCTCGCCCAGTTCGATCTCGGGGCGGTCCGCACCCGGCGGGCGTTCGACCTCTCGGGCGGCCAGAAGCGGCGCGTGCAGGTGGCGCGGGAGTTCATGCACGACATGGAGGTGCTGTTCCTGGACGAGCCGACAGTCGGCCTCGACGTGATCATGCGCCGGACCCTCCTCGACTCGGTCCGGGCCGAGGTGCGGCGCGGCCTCACCGTGGTGTTCACGACCCATAACCTCGAGGAGGCGGACTACCTCTGCGACCGCGTCGCCGTCATCGACGAAGGGCGGCTGCTCGCCCTCGACTCGGTCGAGAACCTGAAGCGCCTTTATGGCGGAAAGAAGACGATCGACCTCACCGTCGGGGGGGACGACCCCGCCCGCTTCTTCGCGGCGCTGGGGGAGGCACTCGGCGCGCAGGCGAGCGTCGTTGCCGACGGCCCGTCGGCGGTGATCCTCACCGACGATCCGAAGGCGGTGCTCTCGACAATCGCGGGGCTCTCCCAGCGGCTCGGCGTGCCGCTCGAGTGGCTCACGGTGCGCAAGAACACGCTCGAGGACGTCTTCCTGCGATCGGTCCGGCACGGAGGCGAGACCCCTGCCGCTGCCTAACCTCCTCCGGCTCGTCTACCGGAACATCTGGGTCAACACGGACCCGGGCAGCCTGATCATCTTGATCGGCCTCCCCGGGATGTACCTCGTCTTCTTCGGCTACGGCTTCCAGTCGATCGCCAGCGGCGGCGGCGGGGGGACGAGCTACCTCGGATTCCTCACGCCGGGGATCCTCGCGTTCCAGGTCGTGATGGCCGGGACCGTCGGCGGCAGCATGCTGTGGGCCGACCGCCGCTGGGGGATGCTCTCGCAACTGCTCGTCGGCCCGTTCTCCCGGCTCCAGTACCTGCTCGGGATCATGCTGACGTCGCTCCTGTTCGGCCTCGGCGGCGCGGCCGTCCTGCTCGGGGTCGCGTCGGTCCTCCTCGGAACGATCCCGACCGCCCCGTTCGCGCTCGCCGTGATGTTCGGCTCGATCACGCTCGGGTCGCTGTTCTTCGGGAGCCTGATGCTGCTGCTCGCGGCCCTCGTGAAATCGAACACCGCCTACAACAGCGTGCAGATTCTGCTGATCTTCATCGTCAACTTCGCGAGCACCGTCTTCTACTCGCTCAACGCGGGGCTCCCGCTCGCGCTGCGGGTCCTGTTCGTGATCAACCCCCTCACCTACGTCGCCGACGCGGTGCGGGGCGCGTACCAGGGGAATCTCACGCCGACCGACGGCTACCAGATGCTGGTCCTCGCGGCGGAGACGGCGGTCTTCCTCGTGCTCGCCGTCCGGGCGTACCTCCGGTCGAACGTCTCCTACGAGTGAGCCCCAGGGGGGATCGCGCCCCGCCCGAGCGATTCAGGCTCGGCAGACCGGGCACGCCCACGTCGGGGACGTAGGCGACGCGGCGAAGAACACCGGGGCGGGGTGGCTCGCTCGCCGACAGACGAAGAGGCGTCGCTCCTCCCCGCTCCGCGTCCGGAAGGGGTACACTCGCCAGTAGATCGTCCGGAGCGTCCGGGACGACGGGTGCTCGGCGAGCCACCGCTCGGCGGTGGGTCCGAGCTCGGGCCCGTGGCGGCTCGCGAGCCGCAGGTCGCGCCGCCGGACGAGCGATCGAGGCCGGGTCCACGCGTCCAGCAGCGGTCGCACCGACGAGGACGGATCCCGGTCGGACCACTCGGAGTACATCGTCACCGAGACGATGCCGGACGGGCAGGCGGTGACCTGCCAGAGGCCGGGCAGTCGACTCGAGATCCGATGGACCCGCAGCGGCCGGTCGCAGTGACGGTAGCAGCTCCCGCCGGTGACCCGGAGCGCGGTTTCCAGGACCCTGGGGAGCCTCCCCGGCGACCTCACCGGCCGCCCCGCTCGCCGACCGTGCGGAGCCATTCGCTCCCGAGGAGGGCCTTCCAGGCCCGGTCGGTCCGCGCGACCTGCTCGGAGAACCCGGTGAGCAGCGGATCGACCCGTCCGTCCGACCACTCGACGAACACCTGGGGGATCAGGTAGTCCGGGGAACGGTCCCCGTACCGAGCGACGATCTGGTCGGCGACCTTCTCCTGCGCGGGCCGGTCGATGTCGAGGAGCCGCAACGGAACCCCGAGCCGATGGGCCAGCTTCCTGCCGTGCCGTACCGAGAGCGGCACGCAGTGCGGGCACCACGGCGCCAGCACGATCGTGACCCGTTTCGGCCGCGCCTTCCGTTCGGTCCGCGGCATCGCCGGGAGCAGACGACGCGGGCACATTACGCCGCCGCGGCCCGTCCCCCGGACGTGGGAGCCGGACGCCGAAGGTGGCTCGGGGGGAACCGACCGCATCACGTGGCAGGGAGACGGAACCCCGCGGCGACGCGCGTCCGGAACGACGGGCCCCCCAGGCGCGCAGCGTCGAGCCGGGTCGTGCCGTTGAGCCGGCCGAGGCGCGCGAGGCCCCGGCCGAGCGCCGTGGCGAACCGGCGGTCCCGGGGCACAGATGGCGCCTCCGGCCAGAATCCTAGGACCCGGAGGAGCCCGTCGCCGGTCCGCTCGACCCGAAGCTCGATGCGGGCGACCAGGAGGTCGTCCCACAGCACCGGGAGCGTGTAGTACCCCCAGCGTCGCTTCGCGGCCGGCTTGTACGCTTCCCAGATGTACTCGAAGTCGAACAGCGACGCCGCCCGCCCTCGCGCCGAGACCCACTCGAGCGGCGAGAGGAACAGCACCTCCTCGTCGGTGGACGTCGCCACGGGACGCCAGGCGGCCGGAACGTTCGACCGACGGATCGACTCGAGATCGGTCGCGCCGTCGCCCACCAACCAACGACGCCCGGCCCATCCGTCGACCTCGACCTCCGCGATCTCGCCCTGTGCCTGCCACCGGCGGAGTCGTTCGGCCCATTCGGTGCGGAGGCTAGGCCGCCCGATGCGCGCGTGGGCGTAGGCGAGCCACTCCGGGCCGGAGGCGAGCCCGAGCTGTCGCAGCGTCCCCAGGATCAGGTGGTCCTCGGCGGTCGCGACGGGGACATCGGGGGCGGGCCGACGGAGCAAGCGGGGGGTGAGGTCGAAGACCTTCTCGCCGCGACGGCGGCGGGCGATCATCACCTCGCCGCGCAGCCACAGGTAGTACAGCGCGAGGCCGGACCCCCGGCGGGCCCGGTAGTTCTCGATCCGGCGCTCGCCCGGACCTCGGAAGTCGCTGGGACCGAGCGGCCCCCGGCGCTCGAGCTCCCGACGGACGACGGCGAGTTCCGAAGCGCTCTTCTCCGCGAAGCGACGCCACCGGTCCCCGGCGGCCTTGCGCTCGAAGGCGATCCGCAAGTACGGAAGCTCCTCGATCGGGACGATCTGGACGTTCCCGCCGGTCTCGAACACCGACCGGGTCCGATAGAGGGCCCGCTCCAGTGCCTCGGGGCGATAGTCGACGACCCGGCCCCACAGGGCGAGGTCGTGGCTCCGCCCGACGACGTCCACCGGGTCGTACTGGACCGATCCGATGTACCGGAGCGCGCGCTCGACGCTGCCGCGGCCCTTCCACCGACGGCCAGGCCAGAGCCCCTGACGCCCAAGGACGAATCTCCGCGCCTCCGCTTGCGAGACCGAAACCACGGCCCGCGGAACCGGGCCTCTGTTATCTCCTCGACGCGGAGGCTGGAGTCCCAAGGCCAAGGCGCTTCCCGGGTTTCACGCCGATCCGAGTACGGCCAAGGGTGGGGCCCGGGGGAGAGCTCCCCGGGCCCAGGGGGCGGAAAGGGTTGAGCGACCGTTCCTACGGGGGCGCCGCGAGGTGGGCCCACGCGGTGTCGAAGCCGTAGAACAGCGCGGCGATCCCCGCGAGGAGCACCACGATCAGGAACAGGGCGATCAGCAGCGTCCACATGAGCGGGTAGCGGGGCTTCGGGTCGGTCGGGAGGGGGTCGACGTTCGGGACCTGGGGCCCGACGACGAACCAGTCGACGAACAGCGTCGCGGGGTAGCTGAGGACCGCGGTGGCCCCGAACCCGAGGTAGAGCAGGAACGTCTCGAGCGGGTCGAGGGTCAGCGGGTTCGTCATCGTGTAGGCGCGGTACCCGTAGAACATGATCCCAAAGCCGACGACGACGCCGAGCATCCCGACGAAGTGCGTCGGGAGGCGGAGGTTGACCGCGATCGCGAACGAGATGAGCAGGATCGCGAGCATCGTCAGGGCGTCGAAGAAGAACAGGTCGTACGAGGCGAGCAAGTTGGTGCCGTTCACCGTGACGTCGAGCGGCCAGGTGAACTCCCCCCAGAGCGCGAACAGTCCGAGGATTCCGCCGAGGATGCCGAGCACGACGGATCCCTCGCGCAGCTGCATGTGCGCCCGGGCCTTGTCGCCGCGCCGGACCTCGAGCCAGACCATGAACCCCGTGTAGAACACGGTACAGGCTACCAAGATCAGCAGGTCGAGCACCATCGTCAGGTCGTCGGTAAAGGTCATCGTTCTCACCGTTCGGCTGACCCACCCGTGGGCCGCTGGGGTACTTAGTCTCTGAGTCAAATATTTTCCACATCAACCCAATGCCTCCTCTGGAAGGGGGGGTGGCGACGTTCGGCCCGCGTGGTCGGGCCGACGAGGCCCGGCCCCCGGTCCCGCGGAGCCAAATACTCGAGACGTCCCCCGGCCGCGGAACGATGCTCTATAACCGTCGATCGTTCGCGGATCCGGCCGGCGCGGTTGCTCCGGGACGGGAGGGCCGATGATCCCGGCGCCGCACGGGGGCCGCCTCGTCCATCGCGTGGCGACCGACCCGGTCCGGGAACGTCGCGACGGCGAGCGGAAAGACCTCCCGACGGTGACGCCGTTCGTCGACCAGCTGTACGACGCCGACAAGATCGGGATCGGCGCCTACAGCCCGCTCGAGGGGTTCCAGGGGTCCGAGGCGATCGGCTCCGTCGTCGCCCGAGGGCGCCTCCCGAACGACCTCCCTTGGACGATCCCGATCTTCTTCCCCGCCCCGACCGGCGCGGCGCGCGAGCGGATTCGGGGCGTGGGCGTGGGCGACGAGGTCGCGATCGCGGACGCGGCGGGGCGGGCGGTCGCGCTACTGCGCATCGACGAGGAGTTCCCGCTCGATCGCCGGGGGATCGCTCGCTCGGTCTACGGGACCGAGGAGACGGCCCATCCGAACGTCGCCGACCTGTTCGCGGCATCGGAGACCGCCTGGGCCGGTCCGGTCACCCTCCTCCGCCGCTTCGAGTCGGTCGGAGGGTCGGTCGATCCGACCCCCGCGGAGACGCGGGCGGAGTTCGCGCGACGCGGCTGGGGGTCGGTCGCCGCGTACCAGTGTCGCAACCCGCCGCACACCGCCCACGAGTACATCCAGCGCCTCACGCTCGAGCGCGAGGACGTCGACGCGCTGTTCGTCCACCCGGTCGTCGGCCGCCTGAAGAAAGGGGACTACCGGCCCGAGGTGATCCTCGAGTCGTACGAGGCGCTCGTGCGCCACTACTACCCCGCCGCCCGCGTCCTCGTCCAGCCGCTCGGCATCACGATGCGGTACGGCGGACCGAAGGCGGCGCTGTTCCTCGCGATCGTCCGCAAGAACTTCGGCTGCGGAGTCTACATCGTCGGGCGGGACCAGGCGGGCGTCGGCAAGTACTACGACCCGTACGCCTGCCACCGGATCTTCGACGAGTACGACCTCGGGATCCAGCCGCTCCGGTACGAGGAGTCGTTCTTCTGCCGGCGGTGCGGCTGGATGGCGAGCGAGAAGGTCTGCCCCCACGACCCCTCGAACCGGGTCCAGACGAGCCAGACGCGGATCCGGGAGGCGCTGGCGAGCGGCGCCGAGCTGCCGGTCGAGATCCTGCGGCCCGAGGTCGCCGCCGTGCTGCGGCGCCCGAACATCATCCTCACCGAGTGAACGAAAGGAGCACACCACCGATGACGAGGGGACCCCCGGGATTCTGTGTCTGGCTGACGGGACTGCCGAGCGCGGGCAAGACGACGATCGGACGCGTCCTCGCCGAGCGGCTGGCGACGCGCGGCTGGTACGCCGAGCTGCTCGACGGCGACGAGATCCGACGCGGACTGAGCGCGGACCTCGGCTTCGACCGCGCCTCGCGCGAGGCGCACGCCGGACGGGTGTCGTTCGTCGCGAAGCTGCTGGCCCGGAACGGGTCGATTCCGATCGTGGCGCTCATCTCGCCGTACCGCAGCTCGCGCGCGAAGGCGCGCGCCGAGATCGGCCGGTTCGTCGAGGTCTACGTCAACACCCCGCTCGCGGTCTGCGAGGAGCGCGACGTGAAGGGCCTGTACAAGAAGGCGCGCGCCGGCGAGATCAAGGAGATGACCGGGGTCGACGACCCATACGAGCCCCCCGAGCATCCCGAGGTCGTCGTCGATGCGGTGCGGGGAAGCCCGTCGGAGTCGGCCGACTACCTGCTGCGCGAGCTCGAGCGGCTCGGCTGGCTCGTCCCGGCCGCGCCGGGGTAGCGGAACCGGTCGACGCCCCGCTCCGTCGAGCAGATATCGGGCGCCGGCGTGCCGCCGGCGCGATGAAGGCGCTCGTGCTGATCGGGGGGTTCGGCACCCGGCTCCGCCCGCTCACCTACAGCGTCCCGAAGCAACTCGTGCCGCTGGCGGGGAAGCCGATGCTGTACCACGTCCTCGACCTCCTCCCGCGCGACGTCGAGGAGGTCGTGCTCGCGACCGGCTACAAGGCGGAGGCGATCGCCGAGCACGTGCGGCACCACCCGCCCCCCTGGCCGGTCCGGACCGTCCCCGAGGCGGAGCCGCTCGGCACCGGGGGCGGGATGAAGAACGCGGGCGGCGGGATGAGCGACCCGTTCTTCCTCCTGAACTCCGACGTGATCGCCGCCGCCGACCTCGCCGCGCTCGCGGCCCGCCACGCCGAGCGCGGGGGGATCGGGACGATGGCGCTCGCCGAGGTCGACGATCCGCGCCCGTACGGGGTCGCCGCGCTCGGGGCCGACGACCGGATCGAGCGGTTCGTGGAGAAGCCCGAGCCGAAGGACGCCCCGTCCCGGTGGATCAACGCCGGCCTCGCCGTCTGGCGTCGGGACGTTCTCGACCGGATCCCGGGGACCGGTCCGGTCAGCTTCGAGCGGGAGGTCGTGCCGGACCTGCTCGCCGACGGGCTGTACGGGTTCCGGCTCTCGGGCTACTGGGACGACGCGGGCACCCCGGAACGACTGCTGCGGTCGCAGCGGCTCCTGTTCGACGACGGACGGGCGGCGCACGCGGGGCGCCCGGCCGGGGCCCGCGGGAGCGGACCCGCGTCGACCGGCGCCCGGTCGGTCGCGCGCGACGCCACCATCGGGGCGTACGTGACGCTCGGCGAGGGCGTCGAGATCGCGCCGGGCGCCCGGGTCGAGGACTCGGTCCTGATGGACGGCGTCTCCGTCGGACGCGACGCGTCGGTCGTGGGGTCGATCCTCGGCCCGCGCGCGCGCGTCCCGGCGGACGCGAAGGTCGCGGGCCGGGTCGTCGGCGCGGACGCCGACGCGGGCGCGCCCCCCTAGTACGCCGCCCCGGTGACGACGACCTTCGTCGACCGCTCGGCGTCGCCGGCGACCCGGAACGCCTCCGCGATCTCGGCGAGCGGGAACCGGTGGGAGACGAGGTCGCCGACCGAGAGCCGACCGTCGACGAGGAGCCGATGGACGTCGCGGAGGTCCGGCTCCACCGTGGCGTACGTCGGGACGATCCGGATCCCCCGGAGGTACAGCTGCTGAAGGTCGACGTCGAGCCGGCTCCCCGGCGCCGGGAGCCCGAAGAGGTTCACCGTGCCGCCGCGGCGCACGAGCTCGGTCGCGCTCGCGACGACGGCCGGGTGGCCGACCGCGACGACCGCGAGGTCGACGCCCGCGCCCCCCGTCGCGCGCTCGGCCGCGGCCCGGAGCGCGTCGGCCGACCTCGGGTCGAGCGCGGCGTCGATCCCGCCCCGGACGGCGGCCTCCCGCCGGCGGGCCGCGACGTCCGTGCCGCCGACCCACCGGGCGCCGAGCGCGCGGGCGAGCCGCGCGTACAGGATACCGACCGGCCCAAGGCCGAGCACCAGGACCGTCGCCCGCTCGGGGAGTCCGACGCGGCGGAGCGCGCTGAGGGCGCACCCCGCCGGTTCGAGCAGGGCACCGGCGGCCCAGTCGACCCGGTCGTCGAGGCGGAGCACCGCGCCGCGCTCGACGTTCTCCCGCGGGACGCGGAACGTCTCAGCAAAGCCGCCCGGGTCGAGGTTCGTCCGGGCGTACGTCGGGCAGAACGTCGGGTCGCCGCGGGCGCAGACGTCGCACCGGCCGCACGGCACGTGGTGGTGGACGAAGACGCGGTCGCCCGGGGCGAGGTCGGCCACGCCGGCCCCGACGGCGGCGATCCGTCCGACCGGCTCGTGCCCGAGGATCCCGGCGGACCGGTAGTTGCCCCGCAGCTTCTCGAGGTCGGTGCCGCAGACCCCGCAGGCGGCGAGCGTGACCGTCACCTCCCCCGGGCCCGCGACGGGGGCCGGGGCGTCGTCGAGCCGGACCGTGCCGGCGTCCCCCAGCCGGCCGACCTTCATGGACGGGCGCGCGCGGCCCGGATGGCGGCGTCGAGGATCTCGACCGCCTCGTCGATCTCCTCGCGGCGGACGATCAGCGGAGGAATGTACCGGATCGAGGAGCGGCCGCACGGGAGGAGGATGAGCCCCCGCCGCGTCGCCTCGTCCAGGATCGCGTCGCGCAGCGCGATCGCGGGCTCCTTCGAGCGGCGGTCGCGCACGAACTCGGTCGCCGTCATGAGCCCGATGCCCCGCACATCGCCGATCTCCTCGTAGCGGCCCGCGAGCTCCCGGAGCCGGCCGAGGAGGTAGGCGCCCTGGACCCGGGCGTTCTCGAGGAGGTGCTCCTTCTCGATGATGTCGAGGGTCGCGAGGGACGCCGCGGTCGCGGCGAGGTTGCCGCCGAACGTGTTGGAGTGCGCGCCCTGCACGGGGAAGTCCATCTCGGCCGGGAACGTCACCGCGCCCATCGGCAGTCCGCCGCCGAGCGCCTTCGCCATCGTGACGATCGGGGGGACGACCCCGTGGTGCTGGACGGCGAACCACTCGCCGGTCCGGCCGATCCCGCTCTGGACCTCGTCGTCGATCAGCGGGATCCCGTGCTCGTCGAGGATCGCCTTCAGCGTCGCGTGCCATCGGGGCGGGGGCACGATGTAGCCGCCCTCGCCGAGGACCGGCTCGGCGAGGAACGCTGCGACGTCGTCCGGCGGGATCGATGTCTGGAAGTAGAGCTCCTTCAGGATCTTGGCGCAGTAGAGGTCGCAGCTCGGGTACTCGAGCTTGTACGGGCACCGGTAGCAGTACGGGGCGGGGATGTGGTGGCCGCCGCCGACGAACGCCGAGTAGCGCGCCCGCTGCACCGGCTTCGAGGTCGTCATCGTGAGCGATCCCATCGTGCGCCCGTGGAACGCCCCGAGGAGGCCGACGACGATCGGGCGCTGACGGTGCCAGCGGACGAGCTTCAGCGCCGCCTCCGCGCTCTCGGTCCCACTGTTGGTGAAGAAGACCTTCTTCTCGAAGCCGCCGGGGGTGACCTTCGTGAGGCGCTCGGCGAGGATCGTCTGGTTCTCGTAGTAGAAGTCGGTGCCCGCGAAGTGCGTCAGGCGGGCCGACTGCTCCCGGATGGCGCGGACGACCTCCGGATGCGAGTAGCCGACCGCGGCGACGCCGACCCCCGCCGCGAAGTCGAGGAGACGGTTGCCGTCGACGTCGGTCACCCAGACGCCGTCGCCCGACGCGGCGACGACCGGGGCGGTCTTCGTGCTCGTCATCAGGTACCGGCGGTCGCGCTCGATCACCCGACGGGCGTTCGGACCGGGGATCGGCACCCGCACCGCGACCCCGCGGGCCGGCGCGGCGTGCGGGTCGGGCGGCGACTCGACCGGCGGGGGGGTGCTGCGGCTCATCTTCGCTCCGTCCGGTGAGCCCGCGCGGAGCGTAAAGGCTTCCCGCCCGCGGACGGCCGTATGCGGGGCGAGTCGAACGGTTCCTTTTTGAGGCGACCGGACGGGTCGGCGCCGTCGATGACCGGGTCGTCGTCGGACGGGAGTACTCCCGATCCGGAACGGAAGCAGCTCCTCGAGATCGTTCCGGCACCGGCGGTCCTCACCGAGCTCGCCCGGGGGTTCCTGCTCGTCCGGGACTCCGACCCCGACCGCGCCGTCCGGTTCGCCGCGACGTTCCTGCGGGAGCACTCCGGCGCCCCCCGGCCCGAGCGGGTCGAGGCGGTGCCGAAGATCACCCTCGCCCGCCTCGCGCTCGGGCGGGCGCCGCGGGGCGCGGTCGAGCCGCCGAGCGCTGGCCGGCTCGGCCGGCCGTGACCCCGGGCGCGCCCTCCGGGCCGCGGACCGCCCGGTAGGCGGCGAGGTCCCCCGCGAACGTGCGTCGGGTGAGACAGATCCGGAGGCCGCCGGGCTCCCCGAAGTAGGCGCCGGGGCAGACGAGGACGGACGCCGAGAGGAGGCGCGCGACCAGTTCGGTCGACCGGTCGCCGGTCCGGTCGAACCAGACCGGTCCGACCGGGGGCACGGGGAGGGCGAACGCCCGGGCGAGCGCGCGCCGGTTGGCGGAGAGAAGGCGCTGTACCTCCTCCCGGATGCGGGCGCGGTGGCGGAGCGCCGACAGCGCGCCCGCGACGGACGTCGGCGGGAGCTCGTCGGCGAAAAGCCCGACGAACCGGCCGAACGCCTTCTGCTCCCCCTCGGGAGCGACGACGTACCCGACCCGGAGGTCGTCGCCCGCGTAGAACTTCGTGAACGAACCGGTCGACCAGAGACGCTCCCGTGGCTGGGCCGAGAGCGTCCGACGCTCCCCGAACTCCCGGAACGTCTCGTCGACGAGCAGGTGGCGCGCGCCCGCGGCCCACGCGAAGAGCCGCTCGAGCGCCCACTCGTCGCCCTCGGGGTTCCGGGGCTGGGAGATCACCGCGAGGTCGACCGGCCCGTCGCGGGCCGTCACCTCGAACCCCGCCGCCCGGGGGCCGTCGAACAGCGGGGGGTACTCCGGCAGCGCCACCCGGCACGAGCCGGGGCGCCGACCGAGGGTGCGCGCGACGAAGAACTCGACCCAGGCGTTCGCCTCCGTGGCGCCGTGCGTGAGGAAGATCCGGTCCGGGGCGACTCCCAACGACTCGGCGAGCTCGGCCCGTAGCTCCTCCTCGTCGGCGCTCCGTAGCTCGGCCGGCGTGAGCGCCGGGCGTCGGATCGACCCGGCCATCCCGCTCCGCGCGAGGTCGTACCGAACCCCCGGGTGGGCGTCGATCCAGTCCGCCAGCGGGAACTTCACGGGGAGTGTGGAATCCCCCGGGCGTAAGGCGTGAGCGGCGCGCGTGCGACCGAACGCTCAAGTGCCGGGACACCGAACGCCCGCCGGGAGCGTGGGCGTGGCCTCGGTCGACGTCGGTCCCAACGGACGGATCATCGCCCTGTCGGCCGCCTGGTTCTCGGACGGGGCCCGCCGCCGGGCCGAGGCGCGGGCCGCCGCGCGGTGCGTCGAGTGCGGCACGTCACTCCCGTCCCGGCGGACCCCGTACTGCTCGCGCAAGTGCAAGTGGCGGTTCCACGGCCACTACTTCTGGGACTCGGCGCGCAGCTACGTCCTCTTCCGGGACCGCTACACCTGCCGTCTTTGCGGCCACCGTCGCCGGGCGCGGGAGCTCGATGTCGACCACATCGTGGAGATCGCCCGCGGCGGGGCCGCGCTCGAGTACTCCAATCTGCAGACGGTCTGCCGGGCGTGCCACCGCGAGAAGACGCGGGAGTTCCTGCAAGCGCGCCGGGTCCCGGCGCCCGCGGACGGCGGCCTCCCCGCGTTGTGAGGGCGGCCCAGCGGGTCCGAACGGGTATATAATCGGGTTCGGTCGTCGGCCCCCGCCATGGTCCGACCCCGAGCCGCCGTCCGCTCCGTGCTCGTCCCTGCGCTCCTTCTGCTCCTTCTCACTTCGACGGTCGCCGCCGGCGCTACGTCGCCGGCGGCCCCCGCCTCGTCGCACGCCCCCTCGTCCGGGGACGCCACCAGGGGCCCCCCCACCGCCGGCGCCGCCCGGCCCGCGTCGGCCGGTTCGACCGCGACGCCCGCGGGCGACGTCCGCGCGCCGCTCGTGGCGCAAGTAGAGCGACAGATATCGGCCGGAGAGTTCAACGGTCGCAACGCCTTCCTTCCGTCCGCCTACACCTCCCGCGCTCAGCCGCCGGCCGGAGGGGCGGTCTCGGTCGAGCCGCTCGTCGCCCCGGCCCCGATGGGACTCGCCGACCTCGGCATCGGGACGGGCGGGACGCCGTACGCCTACGGCACGACGAGCTTCCAGGGGACGATCGAGATCGGGTCGTTCACCGCGTACAGCCCCGGATACGCCGAGTTCGCCGAAGCGCCGGACTGGACGACGATTCAGTTGAACGCGGTCGGCGTCAACATCTCCTACCCCGGCGCTAGCAACGGTGTCTTCTGGTTCCAGAACGTCGCCCACTTCAACGGCACCGAGCTCCAGCTCGAGGACAATATCTGGAACTTCTCGTCGTACTCGGCGCTCCTGACCCCGGGGACCCTTTACCACCACGGGAAGAAGGGGATTGTCGAGCTCGACGAGTTCTACTACGATTACGGGCCCGAGTTCGCGGTCACCTACCCGTTCACCCTGTCACTCTCGGTCACGCTCGAGGAGGTGGGTCTCCGCCCGTCAGTCCTCTTCAACTACACGATCACGAACGGATCGGGACCAGCGGGCGCCTCAAAGACCTACGACAACGTGACGTTCAACGGAACGGTGGTCGGTCCCCCGAAGTTCCTCGTGAACGGCGCCGAGTACAATCCGTACGGCAACCAGTACGACGCCGAGCTGATCCTCGGGGGCGATGGGGGCGGCACCAACGCGAACATCCAGTCGTTCCAAGGGAACGCCACGCTCTCCCGCTGGGACGCGGGGACGGACCGCTACGTGAGCGTCCCGTCCGCGTACGACCACGGGGTCGACAGCGGGGAGACGTCGACTGGCCTCGCGGAGTACTACCTCACCCACCGCACGACCGCCTACCTCGACCAGGGCCCGTCGCTCCTCTACGGGCTGTGGAACACGTCGTCGGGCTTCGCCGGCCCCGCGGCGACGCCGGGGTACCTCCGGGTCGACCTCACGATCGCCCCCGCGTACGCGTTCGGGTTCGCCACGTACGCCGACGACGCCGATCTCGGGCTCGTCCGGGCGAACTTCTCCTACGCCCCGATGAGCCGCACCGGCGCGCTCACGACCGAACTGCCTCCGGCCCCCGCCGGTGACCCGTACGTCTTCGGGGTCTGGGCGGACGGGTACCAGAACACGACCGTCACGGTGAAGGGGAACTCCACCGGCACCGCCTCGTTCGCGCTCACCGCGTCGTCCGACACGTTCGACGCCCCGGTCTACCTCGACGGGAACGCGCAGGCGGCGCTGTTCGGTGCCGCCGGGATTGCGAAGACCGGGTACGCGAAGTCGGGGCCCACGCTCTGGATCAACGCGACGGAGGCGGCGCTCGTCGCGCCGTTCCTTCGCGTGAACGACTTCGATTACCCGACGTTCGTTCTCTTCGCCGGCGAGCGGTTGAACCTCACCGTCCTCTTGGACCGGTTCGCGCAGGCGCCGTCGTCCTTCGTCTACACCTCTTCCTATCCGTTCGTCGGGCCGGCGCCGACCACCGGGTGGACCCAGGGGTACTACTTCTTCTACGGGAGCGGCCGCTTCGCCGTCGCCAACACCACCGTCACTGGCGATACCGCCCTCTACTACCAGTCGATCGCCGCGCCCGGCGCGGTCGAGTTCTACGACACGGTGGGCTCGAGCGTCGCGAATCTGAAGGTCTCCGACGATTCGTTCGGGCTCGCCGCGGTCGACGCCGCGAGCGTCACCGCGGAGAACGTCTCGTCGTTTAGCGGGTCGAACGGGGTCTCGGCGATCAACTCGACCGGCGTCACCGTCACCGACCTTCGCACGAACGGGACGGACTCCGAGGGAACCCCCTCGCTCGGAGCGTACGACTACGGTTCGACCGCCGTCGTCCTCGGCGACGTCCACGTGACGAACGGGAGCATCGGGATCTTCGGCCAGTCGGGCACCGGGCTCGAGGTGACCGGGCTCACGGTGGTGACGGTGAGCCCCACCGAGCTCTCGTACGGGATCGAGCTGAACCGGACGGACGACGTCCGCGCGATCGGAGTCACCCTGGACGCCTCGATCGGCCTGGAGGCGAACGACTCCTCGGTGCAGTCGCTCATCGACGTCCGCGCCGACTACTCGCCGGGGGTCGCCCTGTGGTCGAACGGGACCGACCTCTCCGTGACCGGCCTCACGGCGCAGAACGAGTCGTACGGGGTCCAGTTCCAGAACGATTCGGCGGTCACCGTTCAGAACGCGGTGGCGGAGAACGGCTCGATCGCGGTCTGGGCGTTCGCCAACTCGACCGGGGGGACGTTCCGGAACGTCTTCGCCGCGAACGAGTCCGTCGGCCTCGAGACCCAGCGCTCGATGGAGACGAACCTCTACAACGTCACGGCCCTCAACGGCAGCGTCGGCGCCGAACTGGAGAACACCAGCTTCGTCAAGGCGTCCGGCGTCGCCGTGCGGAACCTCTCCGACGGCCTCCTGTGGAACTTCGGGTCCCGCGGGTCGATCGAGAACGTCACCGTGGGCAACGCCTCGCTCGGGGTCGGGGTCTCGAACGCGACGAACTTCACCGTCGGGTACGTCGCCGCCGCCGAGGCCGCCCTCGGCCCGAACACGACGTACTACTTCCTCGCCCCGATCTCCTACCGGCTCCAGCCGAGCGCGGCCGTCGCGCTCTACGACGCGGCGTACGCGACGGTCGAGAACGTCTCCGCTCGCTACTACCCGTTCGCCGTGGCGGCGAACTTCACGAACGACTCGCGGTTCGAGAACGTGAGCGCGTGGTACGGCTACGCCGGGATCTGGATGAACGGCACGCTCGGCAACCTGATCGCCGGGTCGTTCTTCTACGGCAACGACCTCGGCGTCTACCTCGGCTACTCGAACGGGACGCTCGTCAGCGCGAACACCTTCGAGGCGAGCGCCTCGTTCGGGATCTCGATCCTGAACGGCACCCTCGTCCACGTCGACGGCAACAACTTCGTGGCGAACAACGGCGCCGACACGAAGGGGACCTACTCGGCGGCGCACGTGCAGGCGAGCTCGGTGAACGGCTCGCGGATCTACTTCAACGGCACGGGCTTCGGGAACTTCTGGTCCGACCACTCCGGTGCGACGCCGTACACTATCCACACCCTCCCCGCGGTGCTCGAGGACCACGACCCGCTCGCCGCGTTCGTCTCGAACTGGCTCAAGTTCGTCGCGCAGGGGCTCCCGACCGGGGTCCCGTGGGGATTCGCCATCGACGGGACGAACTACACGGCGACGGTCCCGCTCGTCTACCTGCCGGCCGCGTTCGTGCCGGACCAGGCGCTCGCCTGGACCGCCCTGCCGACCCCCGGGTACGTCCCGACCCCGGCGAGCGGCACCGCGGCGGCCCTGGACGGCCACAACGAGACGGTCACGATCGACTTCGCCACGCTCTGGACCGTCACCTTCACGGAGTCGAACCTCCCGGTCGGGACCGCCTGGTCGGTGACGCTCAACCTCACGCCGCTCACGTCGACGACGTCGTCGATCGTCTTCCACGAGCTCAACGGGACGCTGCCGTACACGATCGGGGGCGTCGCCGGATGGAGCCAGAGCACGCTCCCCCGCACCGGGACGGTCGTCGTCGACGGGGCGAACGTGAACGAGAAGACGATCGCCTGGAACCAGGTGACGTACGCCGTGACGTTCTCCGAGAGCGGGCTCCCGTCGAAGCTCAAGTGGACGGTGACCGTCGACGGGGTCGAGAAGAGCTTGACGACCGACGGCGGCACCGACTCGCTCTCGTTCGCCGCCCCGAACGGCTCGATCCCGTACGTCGTCACGGACCTGTCGGGCTGGGCCCAGGCGACGCTCGTCCCGACCGGGTCGATCCCGGTGAACGGCGCGGCCGTCACCGAGCCGACGCTCGTCTACACCGAGGTCGTCTACACGGTCACGTTCACGGAGACCGACCTTCCGACCGGCACGAACTGGTCGGTGACGCTCAACGGCGTCACTGAGAGCTCGACCGGCGCGGCGGTCTTCTTCAGCGTGCCGAACGGCAGCTACCACTACAAGATCGGCGTCCCGTCGGGCTACTCGACGGGAACGGGCTCCGGCACGATCTCGGTGAACGGCGCGGCCGCTTCGCTGGTGGTCCCGTTCGCGTCAACGCACGCTCCGGCGGCGTTCCCGTGGCTGTACGTTGGCGCCGGGGTCGCGGCGGCCCTGGTCGTGGTCGGTCTCGTCGCGGTCGTCCTGCGCCGCCGGCGCGGGCGGCGTCCGAGGTCGACGCGCTACCGTCCGGCGAGCACCGAGACCCAGCCGCCGATCTGAGCGGCCCCCGCCCCGGTCGACGGACGGCTACGGGGCCGCCCGCGACGTCGGCAGGAACCTCCGCTGGACGAGGTGCTCGACGATCCGGCGGGTGGAGGCGTCGACCGGCTCGGTCGAGGTGTCGACGATCAGGTCGGGGTTGAGCGGCTCCTCGAACGGGTCGTCGACGCCGGTGACCTTGACCGCGCCGCCCGCCACGGAGGTGCGGTAGAGCCCCTTCGTGTCGCGGCGCCGGCAGACGTCGATCGGGCACCGCAGCCAGACCTCGTCGAACCGGTCGCCGACGGTCGCCCGCGCCGCCTGGCGGGACGTCTCGTACGGGGTGATCATCGCGACCAGCACCGCGACGCCGTTGCGGGCGAGCATCCGGGCGACGTAGCTCACGCGGCGGGCGTGGAACTCGCGGTCCTTGCGCGAGTAGCCGAGCTCGGGGGAGAACATGTGGCGCACCTCGTCGCCGTCCAGGATCTCCACCTTGCGGCCCGCGGCGCGCAGCTGCTCGGCGACCGACCGGGAGAGCGTCGTCTTCCCCGCGCACGGCAGCCCTTCGATCCAGGCGACGAACCCCGGGTCGCTCGCGGGCGCGGCGTCGGGCATCGCGGACCGACCCCTTCGCGGGTAGAAAGTCGTTGCCGGTCCGTCGGGGCCGGGCCCCCGCGCGGCCCGCGGTCGGCCGCGAAAGGCGTCGTGCGCGGAATCCGCGCCCGTCGTTCCATTCTTCGCCGTTCGTCGCATCTATAACCGACCCCCCGAGTGGAGCGCTCGACATGGGCGCCCCGTCCCTCGACCACGAGACTCCCGCACCCCCGCCGACCCCTCGGACCCGCCGACCCGGCCCGTCCCCGGAGGTCGGGGGGCGCTCTACCGACCGAACGATGCTCGGAGCCGCCGGCGCCGCGCTCCTCCCACCGGGAGCGGCGGCATGAGCTCCTCGACCCCCCCTCCGGCGGCTCCCTCCCCCACCCCCCCCGCCCCGCGGGTCGTCGTGCGACGACGGTCGGGGCGGGCGGGGCTCTACGCGGCCGCGACCGTCGTCGGGATCGTGGTGGTCCTCGCCGGGGTCGGCAGCGTGACCCACTGGTACGGTCTCCTCCCGTCCTCGTCGAGCGGGGGGTGCCCCGCGGGCAAGACCGTCACCGGGGCGGGCGCGAGCTTCCTGAGCCCCCTGATCAGCCAGTGGCAGGCGACGTACACCGCGAACACCTCGAACCGCGTCAACTACAACCCGAGCGGCGCCGGGGCCGGCATCACCGCGTGGGAGACGAATACCGTGAACTTCGCCGCCTCCGACGAGCCGCTGACGGGCTCGGAGATCCACGACCTCCCCGGAACGACCCTCACGCTCCCCGTCACCGGCGGCGCGGTGACGATCGTCGACAACATCCCCGGCTTTTCCGGCCCGCTCAACCTCACCGGGGTCCAGCTCGCCGAGATCTACCTCGGCAACATCACGAACTGGGACTCGAGCGCGCTCTCGAGCGACAACCACGGTCTCCCGGACGCGACGATCGACCCGGTCGTGCGCTCCGACGCCGCCGGGACGTCGTACGTCCTCACGAACTACCTGAGCGACGACGACCCGTACTTCGCGAGCCACGTGGGGATCTCGATCCAGCCCGACTGGCCGAGCCTCGCCACGGAGACGGCCCAGAAGGGGAACTCCGGGCTCGTCAAGTACGTCGCGAGCGCCGCGGGCGACGACTCGATCGGGTACGTCGACCTCGCCGACGCGCGGACGTACGACCCGGACGGGATCGCCGCGGTCGGGAACCCGGCCGGGGGGTTCATCGTTCCGACGGTCGCCGACACGCAGAGCGCGATCGACTACTGGGGGACCCACCAGACGATCCCGGCGGCGACCGGGAACTGGTCGGCGGTCACCTGGGTGAACTCGCCCGGGGCCACCGACTACCCGCTCGCGACCCTCTCCTACTTCCTCGTCCTCCAGAACCCCGCGCTGGCGGGGAGCACCACCGACCCGTCGCTCGCGCTCACCGGGGCGCTCGTCGAGTGGCTCGATTGGGCGCTCGAACAGGGACAGGCGTACGCGAACCCCCTCCTCTACGACGTCCCTCCCGCGTCGATCCTGACGCAGGACATTGCCGCCGTGGAGACCATGAATTATAACGGGGCCCCCATCCCGACGTGCGTCGCCTAGAGGGGGGCGTGGCCGGGACCGAAGCAGCGGAGGTCGGGGGTCAGAAGGAGTTCTCGGGACGCCTGTCGGGCCGGCTCGGGACGTTCCGCTGGCTGGGCCGGCTGTTCCGAGGAGGGGCGACCGCCGCGGGGCTCGGGGTCCTCGGCCTCATCGTCGCCCTCGCCGCGCTCCTGGTCGACAACTCGTTAGCGTCGGTCCGCCACTTCGGCGTTCGCTTCCTCACCGGGACGGCGCCGGACCTGTCGGCCCCGCAGTTCGGGGCCCTGCCGGCGATCGTCGGCACCCTCGCCACGAGCGCGCTCGCCCTCGTGATCGCCGTCCCGGTGGCGCTCGGCGTCGCCGTCTTCTCCTCCGAGGTCGCGCCGCGACGCTGGCGGGCGCCGCTCGCCTATCTCGTCGACCTCGGCGCGATGGTCCCGTCGGTCGTCTACGGCTTCTGGGGCCTCGTCGTGCTCGTGCCGTTCATGGCGACCGTCGTCGAGCCGTTCCTCGCCCGCGCGACCGACGGCGGCGGCGGGTTGTTCTCCGGTCCGACACTCGGCGAGAGCGTCCTCACCGCCGGGGTGATCCTGGCCGTGATGGTGATCCCGACGATCGCCGCCCTCTCGCGGGAGGCGCTGCGCGCGGTCCCCCGCGACCGACGGGACGCCGCGCTCGGCCTCGGAGCGACGCGGTGGGAGGCGACCCGGATGGCGGTCCTCGGACCCGCCGGGCCGGGAATCCTCGGGGCGATCCTGCTCGGCCTCGCGCGGGCGCTCGGCGAGGCGATCGCCGTCGTGCTCGTCATCGGCAACGAGTACCGAATCCCGACGTCGCTGTTCTCCCCGGGCGCCACGATCCCGAGCTTCCTCGTCAACGAGTTCGACAGCGCGAGCGGCCTTGGGTTGAGCGCCGTCTTCGAGCTCGGCCTCGTCCTCTTCGGGCTCTCGCTCGCGATCAACATCGGCGCGCGCACGTTCCTGCTGCGCCCGGACGACGGGTCGGAGCCGACCTCCGGCCGCGTCCGGCGGTGGTTCGCTCGCCGGCACCGGCCGGCGGCCCGGTCGACCCCCGCCGCGGGGACCCTCGCGTGGTGGCCGCGGGTCGTCGCGACGCGCCCCCAGCGGATCCTCCGGCGCCGTCTCGTCAACGTCGGCGTCGTGATCCTGCTCGCGGGGGCGGTCCTGGTCGCCGTCTACCCGCTCGTGAGCCTGGGGCACCTCGCGCTGGAGAACGGCGGCGGCGTGATCGCCCGGCCGTCGTTCTACACCGAATCGCTGCCCCCGGCGTGCCTGAGGAACTGCTCCCTCGGGGGGATCGCCCCCGCGATCGAAGGGACGCTCCTCCTCGTCGGGCTCGCGGCCGCGATCGGGCTGCCGATCGGGATCCTCGCCGGGATCTACCTGTCGGAGTACGGCCGCAACCGGTTCGGGCGGGCGGTCGGGATCCTCGTCGACTCGGTGATCGGGGTCCCGTCGATCCTCGTCGGGATCTTCGTCTTCGCGGTCCTGTTCCGGTACGACCGGCCCGACCTCTACACGGTCGTCGCCGGCGGGATCGCCCTGAGCGTCCTGATGATCCCGATCGTCGCCCGGACGACCGACACCGCGCTCAGGACCGTGCCGGCGAGCGTGCGCGAGTCCGCGCTCGCCCTCGGGTTCCCCCGCCACCGCATCACGGCGCGGATCGTCCTCGGCAGCGCCCGCAGCGGGATCGTCACGGGGTGCGTCCTCGCGCTCGGCCGCGCCGCCGGCGAGACGGCGGCGCTTCTCTTCACCGTCGGCTGGAGCAGCTACGGCTTCGCCGGCTGGAACCAGCCGGTCGCGGCGCTCGCCCCGTTCATCTACGAGGCGCTCACCGTCACCGGGACCCCGAACTGGGTGACCGACGCCTGGGGGGCCGCCCTGCTCCTCCTCCTCCTCATGCTCGCCGTGACCCTGGCCGCGCGGCTCACGCTGCGGACGGACGACGCGGCGGGGGCGGAGTGACCCGATGGCGCCGAAGATGCAGATCGCCGGCCTCTCGGCCTGGTACGCCCGGCGCCAGGTCCTGTACGACATCGCGCTCGACATCCCCGAGCGGGCGGCGACGGCGATCATCGGCCCGTCCGGTTGCGGGAAGTCGACGTTCCTGCGCTGCCTGAACCGCCTCCACGAGGAGTCGCCGCGCGCCCGCGTCGAGGGGACGATCCGGCTCGACGGCGAGGACCTCGCGGGGCTCGATCCGGTCGCGGTCCGCTGCCGGGTCGGGATGGTGTTCCAGAAGCCGACCCCGTTCCCGAACCTCTCGATCTTCGAGAACGTCGCCGCGGGGCTCCGCCTCCTCGGCGTCCGGCGGCGCGAGGAGCTCGACGAGGCGGTCGTCGTCGCCCTCGAGCACGCCGGCCTCTGGGAGGAGGTCGAGTCGATCCTCGACGCCCCCGGAACGAGCCTCTCGGGCGGCCAGCAGCAGCGGCTCTGCATCGCCCGGGCGCTGGCCGTCCGGCCCGAGGTTCTGCTCCTCGACGAGCCGTGCTCGGCGCTCGACCCGATCGCGACCGCGAAGATCGAGGGGCTGCTCGCGCGGCTGCGCTCGGAGTACACGGTCGTCATCGTCACTCACAACCTCGCGCAGGCGGTCCGGGTCTCCGACCACACGGCGTTCCTGTACCTCGGAAAGCTCGTGGAGACCGGCCCGACCGACCAGATCTTCCACCGGCCCGCCGAGAAGCTCACCGAGAACTACGTCACGGGCCGGTTCGGCTGACGGCGGCCAAGGGGTCGTCGCCCGGTGGCGGGCTCCCCCACGTCGGCGCCGAACGCCCCGGCTGACCGTATATCCCGACCGGCCGTTCGGGAGCCGGAGCGAGTGGCGATGGCACCGGCGAAGCGGATCGGGATCCTCGGCAGCGGCGATGTGGCGAAGAACCTCGGGCGGGGGTTCGCCCGGCACGGCTACGACGTCCGGCTCGGGACGCGCGACGCGTCGAAGCTCGCCGACTGGACGCGCGAGGTCGGGGCCCGCGCCTCGGTCGGCACGTTCGCCGAGGCGGCCGCGTTCGGGGAGATCGCGCTGCTCGCGACCCACGGCGACGCGACGGAGAAGGTGCTCGACCTCGTCGGGCCGGCCCCGTTCGCGGGGAAGATCGTGATCGACGCGACGAACCCGCTCGACCTCTCGAAGGGGATGCCCCCGACCCTGTTCGTCGGGACGACCGACTCGCTCGGGGAGCGCGTCCAGCGCAAGCTCCCCGCGGCCCGCGTCGTGAAGTGCTTCAACACGGTCGGCAGCCCGAAGATGGTCGACCCGAACTTCGCGGCCGGTCCGGCGCGGATGCTGATCTGCGGGAACGACGCCGCGGCGAAGCAGCGGACCGACGAGCTGCTGCGGGAGATCGGCTGGGCGGGAGCGCTCGACGTCGGGGGGATCGACGGGGCCCGCTGGCTGGAGGCGCTCTGCCCCCTCTGGGTGAGGGCGGGGCTCGCGCTCGGGACCTGGAACCACTCGTTCCAGGTGATCCAGTAGCGGCCGACGCGCCCGGGCGGGGGTCCCCGCCCCGTCGGTCCGTTCACCCCTCGGGCGAGAGAAGCCCGAGGGCGAACGCCGCCCGGAGGACGCCGATGTGGGTGAACGCCTGCGGGTAGTTCCCGAGCGGCTGGTTCGTGGCGGGGTCGTACTCCTCGGGGAAGAGCAGCAGCGGCCCGGCGACGTCGAGCAGCCCCCGCCAGTGCTCGAGGGCGCGCTCCATCTGACCGGCCTTCGCCAGCGACTCGACGAGCCAGAAGGAGCAGAGCAGGAACGCCCCTTCGGGCCCGGCGAGGCCGTCGTCGCCCTCGTACCGGCGGACGAACGGCCCCCGGGCGAGCTTGCGCTCCACCGCCGCGATCGTGCCGACGACCCGCGGGTCGTTCGGGGGGAGGAACCCATCGAGCCCGATGCGCAGGGCGCTCGCGTCGAGCAGGGGGCGGTCGAACACCTGGACGAACGAGCCCTGGGTCTCGTCGTACCCGCGGGAGAGGATGGCGGCGCGGATCTCGTCGGCGACGTGCGTCCACCGGTCGACCGGCTCGGTCTTGCCGAACGCCCGGCCGAGCTGGATCGCCCGGTCGAGCGCCACCCAGCACATCAGCTTCGAGTGGACGTGGTGGGCCGGCGGCGTCCGCGCCTCCCAGAGGCCGCTGTCGGGGAGCGCCCAGAGGTCCGTGATGCGGTGCGCGAGCCGCTCGATCGTCGCCCAGTGGTCGCGGACGAACGCGGGGTCGAGCCGTTCGAGCAAGAGCGCCGAGTCGAGGATCTCGCCGTAGATGTCGAGCTGGCGCTGGACGACCGCGCCGTTGCCGATCCGCACCGGGCGCGAGCCGCGGTACCCCTCGAGGTGCCCCAGCTCCTCCTCGGGGGGCGGGCTTCCGCCGTCGACGGTGTAGACCGTGCGCAGCTCCTCGTCATCGCGCAGCGCGGACGCCCGGTCGAACGCCCACGCGACGTACGACCGGGCCTCGCTGACGTGGCCGAGCAGCAGGAACACCTGGGCGGTGAACGCCGCGTCGCGGATCCAGACGTACCGGTAATCCCAGTTGCGGCTCCCGCCCGCCCACTCGGGGAGCGACGTCGTCGGGGCGGCGACGAACACCCCCGCGTCGGCGTACGAGAGGAGCTTCAGCACGAGCTCCGACCGCTCGACCCACGGATGCCACCGCGCGGCGACGCGCCGGAGCGGCGCGTCCGGCGGCGAGACCCACCCCCGCCAGTACGCGTCCGTGACCGACAGGAGGGCCGCCGGGGACGGCTCCGCGGCGGGAGCGTCCCCCCAGCGCAGCTGGAAGAAGACCGGCGCCCCCGGCTCGACCGTTCCGGCGCAGCGGGCGCCCGCCGGTCCGACGGTCCACGCCCACGGGGCGGTGAACGACATCCGGTCGTCGCCCGCCCGCGCGACCGCGACGAGCGCCTCGGCGGTCCAGGCCGGCGATCGGCGCGCGTAGTCGAAGCGGGGGTCCGCGACGGCCTCCACCGGCACCGCGGAGCCGCGGGCGACCGCACGACGCACGAGTCGGGGGTCGCCTCCGATCGCGGAACCGGAAGGTCCCATCGGCATGAAATCGGTGACCGAGAGCGAAACGCCGCGCCGCAGCTCGAAGATCGTCGTTAGGACGTTCGTCCCGACGACGTACTGCTGGTGGGAGACGCACGACTCGACCGGGGCCAGGCGGTGCGAGCCGCCGGTCCGACGATCGAGCAGCCGAGCGAAGACGCTCGGGCTGTCGAACCGGGGCAGGCACGCCCAGTCGATCGAGCCGAAGCGAGAGACGAGCGCCCCCGTCGACTCGTTCCCCACGATCCCGTAGTCGTTGAGCGACGGCCACGGCTCGGCCGGGTCCGACACGGGGACGGCGGCCCCCGTGCTCTTGGCGCCGGCGACCGAAGACGCTGCGACGTCGACCATCGTTAGTCCAAGGACGGGACCGGTCGCCCGGGTCGGCGCTGCCCCAAGGGGGCACCCGTGGCACCGGCTCCGCTCGGCGCGGCCGCGCGCCGCGGCAACGCGTAGATACGACCGAGTGCGTCGAGGGGCGTGGCGAGGCCCGCGCGCATATCCTCTCTTATCGACGCGCCCACGGGAGATATTCGTTTCCGTGACGGCCCGGACACCCCGTGGGGCGGGTGAGGCGCACGCGGACGGTTCCGAACCCGGCGAAACGCCGCCTCGGGGGCGACTCCTCCCGGCCGGCCGCCTTCGCCTCCGATCTCGACCGAACGCTCGTCCGGACCGGTGGCCCGGTGACGGACGCCGCCCGAACGGCGCTCGGCGACGCACGGCGCCTCGGGTTGCGGACCGTCATCGTCTCGGGGAGGGAGTACGACAAGCTCGTGCCGTTCGCCCACGCCCTCGGATCGGTCGACGCGATCGTCGCCGAGAACGGGGCTGTGGTCGAGGCCCCCCTGGGACGCCGACCGACCGTGGTCGCCGGGAGCTTCGCCCGCGTCGTCCGTCAGCGCCTCGCGGGGGCGTCGGGGATTTCACCGCGGTTCGGGACGGTCGTCGTCTCGGTGCCGATCCGGCAGCACCGGCGCCTCGTCCGGGCGCTCGAGGGCCTGCCGGTGCATTTTCTCCCGAACGTCGATCGCGTCATGGCCCTTCCGCCGGGGATCGACAAAGGGACGGGGGTCCGGCTCGCCCTCTCGCGCTTCGGGGGGGGCCGGGGCGACTACGCGGCGCTCGGGGACGGCGAGAACGACCTCGACCTCCTGCAAGGCGCAGCGCTCTCCGGAGCGGTCGCCAACGCCCAACCGATCGTCCGGGCGGCCGCGGACTACGTCTGCCGCGGGCACTGCGCGCGGGGGGCGCTCGAGTTCGTCCGAGGGCCGCTCGCGGCGTGGGCGTCCGGAACGGCGGCGCGTGGCCGGCCTAGGGGCGGGCGACGTGCGTCCGGGCGAGCACCTCGGTGAGGCGCTTGTTCACCTCAGCCGTGAGCGCGTCGCGGTCCTCGGGTCGGCGGATCATCAGGGTGAGGACGAGGTCGGTCGACTGGGCGGACCGCGCGCGCGTCGTGAGCACCGGCGGGAACCGGGGGTCGAGTCGGGTTCGGAGCTTGGAGAGGCTCTTCAACAGGTCGCTCTCGAACGACGGGAGGTCGACGTTCCCTCCGATCGAGACGGGGACGGTCAGCTCCTTCCACGCCTGCGGGGAGGTGTTCACGACGACGTCCCGGATCATCGCGACGTTCGGCACCGAGACGAGCTGGTCGTGGTCGGAGAGCAGCACCGTCGTCATCGCATTGATCTCGATGACCTTGCCGGAGAACCCCTGCACCTGGATCGTGTCGCCGACCTTGAACGGCGTGTAGATGTCGGAGAAGTACTTCGCGCCGTAGTTGCCGAGCGGCTCGCGCAGTGCGACGAGGATCGTGGCCCCGAGCAGCGCGATGATGACGAGGACGATCGCCGGGTTCACTCCGAGCGCCTGGAGCGCGAGCGTGCCGCCGATCAGCGCGACGACGACGATCGCGAGCCGGCGCCCCGCCGCGGCCATCTGGGGAGTGCTCGCGCGCAGCAGACGGCCGAGCAGCAGGCTCGCGAGCCACGCGAGGAGCACGGTCAGGACGACGATGACGGCCGCCGGGATGTACGGCTGGACCCACGCCCAAACGGTCGCGAGCAGCGACATCTACGCCTCGGTGAGCGCGAGCAGCATCGACCGCTCCTCGGTCTCCGCCGCCTCGAGCGAGCATTGCCGGGACGTCGTGCGGGCGTTGCGGACGAGGCGCGCCCGGAGGCGGCCCCCGCGGTCGTCGAGGAGGAGGGCCATCTTCTTCGCCAGCGCGCCCGGTTCGTCCGGGTCGAACAGCAGACCGTTGACGCCGTCCCGGATCAGCTCCGCGATCCCGGCCCGACGGGTGACGATCGCCGGTCGCCCGTGCAACCAGCTCTCGACCGCCACGAGCCCGAACCCTTCCCGCACCGACGGGAGGATCGTGAATCGGCAGCGCTCGTAGAGGGCGTCCAGGTCGGCCTGGGGAAGATGCCCCGTGAAGACGACCCGTCCTTCGAGACCGGACTCCCGCACGAGCTCCTCGAGCCGGCCGCGCCAGTCGCCGGACTTGGAGAGCCCGAGCCCGCTCTTCGACCCCGAGAAGCTCCCGTTGCCGACGAGCACGAGCTTGAGGTCCGGGAACCGATCCTTGAGGCTCGCGACGGCGCGGATGGCGAGGTCCTGCCCCTTGATCGGGTCCATCCGGCCGACGAGCAGCGCGACGTCGTCCGACGGGACGACGCCGAACCGTTCGGCGACGGCCGCGACGCTCGCCGCGTCCGGCCGGGAGTAGTCGTCGGGGTCCACGTACGGGTAGAGCCGGACGACCTTTCCCTTGGTCCCCAGCTCCGCGAGCGCCTCGGCGTAGCGCGCGGCGCTCACCACGATCACGTCGTAGCTGTCGAGGTAGCCCGTCAGCACGGTTCGCCACGCCTCCGGTATGACCGAGGCATCGAACGGGATGTGCCAGCGGAACACCTTCGGCTTGAGGGTGCCGAGCATCTGCCCGACCGGCATCTGCTGGAAGTCGTGGATGTAGAACGCGTCGAAGTCGTGCTCGTCGTCCAGGGCGCGGATCAGCTCCGCGGTGCGCCGATTGTAGAACGCGTACTCCGAGAACGCCTCGGTCCAGAACAGATCGTCGTGCGGGCGGGCCCCGTCGATCTCGTGGATCCGGCCCCAGATCGCCTCCTTGACCTGGCCGTACCCGGCCATCCGTTCGCCGTCGATCGACACATTGTGGAGTGTCATCCCGTCAAGGCGGACGGTCGGAGGGGCCCGGGGGTTGAGCGCGACCCAGTGGGCCTCGTCGATGACCTTCTCCCGGATCATCCGCCGGACGAGCGGATAGACCATCCGCGTGACCCCGCCCGGGGAGAAGCGGTAGTCGACCCCCTCCCGGAGGTCGGCGAGCGAGACCGGGGCCTGCGACGGCGCGGCGGCCCCGCCCGGGCTGCCGTCCGGCCCGACGAACTGCACGAGCGGCGTCTGAGTGTTGATGCAGATGGAAAGGGGCGGCATACCCGTTCACCCCGCGGCCGCTCCGACATGGCCGCGAGAGGGGATATGGTCTTAGTGGGAGCAGCACCCGGGCGCGGGGGGGTCCCTGGCCCGCGGCAGGAGCGACGCCGCGGAAGCGAGCCCCGACGGCGTTCGACAATCGTGGGTTTTGCGACGTTTCGCGCCCGACAATCGCCGTAGAAAATCGGGGATCGCGCGCGATCGCGCGGTGCGCGGGACAAGGGTTCAAGTAGGATGGCGCCAAGGTCGAAGCGACCCGCCCACCCGTGCTCCCGGAGACTCCGGGTTCTCCGGGTGGAGCTACTACACGGGAGGTGAGAGACCTATGGAAAACACTACAGAACGTACACTCGGACACCTGTTCGGACTCGTCGGCGGCGTGTTGATCGCCGTGGGCGGTCTGGCGGCGGTGATCTTCGGGTTCGTTGATCTGGCCCTCGGGCGAACGCTGGGCGCCGCCGGCGCCCTCGGCGAGGCGGTGATCCTCTTCGTCCTCGGTGCGCTAGTGCTGCTGTTCGCCCACCTGGGCGAGCACGGCTGGAAGGAGCGCCCGGCGACGAGCGGAGTGCTGCTCGTCGTCCTAGCGATCGTCGGTTGGGCCGCGCTCGGGCTCGGCACGAACGTGCTCGCGCTCATCGGGGGCGTCTTCGCGCTCCTGGCGGGCGTGATGTACATGATCGAGCCGGCGCACCGCGCCGTGTCCCGGATCGCCGCGACCGGGTAATTCCGGGCCGCGGGCGACCTGCGCCGATCGGCCAACCCCTTCCCCCCACTATTCGCCGCTCGACGCCGCGACCGGCTCGACCTGGGCCGGCGGGCGGGAGCGCCGCATCCATCGACGATCCGCTCCGTTCCCTCGGTCGCGGGGCAAAGCTACATCACCCACTGCACCGGCTGAAGAAGTGCCGAGAAGGCAGGAAGTGACGACCGTGAGCGAAACGTGCCCGATCTGCGGAGCCCCCGAAGGTTCCGCGGCGTCTCTCGTGCAGCACATGAACACGGCCCACAAGCGCGACGACCCGGCCAAAGACGTGGAGATGAACCCGGAGGCGCACCGGCCCGGACTGATGTGCGCCCTCTGCGGCCGGCGCTTCGCCACGCCGAAGGCGCTCGCCGAACACAACCTACGACCGCATCCGAACCTCCCCGGGCCCCAGCCGAGCGGACCGGTGGAAGGGTAGCGGCCGACCTCCCCCGAGTCGGAAATCCGACCCCGCACACGGCGACCTCGGTCGACCAGCACGGCCGAGGTCGCTCTTCATCGACTCGGGCGGTGGCGGGTCTCGTGGCGGTGGCCGGTCGAGGGCGCTCGCCCGGACGGCGGGGTGACGGCGTTGCCCCCTAGGACGACGACCCGACGGGTCTGGCGGCCGTCAGGTCGGCGTCGCTGAGCGCGAGGCCGTCCGCCCGATCGCCCCCGGTCGCGGGGCCGATCCGTCCAGCGTCCGAAGACACGAGGGCGGGGCCGGCCCGTTCGGCGTGTCCGCGGCCGACCCCGGGGGAAACCGGCTCGGCCGCCTCAGGCATCTCCCAAGAACTCGCTGAGCACCTCGGCGATCGAGTCCTCGTTGATCGAAAACGACTGCGAGCCGCTCGACGACATCTCCGTGACCGCGTTCGAGTCCGAGAAGTCGTTGATGAGCCAGCTCATCGAATCCGAGTAGCATTGCGTGTAGAACGGGATGTTGCTGCAGAGCGACGTCGACACGCTCCAGCTGTAGTCGTGCCCCGGCGCATCGTTGAAGTCGTAGACCGTACCGACGTTGACCGAGCTGGACGGCGCGTTCCAGTTCGCGCAGCTCCCGCTCGTGTGCTTGATCGGCTGGAAGGTGGGCGTCAGGACGAACGACCAGGTATCCTGAGTTCCCGTGCTTACGCTGATCCGGTCCTGGGAGTTGACGTCCAGGGTCTCGGTGAAGGTCACGGAGCACTCCCCCGCGGCGTCGAACACGGAGAACTCCCCGGAGAGGGTCCCTCCGGTCCAGCCTCCGATGATCGCGACGGGGGCCCCCAGGATGTTGACGGTGGACGACCCCGAGTTCATGACGTAGATCGTCGCGTTGACGGGGTCGAACATGACGGACTTGGGTTCCGAACCTACCGAGATGTTCAGGACCGAGTAGGTCGACAGGACGCTCACGGTGGAGCTGTCGTAGTTCGGGAAGTAGACGAGGCCGTCCGCCGGGTCGTACGCCCCGAACGTCGGGTCGCTCCCTACGGTGAGCCACGACGCCCCGGGACTTTTGTATCCGCCCCAGAGCGCGGTCACGGTTCCGGACCCGCTATTCGGCACGTACATGCCGCCGTTGGTGTAGTCGAAGACCGGGAGCCACGGGTCCTCCCCCACCTCCACGGCTCCCTCGACCGTGGTGTTCGAGATGATGCTGACGCTCGACGACCCCGTGTTCGAGATGTAGACGAAGTTGTTGGTCGGGTCCCACGCGGCCCACATCGGCATCGACTGGACCGTCACCGTCGTCATGAACGAGCCCGTCCCGGACAGGATGCTCACTCCGCCGTTGTAGCACGGAACGTAGACGTACCGGTTGTGCGGGTCGAACGTGGCGGAATGTGGGGCGCTGCACGTAGTCACGTCTGTGACGCTCGTGCCCGAGATCACGCTCACGTAATCCTGATCCGCCGAGTTGGGAACGAAAACATCCCCGTTGTACGGGTTGACGGCCATTCGGAGCGGAACGGATCCCGTCCCGACGCCGATACTCGCGTCCACGACGGTGTCCCCGGAGATGGCGCTCACCGTGGCGGAGCCCTGGTTGGCCACGTAGACGTAGCCGTTGTAGGGGTCGTAGACGTCCCAGTAGGGTTCGGAACCGACCGAGAGGGGGGTGCCGATCGACTCGGCGCCGTAGAACACGCTCACTGTGTTAGATCCCTCATTGGTCACGTAGGTGTATCCGTTCTCCGGGTCGAACGCCGCGTAGAGCGGGGTGGATCCCGGCGTGGGACTCGCCTCGGACGCGATGGAGGTGCTGCTGAGGATGGCGACGTCCACCGACCCCGAGATGAGAGCGATCCCGTACCCGTTGGCAGGATCGTAGACGAGCATCGTGGGTGTCACCCCGATGTAGGCGTCCGTGTAGAATGTGAAAGTCCCTTCCAGGCTCTCGCCGGCCAATGTGAAGCCTTTGCCGGACGAGCCGCTCGCGAAGAGCACCGTTTGCGCTAGGGCACTGTAGTAGGAGACTGCCTGCGTTTGAAGTGGCGCCGACTCCGTTACGAAGTCCTCGATGGTGCTCCCGCTCACGATGAGGACCGCTCCGCCGGTGCCGACCGAGCCGACGGAGGCATAGACCTCGTCCGTCGCCGAGTTATAGGTCAGGTTTAGAGGAGCCCCGCTGGTCCAGAGACCCGTACCGGACTTCAGGGTCGCAACCACACTGTCCTGGCTGTTGAGCACCGTAATCTCCGCCGGATTGAGGCTGGGAATGTAGAGGTCGTGGTCCGCCGGGTCGTACAGCGCCGGGTTCTGGTCCGAGGGAATCAGGTCCGTTGTGATGCTGTTGCCGGAGATATAGCACAGGACGTTCGTGTAGCCATCCACGAGCGGGCAGTCGAAGAAGACCTGCGCGCTCGCGGGATCGTAGGTGGCGTTGACGGGCGTAGTGAAGGCGACGCTGGAGAACGTATGCTCTAAGGTGGTCCCGCTGATCGAGCTGATGTACCCGCTCGACTCAAAGATGTAGACGTAGCCGTTGGAGGGGTCGTAGACCGCGGAGGCGGGGCCCGACTCGCTCAACGAGATCGTCGCTTCGACGGTGGTGGAGTTGAGAATGCTGACGGAGTCGGAGACGTAGTTGGGGACGTACAGGTAGCCGTCGCCCGAGTCAAAGGCAGAGATCTTGGGCTCCGAGCCGACCCCGATGGAACGGAGCAAGACGGTGCCGTTCGCGCTGAGCACTCCGACGGATCCGCTGGACGAGGTGCCGGAAACGATCAACATGTTGCCCGTCGCGGAGTCGTACGCTTCCGACGTCGGAATGGAGGGGAGTTTGACGTACGAGACCTGGCCGGTAAAGTAGTCGGGGCTCGCCACGTTGGGGGTGATGCCCTGGGACGCCGGATGGGCATTGAGCCCGTTCGGTTGAGAGGACCCAGAGATCGGGCCCGTCGACGAGTTTTGGGGTGCTGTGTGGGGCGCGACCGGGGAGTTATCGGCGGAAATCGACAACGCGGTCACGGTGCCCCCCGACAGCATGATGAAGACGACACCGGCGATCAGGACGCTCAGGCCCGGGCTCAACTTGCGTGCTTGAAGCTGCTTCATTTCTCCTCCGACCGAACACCCACCGCCACGTTACGGCAATTTACCAGTGCCATATAAGTTTAGTGAACTGTTCTTAATCTGTACTTTGAAACATAGTACTGCGGTGTTACAACTACTCGAGGCAAGTTTTGAGAGTGTGAAGTCTGAGACGGCCGTTGTCGGGGGTGGCCCGAGGGAAGGGGTGACCGCGCCTTCGATGCCGCTGGATCCACCACGGGATCCGAGCGGAACGCTGGCGACAGTCCGTGAGCCGCAGGCCCCTCCGTAGATTGGACCGTTCTTCGGGCGCCCCGGACTCCAAGGGTAGGGTCGGACTGGACGATGCTCGAGACTGACTACTCCGCCCCTAGCCGGGCCGGGGAGAGCTTTGGGCAACGCTTGGCCGAGAGGGAACGAAGGGTCAAAGCACGCCGAATCGATCGGGAGCGAAGGTAGGTCCACGTGGGTTCGGCCGGATTCGAGGCCGCCCCGACTGCTCGGATTGCCCAGCGATGGCGCTCGCACGCGTCGATTAGCTCCCTTCGCACCTCATGCGGAGTCCGGCGACGGACCGTGATGTCAAGTCAGCTCGAGCGATCCCCCGCCATGGTCGGCTATCTGCCTGACCTTGCCGGTGCCCCTCTCGGCGAGTTTCGAAACAGGGCCTGGCCATGGATCCTCCTGACCAACTTGACGCTGTACGGGTTAGTAGTGGTCGTGCTGGTCGGTGCTGTCGCAGTCGCACACTCGGGGACATCTCCCCGCGACCTGGCGAACCTACTAGTGGTGTTCGCGACGCCGACGTTCCTGCTTGCGATCCTCTACACTTGGTCGCTCTCGTTTCGAGCCCCGTCTGTGCTTGTCATTTCGAACTCATGCGTGATTGGAGTTATCCGGTACTCGCCTTTGAAGCGATTCAAGCCGCGAGAGGTCCGGATTCCTTTCGATCAGTTGCGCGCGGTGACCTTCTTTCGACCATACTGGACGATCCGGTCGAAGCAGCGTACCGGTGGTGTCTGGTTCATCTTCGTATCACGGGAGAACGCCCGCAAGGTCCTGCAAGCGTGGCGGGCCTGGCAAACTGTCGGGGTCGCGGGTCCAGCCCGGGCTGACTGAACGCTTCGATCGGTTCGAATGTGAACGAGCAGTAGCGGCAGCGGAGTCGAGTCTACCGGGGACGGCGGGTGCTTCCTACTGCCAGTCACTAAGACTTCGAGGGCCGACCCGCCGAGGAGGGCCCCTTCCACTAGCGACGCGTCCATCCCCGCTTGACGGCCCCGAGCCAACTCGCCATGAACACGAGTGCGCGAAGCCACACGGCGCGCATTTGGAGGTACTGGGCGCCCAGCCCAGGTCGAACCCAGTCTCCGACTTGGATCGAATGGCCGTGTCCTCGTAGAAGTCCATCGAGTCCTCAAGCAGCTGCAGCTGTGCCGCGCGGAAGGGATACGGGCCCCAGACCTCGCCTTGAGTCGGATACTGGACCTCCCAACTCACTCCGTTCGCTCTCAGCGACCCCTTGGTCTCGGCGTTGAGCGCGCCGGGAGCCGCAATGCTGTAGGCCCATACCTGCAGGAGGTGATCGGGCATCTGCATCCACTTGCCGGTCTTCCGCTCTCGGATAGTCACGTCGCCGCCCAGACGGGCCAGTCCGTCAAGCTTCGCGATGTAGACCCAGTCTCCCCGCTTGACCCGAGCGGGGACCTCAGGTAACTCGACCAGGTCTATCGAGGGATCCTTGAGTTCCTTAGCGGTTGCCACCGGGACCGCGGCCGCTTCCGCAAGGAGCTTGGCCTCCTGTTTCGCGTGAAGCAGCTTCCCCCGGTCAACCACAACCTGGACCCGTTGGGGCCGGATCTCGGGCGTTCCCCGAACAACGTGCCAAATCTTGTAAGGGCAGTATGCGAGGTTCGTGAAGCGAGAAACCCAAGTCGTCGGTACGTCATTGCCGGGCGGGGGAGGGAAGGGGAACCGCTTCAGCAGCTCTTTGTGCTTGATCGGGGAGGAACGGTCGTGATCCGGGTCGTAGGATTCCAACCGCTCCAGGAGCTCGGAAATCGCGAGGGCCACCTTCAGCACCCGACTCCTGCGGGATAGACTGCCCCTCGGTTAAGCGGTGGGGACCGCACCCTTCCCTGTTCAATCTCTGAGGGGTGGCGCCCGCCTGTTCGGAGGTGGTGAGAGGTGCCGAATCAGCTGCAGAGTGTAGAGCCGGTCCAGGTTGTCGTGGTGGTCCGAAAAGGCCGCTGGAGCGATGGGGTAGCAGGACGGGCAGAATCCTTGACGGATGGGCTCGGCCGGATTCGAACCGGCGATCTTCGCTGTGTGAGAGCGACGTCGTAACCGCTGGACCACGAGCCCGACAGCGGCACCGGAGGGGCGGTCGCCCATAAGGATTCTAGAAGGCCAAGACGAGCGGAAGGATCAGGCTCGCCGCGATCGTGAGCACCAGGCCACTCGCGAGCGCGAGTCCCCCGGCTCCCTCCTCGCCGTATCGCGTGACGAAGTAGAGCGTGGTATCCATGGAGGTCGCTCCCCCGAGCGCGGTCAGCCCTTCGCCGCGAAGGCGTCGACCGATAATCGGCGCGAGCAGCATGGTGAGATCCTCCCGGAGAAAGTTCGTGAGGAACGCGAGGAGGCCCAGGGTCGGGCCGGCGCGTTCGGCCACGAGCGGGCCCGCCAGGGTGTACCAGCCGAACGCAAGGGACGTGGCGAGCGATTCGGGCAGGGCGATGCCGACCGAGGCGGTGAGCAGGAGGGCGGCGCCGACCGCTCCGGCCCCCGCGGCGGCGATCGGGACCCATGCGCGTCGCACGCTGGCAAGATCCAAGCGCAGTCCAAACGCGACCAGGGCGAGGAGGGCGTACAGCGCCCACGGGATCCCCGCGGCGAGGTCGATCGGAACGAGACGCCCTAGGGCGAAGCCGGCCAACAGGGCTCCGAGGAGGGCGAGCGAGAGGGGAACGCGCTCTCGGGGACCCTCGGGCGGGGTCGAGTTCTCGGACGAGCGACCGCGTCCACCGATCAGCCAGTAGCTGACCGCCGTCAGGCCCAGGATCGCCGCGACGAAGGCGAACGTGGTCGGGAGGCTCTCGACCAGCGCGAGGGGAGCTACGCTCGAGAGGGAGGCGCCGAGCAACGCGACGAGGACGACGACCGTGCCGAGCGTCGCCCGCCCGAGCCACGGGCTCGACGGGCGGACGAACCGGCCGGCGACGAGGCCGACCCCGAACGCCACGTAGAGGAACGGGTCGAACGACACGGGCGGCTAGCCCGTCCACGCCGAGAGGCCCGACCGCGGGCCGTGCATCGCGGACGGCTCGAGGCGGACGGTGTCCTCGCGCCGGGCCCCGTACCCCACGAACTCGACCGGCACGCCGGTCTCGTCCCCGATGCGACCGAGGAACTCGCGCAAGGTCGTCGGGAGGGCCGGTGCGCCTTCTCGGCGCAGCCGTTCCTTCGTCCGCTCGTGGAACTCGGGCCATCCGGGCAGCTTTTCGTAGACCGGCTGCGCGCGCGCGAGATCGTCGGCGTTCGTCGGGAGGACGTCCCGCACGGTCGAGCCGTCCGGCATCACGTACCGGGTGCAGACCGAGACCTCCTCGAGGCCCCCCAGCACGTCGACCTTCGTGATCGCGAACGACGTGAAGCCGTTCAGGCGGGCCGCGTAGCGGAGAAGGACCAGGTCGAGCCAGCCGCAGCGTCGGGCCCGGCCGGTCGTCGCTCCGCGCTCGCCTCCGACCCGGCGGAGGAATTCGCCGGCCTCGCCGGAGTCCTCGGTCGGGAACGGCCCGGCGCCGACCCGCGTCGAGTACGCCTTCGCGACGCCGATCACCGAGTCGACCTCGGTGGGAGGGATGCCGCTCCCGACGAGCGCGCCCGCGCTCGTCGGGTGGGAGCTCGTCACGAACGGGTAGGTGCCGAAGTCGACGTCGAGGAGCGCGCTCTGCGCGCCTTCGAGCAGCACGCGCTCGCCCCGGGCGAGCGCGTCCCAGAGCAGGGGCTCGGTCGACTGGACCCGGGGGGAGAGTCGCCCCGCGACCTCGGCGAGCTGGGCCGTGAGCGCATCGATCGGCGGCAGGTTCGAAAGGTGGGTCTTGGTGGCGTACAAGAGCTCGAGCTGGTCCCGCAACGTCGCGGGCCGCAGGAGGTCCGCGATGCGGAGCCCCGTGCGCGCCGCCCGGTCGGCGTACGCGGGGCCGATCCCGCGGCGGGTCGTACCGAGCGCGGCCCCTCCCTTCTGCCGTGCGCGAAGGTCGTCCGCCCAGGCGTCCTCGATCTCGTGGACGGGGAGCACGACGTGGGCCCGGTCGGAGACGATCACCTCTCCGCGAAGCAGACCGCGTCGCTCGAGGTCGAGGATCTCGTCCTCGAGGAGCGTCGGGTTGATCACCATCCCGGGGCCGCTGATCCCCGCCACCCCGTGGCGCAGCACCCCGCACGAGAGCTGGTGGAGCACGAGCGCGCCCTCGGGAAGGTGGATCGAGTGGCCCGCGTTCGGACCGCCTCCGGTCCGGACGACGTACCGGGCCCCGGCGGCGAGGTAGTCGCAGATCTTCCCCTTCGCCTCGTCGCCGAACTGCGCCCCGATCACCACGCAGACGGTCGTACCGGATCCCTCCGCTCGGCCGGGCCGACCGGGGATAAAAGCGGTCGCTCCCGCGCCGCCGCTCCCGAGGGAGGCGTCTCCGAGGTCGGGGCGAACCCCAACGATAAAGAAGGAAGCCGCGGTCGTCCGCCGAATGGTCGCGGAGAGGACCCGCGAGGTCGAGATCTCGGGCATCCGCAAGATGTTCGAGGCCGCGCCCCCGAACTCCGTCAACCTCGGGCTCGGCGAGCCGGATTTCAACCCGCCGGCCCGGGTCGTCGAGGCGCTCTGCCGCGCCGTCCGCGACGGGATGAACCATTACGGCCCCTCGGCGGGGCTCCCGGCGCTGCGGGAGAAGATCGCCGAGCGGTACCGCGACCGCGAGCCGGCGACGTCGCGCGAGAACGTGATCGTCACCGGCAGCGGCACGGAGGCGTTGATGACGACCGCGCTCGCCCTCTACGACCCCGGCGACGAGGTCCTGGTCCCCGACCCCGGCTTTGTCCTGTACGCGCCGCACGCCCGGCTCCTCGGGGCGGTGCCGGTCCCGTACGCGCTCACCGAGTCGACGGGGTTCCTCCCCGACCCGGACGAGCTCGAGTCGCTCGTCACCGCGCGGACCCGGGCGATCGTCGTCAACAGCCCGTCGAACCCGACGGGCGGGGTCTTCCCCAAGGCGATGGTCGACCGCCTCGTGGCGTTCGCCGACCGGCACGACCTCACGATCGTCTCGGACGAGGTCTACGAGGAGATCACGTACGAGCGGCCGGCGACGTCGTTCTGGGGGCGCTGCGACCGGGTCGTGATCGTGAACTCGTTCTCGAAGACGCTCGCGATGACCGGCTGGCGGATCGGATTCCTCGTGGCGCCGCGCTCGCTCGCGGTGGAGCTCAACAAGATGCACTATCACATCCTCGCCTGCCCGCCGACCCCGGCGCAGGTCGCGGTGATCGTCGGGCTCGAGTCGGACACCGCGACGGAGCGGATGGTGCGCGAGTTCCGCGCGCGGCGCGAGCTCGTCGTCCGACTGCTGTCGAAGATCCCCGGGCTCTCGCTCGTCCCGCCGATGGGCGCCTTCTACGCGTTCCCCCGGTTCGACTGGCCGCTCTCCGCCGCGGACGTCGCGACCGCGCTGCTCGGGCGGGGCGTCATCACGACCCCCGGCGACGCGTTCGGCGCCCGGGGCGCCGCGCACCTTCGCCTGTCGTTCGCGGCGTCCCGGGCGGACCTCCGCCGCGGGATCGGGATCCTCGCCGAGTACGCGCGGAGCGTGAACGCGGGGGTTCGCCCGTGATCGTGGGGGCGCTCGGCCGGCTCTTCCGCGCCGTCGGCCGACTGCGGGGCGGCCCCGCGGGAGCCGACCTCGAGCACGTCGGCCGAGAGCTCGTCAACCTCGAGCGCCGGCGGGCTCACCGCCCGACGATCGACCGGTAGAGCTCGTCGTGCCGCCGGGCGCACTCCGACCAGTCGAGACGGGCGGCGACCTCCGACCCTCGGGCGGCGAGCGCGCGCGTCGTTCCGGGGTCGCGGACGACGCCGACGATCGCGGCGGCGAGCGCCTCGGGCTCGTCGTATGGCACGAGGCGACCGGCCCGTCCGCCCTCGAGCACCTCGGGAACCCCGCCGACGGCGGTCGCGACGACCGGGGTCCCCGCGGCCATCGCCTCGAGGAGCACGATCCCGAACGCCTCCCACTCGGACGGAAGGACGAGCGCGACCGCCCGCCGCACGACGGCGCGGTACGTCGCCCGGTCCGGGACGTGGCCCAGCCACGTCAGGGACTCAGCGATCCCGAGGCGCCGCGCCTGCGTTTCGAGCTGGGCGCGTTGGCCCCAATCCTTCCCCATCAGCACGAGCGGCAGCCGCTCGGCGGGAGGAATGCGGGCGAGCGCGTCGAGGAGCAGCGGGACCCCCTTGTTCGACGCGACGCGTCCGGCGAAGAGGAGGTACCGCGGCGGGAGGGGGGCGGCCGGCGGCCGATCGCCCGCGGGGTCGCTCCACTCTTGAAGGTCGAGCCCGGGGGGCACGATCCGGATCCGGTCGGCGGGGGCGAACTCCCGGACCAGCCGCGCCTCGAGCTCCGTCTCGACGACGAGAGCGCGGGCCGTCCGGTACGCCGTCATCCCGAAGCCGAAATCCTGGAGCCGGAGGAGCGCCGCCTTGTACGGGGGCTCGGAGCGGTCCGCCGGATGGTAGTGGGTCGAGACGACGAGCGGCACGCCGAGCCGGTCGGCGACAGCGGCCGACTCGAGGACGTGGCCGTAGCGATGCGAGTGGGCGTGGATGACGTCGACGCCGCTCTCGGCGAGCGCGTCGACGAGCCCGACCATCATCGGCAGCGTGAGGCCCGGGATCAGCTTGTGCCGGACCGAGAAGCGGCGGACCGGCACGCCGTCGACGACCGGCGGATAGTCGGACCGCCGCTCGCGGGTCGATTCGTCGTAGAGGTCGCTCGCGAAGACGGTCACCTCGTGGCCCATCGCGCGCAGCCGGCGCGACACCTCCCGGACGTTCGTCTCCACACCCCCGGGCGCGTCGAACCGCAGCGTCACCTGGGCGATCTTCACCGGCCGACCACCTCGGAATAGACGCGATCGATCCGGCCCGCGATATCGTCCCAGGCGAACCTCGGAACGACCTCCCGCCGGCCGAACTCGCCGAGCCGGCGGGCGCGCTCGGGGTCCGTCCAGAGCGCGCGGATCGCCGCGCCGAGCGCGTCGCGGTCGAGCGGAGGGACGAGCAGGCCGGCGCGTCCGTCCTCGACGAACTCGGGGATCCCCCCGACGCGCGAGGCGACGACCGGCGTTCCCTGCGACATCGACTCGAGCAGCACGAGCCCGAACGCCTCGTACTCGCTCGGCAGCACCGTGAGGCGCGCCTCGCGGTAGAGAGCGGCGAGCTCCGCGTCGGAGCCGACGAACCCGACCCGGTGCACCTGCGTTCCGACCCCGAGCTCTCGCACCCGCGCGTCCAATCGGGCCGCCATCCCGCCGTCCTCCCCGACGATCAGGAGGTGGGCCGTGCGGTCGCTCTTCGCGAGCGGGGCGAACGCGTCCGCGAGCTCGAGAAGCCCCTTGTTCGACGCGAGCCGCCCGACGAACAGGACGAACGGCCCGTCGATCCCCCAGCGGTCGTGCGCCACGGAGGAGTCGGGGGGGGCCGGCGGGAGCGGCGTGTAGCCGGGCGGGATGATCTCGAGCGGAGGGAGCGGGAGGCCGAGCGAGCGGAGGAGCCGCTCCTCCTCCTTCGTCTGCACGATCACGCGGGCGGCGCTCCGGACGACGGCGCCGGCGATTCGCCGGTCGTAGAAGCCGCGGAGCCGGTGGCGGACCCAGCCCCCCTCGATCGACCAGATCGGGTGGAAGTGGGCCGTCAGGACGAACGGGGTCCCGTGGCGCCGTCCGTGCCGGCGCGCGACCGCCACCTGGTTCGTCCCGTAGGTGTGGGCGTGGACGATCTCGGGGCGGGCCGCCGCGAGCGCGGGCTCGAGGCCGCGGAAGAACGTGTAGTGGAGCTCGCCGGGGAGCGACCAGACCGGCAGGCGGTGCACGGCGCCGAACGGGGTCGCTTCCCGCCGCGGGACGTCGGGCGGCAGCCGCTGCCAGGGGAACTCGCGGTAGAGCTCGCTCGTGAAGACGTCGACCGAGTGCCCGCGGGCGGCGAGGCGGGGAACGAGCTCCCCGACGTGCCGCTCGACGCCGCCGGGGGCGGGGGGATAGCGCGTCGTCAGCTGGGCGACCCGCACGTCGTCCGGCTACCCGCGGGGTTACTTGATGCCGCGGGAGCGCGGCCGCGGGCCCTAGGAGGAGGCGCGCAGGCTCGCGAGCCGCTGCGCATACTTCTTGTAGACCTCGGTGGCGCGGGCGACCGCCTCGGTCTTGACGTACTCGTTCGCCTGGTGCGACAGCTCCTCCTCGCCCGCGCCGAAGATGACGACGCGCGGGTTCACTTGCGCGTAGTGCACCGCCTCGGAGGCGTGGACGAGGACGGTCGGCTCGGCCTGCGCGACCTCGCGCAGGAGGCGCACGTGCTCGGCGTTCGGGTCGATCTGGACCGCCGGCATCGTGAGGATGCGGCGGAGGGTGAACGGGGTCTTGATCCGACGCAGGTGCTCCTCGATCTCGTGGTAGAGCTGGTCGGGCGTGTACGGCGGCGGGAAGCGGATGTCGACCTCGCTCGTGCACTTGTTCGGCACGACGTTGAGGCGGCTGCCGCCGCTGAACGTGCCGATGTTAAGGGTGACGGAGCCGAGCTCCGGGTGCGCGATGCGGCCCTTGAACGACTCGAGCCCGCGAAGGATCCGCATCATCTTCGAGATCGCGTTCTCGCCGAGGTGCGGCATCGCGCCGTGGGCCGCCTTCCCGCGCGTCTCGATCCCGAGGTCGAGGACCCCCTTCTCGGCGTACGCGACGCGCAGGCCGGTCGGCTCCCCGACGACGATCGCCTTGGCGCGGCGGAGCGGGAGCGTCTTCGACAGCGCCGTCGCCCCCTGCATCGACGACTCCTCGTCGGTCGTCAGGGCGAGGACGACCGGGATCTTGCGCGCGACGAGGTCCTGGGCCGCCTCGAGCATCGCGACGACGGTCCCCTTCATGTCGGCCGCCCCGCGGCCGTACATCCGCCCCGAGGCGAGCTGGCTCTGGGAGAAGCTCCAGTACTCGCCGACGGGCGGGGTGTCGAGGTGACCGGAGAGGACGACGCCGCCCTGGCCGAACTCCGCGAGCAGCGCGGGGGCGTGGGGATCGCCGAACAGCGTGTTGCGCATCCGGATCTGGTCGGTGAACGACTGGACGTAGTCGAGCACCTCCTGCTTGTCGGAGAACGGGTCGCTCGGGATCTTGATCAGCTCGGCGAGCATCTCGACCATCTGGCGTTTCATCGAACGAACGTCCTCTCGCCGCTCGGGGGAGGCCCCCGCGAACGCACGACCTCGCCGGATAGGCCGGTCGAGAGATAATCGTTCGCCCTCGCCGACCCGGCCGCCTCGCCGGGCGGAGGCGCCCGGGCGGGCGCTCCGGGTCGGACGTAAAGCCGCTTAAGCCCGCCCGGAATCCGACCGGGGAGGGAACCGCGGTGGAAAGCCCGAACGTGCGCATCGTCGACACGCGGGAGGAGTCGCTGCGGGGCGCGATGGTCGTCGTCGGCTTCCCGACGCACGGGCTCGTCGGGTCGGTCGCGGCGAGCTACCTCGTCCACTCGCTCGACATGTCGCTCGTGGCGTACATGATCAGCGAGGAGTTCCCGCCGACGGTGATCATGGAGGAGGGGGTCGTCAGCGCCCCCGTCCGACTGTACGCGAGCAAGCTCGTCTGCGGGGTCGACCGCTCCTGCGACCAGCTCGTCGTCGTGATCGCCGACATCCAGCCGCCGGTCTCGATGCTGAACCAGCTCGGCCGCGTCCTGCTCGATTGGGCGGAGGCGAAGGGGGTCCAGCTGATCGTCGCGATCGAGGGCCAGCCGATCGAGAACGAGGCGGCCCGGGGGGACGCGCGGGTCGTCGCGATGGCGAACCGCGCCGCCGCCCCGCTGCTCGAGAAGTACCAGTTCCAGGCGGCGAACGGGGTCGTCACCGGGCTCGCCGGCGGGCTCCTGCTCGGCGCGATCGGCCGGACCACGCCGGTCCTCTGCCTCGTCGCCCAGGCGCACAAGGACTACCCCGACGCCCGCGCGGCGGCGAAGGTGATCGAGACCGTCAACCCGCTCGTCCCGCTCCTCGTCCTCGACACGAAGCCGCTCCGCGAGAAGGCGCGGCAGATCGAGTCGGAGGTCCGCAAGACCCTCCAGCAGACGCGCGAGTCGATGTCCCGGATGCGCGCGGCGGAGCCGGAAGGGGCGGGTGAGATGTATCGCTGACACCGCGCCGAGCCGGTCCGCGGCCCCGGCACCCGACGCCCGCCCGCCGGTGGTGCTCCGCGGCTTCCGGCCGGGCGACGTGCCGTTCGTCGCCGCGATCGTGGAGGAGGCGCTCCACGAGCGGTACGACCCGTCGCTCTACGCGTCGCTCAGCGCCGAGTGGCCCGACGGGTTCCTGATCGCGGCGGGAGCGGACGACCTGCCGTCCGGCTTTCTGCTCGGGGTCAGCCAGGTCTCGGGCGAGGCGCGGGTCCTGATGTTCGCGGTCGCCCGGGGCCACCGGGCGCAGGGGATCGGGGCGGCGCTGATGGACGAGTTCCTCGAGCGGTGCCGCACGCGCCAGTTCCGGCGGGTGACGCTCGAGGTCCGGGTCTCGAACGCGACCGCCATCCGCTTCTACGCGCGCTACCGCTACTCGGTCGTCGACCTCCTGCGGGCGTACTACTCCGACGGCGAGAACGGCTACCAGATGGCCCGTCCCGTGTGACGCCGGTCCCCCGCAGGGGCTAAGACCTCCGGCGGCGGAGCGGCGACGCAATGCCCGCCGCGTGGCCGACCGCCAGCGACCTGATGTCGAAGCGCCCGGCGACCCTCCCGTACGACGCCCCCGTGTCGCGGGCGCTCGGGCTGATGCGCAGCCACGGCTACCACGAGGTGCCGGTCGTCCGGCGCTCGCACCTCATCGGGATGATCACCGTCGAGTCGATCGCCCGGCGCGTGCGGCGCGCGCTCACGACGAAGGTCGAGCACCTCCTGATCCTCCCGCCGCTCATCACTCCGACGACGACGTACCCCGAGATCGCCGAGATGCTGCTCGCCGCCGGGCTGCGGGCCGCGCCGGTCGTCGGCCGCCGGGGCGAGCTGCTCGGGATCGTCAGCCGCGCCGACCTCGTCCGGGAGCTCGGCCGGGTGCCGCTGTTCGACAAGGGGCGCCTGCCGACCGTCGACGAGCTCTCTCGGCCGCCGGCCGCGACCGTCCGCGAGAACGACCTCTGCCGCAACCTCGTCGAGCAGATCCGCCTCCTCGAGGAGCACCCGTTCCCGGTCGTCGACCGCAAGGGCCGGCTCGTCGGGGCGGTCGGCGTGAAGGACCTCACCGAGGTGCTCTGGCGGCCGACGGTCGGCGGCAAGCGGGACGCCCGGGCCGTCAGCACGGCGCTCAACGTCGAGGTCGGTTCGATCATGCACCACCCGGCGGTGACCGTCCCGGACGGCACCGACTGCGTCACCGCGGCCCGCCGGATGACCGACGAGAACGTCTCGAGCGTCTTCGTCGTCGAGGACGGCCGGCCGACGCGGGTCCTGAGCGAGGCGGACCTGCTCGGGCTGATCGTCGCGCGGAGCCGCCCCGCCGAGGGCCGCCCGCGCGTCGAGGACGTCTACGTGGAGATCACCGGGCTGCGCGGCGCCGGGGACCCCGGCCTGATTGCCGAGATCGACCAGCTGGTCGCGCGGGGCCTCGGACGGATCACCCGCTACTCCCACCCGAGCCTTCTCTCCCTCCACTTCGCGCCGCACTCGACCCACCGGACGAACGACCTCACCGTCGAGGCGCGCCTGCACACCGGCGACGGGATCTTCTACGCCTCCCACACCGGCTGGAACCTGATGGCCGGCGTCTCGGGGCTCCTTGAGGACCTCGCCGCGCAGACCCACCGCGTCCACGAGGCGGCGCGCCAGCGCACCCGCCGGCTCGGCCGCGCCGGCCCCGAGGAGGAGTCGTCGATCGACGACCCCGACCTCGAGCGGAAGATCCGCGCCGCGACCGGCGACGACGCCGACGAGGCGTGACGGAGGCGGCGATGCTCCCCGGCGGCGGCCGCAACCCGCGCGAGGTCCAGTCGATGATGCGGCGGATGGGGATGACGACCGAGCCGGTCCCCGACGTCGAAGAGGTGATCGTGCGCACCGCGACGAAGGAGCACGTCTTCCGCGCCCCCGAGGTGACGATCCTCACCGTCCAGGGGGTCCGCACGTACCAGGTCGTCGGTCGGCCCGAGATCCGCCCCCGGGGGAGCGCCCCCGCGGCGGCCGGGACCGCCCCCGCGGCGCCGGCGGCGCCCGCCGGCCCTCCCGAGGACGACGTCCGGCTCGTGATGGAGCAGGCGAACGTCTCCCGCGAGGAAGCGATCGAAGCCCTCGTCAGCACGAACGGCGCCCCGGCCGAGGCGATCCTCCGGATCCTCACCCGGGGCGGTCGGTGAGCGCCCGGCTCGGACCGGTCGCCCGCGAGTGCGTCGAAGCGTACCTCTACGCCCGTCCGCCCCTCGAGATCCTCCTGTTCCGGCGCCCGCCGTCCCGGCAGCGCATCTGGGTTCCCGTCAGCGGCAAGGTCGACCCCGGCGACGCCGACTTCGAGGCGGCGCTCGCCCGGGAGATCGCGGAGGAGACCGGACTCGCCCCGTGCCCGCCGCCCGAGCCGCTCGACTGGCACGTGCCGTTCCGTGCCGACAACGGCGAGACGTGGCGCCTCCACGCGTACGCGGTCCGCGTCCCCCGCTCCTTCCGGCCGACGCTGAGCGCCGAGCACGAGGCGTTCGAGTGGGTGGCGCCCGAGGAGGCGATCCGCCGGCTCCACTACGACGACAACCAGGAGGCGGTGCGTCGGCTGGTGGAGCGCTCCCGCCGGGCGGCCCCGGGCGACGCCGCGGCGTCCCCGTAGCCGGCCCTCGCCGGCCCGCAGCGCCAAACGTTTAGCGGAACCCCCGGTCGGAGAGTTCGATGCCGGCCGCTCCGTCGCCCGCCTCCACCGGACCCCCTCCCCCGGAGGTGTTCCCCGTCGTCGGGCCCGAGCTGTTCGCCGCCGTCCGCCGCCGCGGTCCCCGGCGCATCGTGCTGCAGGTGCCGGCCGGCCTGGTGCGGGACGCCCACGAGCTCGCCGCCCGCCTCCGCGAGGAGGTCGGCGCACCGGTCGACGTCGCGGCGAGGGCCTGCTTCGGGGCGTGCGACCCGCCGTCCCGGGACGAGGCGCCGCGCGCCGACCTCGCCATCGTCCTCGGCCACGCGCCGATCCCGAACGCGCTGCCGGAGCGGGCGACGTTCTTCGTGGAGATGCGCTCGCCGGTCGGGTCGGCGCCGACGCTCGCGGAGACCGTCCGGGCCGGCGGCGTCCCCCGCCGGCTCGGGCTCGTCGCCTCCGTCCAGCACCTCGATCTCGTCGACCCGCTCGCCGAAGAGCTGCGCGCGCGCGACTACGATGTGCGGATCGGTCGGGGCGACCGCCGCCTCGCGTACCCGGCGCAGGCGCTCGGATGCAACTACACCGGCGCGGAGGCGACGCGGGCCGACGTCGAAGCGTTCCTCTTCCTCGGGTCGGGACGGTTCCACCCGATCGGACTCGCCCTCGCGGTTGACCGGCCGGTTTGGTCGATCGACCCGTTCCGGGGCGAGCTCGAGCCGCCGATCGACCGGGGGAGCCTCGTGCGCGGGCGCCAGCTGCTCGTCGCGTCGGCGCGCGACGCCCGGCGGTGGGGCGTGCTCGTCTCGACGTTCGTCGGCCAGATGCGGATGCCGAGCGCGCTCGCCCTCCAGGAGCGCGCCCGGGCGCGGGGGCTTGACGCCGAGATCCTCCTCGCCGACCGGATCGACCCGCGGGACCTCGAGGGACGGGCGTTCGACGCGTACGTCAGCACCGCCTGCCCCCGGATCGCGATCGACGACGGCCGCCACTACCCGAAGCCGGTGCTCACGCCGCCCGAGTTCCTGATGGCGCTCGGCGAGCTGCCGCTCGAGCCGTACCGGTTCGACACCTATCACTGACGGTCGGCCGAGGCGACCGCCGGCCCCGGGGCCGGGGGCGCGAACGCCTCGGCGAGGAACCGGCGGTGCACCCGGAGGTCGCCCGCGAGCTCGGGGTGGAACGCGAGGCCCCAGCGGCGGCCCTCGCGGACCCCGACGACCTCCCGGCCCCGCCAGGCGATCGGTGTCGCCGCCGGCCCGACGGAGAGGATCCGCGGCGCGCGGATGAACACCCCCGGGAACGGCGGGTCGTCGATCCCCTCCACCCGGATCGGCTCTTCGAACGAGTCGGCCTGCGAACCGTAGTCGTTCCGTCGCACCGTGACGTCGAGGGCCTCGAGCGTCGGGGGGTCGCGGCCGTTGGCGCTCGGCTCGAGGCGCCGGGCGAGGAGGATGAGGCCGGCGCACGTCGCGAGGACCGGCAGCCCGTCGTGGATCCTCGCCCGGAGCGGGGCCCACAGCCCGCTCTCCTGGAGGAGACGGGCGATCGTCGTCGACTCCCCGCCGGGCAGGAACAGCGCCTCGACGCGGTCGAGGTCCGACGGCCGGCGGACGGGGACGACCGCGCGGCCGTCGGCCCCCTCCGCGAGGGCGCGGAGGTGCTCGGGGACGTCCCCCTGCAGCGCGAGGACCCCGATCGTCATCCCGTGCCGCGCCGCAGCTCTTCGACGATCGCCTTCGCCCGGTCGAAGCGGATCTGGTGGTCCGCGAGGAGCCGGGCCACGACCCGGTCGACCTCGTCGGGGCGGGCGCCGGCGCTCGCCGCGAGGTTGCGGGCGTGGAGTTCCATGTGGCCGCGCTGGATCCCTTCGGTCGCCAGCGCGCGGAGCGCGGCGAAGTTCTGCGCGAGCCCGACGGCGGCCAGGACCTCGCCGAGCTCCCGGGCGCTCTTCACCCCGAGGAGCCGGACGTTCGCCTTCGCGGTCGGGTGGACGGCGGTCGCCCCGCCGATGAGTCCGACCGGCACCGGGAGCTCGATCGACCCGACGAGGTTCCCGGCGCGGTCCTTCTCGTACGTCGTCAGCGGGCGGACGACCGCGCCGTCGCCCGAGGCGAGCCAAGCGGCGTAGGAGTGCGCGCCGCTCTCGATCGCGCGGAAGTCGTTCCCCGTCGCGACGACGACGCTCGAGATGCCGTTCATGATCCCCTTGTTATGCGTGGCGCAGCGGAACGGGTCGGCGGCGGCGAACGCGTACGCGTCGAGGATCCCCTCGACCGTCGCCGGCCCGGGCGACGTGTCGGTCGCGAGCAGGTCGGCCCGGAACGTGGCGGTCGCGCGCGCGAGGCGGTGGACGGCGAGGTTCGAGATGATCCGCAGGACGGCCCGCCCTCCGGCGAGCCGAGCGACCTCGGGCGCGAGCGCTTCGCACATCGTGTTGACGGCGTTCATGCCGCCCGCGTCGCGGGCGTCGACGAGGAGGTGGACGATCAGCATCGTCCCCCGGGCCGACGGGAGGATCCGGACCTCGAGCCGCTTCGCGCCCCCGCCGAACTTGACGAGGACCGGGTCCTTCGCGTTCGCCGCGGCGAGCAGCTCGTCGGTCCGCTCGAGGATGCGGTGGCGCGCCGCCGCCGGGTCGACGACGTCGAGTACCTGGATCTGCCCGATCATCACCGGGTCCGTCGACTGGGTCGAGAAACCGCCCGACGCCCGCGCGACCTTCGCCGCGTTGGACGCCGCTGCGACGACGCTCGGCTCCTCGATCGCCATCGGGACGAGGTAGTCCCGGCCGTTGATCCGGAAGTTCGTCGCGACGCCGAGCGGCAGCGGCATCACGCCGATGACGTTCTCGATCATCCGGTCGATCGTCCCCGGGTCGATCCCCGGCGGGAACTCGTAGGCGGCCGCCTCCGCTTCGGTGAGACCCGCCCACTCCCGGACCGCGGCCCGCCGCTCGGCGACCGTCCGCTTGTAGAACCCGGGGAGCTCGGACGATCCGGTCACGGCTTCTCCTCGGACGACGCGGCGGCCGCCGCGCCGTCGGTCGGGGCCGCCTCGGGGGCCGTCGGGGCGCGCGCGACGATCACCTTCGCTGGCCGCAAGAGCCCACCGAAGTAGCGGTACCCCTGCTGGACGACCTCGGCGACCGCCCCTTCGGGCAGCTGTTCGCTCGACGGCGATTCGCCCACCGCCTCCGCCTCGTCCGAGCGGAACGGCGCACCAGTCCGGGCGACCGGCTCGACCCCTTCGTGCTTGAGGAACGTCTTCCACTCCCGGTCCAGGAGGTCGAACCCCTGGCGGAGCGGGTCGTTGGGCGGGAGCCGGTCGGCGGCCTGCCGGGCCGCCGCGAACGCCTCCAGGATCGGCAGGAGCTCGCGCAGCATCGCCCCCCGGCTCTGCCGGGAGATCGACTCCCGGTCCCGCTCGGCGCGGCGCCGGTAGTTCTCGAAGTCGGCGAGCAGGTACTTGAATCGGGTTGCCCAGTCCTCCGCGGGCTCGGCGGGGGGCGGCGCCGGGACGTCGGCCGGAGCGGTCCCGGCCGGCGGCGAAACGTCCTCCCGGGGGTCGGTCATGGGGGTCGACGTTCGGAGGCCGGGCCGTGATATTAGAGGTATCGGGGCCCGACCGGGCGGCGTCGGCCGGCCCCTCGTCGGGCGGGCCGGAGGCGGCTCCGGCCGTCGCGTCCGGACCCGCGGCGACAGTGCCGTATGCTGCCTTCGGCGATTGTCGGTTTTCTTCCCGAGCCCAAGCGTTATAACGCGAGACCGGCTCGTTCCGTACGAGCGGCGTTTCCCGCCGATTTCCGATGGTCCAGCAGTCGATTCCGACGGCCGCGTACGACGCGAGCTCGATCCAGATCCTCGAGGGGCTCTCGGCGGTCCGCAAGCGCCCCGGGATGTACATCGGCTCGACCGACGCGCGCGGGCTCCTGCAGCTCGTCTACGAGGTCGTCGACAACTCGATCGACGAGGTGCTCGCCGGCGCCTGTACGGAAATCCAGGTCACGCTCCACCCGGACGGCTCCTGCTCGGTCCGGGACAACGGCCGCGGGATCCCGGTCGAGGTCCATCCGAAGTACAACCGGCCCGCCCTCGAGATCGTGATGACGGTGCTGCACGCCGGCTCGAAGTTCGACCGGAACACCTACAAGGTGTCGGGGGGACTCCACGGCGTCGGCGTCCACGTCGTCAACGCGCTCTCGGAGTGGTGCGAGGTGCGGGTCCGACGGGACGGCCACGAGTACTTCCAGCGGTACGAGCGCGGCGCGCCGGTCGCCCCGCTGGAGGTCGTCGGGCCGGCCGACGCGACCGGCACCGAGACCCGGTTCAAGCCGGACGGGACGATCCTCGAGACGACCGCCTTCGACCCCGACGCGATCCTCCGGCGGCTGAAGGAGCTCTCCTTCCTCAACGCCGGCGTCACGATCCTCTTCCACGACGAGCGCTCGGGCGCGGAGGCATCGTTCCACCACGCGGGGGGGATCGCGGAGTACGTCGAGGACCTGAACCAGGCGACGAACGTGCTGTTCCGCCCGCCGGTCTACCTGCACGCGAAGCGCGACTCCACCGACATCGAGGTCGCGCTCCAGTACAACGACGGCTACAACGAGACGTCGCTCGCGTTCGTGAACAACATCAACACCGTCGACGGCGGCACCCACGTGATCGGGCTGCGCGCCGCCCTCACCCGCACGCTCAACGACTACGCGCGCGGCCACTCGTACCTGAAGGGCGACAAGGAGGGACTGACGGGCGACGACGTGCGCGAGGGCCTCGCGTGCGTGCTCTCCGTGAAGGTCCTCGAGCCGCAGTTCGAGGGGCAGACGAAGGCGAAGCTCGGCAACTCCGAGGTGAAGGGCCAGGTCGAGAGCGCGGTGAACCAGAAGCTCGCCGAGTACCTCGAGGAGCACCCGGCCGTCGGCCAGTCGCTCGTCACGAAGGCGCTCCAGGCGGCGCAGGCGCGGGAGGCGGCCCGCAAGGCGCGGGAGCTGACGCGGCGCAAGGGGCTGCTCGACGGCGGCGGGCTCCCCGGGAAGCTCGCCGACTGCCACTCGCGCGACCCCGCGGAGTGCGAGCTGTTCCTCGTGGAGGGGGACAGCGCCGGCGGGACCGCGAAGCAGGGCCGCGACCGGGAGTTCCAGGCGATCCTGCCCCTGCGCGGCAAGATCCTGAACGTCGAGAAGGCGCGGCTCGACAAGATGCTCCAGAACGACGCGATCCGGGCGCTGATCACCGCCGTCGGGATCGGCATCGGCGAGGAGCAGGACATCGCGCGGCTCCGCTACCACAAGATCATCCTGATGGCCGACGCGGACGTCGACGGCGCCCACATCCGGACCCTCCTGCTCACGCTGTTCTACCGGAAGATGCCGGTGCTCGTCTCCGAGGGCCGCGTCTACATCGCGCAGGCGCCGCTCTACCGGATCCAGAAGGGCGCGAAGGTCCAGTACGCCTACTCCGACGAGGAGCGCGACCAGCTCCTCGCCGAGCTCGGCGGCATGAAAGGGGTCGTCGTCCAGCGGTACAAGGGGCTCGGCGAGATGAACGCGGAGCAGCTCGCGGAGACGACGATGCGGCGCGGGGCGCGGACGCTCCTCAAGGTGACGGTCGAGGACGCCGCGCGCGCGAACGAGCTGATGCAGGTGCTGATGGGCGAGGAGGTCGAGCCCCGCCGCCAGTACATCGAGGAGCACTCGCTCGAGGTCAAGAACCTCGACATCTAGTCGGCGGCGCCCGAACGGTTTATCGGCGCGGCCCGGTAGCGACCGGCGTGCCCGCACCGGGAGCGGTCGTCGTCCGGGACGCGCTGCTCGTCACCCAGGACCCCCGGCGCCGGATCGTTCGGGGCGATCTGCGGATCGAAGGCGACCGGTTCGTCCACGTCGGGCCGGGCGCCCCGCGCGACGGCGCCGAGGAGGTCGACGGCCACCGCTTCGTGGCGGTCCCGGGGTTCGTGAACGCCCACACCCACGTCGCGATGAGCGTCCTGCGGGGGATCGCGGACGACCGGGAGCTGTCGGGGTTCCTCGAGACGTTGTTCCGCGTCGACGCCCGCCGGACCGAGGCGGACGTCGAGGTCTCCGCGCGGGCGGGGATCGCGGAGATGCTCCTCGGCGGGACGACGTCGTTCCTCGACCTCTACTACTTCGAGGACGGGGTCGCGAGGGCCGCGGAGTCGCTCGGGATCCGCGCGTTCCTCGGCTGGGCGGTCCTCGACGCGGACAAGACGACGCAGTCGGGCCGCCCGGTCGACAACGCCCGGGCGTTCATCGACCGCTGGAAGGGACGTCCGCGGATCACGCCGCTCGTCGCCCCCCAGGGAGTCTACGTCTGCGACCGCGACACCTGGCTCGCCGCCCGGGAGCTCGCGGAGAAGACGACGGGGCTCTGCCACTTCCACCTCTCCGAGACGCGCCGGGAGGTCCACGAGCACGAGGCGAAGACCGGTCGGCGGCCGGTCGTCTGGCTCGAGGAGATCGGCTTCTTCGGACCGGGAATGGTCGCCGCCCACACGGTCTGGATCACAGGAGAGGAGATCGCGATCCTCGCGCGCCGCGGGGTCGGCATCGCCCACTGCCCCAGCTCGAACCTGAAGCTCGCTTCGGGCGGCGTCGCCCCGGTCGTCGAGCTGCGCGAGGCCGGCGCGACGGTCGGCCTCGGGACCGACTCGGTCGCGAGCAACAACTCGCTGTCGATGCTTCGGGAGATGCACCTCGCCGGGCTCGTCCACAAGAACCAGCGGTGGGACGCGACGGCCCTCTCCGCCCAGCAGCTCCTCGACCTCGCGACGATCGACGGCGCGCGGCTGCTCGGCCGCGCCGAGTCGCTCGGGTCGCTCGAGGTCGGCAAGCAGGCCGACTTCTCGCTCCTCCGGCTCGACCACCCGTCGTTGCTGCCGGCCCGGCCCGAGGCGATCGTCTCCCATCTCGCGTACTCGGCCGAGGCGGACGCCGTCGACACGGTGTACGTCGCCGGCGCGCCGGTGGTGCGTAAGGGCGCGCTCGTCCGCGGCGACTGGGACGAGATCCGGACCGCCGCCGAGCGGGCGGCCGACGGGCTCTGGGCCGGGCGCGGCGGCTGAGCGCGGCGCCGCTCAGCCGCTCGAAAGGTCGCTCGCGAGCGCGGCGGCGAGGCTCCGGGCCAGTTCCGGTTCGGGGGTCGCCACACCGAGCTCTCGCAGCCCGGCGAGCTCCCGGGTGGGCGACGGGTCGCGGAACTCGAACAGCCGGTCGATCTCGGTCCGGTCGATCGTCACGGAGACGGTCCCGTGGTGCAGGAGGGCGCGCGGCACCGCGTGCTGGGCAGCGCCGCCGACGATCTTTCCGCCCCCCCGCAGGACCTCCCCGCGCTCTCCGAGCGTGCAGTAGGCGGAGCTGCGCCCGGGGGCGGGCTCCCACGCCGAGCGGACCCCCTGATCGCGGAGCCACGCCGCGACGCCGGCTCCGAGGCGGGCGTACGCCCGGGCAAAGTCGGTCCCGACCCTCGGGTCGTCCCGCGGCAGCACGAGGCTCCACGCGAGGTCGCCCGGTTCGTGCAGGAGACCCGATCCGCCCGTGCTCCGCCGGACGACGGGGATCCCTTCGCCGACCGCCCGACGAACGTACCCGGCGCTCGGGTCGACCCCGACCCCGTAGGAGAGGCACCGCTCGCGCAGGACGGCGACCCGCACGGCCCGGTTCCCCTCTCGCAGGATCGTCTCGTCCCCCGCGGCGTAGCCGGCGGAGTCCGACGCCAGGTCGACCCGCGGGACGATTCCGGACGCGGTCACCGGGCCGGTCGCCGGACTTCGCCCCCGATAACGGTGACGCGTCCGGTTCGTCCGCTCGAAACGATAAGAGGCGACGTTCGGTCGTGACGGCATGGCAGAACTGAGCAGCTTCCAGCTCCGGCCCGGCGATGCGGCGCCCGACTTCGCCCTGCCCGGCACCGACGGCGCCACGCACCGGCTCTCGGAGTTCGCCGACCGGCCGCTCCTGCTCGTCGTCTTCTGGTGCAACCACTGTCCGTACGTCCAGGCGTGGGAGTCGCGGATGATCGAGCTCGGGCGCGAGTACGGCCCGAAGGGGGTCGGCATCGTCCTGATCAACTCGAACGACGCGGAGGCGTATCCGGACGACAGCCCCGAGGCGATGGCGCGCCGCGCGCGCGAGAAGGGGTACCCGTTCCCGTACCTGCGCGACGAGAGCCAGGAGGTCGCGCACGCGTACGGAGCGCTCGTCACGCCGCACCCTCTCCTGTTCGGGCGCGACCGCCGGCTCCTCTTCCAGGGGCGCATCGACGACGACCACCAGCACCCGGAGCGGGTGCGCCACGCCTACCTCCGGACCGCCCTCGACCAGGCGCTCGCCGGCGGCGCCGTGGACCCGGCGTCGCTACCGGTCGCCGGCTGCACCGTCAAGTGGAAGGGCTGAGCCGGGACCTCGGCGGGACCGACGCGCGCCCGTGCGCCGCGCCTTGAGCTCCGCCTCGCGTCGCTCGAACGACGCCCGGAGCTCGGGGGCGATCGGCGCGCCGGCCTGATCTCGGCGGGCCGCGATCGCCACCTTGCCCGCGAGCGCGCGGGCGAGCTTGCCCCGATCGCCGCGCGGCGCGCTCTGGATCTGTGGGTGGAGGAACAGCAGCCCGTGGCGCGGCGGGGGGGCGCGGCCGCGCAGGTGCTCAAAGAACGCCCGCTCCGCCCCGAGCACCTGCACGGTGCTCGCCGGAAGCCGGGCGAGCCGGTCGAGCCCCCCAGCCTGCGCGAGCATCAGCCCGGAGAGCTCGGCGCCCAACAGCGCGTTAAGGTTCGGGGTCCGCGTCGGCACCGTCGCCGCGACGGCCGCCTCGAGGGAGTCCCGGGTCTCCCGGAGGGCGGTGTACAGTTCGGCGAGTCGCCGACGCGCTTCCCGGAGCCCGACGTCGTTTGGGCCCAGGGGGGAGTCGGTGCCGGGGCCGAGGACAGCGCGGGCCGCGCGCCCAGGCTCGCCGACGTCGAGGTCGGGGGTGTCGCGGCCGACCCAGCTGGTGAGCCGCTCGCCGAGGAGGTTGGAGGCGCGGTCGAGGTCGCGCACGGCCCGCACGGCCTCCTCGACGTGGATTGACGGGTCCCAAGCGGCGGAGAGCGCCGCCTCCGCCGCGCGGAGTAGCACCTCCCGCTGGAGCGTCGGGTCGGCGTCGATCGCCCCGGCGGGCGCGTCGGGTCGGTAGTCGACTCCGGGTCCCGCGAGGCGACGGTCCCGCGTCACCCACGTCTCGGTCCCCCGGTCCCGGAGGAGCGCGTCCTCCTCGGGCGTCGTGCGGCCCTCGGACCGGAGCCGGGCGCGCTCGCAGAGCGCCGCGACGTCGCGAGGAGCCGGCACCCGGCGGACGACGGTCCCTCCGTCGACAAGCGACGTCTCGGCCCAAGTGCTCACGATCGCCCGCGGCATCGGCCCCTACTCCATCCGGGCGCCGCCGTTGACGTGGACGGTCGTGCCCGTGAGGAAGCTGGCACGGTCGGAGACGAGGTACGCGATCGCCGTGGCGACCTCCTCGGGCCGGCCGATCCGGCCGAGCGGCACCCGGGACGCCCGCTCGGCGCGCTGCGTCGGGGAGTCGCCCGAGAGGATCGCGGTCTCGATCGCCCCGGGGGCGACGACGTTCACCCGCACCCGCGGTGCGAGCTCGCGGGCGAGGGAGCGGGCGAGGCCGACGGCCCCCGCCTTGGCGGCCGCGTAGTGCGCGCCGTGGCGGGAGCCTTCGAAGGCGAGGACGCTCGAAACGAACACGATCCCGGCGGACGGGACCGCCTCCATCATCGGGAGGAGCTGACGGACGAGCTCGGCCGGACCGACGACGTGGAGCCGGAGCGTCGCTTCGAACTCTTCCGGCTCGACGTCGCGGAACGGAAGCCGCGGGTACGTGCCGGCGTTGAGCACGAGGGCGTCGAGCGATCGCCACCGGGCGCGGAGCGCCCGGACGAGACGGTGGACTCCGTCGACCGTCGAGAGGTCGGCGCCGACCGAGAACCCCGCCCCGCCCGCCTGCTGGATCGCCTCAACGACCCGCTCGGCCTCGTCGTCGTGCGAGCGGTAGTGGGCGCCGACCTCGAAGCCGTCCGCGGCGAGCCGCAGGGCGGTCGCCCGGCCGATCCCTCGGGACGCACCGGTGACGAGGGCCCGCACGGCGTCGCGAGTACGCGGGAGATTAATACGGCGGCCCGGCTCGTTCGGCCCGATGACGGCGAGCGGGACGGGCGACCTGGTCCGGAGCGAGCGGCGGGGCGGAACGGTCGTGCTGACCCTCGACCACCCTCCGGTCAACGTCCTCTCCCGGCCGGTCCTCGACCGGCTCGTCGAACGCCTTGAGGAGGCGGAGGCAGACCCGGCCGCGCGCGTCGTGGTGCTCGCGAGCGCGGCCGAGAAGGCGTTCGCCGCCGGCGCCGACATCCGCGAGATGGCGCCGATGGGACCGGAGGAGGCTCGACGTCACGGAGGTCGGGGCCAGGCGGTGACCCGCGCGATCGAGCGGCTTCCGCTCCCGGTGATCGCCGCGGTGCACGGCGTCTGCCTCGGGGGCGGTTGCGAGATCGTCCTCGCGTGCGACCTCGTCCTCGCGAGCGAGGACGCCAAGTTCGGACAGCCCGAGATCAACCTCGGCGTGATGCCCGGGTGGGGCGGGACCCGGCGGTTGCCGCGGCGGATCGGCGCCGCCCGCGCCCGGCGATGGATCCTTACCGGTGAGAGCGTTCCCGCCCGTCGGGCGGAGTCGGAGGGGCTCGTCGATCGCGTGGTGCCACGCACCGAGCTGCTCCCCTCGGCGCTCGCGCTCGCCGACGAACTCGCGCGGAAGCCGGCCGTCGCGCTCGCGGCCGCGAAGTACGCCCTGCTGCGGGCGATCGACCCCGAGATCGACGACGGGCTCGCCTACGAACTCGACCTCTGGGCCCGCCTCTTCGGGACTCCCGGCCAGAAGGAGGGGATGGCGGCGTTCCTCGAGAAGCGGTCCCTCGACCCTTCGGACCGGTCCGAATGGGCTCGGGACTCCGACGGATTCCCGTGGGCGAAATCGTCCGCCGGTCCCGGGCGGGGGAAAGGGCGATAAGCCTCCGGGACGGGAGTCCGCGCGGCGCCGCGGTGGCTCAGCTGGCAGAGCGGCTCCTTGGTAAGGAGCAGGCCGAGGGTTCAAATCCCTCCCGCGGCTCTCGAGAAGCGGCGCAGCTGTACGACGTGGCCGCCCTCCCGCGGGGGTCCCGATTGGTCGAGACCGGGGAGCCCCTCACTGACGTTCGGGAGGAAGCAGCGGGCCCGCGTACCGGCGCGAGGAGTCCGGTGGGGGCCCAAAGCCGGCCTCCCTAGGAACTGGTCGGGTCCCTGGTACGGTTCGACGGGTTGCTCGAGGCGTCCGGGGCGCCCGTTTTGTACGGACTTCGATGTTCCGAGGAGCGATGTCGAACCGGTCGAGCGCCGCGTTCATCTTCGCATCCCTGCTGCTGATCGCGGGGATCTTCGGGCTGATCGCGGTCGGCACCTTTTGGGTCTCGGCCGGCTGCCCACACCCCGACTACAAGAGCTGCCCGAACGGCAAGCCGATGAGCCTGAGGAATGCGACCTTCGTCATCGTCGGCACGGTCGTCTCGACCGGGGTACTGGTCATCGGGGCGCTCATCGCGTTCATGGCCGCGTACTTCCCCGACCCCATGCCCTCGCTCTCGCGCCGGGTCAGCGAAGCGCGGCTCGACGACACGATCCGGCGGAGCTACCCGCCCCCTCCCCCGCCTCCGGGGCAGGAGCCGACGGAAAAGTGAGCCCGCCGCTCCCGACCTAAGCCGCGGTCGGCGAACGGCGCCGCAGTCCGTCGCGTCGGGGCCCGCGGCACCGCCCGCGGTACCGGGCGCGGCGCGCGAGGAGGGTCCGGCGTGCCTTCGACAGGCACGCACGCGAGCATGCGATTCCGATCTCGGGAGTGACGGTCCCCGGACGGCCCCCGCGATGGACGTGGGTCCAGCCTGGCGGCAGCGGCCGGTCGGCGAACCTCTTGCCGAAGGCGCCGACCCGGAACCTCACTCGCGCACCGCATCCGTCGCAAATCGCCGTTAACTCGTAGGTCATCCAAGTGCCAGCGTCCTCGGTCCTCATCATGCTGCCGGGACGGTTCGCTTCGCCCGCGAGCGAGCCGGGGGCGACCGTGCACCGGCGTCGGCCATGCCGAGGAGCGTCCTGTACGGCCCGCTCGAGTACGTGCGGTTGAATCGTTCGTGCGACGCGTCAAAGTCCCGGGGCCGGACGCTTCATTACGCCCGGGGTACTGAGCAGGGGTGCCGCCCATGCTCGACGTCCGTCTCGACAGCTGGCTGCGAGAGTTCGGCCCGCGGGGCCGCGAGAAGTCGGACGCTGCGTCCGTCGCGGCCCTCCTCGACGAGCTCGAAGCCCGGTACCCGCGCCTCCGGTTCAAGATCCGGGACGAGACCGGCCAACTGAGGCGGTACGTCCGCGTCTTCGTGGACGGGGACGACGTGAGCGGAACGACGGGTGTCGAGACCCCGCTCACGGGGGCCCGAATGGTAGATATTCTCCACTCCATAGCGGGAGGCTAGGCGGGACGATCATGCCGAGGGACTCGAAGCTCCGGATCCTGGTGGGCAGCCGCAAGGGAACGTACGTGGTCGAGGGCGACGCCCGCCGGCGTTCGTGGAAGGTCGGCCCGGCCGCGCATCCGGGGGGCGAGGTGTACCATGTGGTCGCCGACCCCCGGCACCCGGGCGACCTGTACGCGCTCGTCAACAGCGGGTTCTGGGGCCCGATGGTCCAGCGCTCCCGCAACTGGGGCAAGACGTGGAAGGAGATCGGCACGCCGCTGACCCCCCCCAAGAAGGCGCGCACCCCCGACTACGGCGACCCGCGGACCCCCGTGAAGCGCCCGCTGAACAACCTCTGGCACCTCGAGCCGGGCCGTCCGAGCGAGCCCGACACGCTGTACCTCGGCGCGGACCCTCACCTGCTGTTCCGGAGCCGGGACCTCGGCGAGACGTGGGAGCCGTTCAAGAGCCTCAACGAGCACCCCGGCCACGAGGAGTGGAGCCCGGGCGCCGGCGGCGCTTGCCTGCACACGATCCTCCTCGACCCGCGGGACTCCCGGAGAATGTACGTCGGGCTCTCGGCGGTCGGGACGTTCCGGTCCGACGACGACGGCGAGACCTGGGTGCCGACGAACAAGGGCGTCCTGACGCCGTTCCTTCCGGAGAAGAACCCCGAGACCGGCCAGTGCGTCCACCACGTCGCGGTGGACGCGGCCGACCCCGACACGTTCTACCGTCAGGACCACGGCGGGATGTACGTCTCGCACGACCGGATGGACCGCTGGACCCGCATCGGCAAGCCGCTCGGCGACGACTTCGGCTTCTGCGTCGCCTCGCCGCCGGCCGCCCCGGGCAAGGCGTACTTCGTCCGCCTGGACGGGATGGCCCGGGTCACGGGCCAGGGGCACTTCCAGGTCCACGAATGGAACGACTCGACGCGCAAGTGGCGCAAGCTGCTCTCCCCGACCGCGTTCCCGGGTCACTACGGCGTGCAGCGCGAGGGGATCGCGACCGACGCCCTCGCCCCGCCCGGCATCTACGTCGGGACGACCACCGGGCAGCTGTTCGTGAGCCCGGACGCGGGGCGGAGCTGGCAGCTCGTGCCGTACCAGTTCCCCGGGATCCACTCGGTCTCCGTGGCGAACCCGACGTCGGCCTGATCGGGCGGTCGTAGAGCCGGACCCCTGCGGGACCGGTCGACGGGTCCGCGAGGAACGAGGCTTACTCCGAGCCGCTCAGCGGTCCAGCGGTGGGGGCGGGGACCGGCTCGGGGGCCATCGGCGCCCGACCGGGGCGCCCCGGCAGGGTCGGCAGGTGCGCGAACTTCGGGTGGCGTCGCGCGCCCAGCACCTCCTCGGCGAGGAAGACCGCGACCGTCCCCGCCACCGTGACCGCGGCAGCGATCAGGAAGGCGTACTGGAACGCGCGGTGCGCCGGGAAGAACCCCTCGAACGGCCCGCTCGTGAGCAGGTACGTCGCCAGCAGGGAGCCGGCGATCGGCGCGCCGACGCTGCCGCCGACGTTCCGGAAGACGTTGTTCATCGCCGTCGCCTGGCCCATGTCGCGCGGGTCGACTGTCAGCACGAGCAGGCTGATGATCGAGGCGTTCAGGAGCCCGATACCGGCGCCGACGACGACCTCGATCCCGAGCGCCATGTCGAGGCTCGAGGCGTACGCCTCGAGGGCGAATCCGAGGGCGGTGACGAACCCCCCCATCAGGGCGAGCGGCTTCACGCCGACCCGCGAGACCAGGACGCTCGCGACGAGCGCGACCACCGTCATGCCGACGGCGAGCGGCAGGATGTCGATCCCCGCCGCCAGGATGCCGAACGAGCAGTGGAGCGGGGTGCACGCCACGTCGTACCCCCCGGACGCCGGCGGGTACTCGAACTGGTAGATCAGCGTGAACAGCGCGAGGTACATCCCGAGCCCGGCGACCGTGAGCACGAGGTTCGTCACGGCGACGTTCCGCTCCTTGAGCATCTGCACGTCGACGATCGGCTCGTGCTTCTGCACGGTGAGCCGCCGCTCGACGAGCGCGAACGGGACGAACATCACGAGCCCGAGCGCGCCGAACCCGAGGGTGAGCGGGGAGGTCCACCCCCACGCCTCGCCCTGGGAGAGCGCCGCCACGATCCCGGCGAGGCCGGCACCGAGGAACAGCGCCCCGAGGTAGTCGACCCGGGTGTTCGGCCGGCGGTACGGCGACTCGCGCACGAGGAGGAAGACGAGGATCGCCATCAGGATCACGAACGGGACGGCGGAGTGGTACGTCCACCGCCAGCCGTAGTCCTGGGAGACGAGCGACCCGAGCGGCAGGCTGATTGCGAAGCCGATCCCGAACATCGCGCTCAGGATCCCCTGGGCGCGCGGGACCATCTCGCGGGGGAACTCCTCCCGCATCAGCGACATCCCGAGGGGCATGATCGTGAGGCCGACGCCCTGGATCGTCCGGGCGGCGACCATGAAGCCGAACGTCGGGGAAAAACCAGTGACGGTCACGGCCGCGGCGTAGATGAACATCACAATGACCATCATCTTCCGCTTGCCGTAGATGTCGCCGAGCTTCCCGACGACCGGGCTCAGCGCAACGCCGGCGGCGGCGTACGCGGAGATGATGAGCGTCACCTGGGCCGTGTCGACCCCGAAGTTCGACTGGATCGTCGGCAGCGAGGGGGTGAGCATCCCCTCGATGTACAGGACGACCAGGACGACGCCCGCGAGCAGGAGCATCACGCGGTTCGCGTACGCCCGGTCGAACGTCTCGGCGGTCTTGGCGTGGGGGTCGGTCGGCCCGCCCCCGGGGGACTCCCCGCGGGCGAGCGCCCCGGACGGCTCCATTGCGGCGGCGTCGGCCGCGAGGATAGATGAACTTGTCGTGACGGGCGTCCGGCCGTGTGAACGTCCCGCGCGGAGACGCCGTTCGGGGCCGGAGCGGCTTGGAACGCCCGGAAGTGGAGCGGCCTCCACAACCGTCTTATGTGCATCGATTTCGATATGCCGCGGAGGTCGACCGGTGTCGGAGAGCGCGATCGTGGCCCACGGCCTCACGAAGCGGTACGGCGAGCTCACCGCCGTCGACCACGTCGAGATGGACGTCGCCCGCGGCGGGGTCTTTGGGCTCCTCGGGCCGAACGGCGCGGGGAAGACGACGATCATCAAGCTCCTCACGGGCCTGAGCGACCCGACCGCCGGCGAGGCGACGGTCGCGGGGTTCGACGTCCGGCGGCAGCCGATGCACGTCAAGCAGAACATCGGCTGGGTCGCGGCCGAGGTGATCCTCGACGACGACCTGAGCGGCTGGGAGAACCTGTGGCTGCAGGCGAAGCTCCAGCGGCTCTCCGGGTGGAAGGAGCGGGCGGAGCAGCTGCTCGCCTACTTCGAGCTCACCGATCGCCGGACCGACCGCGTCGGGGCGTACTCGACGGGGATGCGGAAGAAGATGGAGATCGCGCTCGCGCTCCTCCACCAGCCGAAGGTGATCTTCATGGACGAGCCGACGATCGGGCTCGACCCGAACGTCCGCCGGATGCTCTGGAAGCTGATCCGCGGGGTGAACCAGGAGTTCGGGGTCACCGTCCTCCTCACCTCGCACTACATCGAGGAGGCCGACGCCCTGTGCGACCACGTCGCGATCATCGACCACGGGAAGTTCGTCGCGACGGGGACGCCCGCCGAGCTCAAGTCGCGGATCCGCAACGACTTCCTTGACATCGAGACGTCCGCGCCGGTCTCCGAGTCGCAGCTCCGCGCGCTCCCCGGCGTGCTCGAGGCCCGGTCGCAGGGCAAGGGGTGGATCCTCAAGGTCGGCTCCGCGGAGGAGACGCTCCCGGCGTTGTTCGCGGCGCTCCCGGAGCACACGATCCAGCGGGTGAACATCGAGAAGCCGAGCCTCGAGAGCGTCTTCATCGACATCACAGGAAAGCGGATCGACCAGGCCGGCGGCGACGTGCAGGACTTCCGTAAGTTCTACCTCAACGTGCGGAGGGCGCGGCAGTGACCGCGGAGCACCGGCTCGCCTGGTGGCCCCGGCGGGAGGGGGGCCTCGCGAGCGACTACGTCGGCCAGGGGAGCCAGTTCTACGGCCTGTACGCGCGCGAGCTGATCAAGACGTTCCGCAACCCGTGGGTCCTCGTCATCACCCTCGTCCAGCCGTTCATGTGGCTCGCCTTCTTCGGCAGCAGCTTCGCCACCGTCTCGACGTCGGCCCTCGATTCGCTGCTCCACGCCCCGCCGGGGACCGGGTACCTCCAGTTCCTCCTGCCGGGGGTGCTCTCGACGTCGATGCTCTCGATCGGGATGTTCGGCTCGATGAGCACCATCCAGGACAAGCGGTTCGGCTTCATGAAGCGGGTCCTGCTGACGCCGACCGGGCGGAGCACGGTCTACCTGTCGAAGGCGCTCGGCTCGGCGACGCGCGGCATGGTCCAGATCCCCGTGATGATCTGCGCGGCGTACGTCTTCGGCGTCCGCTTCGAGGGAACGCCGCTCATGTGGGCCGGCTGGCTGCTCGGCCTCATCCTGCTCGGCTTCGGCTTCTCCGCCTTCTTCCTCGCCGTCACCGCGTCGAGCACCGACTGGCAGACGCCGGGGGTGCTCTCGAACTTCATCACCATGCCGCTGATGTTCGCGAGCGGGGCGCTCTTCCCGGCGCAGAACTACCCGACGTGGATGCAGGCGATCGCCCGGGTGAACCCGGTCGGCTTCTCCGCGCTCCTCGGCCGGGGGATCCTCGTCTCGGGCACGGCGAACTGGGCGTACCTCGGCTACCTCGGGATCTTCGCGGCGATCATGGTCGGCGTCGGCACGCTCGTGGCCAGCCGCTACCTGAAGGTCGAGTAGCGCGAACCACGCCGGGGCCGATCAGGCGTCGCCGAACGGCGGGTCGGCGCCCGGGTGCTGGCCGCGCGCGAACGCCTCCATCGCTTCCTTGCGCTTCGCCGCCTTCTCCCGCGCGGTCATGCGCACGCGCATCGACAGCGACCAGCGATGGCCGTACGGGTCGAGCAGGTGGCCGTACCGCTCCCCCCAGTACTGGTTCTCGAGCGGCATCGTGACCTTCGCGCCGGCCGCGACCGCCCGGTCCCAGAGGGCGTCGACGTCCTTCGAGTAGAGGTGGAGCGTCACGGTCGTCACGCCGGCGGACGCCGGGGACGCCGCCCCTCCCCCCGGGAAGACGTCCGAGAGCATCACGATCGAGTCGCCGATCTTGAGCCGTCCGTGGATCAGCTTGCCGTCCGGGGCGATCTCGCGGGCGAGGACGCGGGCGCCGAACGCCTTCCGATAGAAGTCGAGCGCGGACGCCCCGTTCGTGACGGCCAGGTACGGGATCACCGACGGGTACCCGGGCGGGATCGGGGACGGGCCGGGCGGCGGCCGTGACTTCCGTCCGCGGGTGCGGGGACGAGTCGGCATCGAACCGCCGTCCGGAGGCCGCGCCGTCTACATAACGCGGCGCGACCGGTCGGCCGGGCCCCGCCCGCTCGACCGAGTTCGTACGGTGGGGGGAAAACGGGCGTCCCCTCCCCCGAACGGAGGGGAGCCGCACGGACGGGGAGACGGTCGGGATCGCGATCTCCCTCGCGCTCCTGTCGGGGGTCCTCGGCTATCTCACGGCGCGGGGTCTCTACCGGTCCGCGCGCGACCGGTCCCGGCACCAGGCGATGTTCGGCCTCGGGCTCGCGTGCGCCACCGGGGCGCTGCTGATCGAGCTGGTCGCCTACCTCGGCGTCGTCACCTCCCCGCTGCTGGAGGCGTACATCTTCCTCTCGGCCGCGATCGTCGGCGTCCTTTCGCTCGGGTCGGCGAAGAGCTTCCGGCCGGGACGGTTCGAGGTCGGGTACACCGCCTACCTCGCGGTCGCGATGGCGGCGGTCGCGTGGGTCAGCTTCACCACGCCGATGCCCCTCTCGATGGTCCGGGGCGGGATCATCGTCGGCAACCCGTCGCTGTTGCTCCTCGTCCTCTCGTCGCTCGTGACCGTGCCGGCGACCGTCGTCCTTCTCACCGCGGCGGTCGTGCACCTGCGCCGGTCGTTCCGCCCGAAGGGGCTCCTGATGGTTTCGGGGGCGTGCGTGCTCGGGGCGGGCGGGGCGTTCTACATCGCCTCGTTCCCGGTCGTGCTCTACTACGCCGAGTTCGTGGGGATCGTGATGCTGTTCCTCGGGCTCACGGACCTCTCCCGCCTCGCCCTCGCGCGGCCGGCCCCGACGGGCGACCGCGCGTCGCAGTAGCCCCGCCGGCGGACCGCGCGGCTTCAACGTTCATATACAGCGCCTCCATGGCCGCCGCGCAGCGGGGTAGGGTAGTCAGGAAAGCGGCCGGCGTCGCCCGTCCGTCCTGAAATCCCGACGGGCTCATAACCCGTAGATCCATGGTTCAAATCCATGCCCCGCTAGCTGATTCGCGGCGGACGCCATCCCCGATCTCCAGGGCCCTCGCTCAATACGGTACTGTTCACCGGGGTACCGTGGCGCGTGCGAACCCCGCTATCTCGGGGGCGCAACGGGGCTCTCCAACTTGAGGATCTCCACGGAAAGCACCCACGCCTCGAGGATGGCGATGAGGAACGTGGCCAGGGTGGCGGGGACGAACCAGTAGAGCGCCGAAGGGCTCGAGAGCAGCAGCGCGACCGACCCGATGACGGCGAACACATAGGGGATTTGAATTTGGACCGAGTGGCCGGTGAGGAACCCCCGATAGACGGCGCTGGCCCACCGCCAAGCCGACAGCTCGAACCCGTTGAGGATCGCCCAGAGGGCGACGGTCACCGAGAGCAATTCCGCTCCTTGCTCCGCGGCCGATTGGCCGGGCACGAGAAGGAGCGCCGCCCAGAGGAACGTGGCGATCAGGAGCAACAGCGCTTGGAAGGCCCGGGCCACGACGGACGGGTTCGCGACGATCCGCTGCAGGTTGATCGTGATGCCCACAAAGATGAGACCCGCCAAGGCGGCGGCCGCGCCGACCTCGGCCGTGAAGAACGAGTCCCACGTCACGCCGCTCCTCGCCCCCGCAAGGCGTCGGGCATTTGAACCAGACGGCAAATCCATGCCCCGCGAGCTTCGGGCGAGGCGAGCGCCAACGCCGGAGCGACCGCCGCCCGGGCACGTCCCCGCGGTCGAAGCGTGGGCGCCCGTCGCCGCGGCCCGAGACACCGTCCGGCCGTGCGGGAGCGGTGCGCCGGGACTATCGGGTGTTGCGGAGCGAAAGGTACGTGGCGAGCAGCATCGCCCCGATCACGATCCGGTGGTCGAGACCGGGGGTCTCCGAGATCTCGACGACCGTCCGCGACGTTCGCAGGGCCATCTGGCGGTCGGAGCTCGCGAGGAGCCGGCCCGACCCCGCCTCCTCGAGGCGATCGTGGAGCTGCATCCCGGGGAGGACGAGCACCATCGACGGGGCCGCCCCGATCCAGACCTCGAAACGCAGCGGCCCGAAGGTCGTCATCGGACGCACCGTGCAGATCTCGGCGCCCGCGGCGTCGGACATCGTGATGCCGAGGTGCAGCCCGTGCTCCCCGGGAGGAGCTACCTTCCCGGTCCGAAGCACGAGCACCACCTGCTGCGCCGAGTCGAGGACCTTGAGCTCGTTCGATAGCGAGAGGCCGAAGAGTCCCCCCTGGGTCGCTCCGAGCGTCGTCCCCGAGGGGTCCTGGATCTGGAAGCCGGCGTGCAGCGCGAGCTTGTCCCAGACCAGTACCAGGTGCGGAGCGAGGGTGAGCGCGGTCGGCAGCGCCGCCGCGGAACTGGCCGCGGGCGCCGACGGAGTCCCGTTTCCTACCGGATTCCCGCAGCGGGGACAAAACCGGGCGTCCTCGGGGAGCGGACTCCCACACCGAGTGCAGAACACGGTCCACTCGACCGCCGACCGGCAGATAGCGCTCCGGCTCGGACCTCGCCGCCGGTGGCTCGCTATCCGAACGTCACGGCGCCGAGGCAGGTGTAGTCGCCGGCGGTGGAGGGAAGCGCGATCACGACCGCCACGACCAGTCCGTACGCGGGAACGGTCGTCGGGAGCGTAGGATCGGTCGACACCAGCCGGAACGGCCCCGGAGCCTCGAGGCGAACAGTTTTGCCCGAGAAGTATCCGCTGATGTCGACCGAAGTGCGGTACTCCGTGCCGGGCGCGACCTGCTGCGGGCACGACGTGAACTGGCACGAGACGAAGTACTCCGGCGCGCCGCTCACGTTCACCTGCCAGGAGACCTCGCCAATCGTCACCGTCGTGTGGTCGGTGATGTAGTTCCCGACCGAGAACACACCGAACGTCAGCACCGGACCGGGCGCGATCGCGACGATCACCGGCGCCCAAGCCCGCAGGATCCGGGACCCGCGTGTCTTCGCGGGAGCGGAGGGGAGCGCCGCGGTCCCGAGCGACGTCGTTCCGGACACCGAGCCACCCGACGGCCTAGAGGCGCTCCCGGTCCTTGAGGGTATCCTCCCGCCATTCCCGGGCGAACGCCACACGGGGATGGCTGGGGGACGCCGACGCCCGGAAATCCGGACGTTGGGGAGCGGTCCGTCCCGAGAACGCTCAGGCGGAGCCCTTCGGCTTCGAGCTCCGACGCCGCGGGCTCTTCGCGGCGGGGGGTGCATCGGCGGGGGGTGCATCGGCGGGGGTGGGGCTCTCTGCCGGCTTCGCGGAGTCCTCCGCGGGCGCGGTCGGCATCGGCGGAGCCGAAGGCGGGGGGGCCGGACTCTGCGCGACCGGGGGAGCGGGGGCCGGGGCGGCGGGCGGCGGCAGGGGGCGGGCGGGAGCCGGGGGCGAAGGCGGTGTCGCGGCCGGCGTGGAAGGGACGGGCGGGGTCGCCGGGGAGGCGACCGGGGCCGGCGCCGCGGCCGGCTTCGACGGGATCGGAACGAACTCTCCCGGCCGCCACGTGTGCGGCATCCGGAGGATCGCCGGGTCCTTGAGGAACAGGTCGGCGTGGCCGCAGTTCCGGCACAGCCGCGTCCCGAGGGAGAGCTCCCCTCGGGAACGGATCGACAGGCTGCCGCCCCCGATCGTTCCCGTCCGCAGCTCGTTCACCCAGACGAATTCGGACGCGCCGCAGTTGCTGCAGACCGGAGCCACGGAAGACACCCGACGTTCTCCCAGTTCGGCTCCCCTACAAAGCAGTTCGGGCCGGAGAGCGCAACGGCCTTACGGCCCCGCCCGTTCCGCGGCCCGATGGACGTAGCGTTCCCCACGATCGCCGTGGCGATCGACGGTTCCGACCATGCGAAGCACGCCCTCGCGACGGCGGTCGACCTCGCGCGGCGGTACCGCTCGCGGCTGACGATCATCGCGGTCGCCCCGATCTCCCCGGGGATGATCGTGCCGAACGAGCCGATGCTCCCGCCGCTCCTGCCCGAGAGCAACGTGCCGCAGTTCCGGGCCCTGGTCGACGCGGCGGTCGCCGAGGCGCACGCCGCCGGGGTCGCGACGGTCGACGGGGTCTGCGAGGAGGGGGTCGCGGTCGACGAGATCCTCCAGTTCCTCGAGGAGCACCCGGCCGACCTCCTCGTCGTCGGCTCGCGGGGCCTGACGGCCGCGAAGCGGATCCTGCTGGGCAGCGTCTCGACCGGGCTCGTGAACCGGGCCCCGTGCCCGGTGCTGGTGGTTCGGCCGACGCCTACGACGCGGGCGAGTTGACGATCACGCGGGTCGGAACCGGCAGCTTGTGGGACGCCTTGCGGAGCGCTTCCTTCGCCGCGTCCAGGTGCGCCTCGGTCGTGTAGATCGTGATGAGCTCGGAGCCGATCTCGGCGCGGACGGCGTGACCGACCGGCTTGCCGAACGCGCCGCGCATCCCGTCCGAGATACGGTCGGCGCCGGCGCCCATCGCCATCTTGTGCTCGCGGAGGATCTGGTGCGGGAAGCGGCGCAGCTTGAGCCGGTACTCGTTCGGCGCGGCCTTTTCGAGGACGCGCACGGCGCTGATCCGGGCGGCCTCGAGGGCGGTGTCCCGCACCTGCGCCGCCTCCTCCATGCCGAGGGAGAGCGCGCACGGGAACACGGTGCGCAGGTTCCCGGTGTCGAACTGCGTGATGCGGAGCGCCGGGACGCCGCCCATGTACTCCCGGCGGGTGTAGATCTGGCCCTCGACCTTGCGGTACATGCGGGCCGGCTTGCGCGTCATGGGGGTCGGCGAGACAGCCCTCCCCTGAAAAGGGTTGCGATGGCCGCGCGCGCCCGGTCCGCTACGGGCGGGCCGTCGCCGGGCGTCGGCCGGCCCCCCGGCGCCCGACGCCGACCTCCACCGCGCGGACCCCGCGGCGCGCGAGCCAGCCGAGCAGTTCGGCCCGCCGCGGACCGGACGGCAGGGAGGCGAAGACGCTCCGCCCGAACATCGCCTGGGCGGCCCGTCCGCCGCGGCGTCGGATCCCGCGGAGCGCCGCCCGGACCTCGGCGGGCGCCCACCCGAGCCGGTCCGTGAACCGCTCGCTCGCAGACCAGAACTCGTCCAGCGACGGCGGCCGCGCGAGCCCCGCGAGCGGGCGATACGCCGCGGCGATCTCCGTGAGGCGCTGCGGTCGGCCCAGCACCGTTCTCGATGCGATCGGGGGCCCGAGTACCGCGACTAGGAGCGCGCTCGACACCGGACGGCGCACGATCCGCCCCCACGGAGGGATCCCCGGGGCGACCCGGGCCTCGAGGCCCCCGCCGAGGGCTGCCGCGACCCCGCCGAGGCCCCCGCCGCCGAACAGGTCGGCGAGGTGCGCGATCTCCACGACTCGGCGGCGCGGCACGCCGACCGCGGCGCCGACCGCGAGCCCGGTCGCCAGCGCCCCGGCGGCGCTCGTCCCGAATCCCTGGCCGACCGGGAGATCGTGACGGAGCCGGACGGTGAGCGACCCGGGTCGCTCGGCGAGGAGCCGGCGGGCGACCTCGCCCGAGACGTCGAGCGACCCGGGAACGTCCGCCGTCAGGGAGAGCCGGGGTCGGTGCGCGGGGCGCCATGCGGCGTCCGCCCGGACCCCCACGTCGAGGACGAGCCCGACGCCGACCGAACCGCGCCCCCGCGGGTCCCTCGCTTCGGTGCGCGGCAGGAACGCACCGGTGACGTGGCACGGAGCGAACGCGCGGGCCCGGCGGACGACCGGCGCCCCCATCGTCCCTCTCGAGGACGTCGGAAGGTCGATTACTTATAAGCCCCCTCGCTGTTCCATTAGTACCGGCGCCGGGAGGCGTCCGGTTCCGCACAGCATGAGCGACCCGGACACGGCCCCCGCGACGCCCCACGAGAGCTTCGATCGTGTCAACTTCCTCGAGCTCCGGAACACGCAGCTCGCCGAGGCGATCAAGCGCGTTGAGAGCGAGCGGCACTACATGGAGGCGGAGATCCTGCGCCTCCAGCGGGAGGTCAAGCGGCTCAAGACCGAGCTCGACCGGCTCCGCTACCCGCCGCTGATCGTCGGAAGCGTCCGGGACGTCCTGACCGACGGACGGGTGATCGTGAAGTCGTCGACCGGGCCCGACTTCGTCGTCAACTCGGCGGAGACCGTCGAGCACGGGAAGATCACGGTCGGCAGCCGCGTCGCGCTCAACAAGCAGACCCTCGCGGTGATGGGGGTCCTGCCCGCCTCCTTGGACCCGCTCGTGACCGCGAGCGAGATCGTCGACAAGCCGAGCGTGAGCTACCCGGACATCGGCGGCCTCGCCGACCAGATCCGGGAGATCCGCGAGGCCGTCGAGTACCCGCTCCTGCGGGCCGACCTGTACAAGAAGGTCGGCGTCGACCCGCCGAAGGGCGTGCTCCTGATCGGCTCGCCGGGGACGGGGAAGACGCTGATCGCGAAGGCGGTCGCGCACCACACCAACGCGACGTTCATCCGGCTCGTCGGCAGCGAGCTCGTCCAGAAGTACATCGGCGAGGGCGCCCGCCTCGTCCGCGAGCTGTTCCAGCTCGCCCGCGAGAAGGCGCCGACGATCATCTTCATCGACGAGGTCGACTCGATCGGCGCGAAGCGCCTCGAGGTCGCCACGAGCGGCGACCGCGAGGTCCAGCGGACGCTGATGCAGCTGCTCGCGGAGATGGACGGCTTCGAGCCGCTCTCCAACGTGAAGATCGTCGCCGCGACGAACCGGCCCGACATCCTCGACGACGCGCTGCTGCGCCCGGGTCGCTTCGACCGGATCATCGAGATCCCGGTCCCGACCTACCAGGGCCGGGCCGACATCTTCCGGATCCACAGCCGGGGGATGTCGATCCGCGAGACGATCGACTTCGAGAGCCTCGCGGGCCGCTGCGAGGGGGCGACCGGGGCCGACATCCGAGCGATCTGCACGGAGGCCGGCATGTGGGCGATCCGCGAGGAACGAGATTCCGTGACCGTGGCCGACTTCGACCGGGCGATCGAGAAGGTCGTCGGGGAAGAGGAGTTGCGCAAGGAGTCGGTCACGATGTTCGCCTAGACCGCGCCGCGCGCCCCGAGCGCTTCGTCCGTCACGCCGGGCCCGGGGCCCCGACGGGGAACCGGCCGAACAGCCGGGGCCCCGCGGGAACGGAGAGGTCGAGCAGGTAGGCGGTCATGCCCGGGCGCCACGCGACGGGCCGGTCGGCGGTCACCGCCACGCCGGCCGCGTCCGAGCGGTCGAGGACCGCCGGCACGACCTGCAGGCCGAGCGCGAGGTGGAGCTGGGCGCCGGGCCCCGCGTCGCCCCGGTAGTACCGGCACCGCACGAGCGGTCCCCCCGCGACCCCGGGCGAGGCGGTCAGCGCCTCGGCGGGCGCGAGGATCTGCCCGCGCAACAGCTCGTCCGGGTCGACGCCGCGGAGGGCGACCCCGACGCGCTCGCCGCAGGCGGCGTCCTTGCGGTCGGCGTCGTGGACCTGGATCGAGCGGACCTCGACGTCCTTTCCCGTCGGGAAGAGCCGCAGGCGGTCGTGGGCGCGCAGCGTCCCCCGCCGGACGACCCCGAGCGCCACCGCGCCGACCCCCTTGACGGGGAACGCGTGGTCGATCGGCACCTCCACCGGTCCCTCGACGGCCGGTGCGGTCCACTCCTCGACGAGCGCCCGCAGCCGCGGATAGTCGAGCGGAAGGCGCGGCGTCGACTCGAGCCGGCTCCCCTTCAGGACGCGGCCGATCTCGGCGTCCCCGACCCCGGGGCCGAGGATGACCGTTGTCGGGATCTCGGTGAGGTCGACGACGGCGATCGCCTCCGCGACGGGGCGGGAGAGCTCGACGACCGCGAGGAGGCACCGGTCGGCCATCGCGAGCGCCTGAAGGAGGGGGGCGACCTTCTCCGGGAACTGCGTCGGCTCGACGAGCGTCACGGCGAGGTCGTCGTGGACGGTGTTGAACAGCGTGAGGTCGGAGGCGGTCCCCTTCTTGCCGAGCTCCTTCGCGACGTCGACCGCGCCGACGACCGCGACCGTCACCGACCCCGCCATGCGCTACCCCTTCCCCTTCGGCGGGACGACGGTGAGGGTCAGCTCGCCCGCGCGGGTCCCGACCTCCACCGTGCTCCCGTCGGGGACCTCGCCGCCGAGCAGGCGCATCGTGAGGGGGTCGACGATGCGGCGCTGGATCGTTCGCTTGAGCGGGCGCGCCCCGAAGACGGGGTCGAACCCCTCCGTCGCGAGGAGCTTCTTCGCGGGGTCGCTCGTCGTCAGGCGGATCCGGCGGTCGCGCAGCCGGTCGGCGACCTGCTCGAGCTGGAGGGCGACGATCGCCGCGATCTCGCGCTCGGTGAGCGCATGGAAGATCACGACCTCGTCAAGCCGGTTGAGGAACTCGGGCCGGAAGTGCTGGCGGAGCGCCGGCTCGATCACGCGCCGCCGCTCCTCGTCGGTACTCGCCCGCTCGAGCAACTCCGTGCCGAGGTTGGAGGTGAGGATCACGACCGTGTTGCGGAAATCGACCGTTCGCCCCTGGCCGTCCGTGAGCCGCCCGTCGTCCATCAGTTGCAGCAGCACGTTCACGACGTCGGGGTGGGCCTTCTCGACCTCGTCGAACAGGACGACCGTGTACGGATGCGAGCGGACCGCCTCGGTGAGCTGGCCCCCCTCCTCGTAGCCGACGTAGCCGGGGGGCGCCCCGACCAGCCGCGCGACCGTGTGCTTCTCCATGTATTCGCTCATGTCGATCCGCACGAGCGCCCGCTCCGAGTGGAACAGGAACGCCGCGAGCGCCTTCGCGAGCTCCGTCTTCCCGACGCCGGTCGGCCCGACGAACAGGAACGTGCCGATCGGGCGGTTCGGGTCGCCGAGCCCGGAGCGGGACCGTCGGACGGCGCCGGCGACGGCGGCGACCGCCTCGTCCTGCCCGACGACCCGCTTGCGCAACTCCTCCTCCATGCGGAGGAGCCGCTCCTTCTCCCCGGCGAGCAGGCGGCTCACAGGGACCCCGCTCCACTTCGCGATCACGCGGGCGACGTCCTCCTCGCCGACCTCCTCGCGCAGCATCGACGCGGCTGAACCCCCGGACGCCTCCGCCGAGAGCTTCTCGAGGGTGCGCTGGATCTCCGGGATCTTGCCGTACCGCAGGCGCGCCGCCGCCTCGAGGTCGCCGGAGCGCTCGGCCGCCTCCTCCTCCGCGCGCGCCGCGTCGAGCTCCGCGCGGATCGCGCGGACCCGCTCGACCTCCCCCTTCTCCCGGGTCCACTGGGCGGTCAGGGCCGTTTCGCGCTCCCGGAGCGTGGCGAGCTCGCGCTCAAGCTGGCGCAGCCGCTCCCGGCTCGCGGGGTCGCTCTCCTTCGTGAGCGCCATCCGCTCGATCTCGAGCTGGCGGATCCGGCGCGACAGCTGGTCGAGCTCCCCGGGGCGGGAGTCGAGCGCGAGGCGGACCCCCGACGCGGCCTCGTCGATCGCGTCGATCGCCTTGTCCGGGAGCCGTCGGTCCGGGATGTACCGGGCGGAGAGGGTCGCGGCCGCCACGAGCGCGGCGTCGGCGATGCGGACCCCGTGGTGGAGCTCGTAGCGCTCCTTGAGCCCCCGCAGGATCGAGATCGAGTCCTCGACCGACGGCTCGGCGACCGGCACCGGCTGGAACCGGCGCTCGAGCGCCGCGTCCTTCTCGATGTACTTGCGATACTCCTGGGTTGTCGTCGCCCCGATGCAGTGCAGCGTCCCCCGGGCGAGCGCCGGCTTGAGCAGGTTCGAGGCGTCGAGCGCCCCCCCCTCGGTCGCGCCGGCGTGGACGAGGGTGTGGAGCTCGTCGATGAAGAGGATCACGCCGCCGTCGGAACGCTCCACCTCCTGGAGGACCGCCTTCAGCCGCTCCTCGAACTCGCCGCGGAACTTCGCGCCGGCGAGGAGGGACCCGAGGTCGAGCGCGACGATCCGTTTCTCCCGGAGCGACTCCGGCACGTCCTTCGTCGCGACGCGAAGCGCGAGCCCCTCCACCACGGCGGTCTTCCCGACGCCCGGGTCGCCGATCAGCACCGGGTTGTTCTTCGTCCGGCGCGAGAGAATCTGGATCACCCGCCGGATCTCCTCGTCGCGGCCGATCACCGGGTCGAGCTTTCGTTGGCGCGCGAGCTCGGTGAGGTCCTTGCCGTACTTCGAGAGCGCCTGGTACTGGGCCTCCTCGCCGCGGCTCTCGACCGGCCGGTCGCCGCCCCGCAGCTTCTCGAGCTCGGCCTCGAGCCCCGCCCGACGGACCCCGAACTCCTCGAGGAGGTCGCGGGCCGGGGAGGCGACGGCGAGCAGGCCCGCGAGCAGCTGGTCGACGCTCGTGTAGCGGTCCTTGCGGCGGGTCGACTGCGCCTCGGCGGCGTCGAGCACGGCGGTGAGCGACCGCGACAGGTACTGGTCGGACGGCGCGACGTGGTCGGCGGTCGGCCGGCCCTGGAGCGCCGCCTCGACCCGGTCGCGCAGTTTCTCGACCGGGACCCCGAGCGAGCGCAATAGTGGGACGACCGGGCCGTCCCCGTCGGCGAGCAGCGCCGCGAGCAGATGTTCCGGTTCGACCGCCGGGTGACGGAGCTCGACGGCCCGCCGGAACGCCCCCTCGAGCGCCTGGCGTCCGGCGTCGGTCAACCGCTCCAGACGCATCGGCGGCGACATCCGGGCAAGCTGATTTAACTCGCACGCCCGTCCTCGGGGTCGTGGCCGATCTCGGGGTCCGGGTCGCCGGTGTACCGCTCCGGAACCCGTTCCTGCTCGCGTCGGGGATCTGGGGCGAGAGCGGCGATTCGCTCGGCGGGGCGTGGGCCGCCGGCGCGGGCGGGGTCGTCACGAAGTCGATTGGGAGCGCCCCCCGCCTCGGCTACCCGAACCCGACCGTCGAGACGTACGACCGGTGGGGGATGCTCAACGCCATGGGTCTCCCGAACCCGGGGATCGACGAGTACCCCCGGGAGATCGCGGTCGCCGCGGCCGCCGGGGCGACGATCATCGGTTCGGTGTTCGCGGGCGACGCCGCTGAGTTCGCGCGGGTCGCCGCCCGGATGGAAGCGACCGGGGTCGCGGCGCTCGAACTGAACCTGAGCTGCCCGCACGCCGAGGGGTTCGGCTCGGAGGTCGGGAGCGACCCCGCCGAGGTCGAGCGGATCGTCCGCGCGGTCGTCGGGGCGGTCCGCATCCCGGTGATCGCCAAGATCACCCCGAACACCGCCGACCCCGCGGCGCTCGCCGTCGCCGCGGAGCGCGGCGGCGCGGCCGCCATCAGCGCGATCAACACGCTCCGGGCGCTCGCGATCGACGTGCGGCTGCGCCGCCCCGTCCTCTCCCACGGCCTCGGGGGGTTGAGCGGCGCGGCGATCAAGCCGGTCGGGCTCGCCTGCGTCTGGCAGATCTACGAGAAGGTGAAGGTCCCGGTGATCGGCGTCGGCGGGATCTCGACCGCCGAGGACGCGCTCGAGTACGTCATGGCCGGGGCGCGGGCCGTCGAGGTCGGGACGGCCGTCGCGTTCGAGGGGATCGGCGTGCTCGGGCGGCTCGCCGCCGGCCTCTCCGCCCTCCTCGACGAGCTCGGCTTCGCCACGCTGGACGAGGCGGTCGGCGTCGCCCACCGCGCCGCGACCGACTGACCGGCGACCGCCCGGACGAGGGGATATATCGGGCGCCTCCTACGACCGCCCGTGCGTGAGGTCGTCCGGGTCACCGAGCGCGTCCAGGAGACCCCGTCGACCGTCACGCTGCGGTTCCCGTTCGAGCCCGAGGTCGCGCCCGGGCAGTTCCTGATGCTCTGGCTGCCGGGCGACGACGAGCTCCCGATGTCGGTGTCGTACACCGCCGGTCCGAGCAAGGGGCTCACGATCAAGGCGATGGGGGCGACGACGCGCCGCGTCCAATCGATCCGCCCCGGCGACGCGGTCGGAGTGCGCGGTCCGTACGGGAATCGCTTCGACCTCACGCCGCGGCGGATCCTCGTCGTCGCCGGTGGCTCGGGTGCCGCCGTCCTCGCGCCCGCCGCCGAGGGCGCTCGGGCCGCGGGGGCCGCGGTGACGGTCGCGCTCGGGGCCACGACCCGGGCCGAGCTGCTGTTCCGGGAGCGGTTTCTCGAGATGGGGGCGCGCGTGGAGTTGGCGACGGACGACGGCTCCGAGGGGACGCGCGGCTTCGTCACCGGCGTGGCGTCGCGCCTCCTCGCCGAAGCGCCGTTCGACGCCGTCTGGTGCTGCGGGCCCGAGGTGATGATGCAGAAGGTCGCCTCCGCCGCGGCCGACCGGGGCGTCCCCGTGCGCCTCGCGGTCGAGCGGCACATGAAGTGCGCGCTCGGGATGTGCGACGCCTGCGCGATCGGCCCGTACCACGTCTGCGTCGACGGGCCGGTCTTCGACGCACGGCAGCTCGTCGGCCTCCCCGAGTTCGCCCACGCTCACCGCGACGCCTCGGGTCGGCGGCGGCCGTTCTAGTCCCGCGACGGTTCGGCGCGCGCCGGACGGCGCGCAACGCCCGGCCCCCGACCTAGCTCTTTATGCCCGGGCCGGCTACGCGCGCCCGGAGGTTCTCGTGTGAAAGTTCTGGTCGTCAGCGGCGGGGTCATCTCGGGGCTGGGGAAGGGGATCACCACCTCCTCGCTCGGCCGCCTCCTCAAGGCCCGCGGGATCTCCGTCACGATCGTCAAGATCGACCCGTACCTCAACGTCGACGCCGGGACGATGAACCCGTACCAGCACGGCGAGGTGTTCGTGCTGGACGACGGGACCGAGGCCGACCTCGACCTCGGCAACTACGAGCGGTTCCTCGGCCAGAGCCTCTCGGGGACCCACAACCTCACCACCGGCAAGATCTACCGCTCGGTGATCGAGAAGGAGCGGCGCGGCGACTACCTCGGGAACACCGTCCAGATCATCCCGCACGTCACCGGCGAGATCAAGCGGTCGATCCGGGAGGTGGCGCAGTCGGCGGGGGCGGAGGTCGTGCTCGTCGAGGTCGGGGGGACGGTCGGCGACATCGAGTCGATGCCGTTCCTCGAGGCGCTCCGCGAGCTCTCCTACGAGCTCGGCGAGGGCCACATGGCGTTCGCCCACACGACCCTCGTGCCGGTCGTCGGCCCGACGGGGGAGTCGAAGACGAAGCCGACGCAGCACTCGGTCCGCGAGCTCCGCGCGATCGGGATCCGGCCGAACATGATCATCGCGCGGGGACCGGCGCCGCTCGCCCCCGACATCAAGGCGAAGATCTCCCTCTTCTGCGACGTGCCGCCCGAGGCGGTGATCTCGGTGCCCGACCAGTCGCTCATCTACGAGGTCCCGCTCGTCCTCGAGGCGCAGGGGGTCGGGCCGCTCCTCTGCCGGATCCTCGGCCTGCCGGACCGGCCGCCCGAGTACACTGCCTGGAAGGAGTTCCTCGCGACGTACCGTGGCGCCGACCGCGCGGTCGAGATCGCGGTCGTCGGCAAGTACGTCGAGCTGCGCGACGCCTACCTCTCCCACTCCGAAGCGTTCCACCACTGCCAGGGGCACCTCGGGATCGACCTGCGGCTGCAGTGGTACGACTCCGAGGACATCCCGCGGAACCCGGCGCTCGCCGCCCGCCTCGAGCGGTCCGACGCGATCCTCGTCCCCGGGGGGTTCGGCGCCCGCGGCGTGGAGGGAAAGGTCCGCGCCGTCCAGATCGCCCGGACGCGCCAGATCCCGTACCTCGGGGTCTGCTACGGCTTCCAGATCGCGGCGGTCGAGTTCGCCCGGAACGTCCTCGGGCTCCCCGACGCGAACACGACCGAGGTCGACGCCGCGACCCCGGATCCGGTCGTCTGCCTCCTCGAGGAGCAGAAGGCGCTCTCCGACCTCGGCGGCACGATGCGCCTCGGCGCGCAGCGGGTGTCGCTCGCGCCCGGCTCGCGCCTCGCGACGGTCTACGGGAAGACCGAGATCTGGGAGCGGCACCGCCACCGCTACGAGATCAACCCCGCGTACCTCGACCGGTTCCGGGCGCGCGGCCTCGACGTCTCCGCGACGGCGGTCGACGGACGCGTCGAGGGGCTCGAGATCCGCGCCCACCCGTACTTCGTCGGCGTGCAGTACCACCCCGAGTTCCTCTCGCGCCCCGAGGCGCCCCATCCGCTCTACCTAGCGCTCGCGCGGGCGGCCGTCGCCCGCAAGGAGGTCGCGGCCCCTGCCGCTTCCCCGCCGGCCGTCGCGTGAGCTCGGGGGCCTCGACGGCCAGACGGTGCGGATCGGCGGCCATCTCGAGGAGTACCGGGCCCTCGGCGGCGTCGCGTTCGCCCTCGTGCGGGACCGCACGGGGACGACCCAGGTGACCCTCAAGAAGGGGACCGCCGACCCGGCGTGGTTCGACCTCCTCGCCGCGCTGCCGCGCGAATCGGTCGTCGACGTCGAGGGGACGGTCGTCGTGAGCGCAAAGTCGCGCCGCGGCGTCGAGCTCCTGCCGAGCCGCCTCGCGGTCGTCTCGCGGGCCGAGTCGCCGCTGCCGCTCGGGGTCGTCGACAAGGTCGGCGCCGAGCTCGACACCCGCCTCAACCACCGGGTCCTCGACCTGCGCAAGCCCGCGGTCCGCGCGATCTTCGAGCTGAGGAGCCGCCTCGTGGCGGAGTTCCGCGCCGCCTTCGGTCGACGCGGCTTCCTCGAGATCCACACGCCGAAGCTCCTCCGCCAGGGAGCGGAGGGCGGAGCGACGCTCTTCCCGGTCGACTACTTCGATCGCCGCGCCTACCTCGCGCAGAGCCCGCAGCTGTACAAGCAGATGCTGATCGGCGCGGGGTTCGAGCGGGTCTTCGAGATCGCCCCGGTGTTCCGCGCCGAGCCGTCCGACACCGTCCGGCACGTGACGGAGATCACGATGCTCGACGGCGAGGTCGCCTACCTCACGGACGCGGAAGAGCTGCGCGGGATCCTCGAGGGGATCGTCGCCGAGACGGTCCGGTCGACGAAGGCGGCGCTCGCCGCGGAGCAGCATCCGCTCGCGGCGACGCTCCCCGACGTGCCGACGCCGTTCCTCCGGGTGCCGTTCTCCGAGTGCGAGCAGTGGCTCGGCCGGCCCGGGGCGGAGCGCGACCTCGGGACCGAGGACGAGAAGGCGGTCGGAGAGCACGTCGCTGCCGCGGGCGGGACCCCATTCTACTTCATCACCGACTTCCCGACGGCCGTCAAGGCGTCGACGTTCTACGCCGAGCGGAGCGACCGCGACCCGCGGCTCACCGGGTACTTCGACCTCGAGTACCGCGGGCTCGAGATCGCGAGCGGCGGGCCCCGGGAGCACCGGCTCGACCGCCTGACGGAGAACCTCCGGTCGGCCGGCCTCGACCCGGCGGCGTTCGCGGGGTACCTCGAGGCGTTCCGCTACGGCATGCCGCCCCACGGCGGGTGGGGGCTCGGCATCGACCGCCTCGTCCAGGCGCTCGTCGGGCTCCCCAATATACGCGAGGCGATTCTCTTCCCGCGGGACCGGTACCGGCTGGACCCGTAGCGGAGGGCGGAACGGATGGTCGTCGGGAAACGGGCCCTGCCCGCGCCGCCCGAGCTCCAGAGCCGGTGGGCCGCGGTCCTCGAGGAGGCCGGCCTGCGGCCCCGGATCCTCCAGCTCCTCGACCGGTACCCCGAGGAGCGGTCGCTCGAGGTGCCGTTCTCGCTGCTCGACGAGGTCGACACCCCGCTCGCCGACCTGTTGCTCGAGCGCCCGGAGGAGCTCATCGGCGCCGGCGCCCGCGCGATGCGCGAGCTCCTCCCGGCGAGCGCCCCCGAGGCGGAAGGGCTCCGCCTGAGGGTCACCGGCCTCCCGCCGACCGCGCATCGCCACATCCGGGCGATCCGGGAGACCGACCTCAACCGGTTCGTGGCGATCGACGGGATCGTGCGGCGCGTCACCGAGGTCCGGCCGCAGATCCGGGACGCCGTCTTCGAGTGCGTCGCCTGCCGCACGCAGTTCCACGAGCCGCAGGACGAGGCGTCGCTCGTCTTCCGCGAGCCGCTCGAGTGCCCCGAGGCGCAGGGCGGCTGCGGGAAGACCCAGGGGCGGACCCGTTTCCGCCTCGTCGCGGAGCTGTCGACGTACGTCGACGCGCAGCGGATCGAGATCCAGGAGCACCCGGAGTCGTTGAAGCACGGCGCCCACCCCCAGGGGCTCACGGTGCTGCTCACCGAGGACCTCGCCGGGCGCGTCCTCCCCGGGAACCGGATCGTCCTCAACGGGGTCCTGAAGAGCTTCCAGCGGGCGAGCGCCTCGCGGGGGGGCGTGATCCGCAACACGACGTTCGACCTCCTCGTGCTCGCGAACTCGTTCGAGTCGAAGACGCTCGAGTACACCGAGATCGAGATCTCCCCCGAGGAGACGGAGCTGATCGAGCGGTTCCGCGACGACCCGACGGTCGTCGACAAGATCGTCCTCTCGCTCGCCCCGACGATCAAGGGGATGGAGGAGGAGAAGGAGGCGATCGCCCTCCAGCTGTTCGGGGGCGTCGAAAAGCGCCACTCGGACGGGGTCCGGGTCCGCGGCGACATCCACTGCCTGATCGTCGGGGACCCCGGGACCGCGAAGAGCCAGCTGCTCCGGTACATCGCCGACGTCGCCCCGCGCGGGATCTACACGAGCGGCAAGGGCGCGACCGCCGCCGGGCTCACCGCCGCGGCGGTGAAGGACGACTTCGCCGGGGGCCGCTGGGTGCTCGAGGCCGGGATGCTCGTGCTCGCCGACGGGGGGATGGCGATCATCGATGAGCTCGACAAGATGACCCCCGAGGACCGCTCCGCCATGCACGAGGCGCTCGAGCAGCAGACGGTCTCGATCGCGAAGGCTGGCATCACCTCGACGCTCAACGCGCGGTGCCCGGTGCTCGCGGCGGCGAACCCGAAGTGGGGGCGGTTCACCCCCGACCGGGGGATCGCCGAGCAGATCGACCTCCCGCCGACGCTCCTGTCGCGGTTCGACGTGATCTTCTCGATCAAGGACCAGCCGGACCAGGAGCGCGACCGTCGACTCGCGAACCGGATCCTCGCCTCCCACCGGGAGGTCGAGCGGCCGGGCGGCGTCGGGGACGACGCCGACGTCGCGCCGTTCTCGCCGGACCTCCTGAAGAAGTACATCGCCTACGCCCGTCGAACGATCCGGCCGCGGCTCTCGGAGGAGGCGCTCGGGGTCCTCGAGGACTTCTACGTGCGGATCCGCCACCAGGGGGAGGAGCCGAACTCCCCGGTCCCGATCACCGCCCGCCAGCTGGAGGCGCTCGTGCGCCTGAGCGAGGCGGCGGCGCGGGCGCGCCTGTCGGGGGTCGTCGGGGCCGACGACGCGCGCCGGGCGATCCGGATCATGGAGAACTTCCTCCGGCGCGTGTCGATGACGACCGAGGGGAAGTACGACATCGACCTCACGCAGACCGGCGTGAGCCACAGCCAGCGCGAGCGGCTCGACATCGTCATGCGGATCATGCGCGAGCTGCAGGAGGCGCACGGCGGCTACTTCTCGAATGAGCAGTACCTCGAGGCGGCGCAGAAGGCCGGGATTCCGCCGCCGAAGGCGGACGCGCTCCTCCAGTCGCTGCGCAACCAGGGCGAGATCATCGAGGCCCGGCCGGGCCAGCTCCAGCTCGTCCGCTTCTTCTAGGCGCCCGCCCGCCACGGCTCATATATCCGCCGCCCTCCGTCGGTCCGGGCAGGGCGATGGCGGCCGGCGGCGGGGAGTTCGTGATGCGCGTGCACCGCGTCCGTGCGGAGGTCGTCGTCGCCGCGTGCGACGCCGAGCTGCTCGGCCGGCAGCTCCCGGTCGGGGACCGGGGGCGCACGGTGACCGTCTCGAGCCAGTTCTACGGGGAGCGCCGCGTCTCCCGCGAGGAGCTCGTCTTCGCGCTCGCCCGGGCGACGATCGCGAACCTGCTCGGCGTCCGGGTCCTCCGGCTCGCCGAGGAGGAGGGGTACGTCGCGCCGGGCGGCGCGGGGGAGCTCGGCGGGGTCCCGCACGCCCAGATCGTCGCGATGGCCCACTAGCGGAGGACGACGGCCGTGCGGGATCCGGAGTTCTGCGCCGCCTGCGGCCGCACCGGCCGTCCGCTCGTCGACGGGATCTGCGCCGACTGCGCGGCCGACCGGACGACGCTCGTGGCGGTCCCCGAGCACGCCGAGGTCGTCCTCTGCCCGACGTGCGGCGCCCGGCTGAAGGGACGGCAGTGGGAGGGAGCGGGGTCGAGCTCGGCGCTCGGCGCCGACGACCTCGCCCCGTTCCTCGTCTACGCCCCGGAGGCGGGGCTGCGGGAGATCCGGTGGGAGGAGGTGCGGTCGACCGCCACGACCCGGGAGCTCCTCGGCCGCGCGCGGGTCGTCTTCCGCGGCGTCGAGCGGGAGGTCGAGCTGTCGCTCTCGGTCCGGACGGTCCACCGGACGTGCCCCGCGTGCAGCCGGCGCAGCGGCCGCTACTACACCGCCATCGTCCAGCTCCGCGGCTCGGGGGACCGGCGGGCGGAGCGCGCCCGCGACCTCCGGGAGCGGCTCGCGGCCGTCTGGCAGTCGATCGTCCGGGAGGCGCGCGCCGACTGGCGCGACGCCTGCTCCTGGCGGGAGGAGCGGCCGGAGGGGTGGGACTGCTTCTTCACGGAGACGCTCGCCGCACGGTCGATCGCCCGCCTCGCCCGCCAGCGGTTCGGCGCGACGGTCACCGAGTCGGCGAGCCTCTACGGGCGCAAGGACGGCCAGGACCTGTACCGGGTGACGTTCTGCCTGCGGTTCGAGCGCGCCCCCACCGCCGAGGGCGGTCCGCTCGAACAATAGACTTAAGAGCCGAACGCCGCGTCGGTCGCCTCGAGTAGAGGGGCACGCCTCCATGATGAAGAAGAGCGGGATTCTCCGGCGCCATCACGGGTCCGACACGTTGGAAGAGGGGTCGTTCGTCGACCTCGGGGCGATGCAGTTCGAGGACGAGGCCGCGGGCCTCGCGGGGGCCAAGGGCACGGTCCGGCTCGCGGAGATCCTGCGGTTCGACGACCTCCACCAGATCTCGAAGTTCGCCTACCAGGGCGACATCGTGCTGCTCGACTACACGTCCATCGCGAACGACCAGATCGCGGTGAAGCGGATGAGCATAGACTTGAAGAACGTCACGAAGGATACGGGGGGCGATGTCGCGGGGATCGCGAAGAACCTGCTCTGCATCACGCCCGCCGGAATCCGCATCGACCGGCAGAAGATCCGGCCGTCGTTCTAGACGTCCGGGGGGACCGTGAAGGTCCCCGTCGACCGCCGCGACGCGCTCGACGCGGCGGCGGATGCGATCGTCAGCGGCGTCTTCGAACGCGGCGAGAAGGACGACACGCTCCCGAAGGGGCTCGCCCGCGAGGAGACCGCCTCCCGGGGCCTGATCTCCGCCGCCTGGAAGCGCAAGGAGATCCGCGGCAAGCGCCGGGAGCTCACCGTCTTCCACCGGCCGGACGGCCGGGGCCGGATCGTGCTCGTCGGGCTCGGCGCGCGGGGCCGCTTCGAGGCGGAGACGGTCCGACGGGCCGCCGCGGAGGTCGTGAAGGCGCTGAAAGGCAAGGGCGCCCGGACGGTCGCGTTCCGGCTCCCGTCGTTCTGCGCCGACTCCGTGACGGCGGAGTCGGCCGCGCGCGCGCTGGTCGACGGCGCGACGCTCGGCGCCTACGAGTTCGTCAAGTACCGGTCCACGAGCGACGGCGGGGTCGAGGAGGCGGCGATCCACCTCGGGGAGGAGCTCGGCCGCGAGGAGGCGCTCGTGAAGAAGGCGGCCGCCGACGAGCTCGCGCTCGCGGAGACGGTCGTCTGGACGCGCGACATCGCGAACCTCCCGGCGGACACGGCGACCCCCGAGCGGCTCGCGGAGGTCGCGCGCGGCCTCGCCAAGGAGTTCGGCCTCAAGGTGACGGTGTTCGACGAGAAGAAGCTCGCCGAGATGGGGTGCGGCGGGCTGCTCGCCGTCGGCGGCGGGTCGGCGCATCCGCCGCGCCTGATCGTGCTCGAGTACCCGGGCGGCTCGCGCCGGGGCCGGACGGTCGCGATCGTCGGCAAGGGGATCACGTTCGACTCGGGCGGGATCTCCCTCAAGCCGGGCGCGCGGATGGGCGAGATGAAGTTCGACAAGTGCGGTGCGGTCGCGACGCTCGGCATCCTCCGGGCGGCGGCGACCCTCGAGGTCGCCCCGCGGGTCGTCGGGGTCCTCTGCTGCGCGGAGAACCTCCCGAGCGGCTCGGCCTACCGGCCGGGCGACGTCGTCCGGACGTTCAACGGCAAGACGATCGAGGTCCTGAACACCGACGCGGAGGGCCGCGTCGTGCTCGCCGACGGCCTCGCCTACGTCGCGCAGCAGTACAAGCCCGACGAGATCATCGACCTCGCGACGCTCACGGGCGCCGAGGTCGTGGCGCTCGGCGACGACACCGCCGGCCTCGTGACCGCCGACGAGCGGCTCGCGCAGGGGCTGCTCGCCGCCTCCGCGCTCACCGGCGAGCCGATCTGGCGGATGCCGCTCACCGACTTCCACCGCGAGATGGTGAAGAGCGACGTCGCCGACGTCCGCAACTCGACCGAGATCCCGGTCGCCGGCATGCTCACGGCCGCCGCGTTCCTTGAGACGTTCGTCGGCGGGGTCCCGTGGGCCCACCTCGACATCGCCGGGCCCGCCTACACGAACGTCCTCACCCGCCGCTGGCAGCCCGCGTACCAGGGGGTCGGCGCGACCGGCTTCGGCGTGCGGACCGTGACGCGGTACCTCGAGGCGGCGCCGCCGCGCAGCTAGGACCGCCTCCCGGCCGGGCGCCGGCCGGTCACGCGGCGACGATCTGGACGCTCTCGCCGCCGTGGCGGGTCGCGCGCGGCCGCACCTCGCAGAAGAGCGGGGTGTGGTAGCCGCCGCCGGTGACGAGCGCGACGCCGACGGGCAGCGACTGGATCATCTCGGTCATGCCGGCGGTGAGCCCCTCGATCGACTGGGCGATCGCCTTCAGGTCGAGCGGGTTCGTCACCTGCAGGATCAGCTGGGTGTTGCACTGGGAGAGGACGCTTTTGTCGATGCGGGCGGCCCGCTGGGTGACGACGCACAGCCCGAGGCCGAACTTGCGGCCCTCGCTCGCGATGTTCTTGAGGACCCTAGAGCAGCTCGCGGTCCCCTGCTGCGGCGCGAAGTTGTGCGCCTCCTCGATGACGAGGAACAGCGGCGGGATCTTCCCCTTCTTGCGGTTCTCGAAGAGCGTCGCGGCGATCCGGGCGACGACGAGCTCCTGGACGTCGGGGGTGATGCCGCGCAGGTTCACGAGGGTCGCGTCCCCCTTGCGGACGAGGTCGTTGAGGCTCGTCCCGACGGGGCCGAGGAGCTTCGTCTGCTCGACGTACTCGAGCCGCTCGTGGAGCATCTCCGCCGTCGCCCCTTCGTCGCCCTCGGCGGCGCGCACGAGGTCGTGCACGGTGAACTCCGGGTTCGCCGTCGCCACCCGCTCGATCAGCTGCTTGAGCGGCGCGAGGTAGGACTTCACGTTCGTGAGGCCCATGAAGACGAGCAGCTCCCGCGGGTCGATGTTCCGCAGCGAGAACGTGAGCGGCTTCGCCGCCGGGTTGAGCGAGACGTCCGGGGAGTACTCCTGGACCTGCCGCGCGAACCCCTGGGACTCGACCGCGAACCGGTCGTGGAGGTGGTCCTTCTCGGCCGGGACGCGCAGCGAGCCGTACTCGCCGTGCGGGTCGATGATGACGCACGTCACCTTGTGGCGAAGGAGCTCCTCGATGAGGACGCCGAGAAGGTAGCTCTTGCCGCCGCCGGTCTTCGCGAGGACGCTCACGTGCCGCTGGACGAGCTGGTTGATGTCGAGCTCGACCCGCAGCGAGTGGTTGCGCAGGAGGCCGACGTACGCCCCGGTGTTGGTGCGGTGCTTGAGGCCGAGCACCTCCGCGATCAGCGGCTCCTCCGCGCGGAAGACGTGGGCGCCGGGGCGGAACGGTATCGTCGGACACTTCACGACCCCGGTGTCGTCGCGGTAGCCGATGATCCGCGCGACGCCGAGCAGGCTCTGGTGGATCGAGGCGTCGTCCCCCGTGCCGAGCGACTCGGCGCGCTCGAGGTTGAGGTCGCTCTTTCGGTGGAGGTCGTCGAGCTGGCAGAGGACCTTGCCGTGCAGTTCGTCCTCGACCGCGAGGTAGTCGCCCCGCTCCACCGGGCGCATCAGGTTGAGCTGGAACTGGCCGAGGCCGACGTCGCCGAAGATCCGTCCGACCTCCTCCACGGCCCGATTGACCGGGGCCCCCGAATATTAGTATGACGTGCCAGACGAAACCGGGCCGCGGGCCCGGCTGGGAGCCTTTATATCGGGCGGTCCTGTCGAATCGCTCCCTGCACCGGGGAGGCTCCGGCGGCGGGTCGCTGGCCGATTGACCGACGCGATCGAAGAGCTCGAGAAGAAGCGGGCCGAATGCAACGCACGGGCGGACGACGCCCGCGCCCAACGGGACCGGCTGAACGCGGAGGCACGAGCCGCCGCGGAGGAGCGGTCCGGGATCCTCGACGAGATCCACGACAAGAGTGGGGAGGCGCAGGAGCATCGCCGCCGCCGCGACGCGCTGAACGTCGACGTCCGCGAGGCGAAGCGGCTCCGCGAGGAGTGGAACCGCAAGTTCCAGGAGCTCGGGGAGAAGGTCCAGGAGCTCAAGCGGAACCGGCCGCCGCGGACGGGCGCGGTCCCCGTCTGGCGCCTGAAGAAGGAGCTCAAGGAGCTCGAGTTCCGCCACATGACGACCGCCCTCACCGGCGAGCAGGAGAAGCGGCTCATCGAGGAGATGAAGCGGCTCGAGGCGGCGATCCGGGACCAGGACGATCAACTGCGCCAGGACCCGAACGTCGAGGAGACGCTGAAGGCGTTCGCCGAGGCGCGCGCGGAGGCGGAGAAGCACCACGCCCACGTCGGCGAGCTCGCCGAAGAGGCGCAGCGCGAGCACGAGACGATGGTCGCGCTGTACGAGACGGTCGACGACCTCCGCCGGAAGGCCGACGAGGTCCAGGCGAAGCTGATCGAGGTCAAGACGCGGGCCGACGACGCCCACCGCGGCCACATCAGCGCCATCGAGGAGGTCCGCGACATCGAGAAGATGCTCTACGCCGCGCGCGGCGGCCGGGCCCCGCCGAGCTGGGCGCCGGTCGAGCCGCCCCGCGAGGAAGATTTCCTGGCCCGCCTGAAGAAGGGCGAGAAGGTCTCGACCCAGGACCTGCTCGAGCTTCAGAAGGGCGGCCGCCCGTAACCCGAGGGGCCGTGCCGCTCTCCGCGGGCGCGGGCGAGGTCGACGCCGTCCTCTTCGACCTGGACGACGTCCTCGTCCCGTTCCACTCCCGGGCGGCGTGGCAGTGGGCGTGGCACCCGCAAGGACCGCCGCTCGGCGAGCGACGGGTCCAGGCCGCGCTGCGCCGGTCGCTGAAGGCGTGGGACCGGCGCCGCTGGCAGGGCCTTACCGGCCGCGCGCCGCCCGCGGACCTCGCGGCGCTCACCGACCACCTCGCCGCGACGCTGCGGGCGGTGGCGGCGCGGTCGCTGCCGCCCGAGGAGGAGGCCGCCGTCGTGCGACGCATCCTGAGGCCGTCCGGGGAGATCGAACGGTTCCCCGACGTCCTCCCCGCGCTCGCGCGACTTGCCGGACGGGGCGTGCGCGTCGGGGTCCTCACGCCGCTGCCCGCGGAGTCGGCCCGGTGGCTGATGAAGCGGGCCGGCATCGCGGAGTCGCTCCTGCTCGGCGCGGGGGACCCCGGCGCGCCGGTCGCGCCGGACCGGGCCGCGTTCCGCTCCGCGGCTGAGTCGCTCGGCGCCCCGCCCGCGCGGATCGCGTTCGTCGGCGACCTCTTCTGGAGCGACGTGCGCGCCGCCCACCGGGCCGGCTTTCCCGCGTTCCTCCTCGACCGCCCCGACGCGAACCCGACCGTCGCGGGCGGCCGGATGCGCTCGCTCGCGGAGCTCGAGGCGACGATCGAGCGCGGCCCCGGACCCGCCCCGGCCGAGGGCGCCGGCGCGCCGGACGACGCGCCGCCGCCGACCGCGGGTGGGGAACGTATATAGCGGGAGCCGCGGTGCCCGCCCCGTCGATGTCTCTGCGCTACGTCAAGATCGACCAGGGCGAGCTCCGCCAGATCAAGGAGCTCTACGAAGGCGTGATGTCGCACGCCTGCCACGGGTTGTTCTTCAAGGAAGGCTCCGTGATCGGCACCGACATGGCCGAGGAGGCGCTCAAGGACCGCCCGCACTTCTTCGACCGCGCGAGCCACATCCTCGTCGAGCGCGGATGGGTCGAGGAGATCCGGTTCTCCGACCACGAGGTCGTCGCGAAAGGGTCGATCGAGGTCGGGGCGAGCGACATCCCGACCTGCCACCGCCTCCGGGGCATCCTTCGCGAGTTCTACGAACGTTTTAAGGGGGGGCGCGTTAAATGCACCGAAGAGGCTTGCGCCAGCACCGGGCAGAAGGAATGTCGATTCCACGTGGAAGAGGTCTGAAGGGGAACGATCGATGATGGCGACCGGGAACGTCGGCACGGTGATCAAGGACCTCAAGACCCGCATCGGCGGGATCGCCACCGCGCTCGTCTCCCGCGACGGGCTCGTCCTGTACGCCGACGTCCCCGCCGGCGTCTACACGGAGACGTTCGCGATCATGTGCGCCACGATCCTCGGGGCCGCCGCCACGGCGAACACCGAGCTCAACCGGGCGCCCCCCGAGCGGATCGTCGTCGAAGGGAACGACTCCAAGACGATCATCGTCGGGAGCGGCAAGAAGGCGCTCCTCGTCGCCGTCGTCGACCAGTCGGCCGACGTGGCGAAGCTCCTCGGCGAAGTCGTCAAGGTCGCCGAGCTTCTGAAGGCGAACTGACCCGGGGACGGGCCCCGCCGTCGCCGCCCGCCGTAGGGCGACCGTCGGAGAGCCGGCGCCCCTCGCCGATCACGACCCGGAAGACGTAGCCGGCGAACGCGGCCGAGAGCCGCGCCCAGGCGATCGGGTTCTTCTGGCCGGAGAGGAGCCGGCGGACGCGGTACCGCCCCCACTGGTTGCCGTGCTTCTCCGTGAGTTGCTTGCGGCCGTAGCCGTTCCAGAACGCCTGGTAGAGGAACCGGACGAAGTTGTCGCGCATGTGGTGGTAGACGACCGCGGCGGGGACGTACCGGATCGACGCCCCCGCGTCGACCGCCCGCAGGTTGAGGTCGATGTCCTCCGCGGTGATGAACCGCGGGTCGAAGCCGCCGAGCCGGACGAACAGCGCCCGGTCGTAGACGAGGTTGCACGACGGGAACGTCACGTCGACGCCGTTCAGGTACAGCTCGACGCGCTCGAGCTGGCCGTACTTCGGCTTTCCGACGGTCACCGTGTGGCCCGCGACGACCGACCCCGGGGCGACCGCGGCGCGCAGCGTGCCGAGCCACCCCGAGTCGGCGAAGCAGTCGCCGTCGATGAACGCAACGTAATCGCCCCGCGCCTCCCAAACGCCGACGTTGCGCCCGACGCCCCGCGACCCCGGTCGGCGGAAGATCCGCAGCAGCCCCGGGTGGGCGCGGGCGAACTCCTCCGCGATCTCGACGGTGCGGTCGCGGCTCTCGGCGTCGACGAGAACGACCTCGAACGGCCCTTCCTGGTGGGCGAGGCTCTCGAGGAGGCGCCCGAGGTGGGCCTCCTCGTTGCGGACGGTGGTGACGACCGAGATCAGGGGGCCGCCGGCGGACTCACTTCCCAATGTCCATCACGACGACGTCCTTGACCGCCCGCATGCTCTTGAAGGGGAGCACCAGCCGGCCCGACGCGTCGCTCTGGAAGAGGCGCTGCTCGACGTCCTCGCTCGGGGTGACGAGGACGTGGGCGATGCCGCCCGTCAGGGTGTCGACGACGAAGTTGTCGATCATCCCGAGGATCTGGCCGTCGTTCGTCATCACGGTCTTGCCGCGGAGCTCGGTGAGGAACTTGCGCATGGAGGGGCGCCTCGAGCCGCCGATGGCGGGGGGCCGTATTTAATCGTTGGCGGGAATCGGCAGCGCCGCGCGGCCGGTCGGCCGCTGACGGCAAAGCCGGCCGTCGGCGACCGGCCCGGCTCCCCAACGCTTATATCGGGTACCCGGGTCGGAGCCGACCCGTCCATGGCTCGCCGTCTCGGTAAGCAAAATCCCGAGCTCGTCCGGCTCCTGATCGAGCTGCGACGCACCGCCCGGGCCCACGACGCCCCGCTCTGGGCGTCCGTCGCCGACCGGCTGGAGCGAGCCCGCCACGCGGTCGACCCGGTGAACGTCTCGGCGCTCGAGCGGCTCGCCGCTGCCGGCGAGACGGTCGCGGTCCCCGGGAAGCTCCTCGCCGACGGCGCGCTCTCGAAGGCGCTCACCGTCGGGGCGTTCGCCTTCTCCGCCGGCGCCCGGGAGAAGATCCGGGCGGCGGGCGGCTCCGCCGTCTCCCTGCACGCGCTCCTCAAGTCGAAGCCCGAAGGGGCGGGAGTACGCCTCCTTGCCTGATGCTCCCGCGGCCCCGACGGTCGTCGATGCGAGCGGGCTGCTGCTCGGGCGGGCGGCGAGCGTGATCGCCAAGCGCCTGTTGAACGGCGAGTCGATCGTCGTCGTGAACGCCGAGCAGAGCGTCGTCTCGGGCGGCCGCAAGATGGTCCTCGACCACTACACGGCGGCGCGGGCGCGCGGCTCGGTCCGCAGCGGTCCGCACTTCCCCCGCAACCCCGACCGGATCTTCCGGCGGACGGTCCGCGGCATGCTCCCCCACCTGAAGACCCGCGGCAAGGTCGCCTTCGACCGCCTCGAGGTGTTCATCGGCGTCCCCGACGAGTGGAAGGGGGCGAAGGCCGAGACCCTCGAGCAGGCGAAGGCCCGTCCCGCCCTCCGCGCGCCGCTCACGCTCGCGGACATCTCTAGGCTCCTCGGAGCCCGCGTATGAAGGCGCCGACCGTGGTCCTGGCGACCGGCAAGCGCAAGTCGGCGGTCGCCCGCGCGACGATCCGCCGGGGCAACGGTCTCGTGCGGTTCAACGACCGGCCGCTCGAGATCGTCGAGCCCGAGCTCGTGCGCCACAAGATCCAGGAGCCGCTCATGATGGTCGGGGACCGGGCGAAAGGCCTCGACATCTCCGTGAAGGCGACCGGCGGCGGCATCGTCGGCCAGGCGTCGGCGGCGCGGACCGCCGTCGCGCGGGGCCTCGTCGCCTGGATGAAGGACGCCGAGCTGCGCGAGACGTTCAAGCGGTACGACCGGTCGCTGATCGTCAACGACCCGCGGCGCAAGCTCCCGAAGCGGCCCGGCGGCCGCGGGGCGCGCGCGCGGCGGCAGAAGTCGTACCGTTAGGCCGAGGGGAAGGCGCGACCATGACGATGATGGTGCCGGTCCGCTGCTTCACCTGCGGCGCCGTGATCGGCCAGCACTGGGACGAGTACCGCGAGCGCACGAGCCGTGGCGAGTCCGCCGGGGCCGTCCTCGACGGGCTCGGCCTCACGCGCTACTGCTGCCGGCGGATGCTGCTCACCCACGTCGACCTCCTGGACGAGGTCGGCCCGTACGGCTGAGCCGGTTCTCGGACCCGCGGCCGGAAAGCGCCGCCTCCCGACGGCGCGCGCGCCCGCGGTGCGGAAGAATGGATCGAAAGGGTTCTCCCAGCGCGGGCGCCGGGCGGCCGCGCCCTACGGGGTGGTGTCCTTCGTGTCCGTGTCGGGCTTCTTCGAGCCGCGCTCGAGCCCGGCGCGCCCGGTCGACCGGCCGGCGCCCGCCTTGCGGGCGGGGCGGCGGGTCCACCAGATGAGCAGCAGGATCGCCACGACGATCGCCGCGGCGATGCCCCCGTACTCGAGGAGCTCCGTCGTCGAGTTCGGGTGGATGGCGATCGTGAGCGCCGCGACGCTGGACGCCCCGTGGTAGTCGGGGACGAACTCGTTCGTCGCGGTCGCGTTCGCGTACAGGACGTAGTTGCCCGTGAACGACGGCGACCAGGTGATCTCCGCCCGGACGGTGTGGTTCTTGCCGAGGTCGACCGGCGCCTTCGTCGACCACGGGGTCGAGACCGGGCTCCCGCTCGAGTAGTTGTAGAAGTACGTCGTCCCGGTGATGTACCGGTTCGAGCCGGTGCCGGCGGCCGACTTCACGTACCAGATGACCTTCACGCCGTCCGCGGTCGACTTCGCGCCGCCCTGGTTGGTGACGTTCACCCAGAACGTCGCGGACTTGCCTTCCGTGAGCGAAGTCGGGCCGGTGAGCGTCGCCGCGTACATGATGGGCCGCGTCGTCGCGTTCGGCGAGACGGTCAGCGAGAACGTGTGGTTGGCCATGTTGCCGTTCTCGTCCGTGACGGTCAGGTTGATCGTGTACGGGTTCGTCTCGGGGAGCAGGCTGAACGGCGGGTACGGCTTCACCGAGTGGACGTTGTCGATCGGGAACTGCAGCGTCGTGTTGTTGCCGTTCGAGACGTTCCACGAGTACGTCACGATCGTCCCGTTGTTCGGGTCGACCGCGCTCGCGGCGTCCAGCTCGATCTTCGCGAGGCCGTTCGCGCCTTCCGTGATCGCGTTGCCCGAGATCGCCTTGCCGGCGCCGTTCAGGACCGTGAACGCCGAGGTCGGCGGCTGCGTGTCGATGACGAGGATCGGGAGCGTCGCCGTCGAGGAGGTGCCCGTGCCGGACCAGACGGTGAGGGTGAGGTTGTACTCCCAGCCGTACTTGCCGGCCGTGAGCGGGATGAGCGTGCCCGCCACGTCGAGGTCGCCCGTGATGTACTTGCCGGTGCCGATCGTCTTCGGGGGACTGAAGTCGATCGAGTAGTTCCGGCTCACGTTGCCGCCGCTCGCCACGGTGTAGTTCGCCGACTGGTGGACGTTCTTCGTCGCGACGATCTCGTAGGAGGCGATCGACAGGACGTTCCCCGTCGGTACGGTCGAGTTGTTCGCGTTGAACGCGAGCGTCGTGCTCCAGTTGATCTCGAGGTACGGCGTGCCGCCGGTCGTCTTGAACATCTCGGCGGCCGTCGCGTTCGACGCGATCACGGCCGTCGGCTTGCTCGTGAGCACCCAGACGTGGAAGTTCGTGGTGTTCGTCGCGCCGCCCGAGGTGGTGATGTTGAGCGTCCCGTTGAAGAACCCGGCCGTGGGGAAGTCGGTGGTCGGGGTCGTCGTCGTGTAGGTGTAGTTCACCGTCTCGTTCGTCGTGGTGACGGGCGAGCTGCCGTCCCCGAAGTTCCAGGTGAACTCGGAGCCGTTGGTCGAGCTGCCGTAGATCGAGTTCGCGGCGCTGAACGTCGCGTTCTCGTTGAGGCCCAGCACGACGGTGTAGTTCCCCTCGCTCTCGTTGAGCACGTTGGCGCTCGAGAACGTGAAGTTCGTGGAGGTGACGTTGACGATCGGGGTGACCGTCGCCGCCTTCACGATCGTGAGCTTCGCGGTCGCCGACGCGGTCGTCCACGCCTCCGACGAGAGGGTGAACTGTCCCCAGGTGCTGTCCGGCCCCGTCGGGGTGAGCGTCGTGTGTGCGGGGACGGTCGTCGCCGCCGACAGCACGTAGCCCGTCGGGAGCGTGATCGAGTAGTTGTAGACGAGCGAGCTCGACGCGGGGTGCTGGAACGAGAACCCCAGCGAGTACGTCGAGGAGTTCTTCGCGAGGGTGCCGTTCAGCGTGTACGTCTCCGACCAGCTGTACAGCAGGCCGGCGGCGCTCGACAGGCCGCAGTAGTTCAGGCACCCGGAGTTGAAGCTCGCGAGGGTCTGCGCCGTGGTGAACGGAACGAACGGCGTCCCGTTGAGGGTCGTCGACGCCTGCGTCGGCAGGAAGAACGGCCCGCGCGAGGCGACGTACGCCTCGAACTTCGCAGCGTCGGTCGACGGGAACGAGAGGGTGTGGTTGTAGTCGAGGCCCAGCTGGGCCCACAATTGCCCGACGGTCGCGTTCGGCAGTCCCGGCACGACCGAGTCGTTGCCGAGGTCCGCGTCCGTCGTGACCTGGAGCGACCCCTTCCCCGTGAGGGGGTTGATGCCGCTGAAGTTGAGCGCCGTGGTGTAGACGCCGCGGGACGTCTGGGGGACCGCGCTGACGAGGACGTTGCGGTCGATCGCCCCGGCGGTCGTGATCGTCTCGGGGAACCAGGTCGTCTGGTAGCCGTTCGCGCCGAGGACGACGTCGAACGTCTGGGCGCCGTGCGCGAAGTTCGCGAGGTACGTCGGCAGCGAGTAGTATCCGCCCGAGGGGGTCGCGACCGAGTAGATGTAGCCGTTCGTCGGGTCGAAGAGCGTCGCGTTGCCGCTCGAGGCGACGCGGCCCGCCGTGGAGTTGATCCAGCCCGAGATGGTGAACGCGGCGAGCACCGGGTTCACGAGCGCCGGCGTCGGGGCCGCGATCGTCACGCGCGTCGTGTTGGTGAACGTGTCCTTGCCTGAGAAGTGGACCGACTGCAGGATCCACTGGCCCCACGGGACCTTGAGGGTGTACTCGCCGCTCGCGTTCGTCGTCGTGTTGGAGAGGACGAGGCCGTTGTAGTTCGCGTCGAGCAGGTCGACCGTCACGCCCGAGACCGGCAGCCCGCCCTGGCGGACGGTGCCGTTCTGGGTCGCGTTGTACGGGAGGACGAGCACGTTCGGGACCGTCGTCGCGAACGACTTATCGGTCAACTCCGCGCCGGAGAAGTACTGGAACGTCGGGTTCTGGTCCTGCGGCAGGACGGCGCACTTCGCGCACTTCCCGACGCTGACGTTCGTCTCCGTCGGCACGACGAGCTTCCAGTACCCCGGCCCGAGCCCGTTCGTCGTGCTCGAGGAGGTGAACGTGAAGACGCCGCCCGTGGCGGTGACCGCCTTGTACGTCGTGCCCGTCGCCGCCGACACGAGGTCGACCGTGACGCCGGCAGGGACCGGCGCGGCGGAGTGCCCGCCGGGCTGGTCGACATATCCGGTCAGCGTATAGGTCGTCGCGGCGGGGCTCGGGGCTGCGGTGACGGTCGAAATCGCGCTGCCGAGCAGCACGAGGACGAACGCCCACAAGGCAGCGCGGTGCAAAAGGCGGACCAACTGTTCCACGTCTCCCGTTCGTATCCCTCGATGGCTCGAGGGCGGCGCGGCGAACCTAGCTCCGCTACATATAGCTTGCCCAAGCCGGACGGCGTCGGCGGCCCGGCGAGCGCCGCGCTAGCGGTAGATCGCCTCGACCGGCTCCTCGCGCCGCTTGGCGACCCGCTCCCGGAGGAGGTGCTTTTCGAACTCTTCGTAGAAGCGGAGGATCTCGGGGTCGCACGACGGGCGGACCTGCTTCATCGCGGCGTCGAAGTGCGCCCGCGTCACCTTGGACGCCTTCAGGCTCTCGCGGATGGCGCCGAGCCCGGCCTCCCGGCAGAGGGCGGCGAGGTCGCTGCCGACGTACCCCTCCGTGCGGGCGGCGAGCTCTGCGAGGTCGACGTCGTCCGCGAGCGGCATCCGGCTCGTGTGGACCGTGAGGATCTCGAGGCGTCCCCCCGCGTCCGGGGGCTCGACGTACAGCAGCCGGTCGAACCGCCCGGTCCGCAGGAGCGCCTCGTCCAGGATATCCGGACGGTTCGTCGCCGCGATGACGAGGACCCGCTCGAGGCTCTCGAGGCCGTCGATCGAGGTGAGCAGCTGGTTCACGATCCGCTCCGTGACCCCGCTCGATGTCTGGAGGCCGCGCCGGGGGGCGATCGAGTCGATCTCGTCGATGAAGACGATCGACGGGGACGCCTGCCGCGCCTTCTTGAAGATCATCCGGACCGCCTTCTCGCTCTCCCCGACCCACTTGCTCATCACCTCGGGGCCCTTCACCGAGATGAAGTTCGCCTGGCTCTCCGTCGCGGCCGCCTTCGCGAGCAGCGTCTTGCCGACGCCGGGGGGGCCGTACAGGAGGATCCCGCGCGGCGGGTCGATGCCGATGTGCTTGTAGACCTGGGGGTTCTTGAACGGCAGTTCGACCGACTCCTCGAGGATGCGCCGGACCCGCTCCACGCCGCCGACCTCCTCCCAGCGCGTCGACGGCACCTCGACCGCAACGTCCCGCAGGCTCGACGGCTCGATCTGCTTCAGCGCCTCGCGGAAGTCGGTCTCGGTGACCTTCATCCGCTCCAGGAGCGAGATCGGGATCGGCTGGTCGAAGTCGATCTCGGGCAGGTACCGCCGCAGCGCCCGCATCGCCGCCTCCCGCGCGAGCGAGGAGAGGTCCGCGCCGACGAACCCGTGGCTCTGGGCGGAGAGGTCCTTCAGGATCCGCTCCCGGTCCTTGTCGGAGGCGTCGATCGGCATCCCGCGGGTGTGGATCTGGAGGATCTCGAGCCGTCCTTCCTGGGTCGGCACCCCGATCTCGATCTCGCGGTCGAACCGGCCGGGGCGCCGCAGCGCCGGGTCGATCGCCTCCTCGCGGTTGGTCGCGGCGATGACGATGACGTTCCCCCGCCCGGAGAGACCGTCCATCAGCGTGAGCAACTGCGCGACGACCCGGCGCTCGACCTCGCCGACGACCTCGTCGCGGCGGGGCGCGATCGAATCGAGCTCGTCGATGAAGATGACGCTCGGGGCGTTCTTCTCCGCCTCCTCGAACTTCTCCCGGAGCTCCTTCTCGCTCTCGCCGTAGTACTTCGAGATGATCTCGGGCCCCTGGATGCCGATGAAGTGGGCGCCCGCCTCGTTCGCGACCGCCTTCGCGATCAGGGTCTTGCCGGTCCCGGGCGGCCCGTACAGCAGGACCCCCTTCGGCGGGGTGATCGCCAGCCGGTCGAACAGCTCGGGGTGCTTGAGCGGCAGCTCGATCATCTCGCGGACGCGGCCGAGCTTCTCCCGCAGGCCGCCGATGTCCTCGTACGAGACCCGCGGGGCGGCGACCTCGGTCTCGCTGACCGTCTCCTCCCGGATCGTGATCAGCGACGCGGGGGCGACCTGGACGATCCCCTTCGGGGTCGTCGAGACGACCATGAACGGCAGCGAGCCGCCCATCAGGAAGACGCCGGGGATGACGAAGACGTCGCCGCGGACGAACGGCCGTCGGGAGAGCGCCTTCGCGACGAAGCTCTCGAGCCCCGGGCCGAGGTCCATCCGGGCCGACCCTGCGTAGATCGGCGCGATCGTGATCGCCTCCGCGTTCGGGCACTCGACGCGCTGGACCGAGACCCGGTCCCCGATGCTGACCCCGGCGTTCCGCCGGACGACCGCCTCGATCCGGACGACCCCCTTCCCTTCGTCGTCCGGCTGCGCCCGGCTCACGATCGCGGGGGTCGCCTTCCGGCCCCGGATCTCGACGATGTCGCCGAGCCCGACCTTCAAGCGCTGGCGCGTCTGGACGTCCAGGCGCGCGGTCCCGAGCCCGATGTCCTGCTGGAACGCCTCGGCGACGCGGAGCGTGAGCGCCTCGGCCATCGGTGGCGTTTGGACCCCCGGGCGCCGTAAAAAGATTGTCTCGGACCGCCGGACGTTCCGGGGCCCGCGAGCCACCCGCCCGCGGCTTCCGCCCGAACGGAACGGAGATATCCCCCCGCCCCGCTGAGAGGGCGATGGCCCGCGCCTCCCCGTCGTCGTCGCCACTCGGCCGGCTGCTCTCCGCCGCCGGTTACCGCCTCGACGCGCGCGAAGGAGGGACGGTCGCGGTCCGGGCCCGCGACCACCGCGCCGTCGTGATCGCGACCGCGGACCGGCGGCCCGCGGAGCTCGAGGCGTGGTTCCCCGCCGGCTCGGTCCGCCGCGCCGTCGTCTACGATGACGACCCCGGCCCGGACGCCCGCGCCGAGGCCGCCGAGCGGGGGATCGAGGTGATCGACCCGTCGACCCTCGGCCCGGCGCTCGGCGAGATCCTGCTGCCGCCGGCCGAGGGCGACCCCGGTCCGGACGACGATACCCTCGAGGGCCCGTTCCCGCTCTCGCCGGGTGACGCCCGGACGATTCGGCCCCGGATCGGCCGGGAGGAGGCGCAGTCGATCGCCGGGGTCGACGGATCGCGGTTCACGCTTCGACTCGTCCCATACTTCGTAGCGCCGTACCGCGTGCGCTCCCCGTCGCCGCACGGCGAGGCCGGTCCGGTCCTGCGACGCCTCATCGCGATCAACGCCACCTCGCGCCGCCCCGAGGTCTGGGAGGAGGCCGACCGGGAGATCGTCCCCGAAATCGCTGAGCCGCACCAGCGGCTCGAACCCCAGCTGTCGGAGGCGCAGGCCCGGTCGATCGCGGTCGACGCGATCCGCCGGTTCCACGCGGTCCGGGTCGACCACACCGAGCAGCACGGCGGTGCGCTCGTCATCGAAACCCGTCGGGTCTCGCCGCCCCCGAGCGACGTCCGCCTCGGCGCGTTCACGCTCCTGTACGTCCCCCACTGGTACGCCGAGGGACGGGAAGGGCGGGTCGTCCTCGACGCCGTCACCGGCCACCGGATCGCCGGCCCGGGGCCGGCGGAGTAGACTTCCCGGACGGGCTCCGGACCACCGGACCGGTCCCGGCCGCCTCCACCGTCAAATACGCTCCGCCGTTCGGCGCGCCGTGATCCTTCGTCAGTTCCGCGTCGGCCCGTATCTCAACTTCACCTACCTCGTGGCGGAGGCTGACGGCGGGGACGCCGTGGTCATCGACCCGTCGTACGGGATCGAGCCGGTCCTCGCCGCGATCGACGAGCTCCATGCGAAGGTCCGGTACGTGATGAACACCCACAGCCACGCCGACCACGTCGCGGGGAACGCCGACGTGAAGGCCCGGACGGGAGCGAAGATCGTCGCCCACCGCGTCGCCCCGCTCGGCCAGGACGTCTCGGTCGACGACGGGGACATCGTCCGGTCGGGCCGGCTGTCGATCCAGGTCCTCCACACGCCCGGCCACACGAAGGACAGCGTGCTGTACCTCTTCGAAGGCCAGGTGGCGACCGGCGACACGCTGTTCGTCGGGGAGTGCGGGCGGACCGACCTCCCCGGCGGCGACCCGTCCGAGATGTACGACAGCTTGCACGGCCGCGTGCTCGCGCTCGACGACGCGCTCGTCGTCCTGCCGGGCCACGACTACGGAACGTCGCCGACGTCGACGATCGGCCGGGAGCGCCGGGAGAACTACACGCTCGCTCCGCGGACGCGCGAGGAGTTCCTCCGCTTCCTCGCGGAGTGAGCCGCGCCGATGGCCCCCCTCCCGCCCCCCGACGAACGCGTCCTCCGGGCGGTCGGGGCCCGTCGCCGGCGGCCCGGGTCGCCGACGGTTCCCGAGGTCGTCCGCACGTTGCGGGCGATCGGCCAGGAGTCGACCGCGCTCGTGGCGCTGTTCGACGCCGACGCGATCGCGGGCGAGCGGCATCTCCTTTCCGCGTGGGCCCACCTCGGCCGCTCCCGCAGCCGCGGGGAGCCGCGGCTCCGCGACCGGGGCGCCGAACTCGCCCTCTACGTCGCCGGCGACGACCAGCTCCCCCGCGCCCTCGCCAAGGTCGGCGTCACCGACGCGACCGAGCGGTGCGTCCTCGTCGCGGAGCGACCGCTCGACCCGGCGGTGCTGCTCGAGCGGTTCGGGCTCGACCCCGACCCGACGGCGTACCCGCGCCCCGCCGACGCGGCCGTCCTCGAGCGGCTCGGCGTCTCCGAGGCCGAGCGGGCGAGCGTCCCGCCGAGCGCGTGGGAGGGGCTCGTCCTCGAGCGGGTCGCCCTCGTCGACCTCTCCTCGACCGGGGGGCGTCCGGCGACCCCAAAGCATTAACGAGCCCGGTCGGTCGCCCGCCGTCCGCGGACGGTCGTGCAGGTGTAATCTAGTGGTAGGATGTCAGCCCTCCAAGCTGACCACCCGGGTTCGAAACGGCGGACCGTCGCGGGTCCGTCGCGAACGTCCCGGCACCTGCATCGCGCCGCCGCGGACCCCTCGGGCGACGGTTTAATCCCTCGGCGGCCGCTCGACCCAGCGCGCTGAGGTAGCCTAGCCCGGTAAGGCGCCAGCCTTGAGAGCTGGTGGCGATCCCGCCACGGGAGTTCGAATCTCCCCCTCAGCGTGGACCCGGGGCGGCCTTCCGGGATATATGGTGCGCTCCGCTGCGACGCGGGGCCGATGTCCGAGGCGAGCGCGTCGACGCCGCTCCTCGAGCAGTACGAGGGGGTGAAGGCCCGGTACCCGGGCCACCTCGTCCTCTTCCGGGTCGGCGACTTCTACGAGACGTTCGGCGACGACGCGAAGCTGCTCGCGCGGGAGCTCGACGTCGTGCTGACGGCCCGCGCGGCCGACGCCCGCGGCGAGCGGACGCCGATGGCCGGCGTGCCGCACCACGCGGTCGAGAGCTACCTCGGCCGCCTGGTGCGGAAAGGGTACAAGGTCGCGATCTGCGACCAGGTCGAGGACGCCCGGTTCGCCAAGGGGCTCGTCCGCCGGGAGGTGACCCGGGTGGTGACGCCGGGGACGGTCGTCGAGGACCGGATCCTCGGGGGCCCGGACCACAGCTTCCTCGCGAGCGTCGTCCTCCGTCGATCCGGGGTCGGGGAGTACGCGGCCGTGGATGTCACCACCGGCGAGTGGTTCGAAGGGCCGGCGGACGGTCCGGGGACGGACGGAGCCGTCTCGGCGCTCGCGCCGTTCCACCCCCGGGAGATCGTTGTCGCGGGCGCGGGCGAGCGGGGCGATCCGGCGGAGGAGCTCCGGCGCGACTTCCCAACTGCGCGCCTCGAGGCCGCTCCCCCGCCGGTCGCCCTCGGCGAGCTGCCGGCGGGCCTGCGCCCCGACGGCCCCGAAGGGCCGACGCCGGGGGAGGCCGGCCGGCGGCTCGCCGGGTACCTCCGCCTCACGCAGCCGCGGCTCCTCCCCCACCTCGCCGTCACGGACCGGGGGACGGGAGGGCGTCGCCTCGTCCTCGACCCGAAGACGCTCCGCCACCTCGAGATCGTCCGGCCGATGAACCCGGACGACCCGGACGGCCGGACGCTCCTGCGCTGCTGGGACGAGACGCGGACGGCCGCCGGGCGACGGACGCTCGCCTTCTGGCTGGCGAACCCGCTCTGCGACGTCGCCGCGATCGGCGCCCGGCAGGACGCGGTGGCGGCACTCGTCGAGGCCGGGGCCCGGCTCGACGCCGTGCGGGCGCGCCTCGGGACGATCGGCGACCTCGACCGGATCGCGGCGCGCGCCGCCGGCCGACGTGTCCAACCCCCCGAGCTGGGGACCCTCCGAGCCGGGCTCGCGGCGGCCCGGGCGCTCGCGGGAGAGCTCGCGACCGAGGCCGGCGCCGGGGCGCTGGCCGGCGTCGTTCCGCGGCTGCTCCCGCCCGAGGAGCTCGAGGCGTTGCTCACCTTGGCGCTGCCGGACGCCGCCCCGCCCGCCGACGACGCCGGGGACCGCTTTCGACGCGGCTACGCACCCGAGGTCGACCGGTGGCGGGACGACGAGCGCGCGGCGCTCGAGGCGCTGTCGGCGCTCGAGCGCCGGGAGCAGGCGGCGGCCGGCGTCAAGGGGCTCAAGATCGGCTACAACCAGGTGTTCGGCTACTACTTCGAGGTGAGCCGGCCGAACCTCTCCCGGGTCCCGCCGCATTTCCGGCGGCGGCAGACGGTCTCTGGCGGGGAGCGGTTCACGAGCGATGAGCTCGACGAGATCGAACGGAGGATCCGCGTCGCCCGCGAAGGGGCCCGGAGCGCCGAGGGGGACGCGTGGGAGGAGTTCCTCTCCCGGCTCGACCGGCACGTCGGCGCCGTCCACCGGGTCGCGCGGGCGGTCGGGGAGGCGGACGCCCTCGTGACGTTCGCCCACCTCGCCCGGAGCCGCGGCTACGTTCGGCCGATCGTCGACGACGGTTCGGCGCTCGTCGGCCGGGACGTGCGCCATCCGGTCCTCGACCGCCAGCTCGGCGAGCGGTTCGTTCCCAACGACGTCGAGCTCGACGCGGCCGAGGGCCGGTTGCTCGTGCTCACCGGGCCGAACATGTCTGGGAAGTCGACGTACATGCGCTCGATCGGCCTGCTGGTCGTCCTCGCCCAGGCCGGTTCGTTCGTGCCGGCCAAGTTCGCCCGCGTGGGGCTCGTGACGCGGCTGTTCACCCGGATGGGGTTCACGGACGAGATCGGTCGGGGCAAGTCGAGCTTCATGGTGGAGATGACGGAGGTCGCCGAGATCCTCCGCGCGGCCGACGCGCGGTCGCTCGTCCTACTCGACGAGGTCGGTCGGGGAACGAGCACGTTCGACGGGCTCGCGATCGCCTGGGCGACGCTCCGCCACCTGCACGACGTGCCGAGGTCGCGCAGCGTCCTCGCCACGCACTACCACCAGCTCACCGAGCTCGTCGGGGGGCTCCGCGGCGCGCGGAACGCCCACTTCGCGGTCCAGGAACGTCCGGACGGGATCGTCTTCCTGCACCGGCTCGTGCCCGGTGCCACCGACCGCAGCTACGGGGTGCACGTCGCCCGGCTCGCGGGCCTCCCCGCGCCACTGCTGGACGAGGCGACCCGCCTCCTCGCGCAGCTCGAGTCGGAAGGGGTCTCCCTTCCGGCCCCGAGCCGGTCCGGCGCCCGGCGCGGCCCGAAGTACACCCAGGCGGTCCTCTGGGACGCGGGGGGCGCCTCCGCAGACCCACTGCGCGCCCGGCTGCTCTCCGCCGCGGTCGAGGGGCTCTCCGACGCCGAGCTGCGCGCGCTCCTCAAGGAGCTCCGCCGGCTCGCCGCGGGGACCCCGGAGCCGGCCGCATGAGCGCGACCCCGACCGCGCGACGGCCGATCCGCCGGCTGCTGCCGGCAACGGTCGAGCGGATCGCCGCCGGCGAGGTCGTCGAGCGCCCCGCGTCGGTCGTGAAGGAGCTGCTCGAGAACTCGATCGACGCGGACGCGACGACCGTGACCGTCCGACTCGTCGGGGGCGGCCTCGACCGGATCGAGGTCGCCGACGACGGCGGCGGGATCCCCGCCGACGAGCTCGGACTCGCCGTCGAGCGCCACGCGACGAGCAAACTCGCCCCCGACAGTCCGGTCGAGACGATCGACTCCCTCGGCTTCCGCGGGGAGGCACTGGCGGCGATCGGTGCGGTCGCCCGCCTTCGGCTGACGTCGCGGCCGCCGGGGGAGCCGGCGGCGGAGGGGATCGCCGTGCTCGGCGGGGCGGTCGTCGAGCGGTTCGCGGCGGCGCGCGCCCCCGGGACGACGGTCGAGGTCGCCGAGCTGTTCTTCAACACGCCGGCCCGGCGGAAGTTCCTCCGCAGCCCGGGCGCGGAGCAGGTTGAGATCGTCCGCGCCGCCGAGCGGGTCTACCTCTCCCGTCCGAGCGTCGCGGTCCGCGTCGAGGCCGACGGCCGCGAGCTGTTCGCGGCCCCGCCGACGGACCGCCTCGCGGACGCCGGCGCGCACGTCCTCGGGCCGGCGTTCCTGGCGGCGTCGTTTCCCGTCCGCGCCGACGTCCCGGGCGGCCGGCTCGAGGGGGCGATCGGGCTCCCGGCGACGGCCGCCGCGACGTCGAACCTCCTGTTCGTCGCCGTCAACGGACGGGGGGTGGTCTCCCGCCCGATCGCGCAGGCGGTGCGCGCGGCGTTCTCGGAGGCGCTCGGGCGGTCGCGCTTCCCGGTCGGCGTGCTCCGCCTCGAGCTCGACCCCGCCACGGTCGACGTGAACGTCCACCCGACGAAGCGCGAGGTTCGCTTCGCCCGCGAGCGCGAGCTCACCGAGGCGATCCGTCGGGCGGTCCGGGGCGCGCTCCTCGAGGCTCCGGCCGCGGGGGAGGCGGTCCGGGCCGTCGGTCGGCCGGGGTCCGCGCCCGGGAGTGCCGCCGATGAATCGATCCTCCCGCCGCCGGACGTCGAGGGAACCCCGCGCCCCTTCGCCCAGCGGACCCTCACGCCCGCGGCCCCGCTCCCGTCGCCGGCCCCGACGGCGGCCCCCGCGGTCCGGCGGTTCGAACTGCTCGGGGTGCTGGACGCGCTCTACTGGGTCGCGGCGACCGAGGACGGTCTCACGCTCGTCGATCAGCACGCGGCGAGCGAGCGCCTCCTCTACGACGCGCTGCTGCGGGGCGGCGCCGTCGCCCGCCAGCAGCTCGTTGAGCCGGTGACGGTTCGGCTCACCTCCGCCCAGCGGGCGGCGTGGGCGGCGCACGCGGAGGCGGTGCGCTCGGCGGGGTTCGAGATCGATGCGTTCGGGACCCTCGCGGTCCGCGTGCGCTCCGTGCCCGCTTATCGGGGCCGGGCCGCCCGCGCCGACGCGCTCCCCGACCTCCTGCTCGAGCTCGCCGACGGGGGCCGCCCGACGCTCCCGGACGGGCTCGAGGAACGGACCGCGGCGACGATCGCCTGCCACGCGGCGATCCGCGCCGGGGACGCGATTGCCCCCGACGAGCTCCTCCGCGTCCTCGAGTCGCTCGACGCGCTGCCCGAGCGGGTCCGCTCGTGCCCGCACGGACGCCCGATCCTCGTCCGGCTGCCCCGCGCCCGGCTCGACGGCTGGTTCCTGCGGCGCGGCCCGTGACGCGACGGCCGGCCCCCGCGCGGCCCGCGACCGAGAAGGAGCTCGTCCGCGCGGTCGCCGCGATCCTCGAGCGCGACGGCTGGCGCGCGTACGTCGACCCGGACGGGACCGACTACTTCGACCTCGTCGTCCGCCGGGCGGGCGTCGTCGGGCTCGTGGAGGCGAAGCTCGGGCGGCCCCGGGAGTTGCTCGTCCAGGCGCTGCGACGGCGGGCGTGGGGCGACTGGGTGGCGGTCGTCGTCCCGTCCGTCCGCGTCGCGGAGCGGCTCGCCCGGTCGACCGACGGCCGGCGGGCCGCGCCGGTCGGCGTCTGGGCGCTCGAGGCGGCGGCGCTCCGGGAGATCCGGCCCGCCCGATCGTTCGTCCCGAGCGGCGACACCGACCCGTTCGCGGGGCACCGCGCCCGGTTCCGGGAGCTGCTCGACCGGATCGACCGCGGCGACCTCCCCGAAGGGATCCGGTGGGACGGGCTCGGCGGCGAGATCCGACGATCGTCGGGGGGCCGCGGCTTCCGGGAGTGGCGGCTCGACGAGGAGACCCGCGGCGCCGACTAGGCGGTCGCGGGGACCGGGGCGCGCAGCAGCTCCTCCGCGACGGCCGACGGAAGGAACCGCGCGGCGACCGCCGGTCCCCGAGCTCCCAGAGCGCGCCGCTGGGCGAGGTCGGCGACGAGCTCCGCCACGGCGGACGAGAGCTCCCCGGGGTCGTCGCTCGCGACCGTTCGGACGGCCGCCCCGGCGTCGAACGGGAGCCGGGCGGTCGGGAGCGCCACCGGGGCGACCCCCTGGCGCAGCGCGAGGACAAGGCCGGGGTCGAAGCCGGCGACGCGGGGGGCGAACAGCGCGACGTCCGCGGCGGCGAGCGCCCCCACGACGACCGACCGGTGCCGCTCGGGGGCGGCGTGCACCCCGGGCTCGACGGGCGCGTCCGCCCCGGCGATGACGAGCCGGACGCCGGGAAAGAGCGGGCGGATCCGGCGGAACGCCTCGCGGGCCCGGTCGACGCCCGCGTCGTCCGGGTTCTCCGACGACGCGATCGCCGCGACGACCGGCACGTCGATAGGGAGCCCGAGGGCGGCCCGCGCCGCCTCGCGCGCCGGCGGCGCCCCGGTCACGGAGACCGGGGGCACGGTCGGGACGATCGCGTCCCGGGGGAGCCGGTAGGCGTGCGCGAGCTCGTCGGCGAGCGTCGGCGCGTCGCAGAAGATCCGGTCCGCCTCGTCCAGCGCCTCCTTCTCGAGGCGGCGCACCGCGCGCCGGTCGCGCCAGACGTCGACGCGGTCGAGGAGACCGTTCGGGCGGCGGCGGGCCCGCTCCCGATCGAACTCGCCCAGGTGGACCGCCCGCACGATCGCGTCGATCGAGCGGACGCCCCCGCGGTGGGAGAGGGAGAGCCGGCCGAGGCCGGACGGGTCCCGCAGCACGAGCTCGGCGTCCGGCCGTACCCGGCGCGAGGCCGCGTGGGCGAAGTCGGCCGGCTCGACCGCGGCGCCCGGCCGGCGGATCGGCAGCTCGACGGCGAGCGCGTCGATCCCGTCGGGCGGCGCGGCGTCCCCGGCGCCCCCCGGGAAGAGGACCCGGACGGCGCAGCCCCGGTCCCGCAGGCCCTCCGCGAGCGCCCACGCCGCGGCGGCCGGTTCGTACGGGTCGACCGGGGCCGGACCGGCGGCCAGGAGGTCGACCGTCCGCCCCGCCATCCGCCGGGCGCGAGCGACGCCGAGACGAAAAGGGTTCCGGCGCGGTCGCTACGCCGCGAGGCCGAGCTCGCGGAGAAACGAACGCCCGATCATCCCGGGCGCGGCCGGCAGTCCCATCCCCTCGAGCACGGTCGGCGCGATGTCGAGCAGGTTCGGCGTCCCGTCGAGCTGCCCGGGGCGCACGCCGTCCCCCGCGGCGATCAGGATCCCGTCCATCCGGTGCGTCCCCGTGCCGTAGAAGAACCGCGGCCGGTCCTTGATCAGCGAGTGCGGGTAGCCGAAGTCCATCCGCGGCTCGGTCCGCATCCCGTCGACGCGGATGAGAAGCGCCGGGGCGGTGCCGAGGTTGCGCCCGCGGTACAGCTCCTCGGGCTGGAACACCTCGATGTGCGCGTCCGGGAACTGCTCGAGCCGCGCGCGGATCTGGCCGAGCACCTCCGCGCGGCGCTCGGGGGTCAGCTCCGGGTTGAACGGGTTCAGGTAGATGCCCTCCGGGACCGGGTAGGAGAACGCGACCGTCCGCTCCCAGTCGATCCGCTCCGCGGCGCGCTCGAACGAGGCGTCGCCCGAGAGGAGGTCGGCGAGCGACGCGTGCCGCGCGTCGCGCAGGAAGTCGGCGATCCGCCGCGTGATCGCGCCCGCGAGCGGGAGCTGCTGCGTGCGCAGGGTGAGGCGCGAGATCAGCCGGCGGCGCGCGAGGTCGTTCCCCCGCCGGAAGACGAGCAGCTTCTCTTCCTCGAGCCACCGGTTCGTCAGGAAGTCCGACTGGATCGGCCCGTGGCCGTGGTCGGAGATGACGAGCGTCACCGCGCGGTCGCCGCCCCCGCGGAACGCGGTGTCGATTTCGCGGCAGGCGCGGTCGACGGCCCGCCAGAAGTCGAGCAGGTCCGCCGGCACCTGATCGACCGGTCGGCTCAGCTCCTGCCAGAGCTGGTGCTCGAGCCGGTCCGTCTCGCGGAACAGCGCGAACAGGAACTCCGGGCGGTGGCGCCCGGCGAGCGTCGCCGCGACCTTCCCCCGGTGCTCGACGGCGCTCGTCGCGCGGGCGACCCACGCGTCGCGCTCCGACTCGCGGAACAGCGGCAGCTCCCCCGGGTACTCCCCGCCGAGGTCGTCGTTCACCTCGGCGCGCAGCGCCTTCGGGTACGTCGCGCTCGTCTCCGAGAACATGCCGGGGAGGATGAAGCCGTGGAGCGGATAGCCGGCGGTGATCGGGAAGTTCACGACGCCGACCTTGATGCCGAGCCGGGAGAGCCGGTCCCAGATCGCCTCCGCGGGCCGGAACGAGCGGACCGTGCGCGACCGGCCGGGCGCCCCGTCCGGCTCGGTGAAGCCGAAGATGCCGAGCTCGCCCGGGTCCTTGCCCGTCGCGAACGAGAACCACGCGGGGATCGTCTTCGCCGGGTAGACGGAGCGCAGCGGCGCGCGCACCCCGCGATGGACGAGCGACCGGAGGAACGGAAGCTCCCCGGCTTCGAACAGCGGGTCGAGGAGGTCGAACGTCCCCCCGTCCAGGCCGAGGACCAGGAATCTGCGGGTAGGTCCGACCATTTCGTTACCCGCCGTACCCCGACGTACGATTCCAGTCGGCCGCGCCTATATGGTGTTTTGTCCCAGCGGCCGCTACAGGAGGCGCACCGTCTCGAGGTTGTACGGCGCCCGCGACTCGACGCCGAACCGCTTGTACAGGCTCGAGCAGAGGTCGACCGTCTTCGACTCTTCCCCGTGGTTGAGCAGGATCCGCTGAGGGCGCGGGTCGAGCGAGGCGACGAAGTTCATCAGCTGGACGCGGTCGGAGTGGCCCGAGAACCCCTCGATCGTCGCGATCTCGAGGCGGACCGGCACCGACCCCTGGCGGGGGCCGTCGAGGAACGACGCCTCCGACATCCCCCGCTGGAGGCGGCGGCCGAACGTCCCGTCCGCCTGGTAGCCGACGAACAGGAGGCCGTTCTTCTCGTCGGGCGCCCACGCCCGGAAGTACTCCATCACCGGGCCGCCGCTCATCATCCCGGACGTCGCGAGCACGATGCAGGCGTCGCGGGAGTCGAGGATTTCCATCCGCATCTGCCCCGAGTCGACCCGGTGGAAGACGTCGGAGAGGAACGGGTTGTCGCCCTGCTGGAAGATCTGGGTGCGGAGCTGGCTGTTCAGGAACTCGGGGTAGGCGGTGTGGATCGCGGTCGCCTCGAAGATCATCCCGTCCAAGTAGACGGGGACCTTCGGGATCTTGCCGGCGCGCATCTTCTCCTCGAGCGCGAGCATCACCTCCTGCGAGCGGCCGACCGCGAACACCGGGACGATCAGCTTGCCGCCCCGCGAGAGGACCTTGTTCGCGAGGTGCGTGAAATCCTCGGTCGCCTGCTGCCGGCTCGGCTGGATGTCGCGGTAGCCGCCGTACGTCGACTCAAGCACGAGCGTCTCGAGCCGGGGGAACCGGTTCGTCGCCGGGTTGAACAGCCAGCTCCGCTCGAACTTGATGTCGCCCGAGTAGGCGAGGTTGTGGTCCCCCTCGCCGAGGTGGAAGTGGCAGATCGACGAGCCGAGGATGTGGCCCGCGTTGTGCATCGTGAGCCGGATGTCCGGCGCGATGTCGGTCGTCTCCCCCCAGCGCAACGGGACGGTCCGGGTGACGAGCTCGCGGACGTGCGACGAGTCGTAGAGGCCGCGCCGCGCCTCCTGGTTCACGACCTTGATCGCATCGAGCAGCATCAGCGTCATCAGGTCGCGCGTCGGCGCCGTGCAGTAGATCGGCCCCTTGTAGCCGTACTTGAGCAGCACCGGCACGAGGCCGCAGTGGTCGAGGTGGGCGTGGGTGACGACGACCGCGTCGAGCGAGTCGAGCGGCAACAGCTCGGGGGCGTTGAAGAACGGCGTGCGGTCGGAGCCCGGGTCGATCCCGCAGTCGATGAGCACCTTCGAGTTCTGCGTCGTGAGCAGGTGGGCGCTCCGCCCGACCTCGCGGTAGCCGCCGAGCGCCGTGTTGCGCACCCACAGTTTCTCGGGGAGCGGGTCGCGGGCGATGCGGATGCCGACCTTCTTCAAGAACGAACGGCGGTCGTCGAACGAGTTGCGCAGGTGGATGCGGACCTCCTCGACGGTCTTCGACGGGATCGGCGGGGTCCGGACGACCGTCGGCACCCAGCCGATCTTCCGCTTCAGGTCGTTCAGGACGGAGCCGCCGCGGCCGATCGCCGCCCCCGGGTTCGCGGCCTCGATCGTCACCTCGCCGGTCTCCGGCTCGAAGAACAGCTGGTTGATCTCCGCCTCGGGCGGGATCACCTCCCGGATCACCTTCTCCGCCTCGCGGGGTTCCGCGAGGACGGCGGGGTCGGAGCGGACGACGACCCGGCGGCGCAGCCGCTGGGCGACCTGCCGGAGGTAGTCGCCGCCCGAGAGGAACAGGTCGAGCTGCTTCGTGTACAGGACGATCTGCGGGCCTTCCAGCTCGATGTCGGTGACCTCGATCGTTTCGGGGAGGACCTCCTTGAGGGCCGCCCGTGCTTGCTCTAAGAGCGAGTCGTAACTCATCCACGCTCGAAGGGGTTCGGTCGAAGGGGTTGGGCCGCCCGGGCCCCCGCAGAATCCTACGGGAGCTGGGGAGGCAACGGAATCTTGAGCGCCTTCAGGCGTTTATTGATTTCGTCGTCGGACAGTTCGCGGTACTCCTTCGCGGAAATGACGTGGGCGAGGTAACCGTCGCCGCTCGCGCTGTCGCGCTTCATCGCCGCGGTGAGGCCGCGCAGGGCGAGGTCGACGGCGTCCGAGCTCGACATGTCCCGGGAGTACCCCTCCTCGACGATCCCGTAGGCGAACGGCGACCCCGAGCCGACCGAGACGAACCGGTCCTCGATGCAGCCGCCCGCCGGGTCGACCGAGAAGATGTGGCCCCCCTTCGCGTCGGTCCCGCCGAGGATCAGCCAGGCGTAGTACGGATAGTAGCGGTTGCCGCTCAGGATGTTCGCGAGCAGCGTCGCGGCGCCCTCGGCGCCGAGCGGCGCGTTGCGGCGCAGGCGGTACAGCGACACCTCGGCCTTCAGGTAGCGCGCCAGCACCTGGGCGTCGCCGACGAGCCCCGCGATCGTGATCCCGATGTTCTGGTCGATCTTGAACAGCTTCTGGGCCGCCTTGTTCGAGATCATGTTGCCGGCGGTGACCCGGCGCTCGGTCGCGAGGACGACCCCGTCCTTCGCGACGATCCCGATGGTCGTGGTCCCCGTGCGCAGCCGATCTTCGACGCTCATGACCGCCTCTCCGTGCATTCGAGGACCCCCGTCGGTGGAAACCGGCCGACCGACTCGGGCTCGCTATATAAGGGCTCACGGAGCGATTACGCCCGAACCACCGAGGAACCCGGGGGGAGCACGTGGCGCCGGTTCCCCGGATCGCCGCGCGCGGGACCGGGCGCACGACACCGATTAAAAGGGGGTCCGGCTCGGGCGCGCCGGAGATGCGGCGGCACGAGGTGGTCGTCGTCGGCGCGGGGCTCGCGGGCCAGCGCGCCGCCCTCGCGGCGGTCGAGGCCGGCCGCGACGTCGCCGTCGTCACGAAGCTGCACCCGCTGCGCTCCCACTCGGGGGCCGCGCAGGGCGGCATCAACGCCGCGCTCGGGGCCGAGGACTCCGTCGACACGCACATCTACGACACGGTGAAGGGGTCGGACTACCTCGGCGACCAGGACGCGATCGAGTTCTTCTGTCGCGAGGCCGGCCCGACGGTCGTCGAGATGGAGCATTTCGGCACGATCTTCAGCCGCGCGCCGGACGGCTCGCTCGCCCGGCGGGCGTTCGGCGGGGCGGGGTTCCCCCGGACGATCTACGCCGCGGACCGGACGGGGCTCGCGCTCCTCCAGGGGCTTTGGGAGCGGCTCGGCACCGCGGCGTACACGCTGTACGAGGAGTGGGACCTCACCGAGCTCGTCGTCCGCGACGGTCGCGTGCACGGGATCGTCGCGTTCGACCGCAAGACCGGCGAGTTCGAGGAGATCGCGGCGAAGAGCGTCGTCCTCGCGACCGGTCCGTTCGGGAGGATCTACGGCCGCACGACCAACGCGCACAGCTGCACCGGCGACGGCGTCGCGGTCGCGTACGACTCGGGGGCGCTTCTCAAGGACATGGAGTTCGTGCAGTTCCACCCGACCGCGCTCCTCGAGTCCGGGATCCTGATCACCGAGGGGGCGCGGGGCGAAGGCGGGCTGCTCAAGAACGCGAGCGGAGAGCGGTTCATGAGCCGCTACGCGCCGCACGTCCTCGAGCTCGCCTCGCGCGACGTCGTCTCGCGGGCGATCGTCACCGAGGTCGCCGCGGGGCGGGGGTTCGACGGCCCGTACGGGGGGTACGTCCACCTCGAGCTGATGCACCTCGGGAAGGAGAAGGTCGAGAGCCGGCTCCAGGAGATCGTCGACTTCTCGCGGATCTTCGCCGACATCGACCCGGTGACACAGCCGATCCCGGTCTATCCCGGCCAGCATTACATGATGGGCGGGATCGGGACGAACATCCGGGGCGAGACGAACGTGCGCGGGCTCTTCGCCGCCGGGGAGGCGGCGTGCGTCTCGATCCACGGGGCGAACCGTCTCGGGGGGAACTCGCTGCTCGAGACGCTCGTCTTTGGAAAGCAGGCCGGTCTCGCGGCGGCGGAGTACGCCGCGACCGCGGCCGCGCCGGAGCTGCACGCGAGCGACCTCGACGCCGCGGTCGCCCCGCTCCGGGCCTGGTCGGCCCGGGCCGACGGCGAGGACCCGTCCGCGCTCCGCACCGAGATGCAGCAGGTGATGGACCGGTACGTCGGGATCTACCGCGACGAACCGACCCTGCTCGAGGGGCTCCGGCGGCTGCGCGCGGTCAAGGCGCGGTTCGCGAACGTCCGCGTCGTCGACCGCTCGGGCGTCTACAATCTCAACCTGAGCGACGCGCTCGAGACCGGGCACATGCTGACGCTCGCCGAGACGATCGTCGTCGGCGCGTACGCCCGCACCGAGAGCCGCGGCGCCCACGCGCGGACCGACTATCCGAAACGCGACGACGCGCGGTGGATGCGCCACACGCTCGCCCAGAAGAGCCCCGAGGGCCCGAGCCTCTCCTATAGTGCCGTGAACTACACGCGCTGGGACCCGAAGGAGCGGGTGTACTAGATGGCGGGCGAGACGGTCTCCGCGACGTTCGACGTCTACCGGTTCGACCCTGCGCGCGACGCGCAACCCCGGTACGACCACTACACCCTCGACCTGCCGCGCCACACGCCCGTGCTCAGCGCGCTGTTGAAGATCCGCGGGGAGATCGACCCATCGCTCACGCTCCGCTACTCCTGCCGCAGCGCGATCTGCGGGTCGTGCGCGATGCAGGTGAACTCGAAGAGCCGGCTCGCGTGCGAGACGCAGATCGGCCCCGAGATCGAGCGGCACGGACGGATCGTCGTCGAGCCGATGCGCAACCAGCCGGTGCTGCGGGACCTCGTCGTCGACCAGGCGCCGTTCTGGCGCCAGTACTCGAAGATCGCGCCGCACCTCATCCTCGACCCGCGGCGGCCGATGCCCGAGGGGAAGGAGAATCCGATGACCCCGGAGCAGGTCGAGGGATTCGGGGAGACCCCCCGGTGCATCGCGTGCGCCGCCTGCTACTCCGCGTGCCCCGCGGTCGAGGCCGACCCGACGTTCCCGGGCCCGATGGCGCTCGCGAAGCTGTTCCGGTTCGTCGTCGACCCGCGCGACACCGCCCGCGAGGCGCGGCTGCTCGCGATCCAGCCGGGCGGCCTCTGGACGTGCCTGCGCTGCCACCTCTGCACCGAGGCGTGCCCGAAGGACGTCCGCCCGTCGGAGCGGATCCGGGACCTCAAGGAGATGGCGATCCAGCTCCAGGGCGCGAACGAACCGGGCTCCCGTCACGCGTTCGGGTTCAAGGAGAACATCCGGGAGCGGGGGCTCCTCCAGGAGTCGAAGCTCGTCCGCCAGACGTCCGGGATCGCCGGCATGGTCTCCCAGCTCGGGCAGGGGGTCCGGATCTACCGCAAGAAGCCCGAGATCCTCGGCCGGCCCCACCGCATCGAGGGACAGGACGAGGTCGAGAAGATCTACGCGGCGCTCGACGACGGGTCGGAGGCGCCGAAGTGAGGGTCGCGTACTATCCGGGGTGCGTCGCCCAGGAGTCGGGCAAGGAGCTCGACATGGCGACCCGGTGGGTCTGCCGCGCGCTCGGCATCGAGCTCGTCGAGTTCCCGACGTTCTCCTGTTGCGGCTCGGGGTTCGTCGACGAGGCGAACGAGGTGCTGAACGTCGCGCTCAACGCGCGGAACCTCGCGATCGCCGAGCGGGCCGGGCTCGACCTGCTCACCGTCTGCTCGACGTGCCAGGGGATGCTCTCGCTCGCGAACGTCCGCCTCGGCGACCCGAAGGTGAAGGCGCGCGTCGACGGGGCGCTGAAGCCGCTCGGCATCGAGTACCGCGGAACGACGAAGGTGAAGCACCTGTTGCGCGTCCTCGTCGAGGACGTCGGGCTCGCCACGATCCGGGCGAAGGTCGTCCGCCCGCTCGACGGCCTCCACGTCGGGGCGTTCTACGGGTGCCACCTCCTGCGGCCCGCGGACGAGATGGGGTCGGAGAGCGGGGAGGAGCCGCGGTCGTTCGAGGAGCTGCTCGCGGCGGTCGGTGCGACGCCCGTCGACTACCGGGGCCGCGTGATGTGCTGCGGCTTTCCGATCCAGTTCGTGAAGCCGGAGGTCGCGAGCTCGATCGCGGGCCGCCAGATCGACGACGCCCGCTCCCACGGGGCGGACGCGATGGCGACGCCGTGCCCGCTCTGCCACATCTCGCTCGACGCCTACCAGAACCGGGCGGCGGCGGCGGTCGGCCATCCGCTCTCGATGCCGGTGTTCCACCTGCCGCAGGTCGTCGGCCTCGCGCTCGGCGCGTCCCCCGAGGAGCTCGGCCTCGCGCGCCACCTCGTGCCGACCGGGCCGGCGCTCGCGAAGATCCGGCCGCCGGCGCGGGCCTAGTCCGACGCGGCCCCGCTACGCGCGGGGGCCCGGGGCGACGTGAGTTCACGCGCTCCGCCCCCCTTCGTGACGTAGACGTGCAGTCGGTCGCAGGTGCCGCGGAAGAACTCCGTCCCGCTCCGCCCGAACGTCGCGACGAGCCGCTGGGCGATCTCGGCGTCCGTCAGCGACGGCTCGACCTCGGGGGTGAACATGCAGCGGAAGACGAGGAACCGCCGCCCCTCGAGGTCGATCCGCTCCGTCTCGGGCGCGCCGCAGAACGGGCAGTCGAGCACGCCGGCCGGATCGGCGGTCGCGCCAAAGCGTTGGCGGCCGGTCAGTCGATGTAACCGAGCGAGCGGAGCCGTTCGCGCAGGACCCGCTCGTCCTCCTCGCTGAACCCCTCGTGCGTGGGGGTCTCGAGGAGGCGGGCGAGGACGAAGGCGACGAACGCGTCGACCGAGGCGAACGATGTGCCGCGCAGCCGGCCGGCGATCCCCCGCACAAGCTCCTCGGGCAGGTGGACGGCGACGGTGCCCGCGTCCGGGGAGGGATCGGGTGCCATGGCGCCCGGACGACGTCCGGCCGCCAGATAGCCCCTTCGCGGGGCGACCGCTACTCCCACTCGATCGTCGCGGGGGGCTTGTCGGTGACGTCGTAGAGGACCCGCACGACCTGGCCCGCGAGCTCGCGCGTGATCCGCTCGGCGATCCGCTTCAGGAGCGGCCGGGGGAGCTCCATCGCGGTCGCCGTCATCGCGTCGATCGACTCGACCGCCCGGACCACGACCGCGGCGCCGCGCACCCGGTTGTCGCCGGTGACGCCGACCGTCGGCGCGTCCAAAAGGACGGCGAAGTACTGCCACGGCGCCGGGATCTCGTGCGAGGCGACGCCGCGCTCGATCTCCTCCTCCACGACCCGGTTCGCCGTCCGGGCCTGGGCGACCCGCGCGGGGGTCACGGGACCGTTGACGCGGACCGCGAGCCCCGGCCCCGGGAACGGCTGCCGGTCCGCCGCCGGGACGCCGAGGTGCCGGGCGACCGCGCGCACCTCGTCCTTGTACAGGTCGCGCAGCGGCTCGACGAGCGTGAGGCGGCTGTCGGCCGGAACCCCGCCGACGTTGTGGTGGGTCTTGATCGTGTCGCGCAGTCCCCCGCCGCTTTCGATCCAGTCGGGAGCGATCGTCCCCTGGACGAGCCGGTCGGTGCCGGCCCGCTGCGCCTCCTCCTCGAAGACCCGGATGAAGGCGGCGCCGACGCGCCGGCGCTTCTCCTCGGGGTCGACGACGCCGTCGAGCGCCGCAAAGAACCGGTCGGCGGCGGGGACGACCTCGTGGGTGAGGCCGCTCGCGCGGAAGTAGCCGGCGACGCGCTCGACCTCGCCCGCGCGCAACAGGCCCGTGTCGACGAAGATCGCGCGGGCCCGCTCGCCGAGCGCGCGCTCGGCGAGGAGGGCGGCGACCGTCGAGTCGATCCCGCCGGAGGCAGCGACGATCGCCCGACCGGGGACGTCGTGGCGGAGCTTCTCTTCCGCGGTCCGAACGAAGTCGGCCGGGTCGTTCACGGGGCGCTCCCGCCGGACGGCGCGGGCTCCTCGCGCCAGCGGGCGCGGTACGCCGCGAGGCGGGTCAGGATCTCGGGGTGCTTCAGGGCGAGGATCTCGGCGGCGAGCAGCGCCGCGTTCTCGCTCGCGTCGAGCCCGACCGAGGCGACCGGGATCCCCGGCGGCATCTGGACGACCGACAGGAGGGAGTCGAGGCCGAGGCCCCGATGCAGCGGGACCCCGATCACCGGCTTCAACGTGCGGGCGGCGACGACGCCGGGGAGGGCCGCCGAGAGACCGGCCATCGCGACGAAGACGTCGGTCGCGGGGTCCTGCACGATCCGGTCGACCTTCTCCGGGGTCCGGTGGGCCGAGGCGACGTGCACCTCGCACGGGATCTGGAGCTCGGTCAGGCGGGCCTCGACCTTGCCGGCGATCTCGAGGTCCGACTTGCTGCCGACCAGAACGGTGACCTTCACGACGGCCGGCGAGCGCCGCGGCCAAAAAACCTTTCGCCGGCCGGGCGCCGGCGGCCGATGCCGTCCGGCCCGCCGGGACCGACGTTCCTCGAAACCCTGAAATCCCCGCACCCCCGGGGGTCGGACGTGGCGCGCGCGCCGTCCGTCCGCCCGAGCCCCCGGGCGACGTCCGACCTCATCCCGTCGCCGCGACGGTCGGACGGGCAGCGGACCGAGGCGACCGTGCTCTCGCTCCGGCGACGGGTGGGCCCGTAAGGATGGTCGTCCGTCTCCGCCTCCACCGCGGCGGCCGCTTCCGCCGGTGGCTCGGCGGGCGGCTCGGCGGTGACGAGGCGCTCGGGGACCGGGTCTGGCGTCGGGTCCTGCACGGGCTCGTCGCCGCGGTCCTCCTCTACTACGCCCTGCCGAACGACGTCTTCGTGATCGCGTCGAAGCGGACGATCCTCCTGATCGCCCTCGCGGCGATCCTCGGGCTCGAGCTGCTGCGCCACGCGGGGGTCGTCGAGCTGCCGACGCTGCGCCCGTACGAGTCCGGCCGCGTCGGGAGCTACGCGTTCTTCGCGCTCGCGGTCGTCGGCGCGATCGTGCTGTTCCCCGAGCCGATCGCGGCCGCGGTCGTCCTCGGCACCGCGATCGTCGACCCGGTCGCCGGCGAGCTGCGGGCGCGTCCCGCGGTCGCCCGCGCCTACCCGGCCGTGCCGCTCGTCGTCTACTGGGAGCTCGCGTTCGTCGGCCTCGCCCTCGTCGGCCGCTGGCCGATCGCGGCGAGCGCGGGCCTCGCCGTCCTCGCGGCGGGGGCCGCCGTGGCGGCGGAGTGGCCGACGATCGGCTGGTTCGACGACGACCTCGCGATGACGTTCGCCCCGGCGCTCGTCCTGTACGCGCTCGGCGTCCTCGTCCTGCGGTTTCCCGCCTAGACGATCGGGGTCAGGGTCGCGTGCGGCGCGCCCTTCTCCGGGTCCGGACTGATCGCGTAGATCGTCGTCCGGGGCCGGATCCCGTAGATGCACGGGGCGTTGTCGATGTTGATGATCCGGAAGTACGTGTCCATCATGTTCAGGATCTCGCTCGAGACGAGCAGCCCGGGCTTCAGCAGGCCGATCCCGAGGTTGCCGACGTGCTTCGTGCGCGAGACGCCCTGGAAGTACATGCGGATCGCGACCTGGTCGCCCATCAGGCTCTCGAACGTGTCGAACGCCTGGTACTCGACGAACGGCTTGCGGTCCGGCCCCATGACCGCCTTCTCGGCGGTGACCATCGCGCGCATCGCCTCCTCGCGCCCGAACCGGCCCATCGGCAGGATGTACGGGTCCTCCGTGTCGTTCACCGTGTAGTCCGGGATCCGGACCCGGGTGTCGAAGACGTTCCCGGGGACGTGGCGGACGAGGGTGTCCCGCAGCTTCTCGGGCGACTCCCCCGCGGCGAGCACCGCGAGGATGCCGCGCCCCTGGGCGAGGAAGTTGAGGAACGTCGGCGTGAACAGCGTGTAGTAGTCGTCGATCCCGACGTTGACGTCGACCTCGAAGGCGTTGAAGCTGCCGCGCCGGAACCCGCCGCCCAGGAGGTTGTCGAAGTCCGGGATCCCCGTCGAGTAGAACCGCTCCTGGTCGGGGATCGGCTTCCACGCGGCGGTCGACGCCTTGCCGTCGTGGCCGTTCGCGATGCCGAGCGCCTCGAACCGGCCGCCGTCGAGGGTGACCGCGTAGCGGGCGCGCTCGATGATCGTCGCCCGCAACTTCTCCAGTCGCAGGTGGCGAACGCGGCGCTCGTCGAGCTCTTCGCGCTGGATCGAGATGAGGCCGTCGACGAGGTACTCGATGCCGCCGGCCTCGGGCTTCTCGAGGATCATCACGACGTCCGTGCTGGACCCCTCCACGAGGTCCTTCTGGAGGGCCATGACGAACTCTTCCATCTCGAGACCGTACTTGTGGGTCACACCTTCGAGCGAGTCGATGACGAGCAGCGACTTCTCCGGAAGGCAGCGCTCGATACGGTGGTAGACGTTCTCGACCTCGGGCATCGGGCCCCGCTTCAGCAGGGCGGCGAGGTGGGTCCGGTCGACCTTGGTCGGCGGACCGCGCTCCTGGCCGAAGCTGCCGAGGACCTCGCGGCCCGCGCGGATCTTCTTCTGCTCCGTCTCGGGGAGCTCGGTGTCCTTGCCCTTCCCGCCGGCCTGGATCGCGTCGAGGAACAGTTTCGCCGCGTCGAGCACGCGCGAGCGCATCTCGCTCGTCTTCAGCCACGGGAACTGGCGGTAGAGCGCCTCGTCCCCGACCCGCGTCGACAGGTAGAACGACCGGCTCGGTTGTCCCACCCGCTCGAGCAGCTCGAGTCCGAACGTCGTCTTCCCGGTGCCGGCGCCGCCCTTGACGATCAGCGACCGGCCGCCCTTTCCGCTCAGGAACGAGACCACTTCCGGGGGTACGCCCCCGATCGCGCTACCGTTGTTCGTGCTCATGGCGTCCTTCTCTGTCACGGCCGGACCGAGGGTCCCGGAGCCCAGCGAACCATTCCGTGTCCCACTGTCGAATGGAGAGGGTCATAAAGTAAAGCTTTCGCCGGTCGGGCCGCCCCTCCGCGGTCACGGCCGGGCCGCCCGACGCGCCGCCTCGCGCGCCCGGTCGAGCGCTTCCGCGAGCGGGTTCCCGGGCTCGCCCACCGCCGTAGCGGACGACGGGTTCCCGCCGCCCTTGCCGCCGAACGCAGCGCGCGCCGCCTCGACGACCGCCTGCGCGGAGACCCCGGGCGCGGTCGAGCCGACGAACAGGATCCCCCGGCCGTCCTTCTCGCCCGCCAGGACCGCCACGCGGCCCGGCACGCGGCCGATGAGGCGGGAGAGCTCCATCAGCTCCGCCCGGTCGAGCTCCAGACGGGCCGCGACGATCGTCACGGGCCCGATCGTCTCGGTGCGCGCCGGGTCGGCGAGCAGTCGCTCGGCGACCGCGGCGAGGTCCTCCTTCTGCCGGGTGCGCGCGTTCCGGCGGCTCGCCTCGACCTCGCCGAGGAGCCGCTCGATCCCGTCGGGGAGGCCCCCGACCGGCACGCCGAGACGTCGGGCCGCCTCCTTCAGGATCGCCTCGTGCTCCTCGCGGAGCTCGAGCGCGCGCTCCCCGCTCGCGAACGTGAGCCGGACGACGCCGTCCTGGATGCGGTCGACGTCGAGGATCGAGATCGCCCCGACCTCGCTCGTGTGGGTGCAGTGGGTCCCCCCGCACGCCTCGACGTCGAACCCTTCGACCTCGACGATCCGCAGCTCGCCGCCGGGGACCGCCCCGCCCTGGTAGAGCGTGAAGCCGAACCGGCGCTCCGCCTCCGACCGGCGCTCGAAGTAGCTCTTCACGGGCCGGTCCTCGCGGACGATCCCGTTGACCCGCCGGTCGATCCGGCGCAGCTCCTCCCGGGAGATCGGCCGATAGTGCGTCACGTCGATCCGGGCGAACTCGGGGCTCTTGTACGCCCCCGCCTGCCAGACGTGCGGCCCCAGCACCTCGCGGAGCGCCCCGTTGAGCAGGTGCGTCGCCGTGTGGTGCTGCATCAACTGGGTCCGGCGGACCGGGTCGATCCGACCGCGGACCCGGTCCCCGACCGCGAACGTCGCGTCGCGGTCGAGGCGGTGGAAGACGTGCGGGCCCTTGCGGCTCACGTCGACGACCGCGGCGTCGCCGAGGTGGCCGCGGTCGGCGAGCTGGCCGCCCCCCGTCGGATAGAAGTACGTGTGGTCGAGGACGACGTACGGACCGCTCGAGAACGCCACGCGCGCCTCGAACGAGACGGTGTGCGGGTCGGTGTAGTAGCGGACCTCCGTCGGCGCGACCGACGCTGGGACCGCCGGGAATGCCTCGGTCGGCTCCGCGTAGTCGGTCGCCGGTGCGTCGCTCTCGTGGCGCGCGGCGACCTGACGGTAGAAGTCGTCCGGGATCGCGGGCGGCGACGCGAGCTCCTCGGCGGCGACGTCCGGCGGGACCCCGAGCGAGTCGTACCACTGGAGGAGCTCCTCGACGCCGATCGTCCCGCCGTCGGCCTTCGTCCGCTCCTCCTGCCGGCGGATCGTCTGCCGCGCCCGGGCGATCGCCTCGCCGTACCGCTCGATCTCCGCCTCGACGACCCGGTGGAGGTCGTCCCGGTGCTCGCCGACCTCGGGGAAGTCCTTCGCGATCTCCTGCGCCGCGCGGTCGAGGATCGCGAGGAGGTCCGGGCCGTCCGAGTTCTTCGACAGCAACCGGAGCGAGCGCCGCAGCAGGAGTCGGGCGAAGTACCCCTCCTTGCTGTTCGACGGGACGACGCCGTCGGTGATCATGAAGTTCAGGCTGCGCGCGTGGTCGATCAGGATCGCCGTCTCGCGCGGGGGGAACGAGCGGCGGAGCTCCTCGTACGCCCGCCCGAACACCGCCTCGTAGGCGGTGTGGGTCCCCTGGCTCGCCCAGGTGAGCCGCTCGAGGCCGTAGCCGGTGTCGACGACGGTGAGCGGCATCGGCCGCACGCCGCTGCCGTCCCGGACGTACTCCATGAAGACGAGCGTCGCCACCTCGAGCCCCGCGACCCCCACGCTCAGCGACGGGCCGAGGTTCCCGCCGCCCTCCCAGACCTCCTCCTTGTACGTGAACGCCCGCGGCTCGGCGCCGAGTTCCGAGGTGAGCAGCTCGTGGCAGAGCTCGACGGTCCGCTCCTTGAAGTAGACCTCGTGGTCCGGCCGGTTGAACGCGTGGTGGGCGAGCATCTCGAACGTCGTCAGGTGGCGGCCGCTCCGCCCGACCTCCTCGATGTCGATGAACCGGAGGACCGGCTGGCTGATCGTGAGCGGGTTCGCGGGCGGCGGGATCGCCCCGCTCGTCACCCACGGCTGGAAGTCGTAGATCGACGCCTGCGTGAAGAAGACGTCGTTCCGCCACCGCGCGACGACCGGGTACCGGCGGAGTCGGGCGTGGCCCCGGTGCTCGAAGAACCCGAGGAACACCTCGCGCATCTCCCGCGCCTCGAACGGGCGCCGGAACACTGGGTGCCCGAGGAACCCGTAGTCGCGGCACGGGGCCTCCTGGCATCGGTCGTGGTCGCCGAGGGTCCAGAAGGCGGCGCCGCAGACGACGCACGTGCGGCGGTGAAAGCCGTTCCGATGGAAGTACGCGAGGTCGTACTCCGCGTCCGCCATCATCGGTGAGCGCGGACGCCCCCCCTCGGTTTAAACGGTTGTGCCGCTCCCCGGTCCGCGCCCCCGGGTCGGGGGCGGCGACGGGGGTCGGACCACGGTCGGAACGAACGGTCGCCCCCCCACCCCCCGCTCGGTCGCGCGGGCGACGTGGGTCCTCGTCGCGATCCGCGCCGGCTACGCGTACAACTGGTTCGACATCGGGCCGGCGCTTCCCGGGATCGGCGCGACGTTCCACATCGGACCGGCGCAGTTCGGTCTCCTCGTCGGCGCCTTCCTCGCCGGCGCGGGAGCGCTGCAGGTCCCCGCCGGGCTGCTCGGCCGGCGCTACGGCAACCGTCCGGTCGCGCTCGCGGGCGCGATCGTGCTCGCGGTCTTCGGCCTCGCGAGCGGCCTCGCCCCGTCGTTCGTTGCCCTGCTCGCGTTCCGGGTCGCCGCGGGCGCGGGCGCAGGCCTGTTCTTCTCGCCGGCGATCAGCCTCGTCGCCGGGATGTACCCGGAAGGCGGCCGGGGCCTCGCGGTCGGCGGGTTCTCCTCCGCGTTCAGCGCGGGGGCCGGCGCCGGCGTCCTCGTCACCGCGCTGATCGTCCCGGTGATCGGCTGGCACGCGGCGCTGATCGTCGGCGGGCTCGAGCTCGCCGTGCTGAGCGTCGCGGGGCTCCTCGCGGTCCCGTCGTCCGTCGAACGGCCCCGTCCGGCCGGTCGGTCGGCGCTACCGACCGCCGCCCTCGGGTTCCGGGGCGTCTGGGCGATCGGGCTCGCGTTCGTCGGGATGGAGGGTGCTTCGTTCGCCACCGGCCAGTTCATCGTGCCGTACGGCGAGGCGCTGCGCGGCTGGTCGCCGAGCGTCGCCGGCCTCGTCGGGATGATGTTCGTGCTGCCGAGCGTCGCCGGCGGGCCGGTCGGGGGCCCGATCGCCGACCGGCGCCGCGACCATCGCACACAGCTCGCCCTCGCCGCCGGCGCCGGGGCGTTCGTCCTCGCCTGGCTGCCGGTCGCCGGGCTCGCGGGGGCGCTCGCGATCGGCGCGTCGTTCTCCTTCGCCTACGGGTTCGTCTACGCCGTGATGTACGTCGTCCCGCACTACTGGCGGAACGTTCCGGCGGACGAGGTGCCGCTCGCGATCGGTCTGTTCAACGCGATCCAGCTCGCCGGCGGCGCGTCGGTCGCGTACCTCTTCGGACGCGTCGTCGCGTTCTCGTCGTACGCGATCGGCTGGGAGGTGCTCGCCGGGGTCGACGTGCTGACGCTCGTCGCCCTGTTCGCGCTCCCCCCGACGCCCCCGGCGCCGCGACCGGGCGGTCCGCCGCCCGCGGCGGCCGTCGCCCCTCCGTGAGCGCGCGGCCGGTGGCGCACTGGTCGACGATCGGGCACTCCGGGCAGCGGGGGCGTCGCGGGCGGCAGACGTTCTGGCCGTGCTGGACGAGCAGCGGATTGAGCGGCAGCCAGAACCGCTCGGGGAGCCGGCGGCGCAGCTCCGCCTCGGTCTGCTCCGGGGTGCGGGTGCGGACGACCCCGAGCCGGTTCGCGAGCCGGTGGACGTGCGTATCGACGGGGATCGCCGGGATGCCGTAGCCGAAGACGAGCACGCAGTTCGCGGTCTTCGGGCCGACGCCCGGGAGGCTCGTGAGCTCGGCGAGGGAGCGCGGCACGGTCCCGTCGAACCGGTCGAGCAGCTCCTGCGCGCACCGGCGGAGCAGCCGCGTCTTCGCCCGGTAGAAGCCGACCGGCCGGATGAGCTGCTCGAGCTCGCGCGGCCGGGCCGCCGCGAGCGACGGCGCGTCGGGGAAGCGCGCGAAGAGGCGCGCGGAGGCGACGTCCGTCTGCTCGTCGCGCGTCCGCTGGGAGAGGATCGTGCCGATCAGCACCTGGAACGGGTCCTCCGCGTGGTCGCGCAGGTACGGCCGCCGCCAGTCCCCGGTCCGGTAGAAGGCGCTCAGCCGGTCGAGGAGGAGCTCCCAGTCGATCGCGCGGTCGGTCACCGGGGCCCCCCGGCCGCGGTCGCGCCCGTGGCGGACCCCGAGGTCGTCTCGGTGCCGGGGTCGGAGAGATCCGGTTCGTCGCCGACCCCGCTCGGACGCACCAGCTCGCCGATCAGGTAGTCGCTCCCGACCGCGAGGGTGAGGCCGTCCGGCCCGGTGGCGGCCCGAGCGACGCGGAGGCCGGCGCCCGCGTCGGGCGCCTCGACGATCCGGGGGAACTGCCCCGCGGCCCGCGCCCGGAGCTCCGCGGCGGGGACGCCCCGCTCGGAGCGGACGCGCGCGACGACGAGCGTCTGGGCGAGCGGGGCGAGCGCCTCCAGGATCCGCGGGACGTTCTTGCCGCGCAGGCAGCCGAACAGGATCGCGCTCTCGGCCGGGTCGGCGAGCGGGGCGATCTCGCCGAGGCTTTCGGCGACCGCACGCGCGCTCTCGGGCGTGTGGGCGACGTCGTAGAACAGTGGCGGCCGCCGGGCGACCCGCTCGAGGCGGCCGGGCCACTTCACCCGGGCGAGCCCGGCCGCGACGCGGTCGGGGACGACGGGCCGGCCGACCGCCTCGAGGAACCGGGCGGCCGCCGCGACCGCGAGCGCCGCGTTCCCGACCTGGAATGCGCCGAGCAGCGGGAGCTCGAGGCGGGGGAGCGAGAGCCCGGGGACGGAGACGGAGAACGACTGGCCGTCGTCCGCGAGTTCTCGCGCGCCGGGGACGATCTCGCGGCCGAGCCGCCAGCTGGCGAGCCCGAGCCGGTCCGCGGTGCGCCGGACGACCTCTGCGGCCCCGCCCGGGAGGTCGCCGACGACCGCCCGCATCCCGGGGTGGAAGATCCCGGATTTCTCCTCGGCGATCGCCTCGACGGTCGATCCGAGCACCTCGGTGTGCTCGAGCTCGATCGTCGTCACGACCCCGACGCGCGCGTCCAGGACGTTCGTCGCGTCGAGCCGCCCGCCGATCCCGACCTCGACGACCGCGGCGTCGACCGACCGGCGCGCGAACCAGTCGAGCCCGAGCGCCGTCGTCATCTCGAAGAACGTCGGGGCCCGGTCGATCCGGCCCGACGCGAGCAGCGTCTCCGAAAGCCGCTCGAGCCGTTCGACCCCGTCGACGACCGCCGCCGGGGGGATCGGCCGGCCGTCCAAGCGGATCCGCTCGCGGTAGCTCGCGAGGTGCGGCGAGGTGAACAGGCCGGTCCGGAGGCCGTGCGCGGTGAGGATCGCCGCGGTCATCGCGGAGACCGACCCCTTGCCCTTGCTGCCGGTAACGTGGACCGACGGGTACTTGCGCGCGGGATCGCCGAGCCCGTCCAGGAGCGCCCGCTCGACCTCGAGGCCGGGGCGGATGCCGAATCGGCGGCGCTGGTAGAGCCGCTCGAGCGCGGCCCGGTACGCGGGAGGGTTGGCCATCGCCCCCGGGCGAAGCGCCCGGCCCCTTAACCGTCCCGACGGACCGCGTCAGTACGTCGACCGTTCGCGGTAGGCGCCGAAGACGTCCTGGAACGCCCGGACGATCTCGCCGAGGGTCGCCTTCGCGCGGAGCGCGTCGAGCACCGGCGGCATCGTGTTGCCGTCCTCGGTCTCGGCGACCTTCTTGAGGCGGTCGATCGCGGCGGCGTGCCGGCGCGGGTCGCGGCGGTCGCGCAGCGCCCGGAGCCGCCGGGACTGCAGCCGCCTCGCCGCCTCGCTGATCTTGAGCCGGGGCACCCGGATCGCCCCCTCCACGACGTGGGCGTTGACGCCGACGATCTTCGCCTCGCCCGCTTCGACGGCCCTTTGGTAGCGGAACGACGCCTCCTGGATCTCGCGCTGGAAGAAGCCGCGCTCGATCGCCGGCACGACCCCGCCGATCTCGTCGATCCGTGCGAAGTACCGGTCGACCTCGGCCTCCATCCGGTCGGTGAGCCACTCGACGTAGTAGCTGCCGCCGAACGGGTCGACGGCGTCGGCGACGCCGGACTCCTCGGCGAGGATCTGTTGCGTACGGAGCGCGATCCGGACCGCGTCCTCGCTCGGGAGCTGGATCGCCTCGTCGTAGGAGTTCGTGTGGAGCGACTGCGTGCCGCCGAGGACCCCGGCGAGCGCCTGGATCGTCGTCCGGACGACGTTCAGCTCGGGTTGCTGCGCGGTGCAGGAGCAGCCGGCGGTCTGGGTGTGGAACCGCAGCCAGAGCGACCGCTCCTTCTTCGCCCCGAACTCGTCGCGCATCACGCGCGCCCAGATTCTCCGGGCGGCGCGGAACTTCGCGATCTCCTCGAAGAAGTCGTTGTGGGAGTTGAAGAAGAACGAGAGGCGGGGAGCGAACTCGTCGACGTCCAGCCCCCGGCGCTTCGCCTCCGCGACATACGTGCGGCCGTCGGCGAGCGTGAAGGCGAGCTCCTGGGCGGCGGTCGAGCCGGCCTCGCGGATGTGGTAGCCCGAGATCGAGACCGGGTTCCACCGGGGCGTGTGGCGGGTCGCGTACTCGATCGTGTCGGTGACGAGCCGGAGCGCCGGGCGCGGCGGGTAGAGGAACTCCTTCTGCGCGATGTACTCCTTCAGGATGTCGTTCTGCGTCGTCCCACCGAGCCGCTCGAGCGGGACCCGGTGGGCGGTGCCCGAGAGGAGATACATCGCCCAGACGATGTTCGCGGGTCCGTTGATCGTCATGCTCGTCGTCACGTCGGCGAGCGGGATGCCGGCGAGCAGGCGGTGCATGTCGTCGAGCGAGCTCACGTTCACGCCGCACTTGCCGACCTCCCCCTCGGCCTCCGGGTCGTCGGCGTCGATCCCGTAGAGCGTCGGGTCGTCGAACGCGATCGACAGGCCCGACTCTCCGTGCGCGAGCAGGTAGCGGAACCGGCGGTTGGTGTCCTCGGGCGACCCGAAGCCGGAGAACATCCGCATCGACCAGCGCCGGCCGCGGTACATCGTCGGGTGGACCCCCCGCGTGAACGGCGGCTGCCCGGGGTAGCCGATCCGGTCGAACGACGACGAGGGCGATCGCGGCGTGTACACGCGGTCGACCGGGACGCCCCCGAGGGTCAAGAACGACGCCTGGCGCTCCGGTCCCTTTTCGAGCGCCGGGCGGAGGACGTCGGACTCCCAGCGCTGCCGAGCGTCTTCGACGGGGTCGCCGGACGTCGCGGGCGGGGCCCGTCCGCGGGTCGAGGGGGGTACGGCGCTGCTCGCCATCAGGGAGAGAAGGGGCTCCCCGTCTATAACTCCGGGGGCCGCGGCGGGACCCGGAGCCCGACGAGGTCGCCCCGGCCGCGCCGGACGACGCGGGTCCCGAGCGATCGGGCGAACCGTGGGAACGCGTCGCCCGTCCAGGCAGTGTTGTCGGCGAGGACGACCGCCCCCGGCGCGAGCCGGGGCCGGATCGTCTCGAGTTCGAACGTGAGGTGCGCCGGCGTGTGGAGGTCGTCGTGCAGGAAGAGGCCGATCGGACCGATCTCCCGGACGAGCGCGGGGAGCAGCTGCTGGCTCGGCCCGATTCGCAGGTCCCACCGCTCCCGCAGCGCCTCGGGGACCGACCATCCGCTCTCCCGTCCCGGGGGCAACGACACCGGCGACTCGCCCGCCCGGAGCGTCGGCCCCTGCTGTCGGGTCGGGAGGTCGATCGAGTGGAGCTGGCCCCGGTGGTTGCGGCGGAGCGCCGCGAGGAAGTGGGCCGAGGAGACCCCGCTCGAGACCCCCGCCTCGACCACGTGCTCCGGCCGGAGCAGCCGCACGAGCAGGTACAGCTCGAACGGAGCCCGGATCTGCGCGTACGAAGGGCGGCCCGCGGCGAGGTGCCGGTGCCGGATCTCCTCCTCGATCGGCAGGAGGCGCTCGAGTTCGGCGGCCGCCCGGCCGATCTCGGGCCGGCGCGCTCCCGTGAGCTCCGCGACCCAGGCGAGGTTCGGCGTGGCCCGCCGGTCCCCGAGGGCACGGCGCGCGCGCTCGATCGCACCGCGCGCCTCCTCGGGGAGGCGGTCGGCTCGCAGCGGTACCTTGGGGCCGGTCATCGGCTCGGTCCGGACGTTCGAGCCACCTCCTTTCTCTTGAGGTGTGCGCTCGAAATGTCGAGCCGGGCGGTCGCGCCGGTGACCGTGGGGCGGGCGCGGTCGATCTCGAGGCGGTGGGAGAAGAACGGGGCGTCGACGACGAGCGTCTCGTACTCGCCGCCCTCGCCGGCGACGTTCATCCGGCGGCCGCCGTCGGTGCGCCGCTCGATCTCCCCGAGGAGGCGGTCGTCGAGCCGGTGGCCGAGCCACTCCGCCGGGAGCGGGTCGGCCGCGAGGTGCACCAGTCGGATGTCGAGGCCCGCGTCGATCTCCGCCCGCACCACGCGGGCCGGGTCCTTCCGCCACAGCGGCGCGTAGAGGCGGCGTCCGACCCGGTCCGCGACGCGGAGGAGCCGGGCCCACTGGTAGGAGGAGGCGATCGCCCCCGTGACGATCGGGCCGGGCGACCCGCCGAGCGCCCGCTCGAGCGCGGCGAGCTCTGCTGCCTCCGTCCGGCCCTCGGTCGCGACCCGGCGGTGCCGCCGCCCCCACGCCTCCGCCTGCAGCGCGACGAGGTCGAGGTTCGGCGTGTGGAACATCATCGACTCCGGGTCGTCGGGGACGAGCGTCACCAGCTCGTCGACCGGCCACCCCTGGCAGTCGGCGAGGTAGGCGGCGTACACCGAGTCCTTGCCGCCCGAGACGAGCGCAGAGACCGTCACGAGCGCTCGCTACGGGAGGGTGAGCCCTTCGCGCCACCGCGGGTACAGCCCGAGGAGGTCGATCCGCGCGGCGGTCCGCGTCCCCCACCGGAGGAGTCCTCCGTCGGGGGTCACCACGCCGAGCCTCGCCACCGGGACCGGACGCATCGCGCGTTCGAACGCGTCGGCGGACCGTTCGGGCACTTCGACCACGAGGCGGGAACGTCCCTCGGCGACCAGCGCGACGCCGGGACCGAGGAGTCCGGTCGCCGCGAGGTCGACGTCGAAGCCGAGACCGCCCCCGAACGCCATCTCCGCGAGCGCGACCGCGAGTCCGCCGTCCGAGACGTCGTGCGCCGCCGCCACGAGCCCTCGGCCGACGGCGCGCAGGAAGCGGTCACCGAGAACGCGCAGGGCGGCGGGGTCGGGGACGGGGATGCGGATTCCGGCGACCCCCGAACGGCGGGCCCACAGCGACCCCCCGAGCTCCGGACCGGAGCGGCCGAGAAGGTAGAGCCGGTTCCCGTCGACCTTGAGGTCGCTCGTGAGCACCCGTTCCAGGTCGCGAACGATCCCGGTGGCCAGCAGCACCGGCGTCGGGGGGATTCCCGCCCCCCGACCCCCGTTGTAGAAGCTCACGTTGCCGCCCGGCACCGCGAAGCCGAGCGCCTCGGCCGCGGCCCCCAGTCCCCGGGTGACGGCGGCGAAGTCGCCGAGAACGTACGGGTCCTCGGGGTTCCCGAAGTTGAGACAGTTGGAGAACGCATCGGGCCGGGCGCCGACCGCGTAGAGGTTCCGGGCCGCCTCCTCGACGACCCAGGCCGCCCCCGCCCGCGGCTCCTCCCGGCACGCCCACGGCTGGGCGGCGACGGCGAGCGCGAGCCCGCCCCGACCTTCCGGTTCGGGGGCGACGACGGCCGCGTCCCCGTGCGACGGCGACGCGACGCGGCCGTGCATCGGCTTCACGACCGTCCGCCCCCCAACCTCGTGGTCGTAGACGCGCACGACCGGCTCCCGGGAGACCGAATCCGGTGCCAGCACGAGCGACTCGACGAGCTCGGCGCACCGGTCGTCCGGGACCGGCGGGGGATGGGCGAGTCGGCGGGGGCGGGCCCGGGCCCGCCGCCGGGCCGGCGGCGGCTCCACGCGGAAGGCGAGGCGGAGCCGGCCGGCGGGAGCGGTGTCCCACTCGATCGTCTCGAACGGTCCGGGGACGACCTCTCCGATGTCGGTGGCGAGCACCTCGTGGCGCCGGAAGATCTCGAGGAGCGCGGGGACGTCGCGCGGGCGGACGTCGAACAGCATCCGCTCCTGCGACTCGGAGATCCAGACCTCCCACGGGGCGAGCCCCGGGTCCCGCAGGGGGACGCGGGCGAGGTCGACGCGCGAACCGAGGCTGGCCGCATGGACGAGCTCCCCGGACGCCGACGCGAGCCCTCCGCCCCCGAGGTCCTTCAGCCCCTGGACGAGCCCGGCGTCGAACGCCTCGAGCGACGCCCGGATCAGCGGCTGCTTCACGATCGGATTGCCGAGCTGGACCGCCCCGCGCGACTCGACCTCGCTGCGGTCGGTGAGCTCCTTCGACGCGAACGCCACGCCGCCGAGCCCGTCGCGGCCGGTCCGTCCGCCGGCGAGAACGAGGCGGTCCCCGACGGCCCGGGCGCGGTTCGGCAGCGGACGCCCGCGGGGCAGCCAGCCGACGCAGGCGACGTTGACGAGCGGGTTGACGACGTACGCGCGGTCGAAGTAGATCGCCCCCGCGACGGTCGGGACGCCGACGCGGTTGCCGTAGTCGCGGATCCCCGCGATCACCCCCTCGGCGAGGTACCGCGGCGACCGGACGCCGCTCGGCGTCTCCGTCCGGGGGAGGTCGAGCGGTCCGAAGAACAACGGGTCGGCGAGCGCGATCGGGTCCGCCCCGACCGCCAGGACGTCCCGAAGGATGCCGCCGATCCCCGTGCCGGCGCCGCCGTACGGCTCCACGGCGGACGGGTGGTTGTGCGACTCGATCCTCAGGGCGTATGCGGTCCCCCGCCCGAAGCGCATCACACCGGCGTCGCCGGTGCCGAGGACGCGGGGCCCCCCGCGGACGCGGGCGAACGCCCGGCGCAGGTACCGTTTCGAGCTCTTGTAGCTGCAGTGCTCGCTCCAGCTCTGCGCGAGCCCGGCGAGCTCGAGGTCGGTCGGTTCGCGGCCCTCGCGCTCGAAGTACCGCCGGATCCGGCCGAACTCGGCGGCGTCGAACCCGAGCCCCCGCTCGGAAGAGATCGCGGCGAGCGCGCGGGCCGACGCTCGTCGGATCGGCACCGACCGGACGCCGTCGGCCCACGGCCCGCCGGCCGTCATCGCGGTCCGGGGGCGATCGTCACCCGGTGGATCACCGGGTTCGCGAGCAGTCGGTCGACCGCCTCGGACGCGAGCCGCCGAGCTTCGGCGGCGGTCACCCCGACGAACTCGAGGTCGTAGACACGCGCCGTCGCGACGCGGCGGACCGACGGGATCCCGAGCTCGCCGAGCGCCTTCTCGATGCTCTCGGCCTCGGGGTCGACGACCCCGGGCTTCAGCTCGACCCGCACTTCGACGCGCTCCGGCCGCCCCGCGGCGGCGTCCGTACCGGGCACGTCCGTTGCTACCGGAGCCGGAAGATAACGGTGGCCCGGGCCGTTCCGCCGCCGTCTCGGCGCCGTCGGGCCGGGGCCGCTCGCCGGCCGGCGTCTTCGACAAAGCATAAATACAGGGACTTTTTCGAGCCGCCGGCGCGGTGGGAGCCGGCCATCTACATGGAGGAGTTCATCTGCAGTGTGGAGTTCTTGCGCGGACCCGCCGATCTCTTGGCGCGGGTGTCGAGCGAGGCCGGGGGGATCCGGGAGTACCGGGACCCCGCCTCGGGCGCGGTCATCGACCAGGTAGTGAACGACCTCCAAGAGGAGTTCGAGTCCGCCCCCTCGGCGTGAGCTCGGTCAGGGGTCGGGGCATTCGCTTTCGCGCAGAGGATACCGCGTAGGAGGAGACCTATGGAGAGGCCGTCCGACGCCAAGGCGCCCGTCAGCCGCGCCGTCGAGAGCGCGTTCACGAAGGTCTGGGGCGACGAGCACGTCGTCGCCCTCATCGCCCTCAAGGTCGAGACCGCCGAGGCCGACGTCGTCGCGAGCGAGGTCGCGAAGTTCGGCGAGGTCGAGGACGTCTTCCTCGTCACCGGCGACACCGACATCTTCCTCAAGGTCCGCTTCCCGCACTACGACGAGCTCAAGGAGTTCGTCCTTCGCCGGCTCCCCGGCGTCCGCGGGATCCGCGAGACGAAGACGCTGCTCGTCGTCACCGCGTACAAGGAAGGAGGGGAGACGCGGACCGCATGAGCTCGCTGCCTCCTCCGTCGCCGTCCCCGTCGCCCGCCGCCGACGCCGCCGAGGCACCGGGCCTCGCGCGGATCGTCGCGTCGCTCGACGAGCTCGCCGAGGACGTCTCGGTGCCCCGGAACATCCGGCGCGGCGCGAAGACGGCCCGGGTCGAGCTGTCGAAGGCCGAGGTCGCGCTCGACATGCGGATCGCCGGCGCCGTCTACGTGCTCGACGATCTCGCCAACGATCCGAACCTTCCGACCCACGGCCGGACCGCGATCTGGTCGATCATCTCGAGCCTGGAGAGCCTGCAGTGAGTCGCGCCGGGCATAGGCTGAAATACGCCGCCACCGTCCGAAACGCTCGGAGCGGAATCGGGCCCGTAGCTCAGTTCGGTAGGCCGACCGGTGCCGCCGGCGGCCCGGCAAAGAGCATCTGGCTTTTAACCAGGTGGTCGGGGGTTCGAACGAGCGACTCCGCCGGACGGGCGGGGCGACTCCGGATGTCCCCCCGGGCCCGTACCGCGCCATGGAGCATCGCATGAGTCCCCCCACCGCACGCCGTTCGAAGCGCGCCGCCGCGGCGGCCGCCGCCGCCGCGCCGAAGCGGCCGTTCGTCGCCCACCACCTCGCGCCGCCCCACGAGGTGCTCGGCGAGGAGGAGAGCCGCTCGATCCTCGCGACGCTCGGCTCCCCGGTCGAACAGCTCCCCCGCATCCTGCTCTCCGATCCCGGCCTGCAGACCGACCCGAAGTACGTGGCGCTCAAGGAGTCCGGCGAGAACCTCGTCGGGCGCCTCGTCCGCGTGCGCCGGCCGAGCCCCACGGCCGGCGAGGCGGTCGCCTACCGCGTGATCGTCACGTCGGGCGGAGGGGAATAACGGATCCATGCGAGAGATCGTAGACGCCTTCTTCCGGGAGCGGTCGATCGTCAACCACCATCTCGCGAGCTTCAACGACTTCCTCCCGACCCGCGACAACCCGAACTCGCGGATGCAGCGGATCGTCGACGATGCCCGCGTGAGCGAGGACTCGGCGGAGCGCGGGGTGATCCGGCTCGACGTCCAGAAGACGAAGAGCTCGATCTACGTCCGCGTCGGGCGCCGGCGCGACGCCCGCGGCAACGTGAACCCGTCGGCGGAGCCGACGATCTTCATCGGGGCGCCGTTCGTGAAGGAGCCGGTCGGGTCGAAGCCGACGCTCACGCCGATGGAGGCGCGGCTGCGCAACCTCACCTACCAGGCGCCGATCTACCTCAAGGTCACCGTCGTCGAGAACGGCGTCGAGCGGGCCCCCGAGGACGTCCACATCGGGGACCTCCCGATCATGGTCAAGAGCCGGCCGTGCAACCTGAACCGCTACAAGATCACCGAGGACGACCAGATCTGGCTCTCCGACGAGGAGTATCGGGCGAAGCTGGTCGAGTACGGCGAGGACCCGCTCGACCCGGGCGGCTACTGCATCATCGGCGGCACCGAGCGGGTCATCATCAGCCTCGAGGACCTCGCGCCGAACCGGATCTTCGCCGAGCACAACGAGCGGTACGGCACGCCGATCGAGAGCGCGAAGGTGTTCAGCCAGCGCGGCGGCTACCGATCGCTCACCGTCGTCGAGAAGAAGAAGGACGGGATCCTCCAGGTGTCGGTCCCGACGGCGAGCGGGCAGATCCCGCTCGTGATCCTGATGAAGGCGCTCGGGATGAAGAACGACGAGGAGATCTTCCAGGCGGTCCTCGGCGAGCTCCTCCCGCTGGACGAGGCGTTCGTCCAGACGATGAAGCACCTGTTGAACGTCAACCTCGAGGAGTGCGTCTCGAAGAAGCTGTACCCCCCCGAGGGGATCCAGTCGACGGAGGACGCGCTGATCTTCCTCGAGAAGAAGTTCGCGACCGGCCAGGCGAAGGAGTACCGCCAGCGGAAGGTCGACGGGATCCTCGACCGGTCGCTCCTCCCGCACCTCGGCGACACGAAGAACGACCGCCTGAAGAAGGCGCTCTACCTCGCGCGGATGGCGCGGACCGTCCTCGAGCTCCACCTCAAGGTCCGGGGCGAGGACGACAAGGACCACTACGCGAACAAGCGCCTCAAGCTCGCCGGCGACCTCATGGAGGACCTGTTCCGGGTCGCGTTCTCGCTGCTCTTGAAGGACCTCAAGTACCAGCTCGAGCGCTCGTTCGCGCGCAAGAAGGACCTCCGGATCGCGAGCGCGATCCGGCCGGACCTGCTCACGCAGCGGCTCGTCCACGCGCTCGCGACGGGGAACTGGGTCGGCGGCCGCGCCGGGGTGAGCCAGGTGCTCGACCGGACGAGCCACATGTCGACGATCAGCCACCTGCGCCGGGTGACGAGCCCGCTCACGCGCAGCCAGCCGCACTTCGAGGCGCGCGACCTGCACCCGACGCAGTGGGGCCGGCTCTGCCCCAACGAGACGCCCGAGGGGCAGAACTGCGGCCTCGTGAAGAACTACGCCCTCTGCGTCGACGTCTCGGAAGGGGCGGACGAGGAGGAGGTCACCCTCATCCTGCGCGACCTCAACACCCGCGAGATCGGGCCGGAGGTGCTCCAGGAGGCGAGCGCGCCGAAGGCGAAGCGCGCGGCGCGGGTCTACGTCAACGGGAACCTGGTCGGGCTCCACTCGCAGCCGGTCGAGCTCGTGCGGGAGATCCGCGACCGCCGCCGGACCGGCACGCTCTCGCCGACGCTCGCCGACAAGACGTACGAGATCAACGTCCGCTACGACCGCGAGATGAACGAGGTGATCGTCCACTGCGACTCCGGTCGCCTCCGGCGCCCGCTGATCGTCGCGAAGGACGGCGTCCCGCGCGTCGCCCGCTCCGACCTTGACGACCTCGGCCGGGGGACCCTCTCGTTCTCCGACCTCGTCCGGCAGGGGAAGATCGAGTGGCTCGACGCCGAGGAGGAGGAGGATTCGCTCGTCGCGATCGAGCCGTTCCAGCTCGCCGACGCCTGCCCGAAGTGCGGCAAGGCGCTGAGCCGCTCCGACCTCCGCTGGATCTCGATGGGCGAGCGCCGCGACAAGGCGCTCGTCGAGTGCGGGCTCTGCCACTCGGAGTTCCCGACGCCGAACCTCCTCACCGAGCGCGAGACCCACCTCGAGATCGACCCGAACCTGATCCTCGGCGCGTGCACCGGGCTGATCCCGTACCCCGAGCACAACTCCGCGCCGCGCAACACGATGGGCTCGGGGATGGCGAAGCAGGCGCTCGGCGTGGAGTCGGTGAACTACCGGCGCCGGCCGGATACCCGCGGGCATCTCCTGCACTACCCGCAGGCGCCGCTGCTCCAGACCCAGACGATGCGCTACGTGCACTTCACGGAGCGGCCGGCGGGGCAGAACTTCGTCGTCGCCGTCCTCTCCTACGAGGGGTACAACATGCAGGACGCCCTCGTCTTTTCGAAGGGCGCGATCGAGCGCGGCCTCGGCCGCTCGTCGTTCTTCCGGACGTACCGGGGCGAGGAGCGCAAGTACCCGGGCGGCCAGGAGGACCGCTTCGAGATCCCGCGACCGGACGTCGCCGGCGCCCGCGTCGACACCGCGTACCGCAACCTCGGCGAGGACGGCCTGATCTTCCCCGAGCTCGAGGTGAGCGAGGGGGACGTCCTCGTCGGCAAGACGAGCCCGCCGCGGTTCCTCGAGGAGAAGACCGACCTCCTCACGCCGCAGAAGCGGCGCGAGACGAGCGTCACCGTCCGCTTCGGCGAGTCCGGGTGGGTCGACAACGTGATCCTCACCGAGGGGGAGAACATCTCCAAGCTCGTCAAGGTCAAGGTCCGCAACCAGCGGGTCCCCGAGCTCGGCGACAAGTTCGCGAGCCGCCACGGCCAGAAGGGGGTCATCGGCCTCATCGTCCCGCAGGAGGACCTCCCGTACACGCGCGACGGCGTCACGCCGGACCTGCTGATCAACCCGCACGCGATCCCGTCGCGGATGACGGTCGCCCACGTGCTCGAGATGCTCGGCGGCAAGGTCGGGGCGCTCAAGGGCACGACGGTCGACGGCACGGCGTTCTCGGGGACGCGCGAGGAGGCGCTCCGCGAGGACCTGATGGGGCTCGGCTTCCACCCGTCCGGGCGCGAGACGCTGTACGACGGCGTCACCGGCCGCCGCTACGAGGCGGAGATCTTCATCGGCGTGATCTACTACCAGAAGCTCCACCACATGGTCGCCGGGAAGATGCACATGCGCTCCCGCGGCCCCGTCCAGATCCTCACCCGCCAGCCGACCGAGGGGCGCTCTCGCCAGGGCGGTCTCCGCTTCGGAGAGATGGAGCGCGACTGCCTGATCGGCCACGGCGTCGCGATGGTGATCAAGGACCGGCTCCTCGACCAGTCGGACGGCACGATCCAGTACGTCTGCGGGAACGTCGACTGCGGCCACATCGCCATCCCGGACACGCGCGCGAGCTCGCTGCGCTGCCCGAGCTGCGGGAACACGTCGTCGATCTACCCGGTCGAGATGAGCTACTCGTTCAAGCTCCTGCTCGAGGAGCTGGTCAGCCTCGGCGTGATCATGCGCCTGCAGCTCGAGGAGATGCGGTAGGAGGACGACGATGCCCCAGGGACTTTCGAAGCGGATCAAGAGCCTGCAGTTCGCGTTCCTCTCGCCGGACGAGATCCGCCGCATGAGCGGCGCGAAGATCATCACCGCCGACACGTACGACGACGACGGCTACCCGATCGAGATGGGGCTCATGGACCTCCACCTCGGGGTCATCGAGCCGAACCTGCGCTGCCGGACCTGCGGCGGCCGCGTCAACGAGTGCCCCGGCCACTTCGGGATCATCGAGCTCGCGATGCCGGTGATCCACGTCGGCTACGCGAAGGAGATCAAGCGCCTCCTGCAGTCGACCTGCCGCGCCTGCGGCCGGATGCTGCCGGACGCGCCGAACCCCCGCGCGGAGGCGGCGAGCGACTCGGAGGACGCGCCGGCCCGGCCCGCCCGGCCCCGCGAGACGAAGGAGGAGCGCACCTGCCCGCACTGCCACGAGATCCAGCACCGGATCGTCCTCGACAAGCCGACGACGTTCCGCGAGGACTCGCACAAGATCACCCCGAAGGAGGTCCGCGCCCGCCTGGAGCGGATCCCCGACGACGACGTCCGCGCGCTCGGGCTCAACCCTCGGTTCGGACGCCCGGAGTGGATGGTCCTCACCGTGCTGCCGGTGCCGCCGGTCCAGGTCCGCCCGTCGATCACGCTCGAGAGCGGGGAGCGGAGCGAGGACGACCTCACCCACAAGCTCGTCGACGTCCTGCGGATCAACCAGCGCTTGCGCGAGAACCGCGACATGGGCGCCCCGCAGCTCGTCGTCGAGGACCTCTGGGAGCTGTTGCAGTACCACGTCACGACGTACTTCGACAACCAGACGAGCGGGATCCCGCCGGCGCGCCACCGCTCCGGCCGGCCGCTCAAGACCCTCGCCCAGCGCCTGAAGGGCAAGGACGGCCGGTTCCGCTCGAACCTCTCGGGAAAGCGGGTGAACTTCTCCGCCCGCACGGTGATCAGCCCGGACCCGTTCCTCTCGATCAACGAGGTCGGGATCCCGATCGAGGTCGCCCGCGGCCTCTCCGTGCCGCTCGAGGTGACGCTCCACAACCAGGAGGTCGCGAAGGAGCTCGTCCGGCGCGGCCCGTCGCCGGCGGCCGACGCCGACGCCCGGTACCGGTGCGGCGTGAACTACCTCGTCCGCGAGGACGGCCAGCGGATCAAGGTGATGGAGAAGAACGCAGAGGCGTGCGCCGAGCTCGTCACCCCCGGCTCGATCGTCGAGCGCCAGCTGATCGACGGCGACATCGTGCTGTTCAACCGGCAGCCGAGCCTCCACCGGATGAGCATGATGGCCCACTTCGTCCGGATCCTGCCGCACAAGACGTTCCGGTTCAACCTCTGCGACTGCCCGCCGTACAACGCGGACTTCGATGGCGACGAGATGAACCTGCACGTCCTCCAGGGCCAGGAGGCGCGCGCCGAGGCGAAGGTGCTGATGAAGGTCGAGGAGCACATCCTCTCGCCGCGGTACGGCGGACCGATCATCGGGATGCTGCACGACCACATCACCGCCGCGTTCCTGCTCACGTACCAGAACCCGACGTTCTCCCAGAGCGAGGTCGTCTACCTGCTCTCGAAGCTCCACTACCCGATGCCGCCGCCGGCGGGGAAGGACAAGGACGGCGAGCCGTTCTGGACCGGCAAGCAGCTTTTCTCGCTCACGCTCCCGGACGACCTCACGCTCGAGTTCCGCTCGAACATCTGGGCGCGGTGCGACTGCGCGCCGCTCAGCTGCAAGCACGACGCCTACGTCGTGATCGAGAACGGCGTGCTGAAGGCCGGCGCGATCGACAAGAAGGCGATCGCGTTCGAGAAGGGCGCGATCCTGGACGCCATCGCGCGCAACCGCGGCATGCCGCGGGCCCGCCAGTTCCTGGACGAGATGAGCCGGCTCGCGATCACGGCGATCGGCCTGAAGGGCCTCTCCACCGGGATCGACGACGAGGACGTCCCGGAGGGGGCGCGCAAGGAGATCTCGGCGGCGCTCGAGGCGGCGCGCCTCAAGGTCAACGAGCTCGTGAAGCAGTACCAGTCGAACGAGCTCGAGCAGATGCCGGGCCGGTCGCTCGAGGAGACGCTCGAGGTGATGGTCCGGCGCGAGCTCGGCCAGGCGCGGGACACCGCGGGCGACATCGCGGGCCGCTACCTCGGTCTCGACAACCCCGCCGTGATCCTCGCGAAGTCCGGGGCGCGCGGCTCGATGCTCAACCTCACGCAGATGGCCGGCGCGGTCGGCCAGCAGTCGGTCCGCGGCGAGCGCCTCTTCCGCGGCTACGTCGGCCGGACGCTCCCGCACTTTGAGCGGGGCGACCTCGGCTCCGCCGCGCGCGGCTTCGTCCGCTCGAACTACAAGAGCGGCCTCTCGCCGACCGAGTACTTCTTCCACTCGATGGGCGGCCGCGAGTCGCTCGTCGACACGGCGGTCCGGACGAGCCGCTCCGGCTACATGCAGCGCCGGCTGATCAACGCGCTCGAGGACCTGAACGTCTCCGAGGACGGGACCGTCCGCAACACCGCGGGGACCGTGATCGAGTACCGCTACGGCGAGGACGGCATCGACCCGACCCGCTCGTTCCAGGGCCAGCCGGTGCCGCTGGACGAGGTCGTCGCGCAAGTGCTCGGCCGCCGCATCCGCCCGAGCGACGAGCGCAAGCCCGAGGGGCCCGCCGGCGCGCCGCCGGTCACCGAGGAGGAGATGGACCTCCAGGCCGAGGCGCAGCTCGAGGAAGAGGCGGAGGAAGAGGAGACCGAGGAGTTCGGCGCCCCCGAAGAGGGCCCCGAGTTCGGCGGGGAGTGACGATGCCCGAGGAGAAGAAGGCCGCGGCGCGCGACACGTCCGCCCGCATCCAGGAGATCGCGACGAAGGAGACCGGCACGCCGCTCCCCCCGCAGCTCGTCGCCGAGGTGAAGGCGAAGCTGCAGGGCCTTAGGCTGAGCGGCTCCGACGCGACGAAGGTCGTGAAGGAGGTCGCCCGCCGGTTCCGCCGGGCCGAGGTCGACGCGCACGAGTCGGTCGGCATCATCGCCGCGCAGTCGATCGGCGAGCCGGGGACGCAGATGACGCTCCGGACGTTCCACTACGCCGGGGTCGCCGAGATGAACGTCACGCTCGGACTGCCGCGCCTGATCGAGCTCGTCGACGCCCGTCGCGTCCCGTCCACGCCGATGATGACCGTCCACGTGGAGAAGAAGCTCAAGAACGACCGGACGGCGGTCCAGAAGATCGCGCTCCAGATCGAGGTGACGACGATCCCCGACGTCGCGTCGATCGGCACGGTCGTCGAGGACCTCAAGGTCGTGATCTCGCCCCAGGCCGCGCTCCTCGAGGCGCGGGGCGTGAAGCGGGCCGACATCGAGTCGGCGCTGCTCGAGAACCTCGAGCCGCGCCTGTTCGTCCTCAAGCCGGGGAGCGGCAGCGGCGAGACCCGGCCGTTCGAGATCCACCTCAAGGAGTCCGCCCCCGGCGAGACGAAGACGAAGAAGGAGGAGGCGGTCGAGGAGATGCCGTTCAAGCGCCTCCTGATCGCGAGCGAGGAGGCGAAGGGGGTCCGCATCAAGGGGGTCACCGGGATCCGCCGTGCGCTCATCCGCAAGGAGAAGGACGAGTACGTGATCTACACGGAGGGGTCGAACCTCGAGGGCGTCCTCGACATCGCGGGCGTCGACGGCGTCCGGACGACGACCAACTCCGTCTTCGAGATCTACCGCGTCTACGGCGTCGAGGCGGCGCGGGCCGCGCTCGTGCACGAGGCGAACCGGACGCTCGCCGAGCAGGGGCTCGCCGTCGATATCCGCCACCTGATGCTCGTCGCCGACGTCATGACGAACGAGGGGGACATCCGCGCGATCGGGCGCCACGGGATCTCGGGCAAGAAATCGAGCGTGCTCGCGCGCGCCGCCTTCGAGATCACGGCCGCCCACCTCTTGCGTGCCGCGATCACGGGCGAGGTCGACGAGCTGAAGGGCGTCGCCGAGAACATCATCGTCGGCCAGCCGATCACCCTCGGCACGGGGGCCGTGAACCTCATCTACCGCCCGCTCGGTGCCCCGGCCGCCGCGCCCGCGACGCCGGCGGCGGCGAAGGAGGCGACGTAGGATGGACCTCGCGCACGCGCTCAAGGTCGCCCTCGAGACCGGCAAGGTGAAGATCGGCGTCGAGGAGACGCGCGCCGCGGCCGCCGCGAAGAAGGCGAAGCTCCTGATCGTCGCGAAGAGCTGCCCCGACGCGAGCCTGCGGACCGACCGCGCCGTCGGGAAGATCCCGATCTACCACTACGACGGCAGCGCCGTCGACCTCGGCCAGGCGTGCGGCAAGCCGTTCCCGATCAGCGCGATGGCGATCGTCGAGCCCGGCGCGAGCGCGATCCTCACGCTCCAGACGTGACCGGCCGGCCGACGGACGCGCTCCGATGGCCGAGATCTCGTTCGACACCGAGACGCTCGGCTACATCCGCCTCTTCGAGGAGCGGACCGGCGCCCGCGTGAAGGACTGCTTCGAGGCGGAGGACCGGCTCGTCTACCTCGTCCTCCCGGGGGAGATCCCGAAGGCGGTCGGGCCGGGCGGGGTCCTCGTCGACCGGCTCAAGGGGATGATGAAGAAGGAGATCCAGGTGATCGAGTACTCGGACGAGCCCGAGGCGCTCGTGCGGAACATCTTCTACTGGTACTCGCCGCGCTCGGTCGACCTCGTCCCGAAGGGGCGCGGGCGCCACGCGACCGTCACGGTCGACCCTGCCTGGAAGGCGCGCGCGATCGGCAAGGCCGGCAAGAACCTGAAGGTCGCCCGCGCCGTGCTCGTCCGCCACACCGACATCCACTCCGTCAGCGTCGCGTAGCCCGGACGCTCGGCCGACCCGGCCCAGCAGGCTTTTTTTCGGCCGGCCGGTGAACCGTACGTGGCGAAGCTCGTCGGCCGGATCCGCGCGGTCCTCTTCGACCTCGGGGGGACGCTCGTCGACGAGCGCGACTACGGCGGCTGGGTCGACCTCGCGCGCCGCGTCTACCTCGACCTCGACGCCGACACGCTCGCCCACTTCTACGCGGAGGTCGTCCGGGAGTTCGACGCCCGTCCCCCGCCGCTCGACCGGGAGGCGGCGCAGGTCGAGCTGTGGCGCCAGGTGCTGCTCCGCTCCGCGGGCAAGGAGATCGACGCCCGGATGGCGACGCAGTACCTCAGGCTCCTCCGAGAGGCCGAGCGGCCGGTCCGCCTCTTCTCCGACGTCCGGCGCTGCCTCGATCACTTGCGGGCGGAGCGTCGGGAGCTCGGGATCGTCTCGAACTCGACGAGCGAGGCGTCGGTCCGCCGGGTCCTCGACCGGGTCGGCGTGCTCGACTACTTCGAGCGCGTCGTCTCCTCGGGGACCGAGGGGGTCGCGAAGCCGGCGCAGGAGATCTTCCGGCGCGCGACCGAGCGACTCGGGGTCCGGCCGGAGGAGGCGCTGTACATCGGCGACCTCCCGACGACCGACGCCCGCGGGGCGCGCTCCGCCGGCCTCCACTCGGTCTGGCTGAACCGCGACGGCATGGAGCTCGGGGACGACCCGCCCGAGATCATGTCGCTGCTCGAGGTGCCGCTCGTGATCCGACAGCTCGAGCAAGGCGTCTGACCGGGCGGCCCCCGGTCGCCGAGCGCACCGGGGCGGGGCGTCGGCCGCGCGGGCCGCGCCGACACGGCTTTAAATACGCGGGCCGTGTGGGCGCCCGCACCGCGCGGCGTCCCTCGGGACGCCGAGGCGGGGACGCCACCACGGCGAGCCGGGGACCCGATGAACCGTGCTCTTCCAAGGTGACGCCACAGATGGCCCCAAGGGGCGTGGAGCCCCGAGATCCCCTTCCCGGAGACGGGAAGCGACCTCTCGGGACTGACGGAGGAGAGAGAGATCGCGTACGCGAATAGCTCAATCTAGCGAAGAGCAAATCCGCAGTCAGTTCCGATCGGTTCACGACCACAGCATGTATGTATTCCCGGGCACGCGAAGATCGTGTGCTCATCAATCCGGTTGATCCTGCCGGCGGGCACCGCTATTGGAGTTCGCTTAAGCCATGCGAGTCGAGAGGGGTAAGCCCTCGGCGCACTGCTCA